>Ga0076929_100020_pt1 | contig 401339 bp, 354 predicted proteins | sample HotLakConUCCSL28_FD_87104 | JGI IMG/M metagenome (GOLD analysis project Ga0076929, IMG submission 87104) | Hypersaline microbial mat communities from Hot Lake, Washington, USA - Hot Lake Consortium UCC-SL28 (version 3) (version 3) | ecosystem: Environmental > Aquatic > Thermal springs > Hot...
CACTAGGTATGATAAACGAAAAATAAATTTTCTTGGTGCTATTTATCTAGCCGCAGTCGTTATATGGCTTAATTGATGACACGCCCTAATATTCCAATCTCCCAGAACGTTTCTAACATATCGGACAGATCCTATGGATTGATCATTTACCGATACATCACCATAGTCAATATTAAATGAGTTGCTTCCACCAGCTGTCCATTCTATAAATGTAAGTGGATCTACAGTAACATTTATATTATCATTATCCTGTAGTTGCTCTGTTTCTGGAGGAGCAAGTGGTTCTGCCAAAACAGCAAGGGGAGCGATCGCACTTACACCAAATAGTAAACCAGAAATCAAAGCTAAACGACCAAAGTTTTTAATACTCATAATTCTACCTCCGTCCAATGACTTGTTAAGTATGTTTGTAGGGCATCGCTTGTCGGTCACTAGAGTTATTTACTTTTTATTTATACTTCTATAGTACCTATTCCACTAATCAATAACATCCGTTTGACTACTCATTTTTCCTCAAAAACAAATATGTTCTTTCTTATGTATCTTCTGGGTATAATGTCAGCATTAAGACTCACTTCATCATATTTTTACATAATAAACTAAGTAAATATATATACTTTTACTCATAGCAAACGTAATAATGATTTACATTGTTAAGTATTAACAGTTTGTTACATTTTTTTCAAAATAATGTTGATTAATTAGAGTCCCTCAGCATTGAGAGCCACGTCAAAAGGAGAGATCTACTTAAACCCCAAAAACAAAGCTCCTCTATAAAAAATAAATGCCATCCCCCAAGCATAAGCAAGAGAAAAAATAAGGGAAAATATAGTAAACCCCCACGACTTCGACTCAGCCTTTACCGTGGCAACCGTAGTTAAACAAGGAGTATAAAGTAAACAAAAAACACAAAAACTAATGGCGCTACTAGGGGCAATAGTTAAAGCAAACTGAGCCGTTAACGCCGATGTACCCATACCGTAAATAGTAGCAAAAGAACCCACCACAATCTCCTTTGCAATAAAACCAAAAATCAAAGATAAAGTCAAAAAAGGATTGATGCCGATGGGTTCCATTATTGGTGCTAAAAATACCCCCAACTGTCCGCCCCAAGTATCCAAACCCGTTGCATTTTCAGGGAAATAAGTTAAAAACCATACCGCCACACAACCGATAATAATAAAATTTGTCGCACGACGCAAAAACTCTTTTACCTCTCCCCATCCTCTCAATAAAACTTGTTTTGCAGTGGGTAATCTGTAGGGGGGTAACTCAATGACAAAAGGCTCTTTACTTTTAAATTGTTCCGTTTTGCTAAATACAAAAGCCACCAAAAAACTAGCCACAAAACTAAGAATATAGAGAAAAAATAAGACAAAAGGACCTAAATTTATCGGAAAAATAGCCCCAATTATAAAAACAAAAACCGCTAACCTTGCCGAACATAAAGCAAAAGGAATAATTAACATGGATAACATCCGCATAGGGCGAGAGCGAATAATTCTCGTACCCATCAAAGCAGGAACGTTACAGCCAAACCCCATCATTTGCATTACAAATGCCCTACCGTCAAGCCCCATTTTTGCCATGAAAGCATCCATCAGATAAGCCGAGCGAGATAAATAACCGCTATCCTCCACCGCTGCCATCACAAAAAAGAAAATTACAATTAAAGGCACAAAAGATGCCACCGTTGCCACCCCAAGCCATACTCCATTGAGTAAAAAACTTTGAATAATATCGGGGAATGGGAAGATAATAGGCTTGATAATTTGTTCACTCATCCAAGTAGTAGCCATGTCGATGACATCTTGGGATGGTAAACCTAAATACCAGATAAGAAAGAATACCCCCAACATAGAAGCAAAAAAGATAGGAATACCAAAAACAGGATGGAGTAAAATATTATCTAGTTTTTCAGTAAAGGTTCTAACTTCCTCCGAGGGCATCTTGACAGCCTCTAAAAAAATATCCATTCTTTCTTGATTATTAATAGGATTATCTTGGAAAAAATTATTAATATTCTCTAATTGAAAAGACTCTTTTTTTTCAGAAATTACACTATTTATCTTGTTTAAAACAGGAGTAATTCCTTTGTTATATTTCGCACTAATTAAGAATATAGGAAGCCCTAATTTCTGTTCTAACTTTTCTTGATTTATTTCGATACCATAACGCTTTGCCTCATCTGCCATATTTAACATCACCATACAAGGCAACCCAAGGGCTTTTAATTGTAAAATAAGGTTTAACTGTCGATCTATCTGGGACGCATTGACAATCAACAACACTAAATCAATGGGAAAATCCGCTAAAAACCTTTGCACAATGGATTCATCCTCAGAAAAACCCTCTAAATCATAAATACCAGGTAAATCAACAATTTCCACGGTTTGCCCTTGAATATCTATCTCTGCTTGTAACAAATCAACGGTAATACCAGGCCAGTTTCCTACATAGGCATTCATCCCCGTGAGAGTGTTAAAAAAAGTAGATTTACCCGTGTTGGGTTGCCCGATGAGGATAATTCTTTTTTGGGCGTTACCAGAAACAGTTTTAATCGCCGAGTGACAAGTTTGCATAGGTTTTTTGCTCGAAGTTTTGAATATGAATATAAAAAAGGACTTGGGGCGAATCATGTTATTTTAACCATGATCAGATCTGCTTCTATTCTACGGATAGCAATAACTGTAGTGATTCCCACTTGTACCTGTAATGGGCCTTTGAGCCAAAATTTACGCAGTATTTTAACGGAGGTACCCGCTACCAAACCCATGGCTTGAAGTCTATTTACGAGCAATTTACCGTGGTTTCCTGTAACGATATGATCAACGATCGCCCTTTGCTGGTAATTTAGTGAGGATAAAGGAACAAGATTCATAGAGAAGGAATAGGGATAAATAGTTGATTACTGATTATTATCAATTTTAAAGACTTTTTGCTTGATTAGGAATAACCTCTATTAATCCAGTATGAAAGGCTTTATCATGAGTAATAATAGGAATACCTTCTAATTCCCCTTGAGCCATTAACATTCTATCTTAAGTGTTGTCACAGGACTCCCGTTAAATTTCTCAACAAAAGAAAAGCCCACAGAAATCTTTAGTCCTGACGTAGGAAGGGTCACGGGAGATGGATGACAACCAACAAAGAAAAAGGAACAAACGTGACATCTACACTCTTGCCAAAAACTTGTAGATAGTTTAAAGTTGATGATAAGGTAATTGATTTCAAAGAATGCTAAACCTTTCCTACGAATACAAACTCAGTACAACAAAAATCCAAATCGAGCAAATAGAACATACCCTTGGGGTGTGTCGTTCAATCTGGAATTTTGCACTGAGGGAGAGAATGGATTGGTCAAATTCGAGAAAGTCAAGGATAAATTCTTGTTCAATCCAACGAGAGTACATAATACCTGCGGATACACCCTACCCTAATTATCATGTTCAAGCCAAGGCTCTAACTAAAGCGAGAAAGGAAAACCCTACATTAGCTTCTGTCAATGCACAGGTAGAACAGCAGGTTTTAAGAACCCTGGAGAGAGCTTTTTTAGATCGTGAACGCAAAGGATTAGGGTATCCACGTTTCAAAAAGCATAGTCGGATGAGGTCATTTGTTTTTCCTCAAATGCTTAAAAATTGCATTGACGGGAATAGAATTAAATTACCCCAATTAGGTTGGGTTAAGTTTCGACAATCTCGCCCAATTCCTAATGGTTTCGTGGTAAAACAAGCTCGTATAGTTAGAAAAGCTACAGGATATTTTGTAGTATTGTCATTGCAATCAGATGTGGATATTCCTCAACCATTACCCCATGGTCATCCTAAAGGTATTGATATAGGTTTTATCTCAGCGGTGGTGACATCAGATAATGAATCCATCCCTAGACCTAGATTCTTAAATAAGTATTCACGGGAGTTGAAAAGACTACAACGAATGCTCAAAAAGAAACAAAAAGGGTCTTGTGGATGGAAAAAGTTACAAAAACGTATCGCTCGTTTACATTTTCAGACTACTTGCCATCGCAAAGATTACCATTTTAAACTTTCTCACCACTTAGTGAAGGATGCAGGGATGATATTTGTCGAGGATATAAATTTCCGAATGTGGCAAAGGTCATTCTTGTCAAGGTCTAGTGCTGATTTTGGTTTTGGACAGTTTGTTAATATCTTGGAATGGGTAGCTTTCCGAACAGATACTTACTTTTCCAAAGTAGATCATCGTTTCACAAGCCAAGAGTGTCCTGAATGTGGTGCTAGAACAGGGAAAAAAGACTTAAGGGAACGAGTACACGAATGTCCTGAGTGTGGTTATATCACAGGACGAGATCATGCTTCTGCCCTAGTGGTTAGAAATCGTGGTTTAGACTTAGTGGCGGTCGGACAGCCCGTCCCAAAAAAAGCTAGTAGAGATGGTCGCAACGGGGGCGAGTTTACTCGTCTAGTCACGAATCTGTGAAGCTAGAATCCCCCGTTACACCTGTAAGGTTAGCGGGGGAGTGTCAAATTATTCTACAAATTAATTAAACTTGGTTTACCATTTCTTGTAAGGCAGGAACTTACCACACATAACCACCTGGACGCGATCGCCCTTAGGATCTTCAACCTTCTCCACATCCAGAGTAAAATCGATCGCACTCATGATACCATCCCCAAACTTTTCATGGATTACTTCCTTCATAGGCATCCCATACACCTGCATGATTTCATAAAAACGATAAATCAGAGGATCAGAAGGAATAACAGGATCTAAAGAACCCTTGAGAGGGGGAACAGTCAACTCATCAGCCAATTCTGCAGGTAAACCCAAAGCCTCCACCAACTTTTTAGCCTCAGTCTCATCGGCACTCGCCTGACGATAAATCACCGACGCAATCCAAACCTCATCCCGTCCGATAAGTTTTTCTAACTCAGTAAAACTAACGCCTTTTGCCTTCTTAGCCGCCAATAATTTTTCAGTAATAGGTGCAGTCATTTAATTTTCTCCTTATTTGTTGATTTGTAAATAAATTGTTTCATTGATACTCCCCTCGCCCTCTGGGAGAGGGGTTGGGGGTGAGGGAAATCTAACCCCTTTCCCAAAGGAACTTACGATCCGATTCACTAATAACAAGATCATTGATACTAGCAAATCGATATTGCATTAAGCCATTTTCCGCAAATTCCCACATCTCATTACCATAGGCACGATACCACTGGTTAGATTGATCATGCCATTCATACTCAAACCGCACCGCAATGCGATCGCCCGTAAAAGCCCATAACTCCTTGCGTAAACGATAATCCAACTCCTTCGCCCATTTACGGTACAAAAAAGCCTTAATGTCCTCCCTACCAGACACAAACTCATCACGATTACGCCATTGAGAATCAACAGTGTAAGCCAAAACAACCTTTTCAGGATCCCTTGTATTCCAAGCATCCTCAGCCATTTTGACCTTTTGAGTTGCTGTTTCTAGGGTAAAAGGAGGAAAAGGGGGTTTAGATTCAGTCACCATGATTATTTATGATATTTAACAACTTGATTAAGCAACTCTAGCCTCTTCCACCGCACGGGTTTCTCTGTATAAATGTTCCTCCATGGCCACCTTCAAATCATGGTAGGCAGGATGATCTTCCACCTCAAAACGATTACGAGGACGGGGAAAAGGAACATCCAACACTTGAGCAATTTCCGCCGCAGGCCCTTTGGTCATCATAATAATTTTGTCTGATAGTAACAAAGCCTCATCAATGCTGTGAGTAATCATTATTACCGTTTTACGATGTTCTTCCCAAATTCTCTCAATTTCTTCCTGCAAAAAACCACGAGTAAGGGCATCTAATGCTCCAAAAGGTTCATCCATCAACAAAATCTCAGGATTAATGGCCAAAGCTCTAGCAATCCCAACCCTTTGCCTCATACCTCCCGATAGCTCATGGGGATGTTTTTTCGCGGCGCCCTCAAGGCTTACCAACTGCAAATGCTCCTTAACAATTCTCTTTAAATTGGTCGCAGACATCTTTGGGTAAACTGTTTCTAGGGCAAAACGAATATTTTGCTCCACCGTCATCCAAGGCATGAGAGCATAATTTTGGAATACCATACCACGGTCAGGCCCTGGCCCCTCGATGGGTTCTTTATTCATCATTACCGAGCCAGTGGTGGCGGAAGTCAAACCAGCGATAATACTCAAAAGGGTTGACTTACCACAGCCCGAAGGGCCAATAATACTAACAAAAGTATTATATTCAATGTCGAGATTGATATTTTCTAGGGCGACAAAGGTTTTTTTCTTGGTGCCAAATAGTCCTGTTTTGGTAGAGAATACTTTGGATACTCCCCTTAAACATAATTGGACGCTTTCTGGTGCTTCAAGACAAGTTAAATATTCTGGTTGAGTTGATACAGTCATTATTATTGTTTACCGAAAGAAACGAGTTTTTCAAGGAAAATAAAAATTTGGTCAAGGATTAAACCCACGAAGCCGATAATGATAATGGCAACGATAATGTTGGGTAAATAGAGGTTATTCCATTCACTCCAGATAAAGTAACCTAAGCCAGTACCTAAGAGCATTTCCGCTGCTACGATTACTAGCCAAGAAATACCCATACTAATTCTTAATCCCGAAATAATGTTAGGTAAAGCAGCAGGAATAATCACTTTAAAAATAGTTCGCCAACGGGAAGCCCCCAAAGTTCTGGCTACATCAAGATAATCGGAGTTAACGTTAGTTACCCCAAAAGCTGTATTTACAAGGGTGGGCCAAATACTACTAATTAAGATAATAAAGATACCTGTTTTTTCGGAATCTCGGAATAGATATAAACCCAAAGGCAACCAAGCCAAAGGAGATACAGGTTTTAGTAACTGTACATAAGGATTGAATGCCTTAGCGGCAATTTTAGAAATACCGATTAAAATGCCCAAAGGTACAGCAATAATAGAAGCCATGGTATAACCGATCGCAACTCGTCGTAAACTGGTCAATAAGTTCCAACCAATACCCATATCATTAGGGCCATTGTTAAAAAAAGGATTGGTAATCCACCACCATAACTCTTTTAGGGTTAAAGAAGCGGTGGGCATTCCTTGGGAAAAAAGCTCCATATTTGCTCCAATTTCCCACAATGAGAGGAAAATTCCGAGAGAAATCAGAAATATCCCCAAGGCCCTTATATTCTCACTTTCTAATAATTGTTTAAATTTATTTTCTTGAGTAATATTCATATTTACTGCAATTAGTGTTCTATTTATTGCTAAAACTAGAGGAAAAAATAACTAACTTCAATGGAGGATAATAAATGTGACTGAGTAACAGGCAAAAGGTAAAAGGTAAAAGGCAAAAGATGAATTGTTCATTGTCAATCATTCCCTCCTTATTAAGGCAGAAAGGATAAACTTTACTCTTAAACCATTGCCCATTGCCAGTTTTAAAATCCATACTCATCAATTTGAGCCTGTATGTATTCCTCTGGATTTTGAGGATCAAATTCATCAAAGGCAAGGGTTTCATTGCGGTAAATATCATCAGGGGGAGTTTGTCCCAATTCTTCCGCCAATTCCCTCGCCAAATCGGTTAAAAAGACATCCTGCCCAATTTGGTCATAGTTACCGTCAGCTACCAATTCAGCGGCTAAACCATCCCCAGAAATATCCCAACGGACTAACTGAGAGGTGATCCAATTAGCGAAACTCTGCCAAGGATAAGGATCGAAGTCGATGCGATCGGGGATATTAAAGGTATTGCCTAAACCATCTTCAAAATTACCTGTTAACACCGCTTGCACCACTTCTACGGGTTGATTGAGAAAAGCTCTACCAGAGATTGCCTCGGCAATTTGTACCCTATTTTCCTGTACCCTAGCGTAATCTGTTGCCTCAATAATGGCTTTATTCAAAGCTCGGAAGGTATTAGGATTATCGCTGATCCAAGTGTCACTAGCCGCAAAGGCACAACAGGGATGACCATCCCAAATATCCTTGGTAAGTTTATAGATAAACCCAGCCCCTTCAAAGACGGCTCTTTGGTTAAAGGGATCAGGCATCAAGAAACCATCAATATCCCCTGCTACTAACTGAGCAATACTGTCTGGGGGTGGCACAGGGCGAATGGTAACATCGGTATCAGGGTTAATGCCCCCAGTGGCTAGGTAATATCTAAGCAATAGGTTGTGCATGGAGTAGGGGAAAGGGACACCCAACACAAAGCCCCTAAAGTCTGCTGGCCCGTTGACGTTACCTCTATGTTTTTCGGCGATAGTGATAGCCTGACCATTGATATTTTCTATACTAGCTAGTTTTACCCCAAAGGTAGCTGAACCTAATCCTAAAGTCATGGCAATGGGCATAGGAGCTAACATATGATAAGCGTCTAGTTCCCCTGCGATCGCAGAGTCCCGTACAGCACCCCAACTAGGCATTTTCACAACCTGAGTATTTAGACCGTATTTTTCATAGAAGCCTAAAGGCTCAGACATAATAATGGGGGTCGCACAGGTAATGGGAATAAAGCCCACCCGTAAATCAGTTTTTTCTAAGTCGGACACGTCTGCAGGGGGGGCATCGGGATCAACCACCGTATCACCACCACCATTCCCACAAGCATTTACAAGGGTGACAAGGGCGGCACCAATAGCTACATTTTGTAAAAATTTACGACGACTTACTTCACCATTACGAATGGCATCCCCAAAAAACTGTCCGGCTTTTGGTCCAAAAGCCGCTGAAAAGGCATTATCTAAACCCCCAGCTTGTTTTGCCAATTCCAAAATCAATTTTTCACGCTTGGGACTACCTTTCCCCGCCATTTTCAAAAATAACTCTTTTCTTAATTCTGCTGAACTAAGAGCATCTGCAATATCAAAGGTTTGGGGTTTATATACCCCCATCTTCGTCAAGTCACTAATCATGTCCAAAGGGTCACTGGGCATACTTTCCATAAATTGCCAATGATCTTGACTGGCATGGAATTTACCACATTTGATACAAAGATTTTCTACTCCTCTCCATTCGTCTCGCTGAGATAAAACCGTCTTTGTTAATCCCATGTCTTTTTGTATGAATATATGAACTGAATATGTGCATTAAACGGTTTTTTATTTGGCACCACTGTATTCTTTGATACCTTTATCCCCTTTTTTTACACAATTAATTGCAATTGAAGGATAATTTATACGCAATATTAAAATAAACAAATATATTTATTCCCTACTAAATCTTGGGCAAGGGGTCAACATTCCCTTGTTATAATGTATGTCTATGTGTCTGTTTTTTATAGTTCAATGACCACCAAAAACTTATCTTTTATTCGCCCAGATTTATTGAGTCTTAAGGCTTATCACCCTACACCTATCGATGAGAGCCAAAATTTAGTTCGTTTAGATGCCAATGAAAGCCCTTTAAATTTACCTCCAGAAATTAAGGCAAAGTTAGCTTCTATTTATGATCAAAAAGTAACTACCAATCGTTACCCTGATGGGGGACATTTTAAACTTAAAAATTTGATCGCTGAATATGTGAATGAGTCAGCAAATTTGGCAGGGGAGATTAAAACCAGTCATGTATCGGTGGGAAATGGCTCTGATGAAATTATCCGCTCTATTTTAATCGCTACTTGTTTGAATGGGCAGGGTTCTATTTTGGTGGCGAATCCTACTTTTTCGATGTATGGTATTTTGGCGGAAACTTTGGGGATTCCTGTGGTAACGGTTAACCGTCATGAATCAGATTTTAGTATTAATTTAACGGAAGCTGATGAGGCGATTAATAATCCAACGTCTGCCCCTGTCAAGGTGGTTTTTGTGGTACATCCTAACTCTCCTACCGCTAATGGTCTGACTCAAGGTGAGATTGATTGGTTAAAACAGTTACCTGATGATATTTTGGTGGTGGTAGATGAGGCTTATTATGAGTTTAGTGGACAAACTTTAGTGTCAGAAATTCTCACTCATCCTAATTGGATGGTTACTCGCACTTTTTCTAAGGCTTTTAGGTTAGCGGCTCATCGGGTGGGATATGCGATCGCCCCTAGCCCTATTATTGATATATTAGAAAAAATTAGATTACCCTACAATTTACCTACCTTTACTCAACTAGCCGCCGAAGTTGCGATCGAAAATAGAGATTTAATTTTACCTTCTGTTAAACAAATAATGGAAGAAAAAGAAAGGGTTTATAACCAATTAAAAACCAATGAAAAATTAAAAGTATGGCAAAGTGACTCTAATTTTATCTATTTAAAATCAAATTTTAACCCCTCCCCAGAAAATAATAATACTATTATGAGCCAGTTAAAAGCAAAAAATATTTTAATTAGACATACGGGCGGGGGATTAAGAATTTCCATTGGTACGAAAGAAGAAAACGATCAATTATTGTCTGCAATAAACGCAATAAGTATATAGAAATAATTTACTCTCCCTATCATTAAGTCTCTAGGGGTAGGTAACTGTTTTATCAGGTGCAAAAGTCTCTATTAATTGAGATTCTAAATGGATTGTATATATAGTTATTTAAGTGAGTTTTGAGACAGTTTCACCAGCTAAAATCCCTATTCTATAAATCTTTTATAATCTGGTAGTGTTTCATTTTCATTTAGAGTAACTATAATTATGCCGAAATGCTAAAATCGAATTTTAGCCCCATGGTTGAGCGATGAGTAAGTGCTTTAATTCTGACTGCCTAACGGAAAATTATCCTAGGGATAATACTTGTAAAAATTGTGGATCGAAATTATTACTCAAAAATCGTTACCGTGCCGTCAGAATTATTGGAGAGGGGGGATTTGGTAGAACTTTCTATGGTATTGATGACCAGAAAACAGCGGAATCTAGGTGTATAATTAAGCAGTTTTTGCCCCAAGCTCAAGGTACAAGTAATAAGAAAAAGGCAAAGGCTCTTTTTGCCCAAGAAGCAAGGCAATTGGAAAAATTAGGCACTCATCCACAGATACCGAAGTTTTTTGATTACTTTACCCAAAATGGTCGTCAATATCTATTACAAGAGTTTGTTGATGGGGATAATCTAGCTCAGGAGTTGGCTTCGGAGGGGGTTTTTGATGAGGGAAAAATCCGAGATTTATTACTTAATCTTTTACCTGTATTAAAGTTTGTCCATGAAAATAAAGTTATTCACCGAGATATAAAACCAGAAAATATTATCCGTCGTCGCAGTGATAATCAGTTATTTTTGGTGGATTTTGGAGCGTCAAAGGTGGTGCAAAATGTTGATTTGGCAATAACAAGTACGGTAATTGGTTCTGCTCAATATTCGGCACCAGAACAAACCTTTGGTAAGACAAATTACTATAGTGATTTGTACAGTTTGGGAGTGACTTGTCTTCATCTGATGACTGGGGTTAAGCCTTTTGATTTGTTTGATACGAGGGAAGGGGAGTGGATATGGCGAGATTATTTACTCAATAACCCAATTCAGAATAGTTTGGCGAGGGTGTTGGATAAGTTAGTAGAAGGAGCTAGTAATAAACGTTATCAATGGGTGGATGAGGTATTGGAGGCTTTGAAACAAAAAGAGGCTGAAACTTTAATTTCTCTGGAGGCTAAGTCATCGGCTAATTTATATTTTGAACGGGGTAATCATTATTTGAAGTTGCAGGATTATAAAAATGCGCTAGATTGTTTTGAGAATGTGATACGCATTGATCCTAGTTATGGTTTCGCTTATCAAAGAAGGGATTTTGCTTCGATGCAGTTGGCGAAAATAAGTCGTAAAAATAATTTATCTTTGAGGGTACAAAAAATGTTGCAGTTATCTCCTTTGGTGGTTTCTGGGGCGATCGCCTTTTATGCTTTTTTACCAACTTCTGGGGGGGTGGTTGATTATATCAATCCCATGGAAGTTGAGTCTGTGGAAGTTCCTTCCTCTAATTCCTCGGTGGGTTTAGAAGAAGCTTCAAAATATTATGAATGGGGCAATAGTGCTTATGATCGAGGACGTTATGATGTAGCTATCATTCATTATAATCTGGCTTTGCGTCAAGATCCTACCTATGTGGATGCTTATAATAACCGTGGTATTTCCCATCATGCCTTGGGAGAATATCAAGAGGCGATCGCCGATTATGAACGTATTATGGAATTAGATCCTAGTTACACCAGAGCTTACTACAATCGTGGTAATGCTTATAAATCCCTAGGAGAAGATCAAAAAGCGATCGCCGACTATCTTCAAGCCATAGAGTTAGATCCTACCCATACCAATGCCTATTACAATTTAGGCAATATTTACCGAGAGATAGGAGAAGCACAAAAGGCGATCGCCCAATACGATAAAGTCATTGAAATTGATCCTAACTACAAAAATGCTTACTACAATCGGGGTATTGTTAACTATAGCTTAGAGAATCATGAACAAGCCATAAAAGATAATACCGAAACTTTACGCATTGATAACACCGATACCAACGCTCTGATTAATCGAGGTAACTCCCACTTTACCCTCGGCCATTATCCCCAAGCCATGGCAGACTACAACAGAGCCATAGAATTGAAACCAGATTATCAAATTGCCTACTATAACCGAGGTAACGTTTATCGAGTCTTAGAAAACTATGATTTAGCTATCCAAGACTATCAAAAATCTATCGAATTAAATCCTAATCATCTCGACTCCTATAATAATATGGCTTTGTCCTACGAAAAAATGGGTAATATTGATAGAGCAATAGAAGAGTATCAAAAGGCGATCGCCATTAACCCCAACTATCAACTAGCCATAGACAATCTCAACCGCCTACAAAACAACAACCCTTAAAATTCTGAGCCCTTGTTTATCCCCTTGATGAGGGGAGATGTCCATCAGCACAAAATTTCAGAGAGATTCAGACTGCTACTTACCCACATACTGCACACGATAAATAACATCATTTGCCTCCTCCGTAAATAACAAACTACCATCATCCAAAACCAAAACTCCCACAGGGCGCCCCCACGTCGAAGGATTTGAGGAATCCGTTAAAAATCCCGTCAAGAAATCTTCATAGTAGCCCCTAGGCTCATTATTCTCATCAAAAGGAATAAATGCCAATTTATACCCCGTTGCCTCCCCGCGATTCCAAGAACCCCGAAAAGCCACAAAAGCCCCATTTTGATATTTCTCAGGAAAAGTATCTCCATCATAAAACGCCATTCCCAATGCCGCAGAATGAGATTGAATTAACACCTCTGGCATAATCGTACGACTCACCAAGTCTGGATTAATGCTTTCTCCATTATTATTAGTTTGACGAGGATCTAATAATTCAGGAGTAAAATAACTGTAAGGCCAACCATAAAAACCCCCCTCCTGCACACTGGTAAAATAATCAGGCACCAAGTCATCTCCTAAGCCATCCCTCTCATTAACCGTAGTATATAAACGATTAGTCAAAGGGTGAAAATCTAAGCCCACAGGATTTCGTAAACCAGAAGCAAAGGTTTCTTGATTATTACCATCAAAATCCATCGTTTGAATAGAAGCCCTCGGCAACTCCTCCACATCATTATTAGAACGAGAGCCAATGGAAACATATAATTTATCTTCCATAGGAGATACCATCACATTCCTTGTCCAATGTTGGTTATAACCACCCCCCGGCAAGGTGGCAATTAATTTTCCTTGCCCTTCTAGCTGATTTTGTCCATTATCATAGTCATAACGTCTAACTCCATTATGGTTTCCAAGGAAAAAATAATCATCAGTAAAAGCCATACCAAAAGGAATATCTAAACCATTACCCGAATCAGCAAATACCGATTTTTGATCCGCCACCCTATCATTATTAGTATCCTGTAAGCGAGTAATGCGATTATCCCTTGTTTCTGTTACCAAAACATCTCCTTCTGGGGTTAAATGCAACCAACGAGGATTATTTAGGCCTTCCGCATAAACGTTCACCTCAAAACCTTCTGGCACATTAAAAACACGCTCCGAGGGAATGGGTAAAATTTCGGGTGGTGCTGATGCACTTTCAGTTTCAAAAGGTTCTGGTAATTCTTCTATATCAATAATTATGGGTTCTGGATTAAGAATATTAGTAGAAAGCACGGCAATATTATTATTGCTATTGCTATTATTCTCAGACTGTAAGGCAACCTGTTCTACTTCTTCAAGGTTACAAGCTCCCAGAGTGAGTAAAACTACAGGTAATAAGTATTTTAGTTTCATGATGAATAAAAATAGATCAACTTTTATCCACGATAACTTATCTCCATTTTCAACATTAATAAATCAGCCCTGCTAAGGTTGGGAAGGGTTTGGTTGAATTACTTGACCATTTTGATTATTACCATTCATCGATGGTGATGGCTCATCATCTGGTAGAGAAACAGAAAAATTTTCTAAATGAAATTTAACCTGATTTTGAATTTCTTTATTGAGCCAATTATTAAATAACTCCTCCATTAACCTCCTTGCCACATTCATATCCAATTGGGCGGGGATATATCTTTCTAATCTCAAAATTACTACCCATTCACCAATTCTGACGGGGGCTAAAACTTTCCCTTGTTGTGCTGTCATCAAAAGTTGGGCAATTTGCGGATGGGGTGTCGTTAATTCTACTGGGCCAACTATCCCTCCAGTCTCTGCTTCACTCCCTTGGGAAAACTCCTTGGCAAGCACTGCAAAATCTTGTCCGTCATCTTGGATTCTGAAAAATAACTCTTGGGCTTGTCCTACATTTTTAGTTCTAATGAGGGAATAAATAACCTTATCTAACTCTCTTTTTCTTCTTAGATAATAGGATTCTAATTGAGGTGCAAAAGTTTTTTCTTTGAACTTATCTAACTTGATACCCCTTAAAATTCTTTTTTCTAATTGTTCAAAAGTTAGATAGTTTCTTTCTAGCCATACTTTTAATTGTTGCTTATCGTTAGGAGGAATTTTCATTTGATTGAAAAACTGTTGATAAGCTATATTTTTTTCCTCTGGGGTACATTCAATATCGGCGATCGCACTGTCTAAAATAATCTCCGTGGCTAAAGGAATAATAATTTGCTTCTGAGCCAAAATAGAAAATACATTTTCTTCAGTTACTTTGTAATCACCAATTTCGATATAAGAACCCATAACCATTTTTAAAACTAATTTACCCTTATCAATACTACAATAACTTGACCTTTTCTCTTGATGGGTTATTATCGCAAAATTTTAGGGTAAAAAAATGGGCAAATTTTCTTAACCTAAAGTTAATATTTGTAATTTCTTAACCTAAAATTAATATAGGTTCGATTATCCACACCACGAAATGACAAAAACTCTCACCATTGATAATGGGGAAATTTTCGCTCTTTGCAGTTTATTTTTATTGGCGTTAATATTTTCTTTTATCTTTGACTATCTCCATTTTCCCGTAGCTTGGTTTTTAGTACCCTTATTAGTAGCTATTATTTTTTCCATTGTCAAAGGCAAAATAGAATCGTTTCCCCATTCTGTGGGAGTAGTAGGGCAAGGAATGATTGCGGTAGTAACGGCGAGTCATTTTTCCTTAGATAGTTTAATCAACGCCCAAAACTATTTATTTCCGCTCTTAGGAGCAATTTTTATCACAGGAATATTTAGTTTATTAAACGGCTTTTTACTGTGCAAAATCGCCAAAATAGATCCTTGCTCTAGCTTTTTGGGTTCAATTCCGGGGGCAGGTTCAAGTTTGGTAGCCATGAGTGAAGAAATGGGAGCAGATGCGATCGCCGTTACCGTATTACAATATGTCAGAATTTTATTAGTATCGTTGATAGTACCCAACATTGTCGCCCTCTACTTCTCTACCCCGATTTTAGCTACCCCCATCGTAGAATCATGCAACCCCGAACTTTGTTTTACCCCTACCAATAATTTACTTATTACCGCCGACTTACCAACCTCCCTTCTAACCGCTATTCTCAAAACCCTACTAATTATTGGCACCGTCACCATCGCCATTCAAGTCGGCAAACTTATCAAACTGCCATCCAACCTTTTTCTTGCTCCCTTTTTCAGTTGTCTCCTCCTATTTTGGTTTATCCCCACCACCATTCCCCCCACAATATTTAGTATCGGCTTATTTTTCCTTGGCTTATCTACGGGGGTAAAGTTTGACCTAAAAATAATCAACAAACTACTAAAAGCAGTGTTAGTTGAGACAGTGTTAGTAATTTTATTAATTATAATCTGCTTTATTATTGGTTACGAATTCCATCAAATCACAGGACTAGACTTGATGAGTTGCTTATTAGGCACTACCCCAGGGGGTTTAAATACCATGACAGCCACCGCCCTAGAGTTAGGAGGAGATTCGGGGATGGTTTTGACTATGCAAATGATTCGGATGTTTTTTATTCTTACTCTTTCCCCTTTCTTTGCGGGAACTATTTTACAAATGGATTACCCCCACCATGAAGGTAATTGATACTAAATCTTGTTTCAATAATATAATAATTAGGATGGGGAACGGGGAATAGGCAACAGATAGTAATTGTTTATTGTCAATTGTTACACGGTGAACAATAGTAAACTTTACTAATAATCGGATTTGGTAGAATACAACCTTTGTTAATTTTGGTTGAACGGAGATGAACTTAAGTTAAATTTTGAGTATCAAAGGAAATTTAATACTAAAAGAATCGATGAAATACTTTTTTTTAACTGAGGGTTGGCGTTATGATCGAGTGTGGCAAAGGGGAGGTTTATGGGATGCTATCACTTGGCGTCGCCCTCCTCATATTAGCTGTCTAAGAATTGGTATCGAAGAAAATGAAGAGGTTTTATGGCTTTATGAAGTGGAGGATGCTGTTTTGATGATTGAAGTAAAACCTTCTACTCCTACCGCTAAAAAAAATAGTAGTGTTGGTCAGGTGGTGTTAAAAAGATTAATTGATTCTACTCAGGTAATTGATGCCCTTGTGGGTGCCAAAAAAGTCGTCAATGAAAATAGTTAGGGTGCGCTGAGAAACTTGTTTCGTAAAGGTTAGGAATGGGGAATGGACAATTATTGTTTTGATTATCCATTCTCAATTATCATTTATTTTTTGTTACCAGGAATAGGGCCTCTGCGGGATGAATCGGTACTAGAAGTAACCATAAAATCATAGAGGGTTTTGATTTTGTCGTTGACTGCCATAGAGGATAATTTTTCTAGGGCATGGGTAAGGGTTAATCCTGAGCGATAGAGGATGCGATAAGCCTCTTTTAGTTCTTTAATTTCTTCTGGAGTGAAGTTATTTCTCTTGAGGGCGACACTATTTAAGGCTCTCACCCTTGAGGGGTTTCCTTCTACTAACATAAATGGTGGTACGTCCCTTTCAATGCGACTCATACCCCCCAACATTGCCATGGTGCCGATGTGGACGAACTGATGGACTCCTAACATACCACCAATTACGGCTTTAGAATCAACCTGTACATGACCAGCTAAACTGACGGAGTTGGCAATGACAACCCTATCTTTGATGATGCAATTATGGGCAACATGAACGTAAGCCATCAATAAGTTATCGTTACCGATGATGGTGTATTCTCCTTCGGCGGTGGCTCGGTTTAGGGTAACAAATTCACGGATTAAGTTGCGATCGCCTATTTTTAACCCTGTCTTAGCTCCTTTATACTTCAAATCTTGGGGATCTAAACCAATGGCGGCTCCTGGATAAATTTTATTATCAGCACCAATTTCCGTGTCGCCATAGATAACGACATTGGCACCGATAATGGTATTTGCTCCAATTTTTACCCCCGCCCCAATCACGGCATTAGGTTCAACGGTGACGGTAGAATCTAATTCTGCCTTTTTATCAATAATCGCTGTAGGATGTATCACGGTTATTTAAAATTGTATTAACGATTAAATTAGTCGAGCAAAGAAAATAACATTTCAGCCCTCACGGCTAGTTGTCCATCAACCAAACCTTGCCCTTGCATTTTAGCAATACGATTACGTTTGAAAGATAATAGTTCCACGGTCATAATTAATTGATCTCCTGGTACTACGGGGCGACGAAAACGCACTTTATCAATGCCCCCAAAGGCGAAAAATTTGCCTTTCATCCCGGGTAACAGGGTAAGAATGACTCCCCCCACCTGAGCCATGGCTTCTATTTGTAATACTCCTGGCATTAGGGGTTTACTGGGTATATGTCCGGGAAAGTAGGGTTCATTGATGGTCACATTTTTTAGACCTACGGCTTTTTCACCCGGTACATAGTCTATGATGCGATCGACTAGCGCAAAGGGATAACGGTGGGGTAATAGCTCTTGGATTTCTTCAACGGTGAAGGTTGTTTGTATTTCTTGTGCTGGATTGGTTTCTGGGGTAGCGGTATTTTCCATCAACTTTTTTTGTCTATTTTCATCAACAATACTTTTTTATTAGGGATGTATCCTAATAAACCCACATAAGAATATCACGATTTTGTCTTTAATTAACAGGTGTTGTGTTCTATGGGGAAAGATTTTGGATTAGGATGGTTTTTCGGTTAACTTACTTCTTGTTTACCAAAGATAATATTTTCTAACTGGGCGATCGCACTTTCTAACTGATCATTAACAATTTTATAATCAAATTCATCTTGGGCAGCAATTTCTTCTTTTGCCCGTGCCAAACGCTTTTTAATGGCTTCCTCGGCATCGTTACCCCTACCCCGCAATCTCCTTTCTAGTTCTTCTTCTGAGGGGGGTAAAATAAAGATCAATTGGGACTGCTCAAAATTTTCTTTTACCTGTCTTGCCCCTAATAGCTCGATTTCAAGGATAACGGTTTTACCTTGGTTAATTTGCTCTACTACGGCTTGTTTGGGAGTACCATAATAATTTCCTGCATACTGCGCCCATTCGAGTAAGTTTTCCTCCTCAATCATGGATTCAAATTGAGCGGTGGTCAAAAAATAGTAATCTTTGCCATCTACTTCCCCCGTACGAGGTTGGCGAGTGGTGGCTGAAATAGACACAAATAGCTGTGTATGGGCGCTTAGGAGCGATCGCACCAAGGTTCCCTTACCTACCCCGCTAGGCCCTGTAATTACAAATAATTTTCCCTGATTTTTTGACATAAATAAAAATAGCTAAGAATGTAGAATTTAGAATTTGTTTTACTGATTTTTGATTGACTATGAGAATTTTTTTGTTCTTTGTCACCCGATTTAAAACAAAAATTCATTTTATATGAATAACCTGCCCTGAGGAAATAAACTTGCAGATTTAATCAACATCCTAGTACAATTAAAGGTTGCTGACTAAATTTTAGAATAATTATATATAGGAGATAAACTTATGGCTCGTGTATGTCAATTGACAGGAAGAAGAGCAAACAACGGCTTCTCAATTTCCCACTCCCACCGTCGTACCAAAAGATTACAACACGTTAACTTACAAGACAAAAGAATTTGGTGGGCAGAAGGCGAGAGCTTTGTAAAACTACGTCTTTCTACCAAGGCAATCAAAACCTTAGACACCAAAAGTGTTGGTCAAATGGCTAGGGAAGCAGGAATCGATCTTAATAAGTATAAATGTTCCTAGTTCTTCTTGTTCCTAAGAGTTGAACTATGGTTGGTAAGTGTTGTTTTATTCGGCAAAATTGCGATCGACACTGCCAAAAAATACTGGTTCAACTCTTATTCCTACCACTTCAGAAGGACGAATCACCATATATTCTCCCTGAATGTTTTTGATGGGTACGTTAATAAAATCCTGTGAAGCTGATTTAGGTACTAACTCTCCACTGTACCACTTCTGAAAATCTTGTATGGTGTTAAACTTTACTTCTTCCCTGTGTCCGCTACTGAGCAATAGATGAACACTATATTCGTCGGGTTTTCTTGCCATAATCTAGCCTTCCTGAATAAATTTGAGGTGAACGACACCTGATAATAATATTTTCTTTCCATCCCTCATTTTCAAGGCTTAGGCAGTAATTGTCAATTAGTTTTTATCTTGTTAGGGTAAAAGGTAATAACCATGGCTGAATTTTAAATATCTGACGTTATGTACTCATTTATAAGTTAAGTTTTATCTGTAAATTTTAACAAGGGGCGCGAGGCTCCTTACCCAACTCCTAGCCCCTTACCCAGCACGTGTATAAACACAATATGAACATCCTACGTTTTTACCATCTTAAACTAATTATATTTTTGCGTAACATCAGTTAAATATGATACTTAATTCGTTAAGTTGAAATAAACATTGGTTAATCATGATATGAAATATAGAAATTAAGACATCAAAATATCATCACTGTTCCCCGTTCCCTTTTCCAGCCATAATTAGATTGTCTATGGACGGGAAATAGCATTGTGTCTTATAATGAAAGATGCTGTTTTTTTTACAAAAGATTACAAGGAGGAAAAATTGAGTAAGCATACTTTAAACGGAACTAGACGTAAACAAAAAAGAACTTCAGGTTTTCGCGCCCGTATGAGAACCAAAGATGGACGTAAAGTGATTCAAGCACGTCGTAGTAAAGGAAGACAGAGATTAGCTGTATAAGACAATTGATTCTTTTTTTACCCGTCCAATTTATTTATCCTCTAAATTCAAGTGGGATTATCGTCACGACATCGACTTAAAAAGCGGTCGGATTTTCAAACTGTTTATCAGCATGGTATTCGCCGCTATAGTCGTCATCTAATTATTCGGGCATTGCCCATCATGGTTTCAGACTCATTGGTATGTCCTATTTCTACAAAGCTAGGGATTTCCATTAGTCGTAAAGTTAGTAAAAAAGCCGTAGTGCGCAACCGCATCAAAAGACAGATAAAATCTGCCTTCAGATCTTTACTTCCTGAAATTTCTTCTAACTGGCTAATCGTAATTACAGTTAAATCTGATGCCAGGGAATGCAATTATGAGCATTTTTTGAGAGAATTGAAAGAGTTACTAATTAAAACAGAAATTATCTATGGGAATTAAAGAAGAAGTTTATTATGAAGGCGGTCCCCACGTGGGAGATCTGATTTTTAATGTGTTATTGGCTTTTACGGTTATTTGTTTACCTTTGACTGTGGGAGCGATCGCCCGGGCTATATGGTTACGTTATCGTATTACTGACCGTCGTATTTCTGTTACTGGGGGATGGCAAGGGCGCGATCGCACCGATATTATTTATTCTGAAGTAATCAAAGTAGTAAAAATCCCTAGAGGTTTAGGTCTTTGGGGTGATATTGTCGTAACTATTAAAGATGGAAGTCGTTTAGAATTACGCGCTATGCCTGATTTCAGAAACGTTTCTGATTATATCGCTCAAAAAGCGGCCGATAAAACTGGTAGATCCTTAGAGGCGATCGCACCTTAGATAATTGAAAATGGATAATTGAGAATGGATAATATTATTCTTTATCTATGGGATGACTTACCGATGCGACGAAAAAGTTTAGATCAATTTCAATAATCAATTATTAACTATCAATTATCCATTAATTTGTCAATTGTTCATCGTACACTGTAAATTATTAGCATATAGTAAGGAAATAAAATAAAAATGGATTTTGGTATAGGTTTTATATCAACAAACATCATGTTGCCAATCCTAGATTTTTTCTACGGGATTGTGCCAAGCTATGGTTTTGGAATTATCGCTCTTACCCTCGTGGTACGTCTAGGGGTGTACCCCCTCAGTGCAGGGCAAATTCGCAACATGAGAAAAATGCGCATCACCCAACCCCTGATGAAGCAGAAACAAGACGAAGTTAGGAAAAAATATAAAGATAATCCCCAAAAACAACAGGAAGAAATGGGGAAAATTATGCAAGAGTTTGGTAATCCCCTCGCTGGATGTTTACCCCTTTTGTTACAAATGCCCATCCTATTTGCCCTTTTTGCTACCCTCAGAGGATCACCTTTTGCCAATATCAACTACAACGTTGATGTGCAGATTTTCCCCCAAGAGCAAGTGGAGCGCATTGTACCCCAGTCCTATAGCACCAAAGCTCAGAATGTCTTTGTCAGTGATGGAGTACATAACAAAATTGCCGCTATCATTCCCGCGGGTAATAAATTGGTAGTGGGTGAAACCGAGAAAGTAGAATTTCAAACCCCCGAAGGTAAATCTCTCCAAGAATTATTAACTCAATATCCTAATGGTGAAGACATTTCACCCCGTTGGGAAGTTACCAAAGGACAAGAAAGAGTTTCCATTGATGAAAATGGAAATATTACAGCCCTAGCCACAGGAGATGCCACCATTCAGGCAAGTTTACCCGGTATCGCTGCAGACAAGGGCTTTTTGTTCATTGAAGCCTTGGGACGCATTGGAGTTACTGGAGAAAACGGTAAAATCCACTGGGATATTTTGGGGATGATTATCTTTTTTGGGGTGAGTATTTATCTCAACCAAGAATTGTCTGGCGCAGCGCAGCCTAACACTGGAAATGATCAACAAAAAAATATTAACAAGATTACTCCCGTTATTTTTTCGGGGATGTTTCTATTTTTCCCTCTTCCTGCGGGGGTGTTGATGTATATTGTTTTGGCTAACGTTTTTCAAACTATCCAAACTCTGATTTTGATGCGTGAACCTTTGCCAGAGAATATCCAAAAAATTCTCGATGATCAAATTAAGGCAACCAAAGGCAGGGAAGCAATTCCTTTTGAGAAAAAGAGTAAAAAGAAAGAGAAAACTTCAGGTTAAATAATACAGATTATGGATGAACAAGTCCAACGGGGCAAACAGTGGTTGGAAATTCTACTTAAGTTGATGAATATTCCTGCGGATGTGCAACTGGGTAGGGTGGAGGAAAATGACAAACAGGGGGTTTCCTGTTGGTTAACCATTGATGAGGCTAATCTTGATCAAGGTCAGATTAACGCTTTGGTGGGTAAGAAAGGGGATACTATCGATGCGGTTCAATATTTGGCTAATTCTTTATTAAATATTGGTTTGGGTGATACTGCTCCTTGTTTTTTTACTGTGGAGTTGAATGGCTATCGCATTCGTCGTCAAGCGGAATTAGTGGCGATCGCCCAAAGTGCTGCTGCTAGAGTCAGAGACACCGGCACCCCAGAGGAAATTAAATATTTATCCTCCGTAGAAAGGCGACAAATCCACAGTATTCTCGAATCTTCTGATGATTTAACCACCGAAAGTCAGGGTAATGAACCTGAACGGCGATTAATTGTCAAATTACGTTAGATTGTTTTAAGACGGGCTTTTTGCCCGTTTTTTTATTGATCAAAAACAAAAGTTTTTAGAGGGCAAATTTTTTTGATAGTTTCAAAATCCTTATCATTGTGGATTAAAATTAGGTCATGACGAAGAGCTAATTGAGCAATATAACAGTCAACAATACTTCTTACGGTGAGTCCTTTACGTCTTAATTCATAAAAAATTCGAGCGGAATGAACAAAGTTATCAGGATTTTCCAAAATATAGTCTTGTTGACAAAGATAAAGTTTTAATAGTTGCCATTCTTGTTCGTTTTTTGCCCCCTGTAATAATTCCATTTGCGTAAAATGGGTTAAAAAAATCGCCTCATCTTGGATATGATTTTCTAATTTCGTCTTTAATATATTACTTTTATCTCTAAAAATATTTACTAATGTAGAAGTATCAATTAAATACATTTTTATCTAAATTCTTTATAGTTATAGTCCTCCACAAAATCAATTTTTCCACTAAGATCTAATAAATTTAACTTTTTTTTATTCCGAATTAATTCTTTTAAAGCCAAATTCACTAACTCTTTTTTTGTTCTAACATTGGTCAAACTAAACGCTTCTTCAACCAATTTATCATCGAGATCAATGTTTGTTCTCATGGTTTTAATAGATTATGTGTAATTATATGTGTGTTATACACTGTTTATTGCACTAAAAAACCATAAAATAAAGTGACAATAGCTCTTTAACTGTAAAGAATTAACCCAAATCTGCTAAATTAATGATTGATGAATCAATGACGGTTAAAAGGATGGAAAGAATATATATTCCCCAATTGCTAAAGATGCCCCAGCAAATGGATAAGTTTACCTTTAAGGAAAATATTAAGGGTTTTAAGACCTTAACCCCTATCAAAGGTAGTTTGGCCGTTTATCATCGGGGTGGTTTTTTAGAGGTAGAGTTAACCGCTGATACTATTTTGACCCTAAAGTGCGATCGCTGCCTAAAAACCTTTAACCATCGCCTCGAAGTAGATACATCAGAAATTATCTGGCTCAGTGATCGATTTGAAGATCCCGATAACTTACCCCTAGAAAGGGAAATATCAGGAGATGATTTATGTGAAAGTCTGCCTCCAGATGGGTATTTTGAGGTGCAAGAATGGGTTTATGAGCAACTATCCTTAGCTTTACCCCTAAGACAAGTCTGTAACAACGAAGATTGTGAACCCCCAACCATTCATGAGAGTGCCACCATTACCGACAGTCGTTGGGCAGCCCTTACCGCTCTCAAGTCATTAGGTCAATGAAATAGTCTATGGGAGTAGGTTAGGTTGAGATCTAAAATCCACCATTAATCAAAATTGTAGTTAGAGGTTGTTTTAGTGATGATACGAAACATTGTTCAACCACCATCAGCATTTAATTTTCAAAATAGGCTTACCTATTCCCTATTTTCCTTCTTGTCATAAGACTTTTTGGCAACATCTTATAATGAAAGTAGTCATTTTAATTTACCAGCGCACTGAGCCTTATATATAAAAAATAGAAATGTTAAATAATAATTCCCGTAAAAGAAAAAAATCTAATCGAGTCCTTACCCTAATCATTAGTAGTCTTTTGTGGGGGCAAACCCTCGTCACAGGGGCAGGAGTTGCTGTGGCACAAAATCGAGAGGAAAATCAACAGTTTAGTTATAGTGAACTACTCACAAGAATTGATGCAGGGGAGGTTGAGAGAATCCAAATAGATCCAGAAACCAATGTGGCAAGGGTTTTTTTAGCAGGGGGAGAGGAAGATAACCCTGAAATTGTTTATTTATTTAATGATAATCGTGAGTTAATTAGTCTCATCAGAGACAAAGACATTGATTTTGCGGTGCAGTCTTCAGGGGCTTCTGCTTCGGCGGTTATAAGTAGTGTACAGTTGGCATTATTGTTATTTTTAATCATTGGTCTATTCGTCTTAATTCGTAAATCAGCCAATTCGGCGGCGGGAGCCATGAGTTTTGGTAAGTCCAAGGCCAAATTTCAGATGGAATCTCAGACGGGGGTTGAGTTTAGGGATGTAGCAGGGGTTGAGGAAGCCAAGGAAGAATTACAAGAGGTGGTAACTTTCCTTAAAACCCCCGATAAATTTACAGCTATTGGGGCAAGGATTCCGAGGGGTTTATTGTTGGTAGGGCCCCCTGGCACAGGTAAAACTTTGTTGGCAAAGGCGATCGCAGGGGAGGCTGAAGTACCGTTTTTTAGTATTTCTGGCTCAGAATTTGTGGAGATGTTTGTGGGAGTTGGAGCTTCAAGGGTAAGAGATTTGTTCCGTAAAGCCAAGGAAAACGCCCCTTGTTTGGTGTTCATCGATGAAATTGATGCGGTGGGCAGACAGCGTGGCAGTGGCATTGGTGGGGGTAATGATGAGCGAGAGCAAACCCTTAATCAATTGTTGACAGAAATGGATGGTTTTGAGGGCAATTCAGGGATTATCGTTATCGCTGCTACTAATCGCCCTGATGTTCTGGATAGTGCTTTGTTACGTCCAGGACGTTTTGATCGTCAGGTGATTGTGGATTATCCTGATTTAGAAGGACGTTTAGGTATTTTAGATGTCCACGCCGCTGATAAGAAAGTTAATGAAGAAGTAGATTTAAAGGCGATCGCCCAGCGCACCCCTGGATTTTCTGGGGCAGATCTTGCCAACCTACTCAATGAAGCGGCCATCCTTACCGCCCGTAAACGCAAAGACTCCATTACCATGGCAGAAATAGATCAAGCCATCGACCGAGTGATTGCAGGGATGGAAGGGACCCCCCTTGTGGATAGCAAAAGTAAACGATTAATCGCTTACCATGAAGTCGGACACGCCGTAGTCGCCACCCTCACCCCTGGCCATGATCCCGTAGAAAAAATTACCCTCATTCCCCGAGGACAAGCCAGAGGCTTAACTTGGTTTACCCCCGATGAAGAGCAGGGCTTGGTATCCCGTAGTCAATTATTTGCTCGTATTACGGGTTTATTGGGGGGTAGAGCTGCCGAAGAAATGATCTTTGGGGAAGATGAAGTAACCACAGGAGCGAGTAATGATATTGAGCGTGTCACCAGTTTAGCTCGTCAAATTGTCACTAAATTTGGGATGTCTGATTTAGGACCCATTGCCCTTGAGGGGGATGAACAACCCGTTTTCCTCGGCAATGACTCTATGAGTCGTACGGAATATTCTCAGGACATAGCCCAAAAAATTGACTTACAAATTAGAGCGATTGTGAATCAGTGTCATGAAAATGCTAAAAATATTATTAATGAATATCGCCCCGCCATTGATTATTTAGTAGATCTTTTAATTGAGAATGAAACCCTTGACCGTCAAACCTTTGAAAAGGCTTTAGGGGTTCACGGGAAATAATTAACTTTCCAATCCTGACAATATGAGTTAGATTTGAGATCAATAATAAATATAAATAATATCTAACCCCATATAAAATGAAAGCTCTTTTAGTTTATCCAATTTTTCCGCCGACTTTTTGGTCTTACGAGAAAATCTTAGAATTAGTTAATCGCAAGGTTTTATTGCCTCCTTTGGGCTTAGTGACCGTGGCAGGCATACTACCTCAAGAATGGGAATTTAAGCTGGTAGATCGCAATATTAGAGCGGTTAGAGAAGAAGAATGGGCATGGGCTGATGTGGTCATCATGTCAGCGATGATTGTTCAAAAAGAGGATTTAATTGACCAAATTAAGGAAGCAAAAAGTCGGGGTAAATTAGTGGCGGTAGGGGGACCTTATCCTACCTCCGTGCCCCATGAGTTAGAGGAAGCGGGAGCAGACTTTTTTGTTTTGGATGAAGGGGAAATCACTTTACCGATGTTTGTAGAGGCGATCGAGAAAGGTGAAACTTCTGGAGTATTTCGTACCACAGAAAAACCTGATGTGTCTTATACCCCGATTCCTCGTTTCGATTTGTTGGAATTGGATGCCTATGATTCCATGTCGGTGCAATTTTCGAGGGGTTGTCCTTTCCAGTGTGAATTTTGCGATATTATCGTTCTTTATGGTCGTAAGCCACGGACAAAAACCCCTGAGCAGTTATTAAAAGAGTTGGACTATCTCTATGAGTTGGGCTGGCGCCGTAGTGTGTTTATGGTGGATGATAATTTCATCGGCAATAAGCGTAATGTGAAGTTGTTGTTAAAAGCTCTCAAGGAATGGCAACAGGAGCATCAATATCCTTTCCGCTTCAATACGGAGGCTTCGGTGGATTTGGCGGATGATCCTGAATTGATGGAGTTGATGGTGGACTGTTATTTTGATGCGGTATTCTTGGGCATAGAAACCCCAGACGAGGATAGTTTAGCCATGACTAAGAAGTTTCAAAATACCCGTAGTTCGTTGACTGATGCGGTAGATAAAATTATTCGCACTGGATTACGTCCTATGGCTGGTTTTATTATTGGTTTTGATGGGGAAGAAAAGGGTGCGGGCGATCGCATTGTGCGCTTTGCCGAACAAGTAGGCATTCCCACTACCACCTTCGCCATGTTACAAGCATTACCCAACACCGCTTTATGGCATCGTTTGGAGAAAGAAGGACGCTTAGGGGCAGGAAAGTATGGCAACATTAACCAGACTACCCTCATGAATTTTGTACCCACTCGCCCCGTGGAGGACATTGCCAATGAATATGTAGATGCTTTTTGGCGACTTTATGATCCCCATGCTTACCTAGATAGGACTTATCGTTGTTTTCTGAAGTTAGGCGCCCCCAAGGCTCATCCCCCTGCAAAACTACCTACCCTCGTCGATCTAAAGGCCTTGGCGATCGTTATATGGCGCCAAGGAATAAAAAGAGATACCCGTTGGAAGTTTTGGCACCACCTCTTTAGTATTATCAAAAATAATCCGGGAGTATGGGAGCATTATCTGACTCTGTGCGCCCACAATGAGCATTTCTTGGAATATAGAGAAATCGTGAAAAATGATATTAATGTCCAGTTAGAAGAATATTTAGGTAATTATCCTTCCTCTGATGATGTTGTCAATGATGAACAACAATTGGTAGCCTAATCAAACATAAAAAAAGTGTTCCGAAGCCTTATTAGAGCTAAAGAACACTTTATTCCATTACCATAAAACAAATCTAGGCTTGAAGCGCTAATTCTACTACCTTTTTAAATGCGTCCATATCTTGAACCGCTAAAAGAGCTAACATTTTACGGTTAAGAGAGATATTAGCTTTATCTAATTTATAAATTAATTGACTGTAGCTAATACCGTTCATTCTAGCCGCTGCATTTACACGGGTAATCCATAGACGACGAAAATCTCTTTTTTTCTTACGACGGTCACGATAAGCATTACGTAACGCTTTCATAACCTGTTGATTAGCAATACGGAATAGCTTAGAGTGAGAACCTCTATAACCTTTTGCTAGTTTTAAAATTTTATTACGTCTTTTACGGGCGACGTTACCTCTTTTTACTCTACTCATTTTTTTACAATTAAATTAATATTACAAAGTTTAATGGGGAGAAATTTGTTCCTACTTAGTACCGTAAGGAAGCATTAAACGTACTTCTTTCTCATCACTTTCATGAACTAAAGCCATGTTGCTAAGACGACGACGTTTTTGCTCTGCACTTTTATGTTCTAGTAAGTGATTTTTGTTTGCTTTACGGCGCATGATTTTTTTTCCGCTTCCAGTAATGCGAAAACGTTTAGCAGCGGATTTTTTAGTTTTTACTTTAGGCATAGTTTTTTCTAAATTAGCACAATTTACTATTATACGATTTTTTGTGGTCATCCTGAAAAGATGAACCCTAATTAACAGAAAAAAGTTATTTTTTCCAAAATTATAGTTTTACTTCGATGTCAACCCCAGCAGGCAAGTCTAATTTCATCAAAGCATCAATGGTTTTTGAGGAGGGTTGATAAATATCGATAACACGACGGTGAGTACGAGTTTCAAAGTGTTCTCTGGAATCTTTGTCAACGTGGGGAGATCTGAGTACACAGTAGATTTTACGTTTTGTGGGGAGAGGAATAGGACCTACTGGTTGAGCATTGGTACGATTAGCAGTCTCAACAATTTTTGTACAAGAAGTATCAAGTAAGCGACGGTCAAATGCTTTTAAGCGAATACGAATTTTTTGTTGTTGTAAGGTTGCCATGATTTTTATTGTTTTACTGGGATTAATTTTTCAAGGTACTAATTAATTGAGGATTGATAATTAAGAGTTGATAATGTACAAAAGTTTTTATCAGTCCGAATTATCTTGTTAGTAGGGACAAAATTAGGGCGTACAGAGAAATTAATCTGAGTAACGCCCCAATCATTATTTAATTCTTCCTACTTTAAAATTTTGGCTACAGCACCCGCACCGATGGTACGACCACCTTCACGAATAGCAAAACGCATTCCTTGTTCGATCGCAATGGGGTTGATTAAATCAACGGTCATTTTGATGCGATCGCCAGGCATTACCATTTCAGCAGCACTACCATCATCGGCGGTGAAGTCACTGATGGTTCCGGTTACGTCGGTAGTACGAACGTAGAACTGAGGACGGTATCCAGGGAAGAAAGGAGTATGACGACCACCTTCTTCTTTCTTGAGTACATAAACCTCAGCTTCAAAAGTGGTGTGAGGAGTGATAGAAGAGGGTTTAGCCAATACCATACCACGCTCAATATCTTCTTTTTGAACACCACGAAGTAATAAACCTACGTTGTCTCCAGCCATACCTTCGTCCAAAGTTTTTTGGAACATTTCCACACCAGTTACAGTGGTGTTACGAGTGTCACGAATGCCTACTAATTCTACGGTTTCGCCAACTTTAACTCTACCACGTTCGATACGACCGGTTGCAACGGTACCACGACCAGTGATGGAGAATACGTCTTCTACAGCCATCAAGAAAGGCTTGTCAACGTCACGCTCAGGGGTGGGGATGTAGTTATCTACTTCATCCATGAGAGTCCAGATTTTATCGGTCCACTCATTTTCACCCTTCTGGGTTTTAGCATTGGCGGTCATTTGTTCTACAGCTTTTAGAGCAGAACCAGAAACGATGGGAATATTGTCACCATCAAAACCGTATTCGCTTAAAAGTTCACGAACTTCTAACTCAACCAATTCCAATAACTCTTCATCATCTACTTGGTCTTGTTTGTTTAAGAACACAGCAAGGTTAGGTACACCAACCTGTCTAGCCAAGAGGATATGCTCACGAGTTTGGGGCATAGGGCCATCAGCTGCAGATACAACCAAGATAGCTCCGTCCATTTGAGCAGCACCAGTGATCATGTTTTTAACATAGTCAGCGTGTCCAGGACAGTCAACGTGGGCGTAGTGACGACCAGGAGTTTCATATTCAACGTGAGCGGTGTTGATGGTGATACCCCGTGCTTTTTCTTCAGGAGCAGCATCGATTTCATCATATTTACGAGCTTTTGCCTGACCAGCAGCAGATAGAGTTAAGGTAATAGCTGCAGTGAGGGTAGTTTTACCATGGTCAACGTGACCGATGGTACCAATATTAACGTGAGGTTTCGTTCTTTCAAATTTTTCCCGTGCCATTTTCTTTGTCTTTTCCTAATTTAATTAATAAATTTATACGTATCCTGTATTTTTGGTAATAATACCTTTAGCTACATTTTCGGGAACTTCAGAGTATTTACTGAATTCCATGCTAAATATACCACGTCCTTGGGTCTTAGAACGAATATCTGTGGCATAACCGAACATAGTTTCTAGGGGAACTTTTGCTGACACCTTAGCAAGGGAGCTTTCTGTTTCCATTCCTTCGATAATGCCTCGACGAGAATTGAGATCTCCGATAATGTCACCAACATAATTGTCGGGTACTTCCACCTCAACCTTCATCGTGGGCTCTAGTAAGACTGGTTGTGCTTTCTTCACTGCATCTCTAATTGCGATGGACCCAGCAATTTTAAACGCCATTTCGGAAGAATCCACGTCATGGTAAGAACCATCAATCAAAGCGACTTTTACATCGATGAGGGGATAACCAGCTATGATACCAGATTCACAGGCTTCTTTGATACCCTGTTGCACAGAAGGAATGTACTCTTTAGGAATCGCACCCCCAGTAATCTTGGAGACAAATTCAAAACCACTTCCTTCCTCTCCTGGCTCAATTTCGATCACCACATGACCATATTGCCCTTTACCACCACTCTGACGAATAAATTTACCCTCTGTTTGCACGGCTTTACGGATTGTTTCTCGGTAGGCTACTTGAGGTTGTCCCACGTTAGCTCCCACTTTAAATTCCCGTAACATCCGATCCACCAGAATTTCTAAATGCAACTCACCCATTCCTGCGATTACCGTTTGGTTAGTTTCGGGATTGATACTAACTTTGAAGGTAGGATCTTCGTCAGAAAGAGACTGCAAGGCCTTAGACAATTTATCCATGTCTTGCTGAGTTTTTGGTTCTACCGCCACTGAGATTACAGGCTCAGGCACATAGAGAGATTCGAGAATAATCGACTCACTATCATCACATAGTGTATCACCTGTGGTGGTATTTTTCAAGCCGATCGCCGCGCCTAGATCTCCTGCCCTTAGTTCTTCTACCTCTATTCTGTCGTTGGATTTGAGAATAATTAACCTAGAGATACGCTCTTTGGTATCTTTGGTAGAGTTGTAAATATAGCTACCTTTTGTCAAAACCCCAGAGTATATTCTGAGGAAGGTTAATCGACCAAAAGGATCGGAGGCTACTTTAAAAGCAAGGGCGGAGAAAGGTTCCTCATCTCCTGCGTGACGTTCTCCTTCTTCCCCACTGGGCAAAATCCCTTTAATGGCAGGGACTTCGTTGGGGGCAGGAAGGTAATCTACCACTGCGTCTAGGAGTAGTTGGACTCCTTTATTTTTGAAGGCAGAACCGCAGAGCATAGGCATTAAAGTACCTTTGATAGTACCTTGGCGAATTGCTTGTTTTATCTCGGCTTCGCTGATCTCTTCTTCTGCTAAATATTTTTCTAGTAAGGCTTCGTTTGACTCGGCGATCGCCTCTATGAGATAACCTCGATATTCCTCAGCTAACTCTCTTACCTCATGAGGAATATCAATTTCCTTGATTTGTTTACCCAAATCATCTTCATAAATTGTGGCTTTCATTCTGACCAAATCTACAATGCCAGAAAACTGATCTTCACTGCCAAGGGGAATTTGAATAGGAATAGCAGGAGCTTGAAGTCTATCTTTTACCTGTTCGCAAACACGGAAAAAGTTAGCCCCGGTGCGATCCATTTTGTTCACAAAAGCAACACGAGGTACATGATAACGATTTGCTTGACGCCAAACGGTTTCCGACTGAGGTTGAACCCCACCCACAGAACAAAATACTGCAATTACTCCATCTAAGACTCGCATGGAGCGCTCTACTTCGATGGTGAAATCTACGTGACCAGGAGTATCAATGATATTAATATGATGTCCTTGCCAATCGGTACTAATGGCCGCTGCGGTGATGGTGATTCCTCTTTCCCGTTCTTGTTCCATCCAGTCGGTGACAGCATTGCCATCGTGGACTTCTCCTATTTTATGAACGATACCAGAGTAGAATAAAATCCTCTCTGTTGTGGTAGTCTTTCCCGCATCAATATGGGCTGCAATGCCTATATTGCGAATTTTTTCTAGGGGAATGGAACGGGTCACAGTTACCTCCTGCTGTCGAAATCTGTACTAGAATTTTGAGCTTAAATAAAAACTATTTACAATCTTACACTTTTCTTAACATAACTTTTTATTTTTTGACAATAAAGCTAGTTATGAGGTTAAAAATTGTGAATAAATTGTGCTTAGTATCTGTAGTGAGCAAATGCTTTGTTTGCTTCTGCCATTTTGTGGGTTTCTTCTCTTTTCTTGATAGCTCCCCCAGTTTCGTTGGCAGCATCCATGATCTCGTTAGCAAGTTTCATGGACATAGTTCTACCGCTTCTTTTGCGGGAGAATTGAATCAACCAACGGAGGGCAAGACTACTACCACGGGAAGGTCTTACTTCCATGGGGACTTGATAGGTTGCACCACCAACCCTTCTGGCCTTAACTTCCACGAGGGGAGTTAGGTTTTTGATGGCTTGTTCAAAAGTTTCCATGGGTTCAGCACCAGTTCTTTCACCGATGATTGCCATGGCATCATATAAGATGCTGGCAGCTAAGGATTTTTTGCCATCTTTCATGATGCGACGAATAGTCATGCTGACTAAACGACTGTTATATACTGCATCTGGTGGAACTTCCACCACTTTAGCTTTACTTCTACGAGACATTTTCTATATCCTAAAATTTATTTACTTCATTTATGCTTTAGGACGTTTTGCTCCATATTTAGAGCGTCCTTGTTTTCTGTCCTTTACACCAGTAGCATCTAGTGTTCCTCTAACGATGTGGTATCTTACACCAGGTAAATCTTTTACTCTTCCGCCTCTGATCAATACTACAGAGTGTTCTTGAAGGTTATGACCAATACCTGGAATATAAGCGGTAACTTCAAACCCAGAAGTTAAACGAACCCTTGCTACCTTTCTGAGGGCAGAGTTAGGTTTTTTGGGGGTGGTGGTATATACCCTTGTACAAACACCACGACGCTGAGGACATTCTTTTAATGCTGGAGATTTTGTCTTTTTCTGGATGGAGGATCTTTCACTCCGGATTAATTGTTGAATAGTTGGCATGAGGTATGCTTTTTATACACTATTTTATGTATATATAAATATAGTTCGCCCTAGGATAATTTCTAGTGACAATCTCTGATCATACCCCACTTTTTCTTCTTTTGTCAATTCTGGTCAATTTCTGATTAATTACGGTAGCCATTAACGATAAATGAGACTCTTTGGGCTATATTAGTGGAATGATCCGCCATTCTCTCTAGGTAGCGAATGACAAGGATTAGAAGCACTATTGGTTCAACTATGCCGGGGACGTTTTCTTGGTAGGCTAATTTGGCGTAAAGGTTATCGTAAGCGTCGTCAATGGTATCATCGAGAAATTTAATCTTTTCTCCAGCTTCAGCGTCTAATTCAGTAAGAGCAACTATGCTTTTGGCTAACATTAGTTGAGCGTGTTGAGACATGGTGGCGATTTCTTTCATGCAGGGGTGGGGAGAATAGAGAATGAGTTTTTGGGATATTTCTCCTAAGTCTTGGGCATAGTCACCGATGCGCTCTAAGTCTCTTACTAATTGCATGAAGGCACTAAGGATGCGCAAATTTTTGGGGGAGGGGCTTTGGCTGGTTAGAATATTGGAGCAGTCTAGTTCGATTTGGCGATAATATTTATCTATTTCTTGGTCTTGGATGATAATTTTTTGAACGGCTTCTAAGTCTTGTTCAAATAAGGCTCGATGGCTATAGCGAAATGATTCTTCTACCAATGCTCCCATTCTGAGGACATCTTGGGCTACTTGACTGGTTTTTTTTTGTAGCCTGATGTTGTCTCCTACTTTGATTTGTTCTGATAATGCTATTTGTTGTTGTAATGATACCACTTTCTCTATGCTCCAATATTTCAAGCCCTATTACCATTAATAACAGGAAAAAGTTAAAGTGATATTAAGGTTGTATGTTTATTTTATTTTAAGGGCGATCGCACTGGCACTCAAAAAAGCACCTTCGACCTTACCAGATAAACACCAATCACCACAAATCCCTAATCCCGTTTTGGCATCGTAATAATAACCCTGTTGATTAGGCTGTTGAGGTAAAGCATAACGCCACAGATGCAAAGAAAAATAATGGAAGGGAGAAAATTTGAAATCAAAAACCTTCTCCGTTTGTGTCAACAAATCTTGACTAATTTTTTCTCGGTCATCATTCACATGATCCATGGCATAGGTAAAATTGGACTGGATAACTATCGCACCACCATCCCCTCGATTAGGCTTCGTATCATTGGCACTTACCCAACCCAACACCGGATGGCTAAACTTTACCCCCTCAAAAGGTAAATTGACTTTCTTTTCAGGAATAACCATCAAAGTAAAACAAGGAAGCATCTTTATCTTGGCAATGTCTGGCTTAAAAGTACAATCATCAGGTAACAAATTCGCCGTTTGACTAGGAGGGGCAGTAATAACCACCGCATCATAATCTCCGTAACGGTGATTATGGTCATCTAACAATGTCCAAGAATCATTATTTTTTGTGAGAGAAACTATTTTAGTTTCTAGCTTAACGGTGGTATCGCCGCTCAAATATTTACAAAGTCGATTCATTGCTTCATTAGGCACATATCTAATTTTTGAGGACTTATCTTCATGGAATATGCCATTTTCCCAAGAAGCAAATTTCCCCTGCCACGGTTGCATTACCTCCCCATAGATACTTATAAAATCTTGAAATTCATTGTTACTAAGACCAAAATATTGCGTACCATGGTCAATATAACCCCAGTCGGTACGACGGCTCGACATTCTACCACCCACACCACGTCCTTTATCAAATACTTGAACATCTACCCCTTTTTCTTGAAGTTTTGTGGCTAGGGTTAAACCTGATATTCCCGCACCGATGATGGCTATTTTGTTGGTCATAGTTTTAAGTTAGGAGTAAACAATTTATGTCTGTTACTTAATTCTACATTCTCCATTGGTTCTAATAAACCTTTTGCGTACCTAATTTTTGTTCTGATTTTTGCTTTTTTCTATGGTTGTTTATGGATATTTATGTTATTATTTAAATAATGGGAGACATTGGATTTTTTTTAACAAACAGTCAGATTTCTATTATATTAAAGATACTCGTCATCATCCCCTGTTAATAGCCAAAAGTCAAGAAAAAGACAGTTGTTTTAACAATTGTTAATAGAAAAAAAATAGAAGATAATTAGCAGAAAATAGAAAAGAAGAGAGATAAGTTACTTAGTAATTGTGGTACTGATAAGAGCGAAAGAAAGTACTATGTGAAGTAATGTGAATAAAGTCAAATAAATATTACAAATATCTCAGAATTTGGGCTTTGTAAATGATAATAAAGATACAGGAATGAGAGAAAAATTAAAACTTGACTCTTAATCCTGATTTTGAACTTAGGAGGAATCGTCCTATGAATATTCTTCAAATACTAGAAGCAATTAGCAACTACTTAACAGAAGGTTTTGCGATGATTTTTAGTGCTGAAAAAGATGAACTACCAGAGATAGGAGTCCAGCCTTTTGAATGTATGCCTTATGCACAGCAGAAGTAAATATCGGTTTAATTGAAAGGGGTTAAAACCCCTAATTTTTTTATTTTTTTTCGACAAAAAAGATGGGGCGCAAATTAGGATCAACTTTGTAGGTATTATCTTTCATAACTCTTCTGGAAGATTTAGGGTCAAAGGTTGTGGAAAAATTTTCTTCTAGTCTTTGAACTCTGGGGGATACTTTATTAATTTCTTCTTGGATTTGGTTAATTTGAGATTGCTGAATGTCGTTGTAGGGTAAAAGATTTTTGACGCTAGTAACGGAGAAAGCGACAATACCTAAATTAAAACCTATTTTTAATATATTTTCTAGGCTACGGTGAAGACAATATTGTTTGAGTCTTTTTTTTTCTTCTTTTTTTTGTCTTTCTAAGAAGACGGTATCGATGTTGTTGTGAAGATATTTACTTTTTTTAAATGGTTTAATGTTGTTCATAGGGATAATACTTTAAATGATGTTTTAATTTTTAATTTTAGTGTTGATTTTTAAAAATGGTCGTTGATTAATGAAAAAAATTTGAGATAAGATGGGATTAGACAAAAAGTAATTATCGATGAGGTGATTGGTAATTTTGTTGGTCTAATTTTTTTAAAGAGAAATGGCAGAAAGGTTTTAGGTTGTATTTGTCTTAATAGTTATGATGATTTTGAGGGTTTAGGATTTTTATGGTTAACTGTTAAGCTAATATCTAATGACCATCACTATTGTTAAATTAACTACTTTATTCGAGGTTGGTGAGAATGTTGTAATTTTTGAGAGTTGCTTTTTGTCTCTTACTTTGAAGTTTTTTTGTTCTCAATATATTTAATTTAAAAAGATAATACTATGAATACATCTACATTACCAAAATCTAGTTTAAAGATTCGAGGGGTACAATATCGAGATTTAGGGGCGATCGCCTCTTTGCTCCAAGAAAGATTATCATTAGAAAATAACTATCGTTTTGCTTCTCTTTTGAAACAGGTACAAAAGTACCAAAGCTGTTACGGTTTATTGCAGATGGCAAAAATGTTGCCCTCTAGTTGGAATCGAGATTTTTATGTGTATGTAGCGGAAAAAGATGGACAGATTCAAGGGTTAATTCAAGTTGCCCCTTTTAACCAAAATCGCAGTACATGGAAAGTTGAGCTAGTAATAATTAATTACAACACTTCATTGAGCCATTTACTAATCGGTAATTGTAGCATTGGCTCTCAATTATTGCGTTACTGTTTTGAGAAAATTTGGGAAGCCAGAACATGGATACTAGAAGTAAATATAAATGAAAAAAGTACCCTCGGATTGTATCGAGAAAATGGTTTTCAACCCCTAGCCCAAATTACTAATTGGGAATGTAATGCCGAAATTTTAGCAAAATTAGCAGAAAAAGAGCCTAGTTTACCTAATCTTTTACCTGTGAGTAATGCGGATTCTCGTTTACTATATCAGTTAGATTGTGTTTCTTTGCCTCCTACTATTCGGCAGGTTTTTGATTTGCATTTAGAGGATTTTAAAACGGGCTTTTTTACCTATGTATCGAAAACGATTAAGTCTTTTTGGAGTCAGGAAGAAACCATCAGGGCTTATGTATTTGAGCCTCAGAGAAAGGCTGCCATTGGCTATTTTAAGCTCATTGTGTCTCAAAATGGTGCTAAACCCCATGAAGCAGATTTAACGGTGCATCCTGCTTATACATGGTTGTATCCGAAACTTTTAACTCAGATGGCGGCGGTTATCCAGAAGTTTCCTCCTCAGTCTTTGTTGCTTTCTTCTGGGGATTATCAACCAGAAAGGGAGGAGTATTTGGAAAAAATTGGGGCGCAAAGAATGGAGCAAAATTTGCTCATGTCTCGCTCGGTTTGGCACAAGTTAAGGGAGGCAAAGCCTTTGGAATCGTTAAATTTACAGGAAGTTTTACAAGGATTGAAGCCTTCTCGCCCTGCTATTCCTACCCATTGGCAACCTTCCCCCATTGAAAATCCTATTTATCCTTCTTCTCCTTTACATCATCAAAATGATGAACAAAAAAAGCGGGAAAAGTAAGGGTAACGATAGGTTATCATCGCTTACCGTGTAATAAGTTACATGACTAAATAATTTATCGATAAATTGAATTTTTATTTTGATTTACGGATTTAGCTTAATAAGGGGTTTAATACCAAATCCTACATTAAAAGTAGACTAATAACTATCATCAATCTCAATGATTTCAAGTAAATAAATATACTATCTAAATAGGATTTGGTATAAGGATATTAAAAACATAAAAAAATGGTCAATAATCACCATTATCAATTCTTCATTATCCATTAACTCCATGATTCGAGTTTTTCAGCAACCTCTAATTAGTTTTAGTGCTATTTCCCCAGTTTAGTTTGTAGTTTAGCCAAAAATTCCAAAAGGTGGTAAGGGCGATCGCACTTAAATTGGCAATGTAGGGGTTAGGAAAGATAAAGTTAACAATAAGATTAAGAATAACAACGTTAATAAATAACCCAGCTAAACAGATAAGATTAAATTTAAGCAATCTTTTAAGGGTGTGAAGTTTCCCTTGCCCAAATTGAGAAAAATCTTTGAATGTCCAACGGTCATTCCAGATAAAATTATTAATGATGGCAAATTCAGCCGCAATAATTTTACTGAGGGTTAAATTCCATTGCATGGTGCTGGGGCCACTGAGAAGATATAATATGGTCATATCTACAAATACCCCCGTAAAGCCAACCATACCAAAGCGAATAAAACGACTAAATGGCCATAAAGCGAGTCTCAATCGCAATAGGTGATGGATATAGTCTCGATATTGTTTCCAAGTAACTTTGCTTTGCCCTTCGACTCTTTCTTGGAAAACATAGCCCACTTCGGCAATATTACGAAAATAACCTCTGGCTACTACTTCTATTAAAATTTTATAGCCCACAGGAGCTAAGGTACAATGGGCGATCGCCTTTCTTTGTAGTACAAAATAACCACTCATGGGATCAGATATTCTGCCGATGGTATTGGGTAAAATCAATAAGCCCATAATTTGAGCGCCCCTAGACAAACAACGACGGAAAAAACTCCAATCACTCACCCCACCATTTTTAGTGTGACGACTTGCCACGGCTAAATCAGCCCCATCACAGATACGCCCCAAAAGTTCTAATAAAATATCGGGAGGGTGTTGTAAATCTGCATCTATTACTCCCAAAATTTCTCCCCTTGCCCCTTGCCATCCTCTGATTACTGCCGTAGATAACGAGCGCTCATTTTGACGACGCATTACCCGCAATGGAGGATAATCCTTGGTTAATTTTAATGCTTTTTCCCAAGTGCGATCGGGGCTGTCATCATCCACTATAATCAATTCATAATGGGAAGGAATAACCCCATCAAGGACATGACAAATTTTACTAACAATTCCCTCAATGTTTTCCCCTTCTTGGTAGGTGGGTAATATAAGGGAAAACCAAACTCTATAAGTAGAAGTCGAAGCAATGTTATAAAGTTTTTCTCGCAAACATAAATAATCCTGGGGCGCTGATTCTAAAGAATCAACTTTTAACAAACCTGATGGCACAGGTAATAATTTACTATTATCTCTTAACAAGTTTTGCTCATGGGGCAAAGGATTATTCATCATTATTAATCAATAAATCATAAATTATTTTGCTTTTTTTGGATCTTTTTCCATTAGTATTACTGGGCAGTTATGAAAAGGTTGAATTAAATTCATTTTTGCTTTAACGGGATCAAAATTATCTGGTAATGTCGTAAAAATATCATAACAGCTATTTGTGAAATCAGCATTTGTTAGATTAGCTTTTTCTAAAAATGCTCCTGATAAATCAGCATTTATCAAACTACTTTCTGTTAAGTTAGCTTTGGTAAAATTAACTTTATGAAAATTGCCATAGTTTAAATTTGCCTTGGTTAAATTACTATTTTTAAAATTAGTAAAAGATAAATTTAAATTACTTAATTGTGCTTCCTCTAAGTTAGAGTTTTCTAAAATATTACTTGCCCTTGTATGGTTATTGAAAGTGAGCAAATGATTATCCTCTAAGAACATTATGATATAACGTTTTCTTTCCCCATCAAGTTCCTTGAGAGCCGCCTGAGTATTTGCCCGAAGAAGATTATAGTTTTGTTGTAATTTCCACAAAGGATAGTTGAGGGTTAATTCCGTGGTCTGAGTAAGGTAATTATTAAGAATATTTTGACGATAACTTTCCAATTGTAAATTTAAATTGGCATTACTATCTTGAATTTGCAAAGGGCGATATAAAAATTGTTCACTGAATATATTAGAAATAGTTAAAAAGCCGATAACTAAAGTAGTTGCCGAAGTAATTAAAGAACCAATAATGGGTCCAATAGCTATTTCAGGAATGTGAACAGAAGTAGTAATGGCCTCGGCGATCGCATTTACAAATGAAGATAAAGTTTTTTGAAAACGTTTAAAAATTTTGGGAAAAACTGAAGATTTTTTATCAGAATTTGACATGAATAAATATCAAAAATAAAAAGAGCAATTTATTAATATTTTTAGCTATTCAGATAATAACAAACAAACCGAACCAAACAAAACCGATAACACCCTCAAAATATTGAATAAGAATAATAAAAAATAAATTAACCTGTTCATCACAAAAATTTATTTTTTTTTCATAAAACATCTTAAGTCTATTTTATCATTTTAACCATGCTTATATTGCATACAAATTCATTATTGGTATTAACCAATACAAAACCCTCCTCAAAAGAATAGCTAAACTTTAATCGTCTTTCTTAACCAATTCTTAATAACTGTTGTGAGGTTTTAATGTCCAAAAAATCGGGTTGTTTTTCATTAAAGAGTGTAGCAAATTATAAAGTAATAATTGCCCTTACCACCCTAATAAGCACTAACCCTGCCCATGCACAAATTAATGTCATGGATATTGACAATCAAGAATCCATGGGGCAAGTTACCTCAGTAAACCAACTGAGCGACGTATCTCCCACCGACTGGGCTTACGAAGCCCTAAGAAGTCTCGTAGAGCGTTACGGTTGTATTGTCGGTTATCCCGATCGCACATTCAGGGGAAATAGAGCGTTAAGCCGTTATGAATTTGCGGCGGGTTTAAATGCCTGTATGCAATCCATCGAACGCTTAATCGGCACAGGAGGAGTAGGAGAAGAAGATATTGCAGCCCTCAGAAGACTAATTGCCGAATTTGAAACCGAACTCGCCACCCTCGGTGCCAGAGTTGATAACCTAGAGGGTAGGGTAGCCTTCTTAGAAGATAATCAATTTTCCACCACAACAAAATTAGCTGGAGAAGTTGCCTTCACCCTCGCTGATGCCTTTGGAGGAGATGTTACGAACCCCCTCACAGGAGTCAGGGAAGACTTTAACGCCCAAGCCACCCTCACCTCCAGAGTAAGGCTACAAATGTCCACCAGTTTTACTGGTAACGATGTTTTATTCACTCGTCTAACTGCAGGTAATCTGGGTAACTCCTTTGGCTCTCAAACCTTTACCGATGAAGGGCGATTTGCCTATGATGGACAAGCAGACAATAATGTAACCTTAGACCGTCTTCACTACTACTTCTCCCTGACTCCCAAAACAAGGGTATTTACCATGGCCAGTTTAGGAGGACACCATTTCTATGCTGATACATTCAACTCTGGACTAGAAGCAGGAGGAGGTGCAGGAGGTGCATTATCTCGATTTGGAGAAAGAAATCCTATATACCGTCTAGGTTTGGGGGGACAAGGTATCGGATTAAGACAGCAATTGGGGGATAAATTTGAGCTTTCTGCTGGTTATTTGGCAAGGGGTGGCAATAATCCTGCTGACGGCAGAGGCTTATTCGATGGTAACTATTCTGCCATGGGGCAATTAGTCTTTAAACCTAGTAACCGATTTAAACTTGGCTTTACTTACATTAAAGGTTATGATCCAAACGGTGCAGGTTCAGCTTTTAACTTTGGTGGCACAGGTACCAGATTTGGTAATTTACAAGGATTGGGACTAAATGGAATCCCTGTTTCTAGCGACTCCTATGGTATTCAAGGTCAATTAGATATTAGCCCTAAATTTAGCCTTCGTGCTTGGGGCGGTTATACGGATGCTCAACTTCAAAGCACTGGTAGTGCAGAAATTTGGAATTATGCCGTAGCTCTGGCGTTCCCTGACTTAGGAAAAGAAGGTAGTCTCGGCGCTATTATCGTGGGTGCGGAACCCCATTTAACGGGGTTAACTTTAGGTGGAGTTAATCAAACTTTTTCTAACGATACTCCTTGGCACATCGAAGTATCTTACAAGTATCCTATTAACAATCGTATTAGTCTCACCCCTGGATTGATCGTATTAACAGCACCTAATCAGGATAGTGGTGCAAATGATCCAGTTTATATCGGCACTTTGAGAACTACTTTTACTTTCTAAGTAAATAAGTTTTTAGGCTCACAATTTTTTATCTTTGGCAAGGGGTTTAAATCCCTTGCTTTTTTATTAATCAATTAAAGCACGGCGTTTTTGCTCAAATTCGTATTCCGAGATTAACCCCTCTTGGCGCAAGGTTTCCAACTCTCTGATGGCTGATACTACATCGACGGTGTTTTGTGCCACCAAAGATTTTTGCTGTAAATTTGCCATCTGCACGTCACCGTTGTTAGAATTGAAGGAGAGTATATCCTGAGACGGCAACAAGTACAACACTACATCCACCGCACAGGCGATTTTTATCAAAGAAGGGTTATTCCAGCCCAAGGCAAGATATAGTACCCCCCAAATGGGTTGTCCTAAATAAAATTTGTGTAAACCACCAAAAGGGGCGATCGTACCAAGGAAAGCAAAAATAATACTAATGACCTTTTTCTTAGAAAAACTATTCTTAGAATCGGTGGAAAATTGCATAATGACAAGGATAATACGGAAATCCGTATTCAAAAACTTATGTATCTAATCATATAATTAAACTTAGCAGACCGCAGAACTTTATTCACTATAACTGATACAGTATTGCACTTGAGAGGAAGAAAGATGAGTTTTTTTGATTCAGAAGTAGTACAACAAGAAGCCAAGCAACTATTTGAAGATTATCAATCCCTTAGTCAATTGGGGAGCGAATTCGGTAAATTTGACCGAGAAGGAAAAAAAATCTTTATTGAAAGAATGGAAAATATGATGGATCGTTATCGTATTTTTATGAAAAGATTTGAACTATCAGAAGACTTTATGGCAAAAATGACCATAGAGCAATTAAAAACTCAACTAAGTCAATTTGGCACCACTCCTGAACAAATGTTCATGCAGATGAATCAAACCCTCGAAAGGATGAAAAAAGAGATTTAATTTTGATAGGGTAATATTTATACTCTTTTAGTTCGGTTCTACTCAATCTAAAAATAGTTATTTAAAGATAAATTAATTATAGTAAACACTTTTTCTGAAAGGAACATAATTCTGATCAAAAGCAGGGTTTTTTATAGTAATTGAGGAGAAAAAATGAATCAATCATTCCATCGCCAATCAAACTATTTCAATAACAATGATGAGGATAATAATTTATTAAAATATCTTCAGTCTTTAAGCCCAGAAACCATTGCTAATTTATCTCAGCCCAAGACTTCTGAAGTTTTCCAAGTGATGGAAAGAAACATTGGTGGTTTATTAGGAAATCTACCCGCAGAAGGTTTTGGGGTGATGGTGAGTACGAGTCGAGAAAACCTTGGTAAATTATTGGCATCAGCAATGATGAGTGGTTATTTGTTGCGTAATGCGGAGCAAAGAATGGACTTTGAAAAGGCTTTGGCTGGTTCAAATGATGCTCAGAATAATTAGTATCTGTTCGATAAAACTTTAAATATTTCTTTTTTACTAACTACTATTTTTTGTAAAATAATATATTAAAGTTGTGAATAAAGGGTTTTTTGTTATTGATAAAAGTACAAATTACTTTTACTTAATATTATGGTAACTTAAAATATAAATGAGATGCTGCCAAGTGCTAAAAGATTTATAGAATTGAGTTTTTAGCTAGGTAAATTGTCTCAAAATTTACTATAGTAACTACATAAATTAGAATCTAGTTTAAAACTATACTTTGATTGTATTCTTAGAGTTACAATTGGTTTAATGTATTTACTGAAATAATATTTGTGAAAATTAAAAATAATTTTATTACTTTTATAACAGTTTTAATTTTACTAGTTCCTTTGTTGACAGGTTGTCAAAATTCTATGGAGGGAACTTCTGCTGATGGTGTTACTAGAATTACTTTTTGGCATGGTATTAACCCCCCTGAAAATAGAGAAATTTTTAATGAATTATTAGCCCAATTTAATGAAAATAATCCTAATATAGAAGTGCAGGGATTGTATGTGGGGCAACCTGATGAACAGTTGCCAAAAATTATTGCTTCAGTGGTGGGAAATCAGCCCCCTGATGTGCTGTGGTATGTTCCCCAGTTGACGGGAAAATTGGTAGATTTAGGGGCTATTAAGCCTTTGACAGAATGGTTTGATGGTTCTACCTTAAAGGAGGAAATTGAACCTGCGATGCTTTCTACCATGAGGCTAGGGAATGAAATTTGGTCCGTACCTTTTGCTACTAATAACACGGCGATGTTTTATCGTCCTAGTTTGTTTGAGGAGGCTGGAATTACTGAGTTGCCTTCTACTTGGGATGAGTTTGTGACAGTTGCAGGACAATTGACGAAGGGTAATGAGCAACATGGGGTGTTACTCTCTTCGGGGAAGGGGGAGTTTACGGTGTTTGTGTGGTTGCCTTTTATTTATGGGGCTGATGGCTTTATTGTGGAAAATGATCAGCCTAATTTGATTAATGAGGGGACACAAAAGGCGTTAAGTTTGGGGGCGGAGTTGGTTAATAGTAATTATGCAATATTATCAGCGCCCGATCGCGGTTATGAGTTAGATGATTTTATTAGTGGTAGGGTAGCGATGCAAATTACTGGGCCTTGGACTCTGGCACAGTTGAAACAAAGTGGCATTGATTATGGTGTTTTTCCTTTGCCTGTGGTTGATAAACCTGCGACGGTATTAGGGGGAGAAAGTTTGTTTGTGTTTAAGACTAATCCTGAGAGGGAGGAGGCTTCTTTACGATTTTTGGAGTATATTTTGGGGAAGGAGTTTCAGCAACAATGGGCTTTAAAAACGGGTTATTTGCCTATTAATCGGTTAGTGAAGGACAGTGCCGAATATCAGCAGTTTGTGGCGGAAAATCCTGTGTTGGAGGTGTTTTTGGAGCAGATGGACAATGCTTATACTCGTCCTATTCTCTCTGATTATCCTACCATTTCAGAAAATTTGGGAAGGGCGATCGAATCTACTCTTTTGGGGCAAAAGTCTGCGGAGGATGCCCTCGGGGAGTCTCAGAAACGAATTAATTTATCGGTAGGAAATTAAAAAGTTGAGAGGGACTTTTGATATAAAGTCCCTTTTCTCATGGCAAAATTATAATGCACCGAGGTTTGCTAATCCTAAGATTACCCCTACACCAATAAGATGACCGAGGCTAGTGGTAGCTAGTAGAGCGGGGAAACCCATGCCACCAAAAAGGGCAGGAGAAGGTAACTGAGGGCCTGCACTAGGATATTTGATGGTGAATTTACCAATGGCGATCGCAACAATATTGCAAACAATCATGGTAAGAGCAACATTAGAATTCCACTCAATGGTGCTAGGAATTGCAGTGGCAATGATAGAAGTAAATTGAAACATTTAATACTTTCCCTAAAATATGTAAAACAGTTTTCAAAGTCTTTATTTTAAATGCCAGAAGAAAAAAACGATCTTTTTTGTTGCAATACTTTGCAATTAACTAACAATTATTTATGATTCCTCTTTTTTAGCCTGATGATTTGTCCATCTTTCCTCAGCATTTTCCATCACCAACTCACGCTTTTCTAAAAATTCCCCTGGATAAGTTTCCAAAACCTTCGTAGAAAGAGAAATACGATTTTTCACAGTATCAATTTCCATTACCACTACCTTAACCTCATCTCCCACCTTAAAAATATGACTAACCGAGTCAATGTGTCCGCCACTAATTTGTTTGACGTGTAACAATCCTGCCACACCACCAAAATCGACAAATACACCATAGGGCTGAAGTTTAACAACCTTACCCTGTACCACTTCATTTTCCTGTAACTGAGCCATGGCCGAAGATTTTGCGATATTTCTTTGACTCAAAACAATCTTATTTTGCGCCCTATCCAACTGTAAAACATTAGCAGGAAGAGTTTGATCCATCAAATCATCAAAATTTTCCTTCTCGATTAAATGAGATTTAGGGATAAAAGCCCGTAAACCGTCAATTTGCCCCGTTACTCCCCCACGATTTACCCCAGTAACTAATACTTGGACTAATTTTCCTTTTTCTTGAATTTCCGTTAAATTATCCCAAGCCTGATCAATATATAATTGACGACGAGACAACTTTACTTGTCCTTCCGAATCCTGTTCCTTTATAATTAAAAACTCAAACTCTTGATCTAGGGGTAAAACTTCACTTACATCACTAAAAGATTGCCATGCAGCTTCACTAAGAGGCACAAAACCAGGAGATTTACCGCCAATATCTACATAAACACCACTAGAATCATGTTGAAATACTTTTCCCTTTACCACTTCTCCCTTATTAAAATGATAGTCGTATTGTTCTTGCTCTAAGGCTTTAGCGAAGTCATCCATAGAGAAATCAGTGGTGTTTTGCCCTTGAGAGGGATTAGAATTAGCGGTCATAATCAAAAATTAATTCAGTTATCAAACAAATACCTTTAATTATAAAGGTTTCTGCCCCTGAGTGAAGTACCTTTTTTTTAAGTATCTTTAGATACATCTAGTAACTCATCTTCTAAAACAATTCTATTTCTGCCATTATTTTTTGCTCGATACAAAGCCTTATCTGCCCTTGATACAATTTGATCTAAATTTTGGTCTGTATCTTGATATTGTGCAATACCAACACTAACGGTAATTTGAAACTTATCATTATCAACAGGTAAAGAAATTTCCGCTATTTTTTCCCGAATGCGATTTGCCACGTGTTTAGCTTTATCAATCAGGGCATCATAAACCACCACAATAAATTCTTCCCCCCCCCATCTTGCACACAAGTCTTCTCCTCTAATGGATTGCTGACATTTTTGAGCCACCAATTTAATAGCTATATCTCCCACAGGATGCCCATAGTTATCATTAATGCGTTTAAAATAATCTATATCAAGGATAATCATGGAAAAAAACGTTTTTTGCCTTTTGGCACGATTAAATTCTCGATTGGCTAAATTAAGGAAATGACGACGGTTAGCTATTTGGGTTAACTCATCGGTAGTAGCTAATTTTTCTAAATCAACGAGGGCTTTTTTTAGTTGATCTCTAGTAAACTTTAATTCTATATGGGTTTGAATTCGTGCTAATAGTTCTTCATTATTAAAGGGTTTAGTTACATAATCTACCGCCCCTGAGCGAAAAGCCTCTATCACATTCTCTTTTGCGTCATTAGCGGTTAAAAATATGATGGGAATCTCTTTATAATGATTTTTCGCTTTAATTAACCGACATAGTTCTAAGCCATCAATTTTTGGCATCATTAAGTCTAGCAACATCAAATCTGGCTTAATGTTATTAATCAAATTCAAAAATTCTTCACTATCTCCAAGCACCTTGATTTGATACCCCGCCTTAGTGAGTATTTTTTCTAGCATGATACGATTAATTGAGTTATCATCCACTGCCAGAATTAGAAAATTTTGTGGATTATATTCAGCCATTAAAGATAATTAGAGCTAAACTATTATTATTTTTTATTTTAATTACCGTCTTTTATCTTATCTGATTATTTTGGTGAGTACAGGATTCAGAAAAAAGTTACATTTTTATCTTCATGTTGACCTAAAAATATAATTTTCCCCCTTGAACTTTAATAATCTGAGCCTGATTTAATAAATTAGTTTCAAAATAGTTTAAGTGTGTTGTTGTTATTATAGTTTGAAAGCGATCGCCTAGAGAATCCAATAACTGCTGCTGTCTTTTTAAATCCAATTCTGCCATTACATCGTCTAACAATAGTAATGGTGGCTCTCCTACCACTTGCTCTATTAGCTGTAATTCAGCTAACTTAAGGGCTAAAACTAGAGTCCTCTGTTGTCCTTGAGATCCATAATTTCTTGCTACGCTATCATTTATTATAAACTCTATTTCGTCCCGATGAGGTCCTACGAGGGTATTTCCTAAGTTTATTTCTGCTATTTTTTTTTGTTCTATTTCGAGTTTTATGGCGTTTTGTACACTTTCTGGAGTATCTTTTTCCCAAGAGACATTAGGAGTATAATTAATTAATAATTTTTCTGTTTTATTACTAATTTCGTTATGCCAAAATTTGGCAAGAGGTTCTATTTTTTGCAAGACTCTTGCTCTTCTTCTACTAACTCTTGAACCTGCTTCGGCTAATTTATCATCCCATAAACTCAATTCGATCGCCTTTACGTCTTGTTTTAACGTTTCTAGGGAATTAATGCCCATTTTTTTGATCTGTTTTAGGAGAGCATTTCTTTGTTTTAAAACATGGTAATAACTTTTGATTAATTGATAATAAATTGGCTCTAACTGAATTAATAAACTATCTACCCAATTACGTCTATATTCAGGGCTTCCTCTGACTAAATCTATGTCTAAGCTAGAAAAAAGAACGGTATTTAATAAGCCTAGAAATTCAAAATTACGACTAACTTTTTCTTGATTTATTTTTAGTTCTTTTTTGCCTTTAGCGGGGATAGTAATGCTTAAATCATAGTCTGCGTATTTATTTTTGAGGGTTGCTTTTATTTGTCCATAAAGACGATCATGATAAACTAATTCTAGGTCTTTGGTACTACGATGACTTTTGAGGGTGGACAGTAGTTCAACTGATTCAAGAATATTAGATTTTCCTTGGGCATTATCTCCTAAGAGTATTATTTTATTATTAGTAAATTTTATTTCTTCTTGAATATAGTTTCTAAAATGTTGGAGATATAACTGCTCTAAAAACATGAAAAGTATATTTTTATTAAATTATTTTTACGAATATTTTCCACAAATAATTCTGACAATAATTAATCATTGTACCTTTGAACAAAATGTTTCCTAAATCTTTTAGTGTGATCCCTCTAGCCTCTATCAGCAAGACAGCAGTAATATATCGTGAAAACTTAATTTTAAAAAATATAATATGAAACAAAGGGATGAGGAGATAAAGACAAAATCTGTTAGGAATAAATTAGACTATCTATTTTCCATGATTTATTGTCAATTGTCCACGGTTAAGGGCAATCATATTTTGTCCAAACATAATTCCCTGTTGAGGTACGTTACGGAAACTACTAAGAGTTTTTAAAGGTTCATTTTGAGGGTTGATTTTTCCTGTTATTTGATCTGTGGTAGTTATATTACAACGACTACATGGTTTGGCTATCTTAAATTTTATCTCATCAAGGGTAATATTTTCCCATGTGTCTTCGATGAATGGGGTATCGGTTTCGATGACAATATTAGGGCGAAATCTATCCATGGATATTTGTTGCTGTTGGTGGGGATATTTTTCCTTTAATTTTTGATTGAGATAGTCTAATGAGGCGGTGTTGGTGAGGAGATAGGGGAAGCCATCGGCAAAGCTGACGGGTTGATTTGATTGGGTACTATATTGGGGGTTAATGGCTCGAATGTTGTAGTCGTCTTGTTTGACTAGGCGACAATTTTTGACTGAGAGGATTTCTTGAAACCATTGGGCTACTTCTTTTCCTTGATTGATGGCTGAAGTGCGATCACCCCATACTTGTACTTCAATTGTATTACCCTGATTTTGGGGAATAAAGGTAATAGAATCCATGGAGGAGTCATCAAAACTGAGGGTAATTTTTTTCCCTTCGATGGTGACGATAACTCTGGCTAGTTGGGGATATTGTCTTTGGGTGATAAATTTGCCTGATTCGTCAACGATCATGAAAGTGCGATCGTAGTATAAATTATTGTTATAATCTGATAACCCCTTGTCACCCACTTTTGCATGGGAAAGATGAATCCCTCGGCAAGATTTGATAGGATAAAAAATAAGTTCTTTTATCTTCATTTACCCTCCTCTTTTCATATTTAAAAACTGGGTTAATTCGGGACGAAATAGCAGTTTTATTAAGCCGGTGGGCCCATTACGATGTTTTGCCACAATTATCTCAGCCACTCCTTGATCAACACTGTCAGGGTGATAATATTCATCACGATATAACATTAACACTAAATCCGCATCTTGTTCTATGGATCCCGATTCTCTCAAATCCGACAACATGGGGCGTTTGTTCGTTCGTTGCTCCACCGCCCGACTCAACTGAGATAGAGCAATTACAGGGGCATTTATTTCCCTTGCTAAACCTTTTAGCGCCCTTGTCATTTTTGACAATTCCTGTACACGGTTGTCACCGCCTCCCTGCATCAATTGAAGATAGTCTAATAATACCAGTCCTAATTTACCCTTACTTTCTGCTTGTAAACGTCTAACTTGCGATCGCATTTGCATCACCGTTAAATTAGCAGTATCATCAATATAAAGGGGTAACTCTGACAAAGTACCCATGGCACTCATCAACGGCTCCATTTCTTGCTCCGTAATCCGTCCAGACTTCAAGCGATTACTTTCCACCCGTGCCTCCGAAGACAGTAAACGCATCGCCAATTGTTCCCTCGACATCTCCAAACTGAAAATCGCCACCGCCAAATTAGAATGTTTTGCGATATTAGAAGCTATATTGAGAGCAAAGCTGGTCTTGCCCATCGAAGGCCTGGCAGCAATAATGACTAAGTCGGAGCGCTGAAAGCCCCCTGTCATGCCATCTAAGTCATAAAATTCTGAACTAATACCGGGTAAGGCGGTTTTTTCTTGGAAGGCTTGAATCTCAGTAAAAGTGTTAATTAAAGTGCTAGAAATAGGTACTAAACCTTCTTGAACTCTTGCTTGGGTTAAACTGAATATTTTTTGCTCAGATTCATCTAAAACGTTATCTAAATCTTTGGTAGTATCAAACCCTAATTCGCCGATTTCTTTGGCAGTAGAAATTAATAAACGTCTGATATATTTTTCAGTAATTAAAGGTACATATCGTGCAATATTTGCGGCGGAAACTGTACGATCTAATAAGCTAATTATCTTTGTATTTCCGCCCACTTTTTCTAGTAAACCTTGATCACTTAACCAAGTGGCAACGGTCATCAAATCAACGGGTTGTCCTTGAAAATAGAGATGTCTTGATGCTTCGTAAATATGACGATGGGCTTTTACATAAAAGGCTTCTGGTTGCAATATATCAACTACTTTACCCATAGCATTGGGATCAAATAATATGCCTCCTAAAATTATTTCTTCTGCTTCTATATTTTGAGGGGGTAATGATGATCCTGCTAAATCTGGGGTAAAATCGTCCATTATATCTATATTCTTGAAAAAGTTTAATTGGGGTTGGATAACAAAGTCGGCAATGGGCAATGGGCAATAGGCAATGGTAATAATAGTTTTAATATTAAATACTGAGTGTAATTCAACAATATTTCATCCCCAAAATAAGGAACACCCCATTAACCATTACCTCTATAAGTTACACAAATCGAGTTAAGGCGATGCGATAACGTTCTTTTTTTGTAATACTAATATCTCCTATTTCTAATCTTCCTTTACCCCGAAAAGAGACTAAATCACCACTTTTAAGATTGTGACTAGATTGGGTAACTTCCTTCCAATTTACTCTCACATCACCGTTATTGATAGCGTCTGCCATTTTTGAGCGGGATAAACCAAAGCCGTAAGAGGCGATCGCATCTAGGCGTAAAGAAGCCTCTACGGTAGTCATTTCTTTCTTTTTGGGTTCCCTTACTCTCAAATCTGAAAGCTCAATTCTCTTGGTTTTTACAGGCACAGAGCGCACCTGTACCAAAGAAGACTCAAAAAAATCAACCATTTCAGGAGTCACAACCACCTGCGCCCCCCTTTCCCCCAAAACGATAATATCACCAACCTTTTCCCTAACTACTCCCGCACCTAAAATTGCCCCCAAAAAATCTCGGTGGGTGGCAGTATCAAACAAAAAATTACCAGCAATGTCTAAAGCCACCACAGGCATTTGGGAAACATCACAAGGAATTTCCTCCCGATGAATACCCACTCTTTTTCTCTCAGCTTGGGGGAAGCCACCCCAAGGAATAATTTGCACCTCTGTTAATTGACCAAAAATTTGATTAACTTCTGCTAATACAGGGGGAGACAAAAAATCTGTTACTACCAATTCCCATGTTTTTAATGCTTGTTCAGCCTTATCTAAAACTTTAGCAATTTCGGCTCTATTTTCAACTTTATTTAAAATATCTTCTCTCGGTAACATCTAATAATTAATAATGGATAATTGATAATGATTAAACTTAGGTAAAACTTGAATTTATAACAGTAAAATTAATTGCTTTTAATTCTAAATATTTCTGTTAATTCCAATAATAATTTAACAGAATAATATTTATGTAGAATAAATCAGATAATTGTCAATTCTCTACATAGCCCTGTAAATTTTCAGGTTTAAGGGGTTGTAAAACAAGGGTGGCTTTATTTTTGATAAAATCATTCCCCTGCACCACGACTAAATATTTTCCAGCATTTAAGCGATTACGATAGGGTAAATCATCACTTGCCCCTTGTAATAAAGTACCACTACCACCAACAAAAAAACTACCCATGGCGCCACCGATCGCCCCTAAAAAACCACCTATAATGTGGTTAAGAGGAGTACCAGCCCATGCAAAAGTATCTAAGCCAGTAATCGCATCAAAAGTATAACCGCCAAAAAAACCGAAGGGAATCAACCAATATGCCATCCTAATAGCATTCTCGCGCCCTTGTTTATTAGGATCAAGAAAGCCAAACTCATCGGCGGTTTTGTAACCCTTTCCTAAAATCGACACTTGCTTGAGGGGAATATCAGCCTTTTCCAAAGCCGTGTAAGCCTCCTCCGCCTTGATTCTATCGGATAATACTGCGATTAAATAATTCATTTGTATATATTAAAAATTATCTGAAAAAAATATCAACCCTTTCTAACAATGGGCTTAAGCCCATTGCCTACCGTTGCCCATTGCCTTTCTTAATTACCCCACTTTTTACCAAAGCCTAGTTTACTTCCCACCATCCAAAACCAGGCCCTACAAAACGAATAATAACCCAAGTAATGCCGAGGGAGATAATGCCTACCCATGCCCCTCTCGTCGTTAACTTGTAAGCATCAGAGGCTTGAGTTTTGGTAAGAGGAAACCAAGAAACTACCCTTTCTTCCTTGCCATACTCTTCCCCTAAAGATTTTTGTCTGCGTTTAGCCTCTCCCATAATAAAACTCTCCTAAAAAATAAAACTTTACTATATTAAACCTAACACCCTTATGGGCGTAGCATGGTACGCCCCTACTATAGCTTTAAAAACTTGTAACAAAACAGTTACTTATCTTTGCATTGTGCCACAAACCATTAACCCAATACCCAATTAACAAGGGTGCGCACCGCAAAACCTGTACCCCCTTCATTGTTGATAGAATTAGGTTTTTCTGCCCAAACTGGCCCGGCTACATCCAGATGCACCCAGGGGGTATTTTCCACAAACTGCTCAAGGAAAAGGGCGGCTGTAATAGAGCCTCCAGCACGGCTTCCCGTGTTTTTCATATCTGCGATCGCACTTTTCATAATATCAAAATAATCGGTTTCCATGGGCATCTGCCAGAATTTTTCCCCAGCGCCCTCAGAAGCCACCCGTAAATCTTGGGCTAGTTTATCATCCCTAGTCCATAATCCTGCAATATCATTACCCAAAGCCACAATACAAGCACCCGTGAGGGTAGCTAAATCCACCATGGCATCTACCCCCAACTTATCGGCATACACAAGGGCATCAGCGAGGGTTAAACGCCCTTCTGCGTCAGTATTGTTAACCTCGATGGTTTTGCCATTGGAAGCGGTGAGGATGTCTCCAGGGTGCATTGCCTTGCCACTAATCATGTTTTCGGTGATGGCACTGATAAAATGCACTTCCACATCGGGCTTTAATTGGGCAATTGCCTTGGCTGCCCCAAAAGTAGCCGCTGCGCCTCCCATATCCATTTTCATGGTTTCGATGCCACTACCCGATACCTTGAGGTTTAAACCACCAGAATCGAAGGTTAAACCCTTACCGATGATAGCTAGCTTACGTTTTGCTGTGCCTTGAGGTTTGTAGGTGAGATGGACAAATTTGGGAGGAATATCGGAGGCTTGGGCAACTCCTAAAAATGCTCCCATGCCTAGACTTTCGCATTCTTCTTTTTCTAAAATTTTTAATTCTAGGTTGTAATCCTTGGCTAAATCTTGGGCTACTTTGGTTAAGGTAATGGGGTTGATGTCGTTGGGGGGAGAGTTTACCAATTCCCTAGCTAAAATTACGCCATCGGTAATCTGTTTGGCTTTGGTGATGGCGTTATCAGAAGCCTGTAAACCCAGTAAATCAATATTAGTTAGTTTTAATTCATCCTTAGCATCAGACTTGAAACGGTTATCTTTGTGTAAAGCAAGAATTACCCCTTCGGTTGTCATTTGGGCAACGGTATCCCCTTCATAATCTTCGATGCCTAAAGCAATGCCTAGGGTTTTACCGTTTTCTTTTGCGGCGCTACGGGCGATCGCCCCTGCTGCTAATCTGATACCATTAGAAGTACAATCTTCCTGTTTGCCTAAACCCACCAACATCACTTTACGAATAGGGCTTTTAGCACCAACCCTTGCGGTTACATTGGAGTTATCCTTACCTTTAAAATCATTTTCCTCGATTAACTCAGTAATAACTCCATCTAACTTGTCATTTAAACTAGCTAAATCTCCCGTTAACTCAGTTTTCTCCTCAAAAAACCCGAGGGCGAGAATATCCCCACTCCAATCTAAAAACGAACTAGAATTAACTTTAAAATCCATTGTTTAACAATATAAGAATTAATCACAAAATAACACTTTCCATTGTATTATCCCCTTTCTCACCTTTCAACGCCAGAAATAAAATCTAATAGTTTTTCTGCTTCTAGGGGGCGACTGAATAAATAACCTTGCCCAGCGATACAATTTTCTGACTCTAAAAACCTAAGTTGATTGAAAGTTTCAATCCCCTCAGCGATTACCGAAAGATTGAGATTATAAGCCATAGAAATTATAGTTTTAATCAGGGCTTTATTTTTTTCACTTTTTTCTATATCTGAAACAAAACTACGGTCAATTTTTATTAATTGAAAGGGATATTTCCGTAAATAGCTAAGGGATGAATAACCTGTACCAAAATCATCTAAATAAAGCTCAAAACCAAGGGAATTGAAGTGAAACAATAACTCTTTTATGGTGGGAATATCCTCTAATAATACTTGCTCTGTTATTTCTAGTTTTAGATATTTTGGTTGTATTTGATATTTTGTAGTGGTTTCTAAAATGACTTCTAAAAGGTGAGTATCCCTAAATTGTCGAGGAGATAAATTAATAGACGCATAGATATAAATGCCTTGTTTTTGCCATATAGATAACTGTTTACATACTGTTTCCAATAACCATTTTCCTAAATCAATAATTAACCCAGTTTCCTCGGCAATATGGATAAATTCTACAGGAGAAACATCCCCTAAAATATTATTGTGCCAACGAGTTAAAGACTCAACCCCAATAATTCTATTTGTTTTTATCTCAAAAATAGGTTGATAAACTAAAGATAGCTCATTATTTTTTAGTGCTTTACGTAAATAGGTTTCCTGTAGCATTTTCTTTTGGGCTACATTATTCATGTGGGCATCAAAAAACTTAAAGTTATTTCTACCTTTTTTCTTGGCAGCATACATGGCTAAGTCAGCATTTTTGATTAAATTTTGGATAGTATCACCATCTTGAGGATAGAAAGTAACACCAATACTGGCGGAAACAAATCTTTTTTCACCTGCGATGGTAAAAGGTTTTCTCATGGCATAGAGTAGTTTCGAGGCGATAATTTCCCCTTGGGCAGGAGAAGAAAGGGAAGAAACTATAATCAAAAACTCATCCCCCCCAAGTCTGGCAACGGTATCACTTTCCCTCAGACAGCCACGAAGCCTTTGGGCTACTACTACTAATAATTCATCTCCATATTGATGCCCTAGGGTGTCATTTATATTTTTAAAGTTATCTAAATCTAGGAAGATAAGGGCAACGGATAATTTATCACGGTAGGCTTTACTTATTTCTTGCTTTAGTCTTTCCATACCCAAAAGACGATTGGGTAATTCGGTGAGATAGTCATAGTTGGCTTGATGGGATAGTAATTCTTCTTGGTGTTTTTTTTCGGTGATGTCTTCTTTGACGGCTACATAGTGTGTGATGATACCGTATTCATCTTTGATGGGTGAAATAGAAGCTATTTCCCAAAAAAGTTCGCCATTTTTTTTTCGATTATGAAATTCTCCATGCCATTCTTTACCGCTGGAGATGGTTTGCCATATTTTTTGATATTCCTGTTTACTGGTTTCCCCTGATTTAAGGATACGAGGATTTTTGCCGATGACTTCTTCTCGGGAATAGCCTGTTACTCTTTCAAATTTTGAGTTGACATATTGAATTTCGCCTGTGTTATCGGTAATAATGATGGATGCTGGACTTTGTTCTGATGCTTGATGTAAAAAGGTTAATTGTTCTTCTATTTTTTTTGTGTGGGTAACATCCACAAAGGTGATTAAATAGGCTTTTTTGTCTTCCCACTGAATAGGTTTTACGTCCATATTTACCATCAACATTTGCCCTTGTTTACGGGGAATGATAATTTCTGTGGATTTTTGGGAGGTAAGGGGAATGCCGAATAATTCGCCAAATATTTTATTGGCTTTTCCTTCAAACATTTCTTTGCAAATGTCATTGATAAATAATACTTTTCCTTCTTGATCTGTCACCATTAATCCGTTAGTATGATGATAGGCGATCGCCTTTAGCTTTTTTTCAGTGTAAATTAACTTAGTTATATCTCTACAGATAACTAAAATAAAGAACGATGATTTAGGAAAATTAGCAATTTTTATTAATTTAATATTTAGCCAAATTAACCCAACATTAGTATGGGCTTGTTTTTTATACTGAAATTCTTTTTTATCTTGCTCAATAAATTGATTTAAGGATTCCTTTAACCATTCAATTTTTAATGATTTAAAATTATAGCTATCTTCAAAACAATCGTCTTCTTGATAATTTGAAAAGAATAACTTTTTCCCTATGGAGTTAACATTTATTTTCTGAGCAATAGGCTCAAATAATATGATTGCATCGCTATTATATTCAATAATAGCCAGATATTTCTTTATTTCCTCATAATTTAAGGACACAGAAGGGGACATATTTTTACAATGGTTATTTATCTAATGATTAATAGACTTTTTAGCAACTAAAATAAAACCATTATCATTAGCATAGTTAAATTTTTTATAATATTTTTAGGTTGATGAGATTCCTAAATAATCTATTAACAGATAATGTTAAATAGCTTATTACAAAATAATATTCAGTAACTTAAGATAAATATTATGCCTATATGAAAGACAATATTTATGTTTTTTTTTGATAACTTTGTAAATATTTCAAAAACTAAATATTTTGGATAATACAGTGAATAAAGAATGTCTAGTTGAGAAATGATTAATAATTGCTGTTTTGCTACTTAAAAATATTATTTTAAGAAAAATTTTATAGATGTTGAGAAAAAGATAAACTAATTATTTTCAGTTTCTAATTCTGAATTTTTAATAAGGGTAACCCGCACATCATCAATAGCATGGTTTAATTGATTAATTTTTTCCTCTAAACTTAGTCGTGCAGTTTCTACATTTTCTCTATTATTTAAAAATCCTTTATCCTCAGAATTTAATGTGGAATCATTATTATGTTTTCCCATGTCATTTACTTTTTTAGATGCGATCGCACCTATGACACCACCTACAACACCACCAATAATTGTACCCAAAAGAAAACCACTTCCAAAATTATCTTTTTCACCCATAATAAAATTAACTGCTAATAGTAATACTTACTCATTTTCTTATTCTATTATCCGATATTTCAAGCTCTGCTGACTATCATCATTAACAAAAATTAAGCATTATTAAAAGCGCGATCGCCCGCATCCCCCAAACCAGGTACAATAAAACCAGAGTCATTAACCTCCTCATCAATCATGGCGCTGTAGATAGTTAGAGTAGGGTATGCAGTGCCTAACTCCTTTAGGGCAGGGGGCGCCCCCACCACACAGATAATGCGGGTTAAATCAATGTTTCCGCCCCGCTTAACCACTTCTTCGAGGGCATACATCATGGAGCCACCAGTGGCCAACATCGGATCTAAAATGAGGATACGGGTATCAGGGGCAAACTTTTCGGGTAATTTGTTGAGATAACAAGAAGGCTTGAGGGTATTTTCATCTCTCACTAAGCCCAAATGGTACGTAGAAGCGAGGGGAAGAATAGTTTGAGCGCCTTCGGCAAGGGTTAAACCAGCCCGAAGAATGGGGATAGTGGCGATCGCACTTTGGGGATTAATAAAAGTAGCATCAGCCACACCCACAGGGGTTTCCACCTGAGTATCGATAGTAGGCAACCAATCCCGAATCGCCTCATAGGTAAGCCAACGCCCCAACTCAACCATGGCACTTTTAAACAAAGTAGAAGGAGTATTTTTATCCCGTGCCACTCCCAACCAATGCTTAACCAAAGGATGGGGAGGTACATATATTTTCATTTGCATCGCCATAAAATTACTTCCTTCTTTTGTAAACTGACCAAAATTTAATTGTCCATCGTCCATCGTTCATTGTCAATTGTTTGTCCGTCTTAATAAAACTTAAAACGAAAAATGGTGCCATTAGGGCTAACAAGTAGTAATCTGTTATTTAAAGATAATATTTTTGAAAAAATAATTTAATTATGGCAATTGAACGTGGAGCAAAAGTAAGAATCTTACGCAAAGAATCCTACTGGTATAGAGACGTAGGCACTGTGGCAACGGTAGATAAAAGCGGCATTATTTATCCCGTAATTGTCCGTTTTGACAAAGTTAACTATAGCGGTTTTAGTGGTAGCCCTGGTGGTATCAACACCAATAACTTCGCCGAAAGCGAATTAGAAGTTGTCACCCCTGCCCCTGCCAAGAAAAAATAAACACTGAGGAATATCGGCAAAGTACAATTGATCAAGGATAATCAATGAGCTATTATCTTGTTTATCAATTATTAAACTAAACCATGCCAGAATTACCCGAAGTAGAAACAGTGTGTCGGGGTCTAAATAAAACGACTTCGGCACTTACTATTGAATCTGCTAAAGTACTATTACCCCGCACCTTGGCTTATCCTGATTCTGTCGCTTCTTTTGAACAGGGTATTGCCAAAAAAAAGATTATTCAATGGCATCGTCGAGGTAAATATTTATTAGCGCAACTGTCGGAGGGATGGTTAGGAGTACATCTACGGATGACAGGGCAGTTATTATGGGTAAATCAGGATAGTAACTTACAAAAACATACAAGGGTAAGATTATTTTTTGATGAAGGCAAAGAGTTACGTTTTGTGGATACTCGCACCTTTGGTAAGCTTTGGTGGTTAGCAGAGAATAAACCCCCAGAAACAGCAATTACGGGCTTACAAAAGCTAGGGGTTGAACCCTTTTCTCCTCAATTTACGGTGGCATATTTTCAAGAAAAACTATCAAAAAGCCGTCGCAATATCAAAACCCTACTTTTAGATCAAGGTGTGGTGGCTGGAGTTGGTAACATATATGCTGATGAGGCTTTATTTAAAAGTGGCATAATGCCTAATACTATCAGTTGTAACCTGACATTACCACAAATTGAAAAATTAAGAACCGCCATCATCGAGGTATTAGACGATTCTATCAAGGTAGGGGGAACAAGTTTTAGTGATTTTCTCCACATCACAGGGGTTAATGGTAATTATGGGGGCAAGGCTTGGGTGTATGGCAGAAAAGGAGAACCCTGTAGAATTTGTAATACATCTATAGATAAAATGAAGTTAGGAGGGCGATCGACCCATTTTTGTCCAAAATGTCAAAGTTGAGATGAAAAATAGGGAATGATTAAAAATCTTATCATTTGCCCCTTAATGACAGTTTTTAAAAAATTATTAGTTTTTTCCTCCTATTCGCAAACGTTACCATAGACAATATATCAATAATGGAATATTTTTGAGGTAAATAAAAATGGAAGAAGTAAAAATAAAAGAAACAATTAATCAATAGCAGACAGAAATAAATTTTTATAATACTTATTTTGAAGCAGTATTTTATTGGGCTATGGACTTAGAAACAAATATCAAAAAAGGCTTAAAAGAAGCCAGTGTATATGGCACAGGGGCTATGGATTCTCTTCACATTGCCTCGGCGAAACTCCTTCAGGTTGATGAATTTATTACCAACGAAAAACCAAATAAGTCCATTCATCGTAGTAAAAATATAAATATTATCTCCCTTTATGATTTGTAACATGGGCAAAAAATATTAATGTTTATGATCCACATAGTCAAAACTAAGGGAACCATAGCTATATTAGAGAAAACGGATTACTAGGTTGGAGAAAGAGTCTATGGAAATGATGATAGAAGACTTGATGGAGCAGTTGGTGGAAATGGGTGGCTCAGATATGCACATCCAAGCAGGTGCTCCCGTTTACTTTCGTATCAGTGGTAAACTAACCCCCATCGGAGATGAGCCTCTTAGCCCCCAAGAATGTCAAAAGCTCATTTTTACCATGTTAAACAATACCCAGCGTAAAACCCTTGAACAAAACTGGGAATTGGATTGTTCTTATGGGGTAAAAGGGTTAGCTCGTTTTCGGGTAAATGTATATAAGGAAAGAGGATGTTATGCTGCTTGTTTAAGGGCATTATCTTCTAAAATTCCTAACTTTGATCAATTAGGACTTCCTGATATTGTCAAGGAAATGACCGATCGCCCCAGGGGTTTAATATTAGTAACAGGGCAAACAGGTTCAGGAAAAACCACCACCCTAGCGGCCATGCTAGACTTGATTAATCGTACTAGGGCTGAACACATTTTAACCGTAGAAGACCCCATCGAGTACGTTTTCCCTAACGTTAACAGTCTTTTTCACCAGAGACAAAAAGGGGAAGATACCAAGAGTTTTGCCAACGCCCTAAAAGCCGCCCTACGGGAAGATCCTGATATTATCCTTGTGGGTGAGATGCGAGATTTAGAAACCATCTCCCTTGCCATCAGTGCAGCGGAAACAGGACACCTCGTCTTTGGTACATTGCACACCAGTTCTGCGGCTGGTACCATTGACCGTATTATTGATGTATTCCCTGCGGCCGAACAAGCTCAAATTCGTGCCATGTTGTCCAACTCTTTGTTAGCAGTATTTGCCCAGTGTTTAGCCAAAAAACATAATCCTAAACCGGGGGAATTTGGACGGGCTATGGCTCAGGAGATTATGATTGTCACCCCTGCGATCGCCAATTTAATCAGAGAAGCAAAAGCACCTCAAATTTATTCCTCCATTCAAACAGGGGTAAAACTAGGTATGCAAACCATGGAACAAGCCCTTGCCAACCTCGTTAAAACTGGGGTAATCAGCATGGAAGAAGGCCTGGCGAAAAGTAGCCGACCCGACGAATTACAACGTTTGTTAGCAGGTTCTAATGTCACTGGTGCCATGAAAACCGCCAGAAAACGCTAGGTTTCCAAGGTTAATAATTAACAGGTAAAGTTCTCCCGTGGGGGAAAATGTGGGGGGCAAAATAAAAAATCTTGCCCACCATAAAACAAATAATTCATAATTCCACAAAATCCTTCAACCTACCATTTCTTAAGGGTCAAAAATAGGCTATAGTATTAATTTAAGAATAAAAATAGCATTGTAGACATCATTAGCATCAACCATAATCATTAATAAAACCGTTGTTTAAAAAAATAACTTAGTCTTTTCGCACTATGGTTAATGTAATGTGAATGTCTCGTCAATCAAAGTTAGTTTATCGAAGGAGTTTTATTTCAGAAAAAAGCCCAACGACTTCTATGTTTTATATCTAAATTGATTAACAGTATTTTAGTTAAGAAATATTCCTCATGGCTCAAACTTTTTTAACTATAAAATTATCAACAAAGATAAATTTTTCTGAATGAATATGCTACACCAAAGATATAACTTTGATTTTTAGATCTTAGTAAATATACTACTTTGATTAAATAAAACCTTTAATTTCCAAGGGTTAAGCTAATTTTTATTCCTCTAGGATGTGTCAAACTGTTTTTAATTGTTTTATCTATTCTTATGAGTTAAAAATAGTTTTCAAAAGACACTATTAACCTAGTTAAATTGACTGTAAAAGAACACTATTTAGACATTGACAGGATTATAATAAATGGAATTTTCAATCGCTACAATTCTTTCTCACCTAAGTCAAGATAAGCTGGTGGCAGGGAAAGTATTAGAAAAAAAACTAGGTTGTGAAGAGCCTGAAGAACTAGAAAAACTACAAATTGCCCTCGATGTCCTAGAAAAAGTTGGCGTAGTAACCAAGGAGTTTGGCAAGTATCGCCGAGTGTCGGAAGCGGATGTGGTAGAAGCGAAGCTACGTTGTTCGAGTAAAGGTTTTTGCTTTGCTATCCAAGATGAAGAGGATGCCGATGATATTTATATTAGAGAAAGTCACCTCAGTAATGCGTGGAATAGCGATCGCGTCTTAGTCAAGATTATCAAAGAAGGTACCAGAAGAAGATCCCCTGAAGGGGAAGTAAAATTAATCACTGAAAGAGCCAATCCTTCAGTATTAGCAAGGGTTGTGGAAGATAACTCAGAATATCATGCCGTGCCGTTAGACGATCGCCTCTTATTCGAGGTAAAACTAAAAGATGAACCCGAATCCATCTCTGAAGCCATCAATCACCTTGTCCATGTGAATGTTTTAAGGTACCCCATCGGACAAAACCCCCCCATGGGTAAAGTAATGCGGGTATTGGGTAGTGATGCAGAAGAAGCAGCGGACACCGATATTGTTTCCTCTAAACATGATTTACCCCACGAATTTTCCGAGAAAATTTTTAGAAAAGCCGATGAAATTTCCCCAGATTTTGGCGAAGAAGAATTGGCAAAACGCATGGATTTACGGGATAAATTAACCATCACCCTAGAGCAAGATAACGTCGGGGAGTTGGATTTGTTGGTGGAAAATGCCTTCACCCTAGAACAGAATGAAGATGGAAACTGGTGTTTAGGGGTGCATATGGCGGATGTGACTCACTTCGTACAGCCAGATACCCACATTGATAGGGAAGCCCGTAAAAGAGCCACCACCGTACATTTAGGAGATAAAATTATTCCGATGTTGCCCCCCAAGGTGGAAAAATGTTGTTCTTTAGTACCTAATGAAGATCGTTTAACGGTGTCTATATTTATCACCTTTGACGATAAAGGTCAGGTGGTAGAGTACAATATTCATCCTAGTGTGATTCGGGTTGACCATAGCTTGACCTATAAAGAGGTACAGAGTATCATCGGTTTGGGTAGTGCCAAGGCAGAATTGAAGGATGTTTTTCCCCTTCTCAATGAGATGTTTTTCACCCTTAGCCCCCTAGTGAAGGCGCAACGTTTACAAAGGGGTGGTTTTGATATTGCCCTAGATGATATTACCTCCTATTTTAAAGATGAGGGTAGAATCGGTGCGATCGCATCTTATTCCCAACTACCTGTATTATCATTAATGACAGAGTTAATGGTGTTAGTAGGAAAATTAGTTGCCGAACATCTCCACGAATTAGGCTTACCGGCCATCTACTGCACCCAAGCCAAGCCCGATTGGGATGAATTGGAAGACTTACTAAAATTAGTGGCCAACCTCAAACTAGACTTCAAACTAGAATCCGAAGAAGACTTATTTCCCCTCGACTACTACCACCTTACCCAAGAGTTTAGTAAATCCGACTACGAAAAAGTCCTCAACTACCTCCTCCTTTGCTCCCTCAAAGCCGATAAATATATCCAACACCCAGCCCCCCATTTCGGCTTAGCCTACCCCATCTACACCCACTGTGTATCCCCCGGACAACGCTATATCGACTTACACATTCAACGAGTATTAAAAGCATTATTTGAAAATGGGCGCGACAGAAGACACAGCAACGCCAAAAAAGGAGTAGATCTCAATAGTAACTCCTGCCATGGAGATATTAACTGGAATGTCTTACCCCCAGCCATCCAAAGTAACCTCGAAGCAGATTTACACTCCCTTGTTACCCACCTTAACGAGCGTGAAAAAATCGCCCATGATGCCGAAAAAGACTTGGCAGGGCTAAAGAAAGCCGAAAAAATGAAGGACTGCACAGGTAAAGTATTCAGTGGCTTAATTACGGGCGTACAATCCTATGGCTTCTTTGTACAAATCGAAGATTCCCTCGTAGAAGGATTAGTCCATGTTAGCTCCCTCAAGGATGATTGGTACGAATATCGCGCCCGTCACACCTGTCTCGTGGGCAGAAAAAACCGCACTGCTTACCGTCTGGGCGATCGAGTAGAAGTGGAAATCAAGAGCGTTGACTACTATCGCCAACAAATTGACCTCGTCACCGTCCGCGGTGGTAGTGATGCTGTAGATGCGGACTTTGAGGAGTAATAACTAATTATTCTCCCTTATTGAATACAGTAGGGGAGATCTCTCCCCAAATTTTACCCAAAATAAAACCCCTCTTACACCACAAGAAGGGTAATAATTAAAGGTAAACAAAATGATAATTAGTTTACTTCTACTTTGCGTTTTTTACTAACAAGTCCTAATGCTCCAACACCAAGTAAACCTAATATTGCAGTAGGCTCAGGAGTGCTTTGTGGGTCGTACATTTGAATCTGGAATCCTGCGGCTTGATTACCAGGAGTATTTCCTGTTCCATCCCAAGACATAGTATATGTACCTTTTAGATTAATTATATCTGAGCCATTCTCAATAGATTTATCATCAAGAATGAAAAATAATTTATTAAATCCTGAGGTTGATGTTACCGTACTCTCTGTAAAGGATGTTTGTGGCGTAGTAGGATTATCGCTGAAGGTTGCTTCTGATAAAGTCAACGTTGACTCTGGGTTTAAGGCTGTATCTTTTACAAAAGTAATTAGAGCAAGGGAGTTGAATGTATCAAAAGGATTAGTTCCATAGTCGTAAGAAAGATTAATTGATGAGCCAGAAGCATAGCTCATATTGAAACTTGCCATATTAGTCATTGGATTCCAGTCTAGTTCCCAGTCAGCTGTTTTTCCATTTTCCCAAACAAGGATAGCACTTTGAAATGTTGTATTTGGAACTAAACTAATTAAACTATTAGACCCATCTTTCCCAAAAGATACACTTTGTAGTCCATTTACGTTCTTACTCGGTCCTCTGGAAAGTCCTTGAATTTCTCCTATTTTAAGTTGTCTTGCACAATCGGCAGGAATTGAATTGCCAAAACTTATTTCACAAATCTCATCTAAAAAAGCATCTTCATCACCAACAAATGATGTCAATGTCGCTGAAAAAGCAGGGGCGCCCATAAGAGCAACCGAACTAACGGTTGTGAGAAACCCTAACCCAAAAAATTGAGCCTTTGATTTAATTTTCATAGTAGTTCATTTCGTTGAGTAAGTATAATAAAAACTTTTCTACACCTATATCATATATCTCTTTTTCTAATACGAAATAATTTTTATCAAAAGTTTATAAAAAAAACACCCCTACGCGCATGGGCAAGGGGTGAACCAGATTTTAAAAAATCAATTAAACTTCGCTGAGTTTAAGATCTCTGAGGGAGTTAATATCAACTTCAATGGAAGGACCCATGGAAGAAGATACAAACACACTACGCCAGTAACGACCTTTGGCACCAGAAGGACGGTTACGATCAACGGTTTCCTGTAATGCTTTGAGGTTAGCGAGTAAATCTTCTGCACTAAAGGAAGACTTACCGAATAGAATGTGAACAATCCCTGTGCGATCGGCTCTGAATTCTAATTTACCAGCTTTAAATTCATTAATAGCCGAAGGTAAATCCGTAGTAACAGTACCACCTTTAGGGGAGGGCATCAAACCCTTAGGACCTAGGACACGACCTAATTTAGCAATTTTAGGCATCATGTCAGGGGTAGCGATTAATACATCAAAATCCATCATTCCTTTTTGGATTTCTTCGATCAAATCTTCTTCACCGTAAATGTCAGCCCCTGCTTCACTGGCTTCTTTTACCTTTTCCCCTCTGGTAATAACGGCAACCTTAACGGTTAAACCTGTACCTTTGGGAAGGCTTACGGTGGTTCTTAGTTGTTGATCAGTATATTTAGGGTCAATACCTAAACGAATGTGAACTTCCGCACTCTCATCAAATTTGGCGGTGGCGGTTTCTTTTAATAAATTTAGGGCTTCTAAAGGTTCATAAGCTCTAGGCTCAACCTTTGCCAATGCCTCTTTGTATCTACGACTTAATTTTTTACTCATTTATGTGTCTCCTTTGGGTCAATTAACGAAGTTAGCACTTCTCCCCTTAATAATTTTTCTTAGTTTTGAGGACTCAATAGTTAACAAAGGTCTTCAAAATAGTTAGTTTATAGGTTGGGATAATTTGCTTAAATAATTTACTGGGTAAAAACAATAATTACTCAGCTACGGTAACACCCATATTACGGGCTGTTCCTGCAATAATCTTCATGGCTGCTTCAATGTCATTGGCATTCAAGTCAGGCATTTTGGTTTGAGCAATTTCTCTCAATTGATCTTCAGTAATTTGAGCTACTTTTTCACGGTTAGGCTCTTTAGAACCTTTATCAATACCCACTGCTTTTTTGATTAAAACAGAGGCAGGAGGTGTTTTGAGAATGAAAGTAAAACTACGATCTTCATAAACAGAAATCTCCACAGGAATAATCATCCCTGCTTGGTTAGAGGTTTGGGCATTATATTCTTTACAAAATGCCATGATATTTACCCCATGCTGACCGAGGGCAGGACCTACGGGGGGAGCGGGGTTTGCCTTACCTGCGGGTAAAGCGAGTTTGATTAGTGCAACGACTTTTTTTGCCATCGTTTATTCCTTTTATTTTTATCCTTGTTTTTCTACTTGATTAAATTCGAGTTCTACGGGGGTATCTCTACCGAAGATTGACAGTAGGGCTTTAAGTTTGTTCTTATCACCGCTCACTTCGATAACTTCCCCAGCAAAGTCTTTGAATGGTCCACTGAGTACCAAAATTTGATCCCCAATTTCCATATCAATTTTGACCACGGGTTCAGCGTCATCCATTTGTTTAAAGATGCGATTTACCTCGGAGGGTGATAGGGGTAAGGGCTTTACATGACCTCTACCTCTGCCGACAGCCCGTCTTTGTTCTGCACCTACAAAGTTGATGACGTTGGGAGTATTTTTGACCATCTGCCAAGCATGATCATCTAAGACCATATTTACGAGGACATAGCCGGGTAATACTTTTTCTTCACTTTGGTAGCGGCTGCCATCCTTACGGACTTTAACACTAGGGCTTTGGGGAATTCTCACCTCAAGAACTCTATCAGCTAGATCGAAGCCGTGGATTCTTTGTTCAATGTCGGTTTTAACTTTTTTTTCACAACCTGCGGAAACTTGTACTACGTACCAGCGGGGTTTACCCACTGCCACAGTTTTTTTCTGCTCGGTATCGTTTTCCGAGTATAAACCCATTAAAACACCTTCCCAGCTGACCAGCTAAATATATTATCAACTAAATAAATTACGGTAGCTACCACTGTCACCATTAAGATTACGGCCACAGATTCACTAACGAGTTGTTGACGGGAGGGCCAAACAACTTTGGTTAATTCTTGTTTAGTTTCTTCTATGAAGGTTGCTCTGTCGCTTTTAGACCCTTCAGCCTCTTTGCCTTTTTGCTTAATAGTTTCTTTGTTGGTCATGATGACTCCTTATATTTACCTACGATGATTACTTGAGCGATTTTATCTCACCCTTGAATCTTTATTATAAGGTCACTTAAGCACAACATTATTAACCTTTCTTACCAACACGTCCTAGAGGACTTGAACCCCTGACATTCGGTTTTGGAGACCGACGTTCTACCAACTGAACTAAGGACGTATATTTAGATACTATAACTAACTTTAGTTTTATTTGTCAAGTATCAAAGCTCCTGAAGTGCTTTCAGTCACTGTTGGTGTTTTTGGTTAACTCTGGTGTTTAAGATGACAAGGTGAAACTATTTAGCTTTAGTTTTGGTTTTAGTTTTAGCGGCCTTTTCTATAGGGCGATCGAAACGTTGTTTGATTCTGGTGGCCTTACCAACTCTATCTCTGAGATAGTATAGTTTAGCTCTTCTAACCTTACCTCTACGGATTACTTGGATGTCCGCAATTTTGGGAGAGTGTAAAAGGAATACCCTTTCTACTCCTACTCCTTGGAAGATTTTTCTGACGGTAATGGTTTCGTTAATTCCACCATTACGCATGGCGATTATGGTTCCCTCAAAGGGCTGTACTCTTTCTTTACCACCTTCTTGAATACGAACACCTACTTTAATGGTGTCGCCGACGTTAAGGGATGGTAATGAGCCTTTCTCTTTCATATAATCCGCCTCGATGGACTGGATTATGGCTTTTGCATTTATAGACATCGATTTTTTATTTGTCCAAAACTCACAATTTATCATCATAGCTTTTTTCTGGACTTGTTGTCAATATTTGATGTATGCAATTTCGAAGGACTGAATTTCTGAGAATGCTAACAATATCTAAAAGTTTATTTATAGTTAAAGTCGATTAAAGAATAGATTAAAGAAAAACATTCTTAAAATGTTTTTTTGCCTGTAGAGTATATTATTTTTATTAAATAAAAGTAACTTATAAGGTTACATATTTAACAACTTGATAAGATATAGAGTAAGAAACTTATTTCCCAAGAGAAATGAAAAGACTTAGGGGCATTTTTTTTGAAAGAAAATTATTTCTCTTTAATGATAGCACTTTTGCTGTTTTAGGGCAAAATGATTAAATCAATGCTTTTAGATGAATTTGGATTTAAAATCAATGAAACAAAAATGAGTAAGCGTATTGGATTTAAAAATAGTTAGTATTAACGTCAATTTAGTGTAGAGTTTAAACATAGTAATAGAAACCAAATTGTAATTCCAAAATCACCGAAAAATAAGAACAAAAGATGAGTACTTTAGTCAACGCTGCAAGCATAGGAAGACCAGGAACATTTGAAATCAAAGACTTTCTACGTACTTTTAATCTGTCTAATATTCAAACAAGACCCGATGGGAAGCCAGTTGATGAATTCGAGTTTAGAATGAATCCAATTATTTTGAATAATCAAAATGCTTTCACTGAGGTAACTTTTGAAGTTACTGGCAATGTAGATAAAAAACTTATTTTGGTAGATCCTAATGATAATTCAGTAATAGATTTCCAACTTTCAGATAACACTGTATCAATAGAAAATAAATTATTGGAAACAGGAAAAACTTACCGATTATTGGTGGTAGGCAGAAGTGAGAATGCCCTTAACGTTTTATTTCCTAATCCGGATAGTAAAATCCCTTATGTTTCCACCGTGAGAATTAATCCCATCGATCTTAACGGTGATTTAGTTCAACCAGAGTTTATATTTGATGCAAAAAATAGTATTTTTAATGAAATTATCGGGACAGGTCAACAAAGTATCAGTCAAACGGGAATTTTAGAGAATTCAGATAATCTTTTTGTTGCAACTACTGAAATCAGAGGTTTTCTCAATGAACTTGAAGGAGCAAAGGTAGGGTATGCAGACGAATTCAGTTTGTTAACGGCTAATGGTGAAGATACTTTGACTATCACGGTTACTGGAAGTAGTGATAATGGAGTTACTGCTTTGAATTCTGACAACACGAGAGGATATATTAGTGTAATAAATGAAAGAACAGGGGAAGTTAGAAGAGAACAATCTGGCAAGGCTGGTAAAGGAAGCGCTGATCCACTAATCAAAACAGTAACAGTTGATAGTGGTTTTTACGACCCCGGGGATACTTTTAGAATTAAAGTCGCAGGATTTGAAGAAACAAATAATAGTGTAAAGTCTGTCGCACCGGATACAAGACTGGGCTATAAAATAGAAATCAAAAATAATAATACTACAAATCCACAAACTAGCTTAGCTTTACAAGAAAGAATTTTCGTTATTAATGATGATAATGGAGGTGAAACTCCTCCCACAAACGGTGGTGGCGGAGGGGGTGGATCTTCAACCAATACCACTTTTACCTCAACTAATAATCCATTGGCATTAGAATCTGGAACAGTCCAGTTAGCTTATGTTGGTTATTATGGAAGACCCGCAGATCCTGCAGGACGTAACTTCTGGAATCAGGTTTTAAGAGACAACAACATATTTTATTCTCCACGGGGCGGAGTGACGCTAAATTCTTTGTCAGAAACTCAGAGGGCATTATACCAAGAGTTTATCGATGATTTTGGTAACTCTAGCGAGAGTAATCGTCTTTTTGGCGCATTGACTATAGATAGTCGAATCAATTTGGTTTATCGTAATGCTTTTAATCGTGATGTCGATACTGCAGGATTATCTTTCTGGCGTAATGCGATTGATCAAGAAGAAGTGAGTTTACCTGCGATCGCATTAGAAATTGTATTAGGAGCAAGAGATACCGATACGATAAGAGTCAGAAATAAAATTACCAGTGCAGACTTATTTACAGATGCTCTTTTTGGCGGTTTAGAGAATCGCTACATTGGTTCAAATGCTGAAACCATAGGACGTAATTTCTTAGCAAACATTGATACCTCGGTAGCAACCACGAATCAAGTGTCTGCAGGGGTTAATAGCTTACCAATATTAGTGTAGGAGTTAGAGAGGGGGCAAGCCCCTTTTTTTTCAGCGTACCTTAAATAGAAAAAAGAGAGGATGTATCATTACAAAAATTAACTGATAATAATTATTTAATTCAGGAAAAAGAGAACTATAATTGGTTTAATTATTTAGCAATGATTTTATCTCAATCCCGATGAGATTTGCAAAAAAGGGGAGAATAACTGTCTTTTTCCAGTTAACGCAAATTCTCTCAAAAATATTTATAAGGGTTTAAATATTTTTTTACTGACGTAATCACTACCCAATTTAATTCAACTTTTACCATGACAAGACATACTATCAGAGGAAATAATAGATCCAAACTTCGCTCTCACAATCTTGAGGTATCTCGCACTAAATCGGCTCGTACAAGTTCATCCCCTCAAACAAAAAGGTACGCAGTTAAGAGTATGAGTAAAGAGACACAAACTCAGCAGATGAGGAAACAGCAATCTAATCATCAGGTAAAAAAATCTCAGAATTTAAAAAAGGTTTCCCCTAACTCAAAAGAGAAAAGTGACAATGGAGTTTTTAAATATTTAATCGTTATTACTTGTACCATCTTTACTTTCGGTAGTTTAGGCTTTGGTTATACTCTCAGATACGCGCACAAGTGGCAAAAGTTAATGATTAATAATTCTGATTTACACAACGCCATGACGAGAGGGCAAGAGGTTATTCAACAGGATATGATGAGAGAATTAAGAATCAATAATTAGGCTTTGATGAAAAAGTTTATTTGTTAAGGTTGGGAATATTTGAGGTAGGGAAAAATAACAACTCTAATGGAGAATATCTTTGGTTTCAATTTCAATTAATTTCCACTCTTTAGAGGAAAGAGGTTGATGGATAAATTCGGCGTTAAAATATTCTTGGGCAGCATTAAGGAGAGTTTCAATAATGGTGTCGATATTAGGAAAATTCTCTAACACAGCTTGGGGCGGTAAGGTATTAAAAACTTTCTTAAATAGCTCTGGGGTAGGATTTAAGAGCATTGAACCATGTTGAAGACTAAATTTACCCTTTTTTAGCTGGGCGCTGCCAATAAACTTATTTCCCTGACTATCTGTTAAGTCGGCGTTGGTAGAAAGGGCGAAGCAGTTGGATGATTTGAAATATTGTCGGTGAGGTTTACCAAAGGAAAGGTTAACCCCTAATCTTTGCCAACCCATGATGAGAAACTGAGAAATCTGACGATAAACTTCATCTAAGTTACCCTCAAACTGAGAAGAAATTACTGCGTAGGTTAAATCTCCCTGGTGTAATACTCCTCTACCTCCGCTGGGGCGTTGGACTATATCTATGGATTTTCCGTGCCATTGCAGGTTATTCCAGTGGGGGGGATATTTTTTTTTCTGACTAAATCCGAGGGAAATTGTGGGCCGATTCCAAGTATAAAAACGCAGGGTGGGGGGATGATTATATTTTTGGTGTTGGATTAATAGCCATTTATCGATCGCCATTTGTTCCTTTCCTGAAAGGTTAAGCAAGGGGATAAAACGCCATTGGTGTGGTTGTTTCATGGCAATATTAGGAACGAAAAATAACTAAATGCGTCATATTTTAATTAATTAGGGTATGCTTAAATTGTTACCCAAAATATTAATCTTTGCATTTTTGAATCAAGATAACATATAATAAATTTGGCAAATCTTAAATTATTGTTAAGAATGTAAAGTAAGTTTACCCATAGGAGGTACTAAATGTTTATAAGACTTGCACAAGAGTATAGAGAATTTGTGAAGGATTTGGTGATGAATCTCCAAGCCTTAGCCATTGTTTTAGAGAAAAGAGGTTATATTGCATCCTGCTATACCTGTGGTACTCAGTTGACGAGCGCTTCTTTTATGGTGAGTTTGGGTGACAATCATCTAATCCGCTTTCTAGTTTCTGATTATGGTATTACATGGACTGAAATGCAAGATGATCGAGAATTGATGAAGCTAGAAGGTGCAGAGGCTATCAGTCAGTTAGAGGAGTTGGCGAATCTTGTTAAGTATCAAGTAAAATCCTCGGAGAGTAAAGCACCTCGTTATGATCATAGTTTGCTAGTGGGTTAATTTATAGTTGATTTTGGTTAATTTTTTCTTGAGGGAATAGATTTAGAGGTCATTCTCTTGTGCAATAATTAAGAGTATGAATTGCCCATGGTAAATATGTTTGTGTCTGGGATAAATCCAGTTAACAGCTAACTATCATTATTAATTATCCATTCTCAATTATCAATTACCTTATCTATATTTGCTTTGATTGAACAAGAAACTTTCCGACTTTTAGAATGGCAAAGATTATGTCATCATCTTTCTAAATTTGCCGCTACAAAGTTAGGTGCGATCGCATCTAGCCACTTGACTGTACCCAAAACTTTGTCGGAAACCAAAAAGTTATTAGAGCAAACCAAAGAAGTATATCGCATCGAAACCAGTTTGAACCCTAACTGGTCATTTTCAGGTATCCACGACATCGGCGATGCCTTAGAGAGAGCAAAACTAGGGGGGATGCTCAAGGGGGATGAATTACTAAATCTTGCGACAACCCTGGCTGGAATTAGGAAATTAAGAAGGGTAATTGAAGAGTTAGAAGATGCTCCTACCCTCAAAGAATTAGTCGAGACATTAAGAACTTTCCCTGAATTAGAGAAAGAAATTCACTATTGCATAGATGATCGTGGGGAAATCACAGAAAGAGCATCTCCCCAATTAGGAGAAATTAGGCAAAAAATTAAAGGTTTAAGAAGTAAAATACAACAAACCTTACAAAGTATTATCCAGCGCAACGGTAACGCCCTCCAAGAGCCTGTAGTCACTCAAAGGGGCGATCGCTTCGTACTACCCCTCAAGGCTTCCCATAGTGGGCAAATAACGGGCATTGTACACGATACCTCCACCACAGGATCAACCCTATACCTAGAGCCTAGAGCTATTGTGGACTTGGGCAACCGTCTGCAAACCAGTAGAGGACAGGAAAAAAGGGAAGAAGAAAAAATATTACGAACCTTAACCGAAAAAGTAGCCGAAGTATGGGAAGAATTAGAAGAGTTATTGGCGATCGCCACTGCCCTTGATTTAGCCACCGCTAAAGCCAGATATAGCCTTTGGTTAGAAGGAAATCCTCCCGAATTTGTTGATTTTTCCTCCCAAGAAAATATTGTCCTGCGTCAACTACGCCATCCCCTCTTGGTGTGGCAAGAAAAAAAAGAAGAAGGGGGAGCTGTAGTACCCATCGATGTTTTGATTAAACCAGATACAAGGGTAGTAGCCATCACAGGCCCCAACACTGGGGGAAAAACCGTCACCCTAAAAACCATTGGCATTACCGCCCTCATGGCAAAAGTGGGTATTTTTATCCCGGCCAAAGATCCTGTGCAGATACCTTGGTTTGAGCAGGTTTTGGCCGATATTGGAGATGAGCAATCCCTAGAACAAAACTTATCCACCTTCTCTGGGCATATCCGCCGTATTATTCGCATTGTAGATGCCCTCAGAGCCTCTAACCAGCCCGAAAACCCTGAAGATGAATCCCTCTCCCCCGAGGAAAAAGAAACAGTTAATAAGCTCTCAAAATCCCTTGTTTTACTGGATGAAGTGGGGGCGGGGACAGATCCCACCGAGGGAACGGCGATCGCCATTGCCATCTTAAAACACCTTGCCGAGCATAATCTATTAACCATTGCCACTACCCATTATGGGGAATTGAAAACCCTAAAATATAACGATAGTCGCTTTGAAAACGCCTCCGTAGAATTTGATGATGTGAGCCTTCAACCCACCTATCGAGTATTGTGGGGCATCCCAGGGCGCTCCAATGCCATAATTATTGCCCAAAGGTTAGGTTTACCCTCAGAAGTCATCGAGGATTCCCAAGAGTTGGCAGGGGGTTGTTCCCAAGATGTCAACCAGTTAATTGGGGAGTTGGAAAACCAAAGAAGGGAGCAAGAGGAGAAACATAAACAGGCGGAGGATTTATTAATTAAAACCGAGCGTTTTTATCAAGAAGTCGAAGCTAAAGCCACCTCTTTACAGGATAGAGAAAGGGATTTAAAATCTCAACAGGAACAAGCGGTGCAAAAAATGCTCCTGGATGCCAAAAGCCAGATTGCTCAAGTGATTAAGGAGTTACAGAAAAAAGGTAATCCCACCGCCCAAGGGGCGCAACAGGCAAGGGAAAATCTGGAGAAAATTGGCGATCGCTTTTTAACCCCCATTCATAAATCTCAGAAAAAATCTAGTTATAAGCCCAAGGTAGGGGAAAGGGTCAGAATCTTGAGCATTGGGCAAACCGCCGAAGTGCTTGATGTGGATGAAACAGGGGAACAGTTAACAGCTCGTTTTGGCTTTATGAAAATGGTGCTACCGTTCACAGATATTGAATCTTTGGATGGTAAGAGGTTTGAGAAGGAAAAATCCCCTAAAACTGAGGTGAAACAAAAAGCCCCCAAGGCGCAAAATAATAATAAAGCGACTAAAACCACCGCAAGGATAAGGGTAGAAAAAAATACTGTGGATATTCGGGGGCAAAGAGTCCACTTAGCTGAACCTGTGCTGGAAAAGGCGATCGCCTCTGCCACAGAATTAGGACTGTTATGGATAGTCCATGGTAAAGGTACAGGGAGTTTACGCAGTGGGGTTCACGACTTTTTGCAACGGCATCCCCAAGTGAGTAAGTATGAGACAGCCCCCCGTAATGAAGGGGGTACAGGGGTTACTATCGCTTATTTGAAGTAGTTTTTTTCTCTTGCAAAGATTTTTTGTTTATAGGTTTCCTCATTTATACATATAAAAAAAATGCCACTACTTAATTATGATGTGAAATATAGCTCAATGATTAAACTAGCTTAGTATTCAAGATAGTATCACCATTCCCTATTCCCTGCCCTAAATTACCCCACTTGTTCATTATGGACAGATAAATTTGACAGAGTGTCTTTTGACATAAAAACCCTTGGTATATATATTTTGGTCATCCTGATATTATATATTTTGCCCTCCATGAGACTAACTCTAAAAAATAAAAAACTAATTCAAATTGGTATTGCCCCCCATGACGGTGTACTTTGCATCGGTATTTCCCCCCATGGTTTAATTTCCATCGGTGCTATTCCCCATGGCGTAATTTCCATTGGCTTAGTACCCATGGGAGTATTTTCCATTGGTTTGGTTTCTATGGGAATTTTTGCCCTCGGACAAGTTACCATGGGCGTTATGAGCTATGGAAGACAGGATATGAGTTTGATTAGATTAAACGTTGAACAACAAGAATCTGCTCCTATGAATCATGACCATCATGATCATCATTAAATAAAAATTGTTCATGGTTAGGGGTTAATTATTAATTTTACATTGTCAATTGTTCACAGTCCATCGATAATAGGTCAAGTCATAATATTCTTTTCTAGGCGTGAACAAAGGTAAAACAAGATCCATTGGCAATATTGCAGGAATTGTCGGCGTTGCAACTTTTATCAGTAAAGTGGTGGGGCTGGTAAGGGAGCAGGTAGTGGCAGCGGCTTTTGGGGTGGGAACTGTGGCGAATGCTTACGCTTATTCCTATGTGATACCCGGGTTTTTATTAATCCTTTTGGGGGGGATAAATGGGCCATTCCACAGCGCTTTGGTAAGCGTCTTGGCAAAACGAGATCAAAAAGAAGCAGCGCCCCTCATTGAAACAGTTACTACTTTGGTGACGGGTATTTTATTTATTGTCACTATTATTTTGATTGTTTATGCCAGTCGTTTTATTGATTTAATCGCCCCTGGTTTAGATTCAGAAGTAAGGGCGATCGCCATTACCCAATTTCAAATCATGGCACCCCTGGCCATTTTTGCTGGTTTGGTGGGCATCGGCTTTGGTAGCCTCAACGCCTCAGATCAGTACTGGTTACCGAGTTTAAGTCCCCTTTTCTCTAGCTTAACCACCATCATCGGGGTGGGGGGTTTACTCTGGTTTTTGGGGGGAGAAATAAACGACCCTGAATATTTGAGACTAGGGGGCATCGTCTTAGCATCAACAACCCTGTTAGGGGGTATATGGCAATGGTTAGCCCAACAAATAGCCCTGTCGAAATCGGGCTTGAGTCGTTTTCGTTTACGGTTCGAGTTTGGTAGGGAAGGGGTAAAGGATGTGATGAAGGTAATGGTACCTGCTACCCTCTCATCGGGAATGTTACATATCAATGTCTATACAGACCTGTTTTTTGCGTCCTATTTGCCCAATGCGGCGGCTGCGATGCGTTACGCCAATTTTGTGGTTTTAACCCCTGTGGGCATCATTTCTAACGTGATTCTCGTACCTTTTTTACCTGTGTTCTCCCGTCTCACAGAGCCTGAAAATTGGGGAGAATTAAAACTAAAAATTCGTCAAAGTCTTGTATTAACAGGTTTAACCATGTTCCCTTTTAGTGCCATTTTTGTGGCATTATCACAGCCCATTGTCAGAATTATCTACGAAAGGGGAGTATTCCGTGCTGACGCTTCCTCCATTGTTGCCCCTGTATTACTTGCCTACGGTTTGGGGATGTTTTTCTATTTGGCGAGGGATGTTTTAGTGCGGGTGTTTTATGCCTTGGGGGATGGAAACACTCCTTTTCAGATTAGTATTTTTAATATTTTTCTCAATGCTTTTCTCGATTACGTCTTGGTGAGGAGTTTTGAGGTGCAGGGTTTGGTATTTGCCACCATTGGGGTTAATGTGATTTCCTTACTCATTTTCCTTGCTCTTTTACATCGTCGTCTCAATGGTTTGCCTTTACTCGAATGGGCTGGGGTGTTTGTCATCTTGGTAGTTGCTAGTGTTATTTCTGGCTTTGCTTGTTGGGGTATCCATCAGGGTTTAACTTCTTTTTGGGGTGACGAAAGTTTTATTTTACAATTTATCAATCTCTCTGTGGCTAGTGTAGGGGCGATCGCACTTTTCCTACTGATTGGCAAACTGTTAAAATTACCAGAGTTAGAACTTTTATTAAATAAAGTCTTAGAAAAAATAAAACGTAGTAAATAGAATTTATAACAAGGGGCTTAAGCCCCTTGCCCCCATAGTTAAAATAATCTATCTAAATAGTAAATAAATCATGAAAAATATAATCTATAACAACAAGGGAATTAAGCCTCTTGTCCCATACTTCCAATCATATACCTCAGCCCTAAAAAAAATATTTAATCTATTATTAATAACTTTATTAATTTGGAATGTTAATCTTAACTCTGCCTTTGCACAAGGTATCGAAAATCGGTCAATTACTCCTTATTTAGAACAGGTAAAAAATAATGTCACTGAATTTACCCTTAACAATGGTTTAAAATTTATTATCCTTGAAAACCATCAAGCTCCCATTGTTTCCTTTGTTACTTATGTAGATGTAGGGGCAGTGGATGAACCAGAAGGGCAAACAGGAGTAGCCCATTATTTAGAACATTTAGCCTTTAAAGGAACATCAGAAATAGGCACTATTAACTATGAAAAAGAAAAGCCTCTTTTAGAAAAATTAGACAGTCTTTTTGACCAAATTCAACAGGCAAGGGCAGAAAATGATCAAGAAAAATTAGCTCAATTAGAAACTCAATTTAGAGAAGTAAATCAAAAAGCTAGTGAGTATGTAAATCAAAATGAATTTGGGCAAATTGTAGAAATTGAGGGGGGCGTTGGCTTAAATGCTGCTACTTCCGCCGACTATACGGCTTATTTTTATAATTTTCCTTCCAATAAACTAGAGTTGTGGATGTATCTGGAATCCAATCGATTTTTAGATCCTGTATTTAGGGAATATTATGAGGAAAAAGACGTAATTTTAGAGGAAAGAAGACTACGCACGGATAACTCTGCCATCGGTAAAATGGTGGAAGAATTTTTGTTAACTGCCTTTGTTTCCCATCCCTATCGTCGTCCTGTTATTGGTTTTGAGGAAGATATTCGTAATTTGACTACGGCGAATGTACAAGACTTTTTTGATACTCATTACGGGGGCAGTAATATTACCATTGCCATGGTAGGTGATGTTAACCCTGATGAAGCTAGAAGTATGGCGCAGGAATATTTTGGACGTTTTCCCGATAGTGTTAAACCTTCTTCCCTTACTATAAACGAACCTGAGCAACGAGAAACCAGAAATCTGGTGGTGGAATATCCTTCTCAGCCTTTATATTTCGAGGGTTATCACATTCCTAGTTTAAACAATCCTGATTATGTGGTTTATGAGATTATGGGCTCGATTTTAAGTGATGGCCGCACTTCTCGTTTATACAAGTCTTTGGTAGAGGAGGAAAAGGTTGCCCTCAGTGTATCTGGATTTAGTGGTTTTCCTGGTAATAAGTATGAAAATTTGATGTTGTTTTATGGAGTTTCTGCCCCGGGGCGATCGCTCGATGAATTAGCCATAGAATTAGATAAGGAGATAGAAAAGCTAAAAACGGAGTTAGTATCAACGGATGAGTTAGAAAGGGTAAAAACCCAAGCCACCGCCAGTTTATTACGCTCGGTAAATTCTAATTCGGGCATGGCAAATCTTTTGGCGCAATATCAAGCAAAAACAGGGGATTGGCGTAATGTCTTTACTCGCCTAGAAGCTATTAATGCTGTTAGTGCCGAGGATATACAAAGGTTAGCCCAAAAAACCTTTACCGACGAACATAAAACCATCGGTAAGTTAGAAACAGTTAGTTAGGTATTAGGGGTTCGGGTGATGAGGGGTAGAGATGATGCTCAAAATTAGGACATGAAAATATTATTACCATTCCCGATTCTCTACCAAAACGATAAATCATATTTAAAATCAGTCACGTCCAATAAATTAATGTTTCCAATCCATCAAAAACATTTTTTATCCCTCATCCCTCGCTATCCGTTTCTGGGGTTTGATTATCTTTCTCAGATTCCATCGTATCATCAGCGTTAATTTCCTCTTCCATGTCATTTTCAGAAAGATTGGTTTCCTCTTCAACTATTTCTTTGAGATAAAAACTACTCATATCCTCTTCCCCGATGATAATTTCCTCTCGTTTAACCATGGCTTGGGAGGTAATCTTTTGACCTATTTCTGGTTTTTCTCCCGTTGTCATTACCCAGATAGAGCCTGTATTATCTTCTATTTCATAAGCATATCCATTGACTAAGGGAATAACATTTTTAACAGTACCCTTTACCTTAACCTCAACATCATTATCCTGCTCTAATGTTGATATGGTTTCTATATTCACTTGATTTTCTCCCGCAAAACCTCCATTAATAAGGTAGGCACAGCTAGAAGTGAGGAGGGAAGTAACGATTAAAACAGAACGCCAAGAGTAAAAAAATCGATTCATAAGTAAATAATTACAATAAAATGACCATAAAGGAAAGTATGCTTATATAATCATCAAAAGTTAAAGTTCAAGTATCATAATAACTCAGATAATTATTACTAACATGGTTGCTAAAATCTTAGACGGTAAAAGTTTAGCCCAGAAAATACAAACCAAGCTACAAACCCAAATTAGTGAACAAGTAGCCCAAGGAAAAAGAGCGCCCGGATTAGCAGTGTTGATGGTGGGAGATAACCCCGCTAGTGCCGTTTATGTACGCAACAAGGAAAAATCCTGTCAAAAAGTCGGCATGGAATCTTTTAGTCGTCATTTCCCAGCCAATGCTACCCAAGAAGAGTTAGAAAGTGCGATCGCACAGTTAAACCAAGATGAGCGCGTAGATGGAATTTTAGTACAACTCCCCCTACCTCCGCACCTAGACTCCGTCGGTTTACTCCTCAAAATTCTTCCCGAAAAAGATGCCGATGGACTTCACCCATACAACCTGGGTAAATTAGTCAGACAAGAAAAAGGATTGCGCAGTTGCACCCCCGCAGGAGTAATGGAAATCCTCAAAGAATATAACATCGACATAGCAGGAAAAAAAGCCGTTGTCGTGGGTAGAAGTATCCTTGTCGGTAAACCCCTCGCCCTCATGTTATTAGAAGAAAATGCCACCATCACCATCGCTCATTCTCGCACCCCTAACCTAGCCGAAGTCACCAAAGATGCTGATATACTCGTAGCAGCGGTGGGCAAACCAGAAATGATTACCGCTGATATGGTGAAACCAGATGCCGTAGTCATTGACGTGGGTATCAATCGCATCGAAACAGCAGAAGGAAAAGGAAAATTGGTAGGAGATGTTGACTACGAAGCCATTAAAAATATTGCTTCTTATATTACCCCAGTACCAGGGGGAGTAGGCCCCATGACGGTGGCAATGTTATTACAAAATACTTACCTTAGTTATTTAATGAAAAACCAATGATAGTAAAGAAAAGCGTTGTCAATTTTAGATATGATTTCTAATTATTGACAATCATGATAATATCTTTATATCTCAGTGGTGAGCACTACTAAATTATATTCCATATTACAACCCAAGGAACCCCTAAAAGGGAAGAGAAATAATGTAGGATAAACTTATTTTCTTAAGGTGTGATGGCTAAATTACCGAAAAATGGTAAGATCGGTTAAGATAATATAAAGTCAACAACAAACTTTAGAAAAACTATCAATAGTTCCCACAAAGTTTGTCCTATGAAAATAAACTGTTTTTCATTGTTCCATAGGAAAAGAGATGAAACCTGATACTAGGGGTCTTTTTCTTCCCTCTCTTCTTCTACCCAACAAAAATTTTTACCATCTGAATACTACAGCCTTAGCTCCAGTAAATATTAAAACCATTGAATATCATTCAGAAGATTTATATGTTTTATCTGATAGAAAGTCGATTTCAGTATTCTATAAAAAAAAGGTTTTAGGTGTTGGAGTAATAAATAATTCCTAAGATAATTGGATTTACCTTAAATAACCTCCAGACTAGAACAAAAAAATTCGGTTTTGATGAGATTGCGGTTAAGTTAAGCCAATCAATTTTGTTTAACTTGTGTAAATTTGTATAGCAGTCTAGGGATGGTGAAGATGGAATATTTTTTAGGAAATGACTATTGTTTTAGTGATTTAGGTAGAAGATATATAACCATCATTAATGGCATAAGATTTATATGAAAAAAAGGAAGTGATCTTGAAATATTAATTTATAAATACCACCCACTTAAATTTTATTACTATATATTATAGTTGACAAAAAAGTATTAATTTTAATATAGTCAAAACTTCTTTTGTACTTTGATAACTCATTTTGTTTTTTAAAACTACCAATAATAGTATTTGTAAGGAAACTGTGGTGGTAATCCTGTTTCGATTATGAGGTTTTAATTCCCCTAGCTATGATGGATTGATGGTGCTACCTCTCTACAAAGGGAGAAAATTAAGTTAAAATTTGGATAAATTATTTAGGGGAACTATATCCACATTTTTAGTCTGTTTAAAAGTAATTTTTCATATTGATAAAGATTTAAAAATTTCGAGGAATATTGAATGTCAAAACAAATAATAATTGCTGAAAAAAATCATATTGCGGCGGTTTTTGCAGAAGATCAAATTCAAGAGTTGGTAGTCGCTACAGGAAATCAACAGGTAGGAGATATTTATTTAGGAACGGTAGAAAATGTAATTTCTGGTATTGATGCGGCTTTTGTCAATATTGGTGATGCGGAAAAAAATGGTTTTATCCATGTAACCGATTTAGGTCCCCTTCGGTTACGGAGAAATGCAGCGGCTATTACGGAATTATTAAGCCCCCATCAAAAGGTTTTAGTTCAGGTAATGAAAGAGCCTACGGGTAATAAAGGCCCTCGTTTAACGGGTAATATTAGTTTACCAGGGCGTTATCTCGTATTGATGCCCAATGGTAAGGGGGTCAGTTTATCCCGTCGCATCAAGAATGAAAATGAAAGAAATCGTCTCAGGGCATTGTCTATTCTTTCTAAACCTGCGGGAATGGGTTTGTTGGTGCGTACGGAAGCGGAGGGGAAAGCGGAAGAGACTATTATCGAGGATTTAGAGTTTTTACAGAAGCAGTGGGAAAAAATTAAACAGGAAGCAAATACCGTAAAAGCCCCAGCGTTGTTAAATCGTGACGATGATTTTATTCAAAGGGTATTACGGGATATGTACACAGACGAGGTTAATCGCATTGTGGTTGACTCGGACAATAGTGTTAAGCGGGTAAAAAAACAGCTTAATGATTGGAGTGCAAGTCGTCATCCTAGCGGAGTGGTGATTGAATGTCATCAAGGTTATACTTCCATTTTGGATTATTTCCGAGTAAATGCAGCCATCAAAGAAGCTCTGAAACCTAGGGTTGATTTACCTTCCGGAGGTTATATTATTATTGAGCCAACGGAAGCATTGACAGTGATTGATGTCAACTCTGGTTCGTTTACTAACTCGGCTACTTCTCGCCAGACGGTTTCTTGGACAAATAGGGAAGCGGCGGTGGAAATTGCTCGCCAGTTGAAGTTGCGTAATATTGGTGGGGTAATTATTGTCGATTTTATCGATATGGATTCCCGTCAGGATAAGTTGGACTTAATTCAAGATTTTGAGAAGGCTTTGAAGTCGGATAAGGCAGCACCACAAATTGCTCAGTTGACGGAGTTGGGGTTAGTGGAGTTGACCAGGAAGCGTCAGGGTAAAAATATTTATGAGTTGTTTGCCCAGACTTGTTCTCAGTGTGGGGGTTTGGGTGTTATGGCTCATCTACCAGGCCATCAAGACATTGAAATAGTGACGAATTTTAGTCAGCCTGTGGTGATTACTAAAGGGGTTGAGAAGCCAACTATTGATGATAGTAAACCTATTATCAATGTCAGTAATGATGGGGCTATTTCCCCAGATGAGAAGGATAGTGCTTCGGTAAATGGTGCTAGGGAAACGGAAAGTAGTCGCCGTCGCCGTCGTCGTGATGGTCTAGATAAGGATGATACGACTAATAATAATGGTACAAGTAATAAGAATGGTAATGAGGGGGATTCTCCGAAACCTGAGCGTAAGGAGCGCACTTATTTATCCAGAAGCGCCCGTCGAGATGAGACTACGTTGGAGAAAGTGGTGGTAACCATGTCGGAGGCACAACAGGATATTTATGCGATGATGGGGGTTTCTCCTTTGTTACATTTGGATCGGGAAATTAAGGATCCTAAGTCGGTGTTGGTTTATGTGAAGTCTCCTGATGATTCTTTGCCTCAAGAGGATGATAATTTATCGGATAAAACGGTGGAAAAGGATTCAGAGGTTATTTTTAGTTCTTCTTCGGTAGATGTGGGCGATGATTCTCATACTGAGCAGGAGAAGGATGTTAAGGTTGAGATGTCTTTGCCTTTGAGACTTGAGGAGAGTTATGAGGGTGATGTTGAAGTGGTTGAGGATGATGATGATAATAGTTTACCTGTGGAGTCTGAGGAAGAAGTAATGACAAAGGTATCTGAGCCTGAAACCATCGCAGAAGCGGTGGTTAAGGAGGCTTTAAATGGCGATCGCCCTGTGGTGCGTACCCGTCGTCGTCGTTCTAAAACGAACAATTCTGAAGAGTAATTATGATGGATGACGGCTTTGTCCTTGATTCTCTCTCCCCCACTGCTTTGGTAGCGGGGGTTGATGAGGTGGGGCGAGGTTGTCTATTTGGGGAGGTGGTAGCGGTGGCCGTGGTGATGCCTGTAAGTGCGATCGCCCTTTTGGCTGATTTAGGAGTAAAAGACAGTAAAAAGTTAAGCCCGAAGAAACGAGAAGCCCTAGTACCTCAAATTCAATCCTTGGTGACGGATTATGCTGTGGGGGTGGTAGATGTGGCAACCATCGACAAAATTAACATCCTTCAGGCTTCTTTGTCGGCAATGTATGACGCACTGACTCAGTTAAAATATACCCCTGAGCTTTGTTTGGTGGATGGTAATCAGGCTATTTCTCGGCTACCATATCCCCAGATTACTATGATACAGGGTGATGGGCGATCGCCCCTAATTGCCGCTGCCAGTATTTTAGCCAAGGTATGGCGAGACGAAAAAATGGTGGAATATAGCCAACAATACCCCCATTATGACCTTGAGCATAATAAAGGATATGGTACCAAAAAACATATTCGGGCGATCGGGCAATATGGCATCACCCCCTATCATCGTCGCTCCTTTGCCCCTGTTTCCCGACAACTTAACCTATTTTGACCACGAAATCATCATCATAAGGTTAATTCCTTTTTCTTCCCATGAAAATTATTAAAACTTTTTATCAATTATATAGTCAATATTTATCAAAAAATCTAAGGTAAATCAAATATAAAAATAATTTAATCTTTTATTTAGAATTGCCTTAAACAGTCTATATATAATGGTTATTATTTGTTTTTAAAACTTATAAAGTAATCTAAACCTGTTTATATAAACATTAATCCTGTATATCAAATGTTATACAATGGATATAATTGACAAGACTTTGAATGAAGAATCATTATCTGATCAATAAATTTTAGAACTAGGGTCATAGACCTATGGATTAACAGAGATAATAATTTCTTGAAAATCAAGTATATTTTGTGTTTTTTTTAGTGAGAATAAATAATTTTCCCAACCTCCAAAGTAAGATAGCATAAGGCTTGTTAAGATTTACGGATAACTCTTTACGGTTAATTGTTCCCTGTTCACTCTTTCAATGTTATTATCGAATTGCAGCTAATTAGACAATTTTAGAAGACTAGGAATAAGTATTATGAGTCAGGCGGCAATTTCTCCAGTGGTGCTAGTAATATTAGATGGATGGGGTTTTCGTGAGGATGATCGGGCAAATGCGATCGCCCTTGCCAATACTCCTATAATGGATACATTAACCCAAGTCTATCCCCATACCCTTATCAGTGCTTCAGGAAAGGCGGTGGGACTCCCCCATGGACAGATGGGAAATTCAGAAGTAGGACATTTAAACATCGGGGCTGGTAGGGTTGTACCCCAAGAATTAGTAAGAATTTCCGATGCCGTAGAAGATGGCTCAATATTTAATAACCCTGCCCTTGAATCCGTATGTCAGGATGTCATCAAATCTGAAAGCAAATTACACTTAATCGGCTTATGCTCTGATGGGGGAGTACACTCCCATTTAGACCATTTAATCGGTTTACTAGACTTAGCCAAGTTACAGGGAATTAGTGACGTTTGTGTCCATGTTATTACCGATGGACGAGATACCAACCCTAGTGACGCTATCAACTATGTTAAGGCGATTCAAGAACATATCGACAAAATTGGTGTGGGTAAAATTGTAACTGTTTGTGGACGTTATTTTGCCATGGATAGAGATCGTCGTTGGGACAGAACCAAAAAAGCTTATGATTTATATACCCAAGATGATAACATCATCCAAGAAAGTGCCGAAACTCTTATCCAAGAATCCTATAACAACCACATAAACGACGAATTTATCGAACCTACTCGTCTCGCCCCCGGTGCCATCGAAGCACAAGATGGAGTAATATTTTATAACTTCCGTCCTGATAGGGCTCGTCAACTATGCTACGCCCTTACTATGGAAAAGTTTGATGGTTTTGAAAGAGAATTAATAAAACCTCTGAGCTTTGCTACTTTCACTCAATACGATCCCAATTTACCTGTAAAAGTTGCCTTTGAACCAGAACAACTTACCAACCTTCTAGGGGAAGTCATTGCCAACGCAGGATTAAAACAATTTCGTACTTCTGAAACCGAAAAATATCCCCATGTCACTTACTTTTTCAACGGTGGATTAGAGCAACCCTTTGAGGGGGAAGACAGAGAATTAGTGCAAAGCCCCATGGTATCCACTTATGATAAAGCCCCCGCTATGTCCGCCGAAAAGTTAACTCAAGTAGCCTGTCAAGCCATCACCAAGGGGGAATATGCCTTTGTGGTGTTAAACTATGCTAACCCTGATATGGTAGGACATACGGGAATGTTAGATAAGGCAGTGGAAGCCATTGAGGCGGTGGATAGATGTTTAGGAAAACTATTAGAAGCCATTAACCAAGTTAGTGGTACAGTGATAATTACCGCAGACCATGGTAATGCGGAATATATGAGTGATGAGGAAAATAATCCTTGGACTGCTCACACCACCAATAAAGTACCTTTTATTCTCATCGAAGGGGAAAAACGCAAAATCCCCGGTCATGGTGGTGATGTAAATCTTCGGGATGATGGTAAACTGGCGGATATTGCCCCTACTATCCTCGAAATTTTACAACTACCTCAACCTGCGGAGATGACGGGGCGATCGATGATCGTTAAAGCAGGGTATGATGTTAAGCAAAGTCGCACCCCTGTTAGTATTTCGGTGTAGATTATCGCACCTTCTCCCTATCGATGCTTTTCTTCTATTCCATAATCAGCCATAATAGGGAAGGCATCCATAGTAAAATTATTCATATATTAACTACATGACAGCTTATCAAATTGTACAAATCGTATGGGCAGTATCAGCCCTATTATTAATCGTGGTAGTCTTACTCCATTCTCCCAAAGGAGATGGCCTAGGAGGCATTGGCGGACAAGCACAATTGTTTACCAGTGTGAAAACCGCAGAGGCTACTCTTAACCGTATCACATGGGCCTTGAGTATTACCTTCGTTGCCCTCACAGTGGTTTTAAGTGCGGGTTGGGTGGTTAGCTAATACGATCACTGATTGAGGATAGATAGTGACTAAGTTAGGTGGGTATTGCCCACCACTTTTTTAGGCTATTTTTTCCCCATTCTCTTCAGGGTTAACTTCAACAGGTAAATTTTCTCCTTGCCATTTATCCAAAATATCTTTAAACAACAACTCCTCAGCCCAAGTTTTAACCACTACTGTCAAAGGAAGCGCTAGTAATAAACCAATTATTCCGAAAGACTGGGCAAAAAATATTTGAGCAAAAAGAGTTATGGCAGGAAGTAAAGAAACCTTATCTGCCATTACCTTTGGAGTTAGCCAATAGCTTTCGATGGTTTGAATGATAAAATACCAAATTAAAATTGCTACAATTTTCCACGGGGAATCGAGTAGTGCGATCATAATAGGAAAAACAACGCTAATGGTAGGACCAATATTGGGAATAAAATTCAAAAGTCCAGCCAAAAGGGCATGAACTAAAACTAATCTTACTTGAAATATTAACAAACCAGCACCACTTAAAGTGCCAATAAATAGACAATTAACTAAAATTCCACTCAACCAACTAACAATGGCAATTTCACTTTTATCAAATATTTCTGAGGCACGACGGCGATAAAAAGAGGGAAAGAGTTTGAGGCAATAACGACGATAACGGGAAGGATTTAGTAAAAAAACAACAGTCAGAAATAAAACAAAGACAATTTGTAATGTTACGGCGACAACATTAGAAAATACGACTAAAAAGTTATTAACTAAATTACTGCTAAGACTGGAATAATTACCGATAACATCATTAAAACTAGGTACGGCAAAATTACCCTCTAAATAGTTTGAGTAAAACTCTTCTAAACTAGGGTTTATCTCTTCCCAAACTTTGGGTAAAGTATTAATCAATAGTTGAAACTGTTCAATAAAGGGCGGTAAAATAACCACTACTAATATATTAAAAACAAGTAAACTGATAAGTCCGATAACTAGGGTGGCGTATTTACGACTAACATTGAAATTTAAAAATATCCTGACTAAACGATTCAATGCCACGGCAAATATTGTTGCCATGAAAATTAATAAAATTAATTGTTTAATTTTCCACAGTACATAAAGTGAAATTAAAAATACTAAAAATCCTATCGATTGTCCAAAGTTCATAAAATTAATTAGTACAATGTAAATTTAGTAATTGGTTACCATACTTAGTAATATAAAAATTATTTTGCTTTTATTTTTTATATTTTTTTACCAAAAGTTGTTATTTTTTATAATTAGCAATATAGTTGTTTCGATGAATTAAGTTATTCTTATTAAAATACTATTTACTAAATGAAAGAACAAAATGAATTAATTCTTTTAATTTAATTGATAAAAACCAATAAAGAAAGTATTTTTTATAGTAAAATCATTTTAAAGCCCTGTGAGCACAAAAATATTAATATGGATAATCAAAATAATCATAATCCCTTTGTCCTAGAGTTAGGTATTAGTATTCTAACCCCTCCAATTCTTTTGGGATTAAGCATTAGTCGTGAAATGGGAGGTATGATGGATAGCCTAGGAAAAGCTAGTGAAGAAATTTTCCGAGGGCAACATTTACCCATACTCAAAAGTCAACCAAAAACTTAATTAACATCTCAGCCCAAAATGTGATAACTTTTTGACAAGATTATTTTTCACTGGGAGTTAATGGCACAAAAAACCTTCTCCTTGCGTAGAAAGTAAAATGTACGGCATCCCTCGTCAATATAATCTTTGATTTAGCGATGGGAGAATGTCCAAAGCAAAAAAACCATAGTCAAGGAAAAAGTTACCGTGGCTTCCCACTATCAGCATTCCGACAAAAAAATAATATCTTCCTCCCAGTCCCACAAGAATCGCTATAAAATTTTAGCAGGTAATGGTTGTCATCAGGCGATCGCCGAGGTTCATGGTATATTAGTACCCCCCACTGAAGAAAATAGTTGTCATAACCTAATATTGCCCGATGGTTGCGTCTTGGAAGCCACCTTTAAAGATGCAAGGCTAAAATGGTTAGCCCACAATAGAGAAGGAGTTTTAGGGGCCCATTGGTTTCGAGGCTATCCCAAAATGAAAAATAACAAATTGGTGGGATTACAAATTATTGCTTGGGATATGAATATGCCTACCAATGAAAGAGGCTGGGAAACATGGGAATTTATAGGAGTGTGGACAGTACAAAAAAATCTCACTGTACAGCGCTCTATGGGCTTAAAAGAAGTACGACAACAAGCCAGAGAAACGGGTTTTATTAAAAAATTTAAATACACTTTTAATAATACCTATGATTGGTTAAAAAATAAAAAGTTGTGGAGTGGCTATGTTTACAAAATACTTTGTCGTCGAGAAGGAGATTCCCTTAAAATACAAAAAGTAATCCCTTATGCTTGTCCTCGTACAAAACCCTTACCTCGAAATAAAAATCATAACCATCGAGAATTGTCTCATACTAAACCCAAATTAGATTCCAATACCACTTCCCATAAACCAGTGAAATAAAAATAATTGATAATAACTAGCTAGTTGTTAAATTTTCTGGAATAAGTAAGTATGATAGAGGATATTGATTAAGGGCTAATAATATTATTTAAATGGACGCTATTTTTGATCTTGATTTGATTAACACCGTAAAAGTCCTTAAACTAAATAGACTTTCCATTATACGGTTTAAATACGATCATATTACTCAATCCTATCAGAAAAATAAACCTATACCTTCGGCTACCCTAGAAAAGGTTTTTGATTGTTGTGAGTCTCAAAATTATGATGCGGATAAAGAAATAAAATATTATGAATTATCTAAGTCTTCTCTTATATCCCATGGATGGAAAACTGCCCCAGATGTATTAATACTAGATACTTTAAAAGACATTAATAAATACGCCGAAGGGGGAGACTGGACAGAAGTTTTTGACCTTCATTTAATCAATTCATTATTATTTATTCCTCTTTATTTAGAAAGACAAAAAACTAAATATCAACCTAATATTTTGGGTAGTTTAATTTTACAAAGCTACAGCCAAAAAATATGGACTAATGCTGAAATAGAGGCTTTTAAGTGGATTGGCAAAAAAGTAACTTCTGATATTATTAATCAACAAACTGTTAAGAAAGTTCAATCTCTGGTAAACGAGCGCACCAGTCAACTAAGATTTAGCCTCGATGTACAGGCAAAATTATCTAATAAACTAAGATTTCATTTAGAGGAATTAAGAGAATCTAATAAGGTAAAGGATGAGTTTATTGCTAGTATGAGTGATGCTTTAAAAACTCCTTTATCTAACTTAAAAACAGGAATAAAAATGCTTAAGTTACGTAATGTCAATGAATCTTTAGAACTTTACATAGATATTTTAGAACAGGAATGCGACAAGGAAATTAACTTGGTTGATAATCTTTTGACTATTCAAAAGTTAAGAGTAAAAGAGATGGAAATTAGCCCTCAAAAAGTACATATTTCATCTTTTTTACAAGATATTCGTCAGAAGTTTATAGAGAAATTAACGGAATCTCAACTTAGTTTAAATGTTAATGCTCAGTTAGATTTTTTATTAACAGATTTGAACAGTTTTGATTTAATTATTAAGGAGTTAATTTTTAATGCCATCAAGTTTTCTACCGCTCAAACAGTGATATATTTAATCATTGAAAAGCATCTGAATAATTTTATCATTGAAATATCTAATATTGGAGCAGAAATTGCGGCAGAGGAACAAGAAAATATTTTTCAACCTTTTTATCAGGGTAATAACGTTGAAAATGTCACTAATGGGGGTACTGGATTAGGACTTGCTTTAGTTAAGTCCTTGGTAGAGAATTTAAATGGTACTATTGAAGTTTCTAGTATTTTATCTCCTAATTCTAAGGACTATATCAACACTTTTACCATAACTTTACCGCAAGAAGTGCATGAAGTTTACTGAGCCGAATATATCATGGGAGCGTAGCAGTTATTCCCCCCTCAAACGTCAATGGCAGATTTTTAATATCGCCTTCCGATTTATATTTTATCTTTTACAAGATTTTTGTTTCAGAAAAAATAGTTCTTTTCAACGACATAAAAGAGCTAAATGGTTGGTTAATAAGTTAATAGAATTAGGCCCTACTTTTATTAAAATTGGTCAGGCATTATCTACTCGTCCTGACTTAATTCCTATAGAATATATTACCGAACTTAGTAAGTTACAAGATCGAGTTCCTGCTTTTGCATCTGAAGAGGCGATCGCCCTTATCGAAGCAGAATTAAACACATCTATATATAGTATCTATCAAGAATTTGAACCCATCCCCATCGCCGCAGCTAGTCTAGGGCAGGTACATTGGGCAAAATTAAGAACAGGGGAAGAAGTAGTAATTAAAGTACAAAGAAAAGGATTAGATAAATTATTTAACCTCGATTTTCAAGTATTAAAACAAATTATTAACCTAGGTAATCGCATTTTGCCTGGTTTTAAAAAGTATGAATTGAAATTAGTTTATCAAGAATTTTTCGAACTATTATTCTCAGAAATAGACTATATAAACGAAGGAAAAAATGCAGAACGTTTTCGTAATAACTTTCATAACTATCCTAAAGTAGTCGCCCCCAAAGTATATTGGCAATATACCACCGCCACCATTCTAACCCTAGAATATCTTCCAGGTATCAAAATCAACGACAAAGAAGCCCTCCAAAAAAAAGCCATTCCCCTCAAACCTCTCATCGAAACTGGTATTTGTAGTTACTTAAAACAACTATTAGAAGATGGATTTTTCCAAACAGACCCCCATCCTGGTAATATGGCAGTAAGGGATGATGGTGCAATTATTTTTTACGATTTTGGCACCATGGCAGAAGTGAAAGGACTAGCCCAAGAACAAATGGTTCAAACTTTTTTTGCTATCCTACGTAAAGATACAGATAAAGTGTTAGATATGCTCATTTACATGGGTTTAATCGAGCGTATGGCAGACATGAGTGCAGTGAAAAGATTGATTAGTTTTCTCCTTGAAAAATTTAGAGATAAACCCGTAGATGTCAACGCCTTTCAGGAAATAAGCACCGAAATTTATGTCATGTTTGAGCAACAACCCTTCCGTTTACCACCCCAAATGACATTTATCGTCAAAGCCTTAACTACCCTCGATGGCATAGCTCGAAATTTAGATCCAGAATACAACTTAATGGCGGCTAGTCAACCATTTGTCAAAAATATTATTCGCTCAGGAAATCAAGGAAATCTATTAGTAACTGTTTTTAATCAGACAAAAATATTTATCAAGGAAAAAATCAATAAACCCTCCTCCCTTGAAAGCTTTATGCAAGAATTTCAAGCCAAATTAGACGGCGGAGAATTACAGCTTAGGGTGCGATCTTTAGAAAATGAAAGGATGTTTAAAAATATTTATTTAGCGCTAAAAACCATTCTTTATGGCTCTTTAATGGGTTTTTCTTTACTAAATGCCATTTTACTGGTTTCAACTATTTATAGTCAATGGGCAGTAATTTTATTTGGTTTAACGGGATTATTCTCCCTCTTTTTTATCCGTTCAATTATTACTTTAACTCTACAAGAAAGATTTTTAAAATAATTTAAGGAAATAGGGACTTGCCATGCTATTAAAAAGATTGAAAGTTTATGGTAATTCAATGATGTTTCATATCATAATTAAGGGATGCTGTTTCCTGTTTACTCCCATAAATAATTAAGAATAAAAAGATAAATTAAAAACAACTTTAATTATCCATTCTCAACTATCAATTATTTAATTCTGCTTAAAAGATAATCAGTCAACTCCATCAAAGCCTGAGTAGAAGGGGAAGGGGATAAACAATCTAACTCCTGTAAAGCTAACTTACTGTGATGTTCAGCCATTGCCCTAGATTTCTCGATACCATTACTATCATAAACTAATTCTAGGGCTTGTTCCAAATCTCCCTCCTCACTAAATTCTCTCTCGATGAGCATGGTAAGGGAAGGATTTTCCTCCATAGCAAATATGACAGGGGCAGTTAAATTTCCACTAGCTAAATCTGAGCCCCCCGGTTTCCCCAAAACCTCCGTGGGGGAGGTAAAATCTAAAATATCATCCACAATTTGGAAAGCTAATCCCAGATTTTTGCCATAGTTGTAAATTTTTTGTGCCGTTTCCTTGCTGGTATCACTCAATACGGCCGCGGCTTTGGCACTATTGGCCATCAAAGAAGCGGTTTTAAAATAACTCTTTTGTAAATACTTTTCTAAAGATACATCCGTGTCAAAGCAACTCAAACCCTGCTGAATTTCTCCTTCGGCAAAATCCCTAATTACCTCAGATAATAACTTGACTACCTGTAAATTATCTAGGTTTGCCAAATACCATGATGACTGGGCAAAGAGAAAATCCCCTGCTAAAACAGCAATGCGATTGCCAAATAAACTATTCACCGTGGGAACTTGTCTTCTTAATTCTGCATCATCAACTACATCATCATGAACCAAACTAGCAGTATGAATCATCTCCGTGATTTCTGCTAAGCGCCGATGGCGAGAGGTTATGTCTTCTTTTTCCATGGTGGCACGAGACACGAGTAATACAATCGCTGGGCGAATTCTTTTTCCCCCTGCACTGAATAAATGCTCTGCTGCCGCTCCTAGAATGGGATGTTGGGCGCCTACTAACTTGGTTAAATTGTCGATTAGGAGGTGCAAATCTTGGTCAACGGGCTGGAATAGAGAGGTTACAGTTGTCATTGATGAGTTGTATTAGCAAAAATAGTTTACGAAAGTTCACATATCTTATTACTATTTTAAGCTATGGTTTGCTTACTGACACGGCAACTCTTCATCTTCTCATACTTTGAAACAAAACAAAAGCATCCAATTCTATATTTGACAAGGGTTATGGCTTGAGAAAAAAAATAAAAAAAATTCTAATTTTTGAAAATCTATGCTATCATATACTCAGGGAATAAATAACTTTCTCTTAAGTTTAAAAAAACTCTCACGCTAAAATATGTCGTGAATATTTGTGGCTTTAGGCGTAGCTTGATTAGAGTTGAAAGCCTCGACTTTTAGTGAACAGGGTTTTATCAGTAATATGTGAGTGTGAGGATAGATGGTTTGACCTTGTTTGGGGTTAAGTCTGGTTTCTTTTTCATCTCCCATCTCTTTTGTGCTACCTATGAATTTTTAATAGCCCCGTAGATAAATAATTATTGAGGAGTTTTTGAAAATAGTAACGGTTATTTTTGGTTACTAATGGGGTAGTGAGACAAAGTTAATATGCCTGTTAAAGATTCAAGCTGAATTTACGACAAAAGCGGACGTAATTTTTATTCATAATATATATCGGTGCAACTACAGTGATGGATTGCAATGCTTTGCGGTGCAAATTTGAAGCTGTTTGCTTAGATATACTCTATAGCCAATGCTATTTTATTCCTGAACATTTTGATCCTCGTTGGTTAAAAGTGTTCGATTTTTGGTTTGTTGTTACCCTTATTTTCGGAGGTTTTTCCATGCTCATTCCTTTTCTCGCCCTCATTTATGTATTACTGGTCTATATTTTATTGTTAATTGCTCAAAGGTTTAAAAAACTTAATGATAAGTCCACAACGGACATAAATAGTTGACAGTTTGCCAAGGACGGTTGAAAATCGATAAATGGTTTTATAACAACTGTCCTCAGCATGCCTACATATACAGACAATTATCCTTTAGCTGGACAAACTATTTTAGTTACCCGTGCTATCTCTTCTTCTAGTCAGTTTCGGAAAATGCTGGAGAAAAAAGGGGCAACAGTGTTTGAGTTGCCAGCGCTGGAGATTACCCCCCCTTCTAGTTGGGATGGGTTGGATAGTGCGATCGCACATATTAATAATTTTGAATGGATAATTTTAACCAGTGCCAATGGGGTAAACTATTTTTGGCAGAGATTAGAAAAGGCTGGAAAAAACCAAACAAACTTAAAAGGAATCAAAATTGCGGTGGTGGGAAAAAAAACTGCCCAAGTTTTACAGGAGTATAATCTACAAGCAGACTTTATTCCCCCTGATTTTATCGCCGACTCCATGGCGGAGAATTTTCCGGAGTCATTGAGGGGAAAACAAATTCTCTTCCCTCGGGTAGAAACTGGGGGGAGGGAAATTCTGGTGCAACATTTAACCCAAAAGGGGGCGCACATAACAGAGGTGTCGGCTTATCAGTCGGGTTGCCCCAAGGAAATGGATGAAACCATACTAGATGCTCTACAAAATAGCATTATTGATATGATTACTTTTGCTAGTTCTAAAACTGTGGGTAATTTTTATACCATGGTAAAGGCACAACATCCCCACGATACCCTTTCTTTATTTAATCACATTGCGATCGCCTCTATCGGTCCTCAAACCTCTGTTACTTGTCAAGAAATATTTGGTAGAGTAGATATGGAAGCCCAAGAATACACCCTTGATGGATTGGTGAGGGCTATGGTGGCGAAAGTGAGAGGTTAGGTTTAGACAATAAGTCGTAATTTCTCTGTTTTGTTTACCCCTCAATTAATTCCTTTAATCTTTTATCCAAAACTTGTAAACTAAATTTTTTTATAGTCTCCTGCCGTAACCATTTTCCATCGCAACGGCGGTCATTTCCTTGTAAAATTTCTATACAACCATTTGCCACCGCATCCACATCTCGATGGGGTACTCTCCAGCCCAAATGCCCATCCTGTAAGGGATCTGCCGAACCGTCATTATCCCCACTCAATACGGGCTTACCACAAGCCATGGCTTCAAGGTAAACAATGCCAAAACCTTCTTGGGAGGGCATAATATAAGCGTCACAGACTTGGTAATGGCTTACTAATTCGGGGGTAGGTACAAAACCAGCAAAGATTACTTTTTCTTCGATGCCCAAATCTCGGCTTAACTTTTTCAGTCTTGGTTGGTCATCTCCTCTACCCACTACCAAATATTTTACATCAGGATAAATTTTTAAGATCTTCGGTAATGCCCGGATAGTAACATCTACTCCTTTATAAATATCCCCTGACCATAGTCTAGTTACGGTTAATAATACCTTACTATTTTGCAAGTTATATTTTTCCAGCAATTCAGGGGGTTTTGGGGCAATGGTGAATCTCTGGGCATCCACTACACAGGGCAGAATATCTATTTTATCCTTATCTATGTTATTAGATTCGTAAATGCGATCGCAACTGTAGCGACTAATAGTTATAACTTGGTTAGCATCATTTAAAACCTGCCTTGGTTTTGGGGGTAAAGTATCCCATACCTCCTTACCGTAAGTTAAAACAGTGTAGGGAATATTCAACAAACCACAAAATAACCTCGTCACCCCACCCAGCTTAATATGTCCACAAAAAACCCTTTGGGGGCGATGGATTATCAAACCCCACAATAAATTAACCATAAACCGAATTCTACCCATCATGGGGGAAGCATCAGCAAAACCCTTAAACCTCAAATTACCGCTCATTAAATCATCATCCACAGGATACTTATCCCGTAAAACCAACACTTGGCCTTGATAATCTAACTTTTGATATGCCCTCAACACATCCTTGACATAGGATTGGATACCCCCCTCTTGGATAAACACTTCTAAAAATAGAAATAAATGGTCAGGCTTTTTATGTTCCACTATCATCAACCGCACTAAACTTTGGCAACATTCTACCTTAACACTAGTTTAAATTTTTGATAACTTTCTACTAACTCTTTCCCTAAAAGTGGTTTGTGTGTAGTATGATTAAAACAAGACTAAACAACAAAGTTCCAAAGCATATCAATCTTTAAAAAAGATCTCCGAAAAACTTGCATGTTTAAAAAAACTTCGTTAGTATAGTTAATGTCGCTAAATTAAGTTGAAGCGATGAGGGTCGCTAGCTCAGCGGTAGAGCACTCGGCTTTTAACCGATTGGTCCTGAGTTCGAATCTCAGGCGACCCATAAATTCTGAAAAGTAAAGTTAAACGTTACTAACTTTAATTTCAAAATACCCCTCACACTTTGTATTAGGTTCAAGGTTAGTTATCCTTTCTCCTGTGTTTAAACCATTCCTGGGGGCGCTCCAAGGTTCAAGACAAATATAATTTTTACCTTTGAGAGTCCAAAAAACTAAGGTAGAAAAAAGCTCAGAATACTCTAATGATACCTTGATATTTCTTGTGTGATTAACAAAAGAAGCAGTATCCGCAGTAATCTTTTTAAAGGCAATGTCAATCTCGTCTTGATTGTAGTCTAGTTCTCCAGAAAAAGGAAAAGTTTTATCTCCTGCTTTATTAGTATATTCAGAAGCAGGAATATCTAAATCTAAACTATTCTTATCTTGGCACCAAAAATAAGGATGAAATCCCGCCGAAAAAGGCATTACTTGGTTTGACTTGTTATGGTATTGCTGTTTAATTATCAATCGATTAGCCACTAACTGATAAGTAAAAGTCAACTCAAACTCGAAAGGATAAACTGATAAAGTTTCCTCATTGCTAGTCAACCTTAAAACTATTTCTGCCGCTTCATCGGTGGATTGAGAAACAACCTCCCAAGGTAAATCCCTCGCAAAGCCATGTTGCTTTAATTGATATTCCTTTCCCCCATAGGCAAATATATCATCGGGCAAATTTCCACAGATAGGAAACAAAATAGGATTACCTCCCCTGACACTTAACTGAGGATTTTTAAACCTTTCCTTGTCTAAATAAAATATATCCTGCCCATTCAATTTCCATGCCGTAATGATACCTCCTTTTTCTGGTACAACCTCCAAGCGAGAATTATTTTCTCTATCTTCTAAAATATAAGTTAAATAATCATCTTGTTTTATGGATATATGAAACATAAAATTAATCCTCTTTTTAAATAAAAAAATATAATGAATAGTAGCAAAAAATTGTACTCAAAACTGGTACGGTTAAATTATCGATACCAACGATGGAAAAACTTTCTAAAATGGTAGCTATTAAAGCAGTTAATAAAGCAACTATTACAAAATAATACTGCCAAGGATAAACAAAAAATAAAATGGTCAAAATAACGATCGCACTTACTACAAACATAGTAAATGAACCTTCCCAGCTTTTTGTACTCCCAAGAAACTGATACTTATTTTTGCCCCATTTTTGTCCGATAAGAGCCGCCGAAGCATCTCCCCATGTCATAATTAAAATACCGATAGCTGTAAATTGCGGTAAAGATTTATCCCAAAATAAAAAGGTTAAAATGCCAATACTTAAAGCATAAAATAAAGTTCCTAAACTCTTTCTACCCACACCATTAACACTAGGTAAAATTGGTAAAAAATAAGAAAGAATTGCCACAATACTCGCCCCGATAGATGCCAGTAAAATTAGATCACTAGGAATATTTAACCACCATGCTAACAGAATAACTTGACCTGCCCCGATGTGAACAATTTTTCTAGTTATTTCTGAGTTTGCCTGATAATAACGCCGTAGAATTTCGGAGACAAGAATAAGGATGCCTAAATACAAACCTACTAATGAGATAGATAGGTTTTGATGAAACGGTAAAGTCATGAAGGTGGAGAATAGTTTACTTTAAAAGTTTTATGTATTAGTGCTTTTGCCTAATGATAGTTATTGAAAAACTTCTACATTCCATTAAACATCGTTCATGGATAAAGAAAAAATATTGTTGTTTTGACTTCAAAATACTATTCCAAATTTAGCAATGCCAGAATAACCCTAATTGTCCATGGTCTATGGTTAATTGTCAATTTTTCTGTTCTCCATTGCATTGAGAGGATAAGCGGCAATAATTCCAATTAATAACCACCATAGAGTATTGATTTGAGGGCGAAACCAAACGGTATCAAATACCCCTTGGGTGGCTAAACCTACCAAAGCGGCAAGACTGGCAATTATCCAAATACCTATGGTTTTATTTGCTTCCTTAAACATTTTGATTTCTGCCATTGCCCTTTTTAACACAGATACAAGGATACCCATAAAAAAAGTAATGCCGATAATTCCTGTTTCGAGGGGAATTTCTAAAAAGATAGAATAGGAACTTAGGGCGGTAAAATTAGTTTTCATATACAAAGGATAAATCTGGTTAAAAACTTGATTACCCAAACCTATGCCCGTGATGGGGTAATCTTGCATCATTTGAAATACTGCATACCAAACATTAATACGGAAGTTGTTACTACTGTCTCCCCGCCACGAAAACATACTCAAAATTCTTAACCTCAAAGGTTCAACTAAAATAATGGCAGTAATAATCAAAAGAGAAAATATACCCAAAATTATCGGCACTAACCATTTACGCCAAAAAGGAGAAAGATACTCCGCCCACCAATAATTTAACCCTAGTAAAAAGGTAAATAATAGGGCAATTAATGCTAACCATGCTCCTCTACTTCCTGTAAAGTAAATACAAGTGATATTGGTAACAACGATGACTAGGGCAAGGGCTTTTTGGGGTATGGTTTTCCATAAAATTAATGCCCCTAAACCAAGGGCAATGGCAGGAAGTAAATAACCTCCTAAAAGGTTGGGGTTGCCTAGATAGCTATAAACCCTTGTCAAATCAGCGGTTTGCAATATTGTATCCGTCCATGTAGCAAGGGGGGTTACACCAATTATTTTTTGTCTAATACCGTAACCACTGACAATAAGGGAAATGAGGAGATAAGTGGTGGCTATCCATTCTAAAAGTTTTTTATGTTTAAATATCCTTGCACATAGGGCAAAAAATACGAGATAAAGACTAAATTTTACTAATCCTGAAAAGGAGGCTGTTTTGAGGGGGGAAAAGGCGGTGGAAATAATAGAGGCTAACCAGTAAAAAAATATCCATAGGTGAATGCTGGTAATTTGATTGGGGTTGGTTTCGGCGATGGTAAGCAGTAGCCAAAAGCTGCTAATGGCGAGTAACATTACCCCAATGAAGGTAGTGCTGGAAAAGGGGGCTAATATTAATAATATACATACCAGCATAGAGGCGATCGCATCTGAATATTGCAATAAATAACTGGTGTGATGCCAATTACTAAGTAAACCTACGCTTTTACCGATGAGGCTTGTTTTTCGCCATTGGCTGAGGGGATTTGACACGCTAGGATTCATTTTTTGTGGGTGGTGAAAGTTTTATTTTATATTTAAACGGTTTTCTCTCGCAAAACCCTATGGGTTATTTTTTGCTTGGTTGTCGATAAGGTTATTTATTTTCTTGGTAGAGAGAAGAAAAGACATGGGGTAAATTCATGGGGGGATTCATGTGTATTGTTTGTAAGCCTAACTTTTTGGCACTATTCACATTATGGATATTATCATCTATGAATAGGGTGCGATGGGGTATTAGGTTATGGGCTTTGATTATATATTCAAATATTTTTTGGTCTGGTTTATGTAATCCTATTTCATAGGAGTAGTAAATTTTATCGAATAATGTTTCTAGGGGATATTCTGGAATGGATTGTTTAAATCTTTTTTCTACTTCTTCTATATGGATAGGGTTTGTATTGCTTAAAATAAAGGTTTTTTTCTCTTGTTTGATTTTATGTAATAATTTCCCTAATTTTGATGGTACTTGCCCTAACATCCCATTCCAAATTATTTTTATGTCTTCGTCAGTTTTATTTAATTTGGTAGTTTCTTTTACTTGATTAATAAATTCTTCATCTCCTATTTTTCCTATTTCGTAGCCAAGGGCGATCGCCCTTAAATCTTCAATTAAAATATCTTTATCCTCTGAAGTATGTTGAGCAAAATAATCATAGGGATAACCCATATCAACCTCGATAATAACTCCCCCCAAATCGAAAATAATAGCGTCTAATTGTTCGTAATCTATTTTAGATATAAACACTTGTGATAATTTATTTACTTATTAAAAATCATAATAAACCTAACTATAATATCTCATTTTTTAATAAAATAATATCACTTTCAAATATTAGAGCAATGGTTGAAAATTTAAAACTTCTCTTTTTCCCCTTAAACACAAAGACAGCGAAGGCAGAGAGTTTATAAAATTTAGAGGGCAAATATCTAACTATTCTAAACTGCTCATTACCTTATCAGGGAACATTGATGATAAACTGAAAAGTTAGAAAAATAGATAAAAATATATATAAAACTATAATGAAAATAGTAGAAAATAAAAGAAAAGTCGGTAATGTAGAATGGTTTTTTCGCTCTTGTTTTCCTGTTCAAGAAACAGATAAAAGCCCTATTTTTTTTCTTCATGGTTTACCATCCCAGAGTTTTTGTTGGACAGAAATTATGCCCTTTGTAGCGGAATCTGGCTACAGTGCGATCGCCCCTGATTGGTTAGGATGGGCGAACTCTGATAAACCAGACAAAAGAGATTTTGCCTACACTCCCGAAGCCTATATCAAAGCATTAACAGATTTTATTGATGCCTTTAAAGTAGAAAAAGTTAGCTTAGTAATCCAAGGATTTTTAGCTACCATTGGCATTCAATATGCCCTCCAAAATCCAGACAAAATTGATAAATTAATTATTTTAAATAGTCCTATTTCTACCAGTGCAAAAGTACCTTGGTTAATCAAACAATGTGGCGTTCCTTTCCTTGGTGATATGATAACCCAAGATCCTTTATTTGTAGATCGAACTCTCGAAAAAGGTGCAGGATATGTCATTTCTGATGAAAATTTAGCCTACTACCGTAAACCCATTATAACTTCTTCTTTGGCAGGTAGAACCATGGTAACAATGGTTAGAAGAATGCAGTTTCTTGATAGTATGAAAGAAATTGAAGCAGGGTTAAAAACATGGGAAAAACCTTGTCTAATTCTTTGGGGAATAGATGATCCTTGGCTTAGTATCGATCCAGTAGAAGCTATTGCCAAAGCAAATCCTAATATTACATTAAAGAAAATATCAGAAGCAAAACACTATCCCCAAGAGCATTTTTCTAAAAAAATAAGTCCCATTTTAGTTAACTTTTTGTAGTTCTAAGTTAGTAATCAAGAGGCAAAATGCTTAAGAGCAATTAGTATAAAGTGCAGTCATTATTTCCGTGCTAGTGAGCAGGACAATCTTCTGGAAGTTCTATATTATGACCATTACTTTGATCAATCATGATTTGAGTGCATAATTTTTGTTTGAAGTAATTTTCCATTTCGTGCAACATTGCGGGATCAAAATCAACAGAATCAGATTTATTATAAGTTTGATACCAAAGGATTGACGAAAAAGTGATCACACCAGAAACAATTGCAATAGTAATATAGAATTTCATTATTTTCTTAGGTAGGGTGGGCATTGCCCACCATGGTAAAAAAAGTAAACTATTACCTACCTAACTCAATAACTTCCAGCATGCCCTATTTATTCTTGCGACGATTACCAGAAGATAAAACCACTTCGGGCATTATATCATTAGAGGCGATCGCCCCAGGGCTATGATGTTCATAAACCTCGGATATAGGTAGATTAACAGAAGGTACATCTTGAGGATCATAATCAGGTAAAAAATTGATCAAAAATAGAGGTAATAGACTAGATAAATTAGTAATCAAAAGCAACAAAGCCAGATTAGAAAAATCAGTTTCCGTCACCCCTAGCCAGTTTGTTAACAATGCCCCCAACTCATGGGAAATCAACCCACCCAAATTCCAAATAGACATTAACAGGGCAAAGAAACTCGCCTCGATACCTTCAGGGCAAAGACGGGCAGATAAAACCAACACAGGCATAAAAGCAATTTGTCCCATAACCGTCAACACCAAACTATCACCCAAACTAAACCAATGATCATCAATACCCAAAGTGCGGTTAAAATGAGTAACCAAAATTAAACTCGTCATCCCCAACAAAGAAGACAACACCACACTCCAACCCAACATTACCCGAAAAGAAATTTGTTTGAGCCATTTCTGATAACAAAGTACCCCTATCAAAGAAGCAACACTGGTGACAAGGCGCACCCTACCCAAAAACTCCGCCTGAAATCCTAACTCATTAGTAGTAAAAAAGAAAAAAGCAGAGTCAGCACTAGGGGTGCTTTGCCAAAGAGCGATAAAAATTACAGGGGCTAAAATAGTTTTTTGCTTTAAAGTCTGCCATAGTTGCTTGGTTTGCCCCCAAGCGGTGGGAGTTTCTTCCTTTTCAGTGACAGGTTTTTCAATGATAAACCATGCTACCCCTACCACCACCAGAGGAAAACAAGCCGTAACCATAAACACCTGAGAGGCGCTGAAATATTCTAATAATAAACCACTAAAATAAGCGGTGATAATACCCCCCAATGCCGAACAACCCCATGTTACCGATTGTAGTGAACCAGCGGTTTCCAGAGATTCATTCCTCGCCCTTTCTACCACCACAGAATCCACGATTACATCACTCATAGCAACGGATAGGGAGGTCATTAAAATGGCAATGGTAGCGCCCCAGGCACTGCTTACAATGGTAGCCAAACTCAACCAGGCGATCGCCCCTAGAAAACCTGATAAAATCAGATAACTACGACGGTGATAGGAAAATAAAGGCTTACTATCACTAAAAAAGCCGATGACAGGCTTAGTCACCCAGGGAATAGCAGCCACCCCCATCAAAGCCGATACTTGGGCAGGGGATAACATTAATTCATCCTTCAGGAAAAAACTAACCGCCAACCTTGCCAAACCTAAAATACCTTGAACAAAATATACAGTTAAAATAGCTGCCAATTCAGGGGTAAGCTCATTGCCGAATAAAATCTTATCCTCAACAAACTTTTTCACCTTGTCTGGTTGATAAATATTAATAAACATAAATAAAGTTTAAGTTTTATTACTCCATACTATCTTAGGCTGTGATCAAAAAGTCCACCCGTGGGGGTGGGGCATGGGGAATAGTGTATGGGGAAATAATTTCTACTTACCTAGTTTTCGATAACCATTGTGCAACTCCATCGGCAACTCCATCAGCCAATTCCTCTTGGGCTTGGGGATTAATAATCCATTCAAATTCTTCAGGATTAATCATAAATCCTAACTCTAATAAAAGACTAGGGGCGGTGTGAGGACGAGTGAGGGCAAGATTGTTCCAAAAAACTCCGTAGGAAGGACGGTTTAAATTAGTGGTCAAGTAATCCTGCAAAAAGATGGCTAAATCATGGGCTTGGGGATGATACCAAAACATTCCTATACCTTTGGTATTAATGGCATCTCCTGCATCGGGTAGGGCGTTGTAATGGATGGATAAAGCAAGGGTGGGCTTAACCCTATCAATCATTGCCATGCGATCGCCCAGAGACACAAAACTATCATCCTCCCTAGTAAAAACCACCTCCGCCCCCTTTGCCCTCAACCGTTGAGCGATTAATTTGGACATAACAAGGTTAATTTCCTTTTCTGGATAACCATTAAGCCCTACTGCCCCCAACTCATCACCCCCATGGCCTGGATCTAATAATATGGTTGCTCCCCGTAGGTTTTCTGCCGATGAAATAGTGGGAGGGTGGTTTAGAGTCAAAATTAAATTATTGCCCTGATAACGGACATCGTAGCCCCACTGCTGAGAAGTTTTAAGCCTAAAAATATAGTCAATTTGGGTGGGGTTTACTTGGTGCCAGTCGAGGCGACGAATGAGGGGATTATCATCAAAACGGATGGTATCGGTTTGGGCGATGGTGTTATGGAGAGAGAGAGTAAAGGTGTCATCGGCTTGGGTGATGGTGATGGGTACAGGATTTTGTAACGGGAAGATAATTTCTGTACCTTGGGGGGTAGTGCGGGAGTTGACACTGCGAATGTTACTGATTGGGGGGGCTTGGGTGCGTAGGGTACGGGTTTCATTTTCCCTTATCCATGCGCCATAATCAAGTCTGAGCCATTCTCCTTCTGTGCCTGTGACTTGAGCTTGGGTGCCTTGGGGTAGGGGGGTAAGGCGAGAATGATTAGTACTAGGGCCTGTGCGAGAAACCCCATTTTCGGCGGTAACTTCGATTACTCTCAGGTTTTGGGGAGAAAGGGTTTCGATTTTTCCGACTTGGTTTTGGGTGATAGTCTGCCCTTGATATTCCATGACAAAGACGGGATTTTCTACCCTACTACGGTTGTCGAGTTGTTGACATCCTTTCATGGCAGTCCATGGGCGATCGCCTATTATTTCTGGGGTATTATTAGCTATTAAAATGGCGGAATTAGGTGGGAGATTTACTACGGTTTCGCTAGGTTGCAAATTAATGGTATTTTGATCTAATCTGACGGATACTTGGGCATTTTTAGGGGCGATCGCCTCGAAGCACACCAATTCATCAGGTAATCGGGCTATGTCAACGGCGGGATAGAGTAAATTAGGGGCTAAACTGTTCAAATCCTGCTGACTAGGTTCGCTAGAATTTCTCGTAATTACTTTCCTGATTTCTTGATTTTGAGAACGAATTACAAAGGTATTTTCTCCCATCTGTAGCGGGAAACTAGGGGCAAAAAATCCTTGGGCTGATGTATCGATACTCTGTCCATTCACTGATACGGTGGCATTTTGGGGGGCTGAACCGATTAAAAAAATTGACGGGGCAAGGGTTTGATGGTTATTGGGAGGATAAACAATTTTTAGGGGTTGGTTTTGAGCCTGAACGGGTTTTACTATATGATAAAAGTAGTTAGGAGTAATGGTTAGTATGGTACTAATTAGAATGAGTCCACAAAATCTAGTTTTTTTGGGCATCGTTAATGTAAATAAATATTAATAATATTCCTTAAAAATATCAGGGAAAACTCTTTTTTTCAAACTTTCATCACTTATTACCTGATCCATCACTCATTCTCCGTGGTTTATTCCAGAGCTTTTAAACCGTTAATTATTTCTCCTATTTTCTGGAGAATAGAGACAATTTGTTACAACAGAGAGCTTTTGTAATCAAACTTTACACAAAAAGAGTAAACCTAAAAATAAGTTAAAAATAGGTGCTTTTTAGATCATAAAAGTGTTATGGTATTAGTATAGAGAAAAAAGGAGGAATTATTAACTAATAAGCAATTGTTTAATAGTTATATCTAAGCCTTAAAACATACATGATCAAGAAAAAAAATAGCCAAGAAAAAAAGTCTTATATAGCTAAAAGCCATGTAGATTAGATACGATAAAGACAAAACTAGCTAACTTCTTTTAGTTTTTGTTAAAAGAAAAAATGAAAAAATATCCAACAAAATACTTAAGTTGAGATATTAATATTGCGCGTAAAATGGAGTATAAATTATGAAACTATTAATTCAAGGAAACAATATCGAAGTTACTGATTCTATCCATGATTATGTGGAGGAAAAATTAGAAAAAGCAGTTAAACATTTCCAAAATTTAGCTAGTAAAGTTGACGTTCACTTATCTGTAGCCCGTAACGCTCGTATTAGTAATAAACACAAAGCTGAAGTCACTGTTTATGCTAACGGTACAATCATTAGAGCGCAAGAAGATAGTGAAAGTTTGTATGCCAGTATTGATTTAGTTTCCGACAAAATTACTCGTCAATTGCGCAAATATAAAGAAAGAAATCTCGACAAGAAAATTCACCCCGTGGAAAAAACCGTGGAGGCCATTGAAGAAAAACCTGTAGAGGGTAGTTTAATAGGCGATCGCCACGCGGAACTACCAGAAGAGGTAGTCAGAATGAAATACTTTGCCATGGAATCTATGAGCATTGATGAAGCCAAAGAGCAACTACAATTAGTTGACCACGACTTTTATATGTTCCGTAACAAAGAAAGCAATGAGATTAACGTAATCTATATCAGAAATCATGGTGGTTTTGGAGTCATTCAACCCCGTGCCAACAAATAATTGAGTTAATTTATGCCCCTGCGGGGGCTTTTTTGATCTATTTTCTCTACATACTCTTTCATAAGATACCATTACAAGATATGCCCATGCCATTAACAAACAATGAATTTACCGCCGTCCTACATTCAAAAAAATGTTGTCATTGTTGCATCTGATGTAAAACTTATTAAAGTTATCGAAAAGATAAACCGGAAAAACAGTGTGGATGATGAGAGTAAAAAAGCAACTCCACAATCAAGCTGTGCGTTTGTAGAAGAGAATAATTATCTAGTAGGATTAATTTATCCAGAAAATATAATTTCATGGTTGGCTCAAAAATTACCTTTGGAATCCGTTTCAGTTTCCCAAGTAATGACCAAAAAATTTGTCTCTCGTCGAAGTAATGAATTAGAGGATATTGATGATTTAATTACTTTGTTTTCCCAAGAGAAAATCAAGATTTTACCCATTGTGGATGACAACGGTAAGGGAATTGGTATTATTACTCCCAATAGTTTGTTAGAAAGCATTGATACCAGAAAAACTCGATCTTTTAATCCTCCGTTGGTTGCTTCTGATGAGCAAGACTTGATCATAGATGTGACGAAAAATAGTAATATTCAAGCTCAAAGTAATCGTTTAGCTTACTTTTTAGAATCAAGCCTGAATGAAGTTATAGTTTTTTCTGCCGATACCTTACGCATTTTATATGCCAATCGAAAAGCTATCGATAACTTAGGGTACGATATGGAAACCCTAGAGAGAATGGTTATGGTGGATATTAAACCAGAGCTTGATTGGGGGCAATTTCAAACAAAAATAGAACCTCTACGCACCGGGGAAAAAGATTCATTAATATATCAAACCATTCATCAAAGAGCCGATCGCACTTTGTATCCCGTAGAAGTTCATTTACAGTTAATCAAAGAAGAAAATCAGGAAGTTTTTTTGGCAACGATTCTCGATATTACTGAGCGCAAAAAAACAGAACAGGCTTTGAGGGAAAGTGAAGCCCGTTGGCAATTAGCTGTAGAAGGCTCTGGGGATGGTACTTGGGATTGGAATCCTCAAACCAATGAAGTTCATTTTTCTAAGCAGTGGAAACGAATGTTGGGTTTTGAAGATGAGGAAATAAGCGATCGCCTCGAGGAGTGGAGCGACAGGGTACACCCTGACGACATAGACTCTTGTTATGAGGATATTGAAAGGTATTTGCGCGGTGAAACTTACATTTATCAAAATGAGCATCGAATGCTCTGTAAAAATGGTCAGTACAAATGGATTTTAGACCGAGGGCAAGTCATAGAAAAAGATTCAGAGGGCAAACCAGTAAGATTTATCGGTACCCATAGCGATATTGATTACCGAAAAATTATCGAAACGGCTCTCAAAGAAAGTGAGGAAAAGTTTAGAATTTTAGTGAATAATGCTCCTGTAGGAATTTTTCAAACCGATGAGCAAGGATTTTGTCACTATGTTAATCCTCAATGGCTCAAAATGACGAACATGGAATATGAAGACGCTATGGGTACAGGTTGGGCAAAGGCATTACATCCAGAGGATAAAGAGCGAGTTTTTGAAGAGTGGCATCAGTCAATTATTAATGATGTTCTTTTCACCTCTGACTATCGTTTTGTGAATCAAAAAACTCAAGAAATTTACTGGGTTTCTGGTCATGGAGTCAGTATAAAAAATGAAGAAGGAAACATAACTGGTTATTTTGGTACCATTATTGACATTACCCAGCGCAAAAATAGTGAAGAAAAATATCGCCGTATCGTAGAAACCACCACCGAGGGGATTTGGATGATTGATAAGGAGGGTAAAACCAACTTTGTGAATGCTCAAATGGCACAGATATTGGGTTATAGTCCAGAGGAAATGTTGGGTAAGCCTTTATTTTATTTTATGGATCAAGAAGCCCAACAATTAGCTCAAAAGTATTTAAAACAAAGAGCTCAGGGTATTAAAGAACAACATGATTTCCGATTTAGTCGCAAAGATGGCTCTGATTTATGGGCGATCGTTTCTACTACTCCCAATCTTAACGAAAGGGGAGAATATCTCGGAGCTTTGGCTATGATAACGGATATAAGCGATCGCCGTCAAACGGAACTAGCACTAATAGAATTTAAGCAAAGATTAGATCAAATTGCCTTGCACATTCCGGGGTTAATTTATCAATATCGCCTTCGCCCCGATGGTACTTCTTGCCTTCCCTATGCCAGTAATGCCATTCAAGAAATATACGGATTGAAGCCAGAGGATGTCATCGAAGATGCCAGTCCCATAATTAACTTAATTCATCCCGAAGATTTGGAATTGGTTAATCAATCCACTCAAGAATCCGCCACAAAACTAACTCCTTGGTATTGTGAATATCGAATTTGTCGCCAAGATGGTAGTATTATTTGGATTTCGGCACAGGCAACCCCCACCAAACAGCCCGATGGTAGTATTGTTTGGCATGGCTTTATTTGTGACATATGCGATCGCATCAAAATCCAGCAAGAGTTAGTCCAAGCAAAAGAAACCGCCGAAAGTGCCACCAAATCTAAGAGTGCATTTTTCGCCATGATGAGCCACGAAATTCGTACTCCCATGAATGGGGTAATTGGTATGACAGGCTTATTATTAGATACAGAATTAACCCCAGAACAAAGAAATTTTGTCGAGATAATTCGCAGTAGTAGCGATAGTCTATTAACCATTATCAATGATATTCTCGACTTTTCCAAAATTGAGTCAGGAAACCTAGATTTAGAAATCCAAGCCTTTAATCTTCAACAATGTATTGAAAGCGTCTTGGATTTATTACAATTTCAAGCAAAAAAGAAAAACCTAGACCTCAATTATGACTACTCCTCAAAACTTCCTCAAATATTTATGGGAGATGTAACCCGTATCCGTCAGATTTTGGTTAATCTTTTGGGAAATGCCCTTAAATTTACAGAAAAAGGAAAAGTAAGTTTAACCATCAACGGTTTTAAAATTGATAATACCAAAGATAATGAATATCAAATTCAATTTGCGGTTAAAGACACCGGCATTGGTATTCCTAAAGAAAGACAAGATAGATTATTCAAGTCTTTTAGTCAAGTTGACTCGGCCACCAATCGTAAATATGGCGGTACAGGGCTAGGATTAGCTATCAGTAAATTATTAACGGAAAATATGGGAGGAAAAATTTGGGTACAAAGTGAAATAGGCATGGGAGCGACTTTTTACTTTACCATTAAAGTCCCTGCGCTTAGGCACATAGCCCCCATAAATAAAGAAACCTGTACCAATGAATCGGAACCATCTTCCCATAATAAAACCCTTAAAATACTCCTAGCAGAAGATAATACCATCAATCAAAAAGTAGCCGTACTAAACCTCAAGAAAATAGGCTACTCAGCAGATGTGACATCCAATGGATTAGAAGTTATCGAAGCAATACAACGTCAAGACTATGACGTTATTTTAATGGATGTGCAAATGCCAGAGATGGATGGTTTAGAAGCGACCCGCTGGATTAGGAAAAATCATCCTCCCAACAAACAACCCCATATTATTGCCATGACGGCGGGGGCTATGGGAGACGATCGCACTTTATGCTTGAATGCAGGAATGAATGGTTATATCTCTAAACCCATTGACCTAGAAAATCTAAAACAAGTTTTATCTAAGATCTAATTTCTAGGTTACAAAACTTGAGCCCTCAATAGTGCCACAGGTAAATAAAGCATTTTGTTGGCGGTAGGTACAAAGGCACGACGGTTAAAAACATCATAGCCATTTTTTTCGATCACATCGAGAATACCTTGGTACAACATTAATGCCGACCACACAGGCCAACGACCATCAGGGCTTAAGGCTCTAATACCCCTTTCCGCATCCACATAGTATTTTCTGGCCCGTTGGATTTCAAACTTCATCAAGCTACGCCAACGGTCATCGATTACTTTGTTAAATAAATCTTCTTCGGTATAGTCAAACATTGCTAAATCTTCGAGGGGTAGGTAAATACGATCACGATCAATATCTTCTCCCACATCCCTGAGAATATTAGTTAGTTGATTGGCAATACCAAGGGCGATCGCCTCTTGTTCGGGTACAATGATAGATTGACGATTCCAAGGGACGCTGACATTGCGATCATCAACCCCCAACACCGCCGAAGACATCAAGCCTACCGTACCCGCCACACGGTAACAATATAAATCTAATTCCTCAAAAGTATCATAGCGGTTGCGGTACAAGTCCATTCTCTGACCAGCTATCATATCCCGAAAGGGTTGAATATCCATAGGAAAACGGGTAAGAGTATCCACCAGAGCCACATCAGGATCATCAATGGGTTGTCCATCAAATACCGACTCTAGTTGAGTCTCCCACGAATCAAGGGTTTCAGGGGTGGTAAATTTAGCTTGAGGTCCATCTACTAATTCATCGGTGCGACGACACCAGACATAAATAGCCCAGATTGCCTTTCTTTTTTGTTTGGGCATCAACAAAGTACCAAGATAAAAGGTCTTGGAATACTTCGCCGTTACCTGACGACAATATTCATAGGACTCCTCGACGGAAGCTAGGGGGTGTTTTGGTTTTAGTTTTTTAGGCAGTTGCAGCATTCATCCCTGCTGAAATAATTACTAGATTAAGTTTAAAAATGAAAATAATGACAATTCTCTAGTATTGTCTCACTTTCTGACAAATTTTAACTATTTATTTCTTTAGGAGTCTAACAAAGTTATGAAAAATCCACAAAAGTTACACCCCTTGGGAAATAAATAATTTTGATTATCCTACAAAGGTAGGTTCACCTTTTGCCATACTTGGTTTTCTCACGGGTACTTTTTTATTGGCGATCGCCTGAGCGGTCAATTTACCAGATAATACAGCCCCTTCCATACTTCCCAAATACTCCTGCATAGTATAACTACCAGAAAGGAAGAAATTAGAAATAGGAGTGGCTTGGCTAGGGCGGTAAGCCTGACGACCTGGAATGGCTTTATATACCGAACGAGGGGTTTTTAGTACTTTCGCTTTGCGCACCTTCGCCTCGTGGGGAATTTGTTCAGGGAAAAGCCTTGCCAACTCTTCCATGGTGGCTTCAATGATAGCCTCATCGGATTTACCAATCCATTCCTCGGCGGGGGCAAGCACTAACTCCAACATAGAACGTTCTGGGTCATAATATTCCTTAGTAGTAACACTCATGTCCGCATAGACACTGAGTAAAGGAGAGCGGGAAAATAAAAGTTGATCCACATCGGTTAATTTGCGATCGAACCAAATTTGGACATTAATTACAGGTACACCCTCAAGCCCTTCTAATTTTTGGAAAAAAGGCTCTTCTTTCCAAGGCTCAGGCATCAATAACTTCATGGCATCCACCGACATAGCCGACACATAAGCATCCGCCTCGATAATCTCATCCTCTGCTCCATTCAAACCTCTAATTAAAAGATGTTTTACCGAGCCATCCTCATTTAAGACAATTTTTTTCAAAGGTGAACTAGTGCGTACCTCTCCACCCTTTTCGGTGACATAATCCACAATGGGTGCGCATAAACGCTCTGGGGGCGCTCCATCCAAGAAAGCAATCTTTGAGCCATAACGCTCCTGCAAAAACTTATTTAACGCCGTGAGGATAATGGTAGCGGATACCTCATCGGGGTTGATAAAAGTAAGAGCCTTAGAAGCAGCGATAAAAATATCAGTATTGACTTTTTCATCAATGCCCTGAATCCTTAACCACTCAATAAGACTATATTTGTCCATATCCTCCACATACTTTTGACCACGGATAATGGCAGGAAATAAACCAATAGCAAAACGAATCTTCTGACTCCAAGTCAACATATCATTGTTGCGCAGAATAGAAGTAATTACATTAAAAGGGGAAGGAATATCAGGCACATCAAAGCGGGAGAGAGTGCCAGGTTTTTCGGGTTGGTTAAAAATGAGGGTGTGTTGTTTCCACTGTAGGCGGTCTAAAATGCCTAATTCTCCCATGAGTTGTAACATATTGGGATAAGCACCAAAAAAGGCGTGTAAACCAGTTTCTAACCAGTCTCCGTCCTCATCCTTCCAAGCGGCTACTAAACCCCCTAATACATCTCTACTTTCCAACAAAATAGGTTGATGTCCTAAATCGGTTAAATATTTGGCACAGGATAAACCTGCTAGCCCTCCTCCTGCAATTGCTACTCGCATCTCTTTTTTTGTTACTACTACTATTTCTCTATCCTATTTTAGTAGCATTTCTTGACATTTCGTAATATTTTTTTAAGATTATTGCTTATTATTCATGGTGGAGGAAAAAAAATCAGCCTCATAAATGTCTCGGTTATTTCTAAATTTTTGGGCTGTAATGGTTATCTGATGAACATTTTCCTTTCAAAAAAAACTTTTTTAATTTTTGTTTACATCTGAGGACATTTTTAAAAGAATTATCTTGATTTATGATAAATAAATGTTTGCTGGGATTTTTGTTTGTTTTCCATCTAGTGGGTTGTCATCATTCCGATGAGCTTGTGGTGGAGGTTGTTTCTGATACTGTAACCCAAAAAGATGAGGGTGAAGGGGATATGGTAGAGCAAAAATGGTTTCCTCTCCCTGAGCCTACAACCCCTGTAGTTGCCATTAATATTAAAAATAAGCCTAATCAAACTAATTTTTATGACACCCTAGGGGCGATCGCCCTTGACTATGAACAGGCAGAGGATTTTATCGATATTCGGGGGGTAGGAGATGCAGGAATGGCTCACACCCATCGGCAACCCATGACGTTAACCGATGCCGTCTTTCCTGGGGTACAAGCAAACTTTGGGAAGTTATTAGATGCTTTTGATGATACGGGAAAATCCTATCGGGCAGATTTATCTTTTATGAATTGGGAAAGCACCTTGGGCTTATCATGTCAACAGTTTTGGGCGCCTTTGGGGCCTCGCTCTTTTGCGTTTGCATCCCATCCTGACAACATGAAGGGCATCTATGAAAGGGGTTTTAATTTAATTGGTTTGGCGAATAATCATACCCGTGATTGCGATCGCGCTGAGGAAGGGGTTGACGGAGTATTTGCCACCGCTAGGCACATGGAAAGGTTAACTTCGGAATTAAATGCTAGTTGGTTATGGCATGGGGTAGGGGAACAAAAAGAAGCGGTAGTTAAAACCATGATGATAAAAGATACACCCGTCAAGGTTGCTTTTGCTAGTCTCTATCTTGCTTACGGGGATTGTACCTACACCGCTTGTTTAAAGGATGAACTAACTATATTGCGATCGCTCCGTGACTCCCAAGCCGATATTCGCATCCTTTCTATTCATAGTTGGACAGCGAAAACTCAAAAACAATTAGTGGATATAGGCGTTAATTTTGTGCAAAATTTTGAGGGGGATATAGTTTTTGGTCACGGGCCCCATCGCCTTGCACCCATAAGGATTGTAGAGTCTCCTAGGGGCAAGAGAGGGGTTATTTTTGAGAGCTTGGGAAATTTTATTCATCCTGTTCTTTTACCTATTCCTGAGAACATTATTGGTCGAGTTTTGTTTGACAAGGAAACCTTGGAATTACGACAAATTCAGGTGATTCCCATTTCCACAGACAGGGTTTATGCTTCTTTTAATAACAATTTTGACCCCACAAAGGTAATTGGTAATGTTTCATGGCAACCTATCAACGATGATAACTGGCGTAGTGGTGTAAATTCTAATGCCCGTGGTGCTTATACTAATATTTTACAATCTCAAAAATGATTCTTCGGTACAAAAAACTCTTAAGGTAATGGTTTGGGCTTCTTGACTATCTCCTTTATTCAGGGCATAGGCAGGAAAAGCACTACCACTGATACTAAGACGGAGGGCTGTATTTTTCTTAAGGGCGATCGCACTGGGTTGGAGATTAAATATAATGGGCTTATTCCCTTGATGCTCTTGTACCGTGATATGACCTTGACTAAAATTATATACCCTCCCATCAGGATAAACCTGAGAAAGTACCGCACTTATATCAAAAGTAGAATGATTACAAGCCACCTTTAACTGTAAAGAAATATCCCCAATTATAGTTAGCTTTTCCGTCAAAAAATCTGAAGTATAAGTAATAATATCAGTGCGCTGCTCTAACTCTCCTCTTTCAAAACTTCCAGCATTAACGCTATTATGTCCCCCTAAACTAGGGGTAGGTCGCCAAAAGTCAGTTACTAATATATCCTCTGATATTTTTTTATTTTTGCTTAATAACTTACCATTATCGTCTCTAACATTAGCTAATCCTGTACTGTTTAGATAGAATTTAGTGTATTTTTCTTTGTCTAAAGTTTTCTTTTTTATCCACTTATTTTGTCCCATGAGAAATAAATTTATATTTTTTTTAGGAATTTTATTATTTTTAACACCTTTTAAATAATAATCAAACCAACTTATTTGAGCCTCATTAATATTATTATTTGCCGTAACAGAGTAAGTGCGATCGCCCTTAGTATTACCCCAAGGAATATGACACCAAGGCCCAATAATTAAAGACTGTTGAAAAGCACTTTTAGCCCTCATTTGCCGATAAAAATTCCAAGTACCCCGCAAATAACCATCAAACCAACCCCCAATATGAAGCATCGGTAAATCAATCCTATCAAGATAACTTTGAGGAGATAATTTTCGCCAATAATCATCATCAGGGGGAGTATTTAACCAAAGATAATAAAAAGGAGCATACTTTCTCAAAGCCTCCTCCACACCAGAGGGAATGCCCCATACAGGTAAATTACGAGAAGCCGAAAAAAGTAAATTATAAGCAGAAAAATCCTCTTTCAATCTTGCCGTTTGCGCCCCCAACTGTATCGCCCAAGCCAAATTTAACTCATAACAAAAAGCCCCATTTTCATAGGCCCAATCACCATATAAATCCGAAGCAATCATGGCAGGGCAAATGGTTTTCAAGGCAGGATGTTTACTAATAGCACCATATATCTGAGTCATACCCTGATAGGAAAAACCATACATTCCCACTTTCCCTGTGCTACCTTCGAGGGTACTAAGCCAGTTAAGAGTATCTTCCCCATCATCAATTTCTGACTCAAATAAATGAAACTCTCCTCCCGAATCACCCCTCCCTCTCACATCTTGGATAACCACAATATATCCTTGGGAGGCATACCATTTGGAATGGGCATATACCACCGTAGAAGCAATTTCCCGTCCATAGGGTTGACGCATCAACAGAATAGGTAACTTTTCCTCGGTTTTAGGGCGATAAATATCCGCCACCAATGTTATCCCATCACGGGTTTTCGTGGTAGCAACTTCTTTACTAACTTGGTACATCAATTATTAAGAAACTTGACGAAATGCTTTTGGTTGGTTATTGTAACGGAATACAATGGATTTTCCTAAATACAATCGTTGAGCCGCATTGATTAAAATATCTGCTTTTTCTTTAACAATTTCTAGTTGATAAGGACAAAGGCTAAAATCAAAACATAGTATCGTTGATGAGTCCCAAGGTTCACGAAATATTTTGCAATCTGAGGGTAGTATGGCAACAATGGAGCGAAATCTACCCAAGATTTCTAATTCTAAGTCTTGAGCGCAGAAATCTTGGGTGGTGCTGGGTTTATACATGGATTAAACTCCATTAACTGATTGTATCTATACTTATACGGTAGCACTGTTTTTTGTGGTCAAAAGATTATTTGTAGCAAAAGTTTGCATTCTTGAGAATTTAATGGAAAAGTAATAAATTTGTGAGATGATAATATCCTCTAAAAGAGTAAAAAAACGCCAAGAAATAAGTAGGTTGGCGAAATTAATTATAGCTCTTATTTTCTTAAGACTCTTATGAACAAGGGGTTGAAACCCCTTGCCTAAATCGATTTAATTATGCCTACTTACTTACTATCATCATTCCCTATTCCCCAGTTTTAAATGAATCCAAAAATTTCTCCCCGTCAACTAGCCTTTTTTGCCCTACAGGATGTTTATGGAAACAAGGCTTATACTGATATTGCCTTAGAAAGAATTTTGAGCAAAAATCAAAACCTCAATCCTATGGATAAGGGCTTGGTGTCGGAGTTGTTGTATGGAATAGTCAGAAGAAAAAGGACTCTCGACAGTTTAGTAAATCAATTGGGTACAAAAAAAGCTGCTCAACAACCTTTGCCGTTGCGAGTTATTTTACACTTGGGTTTATATCAACTAAGGTATCTTGATAAAATTCCCCCATCCGCTGCTGTAAATACTAGCGTAGAATTGGCAAAACAAAACGGCTTAACAAAGTTGTCAGGGGTAGTTAATGGTATTTTGAGATCTTATCTTAGAAAAGCTGAAATAGAAGATCCTTTAATTTTGCCTTTGGAATTGATACCAAAATTAGGGGTAAAGTATAGTTTTCCTGATTGGATTGTGGAAGTTTTTTTGAAACAGTTAAATGTTAAGGAAACTAAAAAGTTATTGCAGTGGTACAACGAATCTCCTTCTTTTGATATAAGGGTAAATAGTTTAAAGACAACCGCTGAAGAGGTAAAAAATTCTTTTAAAGCCGATGGCATCGAAAGTGAGTTGTTGTCCCATTTACCCCAAGGGTTGAGGTTATCATCGGTGGGTAATGTACGCAATTTAAAAGGTTTTGCGGAGGGTTTATTTTCGGTGCAGGATAGTAGCGCCCAGTTAGTTGGTCATTTTTTAGAGCCGAGGGTTGGTGAGACTGTTTTTGATGCTTGTGCGGCCCCAGGGGGCAAAACTACTCACCTAGCTGAGTTGATGGGAGATAAGGGGATGATTGTTGCCTGTGATAATAGATCTTCTCGATTAGAAAAAATTAGGGAAAATGTGGAGCGTTTGGGTTTAAAATCCATTGAGATAAAAGAGGGGGATAGTAGTAGTTTTGAGTTTTTAGCAGGGATAAATGCTGATGGTGAGGAGGTAAAGTGCGATCGCACCGTACAACTTTATGATAAAATTTTAATCGATGCTCCTTGTTCTGGATTAGGTACACTACACAAACGCCCCGACATTCGCTGGCAACAAAAACCAGAAAAAATTGTTGAGTTAGCAAAAAAACAACTAGCCATCTTAAGTAATATGTCGAAGGGGGTAAAAGATAACGGTTGTCTGGTATATGCCACTTGTACCCTAAACCCTATGGAAAATGAAGAAGTAATCGAGGCTTTTCTTACGTCTCACCCTGATTGGCACATTGTTACAGAAAGAAACAATATAACCGCAAATTTTCCGATAACATCAAAGGGGGCAATAAAAATTTTCCCTCACCGTCATAATATGGATGGTTTTTTTATGATCAAACTAGCCAAGGGATAAATTAAATGAATACAGCCAATAAAACAAAACTATTGATGAAAATTGTTATCGGTGCCGCTTGGATTGATGGCATCATTCATCAAGAAGAAAGAGATTATTTAAAAAAAATGGCCACAGAAACCGACTTAATAAACGATCCAGAAATTAAAAGTTTATTATCAGAGGTAAAGCCTATTTCTATTAATCAGTGTTACGAATGGTTAGAACTTTATTTAGGGAAAAATCATGGTACAAAAGATTATCAAAAACTATTAGAGTCTATTAGTGGTCTAGTTTACAGTGATGGTGATATTGACGTGGAGGAAGCAAAACTATTACACTATCTACAAGATTTGAATCCTCAAAATCAAACTTCTCAATCTATTTTCAAGAGTCTTTTGGGTTCAGTGAGAAAGATGTATAGTCAGGCAGTTAATAATTAATTTTATTCATTGTATTGGTAAAATAAGGGCTACAGCCCTTTCCGCAAAATCTTACCAATTATCATTGCAATTTTTTTACTAAATAATGCGAACTACCAAAAATCAAACACTCATTTTAGCTTTACTCAAGAAAATAAAAGAAGAAATTAGCGCCCAACAAATACATTTTAAACTCCGTGAGCAGGGTTCTAGCACAGGACTAGCAACGGTTTATCGTAGTCTCAAGGCATTGCACCAAGAAGGATTAATTCAAGAGCGAGTTTCCCCCAGCGGTGAGGCTTTTTACAGTATCATCAAACATGAGCATCACCCTCATCATCTCAACTGTGTTTCTTGTGGTGAGTCTATTCCTCTCAGGGATTGTCCCATTGATGAACAATTACATCAGTGGTGTGAGTCGAAAAATTTTACCGTCTATTACCACACCTTAGAATTTTTTGGCGTTTGTGATTACTGTCAACAGAAATCTTCTAAAAAATAAAGCCATTGTTAATTTTTTGTTACTTACTTATGAATAACTGTTCATGTGTTATGATATTGACATAAATCAATTTCTAAATTTATTAGGAGAAAAATTATGACTACGGTTACTCAAATGAAATGTGCTTGTCCTTCTTGTTTATGTATCGTTAACTTGAGCGATGCCATTCAAAAAAATGAGCAGTATTATTGTTGTCAGGCTTGTGCTGACGGACATCCTAGTGGTAGTGGTTGCGGACACACTGGCTGTGGATGTAATAAATAATTGAGAATGGATAATTGTTTGTAATGTTCTCAATATCCTTGACTTCTATCCGAAAACTACGGTTTTGTTGCCATATACTAATACCCTTTGTTGGAGGTGTAGTCTGACAGCCCGAGAAAGGACTATTTTTTCAAGGTCTTTTCCTTTTCTGATTAAGTCGGCAACGGTATCACGGTGACTAATTCTGACTACATCCTGATCAATAATAGGCCCTGCATCTAAATCTTGGGTGACATAATGCCCTGTTGCCCCAATGATTTTTACTCCCCTAGAGTAGGCTTGATGGTAGGGTTTTGCCCCCACAAAGGCTGGTAAGAAGGAGTGGTGAATATTAATTATGTTGGGAATTTGCTGGATAAATTGCGGGCTTAGTACTTGCATATATTTAGCGAGTATTACTAAGTCGATATGGGCTTTTTTTAGTATTTCTATTTGTTTGGCTTCTTGTTCGGCTTTATTTTCTTTGGTGATGGGGATATAATGATATTCGATCCCAAATTGTTGGGCTACGGGGGCTAAGTCTTGATGATTACTAATAATTAAAACTGCTTCAGCTTTTAGTTCTTTGGCACGGATACGCCATAATAGGTCATAAAGACAATGATCTTGTTTACTTACCCAGATGGCAAGGCGAGGAATAATGTCAGAAAAGTGTAGTTGCCATGTGGCTTTGAGAGGGAGGGCGATCGCACCGAAAGCCGCATCAATCAAATCTTTAGGTAAATTAAACCCTTCTAACTGCCATTCAATACGAGAAAGAAATAAACCTGCTTCTAAGTCGGTATGATGATCGGCATGAATGATGTTACCTCCATTAGAATAGATAAAGTTAGCTATCTTTGCCACTAAACCCTGTTGATCTGGGCAAGATACAAGTAAGGTAGCGGTTTCTTTGCTCCGAGTTTTCCCCATAGTCAATAGTTTCTTATCGATTTGTTAAGTATTAAGATGGTGATTGTTAAACAAGTTTATATGTCTTTACACTAAAACTATTTTTATGTCAAGATATTTAATCTTATTTTAAGATTCTTGTCAAATTAGTGAAATTTCTAGTTTAAGGACGTAACCTAAAAATAGTAATTTAAACAGCAATAATTTTACTATTGTAAATTATCAATTAACCATTCACTGACTCCATGAGGAGTAACAAATTATGAATATGTGGTTATCTTTCTTTTTCTCCCTAATATTAACCAGTTTAGTGAGTTTTGCAACCCCTATCATTGTGTGCGTACTAATTTTAGTGTCCTTTTACTTAATGGCTTATGTACCTGCCCTCGGATTTTTGGCAGAAAAAGGATATGAACATACTTGGAACTTTTTTACTGTTTTTGGCGACGGCTCTGGTAGTATGGGCATTATCACCATTGGTGCAACCTGTGCGGTAGTAGGATTTTTATTTGAAGCCCTCAATTTTTATCGTTACCAAACTCTGGTACATCAACCCCTCCCTTCATGGTTGTTACCCCAAAATGTTCCTGATTTTCTTTCCCATAAGGGCATTAAAGGAAGACGTTAATGAAAAGGTTTTAGGGATTAGGTTAAGAATGAAATGAATGAGGTTAAAAGTTATCAAGATTTAATTGCCTAGCAAAAGGCAATGGATTTAGTCACAATGTCTTATACTACCTAACACCTAACACTCCGTCTTCTAGTTCGATAATTCTTTCGGCTACGTCTAAGATGCGATCGTCATGGGTTACAATAAGAATAGTACAACCCTGTTCTTTGGCTAATTTTTGCATTATTTCCACTACATCACGGCCTGATTTACTGTCAAGGGCTGCGGTAGGTTCGTCGGCTAATACCATTTTCGGGTGAGATACCAATGCCCTAGCGATGGCAACCCTTTGTTTTTGTCCCCCAGATAGGTTTTCTGGATAATAATCGATGTGAGTACCTAAACCTACAGCCTCTAACATTTCGATAGATTTTTTCTTGCCTTCTTCTGAGGAAAATTGTGGGTGCAAATCCATAGACATTTGAACATTTTGCCTAGCCGTTAAGGATTTGAGTAGATTATGAGCTTGGAAAATATAACCAATATTTGTTCTTGTTTGAATTAAGAGATTATTATCTGCATTTACTAATTGTTTTCCAAATACTTTTAGACTGCCATGGGTTGCACTACGTAAAGCCCCCATTAAGGTTAGAAGGGTTGTTTTTCCTGAGCCAGAAGGCCCTTTCATGATGACAACTTCTCCTTTTTCTAGGGTTAAATTAATGTCAAAGAGAATCTGTTTTGTTAGTTTATTGTTGGTATAATAAAAGTCTAAATTTTCTATCTCAACAACTTTATTATCTTCTTGGTTATTTTCTTTTTTTTGTATGTCTAATTCTGTCTTGGAAGTTAACATATTTTCCCTTTTACTCACCATTAAAAATAAATCTTTACCCTTTTTTATCTTAAAATATATCCGCAGGATCTGCTGATTTTAACTTATTAACAGCGATCGCCCCTGAAACAAAACACATTCCCAATGTTAAAATATACACTTGGGAAGCAAGGGAAATCGTCATCTGAATGGGTAATCCTGTAGCCCCGGCGGCCGCATCATAGAGAAGCATAGAAACGCCCATTCCAGGAATAAAACCTACACAGGCAAGGATAAAAGCCTGTTGAAACACTAAACGCAATAAATAATTATTGGTATAACCCATGGCTTTGAGGGTAGCATATTCAGGAAGGTGATCTGCCACATCAGTATATAAAATTTGATAGACAATGACCACCCCCACAATCAAACCCATGAGCGCCCCTAGGTTAAAAATAAAGCCAATGGCGGTGCTATTTTCCCAATATTCCCTTTCATAGGCAACAAATTCTTCACGGGATAAAACTACCACATCTCCTTGGTCAAATCTTTGTCTTAGGGCATTAATAACTGCCTGATAATTTACCCCTTCTTCTAGGCGAATTATCCCCATATCAATCAAATTGCTATCCCGATTAGGAAAAATTCTCAGAAAGTTTAAGTCACTGGTTATTAAGTTACCATCCGCCCCAAAACTAGAGCCAATGGAAAATAATCCCCTTACAGAAACTTCCCTTTCATTTATTTCTGCCTGAACAGTTTTACCACTATTAAACCACTCAGGAATCGGTCCGAATTCTGGTCTTGATTTATCATCAAATAATACCACATCAGATAATCTTAGTTGGGCTAAATTTTCTTGTACTTCTGGTAGTTTAAAAAGTTGTTCTTTAGGATTGAAACCAATGACCATTATTTGTCTAGTAGATTGATTTTCGGGATTTTTCCAGATAGCAAAACCAATATTTATATAGTTAATAGATTCAACTCCTTTTACTCCTAAACTCTGTTGTAGCCTACGGGAGGAAAAACTTTTCATAGAAATAAGAGCATCTGATTGAGGGCTTAATAAGAACACATCCCCTTCTATTTGTTCGTGGACTGTAACGGCACTTTGGAGTAATGCACTTTTAAATCCTAGTTGCATAAACATCAAAAGATCAGCAAAACCAATACCTGCGATCGCCACTAATAATTTAATTTTTTCTCTACTTAATTGTAACCAGGCTAGAGGTATTTTCATAATAAAATTTGTACAAATACTTGTGAATAAATAAGGCTATTTATGACATCATTATATTCAGGATTAACGGCAATTTTTACTTCTACAACCCTAGCATCAATACTGGCGGCGGGGTCAGTTTCTAAGACATCTTTTTTGCCAATTTTACTACTAATTTGAATAACATTTCCCCGAATTTGCTCACTAAAAGTATTATTCTCACTTTCAATGGTAGCTTCTTGTCCTATTTGTACCCTACCAATGTCAGTTTCATAAACTTCTGCCACCACCAACATTTGGTCAATATTGGCCATTTCTACCACCCCTTGGGCATTATCAATATTTTCCCCCTCACGGGCTATTACCTCAATAATCTGTCCATTGATGGGGGCTTTTATTTGGGTTAACTCCAACTCCACTTGGGCTTGATTTACCCCTGCCATGGCACGACTTACTTCTGCTTCGGAGGCATCGACATCTACCCCCCTAACCTCTCTTATTTCCTCTAACCTTCCTTGGGCTTCATTTATTTGTTGAGTGAGGGTGCGGACATTTTGTTGGGTAATGGCTTCTACTTCAGCGATTTCGGCATTGAGGGTATTAATGGTTTTTTGGTAGGTAGCTTCTGATTCTTGAAAACGTTTTTGGGCGGCTTGAAAAGTTAACTCCCTCGTTTCAAATTCCGATTGAGATACTACCCCATCCCTAACCAAGTCTTGATAACGGCGTAATTCATTTTGGGCGTTGTCTAATTCTGCCTGTAATCTGTCTACGGTGGCTTGTCTTTCTATTGTCTCGGAGGTAATTTGCGCCCTCAAACGACTGAGTCGGGCGTTATCAACTTCCCTTTGGGTAGCAATTTGAGCTTGTAACCTCTCTACGGTAGCCTGTTGGGCGTCGATTTGTCCTTCTTTTGCCCCTGCCCTAACGATGGCGAGATTAGCTTGGGCTACTTCTAAATCTCTTCTTGCCCTTTCCAATTCTGCTTGTTTGGTTTCATAGTCGGTGGTGATGGCGATAATTTCTCCCCTTGCCACAAAATCTCCTTGGGATACCAATAGGCTTCTAACCTTTGCCCCAGCCATGGCAGGAGAGGCTGCCACCACCACCACATCCCCTTCAGGTTCGATGCGTCCTAATGCACTTACGGCCTCAATGGTGGCTACACTAGGGGTGTTAGATTCCTCGGTTTGACTCTGGGTATTTGTCCTTTGGATGACATAGATGGCACTACCGATAAGGGTGATTAGCCCCAGGATGGCAGAGATGATTATCCACTTCTTACCATTATCGGCGAAGACTGAGGTGCGATCGCTCATTATTTTTAGTCAGTGATGATTAATTTATGTAACATATTCTAATCTTACCAGCTTTCTTCGACCATAAAATCAGGACAATCCTTTGCCAATTCTGTATTCGCAATATTGGGTTGGATAGTACACTTGAGACGATAATCATTAGTAAAATATTGGCAATTAGTACAGGGAATTTCGTGCATGGCCTGACTACGCTTCACCGCATCCCTAACACCTCGCAAAATACTAGCTACCAATAAAAATAACAGTAACCAAGCCCCTACAAAATAAAGGGGCTTTAGATAAACATAATAATCTTCCAAGAAACGAGTAATAATTGGTAACATAAGCTCAACTAGGAATGAAAAAGATTAACAATCAAATAAATATTATTTTTAATTGTTTTTCTAGCTTACTCTAATTATTTAAATTACTGTTTGTAATGGAAAACACTTTTTTATCAAACTCTAGGTAGTTGTTTGTAATAAATTAACCAGACGGGAAATTTGTTCCCTATTAAATACTTGAGATAGAGTATCAGCAGCGGTTTCAGGATCTAATGTTAACAAAATTTGAGGCATTTTTGATTGTGCTAACTGCTCTAAACCTTGAGAAGGAGCAATTTCTGAACCCTTACCTACTTCCAGACAATCTCCCGCCAACTTGATTTCCTTAATGACTACAGGGGCCAGTAAACGATAGGAATGTTTTGGATTCGCAACGGCTTTTTGAGCAGACTTCAACAGGTTTTTCCAACCATTTTCATCGGGGGCAAGTTGAATTAACTTATCACAAATTCCCTCTAACTGTTGACGATTCTCAGGGGTTGAATCCTGCTTAAAAATAACCAACATTCTTTGTAACAACTGTCTAACTTCTGCCACCACATCATCTTTCGGCACTGCTATTAGTGAAGGAGAAGAAGCCCTGACAGATTCGGAAGTAACTTTTGGTGCTTTGGGAATATCTCCATCCACCAATTGCAACAAATAGTTTTGTAATTCCGTAAAATGAGGCTCAGCCGCTTGAAGTATTCCTTCCCCCTCTTCTTCTTTTAAACCAAAAGGACCTTGTAAACGTTCCAATAAATCTTGTAAAATGTCGTAGGCTTTAAGGAAAAGACTTTCTAGGGTTTGATCAGGTTCGATGGTCTGATCTTTTATTACCTTAAAAGCATCCTCAAGACGGTGTGCTGTGGTTTGAATGCTGGTAAAACCTAGCATAGCAGCGCCTCCTTTGATGGAGTGGGCTGCCCTAAATAATTCGTTAACACTTTCCTCATCTTCGATAACAGAGGATAAGTCTAAAATCCCTTTTTCAATGGTTTCTAAATGCTCTTTAGCTTCTTCAATGAAGTAGCCTACAATTTTGTCGTTGTTACCACCATCCATGATTTTCCACCTCACACATCAATTAGGATCTTCATTAATAATCATAGCTGATTCTTGGTTTTTTTCCACACTTGGTAGTTTGAGTAAAATACCGAAAGTCAACCAATAATAAACATTTACAGGATCTACTATCAGGGGATAATAGTATGGATTATAACTAATAAAAACAACAAAAATCCATAAACATAGAGCAACTTTTTTGATGGCTTTATCTTTTACTTTTTTATAAGCCTTGTAACCGAATATCACTAAAATTGTGGCAAAGGTATAAAAAGAAATTAGCCCAATGAATCCCATTTCATAAATTAATTGAGCAGGAAAAATTTCGATTAAACGAACATTCCCAAATCTTCTGGCGGCACTAAGGGTTACTCCTATTCCATTACCAAAAATACTGCTTTGATTATCTAACACTGTGGAAAGGGTATTAATAAAAAATTCCGTAGGGGGTGACACATTCCAACGCCCTAAAAAATTGTTAATGGCACTTTGTACGAAACCAAGATTTAGACTAATTATTGTAATGAAAACTATTCCACCTATTTTAAAGGCTATCTTTTTGATTTTATTCTCAGTAATTAATTCAAGAATTATCAAAAATAGTGGTACTAATAATAGTGCTATTCTTTGACCTGAAATAATACTACAAATTACCAATAAAAAACAAGATAACCAACTAAGATAGTTCCATATTTTTTCTTCTAAAAGAATAGTCCCAATAACTGCGAAAAAGATGCTAGAAATCAAGAACCATCCCCACTGCCAAGGGGCAACAAATGTTCCTGGTAAACGAATTAAATCCCAGTCAGGATAGTATAGTAATGAGCCTCCGATTAAACATCTAGCTTGTAGAGTTGTACGATTAAAGGCAGGGGCTGGTAAGTCAACACTACCGATACATAGTCCTGCTTTGAGGGCATAATATTGGAATAGGGTTAACACACAACAGATTAGGATGAGGACTATTTGTAGTTGGATTATTCTATTAAGATGTTTTTTGCTTTTAGTAAGATAATATCCACATAAAATTAACGGGATATATCCTAACCATATTTTTAGACCTATAATACCTACCAATATTTGATTTCCTTGCTCACCGTCAAAATAATTGGGTATGTTAACAAACAGGAAGTGTAGTAATGCAATGACAAAAAAAGCTATTGTACTCCAAATTATTGCTCGATATTTTTGATAATTTTCTTGATAGTCTTGTTTTTTGTAGCTTAGGATGATGGCAATTACTGGGGGAATATAAAATACATCTATGATGATTTGCAGGATAGCGTATTGAGAAGTAAAGCTGATGTATGGTCCATTAATAGTATAAGTACCGGGAATTAGATAAGTAATCGTACCACCAAAACATAGATATATGAGTAACATATACAAGCTAGTTTGGGGATATTTATACAGGTATGCCCCTGCTATTACCAATAGTATTCCTAAAATAAAACCTTTTATTCCTGATAATCCATATAATAACAGGGGAAAGGCGATCGCACTTAGTCCTAAAATAAAAAAAGGCAGATATTTTTTCATAAAAATTACTAAAGTTTAGCGGACATCGAAAGATAAAAAATCTGTATTATTCTAACGAATCATCAAGAAACTAACTATTATTAGTTAAGCAAAAACTTTTTTATCAACTATTTAAGACTGCTATATAATGTAAAAAAAAGTATTATAAACCTAATAAGATGGTCAATACTAGCCTTATCAACTTAGATGAAATCAATGAACCAATTCAAAATGTAAAACCAGAAGTTAAAAGCATTATTGAACAGGTTTTAACATTAGAAAAAGAACGACTATACAATAATAACCTTCGTCATATTAATGATGATGTCTTAAAAATAATTAAACAAAATATTCAATGAAACTAATCTCTTTACAAGCTAATAATTTTAGGCAGTTTTATGGGGAGACTCCTGTTATTTCTTTTAGTGGAGGGGAAAAACACACTACTATTATTCATGGTAATAATGGTGCGGGAAAAACTACTTTATTAAATGCTTTTACTTGGGTATTGTATGAAAAGTTTACTCCTGCTTTTTCGTCTCCCCATTTGTTAATCAATAAAAAGGCGATTAATGAAGCTGAAATAGGGGTAAATATTGAATGTTCAGTAATGGTAGTATTTGATCATAATTACTTTCGTTATCAGGTAAAAAGAAGGTTTTTTGTCAGTCGAAATGCTCAGAATAAACTAGAAAATAGTCAATCTACTTTAACTATGATGGTGACGGCCGATGATGGCACTACCAAATATCCCCATGAAAAACCAGAGGACATTATTGAGAGAATTTTACCTAGTAGTTTACACCAATACTTCTTTTTTGATGGAGAACAAATTGAGCAGATTTTTCGTTCTGGAGAAAGGAAAAAAATAGCGGAAGATACTAAAGAGTTAATAGGAGTGAAATTTATTGAAAGAGCTGTAATTCATCTAAAAAATGCTAAAAAAACGTTACAAGATGAGTTGTCAGTATTAGGCGATATAGAGGTTAAACAAACTATTAGACAAAAAAGAGATTTAGAGCAAGAAAAAGAAGAGAAAGAAGAGCAAAACAAATTAATTATTTCTCGGTTACATAAATTGGCAGAAGATAAACAAAACATTTCCAGTCAACTATTAGAAATGAGTGGAGTTAAAAATTTAGAAACTTTACGAAATAAGTTATTACAAGATGCTAAACATTATCGGATTCAATTAGGTAATCATCGTCAAAAAATTAAGCAAATAGTCTCCCGTCAAGGTTATTTAATTTATCTTGTAGGGGCGATCGCCCAGTTCCATATTATAGTAGATAAACTGAGAGAAAAAGGACAACTTCCCAGCGGTATAAAAAAAGAATTTGTTAACCATTTACTAGAACAAAATCGCTGTATTTGTGGTACAGAATTAAGAGAAGGAAATCAACCCTACGAAGAAGTAAAACAGTGGATGAATAAAGCAGGGGTTGCCAAAATGGAAGAAGAAGCTATACGTTTGGATGTGCAAGTAAAAACTATTGAATCCTATCCTGAAAATATATATCAAGAAATTGACCAATATCAATACCAAATTGGTGAATATCGAGAAAAACTAAGCCAAATAGAAAATGAAATCGATAAAATAAATGATCAACTTAGAGTATATCCCGACAAAAATATTCAATCTGCTCAAAAAGAATTAGATAATATTGAACAACATATCCGCAAATTAACCCTCAATCAAGGAGAAACAAACCTACAAATAGAAACCATTACTGAAAATATAAAAACCCTTGAAAAAACCATCAAAAAACAAGAAATAAAAGCCGAAAAATATCAACTAACCCAAAAAAGAATAAACGCCACCGAAGAATCAATAAAATGTCTCCAAGAAGTAAAAATAAGACTAGAAAACCAATTTCGTCTCGCCCTCGAAAAAAGACTACAAGAAATATTTAGCACAATTTCCTTCACCCCCTATCAACCACAACTCAACGAAAACTATGAATTAAACCTCATTGAAAACACCTCTGGAATCCCCCTCGACGTTGCCGCCTCCACAGGAGAAAATCAAATTCTTAGCCTTTCCTTTATCGGTGCTATCATCGACATGGTAAAACAATGGTCAACAGAAGATAGTATTGTCAAACCCTCCGCCCATCAATTCCCCATCATCATGGATTCCCCCTTCGGCAGTCTCGACGAAATTTACCGCACCCAAGTAGCCAAAGCCATTCCTCAATTAGCTAATCAACTGGTAGTGTTAGTTACCAAAACCCAATGGAGGATGGAAGTAGAAAAAGAAATGGATAACTATATTCATCGTCAATATGTCTTAGTTTATCGCTCACCAAAACAAGACTGTCAAGAAGACTATATCACTTTGTATGGAAAGCAATATCCCCTCGTCAAAAAAAGTGATAACCAGTTTGAATATACTGAAATAATAGAAGTATCACAACCCGTGACAATCCCAGAGAAATTCTGGTAAATTAAAGGATTGTATCCGCAATTATCACATCCCCAGAGAAATAATTAAAAACCGCAAAAATTACCATGACAACTACACTAAAAAACAAAGTTGATGATAAAAAAGTCGTCAAAGAATATTTTAATGCCACAGGGTTTGAACGTTGGCGTAATATTTATGGCAATGGTACAGTAAACAAAGTACAGCTAGATATTAGGCAAGGACATCAACAAACCATCGATAAAGTAGTAAAGTGGTTACAAGATGACGGTAATCTTTCCCAACTATCTATCTGCGATGCAGGTTGTGGAGTTGGTAGTTTAACCATTCCCCTCGCCCAAGATGAGGCAACGGTTTTCGCCAGTGATATATCTGCCAAAATGGTAGGAGAAGCCGCCGAAAAAATTAAACAGGTAATGACAAATCCCCGTAACGTTAGGTTAGCGGTGCAAGACTTAGAGTCTATTCGGGGAGAGTATGACACCGTTATTTGTTTAGATGTACTTATTCACTATCCCACCGAAGATGCCGCCGCAATGATTAGCCATCTTGCTTCCTTGGCAAAGTCTCGATTGATTTTAAGTTTTGCACCCAAAACTCCCTTTTTAACTATTTTAAAGAAAATTGGTGAGTTTTTTCCGGGGCCAAGTAAAACCACTAGGGCTTATCAACATAAAGAGGAAGATATTATTAAAATTCTTAATGATAATGGTTTTAACATCAAACGCCAAGAAATGACTAGCACCAGTTTTTATTATTCTCGTCTGTTAGAAGCCGTTAGATAATAAAAGCGCACCATAATTAGTGGGGGCTAACTACAACTCCCCCATTAATATCTTCTAAGTTAACAGAGAAATCTTGCCAAACTTTGCCATCGAGGGCTAACTGCTCAATATAACTAGCTAAACGCAACGCCTTTAGGGCTTGTTCCCCTCCGACAGAGGGTTGATTACCCCCCCTAACACAACTGGCAAAATGTTCTAATTCGGCATGGAGAGGCTCAATATTGCTAGTATAAACTTTTTCGATTAAACCATCTTGGCGATAAAGAATTTGTCCATAATCGGTGGTGTAGTTGGCGGTGGTTTGACGATGAATCAAAATTTCATTATTAAGAAAATCAGCCTCCGTTAAACTTTTACGACAGTGGGCGGTGATACGGCGAATTTTACGGTGGGTTACTTTACTAGCGGTGACGGTGGCAACAATGCCATTAGCAAAGTTTAGGGTAGCGGTGACATAGTCTAAATATTGGGATTCGGCGGCGCGGCTACCTGTGGCGCTTAATTTGGTGACTGGCGCCCCTGCTAATTCGAGAAATAAATCTAAGTCATGAATCATCAAGTCAAGTACTACAGAAACATCATTTGCCCTATCGGAATAAGGACTCATGCGGTGGGCTTCGAGGGCGAGGAGATTTTCTGTTTTAAGAATTTTACTCAATTCCTGAAAAGCGGGATTAAAACGTTCAATGTGTCCTACTTGGAGGATACAGTTAGCTTCAGCGGCGGCATTAACAAGGGATTCTGCTTCTTCGATACTAGCAGCGATGGGTTTTTCCATCAATACATGAACTCCTGCCCTAAAGCAGTCTAAACCTACTTGGTGATGTAATCTGGTGGGGGCAGCGATACATACTGCATCTACATGGGGTAACATTTCGAGGTAGTTGTCAAAAAAACGGGCTCGATATTTACTGGCAATATCTAAACCTCTTTCTACGTTGACATCAGCAATGCCGACTAATTCTACATCTTTGAGGAGACTTAAGACACGGGTATGATGTTGCCCCATATTACCTACCCCAATTACGCCAATTCTTAAGGGATTGTTATGTTGGCGAGGGCTAGGAATATTTTCTAGTCTTTGATATTTCATTTTGTTACTCCTCAACACCAGATTTTTTTACTTTATTTCTTTTTAAATTTACCTCAGATACTATCACAGTTACCTTTGTTTTTCGGAATATTTTTTTGATGAAGGCTAAAGTGTAGGCTTTTAACTCGGGTATTTTTCTATCATTAATTGTAAGGGTTGCCATTGGATGATGTCTTGATATATTGATTGATAGCCTTGTACATTGGGATGTAATCCGTCTTCACAAAGATGATTTTTTATCCAGTTTTCTCCTCTACTTGTCCATAAATCAAAGGTATCGAGATATGGAATATTAAGGGCTTCACAGGCTTGTTTGGTGGCTTCTTTGTAGCGATATTGATCTCGACGATTATAATAAAAGCAGTCTAGGAAGGGCATTTTTTCTTCGTTAACGGGTATCATGCCAATGAAAAAAACTGGGCAAAGTTGTTGGGCTTGGTTTAACAATTCTTCGATGTCTTGGCAGAATTTATCGTAATCGGTGAGGTTTCTTCCTGCTTTGCGTCCTAGTCTTGGTGAGTCGTTGACACCTACGGAGATGATTATTCTATCGGGATAACGGTTTCTTAATTCTCCACGATATTTATATTCTAGGGCTAATCTTTCTTTTACTTGGGAAGTGCGATCGCCCCTAATACCTAAATTATACAATACGTGTTCCTTTTCACCATACATCCAACGACGCTTTAAACGCTCAACCCATCCTCCCCCTTCCCTATCACCATAACCATAAATCAAACTATCACCAATGGCAATGACTTTTAGAGGTTGGGGTTTAAATTGAATAGTTTGACGAGTACCGAATGTTTGCATTGATAATCTGAATTTTTTTTAGTTACCATGATTTTACTACCAATTTACAAATCTTAATAAGATTATCTAGCCATGTCAAATAATAATCCTTCCTACGAAATCAAACTCCTCTACGATGGAGAATGCCCTTTTTGCGTCAAAGAAGTAAACTTTCTCAAGAAAAAAGATAACGGTAGAGGAAAAGTTGCTTTTGTCGATATTTCCTCCCCTGACTATTCCCCCGAAGCAAATCAAAATATTGACTACGCTACCGCCATGGGCAAAATTCACGCCATCCTAGCCGATGGCACCATTATCACCAATGTAGAAGTATTTCGCAGAGTTTATGAAATATTGGGCATGGGGTGGATATACGCCATTACCAAAATACCAGTTATCGGTTGGTTAGCTGATCAAATTTACGGCATTTGGGCAAAATATCGTTTGCAGTTATCTGGGCGCCCTAACCTCGCAAAAGTAATCAGAGAAAAAGATAACGCATTTTGTAGTGTTAACAAATAATCTATTTAAAGTTTGGTGAATGAGCAAGGGAAAATAAAATTTCCACCGCAAATGACAAACTGCTATTTTTAGAGATTATTTTCGATTTTCCATGGAGAAATTTAGATGAATTAATTAAAGTTTTAATTCTCCTGTGGCTAAATGTAATAATTGAAGGATAACAAAATTAAATTTTACTGTAAATAAATTATGGATAATAACGATTGGCTAAAACAATTATTAATGATTGGTGTCGGCACCACTTCTCTGGCTGCAGAAAAAATTAAGGAAGTAAGCGATCAATGGGTCAAGGATGGTAAGATAAACCCAGATCAGGCTAAGGGCATTGTGGATGATATGATGCAACAAATGCAGTCCGAATCTGGTAATTTTCAAGCTCAAATGGAGCGTCAATTGCGTAATATGTTACAAGATTTAGGAGTACCTAGACAGTCTGAAATGGATGAGTTAAGGGGAAGAATTGATCGTCTTGAGCGTCAAATTCGAGATTTAGAAAATAAATCTTGGCGCTAAATAACATTAAGTAATGGAAGAGTGATAATAAAATTTGAATTGATATTTTCTTTATCATTTTGTAGGAACATCCCATTTTTAACTTCTAAAATTTTAGAGGCAAGGGGTGGAAACCCCTTGTTGAGTAATAAAAAATTATTAATTTGACGTCTTTGTCTGTAATTGTTTAGTTATAGAGAGGTTTGGATTTATTCAGGAGATTTTGCTCCTGATGTTATTTCTGAATCAATTTGCTCCTACTTAAACTCATTTAAGTCCTTTGTGTCAGAGAATTTAGAAGTATAGAGATATTTTCTATTTTTTGGAATGTTAATTTATACTACATAATTAAGAAATAAATTGTTATTTTTATTTATTAGCTATTATTATGAAAAGTGAGCTAGTTTATATAAACTTATCGCCACAAATGAAGTGGGATAAAAGTTATGGTTAAATCTAAGTATCACCCCCATCCCATAAGAACATTATTAACGATCGCCTTTTTACTCCCTTTTTTTCCTGTAAAAGCAAATGTAGAACATGAAGCTCAAGTAGTTAGTCAGGAATATTTAGAAGTAGGAAAATCTAACGATAATTTAATAGCTCAAAGACAAGAGAGACAAAAAAAAGTAGCCTTAATCATTGGCAATGCGCAATATGAACACGCTGCAGTATTGCGTAACCCTCTTAATGATGCCCATGACATGGCACAGAAGTTGGAAGATTTAGGTTTTGAGGTGATTTTAGTAACTGATAGTAGTCTTAGGGCTATGAATGAAGCTCTGGAAAGGTTTTATAATCAGCTAAGTGAAGGCGCCACAGCATTATTTTATTTTGCAGGTCATGGCATCCAATATAATGGGGAAAATTACCTCATTCCTGTAAATGCCCAGCTGACTAGAACCAGTGAAATTGACTATGAAACCCTTGCCCTAGGAAGGGTTTTAGGAACGATGCAAGAGGCGGGTAGTGATGTAAATATAGTAATTTTAGATGCTTGTCGTGATAACCCTTTTGCCCGTAATTTTCGCTCTATTATTCCCCGTGGTTTGGCACCCATCCAAATCAGCCCCGCTGGACTTTTTATTGCTTTTGCCACAGGCCCTGGAAATGTAGCGGAGGATGGCGTTGGGCGTAATGGCACTTTTACCGCCGCAGTTCTCAATAACTTGGATAATGAGAATCAAAATTTAGACACCATGTTTAGTCAGGTAAGATTGGAAGTTTCTCAAGAAACAAATAGCCGTCAAATACCTTGGACTACTTCCTCTGTGGTGGGTGATTTTTACTTGAATGATAATAATGGTAATGTTTCTACTGTGGCAACAACCAATAACCTTTCGACAGTCAATAATCGGGTAGAAAGTCAAAATAGCCAAAGTCGAGATGGAAGTTTACCCCCAGAAAATGATTTTTCTACTCAGATTCAGACTTTAAGGGCGACAAGTAATCGTTTTACACAATCTCCCCCTAGTTTAATAGATTTTAGTACCCCCCATAACACTATCCGCCATCCTAGTCCCACCTACTATGTCACTTTGGATATTCCTGAGCAGTCTTCCCCTCCTTTGGGTAAAGTAACCATCGAGCAACAGCAGGGAGTGGAAAATATTAATTTTGATTTAGCAAAAACTGAGGTATTCTTAGGTAGTAGGGGCGATCGCCAAGAGTTTGTACCCGTTAAAGTGTTCAAAGAAGAAAATTCCAATTTAATCGAAATTCAGTTTGAATCTCCCATAAGAGCAAACAATCAAGTAACTATCGCCCTAAAACCCTACCGAAATCCTAGTTTTACGGGAATATTCCAATTTAGAACCCATGCCTTCCCTGTGGGTAATGATGCCATAGGGTTAAGTTTGGGCATCGGACGATTGCACTTTTATCGCCGCAATTAAAGTTATTCCATAGACATTTGCTCGTTAATCATAGACAATTGAAAATGACTTCAAAGACATTTAATAAAAAATGAAACCGATTGTCATTAGCTTAGGCATTATTTTCGTATGTGCTGGAATGTTAATTTTCTCCGTGATTTTTAACAATAACCCCAGTGCAGTGGCATCAACTACCACCCAAGAAATTCAGGCAGAGTCACCCACTTTGGTGGCCGATGCAAGTAAACTTATGAAAACAGGAAATATGGAAATCGATTTATCTAACGCACAAACTTCTTCTACGGGTTTAATCTCCGTACAAACCGAGGCAGGGGAAGGAGAATCTCCCACTAGGGGGCAAAAAGTAACCGTCCATTACACTGGTTATCTATCAGAGGAAGGATACACAAGAGGCAAAAAATTTGATAGCTCAAAAGATAGAAACCAACCTTTTACCTTTACCATAGGAGTAGGGCAAGTAATTAAAGGATGGGATGAAGGAGTTGCTAATATGAAAATTGGTGACAAAACTACTCTCATTATTCCCCCAGATTTAGGTTATGGTGCTAGGGGCGCTGGTGGTGTCATTCCCCCTAATGCTACTCTTATTTTTGATGTGGAATTATTAGGAATTAATTAAGTAACTATACTTATTTATTTAACAAGGGGTTTAAACCCCTTGTCTCGAAAGTACGAATACCATAGACAAATAAAAAATAAATATTTAATTGTCCATTAACGTGAGTATTAATAGTAATAAAGAGCAAAAATGGGGCTGGTGGTTTCTTTTGCCTCTCTATCCTTATAATCGCAGGGCAACCATCAGAAAGGAAGTATTAAAGGATAAAATTTGGATATTTGAGCAACCCCATGGGTTATTGTATGCGGTGGTGCCTATTCGCATGACAGTAGTTAAGTTGGAGGAGGGAGGATTATTAGTATATTGCCCCATCGCCCCTACCCAAGAATGTGTAAAATTGATCAAAGAATTAGAATCTATCCATGGCAATATTAAATATATTATCCACTCTACGAGTTCAGGATTAGAGCATAAAGTATTTGTACCACCCTTTGCCCGTCGCTTCCTCTACGCCGATATTTATTGTGTGCCAAGTCAATGGACTTTCCCTTTTCGTTTACCATTATCTTGGGTGGGTTTCCCTATCAATAGAACCAAATTTTTACCCCTTGATTGGCGAGAATCTCCCTTTGCAAAGGAGTTTGAATATCATATCCTCGATATTGATTTAACCCAAGGCTCTTTTTCTGAGGTTGCCATGTATCATAAATCATCCCGCACTTTATTGGTGACGGATACGGTTATATCTATTCCCGAAAAACCTCCCGAAATTGTCCAATTAAACCCCTTCCCTTTACTTTTTCATGCCCGTGAAACAGCCCTTGATGATTTGCCTGACAATGAATTTAACCGTCTTAAGGGGTGGCAAAGGGTATGTTTATTTGCCCTTTATTTTCGCCCTAGCATGATTGATACGGTGGGTTTAAAGGAGTTAATTATCAATGCTATAAATGCGCCTAATCGTAGTCGTCGCAATTATTTTGGTATATTTCCTTTCCGTTGGTTATCGGGGTGGCAAATTTCTTTCCTTGCCATTCGGAATCGTCTCCTTGTTGCCCCTATCCTTGAAAGTTTAATCTTACCCCAAGCCTCGAAAAAGGTTTTAAATTGGGCAAATTTGGTATCTTTATGGAATTTTGAGCAGATTATTCCAGCGCACTTTGACGCGCCCATAAAGTCTAATTCTCTTGAGTTTAAAAAGGCTTTTACTTTTATTGATAAAGATAGCACTAACCCTTATTTATTATATCCTAGTGGCGATCGCCAAATATACCTCAAAGACGCTAACTTTATTCAAATTTTAGAAAAAAACCTTGTCAAACTAGGCATCGCTAAACACCCCAAGGATGATTAGTAAAAAATAGATATAGACAATGGACAATTGTTTAAAATGATCGTTAATCAAATTAAACCACTGCCTATTGCCCACCCTAATGACAAATCATACCTAAAATCAGCAACGACTTATTGATAATTTACCAATCTTGCAAAACTATCCGCCTGAAGACTAGCGCCACCTACTAAAGCCCCATCAATGTCAGATTGTGCCATAATTTCATCAACATTTCCAGGATTTACGGAGCCACCATACTGAATAGTGACATCCTTATTGGTTAACTGCCCACGAATCAAACTGATAACCCGATTGGCTTCCGTTGCCTCGCAAGTATCTCCAGTACCAATCGCCCATATGGGTTCATATGCTATAACTAAGTTATCCTGATCAACATCTACCAAACCTTTTTTAAGTTGGTCAAAAATTACTTGCTCAGTTTCCCCCGCATCTCTCTGGGCTTTACTTTCACCCACACACAAAATGGGAGTTAAACCGTGACTTTGTGCCGCCAACAATCTTTTATTGACAGTGTCATCAGTTTCTCCAAAATATTGGCGACGCTCACTATGACCTACAATAACGTAATTTAGACCAATTTCTGTTAACATAGCTCCGGAAATTTCCCCTGTGAAAGCCCCTTCTTCTGCCCAGTGGATATTTTGCGCCCCTAGTTTAACTCGGCTACCATGTAAATTTTTTGACATAAAATTTAAACTGGTGAAAGGTACACATAAAACTACCTCTCTTTTTTCGGGGGTATCTTCTAAGTGAGGTAAAAAACCTTGTAAAAACTCTAAAGATTCTCTCTGAGTTTTGTGCATTTTCCAGTTACCAGCAATAATAATTCTACGCACTTTTTCTCCTATACTTTTATACTTTAATTCAGTTAGTTAATTAAAATTATTAATCTTTTTTTGGCGAAAATTTTTGATAATCCATGGGTTAAAAAACCTCTGGTTATATGAGACAAGATAAATAACAACGGTTAATTATAGTTTTGCACACAAAAACATTAACCAACTGTATCGTAGTACAATATATCGATTGTTTACCCTCTGTCAATGGCAGAGTTGATTCATTATTCAATTTTCTGGTTAGGGCGGGGAATCGAAAATGGTGAATAGGCAATAGTTGTGGTTATTGTTGGGTTTTGTAACCAACTCGATTATCTTCCACAGCCAGTTACCTACCTAACACCTAATACCTCAAATATTTATTCTGCGGTAACTTTGCCACGGAAAACAAAGTAATTATAAACATTATAAAACAACATAATTGGTATTAAAAAGCCGATAAATATTAGCATAAATACCAATGAGCTAGGGGAAGCCGCTGCTTGATATATGGTAATACTTGGAGGGATAATATAGGGAAACACTACTAATGCTAAACCTACAAAAGTTAATAAAAAGATTAAAATAGTGAGAATAAAAGGTGTTCTTTCCTGTTTTTTATTCAGGCTGATAAACAAGAGAATTACTAAACCTAATCCGATAATAGGGATAGCACTAAAGATGTAAATAAATGGTTCTTCAAATAGTCTATTTCGTGCAAAAATAGAGAAAATGGGAGTGACTGTGGTAATGGCGATCGCACCGAGTAACGTAGTAATAGAAGCAAGTTTAGCGGTTTTATAATGGGTTTCTTGTAGAGTATCAGAAGTTTTCATAATAAGATAACAAGAGCCAATTAAAACATAACCCTGAATCAAAGTTAAGGCAATTATAATACTACGCCAATTAAACCAATCCCAAGTTGAGCCAATAAAATGCCCCGTTTCGTCCACATGAATCCCTTCAATTACCCCTGCAAGGGCAAAACCTTGGCCCACTGTCGCCATCAAACTACCAATACCAAAAGCTAAATTCCAGAATAACTTTTGCTCTGAATTTTCCCTAAATTCAAACGCCACCGTGCGAAAAACTAACCCGATTACCATAATCATAATCGGGATATAAAGAGAGCTTAAAATTGTCGCATAGGCAAGGGGAAAAGCTCCAAATAAACTACCCCCCATCAAAATCAACCAAGTGGCATTAGCATCCCATACGTTACTTAAACTCGTCATTAATATACCCCTCCTTTCCTCCGTAGAAGAAGTCAGGGAAAGGATACCCACCCCTAAATCAAAGCCATCTAACATCACATACATGAATAGAAATAACGCCAAAATAGCAAACCACACTAGGGGCAATAAATAATCTAATGATTCCATTACAAAACTTCCTCTTAATCAATTGACAATGAATAATTAATTACCTAACACCTAAAACCTTTACGGACGTAATATAGTACCTCTCTACCACTTAGTTAATGGGGCGACTGTTGGGAATATGGGTAGCAGGATTAACTTCCAAAGGAGTTTTTTCTTCTTTTTTCCCGGGTAATGGTAAATCAAAATTAGGTCCTTTTCTAATGATGCGACTGCCGAAATAGAGGGCAGAAAAGAAAAGTAAGGTATAGATAACGAGGAAAATGCTTAGGGAAGTTAAAACATTACTCGATGGTATATTAGAAACCGCATCCGCCGTGCGAATTTGTCCATAAACAACCCAAGGTTGCCTACCCACACAGCGCACTATCCACCCTGACTCTACCGCCAGATAACCCGTAGGGGCGCTGAATATCCATGCCCACAGGAGTAGTTTTTGGTTTGCCAAATTTTCGGGGGTAAATTTGCCCCTCAGCCATTGAATAACGGATATTCCCATGATGCCCACAAACACAAAGGCAATACCGCTCATGAGACGAAAGGCATAATATACTAAACCTATCATGGAGGGACGATCTTCTGGTTTCCATTCTTTTAAGCCCAATACAGGCTCACTGAGACGGGGTTTAAATTCAAGGATATAACTCAGGGCGTTAGGCACTTTGATTTCCCAGTTATTGCTCTCCATTTTATTATTTGGGGAAGCCAATAGACTCCAATCCGCTTTTTCCCCTGCGGGTACGGTATCCCACAACGCCTCCATGGCGGCTAATTTGGTGGGTTGGTAGTGATACACTTGCTCGGCGCTTAGATGTCCTACATAGACTTGTAAAGGGGTAATGGCGATCGCCATTATTAGCACAATTTTAAGGGAGCGAGTAAAAAAAGCCTGATGACGTTTTTTGAGTAAATACCAAGCACTAATACCGCCAATGACAAACAAAGAAGTTTCGAGAGTAGCCAAAAACATATGGGAGACACTTTTTACCATAAAAGGATTCAACATCCCCTCAAAATAATTGCTTACCACAAATTTCCCCTCCACAAATTCCCCTCCTGCGGGGGTTTGCATCCAAGAATTGGCAATCAAAATCCAAAAGGTAGAAAGGTTTGCCCCAAAAGCCACCAAAATAGTAGCCATATAGTGGATAACAGGATTTACCCTTTCCCAGCCGAATAACATAATGCCCAAGAAACCAGCCTCCAACATAAATGCCATGGTGGCTTCAAAACCGAGAATACTGCCAAAAAAATCTCCCACCGACTCCGAAAAAGGCGCCCAGTTAGTGCCAAATTGAAAAGCCATGGGTGAGCCAGAAGCTACGCCAATACCGAAGTTTAGCACATATAACTTTGCCCAAAAACGAGCGTGATAGTAGTAGTCGGGATTTTTGGTTTTGAGCCATAATCCTTCTACAATTACCAGATAAATAGCCATGCCCGTGGTTAATACAGGCCATAACATATGAAATATTGCCGTAAATGCAAATTGCATTCTTGATAAAACTAGGGTGTCTGAAAGAAAATCCATGATAAAAAATAAGGAGGAATTAAATTCCTTTTCATTCTAATCATTATTTTCCTTTGACTAACTGTCTTTTTTACTTCAAACGCAATACATTTTTTTGTTAATCTTTTCTTAATTTATTTATTGTCAAATATATGTTAGTTATTTTTCAATCTACTCATATCCTAGATAGACTGTTATTGTGAATTGTGATAATAGTTAATATTAATCTTACCTTTGATTGAAGGACAACTTAAAATAACATGGTAGAAACTTTTTTAAAAGCAGATCCAGCCCTACAAATAGGAGTAATAGTTACAGTTATCGTAGCAATATTTGCTATTACTATTTATTTACAAAAATTAGGCAACTTCATTAGTAGCAAATTTATTAGTTCTGATGGTCATAGTTTTTACGCAGATGTCATTAAACCAGATTTAAATTTAGTTATACTGCTATGGTTTTTAGGATTATTAGATATATATATATTGGTAAATGAAGATCCTAAAATAATTGAAGTTAGTGAAATTTTCCTTAGTTTAGCAATATCTTTTTTAACCATTGGCTTAATCACTAGATGGTTTAGAATTTTATTTGATAAATATCTCCTTACTGCTGCCCTTAAAAGTGACAAAAAAATTAATAGTGAATTTTTAATAGTTGGTAAATTTGTTGCTAATGCTGTCATTATTTTACTAATTATTTTTATTTTTTCTCAAGTTCATAGTATTAATTTATTTGGTCTTTTAGCTAGTTTAGGTATTGGGGGATTGGCGATCGCCTTTGCGGCACAAAAAACCCTAGAGCAAGTATTAGGAGGCATCGTAATCTACTTAGATAGACCATTTAGCATCGACGATTATATCGGATTACCTGACGGGGTATTTGGTAAAGTAGAGTCCATAGGACTAAGATCTACTAAAATAAGACTATCAGGAAAAGGAACATTAATGATTATTCCCAATAGTTCATTAACCCAAGCAAATATAGAAAATTATACAGGGGCAAAGAAAATTATTTCTCTAGTTTATTTCACATTTAATACATCTTTAGACGAAGATGAAAGGGCATTAATTAGACAGATAATTATTGAGAGTACAAAGGATGTTTTCGGCATCGATCCTAGAAATACAGGAGTTAAATTTGAAGAAGTAAATCAAAGCAAAAATAAATTTTTGACCCAAGCCCAGGTGAGTTTTTTCCTGCTTGGCTCAGAAAGAGTTTCTATGGATTTACGCAGTCAATTATTAGATATTGCCAAAGAAAATATTACCATACAACTAAAAAATTATGGTATTGACTTTACCATCGAAGACGAAACCATCAATGTAGATTCTCCCATTACTATTTAGTCATAATTTTAAGAATGGAAAATATTATTAACACTATCGAATTTTTACAACAACAAGAAGGTTATCAAATTTTTGCAAACTTTATTTACGAATTTGGTTTTTTTCTTTTTTTCTTATTAATATCCTTTTTTGTGGGTAGATACACCCCATTTTATGTAAAGCTAATTATTTCTAAATTTTCTCAAAAACCATTAAACGAATTTTATCAGGGTATCATCGATCCTCTGCAAAATATTTTTCGCTTAGCAGGAACATTAATTTTATGGTCATTATCTCTCAATTTTATTCGTAATTACGAAGGATTATATAATTTACTAGAATTTATCATTGATTTAAGTTTAATTATAATTATCGCTTGGTTAGCATCCCGTTTATTTCGGCAAATAATCATTATCTATGGCATCAACCTAATTCAAAAATTGGGTAAAGAAGTTGATGAGTTATTGTTAGTAATGGAAACCATTGTTAACGTCTTAATCGGTTTTATCGCCGCCCTTGCCTTTGCCCGAAGATTGGACATTAATCTTGTGGGTTTGTTAGCCAGTGTGGGTTTGGGGGGTGTTGCGATCGCATTTGCCGCCCAAAAAACCCTTGAACAACTTTTGGGTACTTGTGTAATATATTTAGACCGTCCCTTTATCGTCGGAGAGTATATCAGGCTTAATAGTGGATTATATGGCAGAGTAGAATCCATTGGTTTAAGGTCAACAAAAATTAGGCTACCGGGTAAAGGTACCCTAATGATACTACCCAATTCTATGATGGCGAATATTGAAATTGAAAATGTCACAAGGGGTAAAAAAGTAATGGTGTTACTCTATCTCGACTTTGTAAAAACCCTCGAAGATAGTGAAGAAGCCCTAGTACAAGATGTGGTCAAAAAATGTACTAATGCTTTATTTGGAATCGATCCTGATAGTACCAGAGTATCGTTATTTATTCCAGAAAATCAACAACAAACTAGAGCTAGGGTAACATTTTTTATTCTCGGTTCCAATGAAAGTTCCATTAAACTCAGAAAAAGATTATTAGAATTAGCCAACGATAATATCTCTCAACAACTTACTACCCATGGTATAAATTTCGCCATGCAAGAGCCTACCATTTATGTCGATTCCCCTGTTACTCTCTAAACTTGCTATTTTTTCACCTTGTTTTATCAATTACAGACTATGGAAAAAGATCTCTTTTTCAAAAATAAACCTTAAAAAATTTTATGTTACCATTAATGATTCGTTAATCAATCTTACTGTAATATGTAATCCTAAATTGTAAGATAGAAAATACAAAATATATATACATGATGTATTTTTGGCTAGATATTTTGCAATTAAATAACTAAAATAAAATAGCTATTTACTAATATAAATTAGCCTATAAAAAATTAAATTAGATATTTTTGTACTAGATTGTCAAGGATTAAAAAAGATGTATAATGTAATGCCCAGCTCTAAAATGTATTAGGGGCTTACCGTTAATACAAATTCACTAATCAATTCACCAATGAATCAGATCACCGACCAAAAGGCGATCCCGATAGGTTCTGCCATAGTGAGCAAACCTAAAGGAAGTCGTCCAAATTACTTATGCAAAAAAAACAATCTAAATTATATACAAGAATCTGCGATCGCCCTGCTTTATAGTTGTGGAGAAGAAGATAAAAATGAATTATTTTGGGAAAATATATCAGAGCCTTATCGATCAATTTTAGAAGATTGTTACTTGGTAGCAGAAGATAGAAAATTCACAAAATTGAATCAAATTACTAACAATATTAAATATGACAAATTAAACTATATTAAATTAGGAGTTCAACTATATCAGGTCAAATATTATCACCTATATAAAGAAGCCTATCAATCCTTCAAACAATACTGTGAGCAAGAAATTCATTATCCTGTGTGGAGAGCTAATAAAATTATCAAAGCCTCCAAAGTTGCCATTCAGCTAATTAAATATGGATTCAGAATCATACCACAAAATGAAGCCCAAGCACGTCCTTTAGTAAAATTAACAGAGGAAGAATTATACGAAAAATGGCAGGAAGTTTTAGACACTTACCCATTCCATAATATTACTGCAAACAAAATCAAAAAAATAATTTATGGAGATAATAATCCTGAAAAAGGAACTTTAAAATTACCATTATCAATATTAGAAGAAATTGAAGGTAAAGCCCTAGAAAATGGAATGTCCGTAGGAGAGTTATTAACCAAAGTAATTAGAGGAGAAGTAACCATTAATAACGATGGAAGTATCTATAGCCCCCTCAAAGAAGAAGAAAAAATAGAAAAAATTCACCCCCAAATTATGGAAAAATGGGAAGAAGATTTAGAGAATATATCCCTCAAAGAAGATAAAATTGATCATTTTGCAGAAGACTTAGCAGAAGAAATTGACAACACCGCAAAAGACTTTAAATCCGTAATTAAGCAATGCTTTGTTAGAGCTTTTTTACAACCCCTATTAGGCCAATAAAATTTATTAGTAAAAATAGAAAAATGTCACAAAAAAAGATCCCTTGCTCAGCATAGAGAGCAGGGGATTTTTAGATTATGATTCAGTATAAGAACTCAACTTATAAAACAGATCAAATCTTTTGAGTATGCCAAGGGAAATTTAACTGATTATTTAATTTATTTATCCCTTAGCAATAACAGAAATTAGGTAGAAAAAGACTTACCACAACCACAAGTTTGGTTAGCATTGGGGTTGGTAAATTGGAAACCGCCTCCAATCATCGCATCGCTATAATCTAACATCATTCCATAAAGGTATAAAAGACTTTTGCGATCGCACACTATTTTAAAACCTTCATAATCAAACATATCATCATGTTCAGTAACATTATTAATATTTTCAAAATCCATCATGTAGGACATCCCAGAACAGCCACCCTGTCTAACTCCTACCCTCAAACATAAATCCTCATTACCCTGTTGCTGTTTCAGTTTTAAGACGTGTTCGAGAGCCTTGTGGCTCAATTGGATACCTTGATTAGAAATAGTTGATGTTGCCATAAACTCTTGATCCCTTAGCTCTTTGTTATACTCTCTATTCTACATGGTGTCCTCAATAAGCAACAATTTCCTATCACAAAAAATTATCAATTCGTTACCCCAAAGCAATACCAACTAAAGAGCCATAAAGGAAAAGAAGATAACCCGTGACAATCAAATATTTTGCCCCATGAAGACGAGTTTAAGTTAAAATTTTAGTATAGCTCTTAAGCAATGTAACCCTAGGCAAAAAATGGCGAAAACTAAGCCAAATTCAAAGATAAGTCTATGGTGTTAGGTGGTAGGGTATTTCCTCCACAGTGTCACAGAGAAATTAAACCTAGTAAAAAGTTTACTTTGGAAAAGTTTTCCCTCCGTGAAAAAAAATCCTTAGCATCGGTGCCAAGGGAATTGTTAAAATATTTGCTTTCATAAAATTAAAATCTCGATGAATATTAATAAAATTGTTGAACAAGCCCTCGAAAGCGGCTATCTAACCCCCACCATGGAAGCAGAAGTCGGAAGATTGTGCGAAACCTCTGCGGAATTATCCAACGATGAATATTTAGCCCTAGATAAACTCATGGGGGCATTATTGACAGGGGAAGTAGTAGCAATGCCTAGAAAACAATTTATTAACGTCATGGAAGAGTTGGTAGTAAGTGAGGTAATTTCGAGGGTAGCCGAAATAGAAACCACCAGTAACCGCCTCCTAGATGTGGGAGACATTGCCGCCTATGCCCTCAACCGTCTTCCTCCCCTTTATGCCACCACCGAAGAGGGCGCCAGTTTTCAACGGGACAGAGCAAAAACAGAACTAACAGCTATTATCAATAATCAAGTAGAACAAGCAATCTCATTATACCTAGAGCGGCCCAACTTCCATCCCGAAAGACAAGCCCTCAACAAAGGCTCTCAATCTAATAATGTATTTGAGCAAGTTACAAAATTATTACAATCCCAAGCACCCAATTACGAATCATAATTAATGATAACCGTTGCCTCTCCCCAAACCACCGAAGAATATAAAACCCCTAGGGATACCCTTACCCTTGATGTACAAGGTATGAAGTGCGCTGGTTGTGTCAAGGCAGTGGAAAGACAAATTAACCAATATCCAGGAGTAATTTCTGCCACGGTAAATTTAATTACTGCCGTTGCCCTCGTGGAGTATAACCAAGGGCAAATTGAGCCAAATAATCTGGCCCAAAAACTTACTTTAGGGGGTTTTCCCAGTGAGGTGAGGACATCCATTGATGAGCAAGATTGGCAACAGATAAAGGAAAAACAACAGCAAACAGAAGAAAGATTACAGATATTTCAGTTGGCTAGTGCGGTAATTCTGTTAATTTTTTCTACCATCGGACATTTACACCATTTTGGTATCAGTTATCTACACCCCCTGACTAATATTTGGTTTCACTGGGGTTTAGCCACCCTCGCATTAATGATTCCAGGCAGGGAAATTATTTTAAACGGTTGGCAAGGGTTGTGGCATCGTCAACCCAACATGAATAGTTTAATCGGTATCGGCACGGTGTCGGCTTATTTGGCTAGTTGTGTGGCTTTGGTTTTTCCCAATCTAGGCTGGGAGTGCTTTTTTGATGAGCCTGTGATGTTACTCGGTTTTATATTCTTGGGGCGGGTGTTGGAAAGTAGGGCCAGAAATAAAGCCTCGGAAGCCCTTTCGGGATTACTCAGTTTACGTCCTCTATGGGCAAGGATTATCGGTAAAACAAAGGATAGTCAAGATGAGGGGTTAAAGATTCCCTCGAGTCAGGTGAAGCGCCAAGAGTGGGTAAGGGTATTGGAAGGGGAACAATTTCCTGTGGATGGTTACATGGTAAGGGGTGAAACCACCGTGGATGAGTCTATGTTAACGGGAGAATCCATGCCTGTGTATAAGTCTCAGGGAGATGGTATCTGTGCAGGGACAATTAATTTGGGGGGTATGGTGGTGGTGGAAACTACCCAATCAGGCTCGAAAACCATTCTTAGCCAAATTATTTCTATGGTGGAGGAAGCCCAAACCAGAAAAGCCCCTGTACAAAAATTGGCGGATACGGTGTCAGGGTACTTTGCCTATGGTATCATGGCGATCGCCCTTATAACTTTTAGTTTTTGGTATGGCTGGGGTACAAAAAATTGGTCTTATCTCCTAGAAGATTTAGACACCTCCGCCCTCATTCTCAGCCTCAAATTAGCCATTGATGTGCTGGTGATAGCCTGTCCTTGCGCCCTTGGTTTAGCCACCCCCACGGCGATTTTGGTGGGTACTGGGGTAGGGGCCCAGCAGGGGTTATTGATTAAGGGAGGAGATGTGCTAGAACAAGCCCAAAACCTTGATATGATTGTCTTTGACAAAACAGGCACCCTCACTGAAGGGCATCTACAGCTTACGGACATCATCAATTTTAGTGAAGGAAAATTTTCTGAATCCCAACTGTTACAAATGGCTTCTAGTTTAGAAATTGCCTCCAATCACCCCCTCGCCCAAGCACTTTTACGGGAAGCAAAAAAACAAGATTTAGAATTTTTGACCACTAACAACATTCATAATTATCCCAGTCGGGGCATTCGGGGAAGGGTTGATGGACAAAAAGAATTTTATTGTGGCAGTGAATCATGGTTAGAGGAGGAAGGTATTTATTTAGATGACACCGTCAAACAGCAGTCTATCCAACTACAAGATGAGGGTAAAACCGTCATTTACTTGGCACAGGAAAACGCCCCCCTTGCCCTTTTTGCCCTTGCGGATGCCCTACGCCCCCTCGCCCAACAAACCATCGCTCAAATTCAAGCCATGGGTTTAGATGTAATTTTACTCAGTGGCGACCAAAAAAATGTGGTCAGGGCGATCGCCTCTAGCCTAAGCATAAATACTTATTATGGTGGAGTACGTCCCCAAGAAAAAGGACAATTAATTAGGGAATTAAAAGAAAAATATCCCCACAAAACCATCGCCATGGTAGGAGATGGGGTTAACGATGCCCCCGCCATGACAGAAGCCGATTTTGCGATCGCCATGCCCCAAGGCTCAGAAATAGCCATCAAAACAGCCTCCGTAGTCTTAACCAGAAACAAACTCACCGATATTATCACCGCCATCAAACTGAGTAAAAAAACCCTCAGTAAAATCAAACAAAATCTTTTTTGGGCATTAAGTTATAATTTAATTACCATACCCATTGCCGCGGGGGTACTTTTACCAACCTATAAAGTATTACTCAATCCAGCCACCGCAGGGGCATTTATGGCCTTAAGTTCCATTATTGTCGTCACCAACTCCCTACAGCTCAAAAAATGGACAGTTGATAGCAAATAAAGGATAATATAAGTGGTCATGAATTACACAACACTTTTTCTCAATAGGTTAATGTTTATCCTTCCCACAAAGCATTTTATTGTATGCCCATTGGCGTTAAATCACACTCAAATCAATGATTGAATATCATTAGCACAATAATCACTAAAAAATTAGAAATGACAGCCCAACCCCATACAGCACATATATTAGTTGTAGAAGACGATAAAGGTAGAAGAGAAATATTGCTCAAAAAAAATAAATACTCCATCGGTAGAGGAAGAAACTGCGATATTGTCATCCAATCCCCCTTTGTATCCCGTCATCATGCCACTATCATGCGTATTTTTGATGAGGAAGGGTTTGCTCACTACCACATCGTTGATGGTAATGGAGAAGAATTGAGCGCTAATGGCATTATCATCAATGGTAAAAAAATAAACAATACCCAGCTAAAAACTGGAGATAAAGTAGTATTTGGGCCCCAAGTTTTCGCCATTTATCACCAATCTAGTCGGGATGTATTTCCCCCCCTTCCCCCCGATGATCCTTTTGACATTACTTTGATCGATCCTGCTATGATGGGAACAGATTTTGAATCTCCTTAACCCAGTTTGGATAAAAAGGAAAAAACAGGACGTATCATCCTACGTCCATACAGGTTTTATTTCAGGGTGATAAATCTTTAAGAGCTTTACATGACCAAGATTTTAAGCACATAAAATACATCCTAAATAATAACATCAGCTAAACTCAAAGGGTTTTCTAAGTGTAAATTATGCCCCCCAACCATGGTAAAAATTCGAGTATTTGCCATGGCTGTTTTTTGTGCCTCCAAATCTTGAGGACGATTAAAAGAACTATTATCACCATATACTAGAGTAATGGACGCTTCAATGCCAGATAATAGCTTTAGGTATTGATTACGGGGAATACTGTTAAAACCTACCCCAATCCTAGTGGCTAATAAAGGAGAATAAGTGAAAGTTACCCCACCTTCTACAGGTTTTGTCATCCTTTTAGCAAGTGTGAGGGCAAAGCCATCCTCTAATTGAGGGGCTGTTTTTTGTAGTCGTTGGGCAACTATTTCCACCGTATCAAATACAGGGAGAGGAGGCACATTCAGCAGGTTATTCAATTGACTACTAATATTTTCTACATTCTTATTACCTTTATTTTCTGCTGGTAAAATAGGTTCAATCAAATATAATTTTTCTACTTTTTCAGGACGCATACCAGCATATATTCCTGTAATCATAGAGCCAAAAGAATGACCAACTAAAGTGATTGTTTGCCCATTATTTAACTCATCAATTAAACAGTCTAAATCTGCTACAAAATCAAGTAAATTATAAGCACACCCTAGGCTGTTATGGTCAGATTTACCATGTCCTCTCATATCAGGGGCAATCACATAGTATCCTTTTTGAACTAAGTTTTGAGCTACTTTTTCCCAGGCAAAACCTTGATCTAATATTCCATGGACAATAAATAGAGGAGGATTGTTTTCATCTCCCCAAGTAGAAACACATATATTTAAACCTCTAATATCAAGATATTTTTCTTTGGTTTCTACGGTGTTTGATTCATGGGGTAATTCATAGTTAAATGTTTCAGATAATTGTCTAGTGATAGGGTTTAATAGTATTGGTAATTGAACTTTTTTCCAGTGATTTGCTAAATTTGGATCGATTTTTTTACGACTATTAAAATTTGGATCTCCTACGGACATGGATTGTTTATATAACCCTGCGGTCATTCTTTCCCCTTCATAGGGATTTAGTAGAGATTTACTAAACTCAATTCCTAGAAAATTACTTATTTTTTCCATCTCTTTTTGTGGAGATGTCACTAAATTTTCATAATAAATAGTTAAAATTTTATTACTATCTATTTGCTTACTAAAATTAATAACATTTTGATTACTTTGATACCAGATGTTTTCCCCAATTTCATAAGGGTTTGCCTCTTTTATATCTAATAATTTATCCATTCTCATCCGTGCAAATGATTCTATGACAGAATAAGGGTGACGAACTAAATGAATATATTTTGCTTGAGAAAAGATATTTTCTGCATTATAGAGAGTTTGTTTACTACTTGCATAAGTGGGCGATTTGTCGATTAAAAGACGATTTTTGCCGAAAGACTGCAAGATTTCATACACTTGGGCGATGGTTAAGTTTTCCTCAACCCATTGATTAATTAATGCTTCACTTTCTTCGGCACTAATTTGTTTTAAATCCATGACGGTGCGAATCAACCCTTCCCCAAGGTGAGAAGATTCCAATTCCCGTTGTCTTTCCTCCATGGTGGCAAAGGGTAATAGGTGCAATTCGGGGGGAGAAACCAAGGCGGGATGCCCAGCCAACATTACCCGCAGGAGGGTTGAACCTGAGCGCGGACTTGATAAGATAAAGGCAATAGGTTGGTGATTGGTGGGATTAAAGGTGGGCTTTTCTTCCTCTTCTTCGGGGGATGGAGAAACTATCATCCCTTTTTGGCTGGAGGAGGTGATTTTACTACTATTACTATCATGGCTGGTGGTAAATTCTTGGGCTAAATACTGCGCTAGGGTGGAAATTTGGGGGCGCTCATAAATTTCCCTAGGGTATAACATTAATTGTAGGTCGTTTTTCAGGTGATTAATGGCTTCCATCACCATTAATGAATCCATACCTAAATCTATGAGGCTATCTTCGGGGGTAATTTTTTCCTTGTCTATATGAAGGATAAGGGCGATCGCACTTATGAGATAATCTATTAATAGCTTTATTCTGGCAGTATCATCGGCTTTTAGTAATTGGTTAAATAATTGAGTTTGACTATCATCTTTTTTATTCTCTTCCTTGTCAGAAGAAGAAATTATATTTTGTAGATAAGGAGATTGAGACAATTGAGGAAACTTACGGGCAACATTATCCCAGTTAAACTTGATTACCCCTAGCCCAGAGTTAGGATAATTCATCAAATCCCCTACCATGGAGATACCCTTATCAGGAGAGATGGTTTCAATACCCACCGCCTTTAAACCCTCTTGGGTTGCCTTCGCCATACCCACAGAAAAAGCACCCCAGTTAATACTCAAACAGGGTAAACTAAGGGATTGACGATAAGCCGCAAAAGTATCGAGGTAACTATTCGCCATGGCATAATTACCCTGTCCTATAGAGCCTAACATAGAAGCCACAGAAGAATACAAGATAAAAAAGTCAAGACTGTTATCGAGGGTGAGTAGATGTAAATTATTTACTCCCACCACCTTAGCTTCCATTACCTTAGCCAATTTTTCAGGGGAAAGAGTTGCCAAGATAGCATCATCCAATACCCCTGCGGTATGAATAATCCCTTTGAGGGGAGGAAAAGACTTATTAATATCATCAATAATTTTTCTCAAGGATTCTTTTTTAGTTACATCCCCTTGTTTGACAACTACATTAATACCCTCTTCTTGCCATTGACTAATTTTTTGAGAAGCCGAAGAAGAAGGTTGACTACGGGAAACAAGAATAAGATTTTTTGCCCCCTGACTAATTAAATAATTAGCAGTTTCTAAACCTAATGCCCCTAATCCCCCTGTAATGAGATAACTACCAGAGGATTTGACACTAACTTTTTTGGCTTCCTTGGGGGTATCAAGAGTTTTATTTTGTAAACGACAATAGAAAACAGCATTATCCCTGATTGCCGTCATAGTTTCTTCTGGCTTATGGTTAACGAGGTAACCAAGAAGAGGAAGGGCAAGGTTACTATTATCTATATCAATCATACCCCCCCAGTATTCACTATGTTCGAGGGCAATCACTTTTCCTAATCCCCAGATACTGCCACCGTAGGGATTAATTTTTTCTTGTTGGGTAATAGATTGACTGTTTTGGCTAATTAACCATATTTTTACTTGATGCTTACTGTTAACTAAATTTTGAATTAGATAGATAACGGGTAAACAGTCTAAATAATTATTAGCAGTCAATTGATTAATATTCTCTAAATCATCATCTTGAGTGATTGCCCAACCATAGATAATTTTTTCTACCTTATCACCAAGACTATCTAACAATAATTGGTAGTCTTTTTTCTGTTGAGGATTAATATAATAGGTGTTTTCTTCCTGACGATAACTTTCTCCTTGATAGACTAAATAAACTCGACTACCTTGGGAGGTTAATTCCTCTGCCCATGTCTCCCCTAATTTTTCATCATCCACAAAGATTAAATAACTACTAGGGAGATTTGTAGGAAAAGAGTCTTCCTCACTCTCGATATGGATAGAGATACCATGGGGATTATTTTCTGTAGATACCTTAGTTAAGGGATGATTTTTTACCGATACCCCTTCAATAACTAACTCATTGGAGGTAATAACTGTCGTAGTTTTTTCCTCCATAACATTAGAGGCAAGATTTACCACAGAAATAGAAGAGTCTTTTTCCCATACCACTTCATATAACCACTGTTGACTATCATCAACGCTATTACTTACACTATCTCCATGCCAGTATCTTTGATGTTGCCAAGGATAGTTAGGTAAAGAAACCCTTTCTAAATAGGGATAATCTTGATTAAAACCATACCAGTCAATTTTTAATCCTTGCTGGTAAAGAATACCTAGACTAGAAAGTAAATTTTGCCAGTCGGATTCTTCTTTGCGTAAACTAGGCAACCAAAGACAATCATCGGGATTAGTTTTGTTTTCTACTATCATCCTTGCCATGCCAAGGAGGGTTGGTTTACTGCCAATTTCCAAAAAAATTTGATAGTTTTGTTGTTGTAAATACTCCACACTTTGGGCAAAGTTAACGGGATTGATAATATGTTTTACCCAATAGTCTGGGGAGGCAATTTCTTCGCCGATGGTTTTTCCTGTGAGATTAGAGACTATTTCCCCTTGAGGTGAATTATAGGTAATTTCTTGGGCAATTTTTTCAAAATCTACTAAGATAGGTTGCATCAATCGGGAATGAAAGCCGTGGGAAACTCTTAGTGGACGACATTTTACTTTACTTTCTTTGGCGGTAGTTTGTAATTGCAGTAAGTCTTCTTTTTTCCCTGAGACAACAATATTACTATTACCGTTGATGGCGGCAATGTCGAGGGGTAATCCTGTTTTTGTAATTAACTTTTTGACGGTGTCAAGGTTGGTAAATAGACACACCATGCCCCCATCGAGGGGAAGTTGTTGCATGAGTTTACCACGGTGGGCGACTAATTTGAGGGCATCTTCTAAACTAAAAACTCCTGCAAGGGTAGCGGCAACGTATTCGCCCACACTATGCCCCATCATCATAGATGGTTTTACTCCCCATGATAGCCACAGTTGCGCAAGGGCATATTCTACTACGAAGATGGCGGGTTGGGTATAGATGGTTTGGTTAAGGGTTTCTTTTTCTTCGGGGTTAAAGATTATCTCGGTAAGGGGTTTCTCTAAATATTGACGAAGAATCTCACCACAGTAATCAATGGTGTCTTTGAAAAGGGGGGCAGTTTGATATAACTCTTTGCCCATATTATTATACTGTGAGCCTTGCCCTGTAAATAAGAAGGCTATTTGATTATTGTTAATCTGGTTTTCTGGGAAAATTGTCACCGAAGACAGTTTTTCTGTTAATTCTGTCTTGTTTTTTGCACTAATGGCTAAACGATGGTTAAAGTGCGATCGCCCTTGGTTTGTGCTATAACAAATATGACTAATATCATCTCCCTGTGTCTTGGTAAGATAACCTTGATAACGATTAACTAACTCTTGAAGGGCTTTTTCTGTTGTCGCACTAAGGGTTAAAAGATGATAAGGACGTTTGACTTTTTCTGTCTTAACTTCTTTTTCTTCTATAGTTACAGGAGAATCAATCATATCTCCCACTATAACATGGGCATTTGTTCCTCCAAAACCAAAGGAACTTACCCCGGCAAAACGAGGTTGATTAGATTTTTTCCACTCCACTGATTTAGTGGCAATTTGTAAGCGACTTTTTTCTAAATTGATATAGGGATTTAATTTTGTAAAGTTAACGATGGAGGGTATCTCTTCATGATTTAACATCAACACAGTTTTTATTAACCCTGCAATACCTGCGGCAGCTTCTAAATGCCCGATGTTTGTTTTCGCACTACCTAACCAACAAATAGGGTAGTCTTTTTCTCTTGTTTCTTTTATCTTCTGTGCAGAGGAATCATCGACAGTAACAGAAGACTCTTTTCCTTTTCCATTAGCTACACTCTGAGGGGAAGTCTTTTCCTCTTTGCTATTAACTACACTGTCAAAGGAAGTCTTTCCCTCATTGTCATCCATAACAGAAGAAGAATTAACAGTCCGTTGCCCATCCACCAAAGGTAATAAACCAGCCAACGAATTAACCTCGATAGGATCTCCTAAAGGTGTTCCAGTTCCATGAGCTTCGATATAATTAATTTTATCAGGAGTAATAGACGCATTTTTCCACGCCGATTGAATTACCCTCTGTTGCGCTTTACCTGAAGGCGCCGTTAACCCGTTACTACGCCCATCCTGATTAATGGCGCTACCATGAATTACCGCCAACACCTTGTCACGATCAGCTAAGGCTTTAGTTAAAGGTTTGAGGATAATTACCCCGCAACCTTCCCCGCGCCCATAACCATCGGCATCTTCAGAGAAAGTTTTACACTTGCCATCCTCTGCCATCATCCCTGCTTTTTGGAAAGTTTCTGTCAATTCGGGGGCAAGAATCAAGTTTACTCCCCCTACAATGGCACAGTCACACTCACCATTTTTAAGGCTATTTACTGCTAAGTGTACCGCAACCAAAGAAGATGAACAGGCGGTATCCACACTCAAGGAAGGGCCAGTTAAATTAAAATTATAGGATATACGGTTAGAGGCGATCGCACTGGAATTTCCCGTACCAGAATAAACATTAACATCCCACCCATGTTTCATCTGTAACTGGGCATAATCTTGGCTACTAATACCCATAAACACTCCCGTGGCACTACCCGAAATTTTTTCTGTCGTCAAATGGGCATTTTCCAGCGCTTCATAGGTTACCTCTAATAAAATACGCTGTTGTGGGTCAATATTTATCGCCTCACGGGTGGAAATTCCAAAAAATTGTGGGTCAAATTGGTCATAATCTTTTATATAACCCCCAAAACTATCGATGTTCGGCCGCAGATAAGTTTTGCTAATGCTATTCTTGTTATTCGATAACAATTCCCAATAATGCTTAGGGCTATCCGCCTCTGGAAAACGACAAGCCATGGCGACAATGGCAATTTGTTCTACTTTTTGCTCGTTTTTTTCTTCAACTTCTAAGCCTAGAATATTATCATTTTTTAATTCAGACAAATAAAAAGATAAACTTCTTATATTAGGATAATCATAAGCCAAAGTGGGAGACAATTTACAACCTAAATAATCTTCAAGATCGGCGGTGAGTTGCACAGCTTGGACGGAATCTAGTCCATAATTGATAAAAGGTTGTTCTATATCGATGGAATTAGGATTTACTTGTAAGCGATTAGCAACGTTATTTGCTAGCCATTGTCGTATCTTTAAATTTTTTTTATTAATATTTTTATTATCAAAAATATTATTGTTTTTTAATCTATTTATAGTTGTTATATCATTACTTTTCAAAGATGTAGTAGAGTGTAAATCCCACTGGGCGACTATAGGTAAATTTCCCTCTAAAAATTCTTTCCGAGAGGCATAACGAGCAATCTTACCACTAGAGGTTTTAGGAATACTACCGGTGCGAATTAAAACTATAGAATGAGCTTGTAATTCGTGATTTTCAGCAACTACTTTACGAATTGCATCAAATATTTCTTGCTTTAAATTCTCACTTTGCCTTACCTTCTGTAAAAAAGTTCTTTTCAGTTCAAAAACTATGATCAGTTGCTCATCATTATCCTTCTCAATGGCAAAAGCAGCACCACTTTCAGAGTTAATTGCCTCGTGAATATTCCCCACACTTTCTTCTATATCTTGGGGGTAATGATTTCTACCCCTAATAATAATTAAATCCTTTAATCTTCCTGTAACAAATAACTCTCCATCACTGAGAAAACCTAAATCCCCAGTGCGTAGAAAACCCTTTTTTTTTCCGTTTTTAGTAGTGCCATTAAAGGTTTTCTCGGTTAATTCTTCTTTCAACCAATAACCCTGAGTTACACTTTCCCCTTTTACCCATATTTCCCCTACGTTATTATCAGGGCATTGTACGAGGGTATCAGGATTGACAATATTTACCTCTAATTGGGGAGATATGGTGCCACTGCTGACAACTTTTTGTATATCGCCTTCATCTTCAGGATTAAAAACAATTTGATTTTCTTGTAGTTTAGTAGCAGAGATATTTTTGACAGTGGGAGACTCATAGGGATTTGCCCCCGACACAATGAGAGTGGTTTCTGCCATACCATAACAGGGGTAGAAACTTTCTTTTTGAAAGCCACAATCACCGAAATATTGGCTAAATTTGGCAATAGTTTCTGCCCTCACAGGCTCAGCACCACTAAACGCCAGTTTCCAATGGCTCAAATCTAAATCCTGTTTCTGCTGTGGTGTGACGGAGTTGACACACATTTCATAAGCAAAATTTGGGCCTCCTGCGGTGGTTGCTTTATACTTACTAATAGCCCGTAACCAGCGAATGGGGCGCTGTAGGAAGGTAACGGGGGGCAACATGATGGAGTGAAAACGAGAGTAAATTGGTTGTAAAATACCTCCAATTAAGCCCATATCGTGGTAAGGGGGAAGCCAAAATGAGCCTACACAATGTTCGTCGTTATGAAAATAATCTTTGATTAGCTGAGAGTTGTGGACTAGGTTACCATGACTTACGATAACTCCTTTGGGTGTGCCTGTAGAGCCGCTGGTATATTGCAAAAAAGCGGTTTCTTCTGGTTTGATGGGGTGTGGTTGCCAGTTTTGGGCTACACTTAGGGGGATGTCATCGGTGGTAATACAAGTTATATCATCGTTTTTGGTTAATTTTTGCTCAATTTTTTCTTTGAGTGCTTGAGTTGTCAGGGCAAATAATGCGCCAGCATCTTTGATAATAGCGGATAAGCGGGTATAGGAACGATTGGCACGGGGAGGATAGGCGGGGGTAGCGATGACTCCTGCATAGAGACAACCGAGGAAGGCGGTGACGAATTCTAGCCCCGGTTGATATAGTAATAATGCTCTTTCTCCTTTTGCTTTTCTGCTTTGGAGTTTATGGGCGATCGCCCTTGCTTGTTGATCTAATTGATGATAGGTTAGATAATCAGACTCGTTCTCACCATCCCCTAAGAAGGTGAAGATAACTTGATTTGGGTGCAAGACTGCACGCTCTTGAAGAAGACTGACGAAACTAGAGTATCTAACGTATCCCATGTATATCGAATCAACCTGATTATTAAGTGTTTTTATAATTATGAAACAATCTTTAACAATTCACAATTATGAATTGTCAGATCATACCATAATAACAATTGAGAATTGATAATTGATAATTGATAATTAATTTTTCCTTACCATGGTATTTCCATAAGACCATTACTTAATGATCCAATGAAGTATTATTGAACCATGAAAGACATTTAATCTTCAAGATATAACCACCATTGCCGATTCCCCACTATACAACGTCAAAAAAGTTAAGATAAAAAAAAGGAGAGTACACACTCTCCTTCTAATCTTATGGGCAATTTGTTTAAACGATTAATGAAACGAAAGTTAGAACTACATTAAGCCTAACTGAGAGAGAATACCTTGACCAGTCAATAACTCGGTTAAAATACCGATTACGAAACCTAACATTGCTAAACGACCATTCCAGTTTTCAGCAAATGCGGTGAAACCTAATTTTCCTTTATCTTCCATGATGTATCTCCTATATATCTATAATTGCAGTCTTAGTCAACTACTTGATAATTAATTTAACATACATTTTCAAACTTGGCAACATTTTGTTACATTCTTTTTTAAAAAAGACCGTAAGGTAAGTCATTGAGCCACCAAGAAAACTATTTTAAGTGTTTGTTCCCTAACTGATTCATTTTCAATTGTTAATGTTTGAGCTTCACTGTTTATGAAATAATGGCATTAAACAGTTTTAAAAAAAATTAGTAATTATGAAACTTAATTGGTGGCAACGTACAAGTAAGCTAATCGTTGCAACGATATTAATATTTACCATGGCGATCGCCTTTACCCCCACAAAGATGCAAAATGCCCACGCATTTTTAGCCCAAGGGGATGCAATTACAGATCCAGAGGCGATTTTAAGATATGCCCTACCCATTGATAACAAAGAAATCAGAGAAGTTCAAAGTAACATCGAAAAAATAGAAAGAGATTTAAGATCAAAACGTTGGAAAAGAGTAGAAAAAGAAGTTAGAAACGCTGCTTTTGCCCTCCGACTCCATGGAGATGACATTGCCAAGGACGTACCTGCTGGGTTTTCTGCAAGAAGCAGAGAATTAGTAGATAGTATCATCGAAGATGTAGAAGCCCTACAAGAATTAGTGGCAGGACAAAAAAGAGATGATATTCTCGCCACAAGGGAAAAAATCCTTGAAAACGTCACCGAAATAGAAGAAGCCATGGTGAGAGCATATCCCTTTGAAGTACCCCAAGAATATGCCAACCTGCCCCAACTCAAAGGTAGAGCGAAAGTAAAAATCACCAGCACCCAAGGAGACTTAATGGTGGAAGTAGATGGCTATAGCGCTCCCGTTACGGGGGGTAACTTTGTGGATTTGGTACAAAGAAAATTTTACGATAACCTTCCCTTTATTCGTGCCGAAGACTTCTACGTCATACAAACAGGAGATCCTGAAGGAGAAGAAGTGGGCTTTATCGATCCTAAAACCAACAAATATCGCTCTATTCCCTTAGAAATTTTGGTTAAGGGCGAATCTGAGCCTATTTACGGCTTCACCACCGAGGATGTGGGAATGTACCTAGCGGAACCCGTACTGCCGTTTAATGCTTACGGTGCCGTGGCTTTAGCCCGTCCTAGTAGTGATCCCAACGGTGGTTCATCTCAATTTTTCTTCTTCAAGTTTGACACGGAAGTCACCCCCCCCGGTTATAACCTTATGGACGGCAGATTTGCCGTGTTTGCTTACGTCACCGATGGCGCCGAAGTGTTGGAAAAACTTACCCCAGAAGATAAGATTATTTCTGCTGAAGTGATAGAGGGCGCTGAAAATTTAGTTCAACCCCAAGCATAGATGATAGGGGCGCACCATGGTGCGTTCCCAAAGATTTAGGGTAACTGATGTCAGCTATCAGAGGGGCAAGGGGTTTAAACCCCTTGTTAAGAACTCATAAAAAATTTATGTCCATCATCAACTATCAATTCTCCATTATCAATTAACTACCCTACCTTAAACTGAGCCACGTTAGACTCCAACTCTTGGGCAACCTGTAGCAATTGACGGAAAGAGTCAGAGAGCTTAGTTACAGATACCGTGGTTTTCTGAGCAACCCTTGCCACATCAGTCATTTTTATCCCTACATCTTCAGAGTTTTCCGACTGTTCAAAGGCGGCTTCGGCGATCGCCTCTACCAGCTCATTAATCTGAGAAGTAGCTGCGGTAATTTGGTTTAAACTTTGACGGGTTTCCTCCACCAGTTTACTTCCCTCTACCACCTGCTCGTTACCCTGTTCCATAGCCGTTACTACCACCTTCGTTTCCGAAAGAATCTCTGTAACCAGTTTATCAATGTCCGCCGTTGCCGAAGCCGATTGACTAGCTAAAGTTCTGACCTCCTCAGCAATTACCGCAAACCCTGTTCCTTGTTCCCCTGCACGGGCGGCCTCGATGGATGCTTTGAGAGCCAAAAGGTGAGTTTGAGCAGCAAAACGACCGATCAGACCGACCACTGTAGAAATATTTTGGGTGGTATCCCCTAATTTTTTCATCTGTTTTGTGGCTTGTTGTACTGTAGTCCGAATTTCCATAATAGATTTAACAGTACGGTTCATGGCGACTTCTCCCATTTCCACGCTTTCTTGCGCCCTTTGTAGCACTTCTTCTGCTTGTTCCGCATTTTCAGCCACAAGAGTACTAGAATTACTCATGGCCTGAACGGTTTGCAAAGCCTGAGTGATGTTCAATACCTGCTCTTTGATTTCCGCTTGTAAAACGTTAACATCATTTTCGTTCACGGTGGTGGTTTTGGTTACGGAGGTGGCTGCGGTTTGTACCTGAGATACAATTTTCCGTAAACTTTCGATGGTGGCATTGTAAGAGTCAGCAATGGTACCAATTTCGTCTTCTGTCACCGTGGCTCGAATGGTCAAGTCTCCTTCGGATACTGGATCTACCTGCATCAAGAGGTCTAAGGCTCGTTTTTGTAATAACTCTTTTGCCTCTCTTTGCTCTTGTTCCGATATTTGTTGAGCTTGTAAAAGGTTTACTCTTTCTAAACCTAAGCCCACTTGGGTGGAAAGTTGGCTAAATAGTTCAATTTCCCCTGCTTCCCAGTCACGGGGGCCAGAACACTGGTGACAGATTAATAGTCCTAATAATTTTTGATCTACGATGATGGGGGAGACGAGGTTGGCAATGACTCCAAAGGGTTTTAGTTGTTGCAGATGACAGTCTGTTAAACCCGCTTTATAAATATTGGGGGTGGCTTGAACTCTACCCTGTTGATATTTTTCCACATAGCGATCTGCAAAACAAGGGTCAGCAATGACCGCTCCTATGGCTTTGGGATATTCTTCCCCCACGGATTCGGCGATGATGGTTCCCTGCCAGTTTTCATCAAATTCATAGACGATGGTGCGATCGCACTGTAGGGCATAACGAACATCAGAAACCACTTGATTTAAAAGTTCTTGTCGGCTAGTTTTTGAAGCAATGGCGAGGGTAATTTCCTTAAGTTGTTCTGCACTACGGGCAGCAATCATCTGGGTTTTGAGCAAACCTACCCTGTCCAAAATTACCCCAAAACGGAGGGCAATTTGACCCATAAAGCTAATTTCTTTTTCTCCCCAAGTATGTTGATTTTCACAATGGTGGGCAATAAAAAGGGCAAATAATTTTCCTTGACTGATAATGGGCACTACTAAGTTAGATTTAATTTGTAGGCGGTACATGAGGGCTTCATGTTCAGGAGCAAACCCTGCATTATAAACATCAGTGGTGGGAACTATTCGACCATTTATATAGGCTTGTCTTAGTTCCAGGGGAATACAGGGATCATTAATATCTTCTTCTAGGGCGCTAGGAAATCTCGGATCTCCTGCTTCGTTGGAAATATAACCACTCCAATCGGATTTAAAGCGATAGATAACGAGGCGATCTACCCGAAGAATTCTTTTTGCTCTTCTGAGGGCTTTATCAAATACTTGGTTTACATCATCTTCGTCAAGGGTACGAGAACCCGTAATTTCTTGGAGTAGTCCGCCTTTTTCGTTGTCGAGTAGTAGCATCCCTTCGTTTTGGACAATGTTGGTGGCTAGTTCGTTAAAGGTTCTGGCTAGTTTGCCAATTTCATCATCCCCTAATATTTGGGCTTGGATGTTGTAATCCCCCGCCATAAATTTTTCGGTGGTGCCTTGTAATGCTTCTACTCTCTGGGCAATGGTCTTGCCGAGAATGATGATTAATAAGAGACTAAATAAAATTACCCCAATGGCCACCTGAATTTGGAAAGTAACGCTGTTCCTTAAAATGGAGTTTAGCTCTCTTTCTGGGGTACCACGAACGATAATAGCGATGGAATCTCCTAAACTGTTACGGAGAACTTCGGCGGTAACCGTATGAATTTCCCCATCAATGGAAGTACGACCGGATGCGATTTGATCTGGATCTCTGAGGGCTTGTTGGAGAACGGCATTATCCTCCATGGAAACGTCTTGTTCCCTAGTGTCTTCTCTACCCAATAGAGAACTGGCCACACGAAATTCCCCTTCCCCAAGGAGTTTATAAATACTGGCATAACCGCCACTGAATAAGTTTACAGTGTCTTCTACCACGGTATATTTACCATTGATAACATCCCCTGACACCAGTACACCAACCACTTGATCGCTGTTGAGGGCAAATACGGGGGTGAAGGTATAACGAATCAGCGCAGGGCTGTTAGGCTCGAATAGTCCTAGGTTGGGAGGATTTTCCCTTTCAAGGTCTTCCCATGATACTAATTCACTGATTTTAATTTGTTCTGGGTTTTCGATAACTCTACTGACCAATCCATTGGGATCGAATATTTCCCCTGTGCGATCGCTATTAGCATTGACGATGATACGCCGATCTACCCCTACTAGGGTTGCATACTCAATGTTACGGGCGGTAATTTCGTTGGCAAGAATTTGTCGAACGATGGCTTTATTTTCTGGGCTAATATTGCTCCCTGCGATCGCCCCTTGAATAACCGCCGTATTATCCGATTGTCCCCGAAAACCAAAACCCATTTGATTAACTTTAATGTTGTAGTTAATTTTCGATGCTTCTAGCTCCGAGATGGATTGGTTAACTAATTGCGCCCGTCCCCCCGTAATAACTTGGGTTACACTAACCCCCACCAAAGAGGCGATCGCCACGGTTTGGGCGCTCAACAATACTAATAATTGTTTGCGACGCAAAGGAAGATCATAAAACCACTGCACCAAAGGGGAAGATTCTTTTTTAACGGTTTTTGCCTCTTGACGGGGTTCAGGAGGAACATTCATTACCAAACGAGTTTTATGGTTCGGTGCAAAATTATCAATGTTGATTTGTGGTCTTTGGGGTGTTTGAGTCATGGTTAATAAGAAAGTAGGGGATAAATCAATAAAAGAGAATTAGGGAAGGGAAAGAGAAAAACTTTCCCCCAGGAAGCCATTAGTCAACTTTGAACTTACTGACACTCATCTGTAAGTTTTCGGATACCTTAAGAAGTTTACGGAACTTACGGGATACATCATCCACCGCCATGGAGGTTTCCGAAGCAATGGAAGCCACATCCGCCATGGTTTCTGTAATTTCCTCCGAAGTCTGAGACTGTTCCGCCGCTGCCGCTGAAATAGCCGTTACCAACTGGTTAATCTGGGCAGAAGCCGCCGTAATCTGAGTCAAAGAAGAACGAGTTTCCTCCACCAACCTTGTACCCTCTACCACCTGCTCTGTACCAGTTTCCATGGCTTTTACCACCTCATTGGTTTCCTGTTGAATTTCAGCCACCACCTTCTCAATGTCCGCCGTTGCTTCTGCCGACTGACGGGCCAAAGAACGTACCTCTTCGGCTACCACCGCAAAACCTCGTCCTTCTTCCCCCGCATGGGCTGCCTCAATGGAAGCATTAAGGGCCAGTAGGTTAGTTTGATCCGCAAAACTACTAATTAAGTTAACAACCTTAGAAATTTTCTGAGTTGATTCCCCTAATCGTTTTACCTTCTTAGCGGTTTCCGCCACGGTTTCTCGGATGGCGAGGATACCATCTACCGTACGATTCATTGCCATTTCCCCTTCTTCCACACTACGGTTAGACTGTTGCACCGCTTGTTCTGCTTGTTCTGCACTATCTAGTACCAGACGGGCAGACATGGAGAAAGACTGAATACGCTCAAGGGCCGTATTAATATCATCAGACTGACGGACAATTTCCGTGGCGAGGTTACCAATAAATTCTTCTTGTTCGGTTACAATTTCCGTTACCGCATGGGAGCCTCCTTGTACCTGAGTTACCAGTTTTCTCAAACTTTCGATGGTGGCGTTGTACGAGTCGGCAATGGTGCCAATTTCATCCTCTGTCACCGTAGCTCGAATAGTCAAATCCCCCTGAGAAACGGGATCTACCTGCATCAACAATTCTAAAGCCCGTTGTTGGATAGTTTCTTTTTGCTGTCTTTGGGTACTTTCTGCCAATTTCTGACGATCTAAAAGTTGTACCCTTTCAAGGGCAGGACCAATTTGAGTAGCTAACTGAGAAATAAAGCTAGATTCTGACTCTGTCCAATTTCTAGGGGCAGAACATTGGTGAGCAATTAATAGTCCTAACAATTCCCCTTCCACAACGATGGGAGTAACAAGATTGGCTTTCACCTCAAAGGGTTCTAACTGTTCGATGTGACATTTTGTTAACCCTGCGGTATAAATATTGGGGGTCGCTTGAACCCTGCCCTGTTTATATTTATCAACGTATTTATCCGCAAAACAAGGGTCTTTGATCATCGCCCCGAGAGCCTTGGGAAATTCAGCATTAACGGATTCAGCGATAATAGTACCCTTCCAGTCTTGGTCAAAAGTATAAATGATAACTCGGTCCGCCCTCAACGCCGCACGAGTTTCAGTGGTAGCTACATCAAATACTTTATCTTTGGTCAAAGACTCAGCAATTTTGAAACTAATATCTTTTAGCTGCATGGAAAGGTAACTATCTAACTGTTGATTTTCCAGTAGCATTACCCTCTCAAGGGCAGGACCGACTTGGGTTGCTGTTTGGGTAAGGAAGTCAATTTCGTAGGAGCGCCAATTTCTGGGGGCAGAACATTGGTGGGCAATGAGTAGTCCTAATAGTTTTCCTTGAACCACAATGGGAGCCACAAGGTTGGCTTTAACCGAAAAGGGTTCTAACTGTTTAAGGTGACAATCGGTAAGTCCTGCTTTATAAATATCATTGGTGGCTTGAACCCTGCCATTAAGATATTTATCGATATATTTTTCTTCAAAACAAGGGTCATGGATTCTTGCTCCAAAGGCGGTGGGATATTGAGGATCAACGGATTCTGATACAATGGTTCCCGCCCAAGTTTCATCAAAACTATAAACAATTACCCTGTCGGCAGAGAGGGCTTTACGAATTTCACTAACGGCAATGGAGAATACTTCATTAACCTCGAAGGCTTTGGTCATTTCAAAGGTAATGTTTTTGAGGAGGTTAGATTGATTGGCAAAAATTTGTTGATCTTGAACTAATTCTCTCAATTGGGAGGTCATTACGTTGAAATTTCCTGCTAACAAACCAATTTCATCTTCACTACGTATGGGTATTTCTTGATTTAAGTCTCCTTCCCCAATTTGTTTCACTGCATCGGAAATTTCTTTGATGGGGCTTGTGGCTTTTTTAGCTAGGTATAGGGCGGCTATACTTACCCCTGCCCCTGTGATTACTACCCCTGCGAATAACCAACCTAGTAAGGCACTTTTATGGGCGAAAGCTGTTCTACTATCGAGGGTGACAAGGGTTTTCCAGATCTGATCTTGTTGTTGCCAAGTTTGAAAACCTACCAAAACTTCTTCCCCGTTTCTCACACCGTCTGTGACGGGAATATTCTCAGGGTTTTCTGTTTGTGTAAGGACGGTTTGGGCTTGGGGTATCACATCCCCAATGGATTGCCCTAGGGTGGTGGAGTCTTCAGAAAATACGATATTATTTTCTTCGTCAACGATAAAAAATTCTTGTCCACTTTCGGCGATATAGCTAAATTTTTCTTTGATATTTTCAACAGAAATACCCCCTACTACCACCCCTACCATTTCATTGGTTTGGTCAAAAATTGGGGAACCTATTAAGATGTAATTCTGACCGTCAATTTCTTTGACACGACTAATATTCCCTTGTTGGGTTGTAATTATTTGCTCAAAATAGGATTCTGTAAACTGGTTGGGCAGGTTCACTTGTCCACCACCCAAACTGGATGTGCCGTTTACTTCCACTACATTTACAAAACTGTAGTCAGGATAGATTTCCAGATAACGATTTAAAAATGCTTGTTTGTCTGCTTCGGTGACGGGTACACCTCTTAATTCTTCGACGGTAAGTACATCTGATTCACTGATACTTCTGATGTTGTCGTAGCGATTGGTTAAGTATGTTTGAATCTCTCTGCTGACACTTTGGGCGCTTTGTTGGATTTGGGTGTCAATTTCATTTCTAAATTGAGTGTTGGTAGAAACATATCCCACTGCACCTACTACGATGGATGGTATTACTCCCATCAAAATTGCGGTAATGGTGGCTTTATTTTTGAGATTTTGCTTGTACCACCAGTTTGCTAAACCATTCTCTGATTTGGTGATTACTGTTTTCGATGGGTTCGTCTCTGGGGAGTTATTACCGTTGCTTAGACTGTTGGGGACGTTGTCATCTGTGGGGGTATGAGTTGGTTTAGGGGTAATCTGAGTCATTTAATCTGCCTCTTGTTCTGCTCTTGGAATTTTTTATAGATATATTTGCTTATTAATTCTGTGATGATTAATAAGAATGGGGAATGTTATTGTTAATGAATTAGGTCACAGTGTTATGACTTTGACTATTTTCAGAAATTATAGGTGAGATTTTCATTTCACATAAATTCTGATTCATTAACTAAATCATTTTTATAAATACTGTTACAGTTACTATTATGAGCTATTATTTTCACATTGTGACAATATTTATGTGGTCTCTAGGAAATTAATAAACATTTACAATAATTTTATTAAAATTCTAGGCTGGCTAATCTTGCTTGTAACATTCCGGGAAATAATCGATAGTAACGTTGATTAAGAGGGGAGGGATGGGGCAGAGGGGAAATGAGAGTTTTTTTATGAACAGTATTTCCTTGGTTATCTATGGATGTTAAATTAACTTCGATGCTCTGGTGATAACGATTGTCTTTGTCTGCCCAAAATTGATTAAATGTTTCTTTATCGGTGTAGGGTTCAAACCATTTAAATGCTTCTGTGCCGAGGGTGATAATATGATTTCCTTGCCAATGGATAGTTAGTAGTTGTTCTACAAAGGGACGAAATCTTTTTTTGACTCTCACTCCGTAGGCTTTGTTTTCAGGGGGTTTGTAGGGTACTGTATTAGTCAATAAGAGGCGATCGCACACAGCCATTAATTTATCCCTATCACTGGTATTTTCTTTGTATATGGCTCGATAAAAGCCTTGGCGAACTAATGTACCAGAAGCCCCGATTAATGGTTGTCCTGCCATGACTTCATCACGCCCTAAATCCCGTCCAAAAAAGCAAACATTACTTTTAAGATTTCCGTAATAGAGAATGGGTTTTGTGGGGTCTTTTTTTGCGGATTCATATACGGGTACATCCAAGGGAAAATCAGCACTTTGGGCTTCTGTCTGAATGGCGTTGATTAGTTCTTCCAAATTTGACATGGGATATTATATTAATGGGCAATGGGCAATGGGCAATGGGCAATTTACAATTAATAATACTAACATCATTAATTAAGCTAAGGTAGGAAACTTAGGGATAGAGGCAATCAACTTTTTAGTGTAATCCCGTTGAGGATGATTAATAATTTGTTCTGTGGTGGCAATTTCCTCAATCTTACCCCTATTCATGACCATGATGCGATCGCTCATAAACTTAACCACACTCAAATCATGGGAAATAAAAATATAGGTTAGACCAAAATCCCGTTGCAACTCCTTAAGCAAATTTAACACCTGTGCCTGAATAGAAACATCCAAAGCCGACACCGACTCATCACAGATAATTAACTGAGGATTAAGCGCCAACGCCTTAGCAATACATACCCTTTGCCTTTGCCCCCCCGACAACTCATGGGGATAACGATTAAACCAATCAGGGGATAAACCAACCCTTTCGAGTAAATAAGAAACCCTTTCCTTGCGTTTACGACTATTGCCCCCCATTTTATGGATTTCCATGGGTTCAATAATGGTTTTACCAATACTCATGCGAGGGTTAAGGGAATTATAGGGATTTTGGAAGACAATTTGTAATTCTCGGCGTAACTTGCGTAAAAGAGGATCATTTTTCTTGTATTTGGCTAAATCCTGCCCCAAAAAGTCAATTTTGCCCGAAATAGGATTAATTAACCGTAACAAAGTTCTTGCCAAGGTGGACTTCCCACAACCAGATTCCCCGACTAAACCCAATGTTTCTCCTGCAAAAACTTGAAAACTCACATCATCCACCGCCCAAAAATAATCCGCAGGTTTAATGCCCCAAGAAAAAATACCAGGTTTACGAAAACCAACTATTAAATTTTCCACCGCAATCAAAGGTTGATCCAATTTCACCTTTTTTGGAGGTAAATCGACTTCGGAAATATGACCATCATTGACCATCAAAGAAGCCACCGTGGGTAAATACTCCCTATGGTCATCCAATCGAGGGCGACAGGCCAGTAAACCTTTTGTGTAGGAGCTTTGGGGATTTAATAACACCTCTTGGGTTTCGCCATATTCCAAAACCTTACCATGGTACATCACCGCCAAAAAATCAGCTATGTTTGCCACCACTGATAAGTCATGGGTGATGAAAATGACTGACATCTGACGGCTTCGCGCTAATTCTTTCAAAAGTTCTAAAATGGTGGCCTGTACGGTGACATCAAGGGCTGTGGTAGGCTCATCGGCAATGAGGAGACGAGGATTACAGGAAATTGCCATGGCAATCATTACCCTTTGCAGTTGTCCTCCGCTCATTTCGTGGGGGTAGCGTTTGAGAATTTCTCTTTTTCGCTCGTTGATGTATTTAGTTACTTCTTTCTCATTGGGATTAGGGCTTTTTGTTTCTTTATAAAAATCTTGGGTAAGGATGTCATCATTAGGCAATAATTTTACTTCTTGTAAAACGCTGATGGCTTGTCTTCGGGCTTCACTTTCTGATATTTTCTGATGTTGTAGTATGGCTTCGGTAATCTGAAAACCAATGTTATATAAGGGATTTAGAGAACTCATGGGTTCTTGGAAAATCATGGCTATTTTACCCCCTCGATATTCTCTTCTGGCTTCTTCGTTGAGGCTTTGTAAGTCGATGGGGGATGATTCGATATTATCTTGATACCAGATTTGTCCTTGGGTTTTACCGTTACCTGCCATTAAGCCCATGATAGCCAGGGAGGTAACGGATTTTCCTGAGCCTGACTCCCCTACTATGCCAAGGGTTTTTCCTGCGTCTAGTTCAAAGTTTATTCCGTTGACGGCGGTGGAGGGGTTATGGTTATCGTCAAAAAATGTTACTTCTAAATCTTGTACGTTTAATATTTTCATGGCGTTATAGGGTGATTAGTCATCAGAAATTATGCTCAAGCTGACATTTTGCCCATCTTGGAGGGGTTGACTACTTCTTACCACTAGGCGATCGGATTCTGTTAAACCTTGAGTGACTTCGATTCTACCATTACGGTTGCTACCTACAACTATAGAACGAGCTATCACGGAGGGTTCATCATTATTTTCGTTGAGAACAAAAACGGTTTGATTGTTGGAGTTGTCGTTATTACCAACGGTGAGGGCGTTTTGGGGAATGATAATGGGGGGGGTTCTATTATCGGCAAGGGTGACTCGGGCTAGTAAACCACCGTTAATGGATTGGTTGTTGGTGTCGAGGGTTATTTCGAGGGGAATTTGTCTAACGTTGGCATCGGCAGCGGGGGAAATGGTGGAAACTACGCCACTAAAGGTTTGATTGGGATATGCGTCTAGGCGGACATTGACGGGGCTACCAATGGAAAAGTCGCTTAAGTCTAATTCGGAGACGGAGATTTGTACTTTTACTTGGCTAAAGTCGCCAATACGCAATATTTCGCCCCCCGGTTGCACGAGGTTGCCTGGTTGGGTAAGTCTTTCGAGGACTCGTCCTGCATTACTGGCACTGATTTGGGTGTAGTTTAGTCTTTGTCTGGCTTCGGCAATGATGGCCTGTTGGCTCTGGATTCTGCCGTCGATCGCACTTACGGCGGATTCTCTTACTCTGACTTGGGATTGGGCGGATGATACTTCTTGGAGGGCTGTTCTTTCTTCGGTTTGGGCGACTTCTAATTCTCTACGGGCGATCGCACCTTCTCTATTTAATTCTTCAAATCGGTTAACGTCGGCTTGGGCTTGTTGTAGTCTGATACGGGCTGATTCTACCTGAGATTGAGCGTCATTGATTTCGGCTACGGCTCTTAATCTCTCGGCACGGAGGCTTGATAGTTCTCCTTGCGCTCTGGTGAGGGCTGAACTTAAAATGGTGTCATCCAATCTGGCAATGGTTTGTCCTGTGCTGAGGGTATCTCCAACATCTACCGCTAAACTCAGTAATTGTCCTTCTACTTGCGATCGCACGATAACTTCCCTTACGGGCTGGGTGGTGCCAATATATTCTTGGGCTTCTTCAAGGTTCTCTCTATTGACCCTTACCGCATCTACGGAAGGGGCTGATGGTCTTTCTTGTCCCCCCCTTTCCTCTTGGGCTTGGATGGTTTCCTCTGCGATACAACCCCCTAAAAATGCACAACAAAGGGCGATCGTACACAGTTTACCAAATCTATTTACTACCATGGGATTTCTGAGCTAGTTAGATAATCAAAATTATTACCGTTGACAAAGTCTTAAGTTTTGTAAATTTAAAGACGGCTTTATTCTATCACAGGGATTTTGTTTTGGCAGTTAAACAAAAATTATCAAGCAAAACATTGTCATAAAAGTCTTTTTTACAAAGTATCAATGAAACAGAAAAACTTAATGTAATAAATGCTTTTTAGATTTAGTAAACAACAAAAGTCATTCATTGCTATTCATTTTATCCTATCAAAAATTAACAGTTCTTTCTTCGAGTTAAATTCTCCGTTAATATGCCTGTTAAAGTGTTCTAAATTGGTAACTAGCTTCCTTGGTAGGTTATTTTATAATGGGGAGTGGCAAGAAAAAGCCTAAACCAATATCTTCGGAACTGATAAACTAAAGATATATAAAAGTTATTCTTAATTTCTACAACCTAAAGAAAATTGCTTGGTGTTAGTAGGTTTCGAGATTATAGTTAGTTAAATTATTATAGAGAAAAGATGGCAGAATCGTATTTAATAGATAAATTAAATTCCGTTGAAACAACCTTTCACGAGTTGACCAGACGACTAGGAGATCCAGATATAGCAACGAATCCCAGTGAACTACAGAAGATTGCCAAAATGCGTTCTTCCTTAGAAGAAACGGTAATTACTTACACGGAATGGAAACAAGCCCAGGACGAATTGAAGGGAGCAAAAGAGATTTATAAAGAATCAAATGCAGATCCTGAAATGAAGGAAATGGCAGGGATGGAAATTGAGGAATTACAAGAACAAATTGAGCGGTTAGAAGGAAAGCTAAAGGTATTGTTATTGCCCCGAGATCCTAACGACGATAAAAATATTATGTTAGAAATTAGGGCTGGTACAGGGGGCGATGAGGCTAGTATTTGGGCGGGAGATTTGGTACGGATGTATTCCCGCTATGCGGAATTGGTTAACTGGAATGTGAAGTTGTTGAGCGAATCTCCTGCGGAAATGGGAGGGTTTAAGGAAGCTATCTTGGAAATTACTGGGGATAATGTGTATAGTCAACTCAAGTTTGAGGCGGGGGTACATCGGGTACAAAGAGTACCTTTGACCGAGGCGGGGGGAAGAGTTCACACATCCACCGCTACTGTCGCCATTATGCCCGAAGTTGATGATGTGGAAGTGCAAATTGACCCTAAAGATATTGAGATGAGTACAGCTCGTTCTGGAGGTGCTGGGGGACAAAACGTCAACAAGGTAGAAACGGCGGTGGATTTAATGCACAAACCCACGGGAATTCGTATTTTCTGTACCGAAGAGCGATCGCAACTTAAAAACCGTGAAAGGGCGATGCAGATTTTACGGGCAAAACTCTACGAAATAAAACTCAAGGAGCAGCAGGATTCTGTAAGTTCTATGCGTAAATCCCAAGTGGGTACAGGGGCAAGATCTGAGAAAATTCGCACCTATAATTATAAAGATAATCGGGCAACGGATCACCGTTTAAATCGTAATTTTGATCTTAATTCTGTTTTAGAAGGTAAAATTGTTGATGTGATTCAGGCTTGTATTGCCCAAGATCAACAAGAAAGGTTAGAGGAAATGGCAGCTTCCCCTGACACGGCCCAAGCATTATTGGGATAATTAAAGTTGATTTTTTGTAATCATTAGACATCTTCAAAAAAATATTAATATATGCTCTGAGGAATTACTTTTTCTCTTGTCTAAAAGTTATTGGAGATGTCTATTATCTTATGCTATTTTTTGTTAATTTTTAGTCATAAATTAATTATCTACTATGGAAAATTTATACATATATATTATTACCGCCTTAATGCCTATTTCCGCATTGTTGTTAATATTACAACCAAATCCTTATTATGCCCTTGTGATTAGGGGAATTTTGGGGGCAGTTGCTGTATTGGTTTATGTTATCTTGGGCGGTGCAGATGTTGCTCTTACAGAAGCGTTGGTGGGTACTTTATTAACCATAGCTCTTTATGTGATTGCTATTCGTTCATCCATGATAGTAAAAATAGGTGTTTTGACAGAAAATGAAACTTCTACGGAACTAACGGAAATTAGTGATAAGTTAAAAGGGATTATTTCCCAACATTATTTGAGGTTGGAATTGTTAACCTACGACACTGAGAAACAGTTAAATTACGCCCTTGAAAATCAAGATATTCACGGCATAATCAATTGTTCTACATCCATAGAGGATAATTCTATTTCTCCTTATAAAACTATCGTGAGAATACCAAGAATTTATGAGATTATTGAACCAGAAATTAATTATGTTTTTATGAATAAAAAGTTAGAGGGAACTATCAAACACTAATTTTGTCGGAATCAAAAAGTGAGTTAATGGGAAAAATTTGAGAATTTTAAAATCAGTAATAAGGTTTTTTTAATATTTTAGGGTTGTATCTGTAATATTTTTGTAACTTCAAATATATATCTATCAAGAAAAATACTATTATTAGATGCTTAAATATACTTATTTAGACCTTGTAAAGTGGATTTGATTATATTTTTATTTGCAGAATATTCTTATTTTTCAAAAGGTAAGTTTTTAAAATTAGTTAGAGATATTATTTTACTAAGACTATTATCAACTAAAGTGCTTAAGTGCTTTTTTATTCCTTGGTTAAATTAGTTTAATTATGCCTACTCACTTACTCATTGCCTTTTTCTTTGCTTTACTTTAAACTTAATTATTTTACTCAGATTAGACTTTTTACTATTCAACTAATATTATTTTATTTCTTATGAATGTAACTCATAGTATATGAAGCAATAAGTCAAATTGAAAGAAAAATTTGGGCATTTTATGTAATGATAAATTATTAATTATTTCACGAATGAAAGTTACTATTCAAAAATTGTGTCAGTGGAAACAGGAAAAAAAACCCATTGTATGTCTTACCGCTTGGGATTATGCCATTGCATCTTTGCTTGATGATGCGGAGATTGACTTAATTTTGGTGGGGGATTCCCTTGCCATGGTGGCACTAGGGCATAACAATACATTGCCCATTACCCTTGAGGAGATGATACACCATACCAAAGCGGTGTGTCGGGGGGTAAAACGTTCATTTGTGGTGTGCGATTTACCTTTTCTTACTTATCAAACCAGTGTGACTCATGCCATTGAGTCGGCGGGTAAAATTATTAAGGAAACTAATGCAGATGCGGTGAAACTGGAGGGGGGTTATCCTGCCATGGTAGAAACGGTTAGTAGATTAACGGAAATTGGTATTCCTGTAATGGGTCATGTGGGCTTAACTCCCCAGTCTGTAAGGGTTCTAGGCTATAAGCAGCAGGGGAAAAGTACGATCGCACAGGAGACTATTTTTAATCAGGCGATAGCCCTTGAAAAAGCAGGGGCTTTTGCTATTGTATTGGAACATATGACCATGGAATTAGCCCAAAAAATTACCGATAGTCTTTCTATTCCTACCATTGGCATTGGGGCTGGAAAGGGTTGTGATGGGCAGGTATTGGTGACGGCAGATTTGTTGGGTTTATCGGCAAAATCTCCTCCCTTTGCCAAGGCTTATGCCGATTTAAAAAGCATTATTTCTGACTCAGTCACTCAATTTGCTGATGATGTGCGATCGCACAATTTTCCTAATTAAGCACTAGGTTACAACATTTCTAACTCAAAAGCTGTAAATACTAAGCGACAACCTCCTGCCTCTTACCCTATTTATCTTTAATTCCTGTCAAGACTCCTGCGGCTTGTTTCCATCTACCAGTGCGACGTAGTAAATTAGCCGCCTTGAGTTTATTCCCCGCATTCAACCATGCCTCAATGGCTAAATCTACTTTTTGATCACCCTGTTTTTCACAACAAAGAGCGATTTTATCCCAACGGGGTATTCTCCGCCAACATTCTTCTGCCAACTCCCATTTTTGGGCTAACTCATAATTAAGCCCTGCTTTTTCCTCTTTTTCTTTGATGTCAGTTTTTAACCATATTTCCGCAGCCTCATAGTACATTTGACCTTGTTCAAGGGCGATCGCACCTTTTACCCAATTTCCCGCATTTTTCCAAGCCTCAAAAGCCTTTAGCCAATGGCTTCCCCTCTCATAAGCCTGAGCAGAAGACTGCCAATTTTTAGCCAGACTCCAAGCCTCTCCAGCCCTTATCCATTGCGACTGTTGCTCACAAGTATAAGCAACCCGTTGCCAATCCTTCAACTCCCGCCAGCATTTTTCGGCCTCTGCATAAGCTGAAATTTGTTCATAGATTTGCCCTGCTTTCATCCATTCTTGGGTTTGTTGATAAGCAAACCCTACTTTTTGCCATTTTTGCTGCTTTTCACAGGTGTATGCTAATTTGTCCCATTTTTCCAACTTTTCCCAGAGACTTTCCGCCCTTTCCCAAAAACCGCCATTTTCGTAACAAATAGCCGCCTTTTCCATCTCCCCTGCCTGTAACCAAGCCTTAGCCGCATTTTGCCAATTTTGCAAAGACTCCCAAGTTTGCGCCCCTTGCACCCACATATCCAACTTTTGTAGACAGATAGCTACCTTATGATAATTACCCAACTTTTGCCAACAATCTTGGGCATCTTGCCAACTTCTTCCTTGCTGAAAACATAAAGCAGCCTTTTCTATTTCCTCAGCTTTTAACCAAGCCTCCCCGGCATTTTGCCAAGCCTTTTGCTTCTCACAACAAATTGCCACATTACGATAACTTTGTAACCTTAACCAACAATCTTGGGCATCTTGCCAATGGTTTCCCCGTTGAAAACATAAAGCAGCCTTTTCTATTTCCTCAGCTTTTAACCAAGCCTCCCCAGCATTTTGCCAAGCCTTTTGTTTTTCACAACAAATTGCCACATTATTATAACTTTGTAACCTTAACCAACAACCTTGGGCATCCTGCCAAAATTCCCCCTGCTGAAAACATAAAGCCGCTTTTTCTACTTCCCCCACTTTTAACCAAGCCTCCCCAGCATTTTGCCAAGCCTTTTGTTTTTCACAACAAATTGCTACCTGACGAAAATCCTTTAATGTTTGCCAACAATTCCTCGCCTCTTGCCAACTACTATCCTCCTGATAACAAAAAGCCGCTTTTTTTATTTCCCCAGCTTTTTCCCAAGCCACTCCCGCATTAAACCAACTATTTTCCTGTTGCCAAATTTCGGCCGCTTTTTGCCAATCTTGCTGAGACTCTGCCATACGGGCTAGGTTTTCGATATTGCCCACCTCTTGCCAACAATATTCTGCCTCCTGCCACAACTGCGCTTTTTCATAACAGGGGGCAGCCAATTCTAGCTGATTAATTTTAGCCCAAACTTTTGCAGATCTTTCCCATACTTCCAAATCTTGCCAAATTTGAGCAGCTTCTGCCCATTTTTCTTGGGCTTCACAAGCCTTAGCAACCTTAACCCAATTAGATTCCTTTCTCCAAAGGGCTTCTGCTTTTTCCCAATCTTCCACCTTCTCATAACAAAGGGCAGATTTTATGAAAGGATTTACCTCCTCCCACGCCTTGGCAGCTTCCAACCATTTACTCTGTCTTTCACAACACACTGCTACACAAGCCCATTGTTTTAATTGTCGCCATCCTTTTTCAGCTTTTGCCCAATCTCTAGCTAACTCATAACAACGGGAAGCATTGGGAATTTGTGCTAATTTTTGCCAAATATCTCCTGCATCTAGCCATTTTCCTTGTTTTTCACAGGCGACGGCTACTTTTGCCCATTTTTGTAGATGACGATAAATTCTTTCAATTTCCTGCCAGTAATTTCCTTTTTCATAGGCAAAAATAGCTTTATCTATCTCCTTTAATTTTTCCCATGCTTCCCCTGCTAGTTGCCATTGCCCTAGGGTTTGCCAAATTTGAGCGGCTGTTTCATATTTTCCTAATTGATAACAGGTGAAAGCTACTTTTTGGGGATTGTGAAGTTGTTGCCACAATTCCAAGGCTTGTTGCCATGCTTCTATTTTTTCATAGGCAAGGGCGGCTTTTTCTTTTTCTCCCACTTTTGCCCAAATTTTTCCTGCTTCTAACCACTTATCTTGATTTTCACAGGCAAGGGCAACTTTTTCCCCTTGGTTTAATTGTCGCCAACAAACTTCGGCTTTTTGCCACTGTTGACACTTTTCATAAGCAAGGGCAGCTTTGTAAGTTTCTGTTTCCATTTCCCAAGCAAATCCAGCCCTTAACCATTCTCCTAATTCTTCCCAAATTTTGGCGGCGTTTTGCCATTTGTTTTGACATTCACAGGCGATGGCGATTTGGGGAAGTTGGTTTAGTTGGCACCAACAGATTTCTGCTTTTGCCCACTCCATGGCGTTTTGATAACAATGGGCAGCGGATTCTATTTCTTGGGCTTGGGTAAAACAGTGGGCGGCTTTTTGCCATTCTTGTAATTCTTTCCAAATTTGGGCAGCGGTTGCCCATTTTTCTTGTTTCTCACAGGCAATAGCGATGGCGCTTTGGTTGTTTAATTCTCGCCAATGGATTTCTGCTTTATCCCAATGGTTACTTTTTTCATAACATTGGGCTGTTTTTTCTGGGTTGTTTTCTTTTAGCCAATTTTCGGCGGCGGTTTCCCATGCGCCTAGTTTTTCCCAGATGAGGGCTGCTTTTTTCCACATACCCAGTTTTTCCCACATTCTTCCTGCGGGGGCAAGGTTTTTTTGTTGCAGGTAGTGTTTTTCGGCGAGGAGATAGTTTTGTTGGGCTTTTTCTAAAAGGTTTTTTTCTTTATAAATGTCGGCGATGGTTTCCCATTGTCTATTTTCTTGGAGACAACGGATATATCCTTCTATGTCTTGACATTTTTGGTAGCAGATTCCTGCTAGGGTATATTGATGTTTTTGGGCAAGGTAGTTGGCTTTTTCTTGCCATTGGTTGGGGGTTAATTCTGCCCATTTTTCTAGCCATAGATGGGGATGTATTTCTTGCCAAGCTAATATGGCTTTATCCCATTCTTCCCATTGATTCCATAATTCCCCTGCTACATCCCAGTTTCCCTCTAGTTGGGCGATGGGGGTATCAAGATATTTGATTTGTTGATGATTACCTAGGGTTGTATAACATTGTTGGGCTATCTTCCATGCACCTTGTTGACTATAGCTATGGGCTAATTTTTCGATTTCTTCTCTATTTTTTTGATTGAGTATAGGGGCGATCGCCTTTAGCCCTGATTTATGAATATAATTATTTAGAATGGGATAATGTTCAAAAATATCATAGTTGCTTTCATAGAAAAAGACTTTATCTTTAACAGCGTTAAGACAAGGGTATAGGTATCGTTGAATGAGTTGACTAAGAGAATGAGGATTAACTTGATTAAAATAACTAAAGAAATTCCAAATTATAACTTGGCTAAATTCATAGTTATTTATTTGGTGAATTGTTAAGATTTGGGCTGTTTTTTTCTCTAAGGTTGCTACGTCTTTTAAAAGGGTTTGTTTTTCTTCTAAACTAGGTACAATGATGACGGTATCTGGTTGTAATTCCTCTAGGGCAGAAATGATATTATCATGGGATGATACTAACCAATGGCAATTTTCAATGGTGTTAATAACATGGTTAATATTAGGTTGATATTCTATCTTCTGAGCTAAATTAACAACAATTTTTTCTAATTCGATTAATTCATGGTTATCGGTTTGGGCAACCTTTAGATTTAAGGCTGGTTGAAAATAAGGTGTTTCCCCATCTAAATTTAAGTCTCTTAAAATAGTTGCAAAAATTTGCTCTAGTTTTTCGTTAACAGCGCCTTCGTTTTGATGTAATAGGGCTTCATCATAGGTAAATACCACCCTAGGTTTTTTTTGCCCTGGATTTATTTTTACCAATCGCAAAAGTAGTTGTAAAGATAAGTCGCTTAAATTATTAATATCATCCACAAAAATGGTGTCATATTCCCCTCTAAAATAAGAAGGTAATTTATTTAATACTATTTGGGTTAAATCCCCTATATCCCAGTATTGATTTTCTTCTAACCAGTCTTGATATTTTTCTGCAATACGATAGATGTTATCTGCTTCTAGGTTCGATACTATTTTATCTTTCTTCTCATTTTCTTGGTCATAATCATGGAGGCAGATGATTCCTTTTTCCTTATAAGAATAACTATAACTTCCCTTGATAATATACTGAATTTCTTCCCACAAATAAAGGATTTCAATTTCTGGTAAATCCCAATCACCAACAAACAATTCCCTAAATTTATTATAGTCAATTAAATGCGATCGTCTATAACTATTTTCAGAAATTAAACCTAAACCATAAGCCGTATTTCTAACCAAATTAATATAATTATTAATCTGCAGATTATGAGTAAAATTTTCCGTTAATTGTTGATAATTGTTTTCTAAACGATACTGACTAACATTATCGGTGCTTACCACTACTAAATCTTTGTATTTATCCTGTAAACTAGTATTAAACGCCTTTAACAGTAAATTTTTAGTCTTACCCATTTTACCATTACCCTTCAATAACAAAGGTAATGGGGCTTCAGTAATGGTTATTTGTTCCTCAGAAAGTAAAAAAGATAAACTAATGTCATCATCCTTACTTGTCATTAGATAAGGATAAAAATCATTAGACTTAATTTCAAAATCTTTTTCGCTAATTTTAACGCTACTTTTTCCCTGAAACATTTTTAGATGCTCAGGTTTTAAGGAAATATTATTTTGTTCAGTATTAATATCAATATCAACAATTTGATGGGCAAAATTATTGCTTACGACAATAGCTTGTTTTAATTTAGTTTTATCAGAAATACTTAGAAACTTGATAATTTTTTGTTCCCCTTTCACCACAGAAAGAGCAATTAATTCGAGACGATAATTATAATTAATGCGATGAATAGTATTTGAGTTATCCTTAGCCTTTCTGTTAATCCCTTTTGTAAAGGATGGATTCTCAATAATTGCCTCAAAATATCCTAGTAAATCTGCCCGTATGGGAGTAGGCAAACTATTCATTTTTTGATAAAGTTTAAAATTGATACTGAATAAATAGTTATTACTAGGATTCATGATATTGACAGTAAATAATTATATTTTATTATAGATAGGGTTATGTAAGAATATGCTGGACTAAAAAAGTAAGAGATTAAATGTGAAAACTCGTGAACAATAAATAGTTAAATAAATGCCTATGGTTCATAGTTGACGGGAGCAGTTATAGATTTGAGAATTAAGTTTAACACAATTCATGAACCTTTATTCTTATTATTGATGAGAGCATAAACAAATATATTATGGCCATTTCATAGAAAAAAGATTTAAAGTAAAAAATATTGTACTGATTGTTTTTTCAAAATAAGTAAGTGGGCATAATTAAATCGATGTAGGCAAGAGGTTTAAACCCCTTGTTCATAAGAGTCTTAATAAAATAAGAGCTATAATTAATTTCGCCAACCTACTTAATAAGCCCTCTCCTTGAAAACTAGAGAGAGTTATTCTGTGATAAATCATTGATTATTACTATAAATATTAGGATACACAACAAATTATATATTTACTAATTTTATGATTAAAAAAAGTCTCTTATAAAAGAATAATTATCGCTTTTCCATAAGTGTTTATAGTAAAAATATATAGAAAAGCTATGTTTTTTAAAAGTAAAACATCTGTGTTGACAAATATATTTATTTTAAAAAATATGAATATACATAATATGATAAAATTTGACAAAACCAGAGAATATTTATGAATAATTTAATTTTATTATGGCATCGAAAAGACTTAAGAATAAATGACAATTTAGCCCTGTATGAAGCTAATAAAAAAAGTAAAAAGATAGTTGGAGTATTTTGTTTAGATACAAATATATTAAATAGAGATGATATAGCACCAGCAAGAATAGAATATATGCTTGGTTGTTTAGATGAATTGAGAAAAAACTACCAAGAAAGGGGAGGAAATTTTCTAATATTTAGAGGTAATCCTACAATTATTCTTCCTGAATTAGCTGATAAATTACAAGTTGAATCAATTTTTTGGAATAAAGATGTAGAGCCTTATAGTAGAAATAGAGATAGGGAAATTGCTAGTATTTTAAAAAAACAAAACATAAACTATAACGTTTTTTGGGATCAATTAATGCACCCCCCCGGAGATGTTTTAACCAAAAGCAATAACACTCCCTATACCGTGTATGGACCTTTTTGGCGTAGCTGGGAAAAACTAGAAAAACAGCTGCCTTTTACTGCTCCTTCATCGTTAATTGGTTTGGATGAAAATGAACAAAAAATAGTCAAAAAAATGGGGGCAATTGATTTACCTACCGCAGAGGAATTGGGTTATGGTTGGCAAAGAAATTTGGTGTTATCCCCCGGAGAAAATGCAGCTTTAAAAAGATTAGATTATTTTTGTTCTGATTTACTGGTAAACTATGATGAGAATCGTAATTTCCCTGCGGTTGATGGTACTTCTTTATTAAGTGCTGCTCTTAAATTTGGTGCGATCGCACCTAGGACTATTTGGCAAAAAACCGTCGCAGAATGGGAAAACACCCAGAGTGATGAAGCAAGGGAAAACATCACCGCATGGCGGAAAGAATTAGCATGGCGAGAATTTTATCAACATTGCCTATACTTCTTCCCTGAATTAGCCCAAGGGGCATATAGAGAACATTTCAAAAACTTTCCTTGGGAAAATGACGAGAAAAAATTTCAAGCATGGTGTGAAGGCAAAACAGGTTATCCCATCGTAGATGCTGCCATGCGTCAACTAAACGAAACAGGCTGGATGCACAATCGCTGTCGCATGATAGTCGCCAGTTTTCTTACCAAAGACTTAATTATTGATTGGCGTTGGGGGGAAAAATACTTCATGCAAAAACTCTATGACGGTGACTTGGCTGCTAATAATGGCGGTTGGCAGTGGAGTGCATCCAGTGGAATGGATCCCAAACCCCTGCGAATTTTTAACCCCTCTTCCCAAGCCCAAAAATTCGACCCAGAAGCCCAGTATATTCGCCAATGGTTGCCCGAAATTAGCTCTTTAGATACGGGGGAGCTGGTAACAGGTAAGATACTGCCTATGGATGCGAGGAGCTACGCATATGTAACCCCCATAGTTGATCATAAAGAGCAACAAAGAAAGTTTAAGGCTTTATACGCTCAAGTCAAGTCATAGTTTTATTGTGTCTAATAATAGAGTACAAAAAATCATTTTAAGCTAGTTATTTGATAAGGGGTTTAAACTCTTTGCTAGAGAATAAATGCCTTACAAATAATGGAAGATTAATATAAACTAGAGACAAGTTTCCCGTTACCATAATTAAGCATGACCATTTTAACTGTTCAATCCCTCAAGAAAGACTTTGGCATCAAAGAAATCATTAAGGATGCTAGTTTCAGCATTGAAGATAACGACAAGGTGGGCTTGATTGGGGTGAATGGCGCTGGAAAGTCAACCCTCCTCAAAATGTTGGCAGGAATTGAACCCACTGACGGGGGAGAAATGGTGACAAAGTCGGGGGGGAGAATTATCTATCTACCCCAACAACCAGATATTAACCCTGACCATACGGTATTAGAACAGGTGTTCGCTGATTGCGGGGAACAAATGCAGTGGATAAAGGAATATGAGGATTTATCCCACCACATAGCCCAAGCAGATGAAGCCACCCAAGAGCAGTTGATGGGGCAATTGGCAAGGGTTACGGAAAAAATTGACAGTCACAATGCTTGGAATCTGGAAGCAGAAGCCAAAATTATCCTTGATAAATTGGGGATTCAGGATTTTGATGCCAAAATGGGCAGTCTGTCGGGGGGTTATCGTAAACGGGTTGCCCTAGCTTCGGTGTTGATGGCTGAACCTGATTTATTATTAATGGATGAGCCTACTAACCATCTTGATGCGGAGTCGGTGGAGTGGTTACAGGAGTATTTAAAACAGTTTACGGGGGCGATTTTCCTCATTACCCACGATCGCTATTTTCTTGATCAAGTAACTACCCGTATATTAGAGGTAGATAGGGGAGAAATTTTTAGTTATGCGGGAAATTATAGTTATTACCTTGAGAAAAAAGCCCTAGCAGAGGAGTCTGATGCTAGTAGTCAGCGCAAACACCAAGGGGTATTACGCAGGGAGTTGGAGTGGCTTAAAAGAGGCCCTAAGGCTCGTAGCACGAAGCAAAAGGCAAGGATTGATCGCATCTCGGACATGAAGGATAAGCAGTTTCGGAAGGCTCAAGGGAAGGTGGAAATTGATACCCCTAGTCGTCGTATCGGTAAAAAAGTAATTGAGTTACACGGTATTGGCAAAAGTTATGGCGATCGCACTTTAATTAATGATTTTACCTATATATTTGAACCCGATGACAGGGTAGGCATTATCGGCGGAAATGGGGTAGGAAAATCAACCCTCATGAATATGATCATGGGTAAAATTGAGCCAGACGATGGTCATGTGGACATCGGGGGTACTATTAAAATTGGTTACTTTGACCAACATTCCGATGATTTAATTACCGCTAAAGAAAATCAATTAAGGGCGATCGAATATATTAAAGAAGTAGCCACCTACATCGAAACCTCCGACGGTAGCCAAATTAGTGCAGGTCAACTCCTCGAAAGATTTTTATTTACCCCCAATCAACAATACGCCCCCATCGAGAAACTATCAGGGGGAGAAAAAAGACGCTTATTTTTGCTCAGGATGCTCATTAGTAATCCTAACGTACTAATCCTCGATGAACCTACCAACGACTTAGACGTACAAACCCTCGCTGTTTTAGAAGAATATATCGAATCTTTTAAAGGTTGTGTCATAGTAGTATCCCATGATCGTTACTTTTTAGATCGCACCGTTGAAACAATTTTTGCTTTCCAACAAGACGGCACATTAAAGCAATATCCAGGTAACTATTCCATTTATTTAGAGTATAAAAGAAGACAAGAAGCCAGAGAAAAAGAAGTATTAGAGGAAATTAAAGCCGTTGAAAAAAACAAGAAAAAACAAGAAAATAGTAACAAAAAAGAAACTAAAAATAAAAAATCAAACAAAAAACCATCTAACTTTGAACTCAGAGAACTGGACAAATTAGAGAATAAAATTATTCCCAATTTAGAAGAAGAAAAAGCGAATATAGAAAATAAACTGTATCAAAATAAAGAAATAGATTACGAGGACTTACAACAATTAACTCAAGAATTGTCCACTATTAATAAAGAATTAGATACCGCCACAGAAAAATGGATGACCCTATCAGAAATGTTAGAAGAATGAACTACAAAAAACTATTAATATCTATTTATAATGAAGCAAAACAAGGAAATTGTTATAAAGCAGAATTCAATGAAAAAACATTAAATAATATAAAGATTATTGCTGAAAAATGTTTTAGTCAAAAGGCTGTTTATACTGTTTTAATTACCTTGTCTATTTATAAAATTATACATCCTCAACAAGATATTAGGAATCATCAAAAACAAATTGCAAATGGTTTCTCAGGAAGAGTTATTGATACTAAATATATCTCGCCAACATTAAGACAATTGGGTTTACCAGCAATGCGAGAAAGTGGTTGGACAACTCGTTCATTAGAACAACCATATCCTTACACCTTAGACTATCAAGGAAAAATAGGAAATAAAAAGGTTAAAAAAGCATTTTTAGAATTAGTTAATACCATAGAAGTTGAAAGAGTTAATCCCAAATATATATTAGTGGAATTATTTAAAAAAATAATTAATATTCAAAAACAAAATGAAGTTGTTATTCAACCTTTAATTAATCCAGATAAACTAACTATTTCTAAAGTTATAAATGTTTTAAATTATCAATTTTCTTTTAACTATAACATTTTTGGTGGTTCTAAATTACCAGTATTGGCTTTTTATGGTATTTATCAAATCTTAATGGAAGAAATGACAAGATATAATGGCTGTCAATTAAAACCGTTAGGAAGTCATACTGCTTCTGATAAAAGTTCTAAAAGTGCAGGAGATATTGAAATTATTAAGCAAGAAAAATTATTTGAAGTTTTAGAAATTAAATTAGATAAACCTATTGATGGTAATATAGTCAGAATTGCCCAAGAAAAAATTATAAAATATAATCCAGAAAGGTATTATATTCTATCGTATTTAGAAGTTAAGCAAGATGATTTTAATATTATTAATGATATTATCAATGAGGTGAAAAACAATCATGGCTGTCAAATTATAGTCAATGGAATAATTCCGACACTCAAATATTACTTAAGATTAATTTCTAGTTTAGATAAATTCATTAATCTATATTCTCATCTCATGGAAAATGACTCAGAATTAAAAATTATTCATAAACAAAAATGGAGTGAACTAATACAAAACTTAGAAGATAATGTATAAATTTATTGATTTATTTGCAGGAATAGGGGGGTTTAGAATAGGGTTTGCAAACATTGGGTTTAAATGTGTTTTTAGCTCAGAAGTGAATTCCCATGCCAGAGAGATGTATTTTCATAATTTTGGTGAATTACCAGCAGGAGATATACAAGCAATTAACATTAAAGAAATTCCCCATTTTGATATTTTACTAGCTGGATTTCCTTGCCAACCTTTTAGTATTGCTGGAGAAAAAAAAGGATTTAATGATATTAGGGGAACTTTATTTTTTGATATTGCTAAAATTGTTGAATATCATAGACCAAAAGTTATCGTTTTAGAAAATGTAAAACACTTTAAGAATCATGATAATGGTAAAACTTTGGCGATCGTATTAACAACTTTAAATAGCCTGGGCTATACAACTAATTGGAGTTTATTAAATGCCATTAATTTTGGAGTTCCACAAAATAGAGAAAGAACCATTATTATTGGCTTCTTAGATAATATAAAGTTTGATTTTTGTAGATTAACAAAACTTCCATCACCAAAACTTAAAGATATTTTAGAAGATGATAATAAACAAGAATTTGAATATTTAAAAGAAGAAGATTATACGTTAATTAATAATCCTAAACAACAAGTATCAGGCTTGATTTTTGCTGGTTATAGGAATAAAAAGATAAGAGTAAATGGCATCCGTCCTAACACAAAGCATTTATCAAGAGTACATAAACAGCCAAACCGAATTTACTCCTCCGAAGGTACTCACCCGACTTTATCTTCTCAAGAATCTGCAGGTAGATACTATATCCTACACGATGGAAAAGTGAGAAAATTAACCATCAGAGAATGTTATCGCTTAATGGGTTTTCCTGATAATTTTAAATTAGTCGGTAGTAAGGGAAAACTTTATAACAGAGTAGGAAACTCAATAGTTGTTCCAATGGTTGAGGAAATAGCAAAACAGGTTAAGGAGCAATTTTTTAATCCTGATCATAGAATACAACACCATTCATCTCCACAACAAATGTCCTTACTTGACTTAGGATTGTTAGTAGAACCATCAAAATAAGTATTTTTAACAATATCCCTTGAATCCAAGGCACAACCTAAAAAAAACCTAAAGAATAGTCACACAAACATAATAAATCCGTAACAGATCGAGAAAATTATCTTATCCTAGGAACTAGATGATTAAATTATCGAACAAGATTAGGATAAATAATTGTGAATATTCCAGGTAATATTATCACGCTGATAGCAGGAATTGCTCTAACCCTGATCAGTTTGTGGTACGGACAAAATCATGGTCTGATGCCCATAGAAGCATCTCAAGGAGCACAAGACGTCGACGAATTATTTAACCTAATGATGACCATTGGCACGGGATTATTCCTCATTGTAGAAGGGGTAATTGTCTATTGCATGATCAAATTTAGGCGTAAAAAAGGAGATCAAACCGATGGGCCAGGCATCGAAGGAAATGTACCCCTAGAGATTGTCTGGACTGCTATTCCTACGGTAATTGTCTTTATTTTGGCATTATATAGTTTTGAAGTATATAACGGTTTGGGGGGTTTAGATCCTGAAACTTCCAGAGATTATCCCCAAGAAATGCAGATGGCCCAGGGTAGCAATCAAGGAAAAATGGTTGCCTATAATCCTCACCAAGGACATTTATCTTTAGGCATTGGTAATGCTAATGCTGATATGGAGGTGGATGTTAATGGGATTCAGTATGCTTGGATTTTTACGGGGCAGGATAATGGCATTGTTTCTGGGGAACTTCATGTGCCTGTAAATAAGCGGGTTAAGTTAAACATGAAGGCTGGGGATGTTATCCATGCTTTTTGGGTACCTCAGCTTAGGTTAAAACAAGATGTTTTACCGGGTAGGGATTCTAATTTGACTTTTACCGCCAATAGGGAGGGTAAATATCCTATTATTTGTGCGGAGTTGTGTGGCCCTTACCATGGTGGTATGAAAACTTTCCTCTATGTCCATAGTGAGGAGGAGTATGAGCAATGGGTACAGGATAATACTTTCGCTAATGCCCAAGAAAAGGCTGATACCATAGCAAGTTTATCGGCACCGATGACGTATGAAAGTCGTTTAGAAATGCACTCCCATCATTTAGGTATTGATGAGGATGTTTTGAAACAATTGATAATTGACAATTATGAGGTTTTATGATCTTAGTGTAGTGTCTGTATTAACTGTTTTTTTGTGAAAACATTTTTATTTTTCTACATTTTTAATCCTCAGTATCATACCTAAACTTTCTCGTTAATAATCTTTTGTAGTTTCTCAAAATTTTTCATAGCAATATTTTTTTTATGACGACAAACAGTATTTCGGAAAATACGCACCATAAGGAGCGTAAATTAATTGATTACTTTACCTTTAATACCGATCACAAAGTAATCGGTATTCAGTATCTGGTAACTTCATTTTTGTTTTATTTCATCGGCGGAGCTTTTGCGGAGGTAGTACGCACGGAGTTGGCTACCCCTGACCCTGATTTTGTCTCCCCTGAGTTGTATAATCAGATTTTTACGCTTCATGGTACGATTATGATCTTTTTATGGATTGTACCTGCGGGGGCGGCTTTTGCTAATTATCTAATTCCGTTGATGATTGGTACGGATGATATGGCTTTTCCTCGCTTAAATGCGATCGCCTTTTGGATGATTCCTCCAGGGGGTATTTTATTATTAAGTAGCTTCCTTGTGGGGGCGCCCCAATCGGGTTGGACTTCTTACCCTCCCCTCAGTTTGATGACGGGGAAATGGGGAGAGGAGTTTTGGATTTTAAGCCTCTTATTGTTGGGTACATCGTCTATCTTAGGGGGAATTAATTTTGCCACTACCATCTTAAAGATGCGCATGAAGGATATGGATTTGCACAGTATGCCCCTATTTTGTTGGGCTATGTTGGCAACTTCTGCCCTCATTTTACTTTCTACTCCCGTTTTAGCAGGGGCGTTGATTCTCCTTTCTTTTGACTTGATGGCAGGGACAAATTTCTTTAATCCCTCTGGTGGTGGAGATCCTGTAGTTTATCAACACCTATTTTGGTTTTACTCTCACCCTGCGGTGTATATCATGATTTTGCCCTTCTTTGGCATTGTCTCCGAGGTAATTCCTGTCCATTCGAGAAAACCTATTTTTGGCTATCGTGCGATCGCCTATTCCAGTTTAGCCATCAGCTTTTTAGGGTTAATCGTCTGGGCTCACCATATGTTTACCAGTGGTACTCCTGGATGGTTAAGGATGTTTTTCATGGCAACCACCATGTTAATCGCTGTACCCACAGGCATTAAAGTATTTAGCTGGTGTGCCACCATGTGGGGCGGAAAAATCGAACTCAATAGCCCCATGCTATTCTCCATTGGTTTTCTGTCATCCTTCCTTATCGGCGGCATCACAGGAGTAATGGTAGCTTCTGTACCCTTCGATATTCATGTCCATGATACTTACTTTATTGTGGGACATTTCCACTATGTATTGTTTGGAGGTTCAGCCCTCGCCCTATTTTCTGGTTTTTACCACTGGTTTCCCAAAATGACAGGGAAAAACTATAATGAAGGTTTAGGACAACTACACTTTATCCTTACCTTTGTGGGTTTAAACCTTACCTTTATGCCCATGCACCAGCTAGGTTTAATGGGAATGAATCGCCGTATCGCCCTATATGACATCGAATTTCAACCCTTAAATCTTCTTAGTACCGCTGGGGCTTATACCATGGCCATATCTACCCTTCCTTTCGTGATCAATGTAGCGTGGAGTTTGTTTAAAGGTACTCAAGCCGAGCGTAATCCTTGGCGTGCTCTTACCCTAGAATGGCAAACTGCGTCTCCTCCTATCATTGAAAACTTTGAGGAAGAGCCTGTTTTATGGAGTGGCCCTTATGATTATGGTATTGATGAGGAAGCTGGTTATGAGGAGGAAACTATCTCTGATATGTTGGCAGATGTGGCGGTTAAGTAATTGAGAATTAATAATTAAATTTTACTTGATTGTATCTTGCTACTTATCAATTATTTGAGTAATTCGTCATTAGACATCTCTAAAAATTAATATTTTTGCACCGTATTTCGGGCTTCTAGCCCGATTTATGGGTAGATATATTAATAAGGATAAACCTCATAGAAAAAATTATGCACATTCTAAGAAAATAAGTAATTATGCAAAGTACAGAAATAGATTCACAAGTTACCGTTGGCTACGAAAAAGAAGCCGAAAACGGACATCACGGACATCCAGATTTAAGGATGTTTGGTTTGGTGATGTTTTTGATTGCTGAGAGTATGATCTTTTTTGGTCTTTTCAGCGCCTACATGATTTATTATGCCACCATGCCAGAATGGCCTACTGGGGGAATTGAGTTAGAATTACTCTTGCCCGGTATTAACAGCGTCATTTTGATTTCTAGTAGTTTTGTCATGCACAAAGGGCAAAGCTGCATTAAAAATAATGATGAGAAGGGTTTAAAACTCTGGTTTGGCATTACTGCACTCATGGGGGCTATCTTCCTCGCAGGGCAAGGTTACGAATATGCGACGACAGGTTTTGGCTTAACTGATAGTCTTTTTGCCAGTTGTTTTTATGTGTTGACTGGTTTCCATGGGTTACACGTTGCCGCTGGTTTGTCGTTTATTTTGGCGGTTTTGTGGCGATCGCGCGAAGCAGGTCATTACTCAGCAGAAAGCCATTTCGGCGTAGAAGCTGCCGAGTTATACTGGCACTTTGTGGATGTGGTTTGGGTAATCCTTTTCGGTTTAGTATATCTTTTACCTCTTACTTAGGGTTTGTGGAATTTAGAATGTGGAATTTAGAATTTAAAATAAAGTGTAAAAAAATGTACAAATTTTGTTGAAAAAATAATTAAAAGTACAAAATTGTAGTCACTGCACTAGAACAGTAAATCATTTATTCTCCATTCTTAATTCTTCATCCTTCGTTAATGGTCAAGTCCTGATTTATGGTAAAATCTAGGTTGATATATTTCTTACATGCTATTTGGTAATAGATGATTTACCCTGATTTCGATGAATTTTGCTCATTAACCAACCAAGGAAATTTTATTCCTGTTTATCAAGAATTAGTGGCGGATTTAGAAACCCCCGTTTCAGCTTGGTATAAGGTATGCGCAGATCAACCCTATAGTTTTTTATTGGAATCAGTAGAAGGTGGCGAAAAACTAGGACGCTATAGTTTCTTAGGTTGTGATCCAGTTTGGACATTAGAGGCAAAAGGACATCACACCACAAAAACCCATCGTCAGGGTAAAGTAGAAGTTTTTACTGGAAATCCCTTCGATATTCTCTCTAGTTGTCTCGAATCTATTAAACCCGTCCATTTACCTCAGCTTCCTCCCGATATTGGTGGTTTGTTTGGTTATTGGGGTTATGAGTTAATTTCTTGGATTGAACCCAAGGTTAAGGTATATCCCCCCAAAGAAGGAGATTTGCCCGATGGCATTTGGATGCAAGTTGATAATCTCTTGATTTTTGATCAGGTAAAGCGTAAAATATGGGCGATCGCCTATGCAGACTTAAGACAAAAACACCTTACCCTAGACGAAATCTACGAACAAGCCTGTGACAAACTAAATAAATTAGTATTTAAACTACAACTCCCCCTCCCCACCAGCGCCAAACCCCTCGAATTCAACCCCCATAAACCTTCCAGTATCACAGGAAACACCGAAAACTATCAAAGTAATACCACCAAAGAACAATTTACGGCTAGTGTAAAAAAAGCCCAAGAGTACATCAAAGCAGGGGATATTTTTCAAGTAGTTATATCCCAAAGATTACAAACCCACTACGATGGAGATCCCTTTGAGTTATATCGCTCCCTTCGATTAATTAATCCTTCTCCCTACATGGCTTTCTATAACTTTGATGGATGGCAGTTAATAGGCTCATCCCCTGAAGTGATGGTAAAAGCCGAAAAAGACGAACAAGGCAAAACCAAAGCCACCTTACGCCCCATTGCGGGTACACGCCCGAGGGGGAAAACTTTTCAAGAAGATCAAGCCTTTGCCGAAGATTTACTCAAAGATCCTAAAGAAATCGCAGAGCATGTTATGCTGGTTGACCTAGGAAGAAATGACCTCGGCAGGGTATGTAACAAAGGTACGGTTACGGTGGATGAGTTGATGGTAATCGAGCGTTATTCCCACGTTATGCACATTGTCAGTAATGTGACAGGGGAATTAGAAGAAAAATATACCCCTTGGGATTTACTCAAAGCCGCGTTTCCTGCTGGTACCGTTAGCGGTGCGCCCAAAATCCGAGCTATGGAAATTATTAATGAGTTAGAGCCTGAAAGAAGGGGGCCTTATTCTGGGGTGTATGGATATTATGATTTTGAAGGTCAGTTAAATACCGCCATCACTATCCGCACCATGATTGTGGAAAAAGGAGAGGGTGCGGAAAATCACCGAGTATTTCTTCAGGCGGGGGCTGGATTAGTGGCAGATTCTGATCCGGATAAAGAGTATCAAGAAACTATTAATAAAGCGAAGGGTTTATTGGAAGCTATTCGGAGTTTGGGTTAGGTTGTCACAAATAATCAATAAGTAAAGTCAAAGTAATGGCTCACAGTGTCTAAAAATATATTATTGTGTCTGAAACATTTTTGTAACTATAGAAAGACCAACTGTGGGGAACTTTTATAATTGGTGAAAATAGGAATTATGTATTAAAAAAGAGTAACTATGGTTTGGAGTGAAGGTTATGTTTCCGAAATCAATTATACCAACGGCTTTTATGGAGAATTAAGCCCTCTAAAATTGTCCTTAGCAACGGCATTAAAATCCATTCATCCTCCCAACACCACAAAACCATTTACCTATTGTGAGTTGGCTTGTGGTAGAGGGTACACAACAAATCTTTTGGCTTCAACTTATCCTGAAGCCCAATTTTATGCTAATGACTTTAATCCGAATCACATCTTTGAAGCCCAAACCTTGGCAGAATCAGCAGGAACAAAAAATGTTCAGTTTTTTGATGATAGCTTTGCAGAATTTATCCATCAAGACTTGCCTTCTTTTGATTTTATAGTCTTACATGGAATTTATAGCTGGATTACCCCAGAAAATCGTCGTCTGATTGTTGATTTTATCCGTCAAAAATTGAAGGTAGGAGGCATCGTTTATATTTCTTATAATACTTTGCCTGGTTGGTCAGCGGCTATGCCCATGCAAGGATTGATGTTGAAACATCGTCAGCACTCATCAGCCCCTATCTTAGAAAGTATTGAGGGGGCATTGAGTTTTACGGAAAGGTTAATGAATGCTAATGCTGGTTATTTTGTCCAAAATCCTTCTCTTAAATCAAGATTTGATAATTTAAAGTCCCAAAATCGTAACTATTTAGTCCATGAATATTTTAATGAACAATGGAATAGTTTTTATTTTGATCAAGTAGCGGAAGAACTAGAAGACGCAAAGTTGAGTTATGTAGCTTCGGCACAGGTTATGGATAATATTGATGTGTTAAATTTTTCTGCTGAGGCGCAAAAGATTTTGGCGGAGATAAAAGATTATAGCTATAAGGAAGTTGTTAAGGACTTTTGTTTGAATACTCAGTTTCGTCGGGATATTTTTGCTAAGGGTAAGTTAGCTATGATGGCGGGGGAGCAGGTGAATATTATGAGCAATTTTCGCTATGCTTTGATAGTGCCTATAGACAGTATTAAGTTAAAGCATAATTTTGCTGTGGGGGAGGTTTCGTTGCAGGAGGAAATTTATGTCCCCATTGTCAGTGCTTTGAGCCAGTCTCCTTTAACCATGGGGGAATTACAAACTGATGTCAATGTCAAAAAAATTGCGGTCAATAATATTTATCAGGCTTTGATTGTTTTGACTGGGTTGGGCTATATTCATCCTGCGGTAGATGATGAGACTTGTAAGAGGAGGAAGCAGTCAACGGATGCTTTTAATAAAATGCTTCAAAAGAGGTCTTTTATTACCGATGAGATGACTTCTTTGGCTTCTCCGTTGATTGGCTCAGGGGTTGGGGTAAATTCTTTGGAACAACTTTTGTTATACGCTAAGTCGAGGGATGAGAATCCTGTAAAGTTTTTGTGGGATATTTTTTCGAAACAGGGTAAAAGATTGGTTAAGGATAATAAGGTTTTGCAAACGCCACAGGAAAATATTACTTATATTGAAAGTGTGGCGAAGACTTTTTATGGAAGTCGTCTCGACACTCTCAAAAGATTAGGTATTGATTAATTTTTTCTACGAGTAGATTTATATTTTCTAGGGGGTTTATTTTTGAGTTGGGGTTTTTTTTGAGTAGTTTTTTTTGCTCTGGGGGATTTTCTGTTACTCTTTTTAGTTCTTTTTTTTAACCATGAGCCAATGCCGTCGGCGATATAATGGCTCATAGCCCCTAATTCTAAGCCCATAAACAGGGCGATGATTTCTTTTAGATATATTTCTCTTATTCGCTGTAGGTTACCTATGGTTTGTTGCCATTGCCATATCTGAGGGAAGGCGTAATGGGCGATCGCCCCTACTATAAAACCAAGTAATAGTATAATCAAAGAAAAATATAAACTGCGAATTACCGTGCCTATAATAAACCCATGGGAAAAAAAAGAACGGTGACGCAAATATTTTTGATAAGGTAGCCAGATAAACTTAAAATAACCCCATCTTTTGAACTGTACCGAATAAATATCTAAATCAGGGCCAAACATCAGTCCACTAAACAAAAATCCAGAAGCTACTACAAACCCTGTCAATAGGTCTTTTGAGACGATAATAGTACCTATAAAAATCCATGGTAAACAAAGCCATGTAATTCGATCATGATTTTTTCCTGAAGGCATGTTGCATTTTTAAAAAAGACTTGCTATAATTATAAAGGTGAACGCAACAAGGGCGATTAGCTCAGTGGTAGAGCGCCTGCCTTACAAGCAGGACGTCACTGGTTCAAATCCAGTATCGCCCATTGTAATCAAAAAAGTCTCCTAATAGTTAGGAGATTTTTTTTGTGTTAAATCAAGTCTCTGATGGAAAATTGGGCTTGTTGGGTTAATCGAGGATTAAGACTTGCTCCCGTACGACCACTAAATACCCATAAAAAAGATCGAGCCACATCCCTAAGAACTCGAGAGGTTTCTTCCCTTGGTTGTCCAGAGGAAACAGAAACAGGAGTTACAATAATTCCCCTACTCCCAAACACCACCGTTGCGATGGCACGGGAGCGCCTCATGTGAAAATCTGAGGTAATTAGATAGACATGATGAATATTATTTTCCAGTAAAGCATTTACCGTGGTGGTAAAGTTCGTAACCGTATCCGTGGCACGGTTATCTAAATGGACACGCTGAGAATCTATATCAGCCTGAATCAAGACTTGTCTCTCCGAAGGTGAACCACCAGAAACCCAAATAGGTAAGTTAGGGTGTTTCTGTGCAAACTCCAAAGCAAAACGTTCTCTACCTGTACCACCACCTAATACTAATATAGCTTGGGGTTGGGGCGATCGCAACTTAGTCAAAAAAATCTGAGTTGGCACATTTGCAACTACCAATAAAAAGACAGTGGTTAGGGTAATGATACCAAATCCGTGAATCAAAATATACCTTAGTTCAATTCATTGAATGATAAACTGTTAGCCTTGTAATTTATTGCAAGGCGGGGATGGCATACTCTACCATTCGGATTTGGTATGAAACTTAAGCTGAATATTTTGGCAGTAAATTTTTTCATGGTTAACAAGATACCAAAGGTGGCTCTAATCTATCATAACAATGGGGGGCAAGGGGTTTGAACCCCTTGTTAAATGATGGGTTTTTTATTGAGTAATATGATCGGTTAAAAGGATGATTTCTCGATGGGCTTTAGTAATCGTTAATGCTTCTGAGCTAACCTGTTCTAACATATAACAAACATGATCAGGGGTTAATAAAGAGCCATCATTTTTGGCACTTCCTGTATATTTAATAGTAATAGTTTCTGACTCCTCAAAATTATCATCAGCCAAGCATAAACTTAATAAATTAGCCTTTAAATTGACCATTTTTTTCTTACGTTTTTTAGAGGTTTTTTCCATCAATATTTCCGAGGAATTGTTAACCTCATTAATCCAATGTTGCCACTGATGAAGACTAATATTGTTGTCAGCAGATAGGGTTACCAAATATTCCGCTATGTCTAATATTTGCGTTGCCTTAGCAGATTTTATGGGTAATTCTTCCACCTTAATTAAAGGTAATTCCATAGGAAGTTGAGCCTGTAATTTTTTTACAAACTCATCAATATCTATGCGGGTATGGTTTTCAAAATCAACAATTTCACTGTTACTTGTCATCCCCAAAGATAGGGCGAGGGCGATGGAAATTTTAGGGCCAGGGTGAAAACCTCCTGTGTAGGAAATGGGAAGACTTGCCCTTCTCACGGCGCGATCGAACAAGCGTACTAAATCCAGATGGCTTAATAATGCCATATCCCCCTGTTTACCAAACCATACTCGAATCCGTTGGGCTTTTTCTTGGTTAGGTTTAAAGTTGCCCACATAGTCAGGAATGGGGGGAGGGGTGACAACGATGTTATGACCAAAATCGGGGCTACAAACACCGCAACTACTGCAACCATCAAAGGCACAGTCTGGCACGGTGGCTTCGGCTAAGGCTTTTTCTAAGTCTTCTTTGAGCCATGTTTTATCGATACCCGTATCTAAATGATCCCATGGTAACGGGGCATAATAGTTGATGTTATCATGGTTTTCTTCTGGGCTTTGAGCATCAAAAATATTCCATTCACCACTTTCGACTTTACGATATTTCCAGATTAACCCGGCTTCTTCGATGGCGGTTTCCCATGCCTGATAAGCCTTGTCGATGCTTTCCCACCAAGAGTCCATCCCGGCACCCAATTCCCACGCCCGACGTACCACAGGGGCTAAAGTGCGATCGCCCCTACCCACAAAATCCTCAATGGCGGAGATACGCACATCGGTATAATTCACCTTCACACCCCGAAGATGATAAAAAGCATCCTTGAGTAAATCCCGTTTGCGCAAAAATTCCGAGGTAGAAACAGAGTGCCACTGGAAAGGGGTATGGGGTTTGGGGGTAAAGTTGGAGATGGTGATATTAAAATTGAGACGCTTACTACTGAGGTGATGGCATTCTTGACGTAACCATTTGACGGTTTCCACAATACCCAATACATCCTCATCGGTTTCCCCAGGTAAGCCAATCATGAAATAAAGTTTGACCTGATTCCATCCTTCCCTGACGGCGGTTTGAATACCCCGCAACAATTCCTCGTTGGTTAAACCCTTATTAATAATATCCCGCATTCGTTGGGTGCCTGCTTCAGGGGCAAAAGTTAAACCCGTTTTACGAGTACCGCCGATAATATTAGCAATGTTTTCATCAAAACGATCTACCCTTTGACTAGGTAAAGAAAGGGAGATATTTTCATCCTTGAGACGGTTTTTGATTTCGATACCCACGGAAGGCAAAGAGAGATAATCAGAACAGCTGAGGGATAATAGAGAAAACTCATTAAACCCCGTGGCTTTCATACCATCTACAATACTATCAACCACCGCTTCAGGTTCCACATCCCTAGCAGGGCGGGTTAACATTCCTGGTTGACAAAAGCGACATCCCCTCGTGCATCCCCTACGGATTTCCACCGTAAGGCGATCATGGACAGTTTCCACATAGGGTACTAAACCGATAGAATAGGCTGGGATTGGAGTGGCTACCCTGCGCAAAATTCTTTCTGGAACATCGTCACGGTTAGGTTTAACACTGCCATCGGGTTGCATATCATAAAATTGCGGTACATATACCCCCGGCACTTGGGCAAGATCAAGTAGTAATTCTGTTCTCGTTAAACCGTCTTTTTTGCCTTCTTCAATGACTAAACCAATTTCGGGTAATAATTCTTCTCCGTCACCGAGGGCTACAAAATCGAAGAAATCGGCATAGGGTTCGGGGTTTGAGGTGGCTGTTTGCCCCCCTGCAAAGATGAGGGGGTAATCAGTATCTTTTCTTTCTTCCCATGTAAGGGGAATATCAGCTAAACTGAGCATCTCTAGGATATTTGTGGCGCCTAGTTCATAGCTTAAACTAAAGCCTAGTATGTCGTATTCTTTTACGTCTTTTTTGGTTTCTAGCCCGAAAAGGGGAGTATGGGTATCCCTCATTTTTTGGGATAAGTCGGGGGCAGGAAGGTAAGCGCGATCGCACATTTGCCGTGGTTGAGCATTAATGATATTGTAGAGAATAATATGCCCAAGGTTTGACGCTCCAACTTCGTAAATTTCGGGATATGTCAACACCCAACGCACTGAGGCGCTTTCCCAATCTTTATGTTTTGACCCTAATTCATTACCTAAATAACGAGCTGGTTTAAAGATGTCTGGGGTGATTAAATTTTCTGGTTTAATACTGGTACTAGGTGCGATCGGCATTACTATATAATATTGTGATTAAAACTATTTCCTCATTCAATTATAAACGTTATGTTGGTGATGATGATTTGAATTGGGGTCATCACCATTAATCAAGTTTGTTAACTTTAAAAAGTAGTTATTTCCACATTTTTTGATAAAAAAAGTAGTTCTTAAATTATTGACATTTATAGCTATATAGAGTTAGTTAAATAAGCAAAAACTTTATAGGCTATTAACAATTAATTTGCTTCTACTCAGTAACTCAAAAATATTTATTAACAAGGATTGAAGCATAAACAATCAATAATTATTACCTCCTGCTTATCACTTAATCAATCGATTATGAGCTTTTTCCATTCCTTGATAACAGCAGAGGGAACAGATAAACTGATGGATTCTCCATTGGTAGTTGATAGAGTTAAATTAACGGGAATTTCTGCCTGTAGTTGTGATAAAACTGAATTAAAATCATATTCTCCAACACTTCCTAGGGGTGGTTTATCTTTAGAAATTGTGCTGGAAATGTCCTTGGCACTAAGAGTTTTTCCCAACGAAGTGGTCAAAATTAAAGGCTGATTATGGTCTAAATCTACTTCACTAAACAAGCTGATAAGTCGTAAAGAAACAGTGGCACTACGTTCAGGATAGGTGCGTTTAAATGCAATGGTTTGCCAAGAATTTCCCATGTCATCTAGTAAATTTTGCCTTGATTGATAAAGCATTTGACCGGGGGATTCTTCTATTTGTCTGATGGTAGCAAAAGCTGGTGAAGTGCTTCCCAAAATTAGTGAAACACACATAATACAAACCATTAATAGAGATTTTATCCACTTAATTTGAGATTTATTCAAGGAAATTGAGTTCATAAAAAAATCCTCATAAATTGATCAATTTTGTTTTTTTCTATTTTAAGGCGATCGCCTCTTGGGCATTTTTCCAAGCTCTGAAGCTAGGGGGAAAACCTTTCACATTTTCATAGTTGAGCAGATGCAAAGTCATCACTCCCATAGAAGAACGATAACCCGTTGAACAATATAATACTACGGGGCGATCGCAAGGAATTTTATCTAAATTTTGAGATAATCTACGCAAAGGAATATTGATGGCGTTAGGAATATGACCAGATTTATATTCAGATGGCTCTCTAACGTCAACTAATAATGCTTGACTATTTACCATCAAATCTTTTAATTCTTGGACACTGGAGACTTTATAGTAATCTGATGGTATGAATTTAAGATACTGTTCTACGGCTGTTTCTAATGTGGGATAATCTTCGACACTAGACACGACGGAAGATTCAATCATTGAATTTGATGGGATAAAATTTTCTGATGCCATTAAGTCTGATTCAATGGTGAAAAAAAGACAGAATGACAAAATTACCTCGAATAGCAAAATTTTGATTGATTGTTTTAATTTCATAACTGCAGTTTAGGTTAAATAAAAAAAATTGGCAAAAATTATTTAAATAACCGCAAATATATTCTTGGTTATATGAATGAATATAACAAACTTATTAAATTTTGTGGTGAGGCTTTCATTAATTTTTTTGTAAGTTACTTTTTTTATCATTAATAAAAAATATTATGATCTAATTATAATTAAATAGTTAATTTATACTCTTTCATACCATAAAAAATTAGATCAGAATCAAAGATAATTTTATCTGCTAAAGATGGATAAATTTTAGCAAAATATTGTTTTAATAAGATGGTATCTCCCCCCGTTAAAATGATGGAAGAGGAGGGATATTTCTCTAACCAGTCATCGATAAATCCTTTGATACCGCCGAGAATGCTGTAAATAACTCCGCTTTGGATGGCATTGGGGGTATTTTTTGCCCAGCGGGGAATAAACTCTTCTAATATTTCCACTTCTGGCAGGGCAGCGGTGTTGAAAAATAGGGTTTCTATTTGTAGTTTTACCCCTGGCAAGATTGCCCCCCCTACTAATTCCATATGCTCATTTGCCCCTGTAAAGGTAAGGGCTGTGCCGCTGTCGATAACAAGAGAAGGAAATCCATATTTGCAACCGCCCCCCCAAAGGGCTAAAGTGCGATCGCACCCCATGGTTTTATAGATACCTTCAATGGGAATCGATTGAACATCGATGATGATGGTTTGGGGCAATTGGAGATATAGACGGGTAGCAGAAGGCACCACAGAAGCCACATAAAGGGGAATTGCTCTTTTTAAATAATTATTAATTTCTGGAGGGAGTATATCTTCTAATTCTCGTAAAGAATCACCCTTGATGGTATTCCAAGTTTGTTGTAACTGATTATCGGCAAAATAAGCCCAGTGTAAGCGAGAATTGCCAATCATTAAACCTAACCAATTTTCCTGACTCAATGCCTTTTTTCCCTAACGAATGCCTACAATAATACCCAATAATAAAATAAAGCCGATGGTTACATTTTGACCAAAAATACCACCATAGTTAATGGTATCGGGGTTAGGTTTTCTTAACTCTATATACTGTCCAACCCAAAGAATAACGGCGATCGCCCATGACACCCCAAAAATAAAGGAAAAACCATTTATAGTACCAAGATAAGCAAATAAACCAGCAGTCAGAGCAAAAAATAAACCCACGGCATCCGCCACAAAATCCCCAAAAAAGATAGCACTAGAATTAATCCCCACCTGTAAATCATCCTTTTTATCAGACATGGCATAAACCGTATCGAAGCCCAAAGTCCATAACACCGTTGCCCCCCACAAAATCCAAGCATTATCGCTCAAATCCCCTGTTACCGCACTCCAACTAATCAACACCGCAAAACCCCAAGCAATGGATAGCACCAACTGAGGCACAGGAAAAACCCTTTTCGCCAAAGGATAACAAATAATCACAGGCACAGAAGCCACACACAACCAAAAACTGAGAGGATTAAGGAAAAAAGCTAATCCTGCCGCACAACCAAGGGAAATAATAAAAACAGCAATACCTATCTTTACAGATAACGCCCGAGAAGCGAGGGGACGTTTTTTGGTTCTTTCTACCTTATCATCAATATTACGATCCCATAAATCATTGACAACACACCCCGCAGCGCTGGTGGCAAGACTACCTAAAATAACGATAAATACTAAACTAACGGGCGGTTTTCCTTCCCCTGCCAAAAATATTGCCCAAAGGGCTGGAATCATTAAAATCAGTCGCCCCGCTGGTTTATCCCACCGTAATAATTTAATTATGCTTTGTAAGGTATTAGGGTTATTAACTTCTGCAGAAGTCATGATAGTTTATTTATATGGTTGCCTTTAGCTTATTTTATCCTAACTTTAATACTGCAATAAACACAAAAAATCCCTCTTTCCCTCCTTATAAAGGAGAGATGCCAAAGGCAGAGGGGTTTAGTGGCAAAATTTTATATTTCTTGCCTTGATTTTATTGGGATAGAAATGGTAAAGGAATGGAGTTACCAGAATCTGATTTATTGGCAAGATTGACAAAAATTACTAGGGGTAATATTCCTGTGAAAATTCCTAATAGTACGGGGATATAAAAGTTTGCCCCGATACTCATTACCATGGCAAAGGTAAAGTTACCAATATAAACTCCGATGGGAATGGTTAGGGGAATTTGGTTAAAGTCCATAGGTTTTAGGCGCCAAATTAGGGTAGATACACTCATAAAGACTACTCCTGTACCAAACCAACCAACAAAGTTTTGGTAAGGCATTCCGAAAAAGGCTCCCGGCTGATCCCATAGCCAGAATGGTACAGAGGTTTGACTCATGGCTGGATCTAGTACAAAATCCCATGAGGTAAGCAATAACGAGCCAAAAACGATCGCCCCTAAATCTTTTACAAACACGGGTAATGATAATTTTTCTAAACCTACCCTAGTGATGAGATAACCACAAAAACCAAGATAAAACCAAGAAAGGGGAATGGTAAAGGGTACTAACCCAGAAATTTTGTATCCCAACCCAGAAAGGTAATGATAATCACCGAAGGGAAAACCTGTGCTAGTTCCTAACAATTCGCTTGTCAATGAAATGCCTAAAGCGGGAATCATAAACCCTAACCAGTGCCATAACCCTAGTTTACGATAAGCAAAAATGGCGATCGTAGCCCATCCTAAAATCATATATACCACACCCCCTCCAATCATTGACCAACTAAAGGCTGATTGTCCGATAGGGGGTAAACTGGCAACAAATTCGGGATGGGGCAACACCAACAATAATCCCGCCAAACCAAAAAACATCGCTAATATATGCCCGATGAAAAAATAACCTTCTTTTTCTCTAATTATTTGTTTAATCAATTTTCTTTACCCTCTTTATTTTCTGTAATTTGATGACATTCTTACTTTCCCTTACAGGGCAAATTTATATCTATAGTCCCTATTTTATTAAATTTTTCCAAAAATATTAAGAAAAGTTAAGAATTGAAAATTGATAATGGAGAATAAAAGTTTAATTTACCTTATTTTTGGTTATTCCATACCCTCGAACGACTATCCCTGAAAGGGAGAAAAAGAACCCTCCAACCCTTCCACAACAGTCTGAGTATTGAGCATTAATTTTTGTTGATAAGTTTCTGCTCCCGAACCAGATTCCCCTAAACCATCAGCAAACAAGGGATTATCAGCCACCTGCACCCCTGCCTCGTTAGCCACCGTATTGATTAAAGTTGGATTAACAGAGCTTTCCACAAAAATCGTCGGCACGTTGGTGTTTTGAATTTTTCTCACCAATTCCCCCACCCTTCCCGCCGTAGGGGCTTCCTCAGTACTGACCCCCTGTAAAGCAGTATTCGACTGTAAACCATAGGCCTCAACGAAATAACCGAGGGCATCATGGTTACTAACCAAAATTCTTTGATCTGTGGGTATAGTTTCTATCTGGGCTTTAATCCATCCATCCATGGCTTCTAAGTCATTGTTGATCATACTGGCTTGATCTTGGTATAGTTGAGCCTGACCAGGTTGCAATAGGGCTAACTGTTCCGAAATTACGTTAACTATGGACATACCATTACTAGCATCATGCCACACATGGGGGTCTGGAAATTCATCACCATCACCATGGCTATGTCCGTGATCATGTCCATCGTCCTCCGTCATCATGAGAGGATTTGCCACTGCCTCTTCATATACGGCAATTTTAGGAGCAGTATTATCAGTGGCATCCACTAAATTAATTAAATTTGGCTCAAAACCATAACCCCCATACAAAATCACATCTGCTTGATCGATCGCCCTTCGATCATCAGGAGTCGCTTGATATACATGGGGATCAATTCCTGCACTTACTAAACAATTTAAGTCAATGGTTTCTTGGGCAATTTGGCGGGTTAAATCACAAATAACATCCGTAGTGGCCACCACGAGGGGCAAATCTACTACTTCTGTTTCCGTTTCCAAATCTTCCGTTACTTGATTATTGGTAGTGGTAGGAAAATCACATCCTAATAAACCGAATAAGACTAAAGAAGGCAAAACAAACTTACTGTAGCGGTGAAAATTTAACATTGTTACTTTAATCTTTTATTATGGTAGTAGTGCAAACTTTTATGAGAATGATAATCATTTATTTATAAAATCTATGTTAGAGGTTGATCAAGTTGCTGTCAACTATCGAGGTATTATCGCCGTAGAAAATATTAGTTTTTGTTTAACGTCAGGGCAGATAGTCGGGATTATTGGCCCTAACGGAGCAGGTAAAAGTTCTTTGATCAAGTCAATTTTGGGCTTAATCCCCTTGGCACAGGGAAAAATTACTTTTCGCTCCCAAGCCTTGTCCAAACAGTTGGATCAAGTAGCATACATCCCTCAGAGGGCGCAAATTGATTGGGATTATCCCATTACAGTGGAAAAAGTTGTAATGATGTCGAGGATTCGTCATCGTCCTTTATTTCGTCCTCCTTCTCGACAGTCCAAGGAAATAGTTAAAACAGCCCTAGAAAGGGTGGGAATGTGGGATTTACGGCAACGTCCCATCGGGCAGTTGTCTGGGGGGCAACAACAGAGGGTATTTTTAGCCCAAGCCTTGGCTCAGGAAGCGGAGTTATTTTTATTTGATGAGCCTTTTTCGGGGGTGGATAAAAAAACAGAGGGGATGATTTTTAATGTGTTGGATGAGTTGAAAAGTCAGGGCAAAATTTTGTTGGTGGTAGGGCATGAATTAAAAGAAACTTCAAGGGAATATGACCGTTTTTTATTAATTAATAAAAAGTTAATTGCCAATGGTTCTAGGGCTGAAGTTATTACCCCAGAAAATTTACAAAAAGCCTATGGAGATAATGTAATTTTATTGACTAATAATTAAAGTTAGGGAACGGGGAACAGGGAATGGGGAACTGAATTTTAAGTTTTTACCAATGATTTAGATCTGAATAAATAAGATTAGTTTAGTTGTTTTTTGAGGAGTATATGTTAGATTTTTTGCTTGAACCTTTATCATTTGGTTTTATTCGTAATTCTATGGTAATGATTATTTTGTTAGGAGTTTTATGTTCCGTTACAGGTAGTTTTTTGATTGTGCAAAGGATGGGCTTTTTAGGGGAAGTCATTGCCCATGCTGTGTTACCCGGATTGGCGATCGCCTTTTACATTGGCATAGACATCTTTTTAGGGGCATTCATATCAGGGATGTTGAGTAGTTTAATAATTGCGTGGATTCAATCCCAATCGAGGGTAAAAGTAGATGTAGCCATGTCCTTAGTTTTTTCTGGTTTTTTTGCTTTGGGAATCCTATTAATTACCCTTTTACAAAGTAGAATTGATTTACATAGTTTTCTTTTTGGAGACATTTTAGGAGTCAGAGGAAATGACTTATGGAGAACATTTTTTATAACCATTTCCGTGCTAATTTTTGTTAAATTATTTTATCCCCATTTACTTTTTTATACTTTCAATCCCCTTGGCGCTCAGGCGATCGGTTTACCAGTACAATTAATTAATATAGGCTTAGTTTCCGCCATTACCCTAACTATCATCGCCAGTATGCAAGCCGTAGGGGTAGTATTAGTCGTATCTTTGCTTGTTGGCCCTAGTATTACCGCCTATTTATTGGTAAAAGAATTGCATCACATGATGATGTTAGGGGGAATTTTGGGAGCCATTAGTGGTGTTGTTGGAATCTATATCAGTTATTATTTCAATGCCCCTTCTGGTGCTGCCATTGTATTAGTCGTAACAGTGATGTTTTTATTAGCCTTTTTATTTAGCCCCAAAGAAGGAATTTTAACCCGTCCTCCATTTTTTACCAAACAAAATAAGTTAATTAAGTAAGTGGACATAATCAAATCAATTTAGGCAAGGGGTTTAAACCCCTTGTTCATAAGAGTCTTAATAAAATAAGAGCTATAATTAATTTCGCCAACCTACTTAGCCATCTAGTAAAGATTAAAAAATGATTTATGCTTATTTACTGATGATAAAAACTATTTTTTATTAAGATAAATATTATTATGATAGTTTTTGACATTTCCTGATTAAAATAAAAGTACCAGCGCCCTTAACCCTAGTTTTTTATGCTTAGGAAAAAAAGAATTATCAGTTTTCTTTGTATTTCATCCCTCATAGGCCTTATCAGCTGTGAGTCTATGCCCGATGAAGTCAACAACAATCAGGGTATTCCCATCAGATTTTTAGCAGGAAGCGACTTAAAGCAATTTTGCGAAGCATCCGCCGAAAAACTTAACGCCACCAAACCCCAGTTGAGTAGCGGAGAAAGATATTATCTAGTGTGCGACATCAAAGGAAGCGGAGATGTATTTCAAGAAGTAGTATCACTTTCTCAACAACTAGCCAACGGCTCTATTTCCTCTGATGACGAGAGATTTCCTAGCCTTATCTCCTTCGACGGCCCCATTTATCAAAATCAACTAATTTACGAAATCGATAAAATATTTCCAGGACAAAACTACATTCCCCCCATTACCGATTCTCCCCTATTGGTGTATAGCCCTATGGTGTTTATGACCACCACCGAATTGGCACCAGCCTTGGCTAAAGCTCCAAACTTATATACCGTATTACAACAATATGACAACTATCAGCAACTAGACTCGAGCGCCCTTCCCCTACCCATACACTTTGTACAAACAGCACCCACCCGCTCTAATTCAGGACTACAAACCCTTGTGGCACAATTTGCTTCCGTTGCCAACAAACCTCCCGAAGATTTAACCATCGCCGACATAGAAGCCCATCAAGAGGAAGTGAGGGAGATTCAGCAAAAAGTTACCCGTTACGGAATTTCCACTGGTACTCTCGCCCAATCCATGGTAGAAAATGGGGTATTTTGGGCTTCTGTTGGTTCGGTGTACGAGTCTTTGGTTATTGCCGCCAACAGTCAAGGGGATAACAGCCAAAAATATCAAGCAGTATATCCTCAATCCACCTTCAGTTCCGATATTCGCTCCATTTTACCCGATGCTCCTTGGGTTACGCCCCAAGAAAAAGAAGCTAGTGAAGCCATCATCGAATTTATGCGTCAACCAGACATTCAGGCGATCGCCGTTAGCTTGGGATTACGCCCTGGGGTGCCTGGAGTACCATTGGGAAACAAATTTAGTGCCGAATTTGGGGTAAATCCAAACCCCACCTACGAATCCTATCGTCCCCCTCAGCCCGAAGTGGTAGAGGTGATGTTAGAAAGTTGGCAAAACTACGCCAAAAAACCCTCCCTAGTAGCGGTGGTGGTAGATATTTCTGGCTCCATGCAAGGAACTAAATTTAGTTCTGTTCAAAATACCTTACTTAGTTATATCAACAATCTGGGTAGCAAAGAAGAAATCGTGGTCATCCCCTTTAATAATGAAATAGGGCAACCCTTACGAGTTAGTAGCTCACCAGAAGATAAAGACAGAGCCATTCGTTATATTTCTTCCTTACAGGCAGGGGGAGGCACAAGGCTCTATGACAGCGCCCTTTTTGCCCGTAATTGGTTAAGGGAAAATCTCAAAGATGAAGCTATTAATGCAGTGTTAATTTTGACTGATGGGGAAGATTCAGGCTCACAGGTCAATTTATCACAATTAGAACAAGAATTACAACAAAGTGGCTTTAATAGTGATGAAAGGATTGCTTTTTTTACCATTGGTTATGGTAATGAAGGAGATTTTAACCCCGATATTTTACAAGAAATTGCTCAGATAAATGGGGGTTATTATCGCAAAGGAGATCCCGAAACCATTGCCCAAGTTATGGAAAATTTGCAAGTAGAATTTTAATACTTTTATCTATCTAAAAATCCATGAAAATAGTTAATCCTCTTAATTATCCTTTAGCGGTTTTATTTGCCTGTATTTGTTTGATTTTTGGGGCAAGGGTGATAAAACTTTCTCCTTGGTTAATGTTGCCCATAACAGGGGCTATTTCCTTTGTAGGGGCTGGTTATCTAGCAAAAAAAGAACCTCCCAAAGTTAACTTAAATAACCCTATTTTAGAACAAGAATTAAACAATGCCAAAATCCAAGCAAAACTATTAATTAGTAAAGCAGAACATTTAAGAATTGAAGCCCAAAAACTATTACAAAATGCTTCCCAAATGGAATTATTAACCGCCGTAGAATACACCTGCCAGCGCACCTTAGAACTACCAGAAAAAATAAATCATTTAACCCAAAAATTAGCGGGGGGAGATTCCTTGTTATCTAGGGAAGAATTAAACAAACAATTACAACAAGTAAAAAGCCAACAAAAAAATAGTAAAGGAAGGGCTTTAATACAATTACAACAATTAGAAAATACCCTAAAAAATAATTTACAGTTGGTAGAAGAAGGACAAGATGCAAGGGAAGCCCAAGTTTTTTCTATCGTTACTATTATTACTGAATTTGCAGGGGTTTTACAGCAATTACAAAATAAATTAAGGTCTGCTAATTTAGATAATTCGGAAGAAATACAAGAATTAAAAGATTTAAATAATGAATTAAATAATTTTCAAGAAAGTATGGATGTATTGGTATAAATTTTTTTGAATTAAATTTTTAGTTATGAAAATACGATCGCCCTTAGCTCCCTTTAATAAGGGAGAACTCAATTTAAAAATCTGACAAATAATTCAGGACTGCTATATATAATTAGGTAAAAAGTTATGAATAAAAAAATTATTTCCAGCGCCCTTATAACCATATCTACTATCATCGCCTATGTACCATTACCTAATCAAAATAAAACTTTAAATGTGGTCATTGGCTCAGAATTAGAAGAACCTTTAGCAGAAATAGAAAAAACTTTTGAACAAAATTATCCCGATATTCAAGTTAACTTAAAAATACAAGGATCTCAAGATATTGTTAATAACATTATCAATCAAAAAAATGATTTTCAACCAGCCATTGTAATCCCTGCTAGTGATGAATTAATTAGTCAATTAGAGACGAGATTAAGGGCGATCGGGCAAGAAAAACCATTTTATAATAATCCTCAACCCATCGCGAAAACCCTCTTAGTGGCGATCGCATGGCAAGAGAGAGGAAATATTTTATTTCCTAATAATCAATTTAATTGGCAACAATTAGAACAAGCATTAATAAGCAAAAATTGGCAAGATATAGGAGGTAATAGTAACTGGGGAAGTTTTGATCTTCTCATGACAGATCCTACCCGCTCCAATAGTGGGCAATTAACCCTTAATTTATGGGCAGAAAATAAACTAAATCAGAATACCTTAGCCATTAATAATCTTGCTAATAACGAAGTAGAACAACTTTTTTCTTTACTCAAAAACTCCGTCTATCAACCACCAAGATCCACTGATATTTTACTACAAGAATTTATTGTACGAGGAGAAAATGACGCTGATGTTGGTTTAGTTTACGAAAGCATTGCCCTATATCGCTGGTCACAAACAAATCAAAATAAAGTGTATCAAATTTATTATCCAAATCCAACCACCGAAACTTTTTCCACGGCCGTAATTCTAAATAATAATTTAAGCCAAGGTGAACAACAATCAGCAGAAAAATTTATCGATTATTTATTAGCAGACAATCAACAAATTACTTTAGCAAAATATGGCTTTAGACCCATAAATAATAACATTAATTTAACAACCATTAATGACACCCCTTGGAGTAACAATATTCTTGGGATGGAAATAAATCCCCCCGTAGAAATAAAATCTTCCCCTTCCCCTGAAATTATTAATGAAATTCAAAAAGTATGGCTTAGAAATTAAAACAAACTAATTATTAATATAGCTGTTTGAATTATCACAAAAATCTTTAAGTACGGTAGCGTACAGACAAGAAAATTATTTTATATAATAATTATTAAGACTCTGTTTGTGCAAAATACCTTGATTAACAAAAATTCCATTTCTCTCAATAAACTACTCCGTACATTAACAGAGTCTGAATTTGAGAAAATATCGCCTTACTTCCAAGAAGTAAATTTAACATCGGGAACAATTCTTCATGAAGCCTATGAGCCAATTAAAGTGGTCTATTTTCCTTTGACGGCAATGATTTCCCTTGTTTCCATCATGGAAGATGGCTCTACCACAGAAATCGGTTTGGTTGGTAATGAAGGAATGATAGGGCTACCCGTGTTTTTAGGGGGACAATATACCATTAGTCGTGCCATTGTTCAAATGAAAGGTAAAAGTCTTAAAATGCGATCGGATGTATTAGTTAGAGAGTTTAAAGAAGCTGGTGCGCTGCAAAAAATATTACTGCTTCATACTCAAGCCAGGCTCACTCAAATAGCCCAAAGTGCCGCCTGTAACCGACAACACAAAATAGAAGCCCGATTGGCACGGTGGTTATTATCAGTGTACGACTGCGTACTACAAGATGAGTTAGATCTCACTCAGGAATTTATATCTAATATGCTAGGGGTACGTAGGGCAGGAGTCACCATTGCAGCAAAAGCCCTTCAAGATAAAGGCATTATTCGCTATAACCGAGGAAAAATATTGATTGTTGATCATAAGAAATTAGAACAGACATCTTGTGAGTGCTATAGAATCGTACAAAATGAGTTTATCCGCCTACTAGGTTCTTGTCGAGGGTAAATATTCCGTACGTTATCGTACGGTGAAACAGTTGAATAAAGATTATGATTAAGTCATATGGTTAGTACGAATTACTTAAGTTATTTTACTTAAGTAACATTTAAAAAGACCCTCGGAAAAAGAAAAATTTACCCATGTAATTTGACTGCGGGTTCAAAAAAACAATTATGGTTTCGGTATAGGGATAAACATTAAATATAAAGTTTAATGCTGAAAACTTTTACATATTTTGACTGTCGTTAGTATTTGGACTCAGGATGACATTAATTAATTAAATTTTTCACTATTTTTTACTTAAAGAAGGAGAAAGATGATGTCTTATAGAGTATTTAATTCCACTTTGTCCATTGTCCAAACAGAAATTGATCATTTTTCGGAAAATTCTGCCCTAGAAGATTTTCATCAACAAGCATTATCTTTGCCTTATTTCCGTAATAAATTGGTCACAAAAATACTTAATAATATTCCTAATCATCATGTATTGATACATGATCAAACTAATTATATAGATGATAACACTTTCTGTATTGGCGTGACAGATGAAATATTATTAATCAGGAAAAAAATTAGTGAATATATCAGAGAAGTTGTGACAGAATACCAAGTTCTTAGTGTTGTAGATAAAAAAGTTATTCCTAAAAACAATTTAGTTCCATTTTCAGAAGTGTTTTGGTGGATTAGAATTGATACCATGAAACCTGCTATGACTTATTATTTTGGTCCTTTTGATAGTTTACGAGAAGCGGAGGAAAATTGTAATGGTTATATTGAAGATTTAATAGAAGAAAAAGCAGAAGAAATTACTTTCGATTATCAATATTTTGAGCCTGATTCCCTAACTATAAATAGGGATGTAAAAGATTTACAGGTAGAAAATGAGCAGTTATGGGATGACTTGGAGTATGCAAAGTTTGAAAAAAACTACTATGAAAGTTTATTTTTGTTTTCTCCTGATAGTTGTTTAATTATTGATAATAATGGAATCATTAGACTGGCTAATGGTAATGCTCAAGAAATGCTCAAAACTTCCAAAGAGAAGTTAATGAATAGTTCTGTAAATTTGTTTACGGAGAATGGTGATTTTCAACAATCATTACATTTAATGTGCGAGACAAATAATGGAAATGGAAAAAATTTAGATCAAAAAAATCATTTTTTTACTATTAAGTTATCCTTGCCCCATGGTGAAATGATTTGTGTTAGTGTCAAGGCAAATATTATCTGGGATTGTGAGCATAAAATGATTGGGTGGCATTTGTCCCTTCATGACATCACCAATCTACAAGAAACCCATGATGATCTTTTTCGTCAGTCTCGGTATGATTCCCTTACTAATTTACCCAACCGTCGCTCATTGTTAGAGTTTTTAGAGAAGGTTTTAGATCAAGAGCAAAAAGGAAAAAATAATCAATTTGCGGTTCTTTTTCTTGATATAAATAAATTTAAGAGTATTAATGATACTTTTGGTCATTCTACTGGGGATGAAGTTTTAGTTATTTTGGCAAAAAGGTTAATGACTTGTATAAGAAGTTTTGACCATGTTTCTCGATTGGGGGGAGATGAGTTTATGATAGTTTTAACTCATATTCGTTCTCCCCATGAAGCCAAAGAATGTGCTTATCGTATTCAAGAGTCTTTGTCTAGTTGTTTTCATGTTAGCCAAAAGGAAATTATGGTTACGGTTAGTATTGGTATTGTCATCGGTGATATGGACAGTTCCAATTTACCGAAAATTTTATCCCACGCAGACATGGCGATGTATAAGGCAAAAAAAGAAAAAGAATTATTTTATATACATGATGATTAGTTAATATCTAATGTTACGCAAAAATACAATTAATTAGTTTGAAGTGGTAAAAAAGTTCGATGTTCAGGCTATGTTTGTAGAGGCGCTGGGCAAGGGGCTAGGAGTTGGGCAAGGGGCCTCGCGCCCCTTGTTAAAATTTACAGATAAAACCTAACTTATAAATGGGTGCGTAACGTCAGTTAATATCTCATATTTTTTTCTATTTAAGGTAAAGTAATTTTATTTTATTTAGGGAAAAATTAGCTATAAAGATTAAGAGAATTAGTAAATATAGAAATATATAAATTTATTAAGCTATTATGATAGTATAACGGCATAAATTTATAGTGATAAATAATAAAACTTCAGATAATCAAATATTAGCTTCTATCTCTCAGGATGAATATAAAATACTTTTTTCCAATTTAGAGTATGTTTCTTTAATATCTGGACAGATTATTTATAAACAAGATCAAAAAATTGATTATGTATATTTTCCTCTTCATTCGATGATTTCTTTGGTATCAACTTTGTTGAATAAAGCAACAATTGAGGTTGGTTTAATTGGCAATGAAGGGTTAATTGGACTTCCTGTTTTTTTGGGTGGAAATTATGCCACTAATGATACTATTGTCCAGATTCCTGATAGTGCTATGAGATTAGGTGCTGATATTTTTTTGGCGGAGTCGAGACGACCAGGAGAACTTCAACGAATATTATTATTATATACTCAGGCTCGATTAACACAAATATCTCAAAATGCTGTGTGCAAGTGTCATCATTCTATTAATCAACAGTTGGCGACTTGGTTACTTTTTGTCCATACTTCGGTAGATCAAGATGAGTTACCATTAACTCAAAAGTTTATTTCTCAAATGTTGGGGGTAAGACGAGCTAGTGTAACAGAAGTGGCTCAAAAGTTTCAAAAGGCTGGTGTTATTCGTTACACGAGGGGAAGCATAACAATTTTAAGTAGGGACCTTCTTCGTTCTATGTCCTGCGAATGTTATGACGTTGTTAAGGGGGAGTTTAAAAGACTTCTTAATTTTACTTAGAAGGATGTGATCATGGAACGTTGTCCATATGGGTACTAGGATGCGATCGCCCTTATATCAATTTCTATATAATTATTACAAAATATAAATTTTTCTAAGACTTGTCAGCAAATAAAGACAATTAATGATCTTTTTTACCTAAATAGTATCGAAAAATACTAAAGTATCAACTTATCAATATACTTCTAACACTCCATATTGAAGGATTGTACGTTATATTAATAAATGTAAAGCAAAAATTAAGTTTTCCAAATCAATCAAACTTAATAAAAGCAATTATTGAGTAATAACAATGAAATTCTATTCAATTATTAGTAGGGCATTGCAACCCAACTGCGATATTCGCTGGGCAGAGCAAACTACTTGGACTGTATTACGAGCCGTCATTGGTATCATGATGATTCATAACGGCTTAGATAAGTTAGGTAATATCGAAAGTTTTGCCGAGGCTTATGTGTCTTATATCGGCTTACCTTTCCCTATCTTCTTTAGCTATGTAGCGGCTTACACCGAGTTAATTGGGGCGCCTTTGGTTGCCATTGGTTTATTTACTAGACCTGCTTCTTTGGGCTTGTTTGCTACTATGTGTGTGGCGATGTATCATCACATTTTAGTGGCGGGTTTAAGTCTTCCTTATCTGGAGTTATCTGCTATCTATGCGGGTTGTTTCCTCCTTTTCTTGGTTAATGGTGGAGGTTTATTCTCTGTGGATGCTTTATTGTTCAATATGATGGACAAAAGTCTTGTTAATCAAAAGGTTGAACAGGCGAAGTTACTAGAAAAAGTTTACCAAGATTCTAATTCTGAGCAACAAAAATCACTGTCTTAAGAATTAATACAATCTTTTAGTTTTATCCCCTCTTGGTAGGGGATTTTTTTTTGAGAATAGTAATAGTGAAGCAAAAAAACCCTCTCTACTATGAGAGGGTTAAAGATAAAAATTAGTTTGCACAGGCGGTGCATTCATCTTTGAAGTTATCTTTTTGGACTATACGGACGTAATAGACTGCTTTACAACCTTCCTCCCATGCCATGATGAGAGTATTAAATATATCTTTAGCTTTTAAGGCTCTTTCAGGCTCATGGGGGTGATATACTCCCTCATTGAGGTTAAATAACAACTCCATGGAAATACCTGTATCAATCCATTGTTGTATTACTCCTGTGGCTTTAACCACCATGGTTTGGTCTAGGTTTTTATTTTCTTGGTAAAACCAGATTTTATCGCTGATATAGGGGGGGGCAATGGGTACAGTACCTTTTGCCCATTTGTCATAAAAGAAACGGCTATAAACGGGTAAAATACTGGCAGTACAACCTTGTACCAAACTAGATGAGGTATTAGGGGCGATCGCTGTTACGTGGGAATTACGGATACCGTATTTTTGAATGTCGTCGGCTAAAATCTGCCAACGGTCAGGTTTATAGGCATTTTCCTTGAACCATGCCACAGGTTTTGAACCAATTAACAAACCCTTACTCCAATCGCTACCATCAAAAGCATCAAAAGCACCCCTTTCTTGGGCTAATTTCATAGATGCTTGGGTACAATAAAAACCCATATCCTCAAATAGGTTACTAATTTCTTGAAGGTTGTTGTAACGTAATTCTTTTTTGGCTAACCAATCCGCTAAACCCATGGCGCCTACCCCAATGGTACGATAACGATTATTGTGCTTTTTGGCATCAGCAAAGGGAGGGTTAGTAATATCAATGGTGTTGTCAAGAATTCTAACCGCAAGGGTGCAAACTTCGTCTAATTCTTCTTGCTCAAGGTTAGCAAGGTTCAGGGATACGAGGTTACAACAGTGGGCATATTCCCCAGATGTTACATTGCTAAAGCTCTCGGTGCATTGCCCTGTTAGGATACCGTTAAACATCCCTAGATGGCGTAAAGGCTCATTAAAACAATAAGTATCATCATAACGACAAGTTAACTCTATTTTTTCCACACGGATAAACTGAGTTGCTTCCCTTTGAGGTTCTCTTAATGTCCATTGTAAACGATTAGTTTTTAACCCCAATTGTCCCAACTGGAATAAGCCGTTAGAAGAAATCAATAAACGATATTTTGCTTGACAAAGATAGTCCCGATATTCTCCTTTTCCATCAGGAAGAGATTGAAAACCCATGTCCGCCATTTTAACTACTTTAGAATCAACTCCTAAAGTTTGTAGCATTAGGCGAATATCTAGGAGGAATTGTTTATGAGTAGAAGCAATCTGTAAGGATTCATTGTCACCATTTCTGGCCACTGTACCATCAGCATCTAATAACCCAGCTAACCATTCTAAACGGGATTTGATGGTATAACCATTGACAGGGACACTAAACTTCTGAGGAATATCTAAGGGAAGTTTACAGACGATTCTATCGTGATTAACGTCATCATAGATGGCTAATTGATCTCGTTCAACTCGCCAATTTCCATTTTTAGAACTACCTCCATAATATTTATTACGAACATTAATAAAAGGTAATAATTCTTTTTTGCTTCCGTATAAATCTATTTCTGGTTTGCCCATGCCATCGTGGCTACCATCACCACTAAAAAATCCAGAGGTGTAGGCATAGGGAAATTCTACATCGTATGCTGACTCTACCAAAGGAAGACGATATTTAATGAGTTTGTCTCCTTCTTGTAAGTCTTTTGCGTCAACAATTTTGACTTTTCCTTTGTAGTTTTCTTGAATGTGGAATTTATGATAATAAGTACATTCGAGGAATTCACCGTTAGAAAAATGAACTTTTAATAAAGGCTGATTTTCCCCTGTTTTCTTTATTAAAACGTTTGACCATTCCGAGCCATTCCAAATATTAACTTTTTCGCCCACTAAATCGGCGATCGCCATTTGCCCCATATCGGTTAATATCTTTGTTTCTCCTGCCACACATAAATTTACCCCTGGAATATAGCCATCATGTTTGTTAGGATTGGCTTTATTTATAGTATCTTTGAAGGCAAGATAGGGCATACCTGTTTCCACTTGCGATCGCATTATATGCTTAAATAATTCCCTAGCGTTTATCTGCTTATGCAGTTTAATAACAGTATCAAGATTGGCTTCAATGTCTTGATAGGCTTTCTCAAACTCATCTCCCCACATTAAAGGTAAATCATAACCTAGTTTTTCCTTAACCTCTAGGGGATCAACCAATGTCCATGACTGTTTGTTTTTTACCCGACGCATAAACTCATCGGTAATTACTAATTGAGGAAATACATCATAAGCTTTACGGCGTTGATCTCCATTTTCTGTCTGCATTTCAAGGAATTCGGGTACATCCAAATGCCAAATGTCCAAACCAACGGTGACAGCCCCTGCCCTTCTACCCCCTTGATTTACGGCGATGGCAGTATCATTCAAAAGTTTTACCCAAGGAATAACCCCCCCAGAGGCATTTTTTTTGCCCATGACGGCGCTACCTGTGGCCCTAATGCGTGATACATTAACCCCCACACCACCGCCATTTTTGGAAATACGGGCGGTATTGGTGATTTCTCGATAAATGCTTTCGAGGTTGTCTTCCATGCTGATAATAAAACAGCTGGTGAGGGAACCGTTAGGCACTCTCAAATTCGCTAAAATTGGTGTAGCAAGGGAAATACGGCGAGATGCGATCGCCTCATAAAACTTTTTGGCATAGGTTAAGCGATTCTCTGGTGCTTCTTGACTAGCCAGTAGTAATGAACAAGTTAAGAAGGCTTCTTGGGGTAATTCATCGGGCAACAAATAACGGGAAGTAAGTAACACTGTACCTGCATAGTCATAGTCCAAATCCCAATCGGGGTTAATCCAACCATTAGCGGTTTCTAATTCTTCTGCTGAATAGACTAAGATGCGATCGTCATATTTACCCGCATCTACAAAAGATTGGACAGTTTTGGCATAGTTTCCATAATTGTAGCCACGACTTACAAGAATCTCTTTCCATAGACTCCACATCGATAAACGCCCAGCAACGTAACGCCAATCAGGTTCATCAATATTACACATTTCTAGGGCGCAGTTGACTAAGTTGTCTTGGATTTCCCTAGTGCTGATGCCGTAACGGATACGGGTTTTCAATCCAGCCTCAAGGGCGATCGCATTTACATCTTTATCAGCACAAGCCCAGTTAACTACATTCCTGATTTTGCTTATATCTAAATCTGCTAAACGGCCACTTCTTTTTACCACCTTGATGGTACTAGATTGATTTTCTACATGATTACTTGATTTATTGCTGTCACTAATTGACGTTTCGATTGCCTGTTCTTGAGTATCGAATAACATTTGTGTCGTTTACCTAAAAGATTCCTTCTATAAGGATCTTATTATAGCATATACTGTGTACTACAAACATAAAACAATTCACAATTTAAGTTGCGATACTACCCTTTGAAATGGTTAGGGTGAGGAATAAAAAACAGGCAATGGGCATGGACAATTAACTAGTAAATTTTAATGGTCAATTGTCCTTGGATTATCTACACATAACGATTGAGTAAGGCTTGTAAACCACCCTGATAACCAGCCCCAACGGCATTCATACGCCACTCTCCATCTTTGCGATACAACTCCGCCATAATAAGTGCTGTTTCCACTGAAAAATCTTCTTCCAAGTCGTAACGTAAAACTTCTTCCTTGGTAGCCACATCCACCAGTCTTACAAAAGCATTACGCACCTGTCCAAAATTTTGTCCTCTTTTATCGGCTTCATGGATGGTAACAGTGACAACGATTCTTTGCACATCTTCAGGTACTTTCCTTAAATCAACGATGATTACCTCGTCATCTCCTTCTCCTTCTCCCGTGAGGTTATCTCCCATGTGTTTGACAGATTTAGCAGGATCTGGACTGGTCAAATTATTATAAAAGATAAAGTGATTATCGGATATTAATTTTTCTTGATCATTGAGTAAAAATACGGAAGCATCTAGGTCAAAATCTTTGCCCGTATCGGTTACATTGGTATCCCACCCCAAGCCAATAAATCCTGCTGTTAATCCTGGGGCTACTTTATCGAGGGAAACTCTTTGTCCTTTTTGTAGTGATATTGCCATAATTTTCTTTGTTCGGTTTTTTTCTACTACCCTATCAATCATAAATGCTAATTCTGCTTAATCAGCATCTTTTTTTGTGTTACAGACGTTATGGGCGTACTACAACGTCTGTTGAAATAGGTTAAGGGTTTCTTGCCATGCTTCTCGTGCTACAGTTTCATTGTAAGATGAACGGCGGTCACAATTAAATCCATGTTCTGCCCCTTGATAACGAAATACTTTATGGGTTATGTCGTACTTTTGTAATTCTTTTTCGATTTGATCTACCTGCTCAAGAGGGATGCTTTGATCATCCATGCCAAAATAGCAGTTTATGGCTCCTTTTATCTCCTTGGTGCGGGTAATAGTCGGATCACACTCCCCCGGACACCAATTCGCAATTCCAGCCCCATAATAAGATGCAGTGGCTTTTATATCCTCAAGGGTGGCGGTTAAATATGTGACATGACCGCCAAAACAAAAACCCATGGTGCCGACTCCTGTTTTTTTCACATTGGGCAGGGTATAAAGATAGTTAATGGCGGTTTGAATGTCTTTTAGTAATTCCGATGCTTTGGTTTGATTTTTGTACTCCCTACCAACCTTTACATCCTCGGCAGTGTAGCCCGTTTCAAAATGGGGGGCAATTCTTTGATAGATAGCAGGGGCAATCGCCACATAACCCTTGGCGGCTATCCTCGAAGTAACATCCCGAATATGCTCATTTACCCCAAAAATTTCCTGTACTACTATTACCCCAGGATAAATTCCCTCATCTTCGGGAGTAACCAAAAAAGCAGGAATATTAATATCTTCACCACCAAGAGTAACAGACTGAGTTGTAATATCCATAATCTATATTGTGTTGTTAATGGAACTTAAATGAAACTAGCTCAACAATCATAAAAAATCAAGGCTATTTATCAGTGGCTTAAGTTTCTTGCAATGTTTAGTTTACTATCGTTAGTAATCAGCACTACCCATTAAGCGCGATCGCAAATTATCAAAACCAATGCGTTCTTTTGCGGAGATAAAAACGGCGGTGGGATACTCTTGTTTAGCTAATTCTAAATGTTCAATATCCGCTTGATCAATTTTGTTAAAAGCAATTAATTCCTCCGCAGGGGCAAGGGGCATATCTCCCAAAATATTTTTTACCGATTCAATATGACTTTGCCAAGCAGGGTGAGATAAATCGACCACATGAAGGAGAGCATCCGCTTCGGTGACTTCTTCTAGGGTTGCCCGAAAGGAATCCACCAAGGAGGGGGGTAACTCATGGATGAAGCCCACGGTATCAGTTAATAAAATAATGTTGGATTCCCCTGTATTTTGCTTTGTGATGGTTAATCGGCGGGTGGTGGGGTCAAGGGTTGCAAAAAGTTGATCGGCGGTATATACTTCAGCGTTAGTAAGGGCATTGATGAGGGTTGATTTCCCTGCATTGGTATAACCCACGATGGCCACGGTAGGTATTTCTTCGTGTTGTCTTTGTTGACGCATACGGGCGCGATGGCTTTGGAGTTGATTAACTTCCTGTTGGAGGCGGGTAATACGTTTCTGGATTGCCCTTCTTTCCGTCTCTAGCTTGGTTTCCCCTGGCCCTCTGGTACCGATACCACCCCCTAACCTTGACATAGCCCTTCCTCTACCTTTAAGACGAGGTAGCATATATTCTAGTTGGGCTAATTCTACTTGTAATTTCCCTGCCCGTGATTGCGCCCTCTGGGCAAATATATCTAATATTACCTCAGTGCGATCGACTACTTTTACCCCAAATTGAGTTTCGAGGTTTCGGGCTTGGGAGGGGGATAAATCTCGATCAAAGGCGACTAAATTGGCTCCCATACTCTGCACTTGCAGGGCAATTTCTTCCACTTTACCCGCTCCCACCAAAGTTTGAGGGTGGGGTTGACTCCTTTTTTGTTCGAGGGTTGCCAATACTTTACCCCCTGCACTTTCCACGAGCCTTTGTAATTCTTGTAAACTATCGTCAAATTTTTGGGGTGTTATGCGATCTGTCATTAGCCCTACTAATAATACTCGCTCTTGGGAGTCATCTACTTCTTGGGCAACAAATTCCCTGCTAAATTCCTCCTCCAAACCGTCCACGAGAGTGAGAAAGTCTTGTTGGGCGATCGCCTCTATCTCTTGAGCAGGGGACACTTCCCAATAGGTTTGGGTATCTTGGGCTGGAATGAGGTGGGCTAAATAAACATCTTTGATAAATCCTGATGCACCGCCTCCTTTCCTTTGTATTCCTTGCCCTGTAAGGGTAAACACCAAAAGAGCATCTAACCTTTGTCTTGCCATGGCGGTTAAACTGGCTTCACTGGGGGGAATGGGCTTGATGGAGGTACTCAAACACCGAATGCCCGATAGTCTCTGCGCCCCGTAACGGGGTAATTCAAGGGGAGGAATTTGGGTTTGACGGGGGGTTCCTACACCTACTCTGATCACCTGTCCACGACGATTTAAATAGACACATACCGCCTGTTTGAGATCACTACTGATGGAGGCAATTCTTTCAGCAAATTCGGAGGTTGTCAGGCGATCGCTCCTTATTCTTTGTTGGTATAATCTTTGTAATTGTTTGAGTTGATTGGGCTTGATTCCTTGTAGATTTCCGTAAATAGGTGCGATCGACATTCAGCAAAGATTATTTAATAGTGATACCTCTTTTATCTTAACCAAAAACCACAGTTAAATAATTGATAGTCTTGCTTAATTTAAGGTGTTGCTGATTTTAGATATAATTTCTCATTTAGGCAGGGAACAGAGAGCGGTGATAATATTTTGGTGTCTTAATTTTTAGCGTCATTCAATTATGCTTCATACCATGATTAAGCAATGCCAATAATTCTATTAATAGTCTTTTTGCTTAATAGCTTTTACTGTCTAAGAACAGTAATTTGGGGTTTTATAACCTAATACTCTCGCCCCTCTCCCTAAGGGAGAGGGAAAAAACTATTTAATCGTTAAGGATAGTTTGAACTACATCCTCGATGGCAATGTCTTGGGCTTCTTTGGTGGCACGTTTCACAAATTCTACTTTACCGTCTTTGAGAGAGCGCCCTGTCACAACCCGATAGGGAATACCCACTAAATCAGCATCTTTGAATTTTACCCCCGCCCTTTCGTTACGGTCATCTAAAAGGGTATCAATTCCAGCTTGGTTAAGGTGGTTATATATTTGCTCTGCCGCTTTTACCTGTTGCTCGTCACTGACGTTGGGAATGATAACAATGGCTTGATAAGGTGCGATCGCCCTTGGCCAGATGATACCATCTTTATCATAGGATTGCTCTACCGCTGCCTGAGCAAGACGAGATACCCCAATACCATAACATCCCATCACAAAAGGTTCTTCTTTTCCTGCCTCACTGGTGTAGGTGGCGCCCATGGCTTCAGAATATTTTGTCCCCAGTTGGAAGATATGCCCTACCTCGATACCTCTGGCGGTTTGTAGCACTTGGGTAGGATCATGTAAGGTGCGATCGCCTACCATAGCCTTACGAACATCCACCACCAATTTAGGTAAAGTAAACTCCTTGCCCCAATTAACACCCACTACGTGATAACCCACTTCATTACTACCCGTGACGAAGTTTTCTAAATCCTTCACGGTTTCATCGGCTAAACGCAAGAAACTACCTTCCACCTGTGCCGATTTCGTAATATAATCATCACTTAAATCAGGGGCAATATAACCCAAGGGTAAAGGTTTACTAGCCCATTTTTGTTGGGCATTTTGATCAGGAACCGTTAAACTAATAATGGTTTTAGCATCATAATCAGGGGCTAGCTTTACCAATTCATTGTTTAACTTAACTTCATTAACATCTTGATCCCCTCTTATATTCACTAAAATTAAAACTGTTTTTCCTGAATCATAAACAGCTTGATAAAGAACATTTTTAACAATGTTAGTAGGAGAACATTTTAGAAACTCGCTTACCTTGGCAATGGTTTCCGTATGAGGAGTTTCCTTTTTTTCAAAACTACTAAAAGGAGAAGCTACCACATCCGCAGGTAAAGAAATCGCCTTTTCCACGTTAGCCGCATATGTACCATCTTCGGTGTATAAAATCTCATCTTCCCCTGCATCCGCCAAAACCATAAATTCTTGAGAGCCTGAACCTCCAATGGCACCAGAATCAGCCTCCACAGGTCTAAAACTGAGTCCGCAACGGGTTAAAATATTACGGTAAGCCTTATCCATGTCTGCGTAGGTTTTCTTCAAAGATTCAGGGCTAGTATGGAAAGAATAACCATCTTTCATGATAAACTCCCTACCACGCATTAACCCAAAACGGGGGCGGATTTCATCCCTAAACTTAGTTTGAATTTGGTATAGGTGTTGGGGTAACTGACGATAAGACTTGATCATATCACGGGCGATCGCTGTTATCACCTCTTCATGGGTAGGGCCCAAACCCAACTCCCTTTTTTGCCTATCTACCAAAGAAAACATAATACCTTCAGCCTTGGTGTAGGTATCCCAACGCCCCGACTCCTGCCACAACTCCGCAGGTTGAATTTGGGGCAATAAACACTCTAATGCCCCTGTTGCGTTCATTTCTTCTCGGACTATCTGGGAAACTTTTTGTAATACACGCCACATTAAAGGCATATAAGCATAAACACCGCTACCGACACGGCGGATAAAACCAGCCCTCAATAATAACTTATGACTAGGGATTTCAGCCTCTGCAGGGTCTTCTCGTAAAGTAACCCATAACATCTGAGATAAACGCATATTCTAAATTGATCATCCATTGACAATGTCTGATTATATCAGAATCAACTCAGTTCAGTATAAAATCTTCAGTGTCATCGATTTTTGTTCTTTTTTAACTATTTTGAGAATTAAATAGGAATTTTGAGGTTATTTTTTCAGGACTTACATAATTAATTTTCATTTATCCTCTTTTTTGTTAACTTTTGTTAATCTAAATTTTAATAATTCGCAACAATAATTGTCTGTTCGTCGTTCATTCTAGTATGCTAAAAAAGTGGGGATCAATGCTAAATTAGAGCCTTTAAGGTTTTCCAGTTACAAGCTATTCTGGAAACATTAGAACCATCAATAAAGATCATATTAGTTAACATAACTAAAAAAAATAACAATCAAAATTAAAACAGCATCGACCGAAGAAAATTATGTTAAAAGTCATAGTTTTTATCAATTTGTGGTGATTTTTCTGGTCAAATTCTTCTATAGAAATTAAAACTTGAGAAATGTAAAACAAATTAATAAGAATAATTGTTTTTAAACCTTTTTCAAAGGGATAGTTGTAGAATCAGCATATTTTTTAGTTAAAAATAACTGATATAAATAGTTAGTTTTTATTTTTCTATATCCAGTATTAGCTAATAAAAATAGTTACTTTATTTATTTTTAAAGTTAATAATTTAATTAGCCATTGATCTCTGTTTTGATAATTAATTAAAGTTGTTATGTAATCAGGAGAAAAGCAATGTCTCGGAGAAAGAAAAAATTTGCTTGTGGCCATGTAGGATACGGTAGTAAATGTCATAGATGCGCCCAGCAAGAGTCTATATGGGAAGAAAAAAGAAGGGCAAAAAATGCTTGGCGACAGAGCTTTCACCATGATCCCATTGACCTAACTTCTTTGCCGAAAAATGTTGTTTTAAAAGCTAGAGATATTATCAAAAAACTACAAAATAAAACCAGTTATACTCACTTTAGGGGAAAAAGATTAAGACATAATAGATTCATTATTAGTATTCCCGTAACTAGGCATTACCGTTTAATTTGTCGAGACTGTGGGAGTTTTGTAGCCCCCGAAGCAGTGGTATCCCATGAAGATTACAATGTTTGTAAACCTGGCATTTAGCTCTTTTTTATAAAAAATTACAATTGAGATAGTAAATCTTGATAATAGTCTTGTCGGTGGTTAATTTCTTGGGCGATTTGTAAAGCCCTCATAAAAGAGTTTCTCGCCTCGGCAATATTTTGTTTTTGTTGATGAATTATCCCTATTTGCTCATGGGTTCCCATTAATCCAAAATAATCATAAGCCTGTTGCTGCAATTTTATTAGTTCATTATAAACAACTAAGGCCGAATCTAATTGTTCATATTCTTGATATAGATTTCCTAATCTTCTGAGGGCCTCCGTGGCGATCGCAAATTGTCCTTGCGCCCATGCTGTATTAAAAGCCTCCTGATAAAAATTTGCCGCCTCCTCTGGATTATCCAACAACCGATAACTATCACCCGTGGAAATTTCAACCAACGCTACAGCCCTCAAATTATTATTGCGGACATGATTCGCAATCAACTGCTTATTATATTCCACAGTATTTTCAGGGAGTAACATCGCCCCATTAATTTGAGATAACCTTCTTAGGTAATTAGACTCCGCCAAAAAATTTCTATCTTCTTGAGCAAAAACCAACAACTCCTCATAAATAGGCTGTGCATTTAAATAGTCAAACTTGCTTAAATATAAACTACCCAAAGCCTCCAGATTACTTATTATTTCCTCCCGATTATTTTGCTCTCGAGCAACTTCCAATAACTGCTTTCTCAACAATGCCGACTTATCAACATCCTTCAAACCTTCATAGGCTTCCAAAAAATAAGGTAATAACTGAGGATTAACACGATTATTAGTAGTATTTTGAGACTGTAAAGCAGATAATCTCTCACTCAAAAAATTAACATCATCACCTCTACCCCTCTGCCAAGCTAACGCACCAACCTCAGTAATTATTTCAACTTCTTCCCTTACCCCCAAAAAACGAGTTAACCTAATTTGACGATACCAAATCTCAAACGCCTCATCATCATTACCCAACTCCCATTGACTTTGTGCCAACTGATTCAACTCCTCCAAGGCGATGGTGAGGGCTTCTCTCTCCTCCTGAGTTAAATTATTTCTTCTTGGCAACAATTCATCCCTGACATTGTTATTGATGGGATTAGCCCTCCTGCTTTGGGCAAAAACAGGGCTAGAAACGGAAGATATAGTTAACAATAACAGCAACCAAGAATAGATAATAAAACCTTTTTTAAGGAACATGGTATATGTAGGAAAATTTAAACCGTTACCTATTATAGTCTTTTGCAAAAATCTTCTAAGTTGAAAAACAAAAAACCCTATCTGGTGACATAGATAGGGTCATGGATTTTATAATAATTTTAAAGCACGGAAACCATAATATAAACCAACCGCAGCCACGGTGAAACCACCGATGATGCCGACATAAGCAATTACACCAGACATATATAAAACTCCTTTAGTAAAATGGATAACCCATATATTGTACAATGAACTGTTAAGTCAATCATAAGTTATGGTAGCTCAGTCTCTTTATTATTAACGATGCACTCAATCATCCCTGTAAAATTACCCCAAAATGCCTACGAAATCCACATCGCTACTGATGGATTAAGAGAAATTGGGCAGAAAGCAAAGTCTTTAAATATTGGTAAGAAAATTTTAGTCATTTCTAACCCTGAAATTTTTAACTATTATGGGCAAACCGTGATAGATGCTTTTACGAAACAAGGATATGAGGTTAATTATCATCTAATTCCTGCAGGAGAAAGTTATAAAACCCTTGATTCTATTGCTCAGGTTTATGATAAAGCCTTAAGTTTACGCTTAGAAAGAAATTCAACCATGGTAGCTTTGGGGGGCGGCGTCATTGGAGATATGACGGGGTTTGCGGCTTCTACTTGGTTGAGAGGTATTAATTTTATTCAAATTCCGACGTCCTTACTGGCTATGGTGGATGCTTCGGTGGGGGGCAAAACTGGGGTAAATCATCCCCAAGGCAAAAATTTAATAGGGGCTTTTTATCAACCTAAGTTGGTTTTAATTGATCCTACGGTTTTAAAAACATTACCAGAGCGAGAGTTTAGGGCTGGTATGGCGGAGGTGATTAAATATGGAGTGATTTGGGATAAAGAGCTTTTTGACTGCCTAGAATTGGCACAGAGTCTTGAATCTATGGATATTTTAAGCCCTGAGTTACTTAGTTATATCTTAGAACGTTCTTGTCTTGCTAAGGCGGAGGTGGTGCGACAGGATGAAAGGGAAGGGGGAGTAAGGGCTATTCTTAATTATGGGCATACGGTGGGCCATGGGGTAGAGAGTTTGACGAATTATAATACTTTTGTCCACGGGGAAGCGGTAGCTATTGGTATGGCAGTGGCTGGAAAAATTGCTTTTCGGGCGGGTTTATGGACGGAGAATGAATTAGTCAGACAAAATGATTTGATTAAAAAGGCTGGATTACCTTTGGATATTCCTGCAACGGTGGATAAGGAAGATTTATTGGATAGTTTGCAGTTGGATAAGAAGGTGAAGGCTGGAAAGGTACGTTTTATTTTACCCACTGAAGTTGGAAAAGTAGTGATTACGGACGAAATTAAGACCGATTTATTGAGGGATTGTTTTAGGTGATGTGTTACGTTGTGGAAATGTAATATTTACTATGGGGTGTTATTTTATAATGTTTAACTCCTCGCCCTACACTAATTTTTAGGAATAAAAAAAGATGGTTGCATCAACAAATAAGACGGAAAAGTTAGCATTTACTACTAAGTTAGCATTTGGGGCGGGGGATGTTGGCACTGCTTTATCGGCTAATTTATTAATTTTTTTCTTGTTACCTTTTTTTACTAATGTGGCTGGTTTAAGCCCTAGTGTGGCCGGTAGTATTTTGATGATTGGCAAGATTAGTGATGCTATTAATGATCCTATTATAGGTATGTCGAGCGATCGCACCTCAACCCCTTGGGGCCGTCGTATTCCTTGGATGATATTAGGGGCAGTGCCTTTTGTCGTCTTCTTTTTCTTGATGTGGGTAGTACCCAATTTTAGTGATAACCCTCGCACTAACAGCATTTACCTATTTATATATTATATGGTAGTGGCGATCGCCTTTCACATTTGCTACACTTCCGTTAATTTACCCTATCAAGCCCTCACCCCAGAATTAACAAAAGACTATAACGAGCGCACCAATTTAAATAGTTTTCGCTTCAGTTTTTCCATAGGTGCTAGTATTTTCTCTCTAATTTTAGCAGGAATAATTTTTGATATTTATGATGGACAAGACCAAGAAAAATATCTAATTTTAGGTTTTATATCGAGCCTTATTGCCCTAGTGGCTTTGTTATGGTGTCCCTTACAACTACAAGAAAGAGGGAAAAAACCATTATTAACTAGAGATAAACGCAAAAATCTAGGATTTTTATTAATTATAATCGCCACAGTTTTAGCTATCTTTGCGACTCTAAATATTGTCAATAATACTAGCCCTCAAGATATTTTTGAAGGAATAATATTTTTGTTTTTTACTATTATGTTAAGTGCCATGGCGTGGACATTTATCACAGGTAAAACCGAAGAACATTTACTCATTCCAGAAGAAATTAAAGATAATCAAAGTCAAGAGCAAATTCCCTTTTTTCGCCAACTGAAAATCGTATTTAGTAATAAACCATTTCTATTCGTTATCGGTATCTATCTTTGTTCATGGTTAGCCGTGCAACTCACCGCCTCCATATTGCTCTTTTTCGTGGTTAATTGGATGGGATTGCCCGAAAGTGCTTTTCCTCAAGTGGCGATCGCAGTTCAAGGTACAGCCTTAGTAATGTTATTTGGGTGGCAAATAGTCAGTAAAAAACTAGATAAAAAGATTGTGTATTTCCTTGGATCAGCCATTTGGATTATAGCTCAAATAGGGTTATTTCTCATTCAACCCGGGCAAACAGCCTTATTATATTTCCTCGCCATCCTAGCGGGTTTTGGAGTATCTGTGGCTTATCTTATCCCTTGGTCAATGATACCTGATGTTATTGACCTTGACGAACTAAACACAGGCAAAAGACGAGAAGGTATTTTTTATGGCTTCATGGTATTGTTACAAAAATTTGGATTAGCCTTGGGCTTATTCCTCGTGGGTATCGCCCTAGACGCATCAGGATTTGTGCGCACCATCCCGGGGGAAGCAATTCCCACCCAACCCTCTTCGGCTCTTCTTGCCATCCGTCTAGTGGTTTCCGTGTTACCCGCTATCGTATTAGTTATAGGGGTAATTCTTGCCTATTTTTATCCCATTACCAGAGAATATCACAGTCAAATAAGACTAAAGTTAGATCAAAGAAACTCATAATAATATATTTTCGTTGAAACTTTTTATTTCTATTCACCGTCTAAAAAGAATAGCTGATAATTTTTAGAATATTTTATTATTATGTTTAACTTTTCTTCCCCAAACTCAAGCAGAAAAAAAGTTTTTTCCTTGGGTAACTCTAAATCTATCATTGCCCTGATTCTGTGTGCTGGGATGATTTCTAGTACAGGAATTAGCTCAGTGGCTGCCCAAAGTCGAAACTCCAGACATTTTCGCAATGACTCTTTCCCTGGCAGAGGCATTACCCCTGTTCAAAACAATCGTAACAACAATATATCTCAGAATAGTAGATCAACCCTACCTACAGGAACTAATGTTCCTACTATCTACGCAGAAGATAGAAACGCTACTAGAATTTATGTCACCAAAGAGGAAACTTTACCCCTCACTTTAACGGTAGATAGAGATATTAGAAATAACAATAACAATATCGTTATTCCCGTCAACAGTCGCATTAGAGGTGAAATTCGCCCCGCAAGAAACCGTAGAGGTTCTTTATTTGTAGGTAGAACTATTATTTATCCTAATGGTACCGAAATGCCCATTGACATTGAGTCTAATGTGGTAACCCGTACCGAAGTCATCGAGAGAGGAGGTAATAGTGATTCTGTGTGGCAAGGGGCTTTAGCCGGTGCTGCTGCTGCCACCTTAATCTCTGGGGTGACTGGTAATAGAGTTATTTCCACCGAGAAAATCTTGGGTGGTGCTGGTTTAGGTGCTTTGGCCGGTTTATTCCTCCGTCAAGGGCCTTCTTCTGCTGAGGTAATTTCTTTTGATACCAGAAGAGATTTAGATTTAACTCTGCGCTCTAGTTTAAGTTATTAATTGAACAATAAAGAATCGGTAATGGCTTAATTATTTCCAATGACTAATTATCCATTATCAATTCTCAATTATCCATTGTTTTTTTGTATTTCATACCAGGCAATTGGGTAATTAGTCCATCTAATTCTAGTTGTAATAAAATCCCTGATACTTGGGCGGTGGGCATTTGAGTTTTTGTAACAATAATATCTAAGGATGTCGGTTCAGGGGCGATCGCCCCATACACTATACTCAAAGGAGGAGTTAAATTAGGTTGTATGGGTGGTAAAGGTGTAGGGCTAGAAACCAAAACATCCAAAGACTTCTCCAAACTTTGCTCAAATAACGATAACTGTTGCGGTTGGTCTAAACTAGGAATACTCCCCAAACTAGATAATAATTCCTCTGCCGTGACGATTATTTCTGCCCCCTTATGAATCAACCTTAAACAACCCCTCGCCTGAGAATTATCAGGGGTATTAGGCAAGGTATAAACATCCCGATTAAACTCCGTAGCATAACTAGCCGTAATCAAAGCCCCCGACTTTTCTGGGGCTTCCATCACCAACACCGCTCGACACAACCCCGCCACAATACGATTACGAGCAGGAAAATTTCCCTTTTCAGGGCGACTACCATAGGCATATTCCGTCATAATTAAACCCTTTTGGGCAATCTCCCTCATCAAGTCACGATTACTAGGGGGATAAACTCGATCTAATCCATTACCCAACACCGCAATAGTTCTTCCTCCTGCATCCAAACAAGCACGATGGGCCACCGCATCAATCCCCTCAGCTAACCCTGACACGATGATAAAACCCTTTTGAGCCAATGCCTTACTAATATTATAAGTCCAGCGACGACCGTGTTCGGTGGGTTTACGAGTGCCGACAATACCTATCATCGGTATAGTGCCATTATTTTCTTTTTCAATTACTTTCCCTTGGTAATAAAGAATAGTGGGAGGACTAGGAATTTCTAATAATAAATGGGGGTATAAATTGTCGCTAGGACTCCAAAAAAAAGGATTCTTTTCAATGTGTTGTTGAAAAAGGGTATCAGGGTCAATTTTTCTTCTTTGTTGATCGATAGTTTCACTAAGTTTTTTACCGATGCCATCCACCCTTAATAATTCTTGAGAAGAAACTTGCCAAGCTGTTTCTAAACTATCAAAAGTTTGATCTATTTTTCTAATAGATGTTGCTCCTAATCCTTTGATATTTGACCATGCCAACCAATACTTTTTTTCTCGGTTATTAATCATTTTTCGTCCTATACGATAAAATTATTTTCTTCTCCTTGAGAAGCTTGACGACTACGCGCATCATAATACAAATCTGCTAAAGTTATACTATAAATTGCCTGTTTTATTTTTTGGTTTAATTTACGCCATAAAGCCACGGTAACCCAGTCTGTAGAGGTGTTTTGGTTATTAATACCTAAAGGCATTGATTCTAAATTTTCCCCCACTGCTTCTAGTATTTGCCCGAGGGATATTTGGTCAGTTTCATAGGCTAATTGATAGCCTCCTTGGGATCCTCGTACCGAATTTATTAGTCCTGCGTGACGAATTTTTATTAATATCTTTTCTAAATAAGGTGCTGGTATATCTTGGCGAAGGGCGATCGCCCTTACAGAAGTAGGTTTAAAATTAGGTTGTAAACTAAGATCTAATAAAGCCTTAACCGCATAATGTCCCTTAGTAGTTAACTTCATATAAAGAAAAAATATCAAAAAAACAGAGATAACATATCAAACAACAATAAGTTTAGAAATAAAATTAAAAATTGCTATTTTAGTATATTATAGATCAGAAACAAAAAGAGTTATTAGTCTTTTGTAAATCAAAAAAAAATAGCTAGTCAAAAAATAGTAAAATCAAAGTAAATGTCAAAAAAACCAAAAGCATTAACCGGAAAAGAGCTACTAAAAAAAGTAAAAAAGATGGGTGACGCATCCCGGGAAGAAAAAGCCATTGAATGCGGTTATTACACTCTATCAGGGAAACAAAAAAGAGTAAGTATGGTGAAATTTCTTAATGCTCTCATCGAAGCAGAAGGCATTAGCCTCGATAACGATGTTACCGCCGAAGCAAAAAAAAGAGGCAGAAGTGCGAACTATCGCATTAATGTACAATCCAACGGTAACTTATCCATCGGTAAAGCCTACACCGAAAAAATGGGATTAAAGCCAGGAGATGAATTTGAAGTAGTATTGGGGCGTAAAAATATTCACCTCAAACAGGTAGAGGAAGAATAAACTCCCTCCACTCACCCTTTCTCATCACCTTCCTTAGCTTAATTGGTTTTGTGTTCTTCTTGTCCTGGTAAAAAACGACTAACCTTGGCTTTAATCAAAACCTTATCCTGTTGGGCATAGCCGACAAAACGTATATAAACCAAATCCCCCTCCCTAATATCATCAGCATCTGGTTGGTGTAAATTAGGGTCAAAATTTACCCGTCGCCATGGTTGCCCAACGGGAGTTATTTCCCATCCTGCCAACAACTCCTCTAGGGGTTTTAAGAGACAAACAACACTTTTTGCGGGTAAATCTGGCTTAAACTTAACCATAATTTTAGCGGTGGGATAATTGGTAAGTAAAGACTGCAATTGCTCAAAATATTGTGTCTGTAAGTTTTGTCTTACCTCCTCTGGTAAACTTTGGCACTGTTGCGATAACACTGAATTTTGTTGCTCTAATTCCAATATTTTATTCGTCACCTGCGCCACCTTCCGAGTAAACTCTTTCTGGAGTGCTTCATATTTATCTTGGGTAGATTCTAATTCCTCACAAGAGTCATTCAAATCTGACTGTAATTCAACAATATCCGTTTGGGCTTGTTTTAACTCCTCTACTTTGATAGCTAACTGCCCTTGTAAATTACTAATAATTAGCTTTTGTTGCTCAGAAATTTGTAATAACTTTTTGCGCCGAGGAGTAGAAATAGACTTATTTTCGGATGAGGTTTGACTACTCAAAAAAACCATCAAAAAAGTTGAACTTCCTAACCATAAAAATAAACCCAGAAAAAAATCCTTCACATCTAGCATCTCCTACTCCACTGACTGTTAAACATTAATTTAAACCATCTTTTAAAGTTTGTTTTTTTTCTCATCCTTTAAAATGATAATTAATGTAAATACTTTTAGGCAATAAATATTATGACCAGTGATCAATTTTTAATGTTAGTCGTACTATTAGTACCTGGTTTATCTTTATCTTTGATTGTTATGGCAGCCTTTGCAAAGGGAGGCTGACAAGTAATAGATAATTTATAATTAAACCTTGATTATATGTTATTTTCTTCGTCTAACAAGGGGTTTAAACCCCTTGCCACCAAATTAAATCAATGATAACATTGACTATTCTACAGAATCGGTATCAGAGAGATTTTCTTCTAAGGCTTTTCTTTTTTCCATCTGACAAAGGAAATAACCTGTCATCATGGCAGAAGCTAGTAAATTCGCCATATGTTGTTTATCTGTGACAATTTGCACGTTAAACCCCTCCGTGGGCAACATCCCCAATAACCCTTGTACATTGTGGGTAATAATTTCTTTTATTTCTGGGGTTGCTGATTGTGCAATTCTTTCAAGAGTTTCTGGTTTTTGTCTTTGTAAGTAATCGATTAAATTGTTGTCTAGGGTTGCATCTGATTCTCCGCCAAAGAAATTTGCGTTAAATGCCATGTACTTTTTTCCTCTATAGTAGTTCTTCTTTTGCTCAGTTCCTCTTTACCTGTTATTAATATAAACGTTTTTTAGGTTGGTAGTTGGTCAATTTCAAAATATTGATGAAATTTGTCAGTGATTTCTAACCAATATGAGCGTCCTTCTGCTTGAGGACGTTTACGAACAAAACCTAATTCTAGCAGTTCTTGGACGTGTTGATAAGCCCCGCTACCGCGTACAGTAATTAGGTCACTTTGTAGGATAGGATTGGTAAGGGCGATCGCAGCTAAAGTCCTCAGAGTGGCGGTATTGAGGTCAGCAGGGACCAGGTTTTCGAGCAAATTTTGGCAACAGTTACGCAGTTGTAAGGCATATCCTGCGGGGGTTTCTACCACTTCTAAGGCACTGTCAGGGCGGTGGGCATAGTCGGACATCAATTTGATGAGGGCGGATTCGATGGCTTCTTCCTCGGCTTGGGTTAATTCTCCTATTTCTTCACAGGTGGTTGGTTTCCCTTTAAGATAGAGTATCGCTTCTATTTGAGTTACTAAATTAGAATTGTTATATTCTGTTCCCATGCACAAAAGTATTTTTAGAGTTTAGCTTAATATCATACAAGCCTATGAGAGAAATTTTACAAATTGGTAGTCCTATTTTGCGAAAAGTGGCTTCCCCTGTCGAAAATATTCATGCTCCTGACATACAAGATTTAGTAGATTTGATGTTGGCAATGGTATTTGAGAGGAATGGGGTGGGGTTGGCAGCCCCTCAAATTGGCTATTCTTGTCGGCTGATAGTGGTGGCTTCCCATCCTAATGCCCGTTATCCCCATGCACCGTTGATGAAACCTATCGCCATGATTAACCCTGAAATTCTTTCCCACTCCGAGGATTTAATACAAGGGGAGGAGGGTTGTTTGAGTGTGCGGGGTAAAAGGGGAAATGTATTACGCTATGGGGCGATCGCCCTTAAATACTACAATAGAGATGGAGAAGAACAAAAAAAAGAATTTGATGGTTTTATTGCTAGAATCGTACAACATGAAATAGATCACCTCAACGGAATCCTGTTTGTAGATCACGTCCAAGAAGCCCTTAAAACCGTCACCGTTTAACCCAGATGTACCGAAAAATAGTTATTCTTCTTACCATTCTCCTCATCAGCGGCTGTCAAAATCAAAATCAATCCCTCGACAATAACGCCGAAAATAGTAATCAAGAAGTGCAATCAGGCATTATCCTAAGCGATGCCACCATAGAACAATCCAACAACGACGGGGAAAACTTTTGGCGATTAAAAGTAGGCAAGGTTACTTACTCCGAAGATAACAAAAATGCCATTATCGAAGACATTACCGCCAATCTGTTACAAAATGGAGAAATCGTCCTCAAAATTAGTGCCGAAAATGGAGAAGTGCTCAATGACGGCGAAGAAATAAACCTCATGGGGGAAATTATAGCCTTTGATACCCGTAATGACATGGAAGTCCGAGGAGAAAAATTGAATTGGAAACCAGAACAAAATTACTTTACCCTCCAAGAAAATATCGAAATAATCCACGAACAAATTAGACTAGTTACCCAAGAAGCAGAATATAACACCGCCACCCAAGTATTACAACTAAACCAAGAAATTACCGCCAATACCTCTGAACCCCAATTAAAAATCCTCGCCGATGCCCTTGTATGGCAAGTGGAACAGGGTATAATTAGTACAGAATTACCATTTACTATTACCCGTTATGAAGATGAGCAGGTGACGGACACCCTCAGCGCCAGTGTGGCAGAAATGGATCTCAATAACAGTATTTTGATAGTAGAAAATAACATCGAATATCAATCCCTAAACCCCCCCCTACAGGGTGCCACCAGTGCCATGCGTTGGGATTATGACCAAAGAATTATCGAAACCGATAAAATGATTCGCCTAGTGGAAGTGGATGAGGACATCACCATGACAGCAAATCAAGGCAGGATTGACTTAACGGAAAATAAGGTTTATCTGAGTCGGCAAATTTTTGGAGAATCCGTGAGTAATCAAGGGAAGTTATATGCTGATAGTGTGATATGGAATTTGGATGACCAAAATATTGATGCTCAAGGCAATGTAGTTTATCAACAGGTTAATCCCGTGGTCAATTTTCGGGGAGATAGGGCGCAGGGGAGACTACAAGATAATCAAGTGGTGGTTACTGGGCAGGGAGATAATAGGGTTGTTACAACTATTTATCCTTAAGACAATCCTTTTTTTTGATAACCGTGAAACTTTTTCCATCAAATTTCGTCTATGCAATTAATGTCATCAGTGAAATGTTGTTTAAAAGTGGCTGCGATGACAGTGTAGTAAAGTAAAAACTAAAAATGTCTCAATTCAACCTTAATAACCAAGGTAAAACAGCGATTATTATTGCCTCCATTACAGGATTAGCTGTTGTAGGAAACTATGGTTTGGTTAATCAGTTGGCAGGTTTTCTCGATAATGCCATGGTTTCATCGGCTCAAGCCCAGATGATGCCTTCTATTACCCCTGATATTCGCTCACGGGCTATGGCGGTGGATATGTTTTTAAAACAGTCTGGGGCAAACAGTATCGCCATTGAAGGACAAAAGGCGATCGCGCTTTTTGATGGTGGCAAACAAATGCCCCTCCCCGATGGAGCCTATCGCCATGATAGCCTAATATTCACCGTACAAAATGGCATTGTCAACAGTTGTGATGGTTGTGGCAACGGCGGAGATGATGAACCTATGTGGCTTCAATATTGCCCAGGGGGAAAATGTCCTGATGAGCCTGAAGGAGAAATAATACCCCAAAGAGGTATGGAAAGAGAAAGGGATGTGCGAGGTACTTTTGAACAAATTAGTCCTGGTAATTTAAATAACCGTACTCAACCCCGTATCACCCCCAATATGACTCCTAATCGTACCCAACCTAGAATCACCCCTAATAGGACTCCAAACCGCACTCAGCCTGACAGTCCTTCTAACCAATTCCCCGGAGATCATTTTTAATCCCTAAAACTTGTAGGGTGGGCATTGCCCACCATCAGCCCATAGATTTTAGTCCCATCATTAACCCGCATTTTCCCTACAGCACTTTTTCATTGAACCCTATTTATGTATTTTGTCATCAAGCTAAGTAAACTCTGCAATCTTCGCTGTCATTATTGTTATGAGTATGACGAATTGGGAAACAAAGAAAGAATGTCCATCGGTGAATTAGAATCTTTTTTTCGTCATGTAGCTGATTATTTTGAGCATCAATCTCCCTCCTTGGTACCAGAGTTTGTTTTTCATGGAGGTGAGCCATTATTGTTACCCCATGATTATTTTCGGACTTTTTGTGACCTACAAAAAAAATATTTAGACAGTAAAGGTATTAAGTATCGCAACAGCTTACAAACTAATTTATTTCAAGTGGGCGATCGCACCTTAGACTTATTACAAGAATTAGACATATCCCTAGGAGTATCCTTTGATGTATTTGGAGAGCAAAGGGTGGATATAAAAGGAAAAGACTCAAGGGATAACGTCATGGACAACCTGCAAAAATTAATTGACCGTAGAATGTCTTTCGGTGTTATCAATGTTTTACACGCCCAAAACATAGACTACGTTATCAATACTTTCCATTTCTTTAATAACCTTGCCATTGACTATCGTATTCTGCCCATATCTAGTATGGTTGAGCCACCCCCCAGAATGCAACCGCTGATGGTCAACCATAAGCAAATAGTTCAAGCTTATCAAATCATTGCCTTAGAACAATTTAGCACCCAAAGTAATATCAAAATATATCCTCTACGGGATTATTTCTTGGCTGCCATGCGTTACCTCACCGAGAAAAAAGTACGTCGATTTGAACCGGCAAAAAAAGAATGGGTAGCCATCGTCAATGTTAACGGAGATATTTATAACTATGGTGAGGCTTATTTACCCCAAGGATATATGGGTAATATTTTTAGGCAAAGTTTATCAGAAATTTTAACATCCTCCCACCATCAACAAACCGTAATCATGAGGGAAAAAAGGATGGAAACCTGTCGCCGTTGTCAATTTGATCAAAAGTGTCATCAAATTCCCATAGCTGAATCTCAAAAGAGCGATCGCACCTATAATCAAAAAGGAGAGCTAGAGTGTACCATCGCCAAACCCATGATTCAATTCATAATTCAACAAATTAAACAGTCACCCCAAGCCCAACTATTACTAAAATCCTACAGCATCTCCCCAGAGTTATCCACAGAATATCAATTGTAGGTTATGAATTATTAACTTATGGTGCCAAAAAAAGTAATAGATATTATGGTGAGATTAAGACTAAAATAACTTATTTTTTCGTAAGTAGATGGGCTAAATTAGTTATGACTTTTATTATACTAAAACGTTTATTAACCAAAGAGGGGGCTTAAGCCCCTTGTTATCCTTTGACTAAATCAATTTGGTCTTATCTACTCACTTAAATAACCTTTGATTATCCCCTAATCCCTAATCCATGTTAAACACCCTTGACTTGAGCTTATCCCTCGACAAAAAAAGCTACCATGACCAGATAGAAGCCTTAATGGTTGAATTGCGATCGCTTCAAAACACCTGCTGGCAAGAAAAAATACCCATCATAGTAGTGCTAGAAGGCTGGGCAGCGGCAGGAAAAGGGAAAATAGTTCAAAAAATAACTAACTATATGGATCCTCGAGGATTCGATGTATATCCCACCCTACCACCCACTCCCCAAGAAGAAAAATATCCTTTTTTGTGGCGTTTTTGGCAAAATCTTCCCCCCCAAGGCAGTGTTGCCATCTTTTACCATAGTTGGTACATCCATGTGTTAGAAGATCGACTATTTGACAGACTTTCAGAAAATCAAGTCCCTCTCGTCATGAGAGACATCAACGCCTTTGAACGTCAATTGATTGATGATGGCGCCATTATGGCTAAATTTTGGTTACATTTAAGCAAAAAAGAATTAAAAAGCCGACTCAAAGACTATCAAGAAGATGAACTAGATTCATGGAGAGTGCGCCCCGAAGACTGGCACCAACAGAAAAACTATAAGCAATACTCTGCCCTCGCTGAAGAAATGCTCATCTATACCAGCACAGGGTTTGCCCCATGGACATTAGTAGAAGCAGACTGCAAACGGTGGGCAAGGGTAAAGGTATTAACTCAATTAGTATCCACCATTAGAGGGGCGCTCGCCCAACGCAAAATATTATCTGAAACTCCTTCCCTTCCTCCCCAAGCCGAATTATTACCCACGGAGCCTGATTATTTAGATAGAGTAGATTTAACCGTACATTTACCCAAAGATGAATATAAAACTAGGCTCAAATCTGCCCAAGTAGAATTGAGAAAATTACAGCGCGAAATTTTTGAGAAAAAACTGGGAGTTATGCTGTTATTTGAAGGGTGGGATGCTGCTGGAAAAGGGGGAGCCATAAAAAGAGTTACCGACATTTTAGATCCTCGTAACTATAAAGTCCATGCCTTTGCTGCCCCCACAGAAGAGGAGAAAAACCATCATTATCTCTGGCGTTTTTGGCGTAAGTTGCCCCAGTTAGGTAATATTGGCATTTTCGATCGCACTTGGTACGGTAGAGTATTGGTAGAAAGAATTGAAAACTTTGCCACGGAAGTAGAATGGCGCAGGGCATTCCGAGAAATTAATGAATTTGAAGCCCAATTGGCAACGGATAATTATCTGATTATTAAATTTTGGATTCACATTAGCCAAGAAGAACAATTAAATCGTTTTGAAGCAAGAAAAAATGATCCTTTCAAAAGTTATAAATTAACCGAAGAAGATTGGCGTAACCGTGAGCAATGGGACTTGTATGATGTGGCAGTTAATCAGGCGATCGCCCGTACTAGCACTCCCCTCGCCCCATGGAAAATAGTTCCAGGAGACGACAAATATTACGCCAGAGTGTACGTCATAGAAACCATCGTTAATGCTATTAAGCAAAAACTACACCATGGGTAACTTTTATAAAAGTTATTCAAAAAGTAATAAAAAAGCAATAATAGTCACTGCCACAGAAACAATAAAGGCATTTTTTGTGGTGGATTGAATGGTAAAATTCTCTTTTTCTTCTGGTGATTCAACCTTAAGAGATTGATAAAAACGGATAATAAAAAAACTTATTTGGGAAAATATCAGTAAAAGTAATGGAAAAATAACCCATTTTTGAGCTAAAAATAAACCGATACCACTTACTAAGGTTTCAATACCACAAAGAAAAATAAAAATAGTATCGCTTTGATCTTCTTTTTTTAGGGTAATCTGGGCGATCGCACTGTTAAAGAACTTATTATTAAAAGACTCTTTGATCGTAACGATACCACCCAAAATCCAAATAATACCAAATAATCTTAGGCAATTAATAAGAAAAGAAATAACCATTTTATGTCATCATGAAAACTAAAAAAGTGATAGGAAATACTACCACTATAAATGATTAGAGAATAAAATGGACATGAAAAAATCCCTCAAAATTGAGGGATATAAGGAGGAAAACTTTTAATTATTTTAATTACCCCAAAGGTTCATAAAACTTTATATTCCTACCTAAACTTTTTATGTCTTCTACCAAAAAAAATCTTATCTTAATTGGATAGTTTGAGGCTTATCAAACATATGAACAGTATCCACAAAACGAGCGGTACTAGACTGACTAGAAATAACTAAACTTTGGGTTCTGGCACCACCATGGAAGAAACGAACACCATTCATTAAAGTACCAGGGGTAATACCACAGGCCGCAAATAAAACAGTTTCTCCAGAAGCTAATTCTTCAGCAGTATAAACCTTATCAGGATCAGTAATACCCATTTCGGTGAGACGAGCGAGGTTGCCTTCTCTGCTTTCACCGATTAAACCAGTTTTCACCACCGCAGGGTCATAAATTAACTGTCCTTGGAAGTGACCACCCAAACAACGCATGGCAGCAGCAGAAATAACCCCTTCAGGAGCCGCACCGATACCCATGAGGGCATGGATGTTAGTACCAGAGAAAGCACAGGATAAAGCGGCGCTTACATCACCATCACTGATAAGACGAACCCTTGCACCAGCCGCACGAATTTCTTTAATCAAATCTTCGTGGCGAGATCTGTCCATTACTACGACTACTAATTCTTCAGGAGCGCGTTTTAGACACTCAGAAAGGATTTTAATGTTTTCAGTAGCGGATTTGTTGATGTCCACAAGACCTTTGGCGGCTGGGGGCGCAGCTAATTTTTTCATGTAGAAGTCGGGGGCTGCAAATAGACCACCTTTTTCGGAGATGGCGAGTACAGCCATGGAGCCATTTTGACCATAGGCGACTAGGTTAGTACCTTCGCAGGGGTCAACGGCGATGTCAATTTCGATTAACTCATCAGGGTTACAGAAGTCTTTGGCGTTTTCTTGGGTACATACGCCCACTTCTTCGCCGATGTAAAGCATGGGAGCGTCATCTCTTTCTCCTTCACCGATTACGATTCGGCCGCGCATATTGATTTTATTCATTCTTTCGCGCATAGCTTCTACTGCTACTTCATCAGCAATATCTTTTTCGCCTTTACCCATCCATTTGGATGAGGCGATCGCCGCTTGTTCTACTACTTCAATAATCTCTAGTCCGATAGTAGTTTCTATCATCGTGTATCCTCCGAGGATTTTTAAATTTAATTTTCTATAATGATTTGAGTAAATCTCATCAAGATTAAAGTCTATCAGAGTGAGGGATTTCCCACAAAAAAAGTTTTTCTAGGGAACAGGGAATAGTTTTAAGATGGTAAACGGATTAAGATAACGGTGGTGTCAAGCTTTGAGGCGATCGCATCGGGGATGTTACCATGGATAGTCTGTTTTAATAAACTATCCCGAGAAGCGCCGATAATAACCAGTTCTGCCCTTTGGTTGTGGGCAATTAGGCGAATACCATCCACCACCGAATGGGAAGCGATAGAAAGGGGTTTGACCATGGTTTCAACGTGGGGTTGTAACTCCTCCACAGCAAAATATAAATCCGAGGAATCTACTTTTTTCTCGCTGGGGGGAGAAACTTTAGCTAACCATACAGGGGGTAAACTTCCTTTGTGATAAACATTAAGAAAAGCGGGTAAAAGTTTTAACCCCTCTCTAGCATTGGGGCCTCCCGCCATGGGAACTAAACAACTACCTCTGGCCATCAAATTGTGAGGATAACTATGGTTGTTGCCTAGTTTAATTAAAATTAATTCGCAGGGGGCTTGGGTGATTAAATTATCGACTAAATGGGAAAATATAAACTCTTGAGAACTGGAATTTTTACCCCATCCCATTACTAATAAATCAATATATTCTCGTTTAATAATTTCTAACAATAATCCTGTGCGGTGATGAGTTATGACGATTCTTGTGTGGATGGGGATGTTAGATTTTTTTCCTATTTCTTCCAAGGTTAACATTAATTCCCTAGCATTTTCTGTGTCCACATAGGTACTATGAGGATCTAAATGTTTAGCAATTTTTAATACCTTTATAAATTCAATTTCATAATCATTATAAAGGGCGATCGCCACGGCAATTTTTGCCAAACTTTCATAATCATCCTCAGAAGTTACAGGAACTAAAATAGAACCTCTACCCGTAGCAGGGGAACGACTTTGATACACCGTGTAAGCCACCTGAGTCTTAATGGCCACATCAGCTTTCAACTCATCCACCTCCACCCGAATAATATCCGTACGGGTAATAATGCCCACCAAACGCCCTTCTTGCACCACAGGTAAACGGGAGAGGGTATAACGGTTTAACAGGTACAAAACATCACTTAAATAAGCATCAGGAGGCACACTGATGGGGTTAGGAGTCATAATTTCTTTTGTCAGTAACAAAGAGGAAGGATTGCGCACCTTAACTAAATCCGACTGAGTTACGATACCCACCAACTTGCCATTATCCACCACAGGGAAGCCCCGATGGGATGATAAGGACATTAAATCTAACAAGTCAATCACCTTAAGACGGGGAGAAACCGTTTCTACATTGGTTTGCATTACTGTTCCTGCCTTCAATTCCCGCAAAAAATCTTTTTGACGACTACTATCATTATGATTTTCATCGTTTAAATCGTAGCCCATGTGATGTAATAATAATTGATCCATGGAGCCTTTTTGCAGCGCTTCCGCACTGATATAAGACACCGCACAGGTAATCATGAGGGGTAATACCAAGTTAAAATTGGCATTCAGTTCAAAAATCATCACGATGGCGGTGACAGGCACTCGCACAACCCCCGTAAAAAATGCCCCCATCCCAGCCAGTGCAAAGGTTGCCCTTGCATCTATATTTATCCAAATACTACCCATGTCTGCAACGAGATAGCCTAAAGAAGAACCCATAATCAGGGCTGGGGCAAATAATCCCCCCGGAGCGCCAGAACCTGCGGCGATGATAGTTAAGATAAAATGGGCACCCAATACCAGTGCTATTTGTTCCCACGGTAGTTCACCTTTGACCAAAAATTCCCTTAATCCTGCATTATCACGGAAATAGGGGGGTAAAAGTGCGATCGCACTGCCACACACCAACCCCGTTAAGCCAATTTTTTGCCATAGGGGCATTTTCAACTGCTGATTGAACTTGACACTTTTTAGAACTCCCTTATTAAACAAAGCCCCCAATAGTCCCCCCATAATACCTAATATCAAATAAAGGGGAATATCTTGAGGAGAAAAACTAATACTATCAGCGGGTAATAAACTAGAAGGAAGATTTAAGTCTGGACTTTGTAAAATAATCGATACTACCGCCCCTGTAAAAGATGCGACGATGGCGGTTTCTAGGGTGAGGTTAGATACATCCCTCATCAATTCTTCGATGACAAACATCACCCCTGCAATGGGGGTATTAAATCCTGCGGCAAGTCCTGCGGCGGCCCCGGCGGCGATAATCTGACGACGATGTTCGGGGGATGTAGGTACTAAACGGGTTAATTCCGCGGCCAAGGCTGCCCCTATATGCACCGTCGGGCTTCTTCTGCCAAGGGTTAACCCTCCCCCCAAAACTAAGATTGTACCGATAATTTTTACCAAGGCTATCTTGAGAGATAATGGCACCGCATAACGAGCAAGGGAGGCTTTTACTTGGGCTACCCCTCCCCCCCCTGCCGTAGGGGCCACATATTCTAGTAATAATCCTGCTAGGGCGCCGAAAAATAGTCCAGAAAGGGGTAAAACGGCGATCGCCCCCCATTGATTGACGAGATTAATCCTCATACCCCCTAACCACCCAATACCCTGTTTAAGTAACAAAGCGGCTAAAGCCCCAAAAACTCCAATTAAGGCGGCTTCAACGAGAGCATAACGGGGAGAAATGGAGTTTCTCGCCCAATGACGAGATTTTAGCCAAACTAAACCTTTTTGGAGCAATTTCTGGGGCAAAAAACTATCCACAGCAATAATATGTGAATTTTAGGGGTTAAATTTTACATGGGGGGAATGAGGAATATTTTATGGTAAAACGGGGATAACTAGATAGAAAGTCCTAGTTTTAATCCTAAAATTGCATGGATAACCATTACAGTTACGGCAATACTACCAAGGTAAGCATGGGCAGTGCGTAAACTATCTTTGTTACCTACAAAGCCAGTGGCAGAGATTAAACCATTTACACTTAATAAACCGATTACCAATGAACCAGTCCAAAAGTGAGGACTAGATAAAATAGGCTCTCCTTGCATTATCAAGGATAATAAACCACCACTGTAACCCATAATGATAAATAAGGTCATCAAAGGAGCAATTTTGCGATGATTCATTTTATTTTCTGCCACTTCTCCTTCCGTAGTTAAAAGACGACTACGCCAACCAGTAACAGCTACGGCACTACCCATAAAGAAAATTACAATGCCCATGAAAAAGGGATGTCCCCAATGTACCACGACTTCAGGGGTATTAAACCCAGAAAAAATGTCCGCCACTGGTTGCAATATCTCTCTAATTGTTTCCTTCATATTTTTTAGTAGTTCTTTATAGTTCTTAACTTACTATGAAGTATAGCGGTAAATAATTGAGAATTGATAATTCTAAATGGCTTTGTTGCATGAATAAACAAATAGATAGCTAACTTCCATGAAAAACAATGTAGCTTACAATTAATTAACTATAAGGAAGGTGGTGAACTACTACCCGACCGCTTTAGCTCTCGTCGGGAGCTTCATCATTCAACAGCTCATGACTCAAGACAGATTTACGTCTGCCTTTTGGTCTTACTGTGCCTCCTGATGCAGAAACGGCTATATTATGGATAATTGATTAATTAATCCTTGCAACCCAAACTGTCTCTGGTAGATATACCCGTTATAGGGTTAACTCCTTCGGCTCTTTCACACATCAAGGAAACTTGATAACGATCAATTACCGCATCGGTAAAATCTGCCCCTGTGATGTCGGTGTCATAAAATCTGGTTCTAGTGGCGATCGCACCTGTAAGAATAGCATCACTAAGATCAGAAAAATCAAAAGTAACTCGGTCAATTAACGCCCCAGAAAAATTAACCCCATGTAAATCAGCGTCTAATAATACGCTCTCTGTCATCATGGCATTAGTCAAATCAGAATTACGCATGGATACCCTTCTCATGCTAGAGGCAGCAAACACAGCCCCCACCAATTCCTGATTAGAAAAATCTTGATCATCTAAATCTGCATAGGTTAAATTAACCATTTCCTGAGCATAGGCAGGAGTAGCACTGCCAAGGATAAAGCCAACGGCAAGAAATAAAATTATAACTACTTTTAATAAACGATTCATAAAAATAAAAATTGCAAACTATCCTCTATATAATAAACGGCGTTGTTTAATGATGGAATGAAATATTATTAAATTACAACAAATATCTCATATTATCTACCGAATCATTACAGCTGATCTAACGAACGAACATCCCCTTGATAACCAAAGCGGTTGAGAGTAATAGCCGCCTCCTCTGTGGTGACGGTTTTTTGTGGTTGAAATAGGGTAGTAAATCCAAAAGTACGGCGTACATTGGCGTTATCACCGTTTTGCCAGTCGATATAAAGTTTTTGCCATAATTCAGGATTCATCTGGTTTGCATCTTGAAAACCCCAGGTTTCTCGAATATTATCAAGGGTGGTAGTAGGAAAACTTTGACGAAAATCAAAAGGCACTTTCCAAGCGATTAAATGTTCTCTGGTTAATAGTTCATCAGGGTTAAATGCGATCGCATCAGGATTATTAGTAAGACGAGAAGGAATCAACCCCGCATTGGCCAAACCCTGAATATAAGGAAAATCAGGATCATTATTCGGTACATCCCGAAAAACTGCCTCACTATTGGCACTAGCCAAACGAATCAACTTACCATTATCGCTACCAAATATAACATTATTCGTTTTCACTAACCAACGGGCATATTGACGACGAGTAATCATCTCCTCTTCATTGATAGACTCCTTACCCTCCTCGATAACTCCCACTTGTGCCAATTGTTGCAAAGGTTCAGACGTTGTCACCCGTGGGGGAGAATCCTCCTCCGAAACCGTAGGTTCCTCTTCCTGACTATTATCTTCTGATACCATACGGCTATCAGTCAAACTAAATTGCGTTTCATCTGCGTTGACTTCAAAATTCATCATCACAGTAGTATCCTCATCGGCTTTTGTTGCCACCAAAGAATCATCCTCCCCCCTTTCCACCTGCCACTCAAAACCCATTAAACCTTGCTCATAAGCATCTATAATCAAATTGATAGGATCTGAAGAAGTCCACACAAAGGTATTTCCCTCAACTCTAATCAACTCAGCCCCCTGATAAATAGGAATATCTTGGGGAAAATCCTCAGGTAACTCCAACTCCTCAGTAGTGACATTTCCTTCCCCTTGGGTATTTACTTCCTCCTCCGTTGTCAAACTCTCGTCAGGAGTAAGTCTTGATTCAAGAGTTTGATTACCACTACAACCATAAATAAATATAGCTAGAACTAAAAATGAAAAATAACGAAGTATAGCCATGTATATGTACAATAACGATTTGTTACATTATATTATTTATGAAATTGTATAAACCTATCTCACTAACAAGATTTTATTAATTCACATATGAATCATGGCAATCACAAAATCTTCAATTTTTTATTCTTCCATTCCCTTTTCAGAAATTTTGCCATAATTTCTCTGCTTATTAATTTTTTATGTCCGATAAGAATAGTCAACAAATAATTAAATACCACATCATAGGAAACAATCGAATTATCTTCATGGTCAATTTATCTATGTATTTCAAATTTATAAAACCTTTAGGAAAATAAAATCGTATCAAAAAATGAGATAAATAGCACTTAATATATAATAGAAATAAAGGGTAAATTAAATTAAAAAGATGATTAACCATAAACTACTACAAATATTAACCATCACTAGCCTTGCTACTATTACAGCCCAAGGGGTTTTTGCTATGCCAGAATGCTACTTTACCGACACCAGAGGAAAAGTAGTGAATCTAGGATTCCTTTGTAATATAGAAATAATCTCTACCGAATCTTCTCCTCCCCAAGAAACTCAAAATTCTCCCACTAATCAAACTACCACCCCTGAAGTAACAACACCAAATCAAACCAATCAACCAGTAAATACGAATATTCAAAATCTCCCTAATAATACCCCACCCCCATCCAATAGAAACACTTTACCAACCTTCTAAAATAACCTAAACATCTTTAATTCATCACAAAATAATCATCATCATGAGCAAAATTGAACTTTTTGTCTCCGTAATTATTCCGATATATAATGGCGAAAAAGATCTTCCAGAATTAATAGAATGTTTAAAGAATCAAACCTATAATCATGAAAAAACAGAATTTATTTTAGTTGATAATAATAGTTCTGACGATACATTTAAATTAATAGAAGAAAAGGCTAAAATTCTCAAAAACATCAATATTAAATGTGTTCAAGAAAATGAAATTCAAAGCTCCTACGCTGCTCGTAACAGAGGAATAAAAGAAGCTCAAGGAGAAATTATTGCTTTTACCGATGTAGATTGTCGTCCTCAAAAAGATTGGTTAGAAAAACTAATACAACCATTTAATGATACTAAAACTATGATTGTGGCAGGGGAAATAAAAGCAATTAAAGGAGATAATATATTGGAAAAATATGCCGACAAAAGAGATATATTATCCCAAAAATATACTCTAGCCAATGAGTTTTTTCCCTATGGACAAACCGCAAATCTGGCTGTACGAAGGGAAGCCCTTAAAGTAGTGGGATTATTTCGCCCCTATTTGACGACTGGCGGAGATGCGGATATTTGTTGGCGTATTCTTAAAGAAATTGAGTCAGAAATAAAATTTGTTCCTGATGCTTTAGTATTGCATCGTCATCGGGATAATATGAAAGATTTTAAAAGTCAATGGAAACGTTATGGTAAATCCTCCAAATACCTCCATCAACTCCATGGCTCAAAATTAATGCCAGACTATTCCACTTCAAAATATAGTTATCGTTTATTAGTTTGGTTGATTAAGGAGTTTCCTAAAAACATTTTAAAATTATTAATCGGAAAGGGAAATTTTGTTGATTTAATTCAAACTCCCTTAGATATGATGGTCGGTAAACTCAGAAGTAATGGTCAAAAAAATGCTGATTTACCTGATAAAGCAAAAGAAATTGATCATTTATAAAAGATTATCATTATTACAATTCATTAAGAAAAGCATAGAGTATTAATAGTATTTTGGTTAACATACAAATATAGACATTCACATATAGATATTTACAACAATTGTTTTCCTAAACTTATTAAAAATTTGATTGATACTTTATGAATATTTCCATATAGTTTTCCCTAACTTTATTGATAAAAAAATATTAAAAAAACACTACAGAAAAGAAAAAAGTAAGCAAAATTTAGGATTATAATTTTGTCAATATTATCAATAATTTTATTACCATGGCAGAAAAAATGATAAAAACAACATCCAGTGATTCTCAAAATCTCGTAAACGAAAACCCCTCCCTTAAGTCTGAAGGCTTTTTATTCCAATTATTAGGGGTTACTAATTTTTTAGAAAAAAATAGCAATGTTGAAACAGGTTTAAAAGACTTGGCGTATATGACGGCTCAAATTTTAGAGTCAAAAAAATGTTCTATTATGCTCTTACAAACCAGAGTAATAGATAGTCAAGGTAATAAAAAACAAGAGCCTTATTTAAGGGTGTTTACCCATTATGGGGATTTACCCAAGGAAGCCTATGAGGAAGTTACCCATCTAAATGATGGCATTGCGGGGTATGTGGCTTCTACGGGAGAGTGTTTGCTAGTGGAGGATATTAATAAATCTCCATTTGTGCAAGTGGCGAGACAAAAAGAGCATGATTATAAAAGTTTAATTTCTGCACCTATTTTTATTGGTAATCAGGTGATTGGGGTTATTAATGTGAGTGAACAAAATAATGATAAACCTTTTAATAATAAGGATTTAGAAATTTTAAAAATATTTGCTCTTTTTATTGGTAAATCTATTCAAATTATCGAATTACAAAATATGTTGCAATCAAGATTTCTTGAAATTGCGGTATCTAAGGAGGTAGAAGAAAAAGGAAATAAAATTTCAAATATTACTCCAGATCCTGCTAAGATTTCGGATATTGTAGCAAAGGCTATTTTTAAGGAACTTGATAAAGGGGGTTTTGGTCCTAATCAAATTATTAATATTACGGGAGAAATACTTGATTTATTAAGGGAAAAAATTCATAAAGACGAAAGTTAATTTTGAGATAAAAATTCGGCAATAACTTGATTAAATGGTTCTGGTTCCACTAAAAAAGCCCAGTGATTTCCTGGTACTGTTTTGATGGTTAAATTAGGGAGATATTTTTCAAAGGGTTTGATTTGCCATGGACTTTTGTTTAGTCCTTTTTCGGGTTTAATAAAAAGGGTAGGAATGGTTAATTTTTCGCTTAATCCTGCTTGTAGCATGACGTCAGTAAAAATTTCATCTTTGGCGTGGGATGCAAATTTACTAGACCATTGTTTATTTTCGTTTTGGGTAATGCTATATTCAAATACTTTTTGTTGTAATTCTGACCAACCTTGATATTGTTTGAGAGATTTGGCGGTATTTTCTGCGGATTGGTAGTCAGGAAAAGTGCCTGTCATTTTGAGAAAGGGCAAGACTTTGTACAAAAAAGGGAATGTGATTTTGCTCCAACGGGGAATTTTGTTGATATAAAAGGGATCAACTAGGGTCATGGTTTTGAAAAGTTGGGGGCTTTGGGTTGCCCAAATGGGAACTAATTTGGCACTCCAAGAATGGGCGATGACGTGAATTTTATCCCATTGTAGGTGATGGAGGAGAGCTTCTAGGTCATGGATAATATCATCGTTGAAATAACCTTTTTCTGGTTTACTACTGTTGCCGTGTCCTCTCAGGTCGGGGGCGATGATATGATATTTTTGTTGTAAATATTCTCCTAAATTCTCCCATACTAGGCTATGGTCTGCCATGCCGTGTAATAGTAGTAGGGGGGTTTTTCCTTGATGCCATTCTAGGTAAGATATTTCGATGTTATGGTTTGTTATAAATGTTTTTCTGGTGACCATTTTTAGTTGTTGACGGCTTGACGTAGGTTGCCTTGATATTTTTGTAGGAGGGTTTGGGCTTGGGTTTTACTAAGGTTTTTCCAGTGCATTAATAGGGCTAATTTTACTTTTGAGCCACTGGCGGTTAATAATTCTTGGGCTTTTTCTCGCTCTAAGTCGGTTAAGTCGGTAATAATTCTTAAGGCTCTGTCTAATAGTTTACTGTTGGTGACGGATACGTCGATCATTCTGTTGCCGTAAACTTTGCCTAGTTTTACCATTGCCCCTGTGGAAATGATGTTTAATGCCATTTTTGTTACTGTACCTGCTTTGAGACGGGTTGAACCTGCTAGAACTTCAGGGCCTGTGAGTAGTCTAATATCGACATCTACTTCTATTTTTAGTTGCTCTTGGGGGATACAACTAATAAAAACAGTTTTGGCTTTTCTTTTTCTGGCTTCTTCTAAGGCTCCATGGACGTAAGGGGTGGTACCTCCTGCGGTGATGCCTATTACTACATCAATTTCGGTAATGTCGTTAAGAGCGATCGCCTTTGCCCCATCTTCGGGTAAGTCTTCGAGGGCTTCGGAACTTTTGAACATAGCCCCTTCTCCCCCTGCTAGAATACCTTGTACGAGGGTGGGATCGGTGCAAAAGGTGGGGGGACATTCCGCCGCATCAAGCACCCCTAAGCGTCCGCTGGTACCTGCTCCGATATAAAATAATCGCCCCCCTTTACCAAGGGATTGAGCCGTAATGTCAATGGCTTGGGCTAAAGATTCACGGGCAAGGGCGATCGCATCTACGGTTTTTTGATCCTCTTGATTAAAAACATCAACAATTTCCAAACAAGAAAGCTGATCCAAATTAGTACTAAGAGGATTAATCTGTTCAGTTAAAAGATGTCCCCTAGTGATTTCATTATTCATGATTAAAAACCAAAATTATCAACGTTGTTTATTGACCATTAAAACTTTAATTAACAGTCAAACAACATTATCCATTATCCATTCTCAATTATCAATTAATTATAATAACCCCTCCAATTGGCGCCGAATGCGCTCTAATTCAAAAGCAGACATTTCCGCTTCCGAAGAATTTTCCGTAATGGGTGCTTGAGGAGTACCATCAATATCCCAGTCCATATGCTCAACATTATTCTCAGGGGGGACTTCTAACATCCCATCAGAGATAAATTTGTAGTCATACCCCGCACTGGCACAAAAATCCTCAATTTCCTCTATTTCGATACCCTCCGCCGAGGGCAACGGAAAATCCTGAGCCTCCAAAAGCAAACCATAGCGCACCGCATCATCCTCAGACTCAAACATTAACACACAATCGCGATCGCCTATTTGTAAGGTATGAATACCCTCGTTACTCGTTCCCGAATTGTATAATAAGACATAAACAATCATAGACCATACTCCCAAACTGTAAATATAGATTACCTCCCCCACCACCAAAAACCATCACGGATAGGGCTAATAAACTATATTTTCATGGTTAAATGCCTATGTCAATTTTGTTACAAATTCTTTAAGAATCACAAGGCCCAGCCATGTTAATACGAATTAACATTTGATCGATCGCCCCTACCAAATTAGTACCCACATTAGTAGGATGATTGGCCATAATACTAAATATTAAAGTACCATGCTCCCGATGATCTAAATAACCAGATAAAGCCCTTACACCCCTGAGAGTACCAGTTTTTGCTCTCACGATGCCCTGCACAGGGGTTTGTCTCATGCGATTAGTTAGAGTACCACTTACCCCTGCCGTGGGTAAAGATGCCAAAAATACATCCCGATGACGATCATTATACATTACTCTTAAAGTCTCAACGATCGCCCTTGGGGTAGCAACATTATTACGAGATAATCCAGAGCCATCAGCAAAATGAAAAGCACTAGGATTCACCCCCATCTGTGCCAAAATTTGTTTAGCAGTAGCCGAACCACCCACACGGCGCAATAATGTATCAGCATAATAATTATTACTTCTCAAATTAGTGACATTAATCCATTCCCTTAATGAAGTGCTACCGCTAAAGGTAGCATTAGGATCCATTCTTTGTAAAGCCGCCGCTGTGGTTAATATTTTTGTATTAGAAGCAGGAATAAAACCTCGATCTGCATTGTAATGATAAATAGTTTCCCCAGTCTCCAGACTTTGCACCAAAATTCCCCAACCTCCACCGTAGGCATCAATCACCTGTTGAATAGATGCGTTTAATTCAGGGGTACAGATATTAGGAGCTACACTTCTAGTTTCTGGAGGAATAATAGGGATGGGAATAGATTGCCCTTCAGAGGAGGGATTAAACTCAAGGATAGAAGCATTGGTTTGGGCTGATACAGCCCCAGCGGAGGCAAAAGAAAGAATTGATAGCCAAGTGATAAAATGTTGCTTTTTAATCATATGATAATGAACGGAGTTAAATGTATTGTTTTTATGGTGTGTTAGAAGTAATTAATTATTTTAAGTTTCAAAAATTGGTTATGGTTTTTTAAAAGTAAGCATTAAGGTTTATAAGTTATCCATACTACTTATGTATTTTGAATAATAATTAACTGTTGGTGGTTGACCATACACCTTGTGGGATAGGTATATTACCGCTATGGGAGTTCAATCGAAGGACCAATTATTCCCGCTCTATTTACTAAAGTAAAAAACTTTCATTCCTTTTAGGCAGTGTCTGCTTCCCTCAGGTTTATTGACTTAAAGTATCTTAACAGAAGAATTAGAAAATGACTAAGGATTCAAAATTATCCGTTAAAAAGACTAATCCAGCAATTTATTATTTAGCAAGGTTTCTGGTAGTATCTCCTTTTTTTCATCTCTATTTTCGGGGCAAAGTAGAAAATGTGGAAAATGTACCCCCTGAGGGAAAGTTGATGATTGTCAGTAATCACGCCAGTATTTTTGATCCGCCTATCCTTGCCTGTGCCATTCCTCGCAGAATTTCTTTTATGGCAAAACAAGAGTTATTTAATTCTCGTCTTTTTGGTCAATTAATTTCCTTTTTAGGGGCTTACCCTGTTAGTAGGGGTGAGGGCGATCGTAACGCCATCCGTCAAGCATTAGCTAGAATAGAGCAAGAATGGACTACCTGTGTCTTTATCGAAGGTACTCGCACCGCTGATGGTAGGGTTTACAACCCCAAATTAGGAGCCGCCCTAATTGCTGCCAAATCTCAGGCATCCATATTACCTGTTTGTCTTTGTGGTACCGAAAACATTTTAGTAGATGGCAAAAAGTTACCTCAACCTGCATCTGTGACTATCAGAATAGGGAATGTTATTACCCCTCCTGCTTCCACCAAGAAAAAAGATTTAGAGTTAGTTACGCAAAGTTGCGCCGATGAAATTAATAAACTTCATGATCGGGTTTAACTATAAAATGTTTTAGCAGAGGTAAGTGTTAGATAGTACTAGCATCTTATAAATATAAAGGTTTTCACGTTAAAAAAATGAGTTTTTTGGCTTTTGTTGTGGTTGTTTGTCCGAGTTTATGTTATTTTTTAAAAAATGAGAGGCTTGACAAAAATAAATACAAACAGTCAGATTTCTATTGTATTATAGACATTTTTATCATCCCGTGTAAAAGGATAAAAGTCAAGAAAAAAAAGCGATTCTTTAACATTTTGTAATATTCTATCGACCCTCGTTTATCATATCTCGCAAACACACGAAGGACACAAAGAGACATTTAAGGAATTTGTTTTGACTTGAGAGTACTTTAAAAGAAAAGTTCGTTTTTTGTAGCTCAAAATTGAGACATGAAAATATTATCACCATTCCCTATTCTCCACCTAAACGAGAAATCATATTTAAAATCAGCAACGCCCAAAATAGAATAAAAAGATTGACTTTCTAGGAAATGATTTAAAATTATGTCAATTAATAGATAGCATCTTGGCTTAAGATAATGCCTAATAGAGATAGTTATAAAATATATTTGCTCATCATATCCTATGTAATCGGCTTATTCTTGACAAGGTTAAGCATCTTTGAAAATAATGAGATATTACTGATATTAGGAGTTATTGTTGTCAGTGTAACTCTCGCTTTTGTTATTCCCTTAAAATGGCATTTCGCCCCAAAAAAGATATGGTGGTTAATAGCAGGTTTAACTATTGTCAGTGGTTACTATTACTATCAATGGCGCTTACCGACTCCCTCAAATATTGATGTAAGTCATCAACTCAACCAGATAGAAAACAACTTTGATAGTACTTTACAAGTCAAAGGAAAAATTATTACCCCCTTACAAGTAAATCGTAACCAAAGGGCAAGATTTACCCTTGAAGCCAAGGAATTTGAAGGAAAAAAGGTAAACGGTAAACTATATGTAACAGCGCCCTTATTGGAAACCATTGATTTATTTCCCTCCATGGAAGTAACTTTAACAGGGAGATTGTATCAACCACCCATGGCAAGTCAACCAGGGGGTTTTGATTTTGCTAGTTTTTTGTCAAGGCAAGGAATTTGGGCTGGTTTTACCGCAGAAAAAGTTGAGTTAAATCAATTTGGTAACGTTTATCAACAGTCAGTATATTGGTTGAGAAAAAGAGTCATTCAAACCCATGTACGTTATCTTAATATTCCCCATGGTACTCTGGTTAGTGCCATGGTAATTGGTAGTCGGGGGGTTGATTTATCTTTTGATATTCAAGATTCTTTTCGGGATGCTGGATTAGCCCATATTTTAGCGGCTTCTGGTTTCCATGTATCTCTTTTATTGGGCTTTGTTTTATGGCTAACAAAAAAACTTTCTTCTGGGTGGCGTTTAAGTCTTGGGATAATTAGTCTTTTGTTTTACCTGACTCTTACAGGTTTTTATCCTTCGGTATTGAGGGCTAGTTTTATGGGGTTGGGGGTATTGATTGCCCTTTTGGATGATAATCGTCGGGTGAATATTTTTGCTAGTTTATTTTTAACGGGATTTATTTTACTGTTAATCAATCCTCTGTGGATTTGGGATTTAGGTTTTCAGCTTAGTTTTTTGGCTACTTTTGGCTTAATTGTTACTCTTCCTGCTATTGTTTCCCGCTTAGATTTTTTACCGATTAATGTTGCGGGGTTAATTGCGGTGCCTTTGTCGGCTACTATTTGGATTTTACCTTTACAGGGTTATATTTTTAACCGTCTTCCTCCCTACAGTATTTTGACGAATATTATTGTTTCTCCGTTGGTGTTAATTGTCAGTTTGGGGGGCATCATAAGTGGTTTTATCGGTTTATTTTTTCCTATTATAGCAAGTGCGATCGCCCTTATTTTATATCCTTTCATTTGGTTGATGATTGAGATTGTAAAAATTAGTAATAATTTACCGTTTTCATCCCTAGCAATGGGTAACATATCTCTAATAACCATACTAATTGCCTATTCTATTTATATCGCCATTTATTTTAATAAAAGACTACAAAAAAGATGGAGAGAATTAAGCATCTTTATAGTTTGTTTAATGATTATTCCCATTGCTTACCAAAAAATAAACTTAACTCAAATTACAATCATGAGGAGTAATCAACAGGCAATTATAGTTATAGAGAATAACCTTCGTAATTATGTTATTAATTTGCCAGAAAAAAATAATATAAATTATACTGTCACGAACTTTCTTAATCATCAAGGAATAAATAACATTGACTTAATTTTAGTCAAAGCAAATAACGAAAACAACTTATCCCTCAACTACCTAAACCAAAAAACTAACATAAAAAACATTTACCAAAATCAAAATAACCCTATTAACTTACATCCTATTTCCAACGACTTAAATATTATCACATGGGAAATAGCAGAAAAAAAATGGATGCTAGTAAATGCAGACAAAACCATTAACTTAGATACATCTAGTATAGGTAAAATTGATAACTTAATATGGTCTGGAAATAACCTATCAATGTCAAAAATTGAACAACTAAACCCATCCATTGCCATTAACTATAACTATTTTAATCAACAAGAAGTATTAGAATCCAAAAATATCAAAACCTATTCCCTAAACGAAATAGGCACAATTCAATGGCAACCAGATAAAGGCTTTTTACCATACCAAGAAATTTTATACTAATCTTTCTTATCAAACTCCTCCAAGATGTCATCAATGTTTTCACCCTTATCAGCCGAAGAATTATCCTCTGGTTTTTTTTCCTCTTCATCATCCAAAAAATCCCAGTTATCAGACTCCACAAGATTCTCGGAGTTTAATTTATTCGTTACATCATCAAAAGAATTAATAGTATCTTCTGAAGGTATTTCCGCTGGATTCTCATCTATAAAATTACTATCTTCTTCCATCACTTCTGAAACTAGAGAATTTTCCTCACCAGTATCTTTAGAAACATCAGAAATATCCTCACTATCCATATCTTGATTAAAGGAGATATTCTCTTCCTCATTAAAGCTGTCATCCTCTAATAAAGTTTCATCATCCGCAGATGCTTCTAACAAATCGTTTTGTGCTTCATCCGTAGAGGTTTTTTCTAAAACAGTTTCATCATCAGAGGAAGTTTCTAAGTCATCTATATAATTATCATCTTCTAACACAGTCTCATCATCCGCCGAGGCTTCTAAATCTGTTATGTCATCATTATCAGAAACAGTTTGTTCATCAGGGGAAAATTCTGCTAAAGTTTCCTCATCAATGGGTAAATCAGAGGTGTTTTCTTCTGCGTCTTGAGAGGCTTGTTTATTTTCTTCTTCTTCCTCATCAAAAAATCCATCGTTATTATTCTCATCTTCGGGATTATCAATAAAATTATCTCCTATGTCATCTTCTTCTTTACTGATACTTTCTTCTTGTTTAATTGATTTCTTTTTCTTGCTAAAAATACTAAAGATTCCACCGAGAAAACTTTTTTTCTGGGGTAATTCTGTTGATTTTTCTTCCTCATCTACCATTGAAGAATTTTCTTGTTTATCCTCTTTTTGGTTTATCATCAAAGATTCATCTTCTTGTGGAGAAGGTTGAGCATTTTCTTCCAACTCTTGGGCTAAATCATTAGTTACTACCTCTTGTGGAGTCTCTAAATTGTTTTCCTCCGTTTCCTTGACAGTTTCAGGGGTGGTTATTTCTGAAAACTGAGTAATTTCTTCTTCCTCAACTTTTTCTAGGGCTTCTTTTATTTCTGGGGTAATTTCGGGGAAATTTTCTTCCTCAGATGGTGCAGTTTTTTCCTCTTTTACCTGTTGAGAAATAACTTCTTTTTTCTTTTTAGGTTTAGAAAATTTACCTAAAGTATTTAAAACAAAACTTAGTATCGAAAAACCTTCTAAAGTATTTTTTTCCTCAGCTATCCATGCCTTGCGTAAACTTATATTTTCCCACATAAAGGCGATCGCAACGGTTACAATAGCCAATTGAGAAAGTAAAATAGCCCCACTCACTCTCCCCGCACAAACCCATAGAGTCAAACCGTAAAATAATCCTAACCCACTCCAGAGAAAATCATCTCGACGGTGAATTTTGGGACGAATAAAAGCGCTTAAATATAAATTTAAACTGGCAATGACAATAATAATGGCGAGAAAGTAGCTTAACATCACGAGTTTCCCTTATGGCTATGCTGTGCTGTACCATTTTATTATAATGGAAGGAGTAACGCTAGTTTTCCTCTAAATATATATTAAGAGCTTCCTTCATTTCCTCAATAGAAGTAGTTGCCGTGCCAAATACTCTTACCACAATACTAGCAGCCAAATTGCCCAAAACCGCTGCCTCCCAAGGAGTCGCCCCACTACATAAAGCCAAAGAAAGTGCCGCCACCACTGTATCTCCTGCCCCCGTCACATCAAAAACATCCGTGCGATTAAAAGCAGGAATATGCTCTACCCGTAATTGATTATCTTGGTAAGAAAACAAACTCATTCCCTCCTCACCCCTAGTAATCAACATATATTTAGCCTGAGTCTTAGCTAATAAATCCTTTCCTGCCGACAACACACTAGCTTCATCATTGATAGCATAACCCACCGCCAATTCAGCCTCAGGTAAATTAGGAGTAAAAAGCGTTGCCCCCGAAAACCGTTGTAAATCCTTTTGAGTATCCACCACCACCAAATGATGATTTAAAGAAGACTTAATAATAGGTTGAGTAAATACCCCATCCCCATAATCCGAACAAACTACCCCATCCACATGGTACAATTGACCTTCGATATAATCTGATAATTCTAACTGTAACTCTTCAGAAGGTAAAGCATCAGATTTTCTATCAACCCTAACGATTTGTTGAGTAACAGACTGCCTCGCATGACCAGCAATACGAGTCTTGGTCACCGTAGGGCGACTATAATCTTTTATGATGCCCCTCGTGTCGATATGGGCAGACTCAAAAATTTTTAAAAGGGCATCCCCCTGAATGTCGTTTCCCACATATCCAGCCACTCGAATATTAGCCCCCAGTTTAGCCAAATTATAAACAGCATTGGCACCGCCCCCGGGAATTTGATTAGTGTCTTCATGACGTAATATTAAGACAGGGGCTTCCCTCGAAAGTCGCTCAACTTCTCCTGTCAAAAACTCATCAAGGGTTAAATCTCCTATCACCAGTAAATTAAGGTTTTTAAAACTATCTAAAACTTCATTTAATCGATGTTTTTCTTGTCTTAATTTAAGGATAAATTCCTGCTCATCAATCATGATAAATAAACGGGGTAAATTAAATTAATTCGAGAGAAAATTCATATTTTTCTTTCGCTCTTTTGTCACAAAAAGCCACTAACTGTGCCAGGGCTTCTGGTTGTTTTGTGTCAACAATTTTAGCACCAATTTGATCATATTCATCATTGGTAGATTTACGCCACATTTTCTCCACGGTAATGGGGACATTAGACAACTGAGTATCAGAATCAAAATGATAATTAAGCATTAAATCAAAGGTGGATGAAGGGTTAAACGATTTTTCCACAATCAAATGGATACCATCCTTGGTAATGTCGAGGGTAAAACCCACAAAATGCCCGTCATTATCTAATGCCTTACATACAGCCAAAACTCGACGGCTACTTCTTTTATTATTTATTTCCGCCATAAAAAAAATACCTTTTTTATTAGTTTTGTTATGATACTATTTTATCTTTTTTTACATTGTTATAACTTTCTTTTTTAATGAAAATTAATCTATAAATTCTAATTCTAAATCTTTGTTTTCTGGAGTAATAGGCTCACCTCCGAGGGAATTAGCACCATTTTCTATATCTAACTCCTCATCGTTAGAGTTTTGTGGAGACTGATTTTCCGAGCTATTATTACTATTCTGAGATTGAGTATTAGAAAGAATATCTCTCACCGATTCGGGAGTTTTAGGAGGATTAGCTGGAGGATTAATATTAAGTTGGGCTGGAGTTACCCCTGAAGAATTTATTTCTGGGGCATTGTTTCTCGCCCTTGGGGGGTTATTGTCCACCGGATTTTGACTGTTATTGGCAGGAGGATTAACGGTGGGAGTTTGATTGTTATTAGGCGAGTTATTAACTGGAGTTGGGGAATTATTATTAGTAGTGGAAGCACTAGATGCACATACCTCATTAGTGGGCTTAAATTCCACATAAACATGGAAAGGCTTGTTTGCCCCTGTGCCATTTTCAAAACTTCTTGCTTTAATTTGTTCAAGGGCTTGACTATTAAGTAAAGGATAACCCGAACTTTTAATAAGTTGAGTGTTAATTACACCTCCCTGACTATTAACACTTACTCCATAGGTTGCTATTCCTTCAATGTCGTTAGCACAAGCCTCTGAGGGATAAATACCTGTGATAGTAATTTCTTGAGGAGTAGGATTTTCTACATCTTGAAGCCAAGCGATGTAATTTTTTCTCGCTTCTTCATCACTAACATTTTCATCCCTTGGGGCTATTCTAGGGGTTAAATTTTCCGTTTGGGTATTATTATTGGGATTATTAGAGACAATATTAACTAAAGGCTCATCATTTTCATTAGTTTCATTTCTCGCGATAGAAGAGTTGCGATTATTAAAAACATCCCGAGGATTGGCAATATCTTGCTCATCTCTACCCTGAAAAATAGCACGGCGAATTTCCGCTTCTTCTTCAGGAGATTTTGGCACTATATCAATAACTCTTCCTTCTAAGTTGTCAAAATTATTATTGGTAATAGGGGTATCGTTGAAACTAGGGGGCGCTGGAATATTAGCGTTAAAACTGAGGGGAGGGGGCGCTGGTAAATTTATGGGCGCTGGAATGTCAATAATATTACCGCCATAGTTAGAGTTAAACCCCCCTGAAATAGGTGGTAAAGGTGGGGGGGCAGGTAAGGAAGAAAAGGAGTTGTCATAGGAGGAAAATGGTAAACCATCAAAATTGGGCATAGGAATGCTATCAATGCCATTTTCTGTGCCGTTGGGAAGGTTCAAATTATTGAAATTAGCAAACCTTTGGGGGCTAGAAACATTAGGTAGTCTTGTTTGTTCAAGGGCATTTAATTCAATTACGTTAGTTTCCCCCGATATATCAGCGTTTTCTGACTGAGAATTTAAGTTTAGTTCCGGTAAAATAAGACCAAAGAATGCTCCATGAAATGCAATGGATGCCAGTAATGACCAGTTAATTTTTTGTAATGGTTTCTTAAATTTACCGAGGGAGGATGCCTTACGATTTGCGGTGACTACCATATTATGTAAGCCTAAAAATTTAACTGTAATATTCCTTCAGTATTTTAACAAGTTTATTGGCAACTGGTGAATGGTTACTTTTCGGATAAATAAGATTAAGTTTAAAAGCATTGCTTCAGAATAGTTAAATGACTTTTCTGGAGTGATACGAGGCTAGTATATATTGTATTATCCTCGTAAAAAGTTTTATGAATGTAATTTTGTCGGCGGTTTTACCTGTCGGGTTAATAATTATTATCGGTTACATCGCAGGGCAAAAGCTAAATTTAGATCAATCTAGTCTTTGTCAGTTGAGTATTTATATTCTTGCCCCTGCTATTGTGGCAGATAGCCTCTATCGTAATACGGTTTCGGGAAGAAGTGTCGTACTCATTATCTTAACTTATGGGCTAATTTCTCTAGTTATTTATGGTGTAATTTGGTTATTTGCATTCATTCTCAAGGTTGATAAGGATAACCGACAAAGTATTTTTGCAGTGATTCTTTGCCCGAATAATGGCAATATGGGCTTACCGATAACTACTTTTGCATTAGGAGATGAGGGTTTAGATAGAGCTATTATTTATATGATTGGTTCTAGTATTTTTTTATTTGGAATGCTTCCTGCTATTTTGAGTAACAGAGGAATCAAAAAGGGAATTATTTTAACTTTAAGGCTTCCTTTGATTTGGGCGATGGTTTTTGGGGCTATGCTCAATATTAGTGGGGTTGAGTTGCCGTTTAATTTAGGCAGAAGTATGGAGTTATTGGGAATTTCGGCAATTCCTATTGCTTTGATCATTTTGGGAATGCAGTTGGCACAAAGCAAATTTATTTTGACGCTGGGGGAGTGTTTATTGGCTTTGGCTAAGTTAATTGTCGCCCCTTTGATAGCGGTGGGAGTAGGCAGAATAACGGGATTGGAGGGGATAGATTTACAGGTGTTGGTATTACAAACGGCTATGCCTACGGCGGTTAATACTCTTGTGATGGTGAAGGAGTTTGGGGGGAATGGGACTATTGTAGCTCAAACTATTATCATTTCTACGGTAATGAGTTTTATTACTTTACCTGTGGTGATTTGGTTAATATAATGGCTTTTGAATTTGTTAAGCTAAGACAGGAATATTAAATTAATTTTTAGATAAATAATTATGACTAATTCTCGTCCTGAGTCTGTGGATACGAAGCCTGAAAATAATGTAGAGGAAAAACCTAGTTATGTAAAATTAGCCATGCGTAATATGGTTAATAAGGGGGGGCTTTCGTTAAAGCATTTCTTTTTAACTACTGTTGGTTTATTGGCTTTTTTGGTAGGAGTTTCTTATTTAACTAGATAGTTAGTCGTCGAGATAATTTTGTGGTGACGGAGGATTGTAAATAGGTAAAGGATTGCGTCTAATCATCACCGCCAAACTCAGAAAACCCACAATAACCACCAGAAGGGCTGTCATAAACACCATAAAACGATTAGGTTGATACTCAGCCCTTTCAATTTGCCAAAAAGCTCGATTATAGTTATGAAGGGCAACTCCAATGACTAATATTCCTAAAACCACGAGGACAACACCTAAATTTTCCGAGTTGAGTAAGCCATTTTGACTAAGTCTTTCCCTTGTTAAAGATATTTCTAACTGTTTAAGGAAAATACCAAAACGGGTGAGGGCAAAACCAAAACCGATAAGGGCAATGGAAGTACGTAACCATGCCAAGAAGGTGCGTTCGTTGGCTTGATGCTCTCTTTGGCGGTCTATTTTTGGTAATTTAGACATGGGAAAAATTAACCATCCGAAAGTCTTTTTAGATAAGCAACATTATGACGGGCTAAGGCTTTTTTTGCTCGACGAATTAAATCTGTTTGATAGGGAAACTCATCCCTTGCATCCATGGGATAACAACGTAGTTTAAATTTTGTTCCCCATTCTTCCTCTTTCATCAACACAGCAATAGGTAATTTTAATTGAGTATATTTACTGCTATAGGCCGCCTGATAAAGAATATTAATAATCATTTCATCATCCGCATCATGCTCAAAGAAAAACTCTGTGGCAACTTGAGCTTCTAAATTACCACCATTGGAGTTTGAGATAGCTTCTGTCCATGCTTTATTATGGGGTATGGTGACAGTATTATCATCGGGGGTTTGAATTTGAATACCCCGTAAGCCATAGCTGACAACCTCTCCATAGTGATCGCCTATCTGAACGCGATCGCCCACACGATAAGGACTTTCAAATAAGGCAACCACCCCAGCAATAATAGAACTAATATAATCTTTAAAAGCAAAACCCACGGCTACGGCGATACTACCAGTCAACGCTAACAAATTAGATTCAGATAGATTAAAAAATAACCTTATCAAATAAGTAATAGTGCTAATTAAAATTAACCCCTTCCAAAAAGGTAAAGATTGCTTTGTTAATAAGCGATAACGGCGAGGTACTCTTTCTGCAATCCAATTAGTAATTTTTTGGATGAAAAAAACAGCCCCATAGGCAAGAAATAAGGCTAAAAGAGCATAAAGTACTTTCTCGAGAGTAAAATTTGTCGCCAACTTCTGCGAGACATCTTCTGCCATGTCTGCCGGAGCAAAAACCAAATTTTTTCCTATTTCCTTACCCATAAATTTATGTTTTTATATCTAAATTATCTAAACTTATTATTATTTCTAATAATTATAGCCCCTACTATTAAAATTAATTACGAAGAAAAAAAGAAACTACGGGAGCATCATCAGAATGTAACAAATAATTATAAATATATAACCAGAAAGTTGAATTTAAATATCATCGTAAAAGATTAAACTATTCATAAAATGGGAAAAATCTTGATGTTTTTATCATCGTTTACCAACCTTATCAATAATTCCGACTTCGTCAAAGCGATCGCACTTTCAGCCATGATGGTTAATTTGCTTCAACTCCCTGTCTTAGGCTGTACCAGAGCAGTATATCTTGGAAACGAAAATCTAGTCATCACTGGTCGTACCATGGATTGGCTAACCCAGATGGATAGCAACCTGTGGGCATTTCCAAGGGGCATAGAAAGAAGTGGACTAGCGGGAGCAAAATCCATGGCTTGGACATCAAAATATGGTAGCGTGGGGGTTAGTGTTTGGGATATTGGCATCGCCGATGGCATGAACGAAATGGGGTTAGTGGCTAATATGCTTTATCTCACTGAAACAGAATTTCCCACCCCCAGTGCGGATGATTCTCGTAAAGCAATATCATTATCCCTATGGGTACAGTATATGCTCGACAACTTCGCCACCGTAGAAGAAGCAGTGGCGGCCATGGAGAAAGACGAATTTTATGTTATCCCCATGAAATCCCCCGACGGAAAAGAAGGAACCGTTCACCTTTCTATCTCTGATGCCACAGGGGATTCGGCCATTTTTGAATATATTGATGGGAAGTTGCAAATTCACCATAGCCGAGACTATCAAGTTATGACCAACTCGCCCCCCTTTGAGCAACAAATGGCATTAAATGGTTATTGGCAAAATATTGGTGGTACAACCATGTTACCCGGTACTAATCGAGCGAGCGATCGCTTTGTGAGAGCTTCTTTTTATATCAATGCCGTCCCTAAAACCGCCGATGCGGTGCAAGGAATTGCCAATGTTTTTTCCGTAATGCGTAACACTTCCGTTCCCCTAGGTATTTCAACTCCCGAACGCCCCGAAATCTCCTCAACTATTTGGCGTACTGTGGCCGATCAAAAAAATCGACGCTATTTCTTTGAGTCAACTCGTCAGCCCAATGTTTTTTGGGTCGATATGGCTAACTTAGACTTATCAGCGGGGAGTCCAAGCCGAAAATTAACCCTCACTGACGGTACAATTTTTTCTGGGGATACTTCAGGACTATTTGAAACGACCGAAACAATGCAGTTTCTTCCAGCAGCGGATTAAATTTTAGACAGCCACTCTACATAAATGAAATATATTTTCTGCCACTCAAATCAGAGACTATTTTTTAGATATAAAGAATAAACTTAATTTGGGTGGTAGATAAGGGATTGAAACAGGAATATATACTAGAAAAAGATAATTAGACCTTGTGATAATATAAAAATCGGATCAAAAAGGAAACTTTTTTCAATCCAGTACATCAAAAGTATTAATATTGATCAGTAATTTTACCAACAATTTCCAGATGACCCAGTCTGTACCCTTAACTCCTAATCCGAATAATGATTCTAGTGGAGGTAATCCATTTCCCGTGATTCTCGACACATTACCAGATATTTCCTCTCCCCCCACCAGAGGAATGTTAAGAGTACAACAACAGTTAGATCTGTTACTATTGGCGATCGAAGCTCTGAGATTAGGAGCATCAGAAGAAATGTTGGCAACTTCTCACCATGTGGGACTTCAGGGCATTATCAATAACCGAGTTGATTTGTGGCGCTTACGTTGTACGAACCCTTGGCGTAAATGTTATAACCGAGAAATATTAAGCCCCGAACAATTAAAAACATTAATTCTTTTGACCCACACTTGTGCAAAACAATTGCTTGTGCCAATGACTCAGTTACTATTGGCAGTACAACAGATGAGGGATAAGGATATACCCTTGGAGAACAATTTTCGATTATCAGAATATTTCACCCGTTTTAAGTCTCACTTTATTTCTAGGATGAACCCCAAAAGAGCTAAAGTTTCTGTATATTTAGCATCTCCCCAAGAGTTGAATCAGTTGGCTCTTTCTTTGTTAGAGGAACTTTTGTTTTACAGCGGTACAAGGGGAATGGAAAGATTATGGGTTCGTTTATTTGATGGAGAGGTAGATTAAGTCATGAGTCATAAATCGTTAACTTCCTTGGTGTGCCATAATCTCTTGGCTAACCAGTGGTCTATTCTTTTTTCTTCTATGCTTCTTTTGGGGGTTAATATACCCTATTCTGCCGCCCAAGGGGTGGAGTTGAGGGTTGGTGTGGTACAACGATTTGGGGAAGAAGGAGATGATAAGTTAATTATCAGTAGTACGGAGGGGGATAGTCTTAACCTCAGATTTCGTGAGCGGGGAGAGGATGGTAATAACCCTGTGCGTAATCTTGCCACAAATCAAGTTACTTTGACCATTGCCCCAAAAGCCCTTGAAGAAAGAAAAATTCAGGAAATCGTTATTTTGGGAGATCATGCTACCTTTGAAACAGCGGAGGATGATGCTAACCGTTGGCGAAATTTGGGCATTGAGGTGGAAATTACTCAACCAGGACGCTGGCAGGTATGGGCAAAAAGGGATGTTTACAATACTCCTTTACTCAAAAGGTTGTTGTTAAATAGCATTAAAGCCTCGGATATGGAGGGGGTTTATATTGAAACGGAGGTTTTATTAGAAATTCCTGAAGTGGCTTTTTCTGTGGGCAACAGTAGTTATACGGTTGATTACCTTGATATTTTGACCAATAAAAATTTGGTGAGGGTAAGGGAAGGAAATGATGGTCCTGTGCGTTTGTATGGTGGTCGTTTAAACATCCAACCCAATGCCTACGGTAACTATACCCTTGTGAATCGGGTTGATATAGAAACTTATTTACGAGGGGTGGTACCCCATGAAATTGGGGCTAATGCACCCCGAGCGGCTGCGGAAGCACAAACCATTATTGCCCGTACTTATGCCCTGCGTAATACCCGTCGCTTTGAGGCTGATAATTATGAAATGTGTGCTACAACCCATTGTCAGGTATATTATGGATTGGCACAAACTTCTAATCTGTCGGATCGGGCGATCGCCTCTACCCGTGGTTTAGTATTAACCTATGATGATGAGTTGGTGGATGCTCTCTATTTTTCCACCTCTGGGGGCATCACATCAGCCTTTAGTGACACTTGGAATGGGGAAGATAGATCTTACCTTCAACCAGTGATCGATGCCCCTACCCCCATTTGGAATTTAGAACAAAATCCCCTTAGCGTTGAGGCAAACTTTAGACGTTTTATCTCCCTTGATAGGGGGTTTAACGAGGTGGGGCGCCGTCTATTTCGCTGGAATCGTCCCCGCGCCCTTGATGATCTTAACAACGATTTACGTAAGTATTTGGAGCGAATCCGTCATCCCTTGGCAGAATTTACAACCATCAAAAAAATGGAAGTTACTCAACGCTCCATATCAGGTAGAATCTTGGTCATGGAAGTGGAAACGGATTTAGGTATGGTAAAACTAGAAAAAAATGAGGTAAGAAGCGCTTTTGAGCCTCCTGTGAGTACCTTATTTTACCTTGAGCCAATATATACAAATGGTAATCAATTGGATGGCTATCGTTTTGTAGGAGGTGGTTTTGGTCATGGGGTAGGCTTAAGTCAATTTGGCAGTTATAATCTTGCTAGTCGGGGTTATTCTGCCCAACAAATTCTCGAATTTTATTATCCAGAAGCAACAATTCAGCCCCTTAATACTTCCATTGTTTGGTGGCAAGGGGCAAATAATTGATAATTGATAATAAATAACTCAAAATTGACAATTCTTTTAAATTACTGAGGTTCATTGACCAAAAAAGTTATAGAATTTTAAAATACAATCAACACTAACTCCCCAGTCGGATGCTGACACCCCTATTTTGTCATTGGCATAATGAATCTCCAGAGGAGAGAAAGAATCGTCACCAAGAGGCGATCGCACGGTTAGAGCTGAATAAAAATAAAGTCATTCCCATGTTTGACGAAGCCACCCAAATATCAGCCCGTGTGCTTAATGCCCCCATATGTATCTTAGGCATTCTCCATGGGGAAGAATACAACTTTAAATCAGGATTCGGGGTTGCCAACTTTGGCTTCAATAGTGAATTAATCCGCTCTCGTAAAATCCCCAAAGAAGATTCTTTCGCCACCTACGTAATTGATAGTAAAAAACCCCTCAAAATTGAGAATACCCTAAAAGATTCTTTTTTTTTCCAAAATGTCTTGGTGCAACATCATCAAATTAAAGCCTACTTAGGTGTACCTCTCATTACCGCCGAGGGAGAATGTATTGGTTGTTTAGAAATCTTTGACCTAGAATCTCGTCCATTTTCCGATGAACAAATCGAATATTTTTCCCTTACCGCCCGTTGGTGCATCGCAGAATATGAAAGAGACTTTTTAATCAATAACGCTCAAACACCCCAAAACATAAGCTATGAGAGCAACATAAATCAACTCTCCTCTTCTCTTCAAACACTATCTGACCATAACCTAGACTATCAAAGTACTTATTCAATTAATCTGAGGATAAAATTAGTTAATCAATTAATTCAAAAAATATCCCTCCCCCTAACCTCCGTTATAGGTATGTCTAGCGTCCTAAAACAAGGTATCTATGGCAAAATAAATGAAAAACAACTGGAATACCTAAACATTATCTATGATAGTGGTCAAGAAATCACCGCCTTATTAGATGAAATTACTAGCCTTGGAGTCATAGAAAATAACAACAATTTAGAACTAAGCCTAGTTGATATTGAAATAATAGCAGGACAAATTACTCAGTCCTTACAAATTTCTGCTCAAAATAAACAATGTTCCCTACGCATATCCCTCGAACCTGGGGAAAAACTTTGGTATTTGGATAGAGAAAAAATTAAACAGACCATTTATTATCTTGTCACAACTATTATAGAAACCGCTAGACCGGGAGGCAATATTCAAGTCCATTTTTCCCACCAGCAATCTGAGATTAAAATAACCACCATCATCAAACATCCATGGCTAGGAGATGGTATTCCCTACGAAAAAACAGAAAGCTATCTCAAAGCAATTCAACGGTATTATGACACAGATAAAAAAAATAAATCTGAAGAGCAAATAAAATCTTATTTGGATGAGATTAAAACCTGTAGCTACGATATGATAACCCTATTATTTAGTTGTCATCTAGCAAAATTGCAACAAGGCAATATCAAACTAAAAGGAACCCCAGAATTGGGCTATCGCTTTGAGGTGAATATTCCCACAACCCCTCATCACCTTGAATCCCACTAAATTGATATACTATCTCCGTAGCTTCATCATTATATTATTCTCTAATCTTTAGAAAAGATTACAGTTTTATCAAAATAGCTAAATAAGATTCATCATAGTAATATAAGCGAATTAATTTTAGCCAACTCATTTAAATAAAATATATCTAATGGCTAACTATAATCTCTCTCTCCATAACAAAATTATCTCTCAACAGATGTTAGATAAACTTTATCATCTCTGGGAAGAAACTGCTAAAAAACAGGAGGATGATTTCATTTTTCTCAGTCAGAGTGACTTTAGTAAAACGAAAAAAACAGCCATAAAAAATATTTATTATCATAATTTTAAGTTAATTATTAATCCTGAATTTCAAGCACTTCTTTTGATAGAAAAAGAAATTAACGATTTTTATTCTCAGGTAACTATTAGCTTTTGTCTTCAAGAAATTAAAAAGTTTTATGACAAAATTAAACCTTTTTTTAGTTTACAACATAATAAAAAAATAGAAAAAAATCTTGATCATATTTCTATAGGAAATAATAGTTATGGTCAACAATTTATTGTTGACGTTTTAGAAATTTTTAGTAATCCTCTTAATCTAAAAGAGAAAGCGGAGAATAACGCTCTTACAGAGACTTATTCCATTGAAACTATTTTAGAAAATAGAATTAAGCAAGAAGAAATCTTGCATACATTAACTCAAAAAATTCAAGATAATATAAATTTAGAATCTATTATTCAAACTACTTTGGATCAGGTTCAAAGTTTATTAAAAATAGATCGTCTGTTTATCTATCAAATCAACGTCCCTTTTGAAAAGGATGATGAAAAAAGGTGTATTGATATTGTCACCTATGAAACTAAGGCATCAAAAAACATCGACTCTTTACTAAGTTTGAGTAATGATGATTACTTTAAGGGCATTGATTGTGAAGGTAAGTATGCGGAAGATTTTATCCTCATTGTTGATGATGTTGGTAACAGTAGTTTAGATGATTATTTAGTTGAAGTAATGGGGAAATTAAAGGTAAAAGCCAAAATAATTATTCCTATTGTAGTTAAGCACCGAACATGGGCTTTACTCGTTGCTCATCAGTGCGAAAGTGTCAGGGTTTGGCATGATAATGAGATTAAGTTTCTAAAGCATATTAGCGAGTATTTAGCTGTGGCAGTGTATCAATATGATTATTATCAACAGTTGCAGGAACAAAAAAAAGCCCTAGAGAAGCAGGTAGAAAAGAAGGCAAAGCAACTACAGGATGCTTTAATTTTGGCGGAGGTAGCCCAACAGTCTAAGAGTGAGTTTTTGGGTAGTATTAGTCACGAATTAAGAACTCCTTTGACTTGTATTATTGGTTTATCGGGAACTTTGTTACATTGGTCGAAGGATGGTAGCGATCGCATTTTAACTCCAGAAAAGCAAACTAGATATTTAAAAATAATTCAAGATAATGGACGAAAGTTATTACAGTTAATTAATAATATTCTTGATTTTACAGAAATTGAGTCGGGTAAGTATTTATTAAATATAGAGGCGATCGCCCTTAAAAGTATCGCTCAGATGGTCTTGCTTTATGGTTTGGAAATTGCCCGTAATAAAGGGGTGATGGTACAAATGGATTATCGAGTGGAAGAGAATGAAGATTTATTTTATGCTGATGGAGAAAGACTTTATCAAATACTGCTTAATTTGATTGACAATGCCATCAAGTTTACAGGGGCAGGAGGAGAGGTAATTTTAAGGGTATGGAGAGAAGGTAATCAAGGGGTTTTTCAGGTGGAGGATACAGGTATTGGAATTTGTGAAGAGCAACTTCCTTTGTTGTTTACTAAATTTCAACAACTAGAAAATTATCGTACTCGTACGAATCCGGGAACAGGGCTGGGATTGGCTCTAACTAAGCATTTGGTGGAACTTCATGGGGGGATAATCGAGGTAGAGTCCTTGGTTGATAAGGGTTCTAGCTTTACGGTTTATTTACCCAATTCTGATTCTAGTCCTTTGATTCGACAGCCAGAAAAATCTACTTCTTTGCCTAATGGCGAGGTGAATAAGACTGTGGTGGTTATTTGTGAAGATGACGAAATTGGTACTTTTTTGTGTGAGTTGCTGACAGCGGCCGATTATCAGGTGATTTGGTTATTTGATGTTACAGATGCCGTTAGTAAGATTGATTTAATAAATCCTCGGGTGATTGTTTTAGAACAAAATCAATCGGTTTCTTTAACTTTAGCCATGGAAATTAAGGCTTTGAGTAATCCTGATGTTTATTTGATGATTATTCGGGATGAAATTAGTGGTCAAGATTGGGAGGAGTTATCTAATTTTGGGGTGGATGAATATTTATTGAAGCCTTTGCAACCTCGCATTTTGCTTAAAAAGATTAATAAAGTAATGGAAAGAGCTAGTTAGGGTTTAGAAATTTACTTGAAATTTTTATATTTCAGAGATTTAAAAAACCAATGGAAGACATTAATGGCAACAGCTACTGATACAGGAAAAATATGCACAGATTTTGGCGACAAATAACCATTATTTGTGCATTTTTTATTAGTTGTAGTTGAGGTGGGCATTACCCACCTTCGGAACGTAATACCAAATCCGATTTATCAGGTTTACTATTATCCACCGTATAACAATTGATAATAAACAATTATTATCTTTTGTCTGTTGCCTGTTCCTCATTACCCACCCTAATTAGTATATTATTGAAACAGGATTTAGTATAATTTTGAAGTTTGATGATAGAAAGAGTTGAAACTACTTTTTACTATAAACTTTAATTATTGAGGATTTCGACGGTTACTAGATCTTCTTTCGTTCATGATTTGGCTTAGTTGCTCCCTTTGTTGTGGGGTCAAAACTTCGCGCATTTCGAGCATGGTTTCAAAACCTAGTTCTCGCATTTGTTGAGTTAGGTTCGAGATGGTTTGATTTTTGGCACGGATAGCATCGGCGGATTGATTGTTATTCATCATGATTCGCAGGGCTTGGCGCTCGGTGCGAATTTCTTCTCGGAGGTTGGTCATTTGAGGTTCATATTTATTTTTTATTTCAACCATCTGTTGTTGTTGTTCTGAGGTAAGGTTTAATTCTTCAATTAAACGGCTTTGTCCTGGTTTATTTGCCCCCCATCTTTTGCCTCCTTCTCTGGCTTGGGCTAGTTCGATGGTTTCGTTTAGGCTGGTTTCAAGGTTGATGGTATCAACGTCAAGGGCGATCGCCCTTGTGCCACCAGTGAGGGTTAAAATGGTAGTTAAAGCTAATAATCGGCTAATATTGTTCTTCATAATCTTTTTTTTCCTAATGAATGGTGTAATGTTAAGTTGTGAGTTCTAAAAAACTCTTTAGTAGTCGTTAGTAAAAGTAACGTAGTCAGAGTCAGGGTTAAATTCTGCATTCTGACTGGTAGAGGAGTAAGACCAAACTTCAAACATAAAGGCTTCTAATTCTGTTGTTTCTTGGGCTACTTGAGGGCTAAATTGTTGAGTGGTGGATGCGCCCCACACAATTAATAAACCCGTCACCAAACTGGTGGGAATGGCCCAACGCCAACGGAACATTTTTTTATGACTAGATTTTCCCTCTTGTGCGATCGCCCTAAATAATAATTGTTCATGGTTAGAACGTTCTAAAGGATTATCAGGACAATAGTTTTTGAGGAAATCGACAAGTTCTTCATCCTCAGAAGAATGGTGATGGAAAAATTTGCTCATATTTTAACCCCCTGATGTTCTAAAAATTTACGCATGGCTTTACGAGCATTAAACAATCTTGATTTTACTGTACCCACGGGAATAGATAGTATTTCGGCAATCTCCTTTTGGGGTAAGTCTTCTAGGTCATGTAAAACTAAAACCACACGATGATCCATTTTGAGATTTTGTAACCCTTGTTGTACTATCTCCTGATAGTGCATTTGTAATAACTGTCCTTGGTCAAGGACTACTTCAGGAGCATATTGATAAAGAGTTTTTTTGTCTCTACGAATTTTGGCTAATTGTTTACGGCGATCGCACGCAACATTCCAACAAATGCGGTATAGCCAAGTTGAAAAATATCTCGATTCCCTAAGTTTTGGCAACGCCTTCCACGCTTTTAAGAAAACTTCTTGGGTTAAATCATCAAGTATTTCTTGACCGCATAGCTTGAACAAAGTTGCTCTTACCTTGTGTCGGTAACGTTGATATACTAAACGAAAGGAACTCTCGTCGCCAAGTTGACACCTCTGAATTAATTCAGAATCGGTCATTTTGGTGTGATCATCCGCTAACACTGTCATAAATCTTTGTTTTTTAATTGACTCACCATTTTAGACATGGAAGATTTTTAAAAGGTTCAATAAATAATTGATAATCGATAAGTCGTTATTGTGGTATTAGACTAATATAGAAAAGCCATTGCCTTGTCTTGTGTCTTCTGCTCATTCCATTATTTATAAAAACTAATTATTTATGATTTTTCGAGTAAATAAAATTAGCGCCATTGCCCTCAGTGCGATCGCAACGTTAACTACCATCGGGATTGCTGAAATTATTAACACACAAGAGGCGATCGCCCGTAACATATCATTCATCTATAACCCCCTTAGTTTAACCCTCAAAGTAGAATCTCTACAACTATTTGCCGAAACAGGTACCGTTAACCGAAACCTACAAACCTATCTAAACCTCGCAGGGGTAAACGAAGAACAAAAACAACAGTTTAGAGAAGCCCTCATAACCCCCGTAGCAGTAGATCCTATCTTAATTTCTCGTTCCCTCAACACAGAAGAAGCCGAAAGACTCCTCACCTACTTCGGTAGCGTAATCAACATCAAAGGAGGAAGTAACGGCAAATACTTAATTCGTGGAGCATTAATAACATCAGCCCTCCAACCCGAAGGACTAACCCTCATCAACATCCTCAAAAACCTTGCCGTAGATGTCGAAATAGACATTCAGCGCATCCTACGCTATACCCAACAAGTCGAAACAGTCCTCCAAGCCAGCGCCATCTACGAACAAGAAGTTATCAAACAAGCAGAAATACAAAGCCGTGAATCTAGGGGAATCAACTACGCCAACCTGCCTGATATTCGCCAACAAGGAAACATCCCCTTTCGCCAAGAAACCATTAACTTACTAGATGAATCCCGTAACAGAAGATACTACGCCGAAATATATTACCCCACCCAAACCGTAGAAAATACCCCCGTAGTTATCATTTCCCATGGACTTAGTTCCCGTCCCGAAGACTTTCACGCCAGGGCCGAACACCTAGCCTCCTATGGTTACTTCGTAATTATGCCCCAACATATTGGCAGTGACATCAAACAAACCGAAGACTTTATCAAAGGATTTACAGGAGAACTATTTGTCAGAGAAGAATTTATCAACCGTCCCCTCGATATTACTCACACCCTTGATGAATTAGAACTTTTGAATCAATCTCGATGGCAAGGCAGACTAGATACCCAAAACGTAGGTATTTTCGGACATTCCTTTGGAGGATATACCGCTCTGGCCGTGGGAGGCGCAACCTTTGACTGGGACAGACTCAATGAACGTTGCAACCTAGATATAGGCAACCTCAATACCGCCCTTATTTTGCAATGTAGAGCCTTACAACTGCCCCAAGAAGACTATCAATTTAGGGATGAGAGGATAAAAGCTATTTTTGCCATGAATCCCGTTAACGGTGGCATTTTTGGACCAGAGGGAGTTAACTCTTTAGAAGTTCCCCTTTTTATCGCAGCGGGTAGTTATGATCCTGCAACGCCTTTTGTGTTTGAGTTGGCTCAAACTCATCCTCTATTAGAAATTCCTGATGTATATTTGCAACTACAAGAAGGACAAGCTCATGTGGATTTTTCTCAGCTAGATGCAGGGATTAGTGATTTAATCAGCACGGTTACAAATTTAACTCTTCCTTCTCCCGTACTTTTGAATGAATACACCCATTCGATGATGTTGGCATTTTTTGAAGTGCATCAGAGGAATAATGAAAACTATAAACCCTACCTTCAAGCTGGATATGCTGAATATTTGAGCGAAGGTCAAGAGTTTAAAACCTATGTGGTAAATGAGCAATCTATCCCTCCTTTACGAGAGGTTTATCAACGATTTGTTGACCAAAATTTCAACATTATTTTTACTAATAATTAATTAGAATGTGATGAAAAAAGTGGGGTCATGATGTTAATTTATAATGGCGATTTTTGCGTATTTTTTTGACAGCTATGAGTATGCCCAAATTCTTTATATTTACAGCTTTTGATTTATTCAGCAATGGGAAATAAGTTTTATTGTCCATTATCTTCAAAGGCGGGGCAAAATCCATCTTCTGGTACTTCAAAACCATTGAGGGGGGATTTTTCGTTGTGACAGCAATCTTCGTCATAATAAGCACAGTTATGACATGATTCGGCATTTAGTTGACGACGAATAGAGCTATTTTGCTGTAATAATTCCCGTTGAGATAAACCCCTTAAAACTAATTCTTCCCCTTGCCAACGGGCTTCTATTAGCCCTGTATCCGCAAAATTTTGCCAACGAGAATCTTTGTTTAGTTGCTCTGGTAAGGTGATGGTAATATATGCTCCTGTTTCGTTTAATTCTCCTTCGTAGTTTTGTTGGGGGCTAATTTTTGGTTGAATAAATTGCTCTCCGATGGGTAAATCTACTTTGATGTTTACTTCGGGGCAGTGGAGTTGGTAACGATTTTGTAATTCTTCGAGGGCGGTTAAGTCGGCGAGGTAGTTGGGGGTGCCATGGACAAAAATGACGTGTTGAGGACGGAGGTTGTGGATTAGTTGGGTGGTATTTCGTCCGTCGCTATGTTCTGCTAATAGATAATTTTCTACGATTACTTTTTCGGTATTTAGTTTATTTATAATTTGGTTAAAGGTTTTACTTTTATTAATTTTTGAATGTTCTGGGGTCAATATTAACCATTTATAGTCATTATTTTGACAATATTCGTCTATTTTTGATAGGTCATCGGTCAAGATAATAGATGTTTCTTCCCCTATTTTTTTTCTATTAATGTTAGGGGTTAATCTTCTCATTCTTGGCTTAATTTTTTCATCCCAAAACAGGGGTTGATGTTTGGCAAAGTTTTGGACATTAGCGGGAAAATAATCTATTAATTCTAAGTATAGGTCACAGGCGATCGCCACGTTACCATCTACCCATATATCAATGTTTGCCCCTGTAAATTGATGGTGTGATCGCAACAATTTTAATAATTCTTGTCCTAAACCGAAGGTTGGTACTGGTAGAATAACATTGATGTTAGATGCGATCGCCTCTCGAATTTTAGTCATCAAATGTTTTTCCTGTTGACGACGATGGGGGTGACGGGCAGTGCCATAGGTACCCTCAATAATCAACACATCAGGGCTTAAACCACGCATATTATCGAGGGATAAACCCTCCACCAACTGAAGATTAGAAAGGCAAAAATCCCCCGTATAGAAGATTTTATAAACCCTATCCCCGTGATGATAACGGAATAAAACAGCGGCGGCCCCCGGTAGATGTCCAGCAGGGTATAATTCTACACTTAAATTCTTTTCTAATTGTAAAGGCGATCGCCACGGAATACTATCACAAAAAGGCTCCACCATGGAGCCATCAGCCCTCAACCAATTGAGAGGTAAAAGTTTTTTTGTAACCTCACTACAATAAATAGGAAGATGAGGATATACTTCATGTAAAGAAAGCAAACCCCTCCCATGATCATGGTGAGCATGGGTACAAAAAACCCAATGGGGCGGTAAAGATTGATCAACCAGAAGAGACTTTATATTCTCCAAACCACAATCAAGCAAAATGCGGTATTCTCCCACATTTAACATAATAGCCAATCCTTCAGTATCATGACCCACTGCCAAAGGAGAGCAAGACAAATGAAAAGATGGAGAAGAAGAACATTCCTGCTGTTGAATCATAACCGCCATAAATTAGTGAGCAGAGCCATTCCCGTCATAATTATCGGAATCATAAAAACCATTTCTAGTACCGAAAAACGGAGCCGCTACGATAAATAAACCAGTCAAAATCAATAATAATAGTTTAACATCCATAATTGCTTAAATCTCTAATAACTACTTAACTACTAATCTAATCCATTACCCAACCATAGGACAAAAACTTTTAATAAAATTAATAAACCAAAATCGAATCCCCAAGTCATATTTCTGATATAAATGTTATTAGAGAACAAAACATAGAGAGTTTTTATGCTTACTCTGGACTTACCACCCATTGCCTCCACTACCAAAAGACAACTTCCCAGCCGTATTCTCGTCATTGAAGACGAAGACTTAATCCGAAACATGATTAGTCTCAACCTTGAAGAAGAAGGATACCAAGTAACCAATACCCACAACGGCAGAGAAGCACTGAATTTACTAGAACGTCAAACCAGCCAAACCACCGAAAAACAAGGTTTTGACATGATAATCTTAGACCTAATGTTACCAGAAGTAAACGGCTTAGATATATGTCGCTTACTCAGACATCGAGGAAATAATATTCCCATCCTCATTCTAAGTGCCAAAACCGCCGAAACCGATAGAGTATTAGGACTAGAAGTAGGTGCCGACGACTACCTAACCAAACCTTTCAGCATGAAAGAATTAGTCGCCCGTTGTCGTGCCTTAATTCGTCGCAACAGCATCAACAACGCCCCTCCAGAAAACGTAAAACAATACAAAGAAATTACCCTTTTCCCCGATGAATGTAGAGTAACCGTCAGAAACCAAGCCGTAAGCCTATCTCCCAAAGAATTTAAACTCTTAGAGCTATTCATGACCTATCCTAAAAGAGTATGGGATAGAGATCAATTAATCAACAACATTTGGGGAGCAGACTTTCTCGGAGACACAAAAACCGTTGATGTTCATATCCGTTGGCTAAGAGAAAAATTAGAATTAGATCCTAGTCATCCAGAATATATCATTACCGTAAGAGGTTTTGGTTATCGTTTTGGCTAAATTGAGTTTATCTAACAAAAAGGTGAATTATGGATAAAGTATTAACAAAAAATAATTCACCCATAGCAACTTGAGTCAAATAAATCCATTTGTTGGTGATTGGCAAAAGCAGTCTCATTAAACTCCCTATCCTGTAACTCAACCTTATCCTCTATTTGATTCAACACAGCTATCAGACAATTACCCAAAGCCCAAGCCAAATTAACAGGCACAGCATTACCTATCTGCCTATACTGACTACTGATTGAACCCATAAAACTCCAATCATCAGGAAATGTTTGAATCCTAGCATACTCCCGAATATTTAGAGGTCTAGTTTCTTGGGGGTGACATCTTTCCGTTTGTTTTTGAGCAGGAGAACAAGTTAAAGTTAAGCTAGGAAGTTCAAAAGATAATCTTCTAGCTATACCCGTTTTTCCTCCCCCCAAAAAATAACTTTTGCCCATATACTCACGTTTAATATCTTCTGGCAAATCTGTCCAACAACCCCCTGGGGGTACTAAATCCATTACTTTTTGTTTTTTAACAGGATAATTTTGACCAGCAGAGGGAGGACAATCACTATTATATAATTCTCCTTTTTTTAAGGCATCTTTTAAAGTCATAATGCGTGAAAAAGGCTCAGGCCAAATGAAATTTGTATAGTTAAATAAATCCTGTCTAATACCTATTAAAAATAATCTTTCTCGCTTTTGAGGTACACGATAAAAAATAGCTTTTAAAACTCTCGGCTCAATTAAAACATACCCTAATTCAGAAATTACTGACTTAATTGCATTTAAAGTTTTACCCTGTTCATGATTTAGTAAACCTCGTACATTTTCCCCTACAAAAATTTTGGGTTGTAACTCCTTAATAGCCCTAGCAAATTCAAAAAATAAAGTGCCCCTAGTATCTTCAAATCCTAATTTATTTCCAGCATAGGAAAAAGCCTGACAAGGAAATCCTCCTGATAATAAATCAATATTATATTGACTATAGTTTAAAAAATTAACCTTACTAATATCTCCTTCAATTACATTCCAATGGGGGCGATTATGTCGTAAAGTATTGCAAGAATCTTTATAGATTTCATTTAAAGCAATGGTATCAAAACCTGCTTTTTCTAAGCCAATGCCTAAACCACCAGCCCCTGCAAAAAGTTCGATGGATTGATATTTTCTTTTAGGAATTATGTTTTGTTGTTTTTCCCACTGAGAATTTATCATTGATTTAATAGAAGGAAAATATTGTAAATCTTCTAAGCAATATTCACCATTTTTAGAGGGTGTAATTTTACCGCTGATTTTCCATTTTTCTATGGTGGATCGAGACACTGACAAAATATCAGCTAGTAGAGCTTCTGTGACAAATTCTTTAGACATTAAACTGATCAAATCCTTGATATTTACGGAAAGATAGTAAATAAATACTTTTTAATAAATTAGGTGATATTTCTAATAATTCTGAAATGACAGTATTTTGTTTTTCATCTAATTCTGTTCTACTTATAATATCATCAATTACCGATGGTAAAATTTCACATAGTTGTTTAAAAGCAGTTTTTTCTCCTGTTACCAATTCATAGAATTTATCTATTGATACTCTTCTGATTTGACCATTAGAAACAGTATTACCATCTAAATTAATATTCCACACTATATTCTGACTCTTTTTTGCCACTACTTCAACCAGCATACAGGTTGCTTCAGGATTATTTAATAATGTGTTTTGCATTCTCATATAAGTTTTTTGTGATGATGAAGAGTTCATCGTATTATGTTTATTTTTCATTTCAACATAGTAATTTAATTTTTTATTTATTACGTCATAACCCCGTTTTGGCACTTCCCATCCATTACCCATATATTGAAAAATATTTTGATGAAAATAACCAATGTGATTAGTATTTGACTTATCCATTTGTCTAATTATTTCGTTTTCAATAACATCAACAATATTTTTGTTATAAACTTTAGAATTGAATGTTAATTTAATAGGATCAATTAAATTCTTACTAAAGGTTTTTAAGTTTATTTTAAATGTATATTTTTCAACGGTTTCTTTCGTATGATTATATAAATCCGTGTCGGTTATAAACCTGAGATTATATTTTGACATATTTGAATTTTGTAAGTAAGTTTAAAAAATATTAGTGGTTGATTATTGATTAGTTTCCTCATCGTAGTTAATAATAGAATAGGAAAAGCCCAAAAATTGATAGGAAATAATGACGGAAATTGTTACCACCAAAGCCACCAGAAACGCTCCCCACGAAGATTATCGGTTAATCAACATCAAAGACTTAACCCCCATGTATCATCATTATGTGGAGGTAAAGGAACAATATCCTAACTGTCTTTTACTGTATAGGGTGGGAGATTTTTTTGAGTGCTTTTTTCAGGATGCGGTGACAATTGCCCAAGAATTGGAGTTAGTCATTACCAGTAAGGATGCGGGGCAAAATGTGGGTAGAATTGCCATGACTGGTGTACCCCATCACGCCCTTGATCGTTATGCGAGACAATTGGTAGAAAAGGGGTATGGGGTGGTAATCTGTGATCAGGTGGAGGATGCTTCTAAGGCAACGGCGGAGAAAAGGTTAGTTAAACGGGCGATTACTAAGTTATTAACCCCCGGCACGGTAACAGAAGATGAGATGTTACCCTCTCGGCAAAACAATTTTTTAGCGGCGGTGGTGGTAGCAAAAGAGCATTGGGGTTTGGCTTATGCAGATATTTCTACGGGGGAATTTTTTACTACCCAGAGCAAAGATTTAACCAGTTTGGCGACGGAATTGTTGAGGTTGCAACCTGCGGAAATTTTGTTTCCTATCAATGCTCCTGATATTAATAGTTTATTGCGTCCGGGGCAAAAGTCGGAACATCTCCCTGAGTTTCTTCCTGATTGTTTTTGTTATACGTTGCGATCGCAAAAAACCTTTGATATTAACGAAGCTAAACCCAAATTATTATTAGAATTTAAACTCAAATCCTTAGAGGGAGTCGGTTGTGAACATTTACCCCTCGCCATTCGGGCTGCAGGAGGTTTACTCGACTATGTGCAGGATACCCAAAAGGCGAATCAAGTACCATTGCAACTTATTAGCACTTACAGTGTTGCAGATTATTTGATGCTAGATGCCACCTCACGACGAAACCTCGAAATCACTACTACGGTGCGAGACAACACCTTTCATGGCTCTTTATTGTGGGCTTTGGATAAGACTTGTACCGCTATGGGGGCAAGGGCGCTCAGGCGTTGGTTATTGCAACCTCTACTCAGTAAGCGGGGAATTATAGCCCGTCAAGATACCATTGCTGAGTTAATTGATAATTTGCCCTTGCGGGAGGAAATGAGGAGTTTATTTAAGAGTATCTATGATTTAGAACGTATTACGGGCCGAGTTGGTGCAAGTACGGCAAATCCGAAGGAGTTGCTCAATTTGGGGGATTCTTTATTAAAATTGACCTATTTAGCAGAGTTGGCGAAAGAAGGTAAATCGCTCTATTTCCAAGCTTTGCAAAATGTACCGCCTGAGTTGGAGGAGTTGGGTAAAGAGGTGGTAGATTCTTTGGTGGAGTCTCCTCCGCAACACGTGAAGGAGGGGGGTATTATCCGAGATGGGGTAAATAAGCAGTTGGATGAGATGCGCCGTTTAATTGATGGGGATAAGGAATGGTTGGCTAATCTGGAGGTGACGGAAAGGGAGCGCACGGGAATTAATAATTTGAAGGTGGGTTATAACAAAACCTTTGGTTATTATATCAGTATGCCCCGTTCTAAGGCAGAATTTGCTCCCGAAAATTATCAGCGTAAACAAACTTTATTGAATGAAGAAAGATACATTACTGCTGAGTTAAAAGAAAAGGAAAATCGCATTTTAAATGCAAAAGATGACTTGGCAAAGTTTGAGTATCAAATTTTTGTGGATTTACGTTCTACGGTGGCACAAAAAACTGACGAAATAAGGAAAGTTGCAAGAGCGATCGCCGCTATGGATGTATTAAGCGGACTGGCGGAGTTAGCAGTATATCAAGATTATAACCGTCCTGAAATTACCGAAGATCGTACCATTAAAATTAAAAATGGTCGTCATCCTGTGGTGGAAAAAATATTAGGTTTTGGCATGTTTGTGCCTAATTCTACCTCTTTGGGGGCAGAAAAAACCCCTGATTTAATAGTATTAACTGGACCTAATGCTAGTGGAAAAAGTTGTTATCTTCGCCAAGTTGGTTTGATTCAATTAATGACTCAAATAGGTAGTTTTATTCCTGCAGAAAGTGCCAAAATAAGTATATGCGATCGCATTTTTACCCGTGTGGGTGCGGTGGATGACATCGCCACAGGGCAATCTACTTTTATGGTGGAAATGAACGAAACTGCCAACATTCTTAACCATGCCACCGATAAATCTTTGGTGTTATTAGATGAAATCGGTAGAGGTACAGCCACCTTTGACGGTTTATCCATTGCTTGGGCGGTTGCCGAATACCTTGCCATTGAAATCCAAAGTCGTACTATTTTTGCTACCCATTACCACGAGTTAAACGAATTGGCTTCTATTTTAGATAATGTGGCTAACTATCAGGTAACGGTGAAGGAGTTAGAAAACGAAATAATTTTTCTCCATGAAGTCAAACCTGGGGGTGCTGATAAATCCTATGGTATTGAAGCGGGAAGATTGGCAGGTTTACCAAAAGTTGTAATTAGCCGTGCGAAACAAGTTATGACTCAAATCGAAAAACACAGTAAAATCGCCATGGGTTTGAGGAAAAATATTAAAAAGTTAACCCCTTCTAATCAAGATAATACCGAGGAAATTATGAATCAGTTAGATATTTTTGAATAATTAGGCTTTGATGAAAAAGTTTTGTAGTGAAGACTGAAACAGTTTTCTAGTTTTGATTTATTCATGTACTATTTATCATGAGGTGTAAAAGCTAGTAATGTTCTTACTTTTTCTTTTGGAAAGTGGCAAAAGAGAAATAATCGATATTATTACTTTCTCCCCTAAGTATTAGTGTCTATTACTCTCAGCCAATCAAATAAAATTTGGTGAAATAAATCGGGTTTTTCGTCGTGGAGACAATGCCCCAAATCATCCAATAAATTTAAGGTAATTAAGGGGTTAACCGTAGCTAATTGGGGGGCTATGGTAGGGGGTATGAAGCGATCGCCCTTACCCCAAAGTAGTAACATAGGAATATTAACCTGCCCTAATAATTCCCTTGCAGATAAAGAAAAATCAGATTGATTAACGGACTTACTCAGGGCGATTAAAGTGCGCGCTGCCCCCTTATCTTGGGGAGGTGTGGCAATAATATCCACCAATTCATCATCCACGGAAGTTTTATCCACATAGGCAACCCCCAACCACTTACGAATTACCCCAGGGCGACGAGCAACCAAAAATATTATCCTGATAAGTAAAGGAGAAGCCACAATAGTTTCAAGGGTTTTAACTAAAGGTAAAACAAACTTGGGTAACATCTTCTGCCTTGCCGATAAATCAGGTAAACTCAACATTACCAATCTATGCACCATGGTAGGATGTTGGGCGGTGGCAAAAAGAGCAATTAATGAACCGATAGAATTACCTATGATAATTACGGGTACATTGATAAATTCTCGCCAAAAATCATACACTAATTCAGACCATAAAGTAACATCATAATTGGTGTAGGCTTTGCGGGATGCCCCAAAACCAAGTAAATCTAGGGCATAAACGGTGTGATTTTTTTTTAATACAGGAATATTGTGGCGCCAATGTCCGATAGAAGCCCCAAAACCGTGTAATAAAATTATGGGAATATCGTTGTTTTTATTTTCAGGGTTAACTCTGATGTAGCTATAGCGAATTTTCCACCCTCGCCAATGCCAATCCCTTTGATTTCCTGTTTTTTCTTTCCAAGTCATATTAAGTTCAAGTAATCAGTTGTGAAAAGCATTACCGTTTTGCCCCCTAAATCCCTACTCCTCTGTCTTCGACATCTCCCGTTAAAAGGGCAGGGGGGATTCATTCTAAAGATTTATCTACGTTAAGTATCAGATTTTTTATGTCAAAGAACAGTAGAGGCGTGAGAATTGGTAAAAATTAATTATCCATTAATCACTACTTATTCAAAGGAAAAACCGATCGCCTTTAACTCTTGTTCTAATTGTAGGGCAAAATTCGGATTTTGTTGACGATGAAGCATTACGGCTTGTTGTAAGGCTTGTTGACTTTCTTCGTATTGTGCTTGTCTGTATAACAATAGCCCTAGATTTTGATAGGAATAGGCATCGGTAGGATTAAGTTTAATGGCGGTTTGATAGGCACTGATGGCTTTGAAATTGCGTCCTAGGGCTTTGTAGCATAAACCAAGATTATAATAAACGAGGGGAAAATCGGGTTTTATTTTCAAACATTCTTGGTACAACTCGATCGCCTTTAGATATTCTTTCCGTTGATAAGCTAAACTAGCATAGTTATGATATGCCCCTAATTTTATGATAGGTAAAAGGGGAAGGGCGATCGCCTTTTCATAGTGTTTTATGGCCGAGTCAAACTGATTATCTTTCACTGAGGCATTAGCAAGATGATAGTGCAACTCAAACGTAACCGCAGGGCTACTACCATGTAACTTCAAACCCTTAGTTAATAACTTTAAACCCTTTTTTCTTTCCCCTAACTGAAGATATAAAGCCCCTAATTTACTACAGGCATAACTATCATTAGGATTGTCCTGTAAATAAGACTCCATGGCAACCCTTGCCCGTTTAGCCTTATCCTGTGCCTCAATGATAGCAGGTTGATAACCATAATGGGCGATCGCCACTTCAGGCAAATCCACCACCCGCCAATGACTCTCCTCCCTCAACAAATCCATCACTGCATCATCAATTAAAGCATGATAAGGACGAGAAAACTTAATTTTAGGATGACGACGAAATAAACGAGACAACAACGAATAAGGAGAAGAATTAGCCCCCACCTCATGGCGCACCAAATTGACTACCAAATTGTCATCCACCCTAGTCGCCTTCTCCACCGCCGAAATTAACTGACCATTAAAAACCTCATCCGCATCCAACACCAACACCCAATCCGACTCCACAAACCCCAAACCAAAATTTCTCGCCTCAGCAAAATTATCATTCCACCCATAATCCACCACCTTCGCCCCAAAACCCCGAGCAACTTCCCTAGTATCATCCGTTGAACCCGTATCCACAACTATCATCTCTGAAACCAAGTCCTTCACACTGCCAAGACACTTAGGCAAAGATTTCGCCTCATTTCGGACAATCATACATAGGGAAATATTACTCATCGTATTTTCAAATTTGTTAATTTTGTCTTAACTTATAACCGCTACACTCAGACTATAATTACTGTAAATTTGTTTTTTTATTACTCAACTTTCATCCGAGCCTTACAATAATTTAGTTTAACCTTATCCAGACAAAAAGGTTTAGCCCCATATTTTAAATTACTAAAAATAATCATGAGTCCAGAATCAGATAAAAATATAGCACAAGAACCCGTAGTCCAGATCGAAAACGTAGATGTTTATTATGGTACTCATAAAGCCGTAGCAGGGGTAAACATAGACATTCCCAAAAATAACGCCGTTGCTTTTATCGGGCCTTCTGGTTGTGGTAAAAGTACCATCCTTCGATGTATTAACCGCATGAATGACTTAGTCGCCAGTGCTAGAGTCCAGGGGAGAATCACCTTCAAAGGCAAAGATATCTACGCCAAAGGAGTAGATCCTGTGGGATTAAGATCTAGAATAGGTATGGTATTCCAAAAAGCTAACCCCTTTCCCAAATCTATCTACGAAAATATTGCTTGGGGGGCAAGGCTCAATGGTTATCAAGGAAATATGGATGACTTAGTAGAAGACTCCTTACGTAAAGCAGCCGTATGGGATGAAGTAAAAGACAAACTAAAGCAAAGTGGCCTAGCCCTTTCTGGGGGGCAACAACAGCGCCTATGTATCGCCCGTACCATTGCCATTAAACCTGATGTTATTTTAATGGATGAACCTTGTTCTGCGCTAGATCCCATTTCCACCCTAAAGGTAGAAGAATCCATCCATGAATTGAAACGAGACTATACCATTGTCATTGTTACTCACAATATGCAACAGGCTTCTAGGGTATCAGATTTAACCGCCTTTTTTAATGCCCGTAGCGTTGAAGGAGGAGGAGGAAAATTAGGTTATTTGGTGGAATATGATAAAACCGAAAATATTTTCCAAAATCCAGCCGAAGAAGCCACCCAACAATATGTAAGCGGACGTTTTGGTTAGAAAAGTAGGGCGACACATCGCCCACTATTAAATCAAAGATGAGAGCGTCAATATTCCACTTCTAACACTGCAAAATCCAATCTACCGCTTCACTCAAATCTGAGGCAATGTAATCAGGATGAGTTTTGTGCTGATACTGCCCCCCCATAACCTTAGTACCATAACCAGTAGTAACCAGAATACCTGTTAACCCTGCATTGTGGGCCAAATCTACATCTGTGGCTTTATCTCCCACCATAAAGCTACCTTTTAGGTCTAAATTATGCTCCCATGCGGCTGCCACCAGCATTCCCGTATTAGGTTTTCGCCATGTACCCCAGTAGGTAAATTCAGGGTTTACTCCCCCTGCCTGAGGACTGAGATAGGGGCAGTAATAAAGGGCATCTAGTTTGGCTTGGGCTTCTTGCCATAATAAGTGTTCTAATCTTTGGTGTAATGCTTTAACATGACTATCGGGATAATAACCCCTCGCAGGGCCTGATTGATTGGAAACTAGACAACAAAAAAAGCCACTATCGTTAATTTTTTTAACCGCTTTGGCAACATTGGGTATTAGTTGTAAATCTTCTACATTATGTATATATCCTGCCTCAACATTTAAAACACCATCACGATCTAAAAAAACTGCTTTTTTCGCCACGACCATAACCTTTATTTTTGCTGAAAAGTAATTTTAACTAATTTTATTTAACTTGATATTTTTTGATTTTTAACCTATCTTTTTACCTTTTATTAGCGTAATCTAATATTAATAATATTGGTGGGCAATGCCCACCTTACATAAAGGATAAGGTTTTAAACCTATAATATTAATTGACAATTATTTTTAACCTTGCCACATTTTTTCTAAAATTTTGTCTGTGGATATGTCGGCAATGTTTTTACTAAGGGATTGAAGACCAATAAATTTATCGCTGTGGGGCGGTAATAGTTTATCGGCTTGAGTAGGACCAAATAGGGCTATGGTATAAGTACCTACCGCTACGGATAAGTGCATGGGGGCGCTGTCTGTACATAACATTAGGTTAGCACCTGCGATAAAGGCGGATAGTTTGCCAATATCTGGGGGACTAATTACTTTAAGGTTGTTACATAACTGCAACATTTCTGCTATCCATTCTTGATCATCAGGACCATTTAGTAAAACGATGGGAAGATTGGGTTGTTTTCTCTGGACATCTTCGACAATTCTTTGCCATTTTGGCACAGGGTAAATTTTATCGATGCCTTTGGTTTTGGCGAGCTCACTGGATCCCCCATGAATGAGGATATAACCAGATTCTTTGATGTCGAGACGTTTTTGTTCTACCTCTGCCCATTCAATGTCTTCTTTGGGTACGTTAATAGACACAGGGGGGCAAGATTGAGTGATGTTTAATCCATGGACTAAGTCATGGTACATATAGGCGGCATATTGCTCGGTTTTTAGTTCGACAGGGTTATTGATAAACCAAGATTTAGAACTTTTGTAACCTACACGGGTAGGAATGCCATCAAGCCATAATAAGAAGCCGACAGCCCAATTTTGTCCGAGGGTTACGGCTACTTCATATTCCCTATCTCTAATGATACCAAGGAGGTTTAGGTAGTCGGCTAGTCCGTTTTTATCTTTATAATCAAATACTAGAACTTCTTTGACGTGAGGACAGACACGGTAGGCATTTTTTGACCTAGGTTCTACTAATACGTCAATAATTGCCTTGGGGTATTGATCTTTAATACTTTTTAGGGTGGGAAAAAATAAAATTTGATCTCCGATACCACCTGGAATAAGAGCTAAAATCCGCATTGTAATAAAATAAATTAACTATCTATATGAGCTTAATTTTAAGGTATCCGTTGACCATAGCTGTTATGTTTTGTAAAAAATCTTAGGTTACTTTTGTAATGCTTTGTAAATATCAGGGGCGATCGCCTCTGGTACCAGATGATCAATTTTACCGCCAAATCGAGCAATTTCTTTAACCACACTACTACTAACAAAACTATGCTCCGTATTGGTTGCCAAAAAAACCGTTTCCACATTATTCGCCAGAGTTTTATTAATATGAGCCATTTGTAACTCCTGCTCAAAGTCTGATAAAACCCTCAAACCCCTTAATAATACCCCTGCTTGTTTTAACTTGGCATATTCCACTGTCAACCCCGAAAAGGTATCTACTTCTACATTAGGAATATCTTGGGTACAAAGACGAATCTGTTTTACCCTAGTTTCTAAACTAAATAAAGGTTTTTTATTAGGATTTTTTAATACCGCCACTATTATCTGTTCAAATAAAACACTACCCCGTTGTATTAAGTCCAAATGTCCGAGGGTAATAGGATCAAAACTACCGGGGTATATTGCAATCATGAATTTAAAGAAAATGGAGAATAAATTAATTATATTTAAGCAGTGGTTTGGTGCAGTAGATGCAACATCACATCATTAACAGTTTTATATAAATGTTCTCTATTATGGAAACTTTCTAAACGCTCAATAATTTCCCCTCGATGCATCAAAATCAGGGTGGGCAGACTACTAAGACTATAGTTATTAGCTAAACGTAAATTTTGGTCAGCGTTAACACTAACTATTTTTAACTCCGTTTCCCACTCCGACTCAAGACGATTGAGGATAGGTTGCAGCATGGTACACAAACCACACCAAGGCGCCCAAAAATTGATTAAAACCATATGAGAAGATTGTAAAACTTCTCTATCAAAAGATTCTTGAGTGACAGAAATCATATTAATTTATTTCTAATAGTTTAAAAATTTATAAAATAGCGATGTCGAATCAGATAATAGCCTAAGAAGGTAACTTAAAATAAGTCTTTTAAATAATTTTTCTTAGTGCCATTATTGATCCCCTACCTATATTGTGCAAGATGGAAGGGAAAATCATCCAATCAAATTACCAATTGACACGACTTGTTACAGTCATTAACCAAGGGTGAATAAACCAAAATAAAAGAGTAAATGCAGTTACTCCCACATAGGCAGGTTTCAAAAATTCTTTACCTTGTAGGGTTTGTCTGCCATCAAAAATGGCCAACCCAGGTAAGATAGAGGTTCTTTCTTTGACTTTCAAAAATGCTTCTCCATAACGTTTAGTCAGTCTTTTATCTCCATGCCAAACGGCAAAAAGATGATGACCAATTAAACCCAAGGAGGTGACAATGGTAAAAGTAGTGCCTAGCCAGATGGTGTGAGCAATACACCAGATTACTTGTCCTACCATTTGAGGATGTCGGGTAATGCGGATAATGCCTGATTCGTATAAATGTACTTGGGGTTTTTGGATAGCGGCAATTTCCAATAGGTTAAAGGTAGCAGGATAAAGAAATATAAAGGAAATGGCGGATAATATCCAAACGGTGGTTTTTACCCCTGACACGTCTTGGATTTGCCATAATACGGCTCCATCATAACGATGGTTAAAAAAGTAAATAATTAATACGGTGGCAAAGGGGATGCTAACAAGGGCAAATAGTACCCGATATAGTCTTGCTCCTATTTTACTCTCTCCCCATGGTCTGAGGGCGGCTAAACCGCTATGGGCGATCGCAAAGCCCACCAATAAACCCACCATGATTAAATGACTAGGGGTTAACCATGGTGGAAGATTGACAACGGCCAATAGGGGGGGGAAATATTGAGGAAAAAAGTTAATTATTTCTACCGCAAAGGGGAACATAAAGTTTATACTTATGGGATAAATATATAATAAATACTTATTTTACTGATTACCTAGATCTTATCAATAAATAGGGTCAAAACTGATCCCAATCTATTTAATATCTAGTTTTGGTCATTATTTTCAGAAAATAAATTAAAATTCTAAATAACGAAATCTAATTTTACTATGGCTGAGATTCCTTTTTCCCTTGATCAATTACGGATTTTGAAGGCAATTGCCGATGAGGGTAGTTTTAAACGGGCGGCAGATAGTCTCTATGTCTCTCAACCCGCTATCAGTTTACAAATACAAAATTTGGAAAAACAATTAACAGTACCTTTATTCGACAGGGGAGGAAGAAAAGCGCAATTAACTGAAGCGGGAAATCTCTTACTTGCCTATGGTGAAAAAATTATTACCCTTTGTCAAGAAACCTGCCGTGCCATTGAAGATTTACAAAATTTGCAGGGGGGAACCCTGATTGTGGGAGCTTCCCAAACCACAGGAACATATTTACTACCCCGCATGATTGGTTTATTTCACCAAAAATATCCTTATGTTTCCGTACAGTTACAGGTACACTCCACCCGTCGTACCTCTTGGGCCGTGGCAAACGGACAAGTGGATTTAGCTATAATTGGCGGTGAAGTGCCTTCCGAATTACAAGATGTATTAGAGATTATCCCCTATGCTGAGGATGAATTGGCGTTGATAATCCCCTCGAATCATCCCTTTGCTGAACAAGAAACCATTGCCAAGGATGATTTATACCACCTCAATTACATTACCCTCGACTCCCAATCTACTATTCGTAAAGTCATTGATCAGGTTTTAACCCGTAGCGGTATTAATACTAATGATCTAAAAGTAGAAATGGAGTTAAACTCCATAGAGGCCATTAAAAATGCCGTTTTATCAGGATTAGGAGCTTCTTTTGTGTCCATAACGGCGATCGAAAAAGAACTAAAAATGGGAGTATTGCACCGCGCCCCCATCGAAGGAGTAGAAATTAGGCGCACTCTTTCGGTTATTGTCAACTCCAATCGCTATCGCTCCAAAGCCGCCGAAGCATTTATTAAAGAAATATTACCCCAGTTTTCCACCGAAAATTATAATCAATCCCTAGAAAAACTATCCCAAGAGAATCAAGTATTTTTGGAGAAAACAGAAGTAGAAATTGCAGAAGATGTTTAATTATTATCACCATACCTAATTTCCCCAAGGGTAATTGTTAATTGTGTTATCACTTATTCACCTTTTCAACAATTAAGATTAACAAACAAAACAATTAGATATAGAATAGTGTGCAATTGACTGATAAGATAACAATCAATAGCAAGATTACTTATATAAAGTATATTAGTTTCACATATAGAGGAAAAAATGACTCAAGATAAAGTAGTAATTATTGGAGTAGCCGGAGACTCTGGCTGCGGTAAATCAACCTTTTTACGTCGTTTAGAAGATTTATTCGGTAAAGAATTTATGACCGTTATCTGTCTTGATGACTATCATAGTTTAGACCGTAAAGGTAGAAAAGCAGCAGGTGTTACCGCTTTGAATCCTAAAGCCAACAACTTCGACTTAATGGCAGAACAAATTAAAGCCTTAAAAGATGGTCAAGCTATTGATAAACCTATTTATAACCACGAAACTGGAGAATTAGATCCTCCCGAAAAAATTGAACCCAATAAAGTAATTGTAATCGAGGGTTTACATCCTCTTTATGATGCTAGAGTAAGAGAATTAGTTGACTTCAGCGTTTACCTCGACATTAGCGAAGAAGTAAAAATTCAGTGGAAAATTCAGCGTGATATGGCCGAAAGAGGTCACAGTTATGATGATGTTGTAGCTTCTATCAATGCTAGAAAACCTGACTTCACCGCTTACATTGAGCCACAAAAACAACACGCAGATATTGTTATCCAAGTATTACCTACTCAATTAATAGAAGAAAAAGAAGGTAAAATCTTGAGAGTTCGTTTAATCGAAAAAGAAGGTATCGAACATTTCAATCCTACCTACTTATTTGATGAAGGTTCTACCATTGATTGGCGCCCCTGTGGACGTAAGTTAACCTGTTCTTATCCTGGTCTAAAAATGTATTATGGACCTGATAACTACATGGGTAATGAAGTTTCTATCCTTGAAATTGATGGTCAGTTCGACAATTTAGAAGAAATGATCTATGTTGAAAGTCACCTCAGCCGTACAGGTACTAAATACTATGGCGAAATGACCGAATTATTGTTAAAACATAAGGACTACCCTGGTTCTAATAATGGTACTGGTTTATTCCAAGTTTTAGTCGGTCTAAAAATGCGTGAAACCTACGAACAAATTACTGGTACCGTAGCCAATAGCGAAGCCCAAGAGGTTGCTAAGGTTTAATTTTTTTTTAGGTGGTGGGCTTTAAGTGTTAGGAAATTTTTAGGCTCGTATTATTAATGATTCCGCTCTTAACTTAGTGTTGTAGGTTACTGTTATGGGTTTTCAAGCTAATCCAATTAAGTTTGGTACTGATGGGTGGCGTGGAGTAATTGCCGCTGACTTTACCATGGAACGGGTGGCGAAGTTGGCTCCCCTGTGTGCGAAGGTGTTACAAGAAGACAACCCCCATGGTAAGTTGATGGTGGTGGGTTTTGATCGTCGTTTTTTGGCGGAAGATTTTGCGTTGGTAGCTTCTCAAGCGTTACAGGAGTATGGCTACGATGTATTGTTGGCGGATAGTTATGCCCCCACCCCTGCTTTTAGTTGGGCGGCTTATAGTCAAAATGCTTTGGGGGCTTTGGTGTTGACGGCTAGTCATAACCCTGCTCAGTATTTGGGCTTGAAGGTGAAGGGTGGTTTTGGGGGTTCTGTTTCTGGGGATGTGACAAGTAAGATTGAGGCTTTGCTGGATACGGATTTACCGAAACCGACTGAGGTGGGTACGATTACAAAGTTTGATCCTTGGGATAGTTATACTAAGCAGTTGGCTAGTTTGGTGGATGTGTCTGCCATTGTGGAAGGGATTTCGGCGGGTAAATTAGATGTAATTGTGGATGTGATGCACGGAGCGGCATCTACGGGGTTGGGTCGTATCCTTGGATGTAATATCAATGAAATAAATAGTCAAAGAGATCCTTTGTTTGGGGGGAATGCTCCTGAGCCTTTGGCTCGGTATATCCCTGAGTTGTTTCGTGAGGTTAAGGAAAGGGGTAAAAACGATTCTGATGCCCTTAGAGTCGGTTTAGTGTTTGATGGAGATTGCGATCGCATTGCGGCGGTGGATAGTGAGGGTAATTATTGTAGTACACAAATTTTAATTCCTATTTTTATCGAGCATTTATCCCAAAGAAGAGGGTTGAAGGGAGAAATTATTAAAACTGTCAGCGGTTCAGATTTAATCCCCAAAGTAGCAGATTTATTTGATATTCCTCTCTCAGAAACTCCTATCGGTTATAAATACATCGCTGAGAAGATGCTAACAACTCAGGTGTTGGTGGGGGGAGAAGAATCTGGGGGAGTGGGGTATAGTACCCATATTCCCGAACGAGATGCTCTTTTATCGGCTTTATATGTCCTTGAAGCCATGGTGAAGTCAGGGAAGGGCATTGGGGAATTGTACGGAGATTTACAGAAAAAAACTAATTTTGTATCTCAATATGATCGCATTGATTTAACCCTTGGGAGTATGGAGCAAAAAAATCAGTTACAAGCTACCCTCGCTAGTAAGCCTTTAGAAGAAATTGCAGGGAAAAAGGTGATTGATTGTCTTGCTATTGATGGTTATAAATATCGTCTTGAGGATGAGAGTTGGTTATTAATTCGTTTTAGTGGTACTGAACCTTTATTGCGGTTATATTCTGAGGGGAATTCCTTGAAAACTGTCCATGAAAATCTTAATTGGGCTAAGGTAGAGTTTGGTTAAAGTGCTATTTTTGCTACAACAAATTATGAGGCGATCGCATTTATTGAATCAATAATTTTTATACTGTTTAAATTATCTAGTCTCGAATAGAATGCTTACAGTCATTTTTCATAGGGTTGAACCATTTTAAAGGGTATAGTTTCTTTTATGGTGGTTTAGTTATTGGAAAACTACTGTAAATTTAAAATAACTAATTTTTTTATGTCAAAATCTCTTTTGTTACAACCAGATTTAGTTTTGGGCGATGTTGTTACAAAACTAAGCCCTTCTATCATTCAAGAATATGGTTTAAAGGGTTTAGTTTTGGATGTGGATGAAACCCTTGTACCTTTTAAACAAAGTATTATTTCCACTGAATTAATGGACTGGATTACAGAAGTTCGTCCTCTGGTAGATTTATGGTTAGTTAGTAATAATCTCAGTAAAAGTCGTATAAGTGCGATCGCATCTAGCCTTGATGTTCCTTTTATTTTTGGTGCTAGAAAGCCATCCCGTAAAAAACTCCGTCAGGCAGTTGATGCCATGAATCACCCCGTAGATAAGGTTGCCATGGTAGGAGATAGATTATTTACTGACGTATTAGCAGGAAATCGTTTGGGTATGTTTACAATTTTTGTTGAACCCATGGAAAGCACCGAAATATCAAAAAGTCCTCTATTTTCTATTCGTAATTTTGAAGTTTGGTTTTCCCAAAAAATAGGTGTTTCTGTTTATAAAAATTAACATTTGTAACATTTCTTATAATTTGTTTATCTTGTGCAAATAAATATTAAATAAATCTTAAGAAAATTAAGAAAACTTTAGATATATGTCATTATAGTTTTCGAAGATAAATTGAGGTCAGCTTATATAAAGACCTTAAGTATATATAACTCCATATAAAATGACGGGACATTCTGCTACGGCAGAATGTCCTTTATACTAGGTAGATATTTTGAATAATCATAATAATAAAAAAAGCAATTATTAATGGATAAAATTATCAATGCCTCCCACAGCAAAGATTTTATTACCTATGCAAATTCGGCTCTAGTGAACAATCGCTACATTGTTGATATTACTTATTATGCTGGTAGCTATGGTATGGGAGGTTATGGTTTTTTTGGCTTAAGGTTGAGTCAAATCAAAGAAAGAAAACAAGAGTGGTTGGTGTGTACCATTTTTAGTGCTAATGACTGGTTAACGGTTAACGGTAGATGGTTAAGCTGCCATCCTACCCAGTATTCTCAACAAAAACCCCTCACAGGTACAATGTATAGTCAGGATAAAGAGGGGAGATATTTGTCACCATTGGAAACATGGGATGATTTTCAACCGTTAATTTTAGATAAAAAAATCAATGATTTTGACTGTAAAAAAAATAGTTGTCAAATAATCATTGAAGAAAATATTATTATTGCCATAACTGCCGATAGTTCATCTCGCCCTTGGTTCTATGGCACAAAAAAACCCCGTGAATTAGGAAAAGATGATGATTTACGTAGAGGTTGGATTTTAGCGAGGGATATTAATTTGTTTTTGTAGGTTTCTAGTTTGTTTATATTTTTGGTTTATTTTTTAACCAATAGAGTGCGCTGAGTCACATTAAACTTTTGCCTATTTCCTGCCCTCACGAATCCATTTTTTGCGGCAACCCCCAATTAACAACAGAAAGATTACTTTAGGCTAATTCGAGGTTTTCTTCGGTGTCTCCTTCATGGACAGTTTTAACCCATTTGAGGCGTTTTTGGCGTACAGACATTCGGGCAGTAGTAACTGGCATGACGATAAACCAGTGAACCATATAAACCAAGCCAAGGAAACTTTGTCCTATCATGATGATATGTTGAGCTATGGTAAATGACTTTTTGTTCTGACTGCGTTTTAAACCTGTGTACATACCCCAAAAGGCGAGAAATAGAGTAATACTGCTGAGGGGTGCCACAAGGGGAAAGCGATGACGGGTTAACACCATTACTAAGTCGGGAATGGCGGCGGTAGGGAAAATATACTGAACCATAAAGAAGAAAATGAGGTCAAATTTTTTGTGCCACCCGAGGCGATTACTGAGGATAAAACGCCAATAGTCGAAGTAACGTTGATAACCACCTTCTGCCCAACGGCTTCTCTGATGCCAGAGTGCGATCGCACTTTTAACCCCTTCTTCACCCACCGCAGGATGTTCTAAAATATCGATGTCCCAGTGATCAAGATGTAAACGAATGGTAAGATCAAGGTCATCGGTGATAGTTTCCTCGTTCCAACCACCACAACTATTAAGGGCATCACGACGGACAAATTGCCCATTACCCCTCAACTCTCCGATGCCACCGCAGTTAATTCTCTGTCTTTGGAAATAACTATCGAGGGACATTTCTACCCATTGCCCCCTCGTCCAAAAATTTTCGGCAGGATTAGAAATCGCTTTTCTCACTTGCACTGCCCCAATGTTTTCCCTGACAAACAGAGGTACAACCTTTTGTAATAAATTCTCAGGAATTACCGCATCAGCATCAAACACTCCGATAACCTCTCCCTTGCACTTAGAAAAGGCAAAATTTAACGCCCCTGATTTACCACCCTTTGCCAAACCGTCTCGGTGGATGACATTTAATTGGGAATATTCTTGGGTTAATTCATCTAATATTTTACCAGTGCGATCGCCGCTATTATCATTCACAATCCATAACTCATATAAATGACTAGGATAATCGATATTTAGCAACATCTTTACCAATTTCTTGATCACAGCCTCCTCATTTTTTGCCGAAACCAACAAAGAAACAAAAGGTAAACTGTCCATCTGCTCAAACTCAGGTAGATTCGCATTTTTAGACGTGCTAAAAATTAATCTCACCATTTCAACAAAAATCAATAGCCCTAAAAATATGATGAGGGAAAAATTCCAAGGAAAAAGATGTAAACCAATAGTTACACCCCAAATAAGAGTTAAAGCAAAAGCGGCCTTTTTTCTTCTGCCCGACAACCCCTGAAAGAAATCATTTCTAAACTCTTCCTCCTCCATTTCAGGATCCGAAAATTCCGCTAATAACGAGGGAATAGGGTCAATTTCTGGGTTTTTTTTGTCTGGCATAGTTAAATATCAGCTCCTTTTCTTCCATTTACCTAAAATCTTCTTTATTCTAACGTGACTTATGCACAAAATTATTTTTAGCCACAAATAAGAATCTTTTTTTGAGCTAATTTATCCAGTTTTTTTAATTCTTTTTCGACTATCAAATTAAAACTAATTTTCCTAGTCAAGACTTTCCTCCAGTTCATCAAAAGTCAGATATGATTCAGCTTTATACGACTCTGTATGTTACAAGATATATCAACGCTCACCATAAGCGTCTCATATGTCTAATACTAAATCCGAATGGTAGAGTACATCACCCCCGCCTTGCAATGAATTACAAGGCTAACAGTTTATCGTTCAATGAATTGAACTAAGGTATATTTTTATTTACGGATTTGGTATAACTTCAATAATTCCACAAAAAATTGTTTCCTTTGAATACCGCAAACAAGGGGATCTAACCCCTTGTCTTAAAATATCCTTAAAAAGGACTTCCTGGAATATTTACCCCACGATTTCTGAGAATTTGTCCCGTTTCTGCACTAGGAGTATATTGGTATCCCATACCACTGTAACCTTCCGAGTCATTTAGAATTTGGGGTGTTAACATAACAATAACCTCAGATCTGGTTTTATCTGTAAAAGTAGAACGAAATAAACTACCAATGAGGGGTAAATCTCCGAGGATAGGAATTTTAGATACTTGTACCCGTTCAGCATCCTGAATAATACCTGAAAGAATCAAAGTTTGACCATCCCGAAGGCGAATTAAGCCAGAAGAGACACTTCTTTCCACCAAGGGAGTAATAACGTTACTAGCACCGCCACCACTATCGAATATTTGAGGGTTACCTGGAGCGCTGATACTGGGATTGACTAATAAACTGATAAATCCGTTATCATCAATACGATCAACTTGCACTGATAGATTAAGTCCTGCTGGTTCAATGACTGGGGTAACAGTTCTCACGCCACTTTCTACATCAACCTCCGTTAATACACTAGTCACAACATTTTCAACCAAAGAAACACTTCCTGTTTGGCTTTCCTGTACTACAAGAGTGGGATCTGTCAAGATTTTGGCGTTACCTGAGCTAATACTAGAGCGAATTTGAGCAAGGAAGGCTTGGGGAAGGTTAAAATTTCTTCCGGGGGTTGTAGCAGCACCTACCCCCGGCTGTGCGGGGTTGAAGTCACTGCCAAAAGGAGAAATACGACCAGAACGAGGACTTCCGATGGGTAAACCCTGTAGGGTTCTCACTACGTTACGACTAATGTTATCAGTTATGTTAGTCGTATCATTATTAACGTTAGATTCAGTAATGGTTCTGGCAAGGTTATTAACTAAAGCTCTTTGTAAATCTTCCGCTTGATCTCGGTTAAAAGCTGTATTATTACCAAATTGCCCAAGGGTTCTATCAATAGTGTCTTGGAAGGTGCGGTTTAAATCATCATTGTTCGTTGAAGTCAGATCATTAGCTAAAGATTCTGTTAAAGTTTGAGCTAAATCTCTGGTGAATCCTTCTGTAATGATAATCGACTCATCAAAGCCAGGAATTAAGTTACCATCAGGACCTATACGAAAATCCTCAGAACTCACATTCTGATCTCTAGTTCCAAAGTTGATTACTCCTGTTCCTCCATCTTGTACGATACCTGTGTTATCAACTCCAAAGGAAAAACTAGAGCCGAAGCTGGTGCCTTGGTCTAATTGGACATCTACAATACGGACGTTAACAGCAACTTGTCTTAATCTCACATCTGATTGAAGAATTAAGTTACTGGCAATTCTTACTTGATCTGGAGTTCCTGTGAGAGTAATCGCATTGGTTCTCTCATCCACGGTAGCACTTAGCCTTCTCAAAGGTAAAGGAGTTCCTTGATTAGCCTGATTATCAGCGGCACTTAACGGTCTAATTTCCCTGCCTGTAACAGTTCTACCAATCAAAACACCTTCAGCATTTCTTTCTTCTTGAAAAATTTCTGATACTTCTTGAACTGTAGCACCGGCAAGGGCTAGTTGAGCGGCAAGAGTACCAGCATTTGCTTGATTAACTCTAAGGGTGCGACTAATGGTGTCATTAACAGAATAAGGTAAACTTTCACCCACAAAAATTGTGTTACCTTGTCTATAGGCTTCGAGACGATTAAGTTTTAAAAGATTATTAAATATATCCTGTACTCTTTCCCCCTCCAAATCAATAGTAATAAGTTCTCTAAGTATTGATGCCCCTTCTCCTTGTTCTTGTGCTTTAGAATAATCAAACATAATACTCAGACCAGCGGCACGGGCAAGTATTTTTAAAACTTCATCAAGGGGAGCATCCCGAAGAACTAAGCGAGGAACGACAGCAGTGGTTCCAAGATTTACATTTTGAGTGCTAATATCGGTATTGGAAACGGATATATCACCAGTAGGCGGAGCTACTGCTCTTTGTTGGAAAGGGGGAGCCGCTTCAATGTTTGTGGGACGTACGGGTTGCCCGTCGATGCGTACGTCAGGGTTGGGAAATAATACTTCGTTATTTTGGGCTAGTAGTAGGGGTACGAGGTCATTAGGGGGGGCATTATGGCGGTTAGGGGAGGCGATCGCCCATGACTGATAACCAAGAAGAATTGCAACGGTGCTACTAACAAACCGAACTTGACGGGAAGACAATAAACTCATGAAATTAAACTCCTACACACAATGGGGTTAAAAAATAATTATAAAAAAATGCTCAGACAGTAAACCTAAAAAAAATTATTCAGTAGTTTCCTCCGTGGCTCCTTCTGTAGCTTCTCCTTCTTCTGCTGGGGGAGCAATATCTTGAACATCAGAAAATAAAGCACTAATAGTAATAGTGGTACTGAGTTCGGGAGAACCAAAAGGAAAAACCTGATTATTTTCCAACAAATACTGCTGGGGGGTAGAAACCGTGGCATTAAAATTTTGCACCACCAAAAAAGGTTGCAATCTTTCCAAATCTTGCACAAAAGATATTAAATTAGAAAAACTACCTTCTAGGTTGAGATTATAACTTTTAACTTGAATATTATTAATAGCAATCTGTCCAAAACTATCATCACTTACCGCAGCCCTATCCCCCGAAGGAGTATAACTGGTCATAGTGACATTAGAACTATTAACAAATTGATTCAAGTCCAATAAAACAGTCTCTAAGGTGCGCTCTTGGGCGAACAAACTTTCCACCTGAACTTTTAGATTTTCTGCCTGTTCTAATTCCCCTCGCTTCGTAGTGATTCTTTGTTCTAAATCACTCTCGCTCAATTGATTAAGCTGTCCTTCTTTCTCACTTTTTTCTGCTCGTAAGGTCGATAACTCCTCACTTACAGGGCGTAATTGCGTCCAGCCCAAAAAAGCGGCAATGATAAAGCCCACCACGCCTATAGTAATCCCCGTTGCCTTTGGGGTAAAAATTATACCAAATACTTCTGGATAGTTTGACTCCGGGCCAAAACCCTCTGCCTCATCGCCAAAATCTTCGGTAGTGGTGAAAGATGTAGTCATAATTCCTCCTTTGTTATTAGTTATTGAGTAGTTTCTTCTTCAGCGGGTTGTTCTTGTACAATGGGTTCAATATCTAAAGCCCCCAATTGTCTTAAAGCCTCAATACGGCTCACCAAACCGATCGCCCCTCGACTATCCAGTAAATTAACCAATTCCGTAGATGGAACATCATTAATTTCGGTAGTGATATTAAAAGATACAACCTGACCCAAGGAAATGATCAAACTATCATTAGCGGCTACAGGTTCATCACCATCGGCAGCCTCCAGTTGCGCTCGGCTAGTGGCTACAGTACTGGGGTTTTCGGTTAAACTGGTGCTAGTCAGGCGAGTTTCATTACCATTAAGAAAACTAGAAGCCTTGAGAGTTAACATAAAATCGTTTACATCATCATAGGAATCAGCAAAACCAGCAATGGTAAGTCCCCTACTTCCTGATTGAGTGATCGATTGAATTTGGACATTGGGGGGTGTTAAAAACGAAATCTCCCGCAACATAGCGGACCAAGGTTTAATCTCATCAAAAACACTCACCAAAATCCCCACCTGCCCATTAATATTATCAATCTCCTGTTGAATTTGATTAACTTCGGCGTTTTGTCCCTGTAGTCTTTGAATTTCTGACTCTAATTGACCAATACTAGCTTCAGTGGATGTTTTTTGATTATTGAGCAACAAAGAAGCTCCCCCCACCGCGGCGATGAGGAACACCGCAACCCCCGAACCAATAAAAATGGGGATTCTCTCCGCCATGGTGGTTTCTTTCTTAAAACCAGCGGTTTTACCTACCTGAGTGATGGCATCTTGTTTTCTTTCTTTAAGAAAGTTAATGTCAATATTGTGCATAATCTAATTCATCCTCATGGCTAAACCCAACACTGTTCCTAAACCGTATCTTTCCATACCTGATAATTCCTCTTTCATTGTAATTCCTAATGATGTTACGGGATCAAAGAGGGTGGCTGGAATATTAAGTTTTTTGGTGAAAAATTCGTCAATTTGAGCCAGTCCAGCTCCGGGGCCTGCGATCAAAATTTGCACAACTTCTACATCTCCGCTTTGGTTGATATAAAAGTTAACCGATCGCCTTAATTCGTCCACCAATTCCCCTAATACTCTCAACAATGAATCCATACCGGGGTTAATCCAAGTTTGGCTACTGGTGCTGCTAGTGGAGGTTTGGTCGGGATTGTTAGGAATGGTAATATCTTGGAGAATTTCGGTATTTTTAGAGGTGGGCAGATTCATGGCTTGAGCTAGGGCAATCTGCATTTGATAAGTGCCGATGGGTACGGTACGGGAAAATTGGGGTACTCCTTCGACAATGATGGCGATTTCGGTACTGTCAAATTCAATGTCAACTAATACAACTGCTTCACTGGCGCTAAACTGCTGTAGTTGTGGTTTGAGGGTTCTAATGAGGGAGAAACTATTTATTTCTAGGACTTTAATATCCATTCCCGCTTGTTGGAATGTTTCTAGGTAAAGATCGGTGTTTTCTTTACGGGTAGCCACCAGTAAAACTTGGACTTTTTCGATGCCGTCACTATCATCTACGAAGTAACCTAGTTTTTGATAGTCAAGATCTACTTCTTCTTTGGGATAGGGTAGATACAGACTAGCTTCATGATTTAAAACTGTGTCTTTGAGTTCTTGATCATTTAATTCTGCGGGAATGGGCAAAATTCTGATGATCGATTCTCTCATCGGCACTGATGTGGCCACTTGTTTGGGTTTGATTTTTGCTTCTTTGAGCAGTTGTTCGATCAATTCGGCAAGGGCTTCGGAGTCTTTTATTTGTCCTTCTTCAAATATTTCTTCGGGTACTTCCAGAGATTGATATTTGAGAAGTTTATATTGTTGCCCTTTTTTGCTTACTTGTGCCAAGGAAATGCGATCGGGATTAATTTCTATCCCTACTCCTTTTCCTTGTCCTCCCAGTAAATTGCTTAAAAAACCTACCATTTTATTTTGATTTTTACGTATTTTTACTTAATAAGGGATTTTTTTTAATAATTTATTTTATTTTAAGTTTTTTCTGCGATTCTTTCCAAGTTTTTTTATTTAGCTTATCCAAGATTATATAAACATTGAGAAAAAAGTCCTATTAATTTTTTTTACTGGAAAATGATTTGATACTAATATGTACATATAACTTGTTTGGTAAGCTATCTTCAACAATTTTTTATGGCTACTGTTTTACGTCCTTGGATTTGTGATGGTATGGCGAAAAATAATCAGGATTATCCCCTTTGTCTTGGAAATCATCAGGTGGTGGAAAATTTCACTGATATTTGTCCTATTTGTTTTTTGCCTAGGGAGGCGGGAAAATCTGTTTTTAGTGGGTCTGATGAGACGAGGGTAGGACAAGTTGAGTTGAATAAAAAAGAGATTGATGATTCTGAAAATATTTTTTCTTTGGTTGCTTTTTTGTTGAGAGATAAAAGTGTTGGTGTTGGTTGGAGATTTTTAATTTTAGGAACGATTTTGGGAATAATTTTAACTAATTTATCGATGGTTATTTTAAATCAAAGAATTTTGGGGGAATATAGCAATAATTTATCTGTGGGTTTGGTTTCTAAAGATGGAAATAATTTTATTAGTCAGGGGGAAAAAATTTTTTTTGAGGTTAATCCTCTCAAACGTTCGGGCGCTGATGCTTTTGGGCGGGGGCATTGGCAAAGGGCGATCGCCCTTTATGGGGAATATATAGAGGATAATGGGGATGATTATGAGGCTCAAATATACCAGCAAAATGCGATCGCCCATAGTCGTGGAAATCCCCTCACCTTCGCCATTACTATTACAGGCAACATGGAAAAAGATATAAATTTACTCTCTGGGGTCGCCCGTTATCAAAAAGAGTTTAACCAACAACCCAGTAATGATGACCAAAGATTATTAGAAGTGGTAATAGTTAATTATCAGGGTGCAGACATAGAAACCTTGAGCCAAAATATCCTCAATGCTAATAACATTCTAGGAATAATAGATTATCGTCTGGATGCGAATAGTTATTTAGCTTTATCGATCTATCAAGAGCAGGGTTTGGGAGTCATTTCTCCCATGAATATTCAATGGAAGCAACAAGAAGAAGAGTTACAAATCATTGAGCCAGAAAATCGGCAGGATATTTACTTAACCATGGCAACTCAGGCTTTATTGAATTATGGTAACAGTCTCAATTCTCCTCCTAACGGGATTATATTTTACGACTCTCAGGATGATGATAGTATCAAGTTTAAGTCAGCCATCATCGAAAACTTACCTCTGTGGCAGGGTAATGTAATAGTAGAAGTAGATGTGAGTCAAAATTCTACCCCCGAAGAAACATTAAAAACCGTTACGGGAGCGAATACGATAGTGATGGCATTGGGGCAAAATCGACTTTCTGAAGCCATCAACATTGCCAAGGAAAACAATTATTTTTTACCGATTTTAAGTAGCGAAAATTTATTTAATGATAACACCCTAACCGAAGGAGCCGAGGCGGTGGATCAAATGGTTATGGCTTTACCTTGGGGATTTTCTTCTGATGTTGTTGTCCATGGGCAGATGATGGAGGGATGGAATGAGGAGTTAGTTTATAATATTTTTCAAGAAGTTGTCAGTGCTATGACTCTTAATCCCCATCGAGGAAATTTAAATAAACTATTACAAGAGGGCATTAAACTATCGGACTATGGAAAAGAAAAAGATAGTTTGTTACAAATCCCCCTAGTGCAAATAGTTCCAGACTTTGAGGGGTTGAGTGAAAATGGTTATAAGTTTGAATTTAAAACCATCCATCGTAAATAATTAATTATTGACCACAACCCTCATCACTAACCTTAGTGTAAATGGGCTTCGATAAACCAAAGACGCATATCGATGGTACGAGAAATTTCGGTGTATAAGTCGGCAGTATCAGCATCCCCTAATCCATCGGTTATGTCAATGGCTTTTCTTAAGTGGGCGCCATAGGCGGCATATCTATCGGCTAAAGCCTTTAAATGTTCTTCTCCTGTCACTGCGGTTAGAGGATATTCTTCTAAGACAGAATTGGTGGCGGCTACTTTTGCAGTACCAAGAGCCACAGATGCTAAGGCTGTTACCCTTTCGGCTACCATGTCCACATACCCTTCTAATTCTCCTGCCATTTCATCGAAAAAGTTATGAAGTTGGTAAAAGTCTTTACCTTTTACGTTCCAATGGGCTTGTTTTGTGTGGGTTTTGAGATCTAGGGTGGTGGCTAAGGTTTGGTTTAATAAGGTTGCGACTTTGTCACGGACTTCTTCGTTTAAGTCTAAACGGGTACTATATAAATGGGTTCCCATATATGTATTATTCTCCTAGTAAATTATTGCTATTTCTTATGGTGTATAGCTTACAATTAGCTACTTACCTTTTTCACCTTAACAAATATTTACCCCAAACTGCAAACTCTACAGGTTTCTTTTAGTTTTGAACCATTGTTGTAATAATATTTTACAGTCTTTTTCTTTGATTCCTGCTATCACTTCTAAGGAATGGTTGGAGCAGTAACTATCGGGCAAATTCATGACGGTGCGCACGGTGCCTGTTTTGTAGTCATCGACTCCATATACGAGGGTAGATATGCGACTATGAATTATTGCTCCTGTACACATGGGGCATGGCTCAAGGGTGACGTATAGGGTACACCCATCCAATCGCCAATTTTTTTTGATGTGTGATGCTTGACGGATGGCAAGGATTTCGGCGTGGGCGGTGGCATCAAAATCTCTTTCTTTTCGGTTATGGGCGATCGCAATTAACTGCTCATTTTCATCGACAATGACAGCCCCCACGGGGATTTCTCCCTCTTTTCCTGCTTCTTGGGCTTGTTTGTAGGCCTCATTCATCCATTTTAAATGGGTTTGATAGGTGGAATTAATCATCCTTTGGGAGGGGCGTAAACGACCAACCACGGGAAGATATGGCACCGTTGGGAGTCATGGCACCATATTCTGCCCAGCGTCCATGTAAAATGGCCCCAGGATGTAATAAATTTTTTCCTTGGTTCACCTGTGACATGGGCACGTCACTATTACCAATGGCTCGAAGACAAGAGCGTCTATCCATTTCTATCGAGCCATCTCCTCCCCTAAAACGCTTTGGGCTAATGCGCACATGGGTGGCGGAAACTTGGTTAATTTTCACCTCAAAATTACATTCCAACCAGTGGGAGGCATGACTATGGGTACTCGTAAAAAATAACGGCGAGATAAAAGTACCCAGGGCGATGATCCATTTAAGTTTAATTTTTATCATGATGGCATTATTTTACAAAAATTTTGCTAGGAAAACATAACCTTAAAATATAATGTCATGAAAATTTAACAATAATGATCCCCAAACCCTTAATATTTCGTCATGAAAAGAAAACTAATCCCTAAAGCCCTTGACAAATAAAGGATTTATTGTGTTAGATAGGGCTAAATAAGTGATCCCCGATCTTGTTAAAAGAGAGAAAATCACTAAATATATCGCTTAAAAACAGGTTCTAATATGGCCAAAAACATATTAACTTACCAATCCCACGGAGATTTGATCTCATGTCAAAATCACGACCACCTATTGAGGAAATGACTTTAAGGCAACTGCGCAAGGTAGCGAGTGAGCTTAATATTCCTCGCTATAGTCGCATGAGGAAAGCACAATTACTAAATGCGATCCAAGTCAAGCAAAAAGAACTCACACCCACCAACGCAATAAATACTGTTAATACCAATAATTTATCAAAATCTAGTCCAGTTAATAATCAGAGAGAACCGAAAATGGAAGTGTCAAAATTTGATGTCGGACAAGGGCAAGAAGATCTTTCCATGGCAACCCTAGCCTCCGTTGATGATAGCATCGGAGAGCTTCCTGGAGGTTATGGAGAAAGTAGAATTGTATTATTACCCCGGGATCCTCAATGGGCTTATGCTTATTGGGATGTACCTCACGAACAAAAAGAAACTTTTAGAATGCAAGGGGGGCAACAGTTAGCCCTACGATTATATGATGTTACTGACATTAACATTGAATATCAAAGCCCCCACAATATCCAAGAGTATCTTTGTGATGAATTAGCCAGAGAGTGGTATTTACCTATTCCTGTGAGCGATCGCGATTATTTGATCGACATCGGTTATCGTTGTGTGGATGGACGTTGGTTAGTGTTGGCTCGTTCTGCCCCCGTACGTGTTCCCCCCGTTTATCCTAGCGATTGGGTAGAAGATGTATTTATTACTGTTAATTGGGAAGAAGACTTGAACGGTAAAACTGTTCATCAATTAACCCCTCCTGCCAAAAAAGCTGCGATCGCCGCTGCTCATGCTCAACAAGCCCAAGAAGCCACCAAACAAAACAGCGAAATCTACGACGAAATATTTGGCATGGCACAAGGTACCGAAGCCCAGAGGGTAGCAGGTTCACTGTATGGCAGTATGCAACAAGCCCCTAGCTCCATGATCCCCGAAAATGCCCTTAGTTCTTATGTATTTCCTTCAGGGATCGGTATGTGGGCTGTACCCACCGCCTCTGGTGCGGGAATGGGCATGGTGGGCTACGCAGGAGGCTCAGGGGTTGGCATGATGGCCAGTGGCTCTGGTGCCGGATTATTGGCTAGTGGCTCAGGGGCTGGATTAGGCATTACCGCCCAACCTCGCAAATTCTGGTTGGTAGCTGACGCTGAATTAATCGTTTATGGTGCTACCGAACCTGATGCCACCGTCACCATTGGTGGAAGACCTATCAAACTCAACCCTGATGGCACTTTCCGCTTCCAGATGTCCTTCCAAGACGGTCTAATTGACTATCCCATCATTGCCGTAGCTGCCGATGGTGAGCAAACCCGCTCCATTCACATGGAATTTACCCGTGAAACCCCTTCCCGTAATACCAACACCAAAGAAGAAGCCACCCTTGAATGGTTTCCCCCCGTCAAAAAGCAGGGGTAATTCATTCTAAAATCTTTTCATCGGGGCAGGGAATAGGCAATGGGCAATAGGCAATAGTTTTCAATGGTTTATGGTTATAAATTAATAATCAAAACATTTTTAACTACTTCTTAATTTTGAATTTTCCCAAACGCCGTATTCTAGTATTGATAAGAGTTTAAGGGTTTTTTATTCCTACTTTGAATGACCCCTGCCCGTCAAAAAGCAATAAATAATAATCTAGTTTTTGTCCCCTTTCCCATGGAGAGGGGCTTTTTTTATAGATAGATTGTATCTTCTTACGTTAAAAATACGAAAAGTTTTTATTAGGTTATTGAGAAAGTGAAAATCAGACCATTAATTAACATAGAATTTTTCTAAATTTTTGAACCTGATACCCGATACCTGACACCTCAAACCAAGAACTAATTATCTTTTTTGCGTAACATCAGTTATTTAACCCCAATAAACAAGCCATCAAAGCCTTTTGGGCGTGCATCCTATTCTCCGCTTGATCCCAAATACGAGATTGAGAGCCTTCCATCACTTCATTAGTAATTTCTTTTTCTCGATAAGCAGGAAGACAATGTAATACAATGGCATCTTTATCAGCGATATTAAGTAATTCTTTGTTAATTTGATAGGGCATAAAAATGGGAATTCGTTGCTCAGTTTCCTCCTCCTGCCCCATACTTGCCCATACATCCGTATATAAAACATGGGCATTTTCTACCGCCCCCTGAATATCTTGGGTAATAACTACTTGCTCTGGTTTAGTGGCGAAGGCTTGGGCTTGTGCCACAATGTTAGGGGAAGGAAGATAACCTTCTGGACAAGCCAAACGGACATTCATCCCCATCAGCACACCACCTAAAAGCAAAGAATTGGCCACATTGTTACCATCTCCGAGGTAAGTCATGGTTAAACCATTTAATGTTCCAAATTTTTCTTGGATAGTTTGTAAATCCGCCAGAATTTGACAGGGATGTTCTAAATCAGTAAGAGCATTAATAATAGGAATATCACAGTAATCCGCAAAAGTTTTTATGTCTTCTTGGGCAAAAGTACGAATGGCAAGTATGTCTAAATAACGATTTAATACCCTTGCTGTGTCTTGGATTGGCTCTCCTCTACCCACTTGGGTACGACTGGGGTTTAAATCAATAACATTGCCCCCCAATTGATACATGGCAACGCTGAAAGATACACGGGTACGGGTGGAAGCCTTGTAAAACAATAGCCCAAGAGTTTTATTACAGTTAAACTCTTTTTTGCCATTTTTTAAGTCAATGGCTAAGTCAAGAATGGTTTTTATTTCTGTTGCGTTTAAGTCTGTGATATTTAATAAGTCTCTTCCTGTCAAATTGCTCATAAATTAAGTTGTTTTAGACTAATTTTAATAATCCCTTATTTTAACGAACAATTCCCATGGTGTTGATTTTTTTTATGAAAATATTATTAAGGGTTTCATGAAAAAGTGGAGTTAGGAAAACAATGAAAAACAAAAAATCAATTTTTTATTATTAACTCTTCATTAATTTACTTACTTTGTTTCCATCCAGTTTTTTCCTGTGCGAATATCCACAATTAAAGGGATAGATAAACTAACCACATTTTCCATAATATCTTTAATTTTAATAGTTAATTCTTCTACTTCATAGGGGGGTATTTCAAAAACTAATTCGTCATGAACTTGTAATAATAACTTACTTTCATAGGATGATAATAATTGATTAATTTTTACCATAGCCATCTTTATAATATCGGCACTAGAACCCTGAATGGGTGCATTAGCCGCCGCCCTCAAGGCTTGGGCATCATAATTATTTAGTTTTAATTTATCTAAATCAATAGACTTTGGTGCTTTTCCTCGTAATGAAGCTAAGGCACTATTTCCAAAATTAAAGTATCTTCTACGTCCTAAAATGGTGGTGACAAAACCATTGCCAAGAGCCTCTCTTTTCATTCTTTCTAGGTAATTAAAAATACCTGCATATTTTTCTTGATAAATCTGGATAAATTGTTGAGCTTCTTTTACACTTACCCCTGTTTTACGGGCAAATTTCTGCGCTCCCATGCCATAAATTACGCCAAAATTAATAGTTTTTCCGAGGTTTCTTTCATAGGAATCTATCTCTGTTTTATCTAACAATAATTGAGCGGTGACGGTATGAATATCTTGATTATTTTGGTAGGCTTCAATTAAAATAGGTTCTTGGCTAAGATGAGCTAAAATTCTCAGTTCAATTTGTGAATAGTCTGCCCCTAAAAATAACCAATGTTCTTGGGGAATAAATGCTCTTCTAATTTGCTTAGAAAATTCGGAGCGAATGGGGATATTTTGTAAGTTAGGATTGGATGATGAGAGTCTGCCTGTGGCGGTGACGGTTTGATTGTAGTGGGTGTGGATTCTTTGGGTATGGGAATTAATTAAGGTTGGTAAACTATCTACATAGGTGGATTTTAGTTTAGAAAGGGTGCGATGTTGTAGGATTTCGGGAATGATGGGATGGTCTTTTTCTAGTTTTTCTAATATTACTTGATTGGTGGAATATCCTGTTTTAGTTTTCTTGGTTTTGCGGGTATCAAGTCCTAGTTTTTCAAACAGTAATTCGCTTAATTGTTTGGGAGAAGCTAGGTTAAGTTTTTCCCCTGCTAATTCATAGGCTTTTTGTTCAATTTGTTCTAAATCTTGACCGATTTGTTGGGATAATGGCTCTAAATATTCTTTATCCACGGCGATGCCATCCTTTTCCATTTGTGCCAAAATTGGCTCTAGTTTTACTTCAAGGTTAAATACTTTTTGTAATTCGGGAATTTTATTTAATTCTTTTTCTAAGATTATCGTTAATTTATAAGTAGCGATCGCATCTAAGGCACAGTAAGAAGCAGCGGTTTCAATGGATAAATTAGCAATGGTTTCTCCTTTTTTTAACCCCAAATCATCATAATCTTGGGATACAGTATCGGTTAAGTATTGCAAACAAAGACTACTTAACTTATGACTTTGTTCGGGTTGCAACACATAACTAGATAACATGGTATCAAAGACAACCCCTTTTAATTCCATACCTTGATGGGCAAAAACTAAACGATCAAATTTAGCATTTTGCAAGGTTTTAGGATATTCTTCACTTTCAAGAATAGGTTTTAATTTTTCTAACACCATATCTGAGGCCAACTGTTGCCCTTGGGTATGTTTGAGGGGAATATAAGCACTTTCTTTTTCTGTGTCACCCCAACAACAACCTATCCCTAGCAAATCGGCTTCTTGGGTATCTAGGGAGTTGGTTTCGGTATCCCATGCGGTTGGTTTTTTACTATCAGTTTGTTGTTTTAACTTAGTAATTAAATCGGCTAATTTTTCCTCAGTATCAACAATAATAGGATTGATAGTTGCCTGTTTACTAGGAGTATTAAATAAAGATAATTGTTCACTTTCTTGGGCTTCATTGGGAGATGTGAGTTTAAATTCTTCTCCTCCTAACTTCCCTTGAATTTTGTTGATCTGAGTTATAAAACTTTTTAATTCTAATTGTTCTAATAAAGTTATTACTTGTTCTTGATTTATCCCTGTTAATTGATAATCATTTAAATCATTTTCTAATGCTATATCAGTAATTATTTGAGCTAAATATTGAGAATGAAGGGCATCTTTTTCCCCATTTATTAGTTTCTTTTGAGTTGCCCCTTTTATCTGGTTAATATTAGTGTAAACATTAGCTAAATTATCGTATTCTTCTAATAATTTAACGGCGGTTTTTTCTCCGATACCTAACACCCCTGGTATGCTATCTGATTTGTCTCCGCAGAGGGCTTTAAAATCGACTATTTGCTTGGTTTTTACCTGCATTTTGTCAAAAACTTCCTTTTCGGTAAATTCGTTGTATTTACCAAAGTTTTTGTCGGGATAAAGAACGCTAATTTTTCCCTCATCATCTACCAATTGAAATAAATCCCGATCGCCACTTACTATTTTTACGGCGTAATTTTCTTGGGATGCTTGAAGAGCAAGAGTACCTAAAACGTCATCGGCTTCGTAACCAGAGGCGGTGACAATGCTGATATTAAGGGCTTGTAATAGTTGCTGAAGGTTATATAAATCTTCTATAAAATCATCGGGGGTTTCCTTGCGATCTGCCTTATAATTAGCGTCAGCAGTATGGCGGAAAGTTGCTTCTCTGAGGTCAAATGCGATCGCCATTAGCTGTGGTTGATAACTGTCAATCAACTGAAACAAGGAATTTAGGAAGCCATAACAAACGCTGGTAGGAATACCCGTAGAGGTGCGCAACGGTCCTTTTTTTGCCTTAGCAAAGGCATAGTAAGCACGGTAAGCGAGGGAATGTCCATCAATGAGGAGAAATAATGAATCCATGAAGAATGATGTTTGTATGGTATGAATCAGAAGATTTTAGCTTACCGTAATTGTCCATTGTCCATCGTCCATTGTCAATTGTTTTACGGTCGATGTTTACTAATCATATTTAAAACCTCATCGGGCTGTATGGGTTTCGAGAGAAAATCAGTGGCACCGACTATTTTTGTGCGTACCCTTTCCACCATGCCATCATTAGAAGTGAGGATAACAATGGGAGTATTGCGGAAAAAAGAAAGTTTACGAATACTGGCACAGATTTCATAACCATTGGCATTGGGCATTACCAAATCAAGGAATATTATGTCTGGTTTTGATGCTAGAATAGTGGCGATCGCCTTTATGGGGTCAGTAATAGCTAGAAAACGATAACCCGCAGGTTTAACAATACTTTGGAGAGTTTGACAGATAGCTGGACTATCATCAATACAAGCCACCAAAATATTTCTCTCCTCTTGAACAATGGTAGTAGCAGAAACTGGGGGAGGCAAATCAGCAATGGAATTAAGACTAATATAACCCTCCTCAATGTAAGGCAAAAGTAACTTGCCCACTTGGTACAACTCCCTTTTTAGTTGCCATGCCAAATCCCGAATGGTATTGCGCCCGTTGATTAATTTAGTAAAAACTTGATATACCTTGGGAGGACATTTTAACTTTAATTCCTCGGAATATTTAATGCCCAAAGCCTTATTGGGAGAACGATCTGCCATTTTTGCCCCCAACCACTGTTGCCAAGCCTTCCAAGCGGGGGTAATAATCTTATTACTATCAATCAAAAAGATTTGTTCAGATAAAGGAATTTCAAAATCAGAATCAAGACGAAAAATAATTTCAGGGACTTGATTAAGGTCAAAAAATATCTCCATCAACATCGCATTAATCATCTCTAATACTTGATTACGAGAAATTTTTCCCAAAGATAACCAGCGCTTTAATAAATCATAATCCCAACAAATTTTTATTTCCTTTTGCTCCGCAATCCACTGTAACTCCTTTTCCAAAAAACTTTGGTCAGTGGCGATTTCTGGTAAATAAGCGGTCAAATTACGGCGCCATCGCCTTACGGAATGCTCTCCCCCAGTGCCGTACACGATTCTGCCCAAATTTAAATAAAACTTCCATTCAGTATTACCCGGATAACTCAGGGTTAACTCTCCTGTGAATTGATGTTTTTTCAGGGTATTGAATAAATAAGTTTGCTTTGAAGCTACAAACTCCTTGATGGGGACACTGTAGTTTTCAGTTGGGGGCGTATCCATTAGTGATAAATTATATGTATGCTTGAGCAAAATTTAACTGATTTCTAAGTATAGTCTCATACTTGTTGATTCAGTTTAGTAAATTAAGAAATTTTTATTTTAATAATTATTATTGTAATTCATGACTATTAACTTTCAAAATATTATCGCTAGTTTAAATGATTTTTGGAGTGTAAGGGGCTGTATGATAGCTCAATCCTACGATACAGAAAAAGGTGCTGGTACCATGAATCATCATACCTTTCTAAGGGCGATCGGCCCTGAACCTTGGTCGGTGGCTTATGTAGAGCCTTGTCGGCGCCCCACCGATGGTCGTTATGGGGAAAATCCTAACCGAGTACAACACTATTATCAATACCAAGTAATTATCAAACCCTCCCCCGACAATATCCAAGAAATTTACCTTGAATCCCTCAAAGCCCTTGGTATTCATCCAGAAGATCATGATATTCGTTTTGTAGAAGATAACTGGGAATCTCCCACCCTCGGTGCTTGGGGTGTGGGTTGGGAAGTATGGTTAGATGGTATGGAAATTACTCAGTTTACTTATTTTCAACAGTGTGGCGGTATTGATTGTAAGCCCGTGGCGATCGAAATTACCTACGGTTTAGAGCGTTTGGCTATGTATCTCCAAGACGTTGACAGCATTTACGACATCCAATGGAATGACAAACTTAAATACGGAGATATATTTTTGCAAGGGGAAATTGAACAATGTACCTACAACTTTGAAGCATCTAACCCCGACTTACTCTTCAAACTTTTTAATTTGTACGAAGAAGAGGCAAAACAACTCATTGACAAGAATCTAGTCTTACCCTCCCTTGATTATGTCCTCAAATGCTCCCACTGTTTCAATCTCCTCGATGCTAGAGGGGTAATTGCTGTGGCAGAAAGAACCCGTTATATAGGTAGAATCAGGAATTTAGCCCGTGAAGTCGCCCATCAATACCTAGCCCAAAGGGAAAGTCTGGGATTCCCTCTCATAGCAAAGTAGAATCATCAAAATTCCCCCTTATTCTTTGTTGCATACTAACTATCCATCAAAACTGTTTTGAAAGGAATCTGCTTATGATACACTGCATTATTTAACATTTTCGATGTTAATGGTTTCTTATTGTGATATGATTTTCCTCTTTGAGAATCACGGGGAAGTTGTTATATGGATGTTAATGGGAAGCCTTTTCGTACTATTTGGTTAAAGGCTGATGAGCCTACGGTAATACAGATAATTGATCAACGGCATTTGCCCCATCGGTTTGTGATTGAGGATTTAAGGACGGTGCAAGACGTGGCGATCGCCCTTAAGGAAATGCACGTGAGGGGTGCAGGGGTAATCGGTGCTTCTGCGGGGTATGGAATGTACCTAGCTTCCCTTGAAGCTAAGGCTCAAGAAAAATTTGAGGTGCAAGGGTTTTTGATGGCAATGGGGGCGAAACTGTGTGCTACTAGACCAACCGCAGTTAATTTAGAGTGGGCGGTAAATCGTCAATTGGAAGCCGTTGCACCCTTGGGGAATGACATCGAGGCAATCATTAAAAAAACTTTGGAAGTGGCAGGGGCGATCGCCCTTGAGGATATACAATTATGTAAGAGTATCGGGGAACACGGCTTCGAGTTGATACAAGCCCTTAGCAACAAAAAACAGGGTGACACCGTAAACATTCTTACCCACTGTAATGCAGGATGGCTTGGTTGTGTGGATAATGGCACCGCAACCTCCCCCATTTATGAAGCCCATCGCAAAGGATTAAAAGTCCATGTGTGGGTGGATGAAACTCGCCCCCGTAACCAAGGGGCAAGGTTGACAGCTTGGGAGTTAGGGCAACAGGGCGTACCCCATACCGTCATCCCTGATAATGTGGGTGGTCATCTCATGCAACATGGTATGGTGGATATAGTTATAGTAGGGAGCGATCGCACCAGCTATACTGGAGATGTAGCTAATAAAATCGGCACCTATCTTAAGGCATTGGCAGCCAAGGATAACAACATCCCCTTTTACGTTGCCCTCACCTATTCAGCCTTTGATTGGACAATTAGCGACGGTGTGAAACAAATTCCCATTGAGCAACGAGACGCTACGGAAGTAAAATATATTAAAGGATTAAAAGATGGGGAAATTACCGAAGTATTATTAACTCCCGAAAATAGCCCTGCGGTTAACTATGGTTTTGATGTAACCCCCGCCCGTCTAATTACTGGTTTAATTACCGATAGGGGTGTATGCCCTGCTAGTGCTGAGGGTATAGCTAATCTTTATCCAGATTTAAGTCCAGTTGTCTTGTAATATGAGGTTTTGATAAAGTTAGTTAAGTGTCTGTGAACCAAGAATCACCCCCATCACAATCTTTGATTTGATATGGTGTAAGTCTCAATTGTCAATAGAAATAGGACTGTAGGCAACACCACCATAATAAAAACATTTCGCTTCTGTATTAGAGATAATAATTATTTCTTGGGGAGTAATTATTATATCCTCTTCTTCTGTGATAGGTGCTATGTGTGTCTCGGCACTATGAAAATCATCCCCATTAGTATCCTTCATTATTCTTGTCACCTTAATATTTTTACCATTGGTAATATCTTTTTCTTCAGTTCGTAAAATAGTATCATCGCAATCTATATCATCATCATCATTATTATGATAATCTTGTCCATCTTTGGAGAGAAAATCGAGAAAAAATTCCGCAGTTTGCTGTTTTAAGTAGCCTTTGAGTATCGCTGTCTCACAAAATTTTATGCCTAGTTTTTTTTGCTCCACAAGAATATTATCAATTTGTTCATGGGATAGTAAACCAGCTTTTTTAAAATAGTATCCGATAGGATATTCTTTTTTATAAACTTTTGCCGATTTCTTATTTTCTATTTCCACTAAAAAATCAGCGGTTTGCGATTTTAACCAGCCTCTAAGGGCTAAAATTTCCCCTATTTTTAATTTAAAAAACTGACTTTGATCTGCCAATGCTACTTCTAATTGAGATGGAGTTATTAATCCAGCCTCTAACAGTATTTCTCCTATTAGTTTTTTTTCAGAAGTATTAATATTTTCTTTCATCGCTATATCACCTTTCATTATTTGCCCCATTTTAATAATGAATTTTTTATCGAAGAAATTTTCTAAAATAGTTTATTTCCATAAAAAACATCTTTTAAAATTAAGTTTGCTAAATTTGCTCTGCTCACTAACTTTTTTGTATTTTGTGATACCGTTTTTTAGGAAATATAACGCTGTCATGCAATTTGTAATTTTTTTTAAAATAGTAAAAAATCTTGATCCTATTCGTAAACAAAGGTTTTCACCCATTTACTTTACTTTTTTAAGGTTACTTTTTTACTAAATTACTCAAAAGTGCTACTACAATTTTACTTTATTCTTGTTAGTTATGATTATAACTTATAACGATTAAATATAAAGAAAATCTAAAATTAATTTTGATAGAATTCAATATGTTGAAAATTAATCAGTGGTACTTAATCCTAATCAACTTTTTCTCATCTTGAGAAACTTTGATAGTCTTAGGAATATATATTATTGATGGTTTTATAAAGGCGATCGCCCTTATGCTTTTTTAGCATATTAATAAACAAAAAAAAGGGGCTAATGCCCCTTAAAAGTAAATCAGAGAAAAATGATATTTTGATTAGAAATACATCCCTGCTTCTTGTACTTTTTCGATTTGTTTCTTCTTCAATACAAGAAGAATTTGAGCTAACATAATACCGCCAATAAACAAGAGTAACCAAGCAATACGAGCGGGGCTTTGTAATACTACTTCCGTATCTTTTTGTCCAAAACCACCCACATTAGGATCATTGGTTAACAACTCTCCAGTGGCAACCTCTTGACCATTACTAACGATTAATTCAGGGCCTACAGGAATATTAACGGTATTGGTATCACCTTCAGCGGTGGTGATAGTTACCAAATATCCACCCGCTTCTTCTTCGGTAATGTCGCTAACTACCCCAGCAACGGGAGCTTTGAAAGCGTTGTTATTACTTAATTGACCAGTAGGATATAATTGTCCTCTACCTCTGTTGGCGCCCAAGTGAACGGAATATTTACCAAAATGAATGTTAGGATTGGTGGCAGGGTCAGGAGATAGTACAGGGAAGACGATTTCTTCATATTCATCTCCAGGCATGGGTCCGACTAATACCCAGTTTTCTTGACCTTCACGGTAAGATTGGTAATAAACTCCACCGATTTTTTCCTTCATTTCTTCGGGAATGCGGTCATCAGGAGCGATTTGGAAGCCATCGGGTAGCATTAATACGGCACCGACATTTAATCCACCTTTAGAGCCATCTCCTAATACCTGTTGTTGGGAATGATCATAGGGAATTTTGACCACTGCTTCAAATACGGTATCGGGTAGTACTGCTTGGGGAATTTCCACTTCGGCAGGTTTGGCAGCGAGATGACAGTTGGCACATACAATGCGACCAGTGGCTTCTCTGGGGGTCATAGGAGCGGTTTCTTGAGCCCAGAAGGGGTAAGCATTGGCTGCTTGGGGTAGGAAGATGTCGTTGACGAGGAAGAAGCAAGTAGAGGCGATCGCCACTAACAACAACCTACTAATATTTTTGACTATACTGTCTAAAGGAAAATGATTTCTCATCGATATTTTACAATTACTTAATTTTTGTTAAATTGTTTACCGTTAAAGGTTTATAAGGAAAATTGACTAAGCCCACCAAGGTTTGGAGCCATCACGGAAATCAGTTTCTTCCCAATCGGTTAAGATAACTTTGTCATCGTTAACGTCGGCATGGACAAGGGCAAGGGAAAGGGGAGCAGGTCCACGAACCATTTTTCCTTCGTTGTTATACTGGGAGCCGTGACAAGGACAGATAAATTTATTTTCTGAGGCATTCCAAGGTACTACACAACCAAGGTGAGTACATACGGCGTTTAATCCATAGGATGCAATTTGTTGATCTTCACTCACAATAAGATATGTGGGATCTCCTTTCAATCCTTGGGCTAAACTGCGATCGCCTGGTTGACGGTTAGCAGTGAACTTACTAGCAGAAAGATCATTCCCTAGTTTATCCTTTGCCGTGATACCACCACCAGCACCCCCAGCAGATTTAGGGATAAAATAACTAACTACGGGGTATAAAGCACCCGCAGCAATACCAGTAATTGTTCCAAAGGTCAGTAAATTCATGAACTGACGGCGCCCCATATCAGGTACATCAGAGTTAGCAGGAATCTGTGTCATATTTAAATTTATCTAATTTATTATGTTTAACTTTGGTTTGACCAATAATAATGCAAATAGGCTTTTTTTGGGAGGTAAATCCAAGTTATTATTTAATTATTACAAAAAATGAACCTTTTTGAGTATTGTTATTCCCTGTTTTCTGGGGAAAAACCTTAATTTACGGTGTTAAGGATCAAACCCTTCTATGAATTATTATAAACTACATATCATTTTTTCTGATTTTTGCTATAAGCAAATTCAATAAATGAGCATGATTTACCTTAAAATGTCCAGGATAAAACAGTGTAACTATGACAGGAAAAGAATTACAAGCATTAATTTTCAATAAATGGGGTTGTTCCTATGATGTACAAATTTTACGGATCAAGGATCGTATATATTTTCAGGTAATGTGGAAATATTTAGAACAAAGCTCTTTCCCCCTGTCCATAGAAGAATATGATGCCCATTTAGAACAAATTGCCACCTATCTTAGTGGTTGGGGAGTGGTAAATCAAGTACAAGTGGGCATTCTGGAAGCTAAAAACCGTCCTCGTTTGGGTAAAGCGGTTAGTATTTTCTTGGATTTGGGCGATCGCGCCTCGGAATGGATTGTTTAAAAAATTTAAGCCAAAAAATATTGAACAATTGATAACGTTAACAATAATATAAACATCCCTGCCACACTGCCCAAAGGTCTTTCCTTACATCCCCATAGCCAAGGATTAGCATCGGTATTATATTCGTACAAATCAAGGGTATCGAGGGTAGCAAGGGTTACTACCCATCCCCCATGGATGCCTATGGCCATAGATAAATTACCGTTGAGAAGATATACACAATAAAACAAGACCATTCCCATTAAAAATAATCCGGGTAACTGAGGAATAGTGTTTTTTCTCTCCCAAATAAGATGAAGCACCGCAAATATAGCACTAGAAATGATTGCTGTTAGCCAAATATTATAGTCTTGGCTCAAAAAATCCTTGAATACCCCCCGAAAAATCAATTCTTCCACCGAAGCGATGAGGAGACTAACCAATAATAATAGGGGTAAAGTTTTAACCACAGACATTAAAAACTGGGAAGGTTTTTTCCATACCGCCCACCCGAACGCAAATGTCATCAGATTTGTAAATATGATAGTAACAATTCCTATTACATAACCCCATAAGATACAATTGAAGTTGCTAAGACTGAAAGTCAAACTTATTTTATGCAAATCTATGCTCATTACTCCCCATGCCAATAAGGGAGCAATGAGATAAAGAGATACGATTAGTGTTAGCTTTTGAGAGTTTGAAATTGGGGTGGCGGGGTGCCAGTTAATTAACCTTGTAAGGGGAAATGCAATTGGCAACCAAACAACCCCCCATATTATCAAGAACAAAATAACTTTGATAATGCCATTGCCATTGATTAGGGTTGAGGTTATGAAATTGCTTTCCCAGTCAATCATTATTTATTTACAAGGTTCAATAAAAGGAAATTATTAGATTTTTTTTTAAACGATAAAATCTCGGTAGATTTAAGGATAATTTATTCATCATCATCCATATCAAAATCGTCTCCTTCTCCCACTTGTTTAAGGTGAATATGTTTGTAACCTAGCTTAATTTCAAATTCATCACCTGATTGTAAACCCATTTTTTTAGTGTAGCTAGAACCAATAACGATTTGACCGTTTTTGTGAACACTGACACGGAAAGTTGCTTCTCTTCCTCTTCCATCTTTAGTTCTTTCTGGATCTAAAGGAACGCCTTTTGCAGATAAAACAGCATCATAAAAATCAGTTAAATTTACCCTAACTTTACCGTTTTTTGATTCGGTATAGTAGCCACAACGTCTTGCCCTTTCACGGCGGGGAACATCAGATAATTCTTTTACTTTTTGTAACAGCTCTTTCCCTGACAAAGGTGTAGTTGCTACTTCTGTCATATATTTTTTCCTCATTTGTTATTTGTTCTTTACACTATTTATCATAACAAAAATATGTCATTAAATCACTATTATTTACTCTTTTTTTATGGACTTATTAATATTTTCTCTGCCTAAGTTCCGTTTTTCTTGAGGTAAGCTAAGGCTAAAATACTTATTAATTCTTCTTTGTGGCTTTTAGATTATCTAAAGAAGTAAAATAAAAAAATATGGATAATTATTGAACTTTTAACAAAAATTAAGATCATTTCCCTTGTAGGTTATAAAATAAGATCGGAGAATATAAATAGTGATACTAATAATTATAGGCAAAAATGAAAGTTACTTTTAAAATTCTCCGTCAAAACAATAATTTATCTCCCCATTTTCAAGACTATACCCTAGAGGTAAATCCCAAGAATACTATTCTTGAATGTTTAAATCGAATTAAGTGGGAAATCGATGGTAGCCTTGCCTTTCGGAAAAATTGTCGCAACACAATTTGCGGTAGTTGCGGCATGAAAATTAATGGTCGTTCGGCGTTAGCTTGTAAAGAAAATGTGGGAGAAGAATTAAGTAAAATTTCTTTTGGGGAAAAAGAAAAAAATCCTGAAATAATTATTTCTCCTTTAGGAAATATGCCCGTATTGAAGGACTTAGTGGTTGATATGGGGAACTTTTGGAATGATTTAGAAAAAGTTGAACCCTACGTAAGTAGCAACGCCCGAAATATTCCAGAAAAAGAGTTTTTACAAAGTCCAGAAGAAAGAAAATTATTAGAACAAACGGGAAATTGTATTCTTTGTGGTGCTTGTTACTCTGAGTGTAATGCAAAGGAGGTTAATGATAGTTTTGTCGGCCCCCATGCTTTGGCAAAAGCCTATCGAATGGTGGATGATTCGAGGGATGATTTTGGGGATGATAGGTTGACTAAATATAATAATATTGAGTCGGGGGCTTGGGGTTGTACTCGTTGCTATATGTGTAATGAGGTATGCCCCATGGATGTGGCACCTTTAGACCAAATTACGAAGATAAAGGGTAAAATTTTGGATCGTGAGTCTCGCAAAAGTAGTACTCCTGTTCGTCATCGTAAGGTATTAGTAGATTTGGTGAAGGATGGGGGTTGGGTGGATGAGCGTAAGTTTGCGGTGATGGTGGTGGGAAATTATTTTCGAGATTTACGAGGATTGTTGAGTCTTGCCCCTGTAGGTTTGAAGGTGTTGGCGGCTGGAAAGTTACCTTTTTCTTTTGAGGCTTCTGAGGGAGTTTTGGAAGTGCGATCGCTCATAAATGCTGTTCAATCTGCTACAAAAGATAATGTTCCCTTACAAACAGATATTAACAAATAATATAAATAAATGGATCCAAATTTAAAGTTATCTAGTTACGATTATTTTTTACCCCAAGAATTAATTGCCCAGAATCCTGTTATCCCTCGGGATTCATCTCGGCTGTTGGTGGTAAAACCAGAGGAAGGAATTGACCACAAAATTTTTTCTAGCCTTCCCGATTTACTCTTACCAGGGGATTTGTTGGTATTGAATAATACCCGTGTAATTCCTGCTCGTTTATATGGCAAAAAGTCCACGGGTGCCATGGTGGAGGTGTTGCTGGTGGAGGAAAAGTCTCCCCTTTGTTGGTTGGCTTTGGTGAAACCGGGAAAACGATTTAGTATGGGGGCGGAAATTGTTTTTGAGGATGAAGCTACGGGGGCTTATTTGAAGGCAACGGTGGTTGATAAGGATGAGGCTACCGGGGGACGGATTTTAGAGTTTACGGTGGGTAATGGAGCTTCTTTTTGGGATGTTTTGGATAAGTTGGGTAATATTCCATTTCCTCCCTATGTGACGGATTCCGAGGCACTACCATCCCAGTATCAAACTATTTACGCCCAAAAGCAAGGGGCGATCGCAGCGCCAACAGCAGGACTACATTTTACGGAGGATGTATTTAATAATTTAGCCCAGAAACAAGTAGCGATCGCCCATATCACCCTCCATGTGGGTATCGGCACATTTCGCCCTGTGGAAACTGAGGATATTCTTAACCATGACATGCACCAAGAATGGATTGAAGTAAATGAGGAAACCATCCATAAAATTAAGGAAACCAAAAGCCGTGGGGGGAGAGTAATAAGTGTCGGTACGACGGTAGTTAGGGCTTTGGAGGGGACTTTTGCCCATCATAATGCCCTGATGCCTTACCGTGGCAAAACCAATCTTTTTATCTACCCTGGTTATGAATTTAAGGTTATTGATGGATTAATTACTAATTTTCATTTACCAAAGTCTAGTCTGTTGATGCTTGTGGGAGCGCTCATTGGTAGGGAAAGATTACTTAGTATATATCAAAGGGCGATCGAGGAAAAATATCGTTTTTATTCCTTTGGCGATGCCATGTTTATTGCACCAAAACGATAAAGCCTAATTATTAACTATTATTATCAATTATATCTGTACAGATATTTGAGGTTTATTCTCAATTAGAGCCAAGTAGTTGCAAATAGCCATCAAAGAGAAGTATTATTAATAAAGAAAGAATTGTCAGGAATCTTTATGGCTTTAGACACCACCGCATCAATCAAAAAAAAGCTCAACTCTAGGGGATGGCGTATGACTCCCCAAAGGGAGAAAATCTTGGATGTTTTTTATAACCTTCCCCAAGGAAATCATTTGAGTGCTGAGGAGTTACACAATCTCTTGGATGAGCAAGGGGAAAACATTAGTTTATCGACTATTTATCGTAGTGTTAAATTGATGACTAAAATGAGGGTGTTACGGGAGCTAGAATTGGCAGAGGGTCATAAACATTATGAGTTAAACCATCCCTATCCCCATCACCATCATCATATTGTCTGCATTCAGTGTAATAAAACCATTGAATTTCAAGACGATTCTATTCTCAAGCACAGTTTAAAACAGTGTCAGAAGGAAGATTTTCAGCTAATTGACTGTCAATTGACTGTGATGACTATTTGTCAGGAAGCCTTGGAAATGGGTTGGCCTTCTACTTTACCTAGTGAGTGGTGTTGCAGTCGTGCGATCGCTGAGGGGCACCATAAGTAATGGATAATTGAGAATGGATAATGAAGGTTTTTTGAATAAAAATATTGCCTATTCCCCATTCCCCTAATCGAACAATTTCACACCCAACTCTTTTATACAAAAAGGGGAGCCAGAGCAAAGGGGTTTCGCTCTGGCTATTAGGTGTGGTTTAAGTGTTAGGTAGTTACATTATAACTGAAGGGTTTTAATTTTGGCAAGAAAATCCGAAAATTTTTGCGTAAAAGTTGAACTCTCCATCGAGGGCTTTTTTGATATTTTCTGCTTTCCGAAAACCGTGTCCTTCATCGGCAAAGGTAACGTAGGTGGTGGTAATTCCTTTTTCTGTGAGGGCGTTAACCATCATCTCTGCTTGGTTGGGAGGTACTACTTTATCTTCTAATCCTTGGAAGAAGGCAACGGGGCAGGATAGCTTTTCTATATGATATAAAGGCGATCGCACTTTATAAACTTCTTTTTCTTCGGGATATTTACCGATGAGGTTATCAAGATAACGGGATTCAAACTTATGGGTGTCGGTGGCTAATACTTCTAAATCTCCGATGCCATAATAACTCGCCCCTGCCTTAAATACATCATGGAAAGTAAGAGCGGCTAAGGTAGTATAACCCCCTGCACTCCCCCCCGAAATTGCTAATTTTTCTTGATTAACTTTTTTGGCTTCTACCAGGTATTTAGCAACATTAATACAATCCTCCACATCAACGATGCCCCAGTTTTTAGTTAACCTTTGGCGATATTCTCGACCATATCCCGTACTACCACCATAATTCACATCCACAAAGGCAAAACCTCGACTTGTCCAGTATTGAATACGCAGATTATAACCAGCGGTAGTCATGGCAGTGGGGCCACCGTGGCTTTTTACCAACAAAGGAGGTAATTCCCCTTCTGGGGCTTGATAGTCTTTGTTTTGGGGGGGATAATACCAAGCATAGGCGGTATTACCGTTACTGGTAGGAAATTCGATTTGTTCGGGTTGAGTAAGATAACCTACGTCTAAGTCAAGGTTACTAGCCTGTTGTAATATGTCAGTTTCTTGGCTGATGGTATCTCCCAAAACCACGGCGGTGGGCTGACTAGGAGAACCAGCGGTGAATAAAATTTGGCTGCCGTTTACCTGTAAATAGGCAATATTGGTATAGGCAATATTGAGATTAGTAAGGTTTTTTCTCTCGGTGTCTAAACTAGCTAAATGCCAAATTCCGTTTTGGGTATAGGTACAAACGATGGTGTTTTCATTGGCAAAACCGTAAACAGATTCCCCAAATACCCAATGGGGATAACCAAATTCTGCGTTAAGGGGATATACCGATTCGATTTTGCCATCTTGGTTACGACGATATAAGTTCCACCAATCGGTGCGATCGCTACTAAAATATAAAAGACCGTTAGGACTAAATTCAGGTTGACAGATAGATTCGGTGTCGCTTCCTGCTACGGTTTCATCATTCCTGATTTTCCCTTCCTCATCAAAGGTGCCTAGATGTAAAAAGGTACTTTCCCAAGGCATATAGGGATGATGCCAACAAAGCCAAGCCAACTGCGATTTATCGGGGCTTAGGCGGGGGGAGGTGTAAAAGTCTGCCCCTTGCACCAAATTCTCTACTTTCCCTGTGTTTAAATCGATGGTGACAAGTTTATTTTCTGGTTCTTTTTCTGGGTTACTATGATCTTCGGCAACACAAATTAAACGATGACGGTTTTTATCAAGACAAAAATCGGTATATCGTACTTTTGATTCGGCGGTGAGAGGGTGGGGTTGTTGTCCAATTTTCTGCACATATACCCTTTGATCTGTATAGTTACTAAAATAAATGGTACCGTTATCAATCAAAAAAGCTCCCCCTCCATACTCATGGACTCGGCTACGGACGTTAAAAGGAGCAGGGGTGACATCTTCTTTTTTTCCGTTGGTATAGCGAACTATAACGGCTCTACCCCCTTCTGAGGGGCGATTTTCGAGCCAATAAACGTCTTTTTGGTCAAATTTGACGGAACTTAAACCAATGCTCCCTGAGACGATTAAATCGGAGGTTACGGGCGATCGCCATTCACCGTAACTAGCTATTTTCGATGGTGTCATAGGATTAATTTTATAATTTCTTTATAATCATCTTGACATACAAATTGATTGTGATACACAAGAATCCTCTCCAGAAAAATAGAAGAAAAAGAAGTTAAAGACAAGAAGTAATAACCGATAAATTATAAGTTAAGGAATAAATGATTATGATGGGAATTGGATTAACATAATAATTAATATCAAAATACAAAAATATTTCCTGTTTCTTTTATGTTTAAATCTCTTGGATTCATCGAAAATATTGTCAATACTAGCCTAGGAGATATGGTTTATTACTCCTCCGACAGTTTTTTTTGGCAATCGGTACAAAATTTAGGTCAATCTTCCTCATCAGAAGAAAAAAAACCTAATTTAGTGTTTTTACATGGTTTTGGCGGAGGTTCATCCGCTTACGAGTGGTCACAGGTTTATCCTGCTTTTGCGGGGGAATATCGCATCATTGCCCCTGATTTAATTGGTTGGGGAAAATCGGCTCACCCCGAAAAAGAATACACCATAGAAGATTACCTCACTACCATTACAGAATTTTTAGAGCAGGTATGTCAAGAGCCTACCACCGTTGTCGCCTCCTCCCTTACCGCCGCCTTTTTAGTGCAAGTGGCGATCGCACAGCCTTACCTTTTCAAACAACTAATTCTCTTCACCCCCGCAGGATTATCAGACTTTGAAGAAAACTACACCAAAAGCCTATTTGCTCAAATAATCAGTACCCCCATAGTAGATAAATTCTTTTATAATGTCGGCGTTGCCAGTGAATCAGGCATTAAAAGTTTTTTAGAAAAAAGACAATTTGCCAATCCTCAACGAATTTTCCCCGAATTAGTCGCCTCCTACCTCAAAAGTGCCTCCCAACCCAATGGCGAATATGCGGCCCTATCCTTTGTCAGAGGAGACTTATGTTTTGACTTATCCAAACATATCGAGCAACTAACCATCCCCACTGCCATAGTCTGGGGTAGAGAATCTCAATTTACTAGCCCCGAAATAGGCAAACGCCTTGCCGAGATGAACCCCAATGCGATTAAATATTTCCAAGTCATCGAAGAAGTAGGATTAACTCCCCATCTCGAACTTCCCGCCGTTACCATTAGTCTTATTCGTAAATATATTGAGCTACTTTAAACTTTATTTAAACATATCTCACTATCGTAATAAAATCCACTTAGTCTCTCAAGAAGTAACTAATCTTTTCAATATCAATAAGGTAAAAAATAAATCTACCTTTTGTGTAGAATTAAATCTTTTGTTTGAACATTTGTAACTTAATTCTTATTTTTTTAATTCATATATTTGACCATTGATTTTTGTTGTTATATCTTAAATTTTATGGAAAATTATTAAGATTATTATTTCTAAATAAATTTGTCGATTGAGTGAAATAAAAAAATAGTTGTCTTACCACGATTTCTCATAAAATATTTCCCATTGATAATATGGGTTGTAAAATTATAAGCAAATATCTCCAAAATTATATAGCCATAGGGAGATGAGAGTTTTTTTGCTCTATTTATAATCGACTAACAACTTACACAACTTTATTGACGAGGAGGAATAATGGCAATACAGCCAATGATAATAGCGCATCGAGGTTTACCAAAAGAAAGCCCTGAAAACACCCTTGCAGCTTTTCGATTGGCTATAGCCCAAGGGGCTGATGGCATAGAAGGAGATTTTCACTTAACCAAAGATAAACGGATTGTTTGTATTCACGACTCACACACGGCTAGAGTTGCTAATAAAAAGTTAATTGTTAAGGATTCGACCTTGGCAGAATTACAAAAATTAGATGTCGGATATTGGTTTAATTCTGCTTTTAAAAATGAAAAAATTCCTACCCTAGAGGAAGTTTTAGCAATATTACCTTCAGAGACAAAGCTGTTTTTAGAAATAAAATCAGATCCTGAGATTGTCCCCTACTTATTGCGTATCCTAAAAAATAATAGAATCAATTTAAATCAGTTGGTAATTATCTCTTTTAATAGTAAAACTTTGAAAAATGTAAAACAGCAAATGCCAGAGTTAAAAACATTATTATTATTAAGTCTAAAAACTTTTAATAGCATTAAACTCTCAAGTTTATCAGCTCATAAATTATTAAAAAAACTAGATGATATTGATGCAGATGGTATCAGTACATCTGTATCTCAATTTCTTAATAAAAATTATATTTATCAGTTTATTGCCAGAGGATATGAATATCATTTATGGACTGTTGATAATAAAAAAATAGCTGAAAAATTTATAAAAATAGGGATAAACTCGATTACAACAAATAACCTTAACACTATCAGACAAATACAATATTCTTCTAGCAGAAATTAGCAATTATTTTTTATCTATTAACAATTTTGAGGGTAAAGGGATGTTGACTACCCCTTGTTTCTCCTACATAAATAGAGTACTGCCCTGGGGCCCAAACTCCACCCATTTGCGGTAATTTTCCAGCCCCCGTATCTCCTAAGATACAGGTGCGATCGCCCTTATTTGGTCCTATAATTAATAAAGTAGGTTGCCCTTGACTAGCTTCTACCCGAAGATGAAGGGAAAAATTTTGCTCACTGAGGTTGATAACATGATGGGGATTAGCACCAATATAACCACAATCGCCACTATTTACACTTCCCCCCATATTGCCATTAATTTCCCTACTCAAACCCTGTGCCATAGCAAGAGGAGCGAGAAAAGAACCTAAAAAGAGTAAAATTGAAACAGCCTGTAAAGTAACAAAATTACCTTTCTTACACCTAGAGATAAATAGAAAAATTGTGTGATTCATTTTAAGTTCGCCTTTTTTTTCCCGTTTTCTATCCTAGACTAGAAAGTACAGTTAAATGTTCTCCATATTTACAATTCGATAAAATGACTTCTAATTCCACCACAAGACCTGAAAAATTAGATAAGATTGTTCAGAAATTTAAACGTAGGGAAAATCCTAAGCAAAAATATGAGCAGTTGCTATGGTATGCCAAAAAGTTAGAAACATTACCCGAAACTGCTAAAACTTCAGAAAATAAGGTTTCTGGTTGTGTATCCCAGGTTTATATTATTTCAAATATAGAAGATGGTCAAATTTTTTATCAGGGAGATTCTGATGCTCAATTGGTAAAAGGATTAGTGGCTTTTTTAATTGATTCTCTGAATGGTTTAACCCCCCAAGAAATTGTTACCATTGAACCTGATTTTATCGAGGAAACTGGTTTACAAGCTAGTTTGACTCCTTCCCGTGCCAATGGTTTTCTCAATATTTTTAAAAAGATGCAACAGTTAGCCCTTGTGTCTATGGCTTAACGATAGGGCAATGGAGGTTTAAACTATTAATTATCATAGAATTGCTGAGCGTGAAAACGGGCATAACGTCCATTTTGTTCTAATAATTGCTCATGATTACCTGACTCTATAATTTTACCTTTATCCAATACCAAGATGCGGTCAGCCCTTCTGACGGTGGCTAGACGGTGGGCAATGACGAATACGGTACGCTCTTGCATAATCCTTTCGAGAGCCTCTTGTACCAGGGCTTCGGACTCTGAGTCGAGGGCCGAGGTGGCTTCGTCAAGGATGAGAATGGGGGGATCTAAAAACATCGCCCGTGCGATCGCAATGCGCTGTCTTTGTCCACCAGAAAGACTAACACCCCTTTCCCCTACATAACTATAGTAACCTTGGGTTAAATCCTTCACAAAATGATCTGCATTGGCAATTATAGCCGCTCTTTCTACTAATTGAATATCAAAATCTGTTTGACCAAAAGCAATATTATCCGCAATAGTTCCTGAAAATAAATTAGTTTCTTGGGGTACAATTCCGATCTGTTTTCTCAGGCTTTTAATGGTTAAATCTTTGATATTAATACCATCAATTAAAATCTCTCCTGCGGTTACATCATAGAAACGAGGTAACAGGTTCACCATGGTACTTTTTCCCGCTCCAGAAGTACCCACAAGGGCGATCGTTTCTCCTTTTTTTACTGATAAATCAATATTATTTAAAACATATTTCTCTTCATTATAAGCAAAACTAACATTACGATATTCTACCAAACCACTAGCTTTTTCAAGAATAATAGGTTCTGTTTTTTCTACTACCAAAGGTTGTAAACTTAACAACTCAAAAACACGCTCTACCGAAGCCTCCCCCTGCTTAAACTCATTATAATTATTCGTAGTAATAGAAATAGGATCAATTAACAAAGCCACCGCTGCAATGTAGCTCACAAAATCAGTACCCGTCATATTACCCTGAGAAATTTGCCAACCTCCAAGGAAAAATAGCAAAATTACACTCATGGCCTCAAGAAAGCCCACTACCACAAATTGCAGAGCCTTAATTCTTTCCGCGGCAAACTTGCTTCTTCTATTACTTTCTGCCTCAATACCAAAGCGATTTATTTCATATTCTTCCGCCGCAAAAGCCTGTACTAATCTAATACCACCAAAAACCTCCGTAATCAATGCTGATAAATTAGAGATACGATTTTGGCTTTTTCTAGTCAAATCCAACAACCTTGAACCAAAAGCTCCAATTAATACAGCCATCAAAGGAGCAATAATTAAAGTAGAAATAGTTAGCTGCCAATTGACATAAATCATGTACCCTAAAACCGCAATTAATTGCAAAATACTAGGTAGAAATTGCTGAAATATTTTATTAATTACCTCTCCTATTTTGTCCACATCTTCCGTTAAACGATAGGATAAATCCCCAGTTTTTGCAGACTCAAAATAACTAAGACTTAATTTTTGTAAATGTCCATAAACCAATTTGCGTACATCGAGGGCAATGTATAACGCAGCCTTTGCCATAAGGGTATCTTGCCCGTATTGTACGATGCCCCGAATGAAAAATATTATGGCCGCGAACCCTGCCAAGGAAACAATAGAAGCTAAATCACCCTGCCCAACATATTCTGCCATTTCTCCTGCTAACCAAGCCAATATAGGCCAGAAAATAGTAAATCCAATGGTGCAGAGGAATGCTCCCACAATAGTTTTTAGCTGAGGGCGAACATAGGGGGTTAGTTGCCAATAAATCGATTTTGCTTTTTTTTCCAAGATTGGTAGATTGAAATAGACTTTATGAAGTTTACCTGAAAATGAACCTTTTTGATGGCTTACAAAATGAGAAAAAGTATTTTAAATCTATTGGTGTGTTGTTTTTTTTCCTGATTCTGTGTTTCCATTCCAAAGGTAAGTTAGAATAAAGGTTAATATTTGTAACAAACCTTAAAAACCCTTATCAAAAAGTAATCTTTCGTTAGAAACTATGCACAGTCGTCTTCTTACTAAAATCTTTTTATCCTTAACCGTTTGTCTCTTAACATTAACAACATGGTTATTTACTCCTCAACCGGCCCAAGCGGTAAACAATCCACAATTGTTACCCAGTGAAGTTACCCCCGTACTAGATTTGGCGAATTATTTGCCAGATTTGCAGGAACAAAATTTGATTGAAGAGTTTGACAAATTTGAACAGGAGACGGGATGGAAGTTAAGAATATTGACTCAGTATGATCAATCTCCTGGAAGAGCGGTAATTAAGTTTTGGAATTTGGATGAGCAGAGTATTTTATTGGTAGCTGACGGCAGGGGTGGAAATTTACTTGCTTTTAGTGTAGGAGATGATGTTTACCCTTTATTGCCCCGTACTTTTTGGATTGAGTTACAAACTCGCTTCGGTAATATGTATTATGTCCGTGAAAACGGGGAGAATAATTCTATTGTTACAGCCATGGACACTGTGGAAACTTGTTTAAAGGATGGGGGTTGTTTGGTGGTGCCTGGTTTACCTCAAGAGCAATGGATTTTAACTTTGATTACTTCTGTGGTGGGGGGAGTTATTTTTGGTTTGGCTGCTTTACCTCGTAAGGAGGGGCAAGTTTTTGCTTGGCAGTGGGTATTAATTATTTCTCCTTTGTGGGGAATTCTATTCTTTGCTTTTGGGATGGGCCCTGTGGTAACTCGGACGAGTGAATGGTTACCTTTATTCCGTAATGTAATTGGTTTTATTTTAGGGGCTTTGGTGGCATATTTTTCTCCTTTACTCAATCAGCAGTCCGCGTCGGAAACTTAATTTTTTGTAAATTTATTAAAAAATGATACTCAGTCTTTCTTCTTTCTCCTCTGTGGAGAGGGAAGATTTTTTCTTAAATCTACGAGGTATCATGGTACATTGTGGGCAGTTGTGAGGAGTTAATTGATAATGAAGGCTTGGTTAGTTTTATTTGTTTTGTTGTTTGTTTTGGCTCAGTTTGGGTTGTGGGTAAAAAATTTTATTGCTCCTTTGCCGTGGTATATTTTTGGGGGGATTTTATTGGCGATCGCCTCTAATTATGAAAAAGCAATCACGGATTTTATTAATAGTCAGATGAATAGAATATTTAAAGGGAATAGCCATGAGTAAACAGGAATTACAACAGGTAGAAATTTATACTGATGGCTCTTGTCTGCACAACCCGGGGGCGGGGGGTTACGGGGTAGTATTGTTGTATGGCGACCATCGCAAGGAGTTGTCAGGGGGATTTAGTTTAACCACTAATAACCGTATGGAAATGTTTGCAGCGATCGCAGGTTTGCGCACATTAAAAAAAAGGTGTCAGGTAAAACTATATACAGACTCCCAATATGTGGTAAATGCCATCACAAAAGGATGGGCGCAAAAGTGGGAGAAAAATGGCTGGAAACGTAATGCCAAAGAAAAGGCGAAAAACCCTGATTTGTGGGCAGATTTGTTGGCTCTGTGTCGGCAGCATGACATAGAATTTATTTGGGTGAAAGGTCATGCAGGAAATAGAGAAAATGAAAGGTGCGATCGCCTTGCCTTCGAGGCCGCCCATGGGGATGATTTGCCCCCCGATGAAAATTATAATTAACAAAGAAAAATTGGGCGTTGCTCAATTATTGTACGAAATAGAATTAAATGATATTAGAAATTTAAATCTCAAAATATTATCACCATTGCCCATTGCCTGTTGCCTGTTCCCTAATCAACTAGAAATCATATCTAATATCACCAACTCCCAAAATTATAGTAAGATATTAGTACAGTATCGGAGCATAGGCAAAAACATGAGTCTAAACATGGTTAATTTAGTAGGTCGTACCGGCGCAGATCCAGAAATTCGTTACTTTGATTCTGGGAGTGTCAAATGTCGTCTTACCCTAGCGGTAAATCGTCGTGGTAAAAGAGATGAAGGGCCTGATTGGTTTGAGTTGGAAATTTGGGGAAAAACCGCTGAAATCGCCGCTAATTATACGAAAAAAGGTAGTTTGATAGGTATTCAAGGATCCCTCAAAATTGATACCTGGAGCGATCGCAACACAGGAGTAAATCGTTCAAAACCTGTGGTAAGAGTAGATCGCCTTGATTTATTAGGCTCAAAACGGGATAATGAAAGCTACAATTCCGATAATGATGAATTTTAAGTTTTCATGAAAACAGCGTTAGTCCATGAATGGTTAACCCCCAAGGCAACGGGAGGCTCTGAGCTAGTGGTCAAAGAGATTTTAGAGCTAATAGACGCTCAACTATACGCTTTGATCGATTTCGAGTCTTCCAACCCCCAAAGTTACCTTTATGGACGAAAAATAGGTACTTCTTTTCTCCAACATTTTCCCCTCAGCAAAAATGGAGTACAAAAGTATTTACCCTTATTACCCATCGCCATCGAGCAACTTAATCTGACGGAATATGACTTGGTGTTGTCCTCTTCCCATGCCGTGGCAAAAGGCATTATCACCAGACCAGATCAACTACATATATGTTACTGCCATACTCCCATGCGTTATGCGTGGGATTTAACTTTTGATTATCTCGATCGCACTTCAGCCCTAAAAGGATTTTTTGCCCGTTATATCTTGCACCAACTCAGGCAATGGGATGTAATTTCTGCTAACCGAGTCGATTATTTTATCGCCAACTCTCACCACACAGCCCGAAGGATATGGCGTTGTTATCGTCGGGAAGCCAAAGTGATTTATCCCCCCGTCCAAGTAGATGAATTTCCCTTTGAAGCTCAAAAATCCGATTTTTATGTAATAGTATCTCGTTTAGTCAATTATAAAAAAGTCTCTCTCATTGTGGAAGCCTTTAACAAATTGGGAAAACCCCTCGTAGTTATTGGGGATGGACCAGAATTTAAGTCCATAGAAGCCATTGCCAAGCCCAATATTACCCTTTTAGGGTCGGTGGATGATATAACTCTCAAAAAATATTTATCATCCGCTAAAGCTTTTATATACGGTGCTTGTGAAGATTTTGGCATTGCGATCGTCGAAGCTCAGGCCTGTGGCACTCCCGTAATAGCCTATAAAGGAGGAGGTGCATTAGAAACCGTCATCGACATGGAAACGAACCCCGACACAGGTACAGGGGTATTTTTTCCGTCTCAAACCATAGATTCATTAATAAAAGCCGTCAACACCTTTGAAAATTTAGCCCCTCACTTCAGGGCGGAAAATTGTCTTATCAATGCTCAAAAATTTAGTCTCAAAATATTCCAAGACTCTTACCAAGGATTTGTGGATCAATGTTTAAATCGATTTAGTTCAAAATAAACCATTCATTGATAACAATTTTGAGTAATAATAAAATCAACTTAATAAATTAACTATTTTCCCTCAATTATCGGGATATAAAGCATTTTATTCTCGATGATAACTAATCAGGTGTGACTAGAGGAGTAACAATGACCATCAATACCCAATTTGTGTCTCGCAAACGTTCGTCTCGCGTAGCAAATCCCAGTGCGATCGCAAGACAAAACATTTCGGACAGCTATCGTTATAAAAGAACATTTGATATTATTTTTTCCGCTACGGTGTTAATCGTTTGTTTTCCCTTGTACTTTACCATCGCCTTACTGATTTTAATTAGCTCTCCTGGACCTATTTTTTATTATCAAGAAAGGGTAGGAAAAAACTTTAAAACTTTTAAATGTATAAAATTTAGAACAATGGTCAAAAATGCTGACCGAATTTTAGATCAGATTTTAGCAGAATGTCCCGAAAAAAGAGCAGAATTTGAACATAACTTTAAACTAAAAAAAGATCCTCGTATTACTTGGATTGGTAAATTTTTAAGGGCTAGTAGCTTAGATGAGTTTCCCCAATTTTGGAATGTTTTAAAGGGTGACATGAGTATCGTAGGGCCTCGCCCCCTTGTTCCTGATGAGCTTTATATGTATGGCAACAAAATTGATAAGGTGTTGACCATCAAACCAGGTATCACTGGATTATGGCAGGTATCAGGCAGAAATGATATTCCCTACCACCGTAGAGTATTAATGGATGTTTATTATGTCATTAATAATAGTTTTTTCTTTGATGTTTGGATTATTCTTAAAACTATTGTCGTCATGTTTTTTACTAAAAGTAATGGTGCGTATTAGATGAATAATAAAAGTAAACGCAAACAATATATATAATAAGCAACTCTGTTACTTTTAATTTTGAGGTATCAGAATTGGATTAAAACCAACATTAATCAAAGTTTGTTCTGCTTGTATTGCATTCTGACGAATACGAAATACTCCTAGTTAACCCTAGGGCATACAAATCACTACTAAATAGGCTTCTTCCTGCACTTTGTTCGGGTGCCATAAAGCCTCTCGTACCAATAACCATAGAGCTTACCGTTGAGCCATTACTTCTTGTCATGGCACCCATGGTTTCTTTTACTGCACCAAAGTCGATTAATACTGGTAAACCGTCGCTTTTACGGATGATGATATTTTCGGGTTTAATGTCACGGTGGATAATATTTTGACTATGGATATATTTGAGGGTATTGAGCAGGGATGAGAGAATGGCTTCACACCGAGCAAAATTAATGATGCCTATATCTGCAAGGCTTTCTCCTTCGATATGTTCTTGAATTAGGTAAAACTGACCATCTTCTGTAAAAGAGGCGTAGAGGGTGGGGATTTGGGTGCAATTTTGCCCTAACTGTTCTAATACTTGGGCTTCTTTTTGAAATAATTTTTGTAAAAAATCGAGGTTATCAGTTTGATCATGTAGCGGTTTCAATTTTTTGATAACAACAAATTTCTTCGAGGGCATCTGGGTATCTTTGGCGAGAAATGTTTCTCCAAATCCTCCTTTGCCGAGGGTGTCAATTACTTCATAACGGTTAATTAAAAGACTATTCATTATGCCTTTATTTAGTTGATTCAATCATTTTACGGTAGCCTACTCATTAATCCATATTTCCATTTGATTCGTAGGAGTTTGAAAACCTCTTGCTGATAAATCAATCATTTCGAGATTTTTATTAATACCTCTACTTCTATAAAATGATTCTATTTCATTTTTTACTGCCCTTGCTAAAGGTAGAGCTGAAGAATTTGAATAACGTATGTCATTTTTTCTTATACCATTTATTTGATCTATCTCATCCGCAATGTTTACTCCCCTCGAAAACAAATGATCTTGTAAAGAACGAGCGCCTGATTCGTTTGACTGATAATGAATATAAACAGTAGCGTCGGAAATATCTACAGTGTTGACATCAGGATTATTTATTGAGGTAGGTTGATTATTTACTGGGATAACTCTGTTTCTGGCTTCTTGTTCAGCCCTTCTCTTATCCTCTTCTGCCCTCAGCCTAGCGTCGTTAGCTTCTGAGGCCAATCTTTCCGAATCCAATCGTTTTGCCTCCTCTTCTTCTCTTCTTTTTTGTTCCTCAATTAGTTTTTGTTCTGCTTCCGCCTTTTCTTGCTCAATACGCTCTAACTCGGCTTGATTGGCTCTCATTTGTTCCATGGCAAAAAAGCCCCCAGAAACACCAATTGCGACAAGAATAGCGGTTAACAAAATTACGATAATATTGTTATTGTTTCCTTGATTGGGGGGTTGATAATAACCTTGACTATAATTGGCACCACTGACGGGATGGGGCGCACTGCCTTGACTAAAATTTTGTCCTGAAGGAGATGCCACCACGGTGGGATTATAACTAGAAGAATTCATTCCCCCTGTATTATTGGCAGGGGCAACTAAAACAGTATCTTGGGTTGTACTTTGGGTTTGGCTTTGATGGAGGGCTAAATACATATCTTGGGCGGTGCTGTATCTTTGCCCTACTTCCATTTTGATGGCTTTTTGTAAGGTGGTTTTAAGGGGTGCTGGAATATTGGGTAATGAGCTATCCCAATCTAGTTCTCCTGTGAGGGGGTTATTAGCAAATTCGATGGGATATTTGCCTGTGAGTCCATAAATCATAGTTAACCCTAGGGCATACAAATCACTACTAAATAGGGTTCTTCCTGCACTTTGTTCGGGTGCCATAAAGCCCCTTGTACCCACCACTACAGAGCTTACCGTTGAGCTATTACTCCTTGTCATGGCGCCCATGGTTTCTTTTACTGCACCAAAGTCTATTAATACTGGTAAACCGTCGCTTTTGCGGATGATGATATTTTCGGGTTTAATGTCACGGTGGATAATATTCTGACTATGGATATATTTGAGGGTATTGAGCAGGGATGAGAGAATGGCTTCACACCGAGCAAAGTTAATGATACCTATATCTGCAAGGCTTTCTCCTTCGATATGTTCTTGGATGAGGTAAAATTCCCCATCTTCGATGAGGTAGGCGTAAAGGGTGGGGATTTGGGTACAATTTTGCCCTAGTTGTTCTAATACTTGGGCCTCTTTGGCGAATAGGTTTTGAACCAATTCGAGGTTGGTATTTTGACTATCGAGGGGTTTTAGTTTTTTGATAACTACTAATTTGGCTGAGGGCATCTGGGTATCTTTGGCGATGAATGTTTCTCCAAAGCCTCCTTTGCCAAGGGTGTCTATTATCTCGTAGCGACCGTTAATTATTTCTGCCATGACATTTGCTCGATTGAGGGTATATTTTAAATTTTGGGGTATAAAGGCGATCGCACAGTGCCATTTCATGATCAGCCGTAGGCTGCCACTTCGTGAGCGCCCTTAACTTTTTTTATGTTTAAATTAGGGTAAAAAAAATATTTTCACACTACTATAAGGATACCCTTTTTTTGCTTTTAAAATAACACTATTAAAAGATTATTAGTATTAATAAAAAAACTAATTTTGGGCAAATTGACGAGCCACATTAAAAATTTCATTAGCACGGGGTGAACCCACAAAACGCCAGTGCCATGGCTCATAAGTAACCCCCTGACGATTATTACGAGGAAAGGACAACTCAAAACCATAGCGAGAAGCATTCATCAAAAGCCACCTTCCAGCGTTGCTAGATTCAAACCCTGGTTTAAAATCAAAATTTGGTTATTTACCATCCCCAATGTCCACCGCATATCCTGTGTTATGTTCACTATAACCAGGGGGCGCGCTCAGTCTTGCCGCTGCTTCCGCTGAACCTCTTTTACTCACCTGATTATTAAAAAGAGTCGTTTGAGAAGGCACTGAGCGAAAGCCTGAAATCAATACTAAATCTACCCCCTCAACCTTAGCCCCCTCCTTCATAGCATTAAATGCGATCGCCTCTTCTTGGTCCAAATATTCTGTACGGTGATAGTATTTACCCATATTTACCAATCGCTCTGGGGGAGTTTCTGCATAGGGAAAATGCCCAAAACTTGCCACCGATAACAAAGAATTAGTCATATTTTCAGAGGGTAGTTGAGAAGTTGAGGATGGTAGAGGGGGCGGTAAATCAGGAGTAATACTAAACTCCTGCGACTCAGACTCGGGCGAATTATCCCCATCATCAGAAGAAGGGGGAGAAATGATATTTTCCATAGGTTGAGTTTCATCCGTGGGTATTTCTTCCATAACAATCTCCGAATTATTTCTCACCACTCCATCATCTACCGAATCACTAGATAAATGAATCCAGCCAAAAAGTAACACTACTACCAAAGAAGCGATGAAAAAATTAATAAATTGAACATTAGAAAATAAAGAGCGAAAAAATTTCATCATAAAATCAACCCCAAATTAATTAACCAACTGTGCCGCCATCCATCCCGTCACCCCCGAAGCAGGATGATATACCCGATACCACAAATAACCTCCCGAATCATAACCACTATCTAAAATATCGATGCCCTCTCCTGTCACTCCACTACCCACCACTCCATAAGCCGTACCCGGTCCCGAACGAATATTTTTAACTCCCATAGAGCCTCCAATACGGGCATTTGTAGGAACATTTACGGAAGGGGGAGGGGAGTTGTTTACAGGAGGATTTGGTGCAGGAGTTTGCACCTCGTTAACCTCCACTGGGGTTTCCGTTTCTTCTATGAATTCCTGCAAAATTTCTTCTTCCCTTTCTCCTTGGGTAGCGGTAAATTCACCTTGAGAATTTCTCATGGTTTGGGCAATAAAAAAGCCCCCATAAACCCCTATGGCGACAAGGATAGCCGTTAACAAAATTATGATAATGTTATTATTGTTATTACCTTGATTGGACGGTTGATAATAACCTTAGCTATAATTGACACCAGTGACAGGATGGGGATAATTTCCTTGGGTAAATTTTTGTCCTGAAGGGGATACTACCACGGTGGGATTATAACTAGAAGTATTCATTTCCCTTGGATTATTGGGGGCGACTAACACGGTATCTTGGGTGATGGTTTGGGGTTGACTTTGATGGAGGGCTAAATACATCTCTTGGGCTGTATGGTATCTTTGCCCCGCTTCTATTTTGATGGCTTTTTGTAAGGTGGTTTTAAGGGGCGCTGGAATATTGGGCAATGAGTTATCCCAATCTAATTCTCCCGTGAGGGGATTATTGGCAAATTCGAGGGGATATTTCCCTGTGAGGGCATAAATCATGGTTAACCCAAGGGCATATAAATCACTACTAAATATAATTCTTCCTGCGCTTTGCCCTGGAGCGATAAAACCTGTGGTAGCATTTATTTTAGGGCTTTCTGCGGAAAGATTATCAACCGCCCCCATGGTTTCTTTGATTGCCCCAAAGTCGGTTAATACGGGTAAACCATCCTTTTGACGAATAATTATATTTTCTGGCTTAATGTCACGGTGAATAATATTTTGACTATGGATATATTTGAGGGTATTGAGGAGGGATGAGAGGATGACTTCACACCGTGCAAAATTGATAATACCTATGTCTGCAAGGGTTTTTCCTTCGATATATTCTTGAATGAGATAAAACTGCTCATCTTCTGTAAAATAGTCGTAAAGGGTAGGGATTTGAGTAGAGTTTTGCCCTATTTGTTCTAATATTTGAGCTTGTTTAGCAAATAAATTTTGGACTAATTCGAGGTTATTGTTTTGACTATCAAGGGGTTTTAGTGTTTTGATAACCACCAATTTTTCGGAGGGCATTTGAGTATCTTTGGCGAGAAATGTTTCCCTTATGTCTCCTTTGGCAAGGTTATCTACTATTTCATATCTACCATTAATTATTTTGCCCATCAGGATTTTCCCCACGGATTTGACGTGATAAACCTTGTTTTATGATAGCTATTTTTGGGATCATAAAAACATCTTGATAGGAAATAAATTAGGGTGGGCAATGCCCACCATCGACAAAAAACTATAGCTTAACAGGCATGATTAAATATTTCATTTGTAAACCACTAAGGGGAGTAACAATTACTGGTTGAATTGCCCCGTTAAAATGGAAGGTAATCTCGTTAGAAGATAATGCTTTTAAACCATCCATTAAATAACGAATATTAAAACCAATCTCGAAATCATCCCCTGTAATTTCGGCGACAATACTTTCTTTTGCATTGCCTAATTCGTTGGCTTCTACGGATAAAAATAGTTGGTCATTTTTGCCATCAAGGGTGAATTTAACCATGTTATTTTTTTGGTCTAATAATACTGATACCCTCTCTAAACTCTCAATAATTCTTTTTCTTTCTACTACCATGGTGCGATCAAAAGAAGTGGGAATTAACTGGTTATAATTAGGATAAGCGCCATCTAGTTTGCGACTGGTTAAATTTTGCGCCCCCAACTCAAAAACCACCTGTCCATCATCCACATAGAGGGCAACGTTATCTTCTTCTTTTGCCATGGTTAAAATTCTCTCTAATTCCCGTAAAGCCCGGGCTGGAATTGTCATGGTGAAATTTTGCTCTTCGCTGATGGAAATATCCTCATCGGTGGTTTCTTCTCCATCCTCCGATACTTCTTTATCATCGGTAGTTTTTACCACTGCCAAACGGTGTCCATCGGTGGCGGCAAATTCGAGGGTGTCGAGGTTACGGGTAAGGTGTATTCCTGTTAAAATTTGTTTGGCTTCGTCACCACTAGCGGCAAATAAAGAGCCTTTTAAACCTTCACTCAATGCTGTTACGGGCAACATTAAGGCTTCTTCCTTTTCTACGGCTGGTAATTCTGGAAATTCGTCCGCTGATACTCCCCTAAGTTGAAATTTACCATACATAGATGCGATCGCAACTAATGGATTATCATCAACATCATCAGAATCAAAACTAACGGTAATTTCCCCTTCAGGTAAACGACTGACTATATCATTAAATAATTTAGCAGGGATGGTAATACTACCTTCTTCCTCAACTTCCGCCGCAAAACTGGTACGCATTCCCAAACTTAAATCAAACCCAGTGAGGGTAACAGTATTTTTTTCACTATCCGCCACCAATAACACATTAGCTAAGATAGGATGGGTAGGACGCCCTGGTACGGCACGACTTACTAAGGATAAGTTATTTTTTAGCTCACTTTGAGAACAGATAATCTTCACGGTTTTTTATGTTGAATATAAATAAATATACTGAATTAGTAACTAACGCTGGAGATGGTTAGTTTTGCACAGACTCAATATTTTAACTCAGAATCTGATTTTAATTTTTAATGATTTTTTTGAGTAATAAGGTTATCAAAGAATCTTCGTCCAAGATTTCAGGTAATAAAGAAAAAGATTTTGCTAAATCTAATTCTAAATCTTTCTCTTGAATCTGAATAATTAATTGATAAACCAACTCGAAGTTAATACGGCTAGTTTCATCGAGAATAATAAATTGACCGTTTTTTGTATTATTTAATTTTTCTATTTCTAACTTGCCAACTTTACCTTTTATCTGAGGCTCTCTTTCATCCCTACATAACAAAAATTTACTTTTAGAATTAGCACTTACTAACTCGTTAATATTACGTAATCTGCTACTAAAACTAGAACTACTTATATTAAGAAATCCTATAATAAATTCTTCTTTTTGAGTATTAATGACAATATGTTCAGGTAATCTTTTATTGCCTAATCTTAACTGATTTATTTCTACATTCTGATAATAAATAGCTATGGTTTCCGTAATAGTAATCAGTTTTCCAATATCATCAGAATCGGTGATGATTTGTGGGAGATGGTATTCTTGAATAATATTATTTTTTAACTGTCTTAATGATTCTATTAATTTATCTTTAAAAAGCTCATCCTGTTTACTGTTAGTATCTTCTTTTTTGAGTGATGGTACATCAAGAAAAAGGGTAGATAAAGAAATACCATCCTCATCATTATCTTTTTCTATAAGAAAATTATTAGTTAATTTTGCTATCTGTTGCAGAATATTTTCTAACTCTTGAACTCTTTTTTCTAAGTTACTGGAATTATAATTAACGCTAGTTTTTGTTTCGGGAAGAGGAACATTTTCAGCCTTATAACGGTAATAGTCTGATGCTCGATTAATAATACTTCTGACAGATGATTGAGATAAAATATCTGTTAATTCTGCTTCCGTGCAAAAGTCCGTAATTGACAAACCAACGGCTTGGGTTTTTAGATTTAAAATTTCTCGAATTTGTTGAGGTTTTGGAGGAGATAAAGTGATACAATTTTGAGATAGTCTATCAACTACCGAACTATCAAAATAGTCTTTAAACTGTTGCCAACGGTCAGGAAAAAGATTTAAAATAACGAGACTATTATGTACATGGGTTAATATCTCTTTAATAGCTAAACCAAAGTTTTCCAATATATGTTGATTTTGTTTTAATCCTAGTCCTTCTAGTTGATCAAATACCATAATTAATGGTTCATCTAGCATTGATAATTTACCGAAAACGGCGATCGCATCCAGGGCAAATTCTTCTCTACTTAGGTCATCATTCCAGTTTTTTAAACCTATTTTATTCGCTTCCTCATCACTTAATTCTTTCCCAGATAACCAACGTCTAATTATATCTTTAAAGTCAGAGCGACTATAACGACAAAATTTGATCATCCCTTTTAAAATTTCTAACCCATAACCGCCAATAGAAAAATTTTCTGACCACCAATTAATAATATTACGTTCAATAAAATTCCAATTATCTTGATATTTTTTACTGTCTTCCTTACCTAGCACTTCATATATATTTAAACTATCATCACGAAAATTATCAATAACTTTTTTTCCTTGAGGACTATTATAAACTTTATCAATTTTCGATAAAATACTTACAAAACTATGGGCAATCAAAAGCTCTAATTGAGTTCTATTTGTTCCCTCTACAGACTCATTAAAAGACTCTAAAATACGACTATAAATATGATAAAAAATATAGTCTGGATTATTAGGTTGTCTGATAAATAAAACACGATTTCTTACTAATAATTCCTTAGCAATTCTCATAATTAAATGAGTTTTACCTGTTCCTGCCTCTCCAATAACTACAGCACCCTTACTCTGATTATTATCATCTACTTTAACAGCCTTTAAAATCGACTTTAAACTTTCATATTCTATCTGATAAACTTGCTGAAAATCTAGGTGTGTTTGAAAAGGATTATCTACTCTGCTGCTAGTAAAAGGGTTAGGATACTGACTTAATTCTGACTTAGAAATAATTGTTTTATTCATAGTTTTTATACTAAGTAAATGTAAATACAATTGATGGGTAAATTTTGCATCATATACCGCACTATGGGCTAAATTATCATTAAAAAAGCGATTTTTAACCTTAAGTCTCAGTTGTTTACTAAGATACCCAAGAGAATAGTTAGGATAGTGAGGATAATACCTTTTTGCAAGTTGAAAAGTACAAACAAATTTACAAACAGGAAACTTTTTTGTAGTAGCTTGAAAACTATTTTTTAATATCTTTTTATCATGGGTTGCGGAATGACATATAATATTTTTTCCCTGTAATAAATTATCTAAATCATCAATAATTTGTATTAAAGATTTACATTTAATTTTTTGTGAACCATTATTATAATGCCCTTCTACAAAGGCTTCATAGACTAATTTTCCCTGATTATCGATAATAGCAATTTCCCTAAGAATATCTTGCCCTTCAGTATCAACAACTATATAATCATGGTCATTTTTAAGCGGGTTAAAATACAATGAAGACTGAATTTTATCAGAATTATTAGTAGAGTTCAAAGGACAAATAAAAACAATTAGATTTATTACTTATGATAATATTTTACTATACTATATAAATATTTTTAAAACTTTTATGTTAAGTATTCGTATGAGTAACTATCATCTTAAATGTTTGTTTTAATTAAACCTATTTAAAAAATAAAATATTTTAAAAAGAAATTAATGATCAAAATAGAGGATTAATTGTTTATTCTGAAGGTAGATGCTCAGGTAACGTACAACAATTAACTTCATCAAGACAAATTTTGCCCCACTGCAAAGCCCAACGAACTAACTCGACTCTATTATCAGTCTTCGTTTTAGTTAAGATATTACTAATATGGTTATCTACTGTTCTTTTGCTGATTTCCAATTTTTCCGCAATATCATTATTGGTTAAGCCAGTAGCTACCAGCTCCAAAATTTCTAATTCTCTCTGGGATAAACTATTATTGTCGGGGTTTTTACCACTCGCCATGTTCTTTTGCTTTACCTAATTGATACATAAATATTTACCTATGGTTATTGTAACGAAAACTTATACATATAAAAATTTGACACTCCCACCGACAAATCAAAGATTATGTCGGGGGATTCTAGCTTCACAGATTCGTGGCTAGACGAGTAAACTCGCCCCCGCTGCGACCATCTCCACTCGCTTTTTCTTGGACGGGCTGCCCGACCGCCACTAAATCTAAACCACGATTCCTGATTACTAAAGCAGAAGCATGATCTCGCCCAGTGGTGTAAGCACACTCTGGACATTCGTGTACTCGTTCCTTTAAGTCCTTCTTCCCTGTTCTAGCCCCACATTCAGGACACTCCTGACTTGTGTAACGGTGATCTACTTTGGAGAAGTAAGTATCTGTTCGGAAAGACACCCATTCCAAAATATCAATGAACTGTCCAAAACCAAAATCGGCACTAGATTTTGACAAGAATGACCGTTGCCACATTCGGAAATTTATATCCTCGACAAATATCATCCCTGCATCCTTCACTAAATGATGGGAAAGTTTGAAATGGTAATCTTTACGATGGGAGAGTAGTCTTAAAATGTAAACGAGCGATACGCTTTTGTAACTTTTTCCATCCACAAGACCCTTTCTGTTTCTTTTTCAGCATTCGTTGTAGTCTTTTCAACTCCCGTGAATACTTATTTAAGAACCTAGGTCTAGGGATGGGTTCATTATCGGATGTTACCACAGCTGAGATAAAGCCGATGTCCAAACCTTTAGGATGACCATGAGGGATTGGTTGGGGAATATCCACATCTGAGTGCAAGGACAATATGACAAAATATCCTGTAGCTTTTCTCACTATCCGAGCTTGTTTTACCAAGAAACCATCGGGAAGTGGACGAGATTGTCTAAATTTAACCCAACCTAATTGCGGTAATTTGATTCGATTACCTTTAATGCAATTTTTAAGCATTTGAGGAAAAACGAATGACCGCATCCGACTATGTTTTTTGAAACGAGGATACCCTAATCCTTTACGTTCACGGTCTAAAAAAGCTCTCTCCAGAGTCCTTAAGACTTGTTGCTGTACTTGTGCATTTACAGAAGCTAGTCTGGGGTTTTCCTTTCTAGCTTTAGTTAGTGCCTTCGCTTGAACATGGTAATTGGGGTAGGGAGCATCCGCAGATATAATATACTCCTGTTGAATTGAACAGGCGTTTATCCTTGATTTTCTGGAATTTGACCAATCCATCCTCTCCCTCAGTGCAAAATTCCAGACCGAACGACATTTTAAGATAGATAATTAAGCCAACCTTCCGCACTTAATATTGTGACCAATTATATTTTTTCTTGAAGTGACAATAAGGAAAGTATTTTTAACGAACAAAAACTCAAAACTTTAATCTTAGTCAAGTAAGTTAATACTTAACATAAAATTCAATAAAAGCACACAAAAATTCGTAGAAATATCCGAACATTAAGTACGGTAACTACTACAGACAACAAGGATAGTTTATTAACTAGGATTAAGAGACAAATACTTACGTATGAATGATCACTTTACTTAAGTATATTTAATCAATTCATAATTACAATATTTTTAATATTTTAATCTCAAAATAATAAAGGAGGTTACATATGCGTATCGCTCAAGTTGCGCCATTGTGGGAAACAGTTCCTCCCACAGGCTACGGCGGAATTGAATTAGTGGTAGCTTTGTTGACTGATGAACTGGTAAAACGAGGTCATGAAGTTACCTTGTTCGCTTCGGGAGATTCTGGCACCTTAGCCAAACTAAACTCTGTTTATCCCCGTGCTATCCGTACTGATAGTACAGTGAAAGATTACAATGTTTATCTCAATTTGGAATTACAAGAAGTATATAAACGTGCTGATGAGTTTGACATAATTCATTCCCATGTGGATTATGCAGCACTACCCTATGCTAATTTTACGAAAACACCTACTGTTCACACTTTACATGGCCCTTTATCCGCAGAAAATAGATTTTTGTTTGGTCAATGTAAACGTCAAAATTATGTGAGTATTTCCTATTCTCAACGGGAACCTTTACCCGACTTAAACTATGTAGGGAATGTCTATAATGGCATCAATATCGATGCTTATCAGTTTCATAGTCACCCAGATAAAGAACCATATTTAGCTTTTTTAGGGCGGGTATCTCCTGAAAAAGGTGCGCACCGTGCCATAGAAATAGCTAAGCGTACGGGTTATAAATTAAAAATGGCCTGTAAGGTGGATGAAGTTGATCGAGAATTTTTTGAAAGGGAAATTCTAGTTCATGTGGATGGTAAACAAATCCAGTTGATGGGAGAAATTAGTTCTAAAGAAAAAAGTGAATTGATAGGAGGTGCGATCGCCACTTTATTCCCCATTAATTGGCGCGAACCTTTTGGGTTAGTGATGACAGAGTCCATGGCAACAGGTACTCCCGTAATTGCGATCGCCATGGGGGCCGCCCCTGAAGTTATCGCCCATGGAAAAACAGGTTTTCTATGCCAAAACCTAGATGAGATGATTAGTGCCATAGATAAAATAGGTAATATAAATCGCCTTGCCTGTCGAGATCATGTGGTGCAAAAATTTAGTGCAAGACACATGACCGAAGGTTACGAGGAAGTTTACACGAAACTAATAGAACAACGCTTTGCTTCTATCAATGGTCGTCCCAAAGGAGTTATTTTACCCAAAGTTAGTTAACCTGAGAATGGTGGGCAATGCCCACCCTATTTCCCGTTGGTATTATAAAAAACAAAATTGAATCAAGTTTAATTCTCAATTCTCAACTATTAATTGTCTATTAAATAACTATGGCTCAAAAAACATATCAGTTATATGGTAAAAACTTTTTACCCGCTTTAGATAATGAATTATCAGAGCTACCCTATGCCGTAGATTTTCAAAGTCAACCCACTCTCGTTATTAAAGACAATGACTTATTTCTGATTACAGATACATTGGGAAACACAGTTGCCTATGCTGATACTCAAAAGTACACCGTGACAGGGTTATTTTGTCAGGATACCCGTTTTTTGAGTCGTTCAGAGTTACAGATAGAAGGGGTTTCCCCTGTGTTGTTGGGTAGTTGTGCCGAAACAGGTTACTCTATCATTGTTGATAGTACGAATCCTACCATTAAGGGAGTTTTAAAACCGGGAGCAGTGGGTATCAAAAGGAAAATTGCCTTACGCGGTGCTTTGTGGGAAGAAATCGAGCTGCGCAACTATAGTACGTCACCTTTGGAGTTTGAGGTAAGTTTAAGTTTTCAGGCTGATTTTAAAGATTTATTTAAAATTAGAAATTATGATCGCCGCAATCACAGAGGACAACATTTAAAACAGTTATCGATAGAAGATAATTATTTGAGTTTTGCTTATCAAGGTTTAGATAATTCTTTGGCAGAGTCTTTAATTAATTTTTGTCATCATCCGCCCGATTATATTAAGGGTAATACAGTCGTCTGGCACGTAAAGATTGACAGTCAAGAGGTTTTTCAGTTCGGTTACTATTTACAGACGAAAATGAATGATCAACCTAGCTCCTATGTTGCATTACCTGAAAGTTATCAAGGGGCAATCAAGGAGGCAAAAAGGGAGGAGGAGGAATGGTATCAGGGAATTACTAAAATTCGTACTGATTCCACGGTGATAAATAATATTATTGAACAAGCTCAGGAGGATATTTATTTATTACTACAATCTTTTGGATTTGGTAAGGTTTTAGTGGCGGGGATTCCTTGGTTTTCGACTTTGTTTGGACGGGATTCTTTGATTGCGGCAAGACAAACTTTAACGTTTGATTCTCGCATTGCTAGGGATACTCTTCTGACGTTGGCACATTTTCAAGGTTCGGAGAATAACGATTGGCGAGATGAATCCCCTGGGAAAATTCTCCATGAGTTAAGGTTAGGAGAGTTGGCAAGGTGTGATGAGATTCCCCATACCCCCTACTATGGTTCGGTGGATGCTACTCCCCTATGGTTGATTTTGTTGGCGGATTATTTTCATCGCACTGGAGATCGAGATATTCTTGATAAGTTATGGTCAAATGCGATCGCCGCTATGAACTGGATTGATGACCAATCAAAAAAAACAGGCTATCTAACCTATTTATGTCGCTCCTCCAGGGGTATTCAGAATCAGGGTTGGAAGGATTCGGGTGATTGTATTGTTAACAGTCGGGGAGAATTGGTAGAAGGTGCGATCGCCCTTTGCGAGGTACAGGGTTATGTATATGGGGCAAAAATCAGGATGAGCGAAATTGCATCAATCATAGGAGATTTATCTCTTGCTCAAAAATGGAAAATTGAAGCGGAGGAACTAAAAGAAAGGTTCAACCGTGATTTTTGGCTAGAGTCGGAAAATTATTGTGCTTTGGGCTTAGATGAAACGGGCAATCCCATCGATAGTATTACTTCTAATCCTGGTCACTGTTTACTATGGGATATTTTTACCCATGAAAAAGCTAGGGCTGTGGGCGATCGTCTCTGTAAGCCCGATTTGTTTAGTGGTTGGGGCATTCGTACCCTTAGCAGTCTATCCCCTGCCTATAACCCCATGGGCTATCATCTAGGCTCTGTGTGGCCCCATGACAGTGCCATCATTGCCCAAGGATTACATCACATCGGTATGGTAGATCAAGCCCTAATAGTGACAGAAGGATTAATTGCCATGATTAGCCTACAACCGAATAATCGCCCCTCAGAGCTATTCTGTGGCTTTTCCCGCCAAGAAAATCATACCCCCGTAAAATACCCAGTGGCTTGTTTACCCCAAGCATGGGCAACGGGAGTAATTTTTCAATTACTAGAAATAATAGATAATGGACAATTAAATATTTCTGTCCCTTACTGAGCCTAAATTCAAGAGAGTCAATCAACTAACTCAGGTTACTTAACCCTCTTTTTTCACTTTCCATTTTTACTTACTATTAATTGATTACATAACTCTTGAGAATTCAAAACTTACATATACTACAATTTATTTTTCTCAATTTTTAGTTAAGTAAGTAGGCATAATTAAATGGATTTAGGCAAGGGGTTTAAACCCCTTGTTTATAAGAGTCTTAATAAAATAACAGCTATAATTAATTTCGCCAACCTACTTATACCAAATCCGATTAGTAGAGTTTACTATTATTCACCGTGTAACAATTGACAATAAACAATTACTATCCGTTCCCTGTTCCCCGCCCTAATTAGTATATTATTGAAACGGGATTTAGTATTATCTTTTATTTTATATAAATAAATAATCAGGCGATCGCATAAAGAATAAGGAATTAAAATGTTTTTATTTGCTGATTAAAATTGTGGAGTAAACCTCCGCAGAGAACAGGCAATGCTGATAATATTTTGATGTCTCAATTTCTAGCGTCATTCAATCATATTTCATAACATGACTAAGCAATGCTGGAAATTTTTGTCTTATATGAGAATTCTATTGTGTAAACTAAGATAGAGTTTTTCTAATTTGGTGACGTTATCGTGAAGGGTGTATTTTTCTAAAATTCTTGCTCTGGCTTTTTTCCCTAACAAGGAGGATAATTCTGGATGGTGAGAAAACATGGGTAGTACGGTTTTTAGTTGGGTGGTGACTCCTTGGGTACTAAGAATAATACCTGCATTGGCTAATACTTCTCCGTCGGCACCTGCATCGGTGGCGACACAGGCTAAACCACAGGCCATGGCCTCTAGGAGTGAAAGGGATAATCCTTCTACTAAGGATGGTAAGATAAATACGTCTGCTCCCCTTAGTATATCGATACGTTTAGTTTCATCGGCGATCGCTCCTAACCATATAATGCCATCATCTTGGTTATAATTACCTTTAAGATTGGGGGTAAGGTGTCCATCACCAACGATTAATAAACGACTATCATTTTTGAGAGAAGATAATTTCCAAGCCTTCAAAAGAGATTCTACATTTTTTTCTACGGCTACCCTACCTTGATACACATAAAGATGATGGTCTGGAAATTGTTGTTTAAAATAAGACTGTCCTGGTTTATATTTGTCCGTATCGACTCCATTGGGAATAATAGCCAGTTTTTGTGGAGCAACTCCTAACTTAATTAATAAATCCCGTTGTAATTGAGAAAAGACAATGGTCTTATCATAACGAGCTAAAGTGGGGGCGTATAGTTGATAGGTTAGATATTGGGTACTAGATTTGATGTTGCGCCAATGGCTATCGAAGGGGGGATGAAAGGTAGCAACGAGGGGAATATTGAGTTGTTGACAAATTTCGGGTAGCTTAAAATCTAGGGGAGAAAGGGTTAGGGAGGCATGGACTAAATCGGGTTGCAATTCCTGAAGCGATCGTAATAAAATTTGACTAGATTTAGGAGTGGGAATGGTATATATTTGAGATTTATAAATAAAAGGTAAATTAACCTCTGCATTGTAAGGGTCATCTATAGAATCATCATTTTCTTGACCAAAATGGAGAAAACTAACCTTGTAGCCCCTAGACATCAAAGCATTAGTAATTTCTCTGCTGTATGTCACGTTTCCACAGAAAGGTGTTTTTTTCCCTAGCCAAGCAATGTGCATTCAATTAAATGTTAACTTTTACTATACTTTATAAACGTTAACTAACAATTATCCCCCTTATTGGTCAAATTAAGACAGCCATTCTTGATTATCAGAGAAAATGGGTAAATGAGTTGTGACCATAAAATTAATGGATAATTCCCTAGGAGTTACTTGGCTATTTTAGGGCAAGGGGAGATATTTTTACTGAAGGAGGAAGTTACGGCAGTATCACATACCTCTTTGAGACAGGGTTGACGAGACGCATCTTCTTCATGGAAAGGAGGGGGATTTTGTCCAAATACCATTTCACAACTAAAGTCTTCAAAATTGGGAGTTAGGGTGACAGGAATGCCGAAAGACTCGGTAAAAAACTTTTGAGTGGGTAACTTGCACATATTAATACACATGGCTGCACAGCCACTTTGTTCGAGATAGCGACATTTTTTGATATGTACTCCACTATTTTGTACTATTTTTTGGTTATTTTGGTCTTCAATTTCTACTTCTCGTAACTCACAAACCCCTACTAACCATGGAAATAAAATTTTGGCAAACTTGGCATTGGCTTCACATACCCATTTATTGGCAGGAACAAAAGTACGGGTAAGGTATAGTATGGGAGATGGTATCAAGGATTTTAGAACTATTTCGACTAAGTCTTGTTGCTCTTGAGGATTTCGCCCTTGAACCATTTTTTGAGATAAATCCACAAAGGCATCATAGCCTTTTAGGGTTGTTGTTGTCCCCAGTGCGATCGCCATTTTACGGCAAAAGAAGGCGATAAATAAACGATCAATAAAATTATCATGGTAAACGGTTTTAGCAGTAGTGCTTTTTTCCCCTAGGTTCATAAATGCTTTTTACTCACTAAATGTTGTGAAAACTTTTAAGGTTTCTTCTTTGAATCTAACATATATGTCAATTTCAAATTATTGACAGCAAAATAACCCTCAACAATAAAAAATTTTTGAACGGGTTTTGGATTACTGTTGTTTGTTTTTGCCTAAATGAGATACTCCCTCCCTGTGTTTGTCTTCCTGGTAAATTAAACAGTTTTTCATTTTATATATAACTAACCTTTTTTCTTACTCATTCATGCAACAAAGCCATAGATAAAACCCCTTTTTTCATGGGGATTAAGATGAGGGTGAACCAAGACAAGAATGAAACAATGTACAATAGACGATTAGGAGTTAATTAAGTTTCCCTCGGTTTTTTACTGATAAATCTTCCATTATTAACTATCAATTACCCATTATCAATTAATATGAAACCTGCCCGTATTAGTAAGATACTTGCCCAATCCATTGCCGAAGAAATAGGCTTTGAAATAGGAGACTCCATCGTTAGCATCAACGGAATGCAACCAAGAGACTTAATCGATTATCAATTTCTCTGTAGCGATGAATATCTCGAACTAGAAGTTATCGATAAATACGGCAAAAATCACCTACTAGAAATCGAAAAAGACTACGACGAAAACTTAGGTTTAGAATTTGAAGATGCCCTCTTTGATGGGCTAATCCAGTGTAACAATAAATGCCCCTTTTGCTTCATCGATCAACAACCTGACGGGAAAAGAGAAAGTCTCTACCTCAAAGACGATGATTATCGCCTCAGTTTTCTTTATGGTAGTTATCTCACCCTAACAAACTTAACCACCAGAGAATGGAATCGCATCGAACAAATGCGCCTCTCTCCCCTTTATGTTTCCGTCCATGCCACCGAGCCAGATATTAGAATTAGACTACTAAAAAATCAACGGGCAGGGGAAATCAAGCAAAATTTAGCATGGTTTCAAGAAAAACGTTTACAAGTCCATGCCCAAGTGGTCGTATGCCCCAATATTAATGACGGTAAGCACCTAGAAACCACCCTCAACGATTTATTTTCCTTCCATCAAGGGGAAATTCCTGCGGTAATTAGTGCCGCTGTTGTGCCAGTGGGTTTAACCAAATTTCGCCCCCAAGAAGATGAATTGATTCCCGTTAGCCGAGAAAAAGCCAAAGAAGTTATTAAACAAGTCCAAGCCTTACAGGATAAATTTAGGGAAAAATGTGGCTCTACTTTTGCTTGGTTGGCCGATGAATGGTTTTTAATTGCCCAAGAAGATTTACCCCCAGAATCCCACTACGAAGACTATCCTCAAATTGGAAATGGTGTAGGCTCAATTAGACAATTTTTAAAGGAGTTTGAAACCATCGCTAACGAAAATTTACCTGCCAAAATTGCCCAGCCACAGGAATATACTTGGATTGTGGGTAATGCAGTGGAAACGGCTTTTCAACCCCTCGTGGCGAAGTTAAACCAAGTAGAGAATTTGAATGTTAATTTAGTGGCTTTAAATAGTGACTATTGGGGGCAAGAAATTACAGTAACAGGTTTAATTACAGGGCAAGATTTATTGGCTAAATTACCAGAAAAAAAACTAACGAAAAAGATTCTTTTGCCTTCGGTAATGTTAAAACATGATGAGGCGAAATTTTTAGATGACGTCACCATCGCAGAGTTGGAAGAAAAACTTCATGTTAAAGTAATTCCTGTCAATGGTATTAAGGAATTAATGGAAGTAGTTTCAGAACCTGTTTGAAAAGTTACTTATAAAGAGATTTAAATATTTTAAGGTTGAGGTTCTAATCGTCTGACCATAAAATGAATCATACAAGCAAAAATCATCATTTCACTAGTAATGGGCAAAAATTCATAGTCTTTACTCAATCTTCGGTAGTGACTAAGCCAAGAATAAGTTCTCTTTACGATCCATTTTTGGGAACTACACTAAAACAGGGGTCTGAATCTGTACGTTTGATATGTTCTAAACACTCTGCCACTTCAGAAAATCATGAGGCATCGCTCTCCATTTTATTCCGTTAGTAACAAGATAAAAGATCCCATTTAGAACTTCTCTGATGTCCAAACTACGATTTCTCCCACCAATTTTAGCCAGAAGAATTAAAGGTTCTAAAATTTTCCACTGGTCATCAGTGAGGTCAGTATCGTATGATAATCTTGTCATGTTTTTCATTCAGTTATTAACCAAAATATTCTACACCAAGACTTTTCAAACAGCTTCTAAATACCAAATTACTTTGCTCCTGAAAAAAATAACTAAAAAGTGATCAACAACTGTAAGATATTTTATTATTAGAAATTAAAGGCGCAAGTGGCGGAATTGGTAGACGCGCTAGATTCAGATTCTAGTGTTCTTAAGGACTTCCGGGTTCAAGTCCCGGTTTGCGCATCTTTTTTACACCATAAACTAGATTAAAGTAACATAATGTTAAGGCAATCTAGTAGAATGTTAAACAATAGTGTAAAAAAAGCAGACCAATCACGAAAATAGAACCAAGCAATATGTCAGGCGATTATTACCAAATCCTCGGAGTCTCCCGTGATGCAACCAAACAAGAAATAAAAAGAGCTTATCGACAACAAGCGCGGAAATATCATCCCGACGTAAACAAAGAGCCGGGGGCAGAAGATAAATTTAAAGAGATAAATAAGGCCTATGAAGTGCTTTCAGAGCCAGAAACTAAAGCCCGTTATGATCGTTTCGGAGAAGCTGGAGTAAGTGGGGCTGGTGCCGGGGCATCAGGCTTTGATCCTAATGATATGGGTGGTTTTGCCGATATATTTGAAACCTTCTTTGGCGGTGGTTTTGGTGGCGGTGGTGGTGCGACTACGGGCGCTCGTCGTCGTGGTCCTGCCAGAGGAGATGATCTCAGGTTAGATTTAAGATTAAAATTCCGTGAAGCGGTTTTTGGTGGTGAAAAAGAAATCAAAATCCCTCACCTAGAAACCTGTGAGGTGTGTGACGGCACGGGGGCGAAAAAAGGTAGTGGAGTAAAAACCTGTCCTACTTGTAATGGGGCGGGGCAGGTGCGCCGTGCTACTCGTACTCCTTTTGGTAGTTTTGCTCAGGTAACGGTATGTCCTACTTGTAACGGAGAGGGGCAAATTATTGAGGAAAAATGTGAGTCTTGCGGTGGGCAAGGTAGAAAACAACAAAACAAAAAGTTAAAAATTACTATCCCTGCAGGGGTAGATAATGGCACTCGTCTTAGGGTGACAGGGGAAGGGGATGCCGGTACCCGTGGAGGTCCTGCTGGAGACTTGTATGTTTATCTCTCGGTGGAAACTGATAGTCAATTTAAACGCGATGGTAATAATATTTACTCAGAGATTACTATTAGTTATTTACAAGCGATTTTAGGTTGCCGTCTCAAGGTTGCTACCATCGATGGGCATGAGGAAATTACCATTCCCGCTGGTTTACAGCCTGATACTGTGACCACTCTCCGTGATAAGGGGGTACCAAAGTTAGGAAATGCTGTGAGTAGAGGGGATCATTTAATAACTGTTCATGTGGAAATTCCGACAAAAATTAGTTCTGAGGAAAGAGATCTACTAGAAAAACTAGCTCAAATCAAAGGAGATCATACTTCTAAGGGAGGTTTTGAGGGTTTCTTGGAAAGTATTTTCCATAAGAAATAATTCGGTTAATCTACTCTTTTATTGCCCCCTGTTAATTCGGGGGGACTAAATTGTGATTTTTTTATCAGCATTGACATAATAATTCGATGGGTAATCCGTCATCGTCGGCAATGAAGGCTACTTCAAAAACTTTATCTTCTATCATTTGTTGTTGGGGGTGTAACAAAATTTTGAGGGGCTTTATTTGTTGGGGGTTTGCTTTGTTTTCTTCTACAAATGTTTCTGTGAGGTTGTTTAACCATTGGGGTAAGCTATCGGTATAGTTACCCACGTCAAAGGATAAATGATAGTAACCTACATAATGTTCATCTCCGAAGGCATCGCGGGCTGGTTTTGGTTCGGGGATTTCTATTAATTCGATGCGACTGTTTAACCCTTCCATCCAACAGGCAAGGGTATATCCTGTGGTAAATCTTTCTTTTACCGAAAATCCTAATAATTGGTAAAATGCGATCGCCCTTAAAATATTAGCAGTGCGAATAGATACGTGATGTAACATAAATCAGGGAATGGGGAATAGGGAATAGGCAATGGTAAAAAAACCAAATTTCTCAATGATTTTATTATTCAAAAAGGCGAAAATAAGGATAACGGGAGGGGCTTCCCTTTTCTTTTTCAAGGCTAAAATTAATAATTTCCCAGCGCTCGGAATCATCATCATCGGGACTAAATTCTACAGGTAAACCATAAAGTTTATAAATCTTTGTGCCATCTCCTATCCAATTATTACCCTTCTCCAGATAAGAGCTAATTAAGCGATAATACCGTTGAGCAATAATTACTTTAGTAGCCCGATAACCCTCTGTATATAATCTGTCAAGGGCTTCATGAATCTCAAAACGAATGCCATCAGGATGGGTATGTTGCCGATACCACTTTTCCTCCCACAATCGCCAATGGCGCCCTGATTGTAAATGTACTAATACTTTTGTTTCAGGATTGGCCTCAAAAGCGCCATGACGGGAGCATAAATAACTATCAGTTAGAGTTAAGGCTTCTATCTGTTGACGACAATGGGGGCATTGAATATGGGGGCCAAAAACAGGATATTGTAAACTTAGGTTCATCGAATAATTACTGTACTTAATTTCCTCTATCCAAAATCTAACATTTTCTTTCAAAAACAGGGCAGGTGTTAATAATTGATAATTGATAATTGATAATTAATTTTCAAATAGTGTTTTCAGGCTTTTTTCTGATTCAGAATATCAAGCTCAAGTAATTAATTATTCCTGTTTTGGGGACAAAAGAGGGATATAGTTAATTAATTGTAAGCTACATTATTGTTCCTAGAAGTTAGCTATCTATTTTTTTATTCATTTTGTCTTGCTCATAGCGTTTTTACAGTTACAAAGTACATTTTTTTATTACCTATTGCCTTTGAGCTAAAATTTTTGTACCACAGCAATATATTTTGGGAATCAAGTAGTGACTTATTATGGGAGTTTTGTTATAATTGTTATCGGTAAATTTGTGTGCTACCTTGGCTCAATTGGTAGAGCGAATCATTCGTAATGATTAGGTTGTGGGTTCGAGTCCCATAGGTAGCTTGGAATAATTGACAATGGACAATGTACAATGGACAATTAACGTTGTCGGGGAATAGGCAATGGTAAAACAATAAAATTCAATGATCCATTATCAATTCTCAATTATTTTTTATGTTTAAATCTTTTCAGTTGACAGGGGTAGGACTTCATTCAGGTAAAGTTAGTACGGTGAAACTGTTTCCCGAGGAGAAGGGAAAAGGAAGATATTTTGTGCGGGTAGATTTGCCTGATAGTCCTTCTATTCCTGCAACTATCGATTCTGTGGATAGTACTTTGTTATCGACGGAGTTGGCGGTGGGAGAGGCTAAGGTGCGCACGGTGGAGCATTTGCTATCAAGTTTGTGTGCCTGTGGTATTGATGATGTGCGTATGGAGATTGATGGGGCGGAAGTACCTCTGATGGACGGCTCTGGGCAGTTATGGTGTGATCGCCTTTACCAACCTAATTACAATTTTAGTGAGAGTAAATACACTATTAAAGAGCCTATTTGGATACGCCATAAAGATGCTTTTGTGGCGGCCTTACCTTCGGATAAAATGGTGTTTACCTATGGTGTTGATTTTCCTTACAAAGCTATTCAAAATCAATGGTTTACATGGTATCCTGAGCGAGAAACTTTCCCCAGTGCGATCGCCCCTGCCCGTACTTTTGGATTTGCCGAACAAATTGAATACTTACAAAGTCAAGGATTAATCAAAGGGGGTAACCTCAGTAACGCCCTGGTATGTAGCCATGATGGCTGGGTAAACCCTCCCCTACGGTTTGATAATGAGCCAGTGCGCCATAAAATCCTTGATTTAGTGGGTGACTTGAGTTTATTAGGCACTATTCCTACCGCCCATTATCTCGCCTACAAAGCAAGTCATCAACTACACACCCAACTAGCCCGACAAATTCAAGCCCATAACAGGTAATTGATTACCTAAAAATTAAGCCCAACCGTGCGATCGCACCACAGCATCAGCCCAACGACTGGTTAGGGCATCCCTTTGGGATTGGGATATTTTTGGCTTAAAAGTAGTGGTAGTGGTTTCCAACTGTTGAATTTCTTGTAAATCCTTCCAATAACCCGTTGCTAACCCAGCAAAATAGGCTACACCCCTAGCTGTAAGCTCAACCCCCGCAGGGCGCTCCACAGGTACCCCTAACAAATCTGCTTGGAATTGTAACAGGAAATCACTACGGGCTGCCCCCCCATCAACCTTCAACAGTTCGAGGGGGATATTTGATTCTGTTTCCAAACTGCGTACCACATCATACACCTGAAAAGCGATGCCCTCTAAAGTAGCCCTTGCGATGTGAGCTTTCGTAGTAGCACGGCTAATACCTACAATAGTACCTCTGGCATATTGATCCCAATAGGGAGAGCCTAACCCCGCTAAAGCAGGAACAAAAAACACATCCCCCGTATCGGGTACAGATTCCGCCAACTCGGTAATTTCTGAGGCTGACTTGATTAAACCTAAGCCATCTCTAAGCCACGTAATAGCCGATCCTGCCGCCAATATACTCCCCTCCAAACCATAGGTAATCTCCCCATTGAGGCTCCAACAGATGGTGGATAAAAGACTTTTTTCTGAGGGAACTAACTCTTTTCCTGTGGGAGAAATCAAAAAGCATCCCGTGCCATAGGTATTTTTGGCGATACCAGGATGAAAGCCCGTATGTCCGAAAGTAGCCGCCTGTTGATCTCCTGCGATACCTGCGATCGCAATTTCTTCCCCAAAAATGCTAGGATCAGTATATGCCACAATACCACTAGAGTCGCACAACTCTGGAAGCATATTCATGGGTACATCAAACAATTCACACAAAAGCACATCCCATTGTACCTTGTTAACATTGAGTAAAAGAGTGCGAGAAGCATTACCCACATCAGTAATATGGGTTTTTCCCCCAGTCAAATTCCAAATTAACCAACTATCAATGGTACCAAAAGCGAGTTTTCCTGCATGAGCAAGTTTTCTTGCCCCTTTGACATTGTCCAAAATCCACTCTACTTTACTACCAGAAAAGTAAGCATCGAGCAAAAGTCCAGATCTACTTTTTACCTCTTTTTGCAACTCCCTTCCCTTCAAATCATCGATGGTGGCGGAGGTGCGTCTATCTTGCCAGACAATGGCATTATAAATGGGTTTTCCTGTTTCTTTATTCCAAACTACTGTAGTCTCCCGTTGATTGGTAACCCCAATAGCTTCTATTTGTTTTTTTTCTATATTGGCTTTATTACATACTCCTTCTACCACTGATAAAACTGATTGCCAAATTTCTTGAGGATCATGTTCTACCTCCCCTGGGTTAGGATAATATTGAGTAAATTCTTCTTGGGCGGTGGCCAAAACATGACCGTTTTTTTGAAAAAGAATTGCCCTTGTGCTTGTTGTTCCTTGATCTATGGCTAAAATGTATTTATTCATGAATGTATTTTATAGTTACTAAAAATTTTTTGGTTAAAATCTTTTTTGATACCGTACCCTAAATTCGTTAAAGATATAGTCGTAGGATACAGAAATATTAGAACGATTTTCGAGAGGATAAACCCCTTCAACAAGAGGAAAAACCCTTAAATCACTCATCCCCAAAGGACTTCCCCAACTACTAACCCTTTCATTGATACCAAAAGTGACATCTCCAAGCAAGGGTACAACAATAAATTGTAATAATCCGCTCTCAATTAAATCAATTTCCCCAGCACCTTCTAATTGATTGAGTAAGCCCAAAAACTGTCCCCCAACGATTAAGTTAACTAATTCTCCTTGACCACGCCCCGGAATACTTGTTAATCTGACTAGGGGAGAATTGAGGATTTCGAGATTGGAATTGTCGGGATTAAATCTACCTGCTATGGTAGTACATCTGGCTACTGAGTCCAGTTTTTCTTGAGTCCAGCCCCCTTGTTGTTTGTCGACTATGACGGTATCGGAAGAAGAGGTATCGCAAGAGTTGTTAGCAGTTTGCCCCGTGATTAGAGGGGTGAGAGATTGCAAATTTCCTGTGATGGCTAATTCTACCCTAACAGCTTCTCCCCTACCTCCTCGGACAATGGGATCTAAAATTTCGTTATTTCTGGTGGCGTTAAGCTGGCGGGAATAGTCCACGACATCCCCTTCTACTAATATATCAACTTCTGGATTTAATATACTTTGATCAGGTCGAAAAATAACTCTGTTTTCGTTGGTGCGTGAGAGGTAGAAGGTATTTTGTTCATTGATACTACTGCTTAAAATTCCAGTCCCCGATGAAGCCCCTATATTAATGCGTCCTCTACGGAGGTTTAATTGACCTTGGGCGGTGATATTATCGGGATTTATCCCCCTCCCGTTAACTACTAAATCGCCGTCAAATAAGAAGCGATAAACCCCAAATTGGGAAATATCTAAATCTTTTAAACTAACTTCAAAGTCGTTGATTTGTGGTTGAAAAACACTTTCGGCGGTGAGGCCATTTTCCCCTAGCCATTGACTGGCGATGTTGATTTCCTCGGGGGTGAGAGGTTGCCCGTTATTGTTGAGGTTAGGTATGCTGACTCTACCCCTTGCTAGTTGGAAAAATCCGCCGACAAGGGGGTTTAAAACTGTGCCATCGATGCGAATTTCGGCGTTGACTCTCCCTCGGTAGAGGTTTGTTAAATCAAGGGTTTGGTTAGGGATAGAAATGATGAGGGGATTTTCGTTGTCAGGTTGGGCATTGGTTAGGGGTAAACTACCTTCCAGATTAATCTCAGTATTCTTTATTTTAGCTTGTACTTGGTTAAGGGCGATCGCCCTGCCATCAATATCTACTTCCCCAGACACAATCACAGAATCCTCAATACTAGAAGACTCCAACTGGGCATTATCCAAATTAACCTTACCCCTAACCTGCACCTGATTCAAATCAGGATTTTCAATAAAACGATTGAGAGAAGCAATTTCCACATCGAATTCCGCATTGGCATCTCCCCCCGTCAAAGCTAACTGCCCTTGAGTTAGAATTCCCAACACCTCCAAAGCCTCCTTAGCAAGAGAGACATTCAAAGTAGCAGGAAAAGGAGTAGCAAATAAAGGATGATAAGGTAAAGTAGAAGTTATCTGAATTTCCTCTGGTGCCGTAGAAACAAAATTAAACAAATAATTTTCATACAAAAAATCACCCCTGACTTCTTGGGCTAAAATTGCCCCATCAAAACTACTATCACGCACCAAAACATTACCCTCAATGACAGGATTTAATAAATTACCAGCCAAACTTCCCTCAATATCCATAATTCCCCCAAAATCAGAATCAGGAATAAAGGCGCTGAAAGTATCTAAGGATAAATTAGAAACCCTAAAATCCCCTTCCTGCTGACTCAAAGATAAATTACCAGCAAAAGCCACCTCACTATCATTTATCCCCAACACAAAAGGTTGTATCTCCAAATTATTATCCCGAAACTCTGCCTGTAAAGTTACTTGAGGAATTATAACTGGTTGACTTTGTTGGATAATTAAACCCAAACCATCCACAATATCAGGATAAGAAGGTTGAGGCAACCATTGCCAACTACGCCCCTCAAAATCTACATTGACAACGGGATTACTCAAATTACCACCGATGAGAATTTCTCCTTGATAAGCCCCCATTACATCCAAATTAGTGGGCATCCCGCCCTCCTGAATTTGTCTAGCAATCTCCTGAATTTGCCTATCAATACTCCCCAACAAATTAACCTGATTACCAATGGTATCGTTACCATCCCCCACCGATTGAGAAGGAATACTATCCGCTGACGCAAAAACATCCTGAGTTTGAATCTGTTGCACAATAGAAGCTAACGTTTCCACATCACTAATCTGTAGAGTCGTGAAAATATCTCTTACATCACCATCCACATTTAACCTACCCTCAATATCCTGAGTTGCAAAATTAAAACTACCCTGCAAAGCATAGACACTATCACCAAAACGTAAAGAAGCATCCTGCAACTGCGCCATATCATCTCTTAAAACAAAATCTGCACTAATTTCATTAGCGATAATATTACCAATACCAATCTCCCTTAAACGAATATTTCCCCTACTACTAAAATCCCTCAGATTAACCGTCGTTTGTTGCTCTACCCTACCCTGTAAATTACCCACTATACCAAAATTTGCCACAGGGCTAATCCTTAAACTAGCCAAATCAAAATTATTAACCGTAGCTGTAAACTCTTCTCCTCTTCTTTCCCCTTGCACCAAAAAACCAGCTTCTCCCCCCTGAGAAATTAACACTTGATCAGGAATAAACGCAATATAATTATCAGAAGTAACAGGGGTAATATTATTAGGTATCAACCTTGCATAGATAACATCCTCCTCACCCCGTAAATCAAGAATAATTCCCTCACTACCATTCACATTTAAACTACCAGCCAATAAAGGCTCAAATCGAATATCATTGAAAATTAAATTAGCTAACTCCACATCTCCCACCAAACGTAAGTTATTCTCTCCGAGGGGATTTGTTAACAAATTATTTCCCGTAAACCTACCTACAAAATTACCTACCCCCGATAAATTTGCCTCATCAGGTAATAACCGAATGCCCTCTTCTTGAGGAAATTGCGCCAAAATAGCATTGGCAGGAATTGTCTCCAAATCTGCTTGGGTTTCTATATCCAAAGCCAGATTATTTATATCGATATTCGAGAATAAATTAACAACATCAAATCTTCCCCTAGCATTAAGGTTATTGTCACCCAAATTAACCAAGGCTTGGGTAACTTCCACCATGGCAGTGGGGTTATTAGTTAATAACGGGGCAAGACTACCCCTCAAATTCACTTGACTATTAAGGGGAGAGTTAGCCAGTAGTTGATTATCTAAATTTAAGTCTAATTGCTGGGCAAAGTTATCAATATTTATATCCTCAGTATTTAAATTAATACCCCATTGATTGTTACTAATATTCGTCACCGCAACCCCTCCCCCTTGGGCAAGGTTAAAGTTACTATTGGCATTTAATACCAGACTATTGAGAGGGGAAAGAGTTTGAGTATCAAGATAATTAATTGCCGTGGCGATAACTTCTTGGAGGGATACATTAATATTTATCTGACTATTAACTTGATTGACATCGAGGGGAAAATCAGCAATTAATTGTTGGGCGTTAATATTTTGGGCATTGGCATTAACTCTTACTAAGCCATTACTAATATTTGTCTGACTGTTAACAATTCCTCCTCCTCCACGAAGGCGATTATCGGCATTAACTATCAAACTAGGTAAAGAAGCGATGACATTATCAATGGATGTGAAGTTAGTTTGATTATTAATTAATTCGGCAGTAAGGAGGGATAAATTTACCCTACTGGTTTCGATGGTAATGGGAGAGGTGAGATTATTTAAGTTAATTCCTGAAGCAGTGGCAAGAAAAGCGGTATTTTGGGGGTTAAGACTTCCTGATAAATTGACTAACCCTCCGTTTACCAATACTTCACTACTTAGATTGAGATTTAGGGTTGTAAGGTTTTGTTGCCCGAAGGTAATTAATTCTTGGATACTACTTTCTAGCTGTAAGTTACTGGTAACAATATTAGTATCTACCGCAAAATCGGTGATCAAATTATTTAGATTAATTTCCTTGGCATCAGCATTGGCAAGGATAACACCGTTTTCCAGACGGCTATCTACTTCTACACTGCCTCCATCTAAAGTTAGTTGTAAGTTGCTGATAGCGTCTATGTTATCTAAATCAAGATTGTTAAAATTACCCCTTGCCTGAATATTACCTTCATTGGCGCTGATGAGGGTGGCGGTGTTTATATTTTCTGGGCAGTTACCCATGGTTAAGCAATATTGACGCACAAAAGGAGTAAGGGTAATGGCATTAATGGCTAAGTCTGCATTCCAATTGTTTGTCTCTAAATCCGTTATGGCATCAATATCTATAGTGCCATCATTGACTATTAATTGGGTATTATTAACCTTTACTTGATTATTACCATAGGTTAATTCTCCTCTACCAGCAATGTTGCCTAATTCTTGGCTACCATCATCACGGATATTAAAGTTAACTGAAGCCGTAGGATTACCAATATTGCCTGTAACGTTTCCCGTGGCTTGTAATCTATTAACCCTAATATCAGGAGGTAAGAGGTTATAGACGTTAATTAATTCTTGGGTAGGTAAGTCGGCATTAAGATTTATTTGTAGGGGCAAATCATTTATAGTTATTTCTTCTTCATTAGCTATTTTTTCTTTCAAATTAGTATTAATTAAACCTGAGATAAAAACTTCTCCCCCTGAAATTGGGTTTATCTGTAGTCTGTTTAAACGAATTTCATCTAAATTACTATCTAAAGAAACAACAGTTTGTCCCAATTCTAATTTATCAACTATGGTATTTTCAATGGCAAGATTAGTGTTAATTTGGGGGTTATCAATTTCCCCTGTGACGGCTAAATCTCCTTGAAGAATACCGTTAACAATAACGGGGGAAATCACGGCAAGGGAGGCAAGGGCATCGTTAACATTGATAGGGCTAAGATTTCCTTGGATGTCATAACCTTCGTTTAAGTCTATGTTTCCCGTGAGGTTTCCTGCTAGGTTGCCAAGACTGGCGTTAATTTCTTGAAGGTTAATAATTTGTCCGTTAACGGTGATGTAGGCTTCACTACGAAGGGGTTGGATAATGATTTGACTTTCATCTTCACCTATGAAAATATAATCTCCTTCTACCTCGGTAATGGCTATACTTCCCCTGCTTTGAGTTTGACGATAATTATCAAAGGAGGGGATATTAATTTCAAGGTTGGTATTTACTAATCCTTGGGTGAGGTTGAGGGGAAGGGTGGAGAGAATGGGATTAATTTGGGTTAAGTCAAAGTTATCTATCTCGATTCTATTATCGCTTTGGGTGGTGGTGAGGATAGTTTTCCCTGTAATGTTGATATTACTATCATCGATTTGGGATTGGATGTTGTAACTGAGGGGGTTGGTGTCGTTGTCATAGAGAAGGTTAAGGTTGATTTTGTTTTCTATGTCAACGGCTTGGGTTAATTGGTTTGGGGTAATGGCAAGGGTGGCTTGTTGGATGGTGAGATTGATGTCGGCAGTGATGGGTAATTCTGGTAAGTCGATACTCTCGGGGATTTCGGTTTCTTCTTCTTCATCAACGGTTATGAGGGTGTCTAGTTGCCCAAGGGCGGTAATTTCTTCGATGGTAATATCGAGGGGGAGATGGCTTTGGAAAAGGATATGGAGGGGGTTGAATCGGGCGTTAATATTTTTGATTTCTACAAAGCTGTTATCTTCGCTGGTGGGGGGAAGAGTTACATCATCGATGGTGAGGTGAGAGAAGCCAAAACTGCTTATTTCGCCGATATTTACTTCTCTTTCAAGGGCTTTTTCTAATTCTTCTTCGATGGTGGTGGGTATGACTTCGGTAATAATATATTTTGCACCTAAATAGGCTCCCGAGGCGATCGCACCTCCACCTACTACTACAATAATAATAGTTCGTGGGGAAGTGACTACTCGTTTGACTTTATGGAAAAAAGTATTAGAATTGTCTTCGGGTTGGGGGGATTGTGGATTTGTCATTTGCCTCACTCACACCGTTAGGGTTGCTAATCATAAGTTACCTTAACTTCCGATTTTTTTCATCTTTCTTCATACTTTCTCTTTCCTTGATAATGGTTATTTTTTAAAACTTCGCCTTTTCTTGCTTATCTAACCCCACACTTTCTTTATTCTCATGATGGAAAAATAATAGATTAATTTTTTCCTGTTATTCGTAATCCTACAGTTTTTGTATAATTAATTTGTCTTATTCATTTTTATTTAGTATTTTATGTTAGAAACCCATACCCCTAAGATTACCATTAATGAAATTAGCCAGAAAATTAAACTCAATGCTCAAAAAGTAACTTCATCAACATTTAATAATATAGAGATAAAAAGCACTGAATTAAATCAAATTCAAATCGAACCTATTAATGAACAAGAATTTCAACATCAAGTCAACGAATTTGAACATTTTACTAAACTTGCCCTAGAAAGAAGTAAAGTAAGAAACCGTTTACCTAATTCATTTAATAAGTTTCCTCGTTTAATATTTAAACCTTTTGCTAGCTTATTATTAAAGTGTTTATCATATATTTTTAAGGATCAAAGAGAAGTCAATAAAAACTTATTTCATACATTAGATACTCTCACAAAACAAGACAAAAATTTATTAACGTCTATCAAAAATAACTATACAAAAATAGAATCTATTTTTTATAACAATATACATTTTACTAATGAAATCAAACATAGTTTTAATCAATTAAAAGATAAAAACACAGCAAATATTGAGAGTAATAATCGTATTTTACAAAAACAAATCAATGAAAATTTTACTAAAAATCAATGGGAAATAGAACAAGTTAAGTTATCTATTGGACAACTAAAAAGAGAAAATGATGACTTAATACAAAAAAATGTTTATTTAAACAAAACATTAAATCAGCAAGAAGAAATAATTAAATATTTAGTAAAAATAATAAATAATGAAGATACAGATAAAAAATTATCTAGAATTGAAAATATTAATAAAAAAATAAATAATCACAGCTTAGATAGTTTTTATTTAGCCTTTGAAAATAAATTCAGAGGAGATAGAGAAGATATTAAAACGGTATTGAAAAAAGACTATAGTTATTTAATTGAAAATTTAAATATTAACAAAGCAGACTCTCTTTTTATCGATGTTGGTTGTGGTAGAGGAGAATGGTTAGAAATAGTTCAAGAATTGGGTTATCAAGGAATAGGAGTTGATCTAAATCAAGTAATGAGTCAAGATTGTAATGATCATGGCTTAAACGTAATTATCAGTGACTGTGTCGAATATTTACAATCTCTCGAAGATAACTCCGTAGATGTAGTTACGGGATTTCATATAGTCGAACATTTACCTCTTGAAATTATTCTCAATCTATTCCGTCAGTGTTTACGAGTCTTGAAAACCCAAGGTATGGTTATATTTGAGACACCAAACCCTGATAATGTTTTAGTAGGTAGTCGCAACTTTTATAATGATCCTACTCACCGTAATCCTATTCCTAGTTCAACTTTAGCATTTATGTTGGAATGTGCAGGTTTTCCGAAGGTTGAAGTGTTAAACCTACATCCCATCCCTAATCATAGTCTAACAGGGGATGAATTAGCGTTGAGGTTTAGTGAATACTTTTATGGTTGTCAAGATTATGCCGTCATGGGCTTTTTACACTAAAAACACTGGTGGGCAATGCCCACCTTAAACCGATTTAATCAATCAAAGCGTTTAGAAGTACCTGAGAAAGAGGCATTTGTTGCATATCTTCTAGGGTGATAGTATCTACAATGTCAAATTTTGCCCCAGCTTCTTCTAACAAATCATCCAATGCCTTAAAGTATTCCGTTGCTTTTTTATCTTTGCCGATTTGAATAAAAGAAATTCCTAATTCTTCATCTTTATCTATTTTGTGGGTAGCATCAATGATCAATTTTATAATTTCTTTTGGCTCATCAGGAATACCATCAGTCATAATCAACATGGTTTCTCCATTAGTTTTTGCTTTACCTTCTGCTTTTCTCTGAAAGTAATTATCAAGCGCGTCTTGAAGTACACTCTTCAAGTCAGATTTTCCCATAGGCTCATTTACCGCATAGATTTCCTTTATTTTGTCAGCAGTAACGTTATCATAACGGCGGAAGCGCCCTGAATAAAGATAAATAGTGATGCCATCATAGTCTAACTCATCACATTTTTGGGCGAGGGCAAAAGTTGATTCTTGGGCAATTTGCCAGCGAGTTTTGCCCATGCCGTCATCAGTGTTTAAGCTACTACTTTTATCAATAATTAAGGTGTAGTCCCTATTATCAACCAATTCATTTATATCCATAATATAATTCCTTAAAATCTCTTCTATAAGGAATCATAGCTAAAATTTTTAACTGAATTATGAAAAAAATATCCTAATATTGATAGTTACTCATTTTTTCAGGAAATCTTAATTTTTTCTAAAGAAAAAAACAATGTAAATTGTTATTGCAAATCTGGTAAAAATCTTAAAATTTGAGCTAAAACGGACTTACAGGTTTAGTTTAACTATAGTAATTTTTTATTAGCACTATGAATAACGAAAATAAATATCGCATGATTTGTACTTTATCCTTTGGGGATATTTATGCCCAAATTATTATTTGGTTGATTGTAATTTTTATTAGTCTGGCAAGTACCCTTGCCCTTTGGAGTAGTACAAGACAAATTTATGCTTTTGCTACAGTGGGTATTGTTTTGGTTTTATCTTTACCTTTCCTACTATTTGCCTTCGTAACTACTTTATTTAATCATATCGAGTTTGTACCATTTGACCAAGAGGAAGAAGAAAAGAAATCAAAGGCTAGGGCTAAATTTCAAAGCAAAAAAGCAGCAGAAGCAGTTTAAAAGTTTTGACAAGATACTTGGGAGAAATTATTACTGATAATAATCTAATAAATCTTGACGGGGATTAAAAGTTTCTATTTCCCTAATTTGTTTATATAGTTCTTTTTCTTTGTCGGAAACCTGATTAGGGGGTACAATGCGTAAAATAACCATTTGGTCACCCCTTTCTCCTCGGATGTTGGGATAACCTTTGTCGGCTAATTTCAACCTCTGTCCAGATTTAACTCCTGAAGGGACGTTCATTTTGACTAAGCCATCAATGGTGGGAATTTCAATAGCACCGCCCACGATAGCTTCTGCAGGGGTCAGGGGAATTTCACAGGAAATGTCTGTTTTTTGTAACTTGAAAAAGGGATGCTCTTCAATTAGGATTTTGAGGTATAAATCACCTCCTCGAATACCTTGCCCTTTGAGTCTGATTTTTTGTCCATGATACATCGCTGGGGGCATATCAATCTCTAAAGAGCGTCCATCTTCTAAACGAATGCGCTCTCTACCACCTAAATATGCCTTTTCTAGGGGTAGAGATAACTTTGCCTCAATATCCTTTGATTTGGGGCGAGGAGGTACAGATTTAATGCGTTTAGCCGTGCTAGATTGATAGTCTTCTGTACGGGTGGGGCGGGTGCGATTATAGTTGGAGGGAGAATTATCGGAAACATTTCCCCGAGGGCTATTGGCTTTTGTATTATTGCGTAGGTCATCCCATACCGTATTGATATTGGAAAAAGGAAAACCAGAGCTATTGTTACTTTTGGGGCGAACAACACGACGACGGGAATTACCAATTAACAAATCGTATTGAGAACGTTTAGTATCATCGGAAAGGGTGTCATATGCTTCGTTAATTTTCTTGAACATTTCTTCGGCACTTTTATCACCCGGGTTTAAGTCTGGGTGGTAGCGCCTGGCAAGGGTACGAAATTCTTTTTTTATGTCTGTTAGTGTTGCTGAGGGTTCAACCCCTAAAATTTGATAATAATTATTCACAGTAGTGCGCAAATTTCCCTTGTCAAAACTCATAACAATATTGACATCTTCCCATGAGTAAATCAAATTTAGAAATTTGTAAGGAAGAATTTACTTTACTTAAACAGTATAACATTTACCTTAGTATAGAATAAGAAGGAGATAAGCAAATGATACGAACAGGACTTTTGATTAAATTACTTTTTTTGTCACCGTCAAAAACAATGAATTTAACGCCACTCAAAAAATGATTTACAGAATTGCTACGATAACCTATCTGTGATATGTTCCTTGTTAATAATGGGTAATTCGATAGTTATTACCCACTATTTTAAATTTTTAACCTTTGAGAAAGTCTGTGACTCTGGTTAAAACCTCTTGCGCCCCTGCATCAAGCATTTTTTGACTATAATCGCTGATTAAATTGTCTTGCCCATGGATGTGAGGAGGTAAAATGGCGATCGCCCTTAAATCATGATCTGGTTTAATAGATTTAGCCCGAGAAATAGTCATCATATCTGCGACAGTATCCCCCAAATAAATAATCGGCAAAGACTCCTGAATATTATCCCTCTCCCTAATAGAGTTTACCGCCAAAAATAAACCTGTGGGATCAGGCTTTCCGGGGGCATCTTCCATGGCAACCAAAACAGGATCTTTTAAACCTAAACGGCGGGTTAAGATATATTCAGCCGAACCTTTTGTTGCCCCACTAAAAAAACCCCAGTGATAGCCCCTATTCGTTAAACTCTCAAAAAAATCTGTATCCACCAATAAAGGCTCTTGGGTAATATAACCATCCCAAGTATCGGCATTTTCAGGATCTTGTCCACGGTAACGACACTGAAAAAAGTGTACAATTTCCTCATAAGAATAACTCACATCAGAGCGAGATTTACCCACCCCTTCATAGTAACGGTAAATCAACTCCTGAGAGCCTTCCCAATCATTATTCCATAACCCTTCACCCTTCAAACTATCAATGTCCGCCATGGTAGGGCGATAATTTCCTGGGGTAAAATGCTCTACCGTATCCCCCAAAGCCCGACGATAGGAATTAGTTACATCACGAAGTACGCCATCAATATCAAATATTACAATTGTTCTCATAAAAAATAATTACCCCAAAACTAGACTTTGTCACTATGCAATTTAAGCTATAATATAGTATTGTCCAAAATTGTTACTATATATAAAATTATTATTTGGAGGTTTAATTGGAAGCCACAGTAGAAACCTTAGAAACTAAGATTGACGGTCGCTTTGTATTAAAAGTAGTTTGGTTAGATAAAGACGTTGCCTTAGCGGTGGATTATGTTATCAGCAAAGGTACAAGCCCCCTAACTCCTTATTATTTCTGGCCTCGTAGTGATGCTTGGCAAGACTTGAAAGACGAGTTAGACAAAAAAAATTGGATTACTGAGACTGAAAAAATTGAATTACTAAACCAAGCCACCGAAATCATCAATTTCTGGCAGGAAAAAGGTAAAGTTACCTCTATGGTACAGGCTCAACAAAAGTTTCCTGGAGTTGTTTTCTCAGGTACAAACTAATTCTTTTTTCATCGGAGGGGTAAAATTTATCCCTTCAGAAACTATTATATTTGATAAATGATTGATAGAGAAGAAAATCGCCCTTCATGGGATGAATATTTTATGCTAATGGCTAAGTTGGCAGCTACTCGCTCCACTTGTTTAGCTTTTCCCGTGGGCGCTGTCATCGTCAAAAATCGTCAAGTGTTGGCGACGGGTTATAATGGGCCCCCTTCTGGCTCGGTACATTGCACAGCCCAAGGTTTTTGTTATGAGGGTTTGAGCAGTTGTGATGCTAGTAAGGATTTACCTTCTAGGGCAGTTCATGCCGAGGCAAATGCGATCGCGCGGGCAGCCCGTCATGGTATTTCTACGGAGGGGGCCACGATTTATGTCACCCTTGAGCCTTGTATTTCCTGTTTAAAATTAATTATTTCCGCTGGTATTAGGGAAGTTTTTTACGAAACGAATTTTAATAAGGGCGATCGTCTGACAGTAAGAGATTATTATATAGAAGATGGACTAATCAGACTTCATAAAATGTCCATTCCCCACGGAATATCCATCAAAGCCAGTGAATTTTTAAACGACTGTGTTTCACTGAAAAAAGACAGCATCGGGAAATAAGGAGAAAAATATTCCATTAAGATTAAATTTCTCCAGAATAGGTAGGTGTTTTAGGAGCAAAACAACAATTTTTTTTTACCGTTGCCTATTCCCCATTCCCCTCATCTACAATTGTGACAAAAGATTTTGAGTCATAATCATAGGATTTTCCGCTTCCATGATAGCCCTCACCACCGCTGTACGACTTGCCCCCGCCTTCGCCACATCAGAGATATTAGTTTCATCAATGCCCCCAATGGCAAACCAAGGTACCGTAGCATTAGCTTTGGCGTAGCGCACATATTCCAATCCCGATGCTTTTTTACCTGCCTTGGTGGGGGTTTCATAAACTGGCCCTACCCCGATATAGTCAACCCCTTCTCCTAAAGCCTTCGCCATTTCTTGAGGGTTAGTGGTAGATTTACCAATAATTTTATTTTGTCCTAATATTTGTCGGGCTAAACCCACAGGCATATCCGTTTGCCCCAGATGTACCCCATCCGCATTCACTGCCAAGGCGATGTCGGGGCGATCGTTTACAATAAATAAAGCTCCATACTGATGGCATAATTGTTTCAACTTATATGCCTCCTTCAGTTTAATCAAATCATCCTGATTTTTATGGCGATATTGAACAATTTTTAAACCCCCCTTCAAAGCCGACTCCACAACCCCAAAAAAGTTATCTACAGGCATCGTCACCAAATACAAACTAACCTTACTCAACAACTGTTGCCGAGATTTACCAATCAACTTACTCTCCAAACTATAAACTTGGTATCGTAACTGCTTCATCCCCGAAGCAAACTCCCCGTTATATAACTTGGCATATTCCTCCAATACCCTCAAAGCCTCCTGCACACGGCAAAAATTCGCCTGTAACAAAGCCTCTAAACTTTCCCTTTCCTCCTCTTGGGGATGGCTTAACTGCGTCCCAGGGTCATTAGGAGTATCCCTAGATGTGCGTAAATCGTCACTGTGCCAGCTAGCCAAGTCTTGACGCATCTCCTTACACACCGAAGCAGTATCGCCGTCATTTAGCCCAAAACGACACCATTCCTCAATGATTCTGAGTCCTTCCCTTGCCCTGTCCAAATTAGCATCTAAAATTCGATATATAGCTGTTTTTTGATTAATCATATTTATTAGTTTAATTTTTAAAATTTTATCCCTAGAGTTATCCCTTAAAGACTTTGCCAGAAAGTTTATTTTATGGGGTTAAGTAAGTGGGCATAATTAAATCGATTTAGGCAAGGGGTTTAAACCTCTTCTTCATAAGAGTCTTAATAAAATAAGAGCTATAATTAATTTCGCCAACCTACTTAAATTTTATTGCTCAACCCTTTAAAAAAACCATTACCGATTTCTCATTCCTCACCTTCACTACTCCACTTTTTCAGTCCAACTCGCTTATCTTGTTTATTCACATACCTTTATTCGAGCAACAGTATCAATAATATTATCGGTTGTCTCCCTTAACATAACAGCATTTTGTACAGATTTATTAACCATTACACTTACTACTAAATCAGGATAATTTTCCACCTCCAAATAACCCGAAAGAGCAGTTACCCCCGTTAAAGTTCCTGTTTTACCTGCAAAATTTCCTTGGGCGAGGCTATCTTGAAAACGATTTCTAAGGGTCCCATCAACCCCCGCAATGGGCAAAGATTGACGGAAAAGATTACTATACTCAGTGTTAGCCATTCCCTGTAGGGTAGCAGTTACCGCAGAAGGGGTAATTAAATTTTGGCGAGAAAGTCCTGAACCATCTCGAAGATTGTGTGTTTGAGGATCAACGTTTATCATGTTCAAAAGCTCTTTTTGTTGCTCACTTTGGCTACTATTTTCTTCTCTTAATTGTCTTAATAATATTTCTGCAAAAAGGTTATTACTATCTTTATTAGTGACATTAACAATGTCTGACAAAAGCTCTGATTTTATCTCCATTAACTGATTTTCTGAAGTTAAATTATCTAAGTTGTTATCGGTAATAATTTGGGTAGATGAAACCGAAATATTTTGATCTCCGAGCGCCCCTTGTAAACTATCTAAAAAGTATTGATGGGGATTAGGAATAGATAACCACCACTGACGAGATTCTTGATTTACGCCTAATTCTCCTGTAATCTCCACCGTTGACTCCCGCCAATTAGGAATTAATCTAATACTATTATCATCAGGATTATTGGTAGTAATAACGTTATTGATAACTCGCCATTGTCTTCCCCCAAGATTATCTGACCATTGAATGGTGGCAGGTTGATTAACTCGTTGCCCTAAAAGACTTAGAGTGACGGTGTTTTCATTAAGAATAATATTACTGACGGGGGGTGCATAATAATAAGGTAAGTCAGAATTTTCCCATGTACCGTTAATAATGTCGCTAAAGGGGGCATCATCTTTGATAATCAGTTGGTTAATACTGGTAACGCCTTTTTCTGCTAGTGTTTGGGTTATTTCATCTAGCTTGGCGGTGGTAATGGTGGGATCTCCGTTACCTACTATGATTAAACTATCTATATTGGGCATTTCCCCTGTGTAATAGACGGGGGTAGAAATTTGATGGTTTGCTCCAAATTTGAGAAGGGCGGCGGCGGTAGTTAATAATTTGGCGTTGGAGGCTGGTATAAAGTATTGTTCGCTGTTGCGCTGATAAATGGTATCTCCTGAGTTAAGTTGCTGAACCAAAATGCCCCAAGTGTCTCTTTGGTGGGCTGGATTGTTTAAAATGGCATCTATTTCTCTACCTAAATCCTGTTCGCATATTCTGGGGCTATCTTTTGCTTTGACTTCATATCCATAAAGGGGATTAAGGGCAAAGACAAGGGAAAAAACAACTTTTAAACTGGTTTTTAACATGATTTTTTTATGATGATAACAAAATCATTTTAATGGTTAACTAACAGAAACCATGGCTAAGTCTGAGATTACCACATCGGCGGTATTGAGGTGATGGGCTTGGGGGTTATGCCAACAAATACCAATTACCCCTGCTGCCCCTGCATTTTTTGCCATGGCAATGTCTCCTTGGGAGTCTCCTATCATGAGGGTTTTTTGGGGGGAGACTTTCATTTTTTCACAGGCTTGAAGAAATAAACGGGGGTCGGGTTTCGATAATCCGCTATCTACGCCCATGATAAGGTCTATGTAGGGAGTTAGTTTATGATTTTTGACAAATTCGGCTACTCCTTGGGTACTGTCGGCGGAGAGGATGCCAAGGGGCAATCCTGCGGAGGAGAGGGTTTCTAATACTTCTAAACTTCCTGCAAATAAGGGGGAGGTGTTACCCCGATTGGGTAGGGATTTATCGGCTTCTTCAAAACTTTTTCGGGCGATGGTGAGGGATTCAAACCAGCTTCTACCTGTTTCGGCGATATATCCTGCGGAGACAATCAAGTTTTCGTGGTGGCTACCGACGGCCATTAATCCTGTGGGGTTGAGATAGTCTCTTTCTACTCCATAGGCCATTAGTAGAGGTTCGCTGGTGCCTGGTATTTGAACGTCAATGAGTCTGGCACGTTTGAAGGCTAATTCTCGTAGGAAGCTCTCGGAGTCGGCTAGGGTGCCATCTTTGTCGAAGATGATGGCTTCTATGTTTTCAAATGTTTTCCCTTGGCAGGTGATTGTTTTCATGGTGATAAGTTTTGGCAGGATATGGGATGTTAATTTATTCTAATTTACTCATGTTTAAGGGGCGATCGCCCTTTTTTGTTTATCTATCCTTTGATGGGGGGCGAGATATGAGATAATTTCAGATGAGGAATAACACAGATAAGACAATTATTGATTATGACTAGAGATGTAAATTGTAAGGTGGAGTGTGTCAACGGTTGTATTTTGGGGGATGACTGTCCCCATAAGGAATATGCTCAGGAAACCAAAAAGTTTTTGAATGATACTTCTTTAGATAAGATGCTAGAAATGGCGGAGGCCGCCCGGTTGAAGAAGTTGAGTGAGCCTCCTAAATGGGTTATTCCTGATGAGATTTAACGATGTTTTTACCCTATTTTCTAAGAGTGAGGAAATAGGGTTTGTCATTTAGGGGCTTGAATATGACCATGGAATTTAGTTAATGAGATTGGGGTTTAGGTAGCAACCCAAAGGAGGGTTTGTCCATATTCTACGGGTTCGCCATTTTCCACGGCAATTTCCATCACCTGCCCAGTAATTTCAGACTCAATTTCGTTCATCAGTTTCATGGCTTCGATGATACATACCACGCTACCCACACTAATTTTATCACCTATTTCAACGAAGGCGGATTCTCCAGGGGCTGATGCTCGGTAAAATGTACCTACCATGGGGGAGGTAATTTCTTTCCAGTTATCTCGTTTTTTGTTGTGATCTTCCGCTGGTTTTTCTATACTATTGCTAGGAGGTGCGATCGCCTCTGGGGCTGGATTTTCTACTGTCGGGGTGACAGGCACAGGGGCTGGAGTAATGGTATAGTTGGGCATGGCCACCTCAGGTTTACTTTTATTAACCGTTAACTCGAAGTCTCCTTCTTTGATGGTTAACTCGGTAATATCTGTAGTGGCGATCGCCTCTATAAATTCTTGTAGTTGCTTAAAATCTATTGGCACTGTTAAATTTTATGATCTAAAGGGTTTATGTTAACAAAGTCAAGGTTAATCTTAGCTTAGTTTTCTCTACCTAAATAAGTATCGGTACGGGTATCAATTTTAATCTTTTCACCGATAGAGATAAATAAAGGCACCATAACTTGGGCGCCTGTTTCCACTATGGCAGGTTTTGTGCCTCCTGTGGCGGTATCTCCTTTCACCCCTGGATCAGTTTCAGTAATTTCTAATACCACAGAAGTAGGTAATTCCACATCTAAAACTGCATCATTCCAGAAAAGAATATTAACCTCCATTTCCTCTTTTAGGTACTTGAAGCGATCGCCCATTTGTTCCTCAGATAGTCTCGCCTCTTCAAAGGTTTCCATATCCATAAACACATATTGATCCCCTTCCTTGTAGGTATGTTGCATGGTGCGCTTCTCAAGGTTCGCTTGGGGTACAGTTTCCCCCGCCCTAAAAGTTTTTTCCATGGTGTTACCAGTTCGGGCATTTTTGAGCTTAGTACGGACAAAGGCTGCACCTTTACCCGGTTTTACATGGAGAAACTCAACAACTTTCCATACACTGCCATCTAATTCGATGCTGACACCCGTGCGAAAATCATTACTAGAAATCATACAATTTATTAATACAAATCAAAATCTTATACAACAGCGATAAAAACGCCTAAACTATATTCCCTCAAAATGGAACAATTGACAACGCAAAAGTCAATGAACAATGCATAACTCTAATGACTATGGTGGTAATGTGCAAAGAGAGGATTTCCTTTATGCTAACTTAGAAAATATACCCGATGTAGAAAGTTTTGATATTTAGCTATGGACATTTATCACCGCCTAAACACAGAAATTACTGATGTTAGTAGAGTATGTCAACAATGGCAAATTACCGAATTAGCCCTATTTGGTTCAGTTTTGAGAGATGACTTTAATCAAAACAGCGATATTGATTTATTAGTCACCTTTGCGGAAGAGGCAAAAATCACTTTTTTCGATCTCGACACCATTGAATATCAATTCAGTTTATTATTTAATCGTGCTGTTGATGTGGTGACAAAAAGATCGATCGAAAATAGCCATAACTGGATCAGAAAAAATAATGTTTTAAACCATTTTCAAATAATCTATGAACAGAAATCAGGAAGCAATCTTAGATTTAATGAAAGCCTGTAATTTGATTATTAAATTCTGTACTAATTTAGATCAGGAATCTTTTTTGAATGACGAAAAAACTCAATCATCGGTTTTATATCAAATAATCATTATTGGTGAAGCAGTTAACAGATTAACTCCTGATTTTATTGCTAAATATCCTCAAATTCCCTTTAATGCGATTCGGGGAATGCGTAATCGTGTTGTCCATGAATATAAAGAAGTTGATGTTCAAATTTTATGGGAAGTGACTCAATCTAATATGCCTGAATTATTAGAGTCTATTGATAAATTAGAGAGTTAAAATCATAAAGTTAAATAAAAAACACTTAAGTAAGTGGACATAATTAAGACTCTTATGAACAAGGGGTTTAAACCCCTTGTTCATAAGAGTCTTAATAAAATAAGAGCTATAATTAATTTCGCCAACCTACTTATTATTATTAAATCAATATCGAAAAAATATATTAATCATGGCTAAAATGATCCCTAGAAACTTTCCCTCAATAATAAAAAGTTATGCGGAAAAAAATTATTTGACATTTTTCATCAACACTTGAGTGATGAATATATCGTTTTTCATCTGTAAATCGGCGAGGATTTTTTGTACCATGTCCAAATTTAGCCCTAGGTCTTGGTATTTTTTGACTTTTTGAGCAACCATTGGATTTTCCTAAGGTTTTAGTTGTGTTTTTTTATTGACGTACAACAGAAGGTCGTCACTGAATTGTATAACAACTTTTATCTACAAAGCGGGTGGGGGGAATCGAACCCCCATCATTAGCTTGGAAGGCTAAGGTTTTACCACTAAACTACACCCGCAGGCGCTTTGCTGGTTAACTATTATAGCGAAACTTTTTTTATTGTGCAAGGATACTTTCAGTTTCTCTCTTAAAAAAACCCCTTTTAATTCAAAAATAACCCTGATCACGGTAAAATCATATTACATTTTATTAAGAAATATGGATATAGTTACCTTCACTTTTTTCGTTTTATTGTTATTTCAGGGAGTTTGTACCTTTATTCTTTTAGCCAGACTATTTCGAGGGGCAAGAAGATTTCCCCCTCTTACCCCCAAATCAGCAAAACCTGAGCAGTTAGCAAAAGTTTCCGTAGTAGTACCCACCCTCAACGAAGTAAACCGCATTGATGGAATGTTATCAGGTATTACCCGTCAAACCTATGAACTAAGAGAGATATTAATAGTTGACAGCGACTCGAAAGATGGCACGAGGGAAAAAGTAAAAGATGTGGCACAAAAAGATCCCCGTGTTAAACTCCTAAGTGATCCTCCTTTACCTTCTAATTGGGTAGGGCGCCCATGGGCTTTACATAACGGATTTTTGTCTAGTTCCCCAGATAGTGAATGGATATTGGGCATTGATGCGGATACTCAACCCCAACCCGGTTTAGTGCCTAGCTTGATTGATTTTGCCCAAACTCAGAATTATGATGTTTTGTCCTTATCTCCTCAGTTTATTCTCAAGTCTGGGGGAGAATGGTGGTTGCAACCTGCTTTGTTGATGACTTTGTTATATCGCTTCGAGTCTTCGGGGGTAAATGCCATGACTCCTGAAACGGTGATGGCCAATGGTCAATGTTTTTTGATTAAGCGTAAGGTATTGGAAGATTTAGAGGGATATTCCATGGCTTCTGATTCTTTTTGTGATGATGTTACCCTTGCCCGTGGGGCTGCGATGAAGGGTTATAAGGTGGGTTTTGCGGATGGGGCAAAGTTGATTAAGGTGAGAATGTATGAGGGTTTGCAAGAAACTTGGCAGGAGTGGGGGCGCTCTTTGGATTTGAAGGATGCGGCTTCTAAGGCTCAGTTGTGGGGGGAGTGTGGTTTCTTGGCTTTGGTGCAGGGTTTACCGTTACCTCTAACTATTTTCGGTATCTTCAATTATCATCATTATGATTATCTGACTTTTAAGTTGTTATTTATTCTTAATCTGTTTTTATTGTTAATTCGTTTTGCTCTTTTAGGTGCGATCGCCCCTAGCTATGAAAAAGGAAAATCAGCGAGTCGTTTCTTATTTTGGCTATCTCCCACCGCCGATATTTTCGCCGTCATCCGTATTTTTATATCTGCTATCACTAAACCCAAAACATGGCGAGGCAGAGCTTATGGGTAGTAAATATTTTGTAAATTTATATTAAAAAAAGGGCGTTTGGGCTGGGCTTTTAATGCCCAGTGTACTATCATGATTAATATTGGAGATATAATGTTTTTCGACTAAAAACAGTTGGGACTTTATTATATAAAATACACTCTTATTATCAGGGTTTTTTGAACAAAAGTCAACAAAAAAATCAATTTTTGTAACTATTCTTAACATCTTAATGAGTTGTTGTTTTTCATAACAATATTATTCTCTAAAAGAACTAGGACGTAGAGGGGACAAGGAAATAACAGTATGAATAAAAAAATAATTTGAGGGAAAATGGGTGGTTAGTTCAGTAAATATTAACAACCGATCGCACTTAATTTGTATATTATAGAATAGGTGTTAGGCTAAAGAAAGCGAGAATATTTAAAGATACATAGATTATCAGATTACGCCCCATGAGTACAGTTACCGCAACAAACCCTAAGAATTTAACCGTTGAAAAGCAAGAAAATACCCGACCTACAGCTACAGGAATATATGTAACCGTCCATGGGCATTTTTACCAACCTCCCAGAGAAAACCCCTACTTAAATGCCATTGAGCGTCAACCGAGCGCCCATCCTTTCCATGATTGGAATGAAAGAATTTTTCATGAATGTTATCGTAACAACGTATTTGCTCGTATATATAATGATCAAGGGCAGATAGTGGGCATTGTCAATAACTTTGAATATTTGAGCTTCAATATTGGAGCTACTCTAATGTCATGGTTGCAAAAATATGATCAAGAAGTATATGAGAAGATTATAGAAGCAGATAAGGCGAGTTGTGCAAGGCTTAATGGTCACGGAAATGCGATCGCCCAGGTTTATAATCATATTATTCTGCCCCTAGCCAACGAAAAAGATAAATATACCCAAGTGCGCTGGGGTATCACCGACTTCTATCAAAGATTTGGACGCCATCCAGAAGGAATGTGGTTAGCAGAAACCGCCGTGGATTACGCCACCCTAGGAGTGTTAATCGATGAAGGGATAAAGTTTATTATCCTTGCTCCAGGCCAAGCCAAAAAATGTCGCCCCACAAATCCCGACGGCACAAAAGGAGAATGGTTAGAAGTAGGAGGAGGACAAATCGATCCTACTCGTCCCTATCGTTGTTATGTTAAAGGACATGGTCACATTGATCTATTCTTTTATGATGGCCCCATATCAGGAGATATGGGTTTTGGGGATGTGTTATCTAGTAGCCATAACTTTTATTCCCGTCTCAAGTTAGCCATCAGAGGAGATGACCGAAAATCTCAGTTAATTTCTGTTGCCACCGATGGAGAAACCTTTGGACACCACAAAAGAGATACCGAAAGATGTCTCGCCTATGCCTTTACAAAAGAATTTCCCCAGCAAGGCTGGAATGTAACCAATTATGCCCACTATCTTAGTTTAGTAGAACCCACTTGGGAAGTGGAACTAAAACCCGTCACCGCTTGGAGTTGCTCCCATGGGGTAGATAGGTGGCAGGATGATTGTGGTTGTGGGGGCGGTGGAGGTTTCCACCTCAAATGGCGCCGTCCTTTACGGGATAGCCTCAACTGGTTACGAGATGAGTTAACCAAGGTATATGAAGAAGTTGCCCCTAACTATTTCATCGATATTTGGAAGGCGAGGGATGAGTATGTGAAAGTTATTTTAGATCGTAGCCCCGACAATGTGGACAAGTTTTTGGCAAACCATAGCCGTCAATCCTTACCTCCTTCTGAACAAATTGACGCTTTACGGTTGTTGGAGATGCAGCGTAATTCTTTATTGATGTTTACCAGTTGCGGATGGTTTTTTGAAGAAATTTCCCGTCCAGAGGGTACGCAGATATTACGTTATGCTTCAAGGGCTATGGAGTTAGCGGGGGAAATTTCGGGTATCCAATTAGAAAAAGAGTTTATTAAGCGTCTCAAAAAGGCACCTAGTAATGTGGAGAGTTATGGCAATGGTGGACAAGTATATCTACAGTCGGTAATCCCTAGTCAAATTACCCTCAAGCAAGTAGCCGCCCATTATGCTATTAGTTCTCTCTATACCAATTATTCAACGGATGAGACAATCTACTGTTATGATGCGCACCAATTAGACTATCAAAAACAGCAAGTTGGTTCATTAACTTTAGCGGTGGGGCAGGTTAAATTAACTTCTCAGATTACCCTAGAAAGCTCTCACTATGTTTTTGGGGTAATTCATCTAGGAGGGTGGGATTTCCATTGTTGTATCCAACCTTTTACCAGTCGTTTAGCCTATAGTCAGATTAAGTCTAAATTATTCTCTGCCCTTAAGGATATAAGTGTGGTGGAAGTTATTTTGTTGATGAGTGAGTTGTTTGGTAATCAGTCTTTTGATTTGCAACAGATTTTCGGGGAGGAGAAATTAATTATCCGTGATAAGTTGATGGAGACGACCAAAAAACATCTTGATCAACTTTATACTCAGGTATATCGAGATAATTACAGTATTCTTTTAGCTTATTATCGGGATGATATGCCCGTGCCTCAAGAGTTGCAGGTGGCGGCCCAGGTGGCAATTTCCTATCGTTGTACTCAGGTGATTCAGGAGTTGGCGACTAAATGCCCCATGTCTTGTAATGTGGAGGGTTATTTGATGGAGTTAGAGGCGATCGCATCGGAGGCGGATCATTTAAACTGTAAGTTAGAGATACCAGATGCTAAGGAAACTTTGGAAAAACTGATGGGAGATTTCTTGACTCAAATTTTGGATGGTGCTTCGATTCAAACCATTGAACAGGATATTGATAGTATTAAAAGTATCATCGATTTGGGTAAACTATTAAAAATTGATCTTTGTTTACATAAGGTACAAGAGCAATTATATTTCTTTGTTCATCAAAAATCCATCGAGAGTATCATCGAAAAAGAAACATTAATACCCAATAGTCCTAAATTGCGATCGCTCTTTAAGCTAGGGGAATATTTATCAGTCCATTGTGGTAGATAGGTTTTAGCAATTTTAGACCCTGTGGGGAAATTGTTTCTTGAATAACAAGGGGTTTAAACCCCTTGCCTTACTTGGCAGTAATACCAAATTCTTCTTGGGTAATATACCTATGGGTTAACTTATGAATAGAGATAATTAGCTTATCAATCTACAACTATCAACCTTGAAAAACTGTTCCCCGTTCCCTATTCCCTGTTCCCCACCCTAATTAGTATATTATTAGAACGGGATTTAGTATAATTCCTAAAAAGGCCATTGCCAATTGCGCATTTCTTCCTTATCAATACCATGGGTATGGGCATAGTTAAGATTATCGATGATTTCATTTTTCATCAATTCCTTAAGGTATCCTGCCTTAGATCCTAGTTTTGGGACACGGTCAATGACATCAATAACTAAATTGAAACGATCAATTTGGTTTTTAATAGCCAACTCAAGGGGAGTATTAATATTACCTTCTTCCTTATAACCTCTCACATGGAGACGCTCAGGATTAGGATGACGATAAGCTAGTTTATGAATTAACCAAGGATAACCATGGAAATTAAAGATAATGGGTTTATCTTCGGTGAAAAGGGTGACAAAGTCTCGGTGAGATAAGCCGTGGGGATGTTCGGTTTCATCTTGCAATTTGAAGATGTCCACCACGTTAACAAATCTTACTTTGAGATCAGGACATTCTTCCCTTAAAATCGCTGTGGCAGCGAGGGCTTCCATGGTAGGTACATCACCGCAGGATGCCATAATTACATCTGGCTCGTTGGCTTTGCCTTTTTCATGGTCATTCCCTGCCCAATCCCAAATGCCAATGCCTTTGGTACAGTGTTTGACGGCATCTTCAATGGTTAAATATTGGAGGTGACTTTGTTTGTCGGCGACGATGACGTTGACATAGTCTTTACTGCGCAAACAGTGGTCAATGACGCTTAATAAACAGTTGGCATCGGGGGGAAAATATACCCTAGTAACATCTGCACTTTTATTGGTGACTAAGTCCACAAAACCTGGATCTTGGTGGGAAAAGCCGTTGTGGTCTTGTCTCCACACTGTGGAGGATAGTAAGATATTGAGGGAGGATACGGGCGATCGCCAAGGCACATGATTTTTACATATATCCAACCATTTAGCGTGTTGGTTAAACATGGAATCAATGACATGGGCAAAGGCTTCGTAGGTGTGGAATAAACCATGGCGCCCTGTCAAGAGATAAGTTTCGAGCCATCCTTCGAGGGTATGCTCACTCAACATTTCCATTACCCTACCATCGGGGGAAAGTTCTCCACCATCTTCATCTTCGGGTAAATAATCCGCCATCCATACCTTTTTGGAGACTTCATAAATGGGATGGAGACGGTTAGAAGCAGTTTCATCGGGGCCAAATACCCGAAAACTGGTCATATTACGAGCCATAACATCTCGCAAGAAAATCCCCATGGCTTTGGTGTTTTCAAAACGAGTTTTACCAGGAGAGGTAATTTGTAGGGCATATTCAGGATCTTTAAAATCAGGTAAATCAAGATCTTTTCTTAATAATCCCCCATTGGCAATGGGATTGGCACTCATACGCCTAGCCCCCTTCGGTGCTAATTCTCGTAATTCGGGAATCAAGGTACCATTTTCATCAAATAACTCCTCTGGTTTATAACCTCTCATCCACTCCTCTAATAGGCGCAAATGTTCTGTGTTACTGTGCATATTGCCCATGGGAACTTGGTGCGATCGCCAAAAATTCTCCACCTTATGACCATCAACATTTTTCGGGCCAGTCCACCCCTTCGGAGAGCGAAAAACAATCATCGGCCATCTAGGACGCTTAGGCACACCACTGTTTCTTGCTTCTGACTGAATTTCCTTAATTTTATTAACACACTCCTCAAGGGTTTTAGCCATCTTCTGGTGCATAATTTCAGGGTCATCCCCTTCCACAAAATAAGGCTCATAACCGTAACCCACAAATAAAGCGTGTAACTCCTCATGGGAAATCCGAGACAAAATAGTAGGGTTAGCAATCTTATAACCATTGAGGTGCAAAATCGGCAACACTGCCCCATCACGGATAGGATTAATAAACTTATTGGAGTGCCAAGAAGTCGCCAAAGGACCAGTTTCCGACTCCCCATCACCCACCATCACCACGGAGATAAGATCAGGATTGTCCAATATAGAGCCGTAAGCGTGGGATAAACTATAACCCAACTCTCCCCCCTCATGAATCGAACCAGGGGTTTCTGGGGTTACATGGCTACCAATATGGCCAGGAAAAGAAAACTGTTTAAAAAACTTGCGCATTCCTTCCTCATCCATGCTTTTATCTGGATAAATCTCGGAATAAGTACCTTCTAAATATACGGGTGCAAGAATACCAGGGGCCCCATGGCCAGGTCCTGCCAAATAAATCATATTGAGGTCATACTTATTTATAAGGCGATTGAGATGCACATATACAAAACTCAATCCTGGGCTAGAACCCCAATGACCTAATAATCTATACTTAATATCTTCTGGTTTTAGATGTTCTTTTAAAAGAGGATTAGAACGCAAATAGATCATTCCTACCGCCAAATAGTTACAGGCGCGCCAGTAGGCATCTATTTTTCTCAGTTCCTCAGAGTCTAACACTAAAGACTCTTGATTTAGTTGTGTGGGAGTTTGAACCATAATTGCAATATACTTTCAGTATTTGTACTCAGTCTAGCATCAGATTTTTTGAGGTTCAACTTTTTTTGCATTTTTTAACTATTGCTTAACCTTGTGTACTTTTTCTGAAAAATGTGCTTATTAAATTAATGTTATAAGAGTATAATTGGCTACTAAAAAAAGATGACAATATTTTTCACAAATACAAATATTATTTAACTCTTTTTGATGATTTAGGACGAATTAATCCATGTTACATCATGATTAATGGGGAAATTTTTAATAATGGATAGTTCTCTTTTTGTTTATTATCACTTTATAATTAATTCTCTATTTTTTTATTTCATGCAAATTTCACCATCTACAATTTGCTAAGAGTTACACTATGGATAGTTTAACAACTATAATATTAGGTTAAATAAATTATTTTTTTAGTATTTAATTAATTTTTATTTATTTGTTTAATAATGGCAAAAAAAAGATTATTAATCGAAAATTTAGGTGTCATGCCCTATGAAAAAGTATGGAATTATCAAAAAAAATTGGTACAAAACAGGTTAGACCATGCCGATTTAGATGATGTTTTATTATTAGTAGAACATCCCGCAGTTTATACCCTTGGTACGGGTTCAACCCTTGACAACCTCAAATTTGACCTAAATGATTTTTCTGGTCAGCTATTTCGCACAGAAAGGGGCGGGGAGGTAACATATCATTGCCTAGGGCAGATTGTGATATATCCCATTTTGAATTTACGCAACCATCAGCAGGATTTACATTGGTATTTACGGCAATTAGAAGAGGTGATAATTCAATTGTTGGCTTTTTATGGGGTGGAAGGAACAAGAATTGAGGGTTTAACGGGGGTTTGGGTGAATGAGCAAAAAATTTGTGCTATGGGTATTAAGGTTAAAAGATGGATTACTATGCACGGTTTAGCCCTCAATGTGGACTGTAATTTAGAGGGGTTTGAGCAGATTATTCCCTGTGGGATTCGAGATAAGTCGGTGACGAGGTTGGTTAATTTTGTGTCTAATGTGTCCATGGAGGAGGTTAAAAAACAATTGGTGATGATGTTTAAAAACGTTTTTGGTTATGATTCAAATCTTGAGAATAGCTAAAGATTTGGGGGGTTTTGAAAATCACGGGTTATGATCGGATGGAGCTAACACACCTAAAAAAGTAGATATATATGGCATCTCCAGAAGCGGTAAAAAAATATTTGGCCTATTGGTTTCAGTTACAAAAACCAGTGATAATCGCCCGTCAAAATAAGGCTATTTTGCCCAAGAGGGTGGTTATGGGCGATCGCTATAGCCTAGAATTTGAGAGATGTTGGGATTTAATTTCAGATCCTGCCACGGGTGATTGTTATGTTAAAGGTACTAACGAAACGATTCAAGAATTGCTTTCTTCTAAGTGGGATATTAGTGATTGCGCCCGTTGTAGTATGCCTGTTCCTATTATTGCGGTTGGGTTTCAAGAGTCTAGTTGTGTGTGTGATGATTTGGATAACTGGCCCAATAATGAATTACCATCTCCCCGAGAGCCTGTGAAAAATACCAAGGCATTGAGTGATATTCACCGCCGTTTAAATCGCACTTCTCGCTCCTGTTAAAAATTATTGTCTGCCTGATTTTCGTAGAGCTGTAACCGCATCTAGGGTGGCTTGTGCCACTTTTTTTATTTCCTCCTCAGTGTTAAATCTACCAATGCCAAATCTTAGGGAGGCTTGAGCAAGGGATTTGGAATGTCCTAGGGCTGTCAAAACATGGGAAGGTTTGGTGGATTCGGAGGTACAAGCGGAACCCGAAGAAACCGCAACAGTGGGCTGTAGGGCGAGTAATAAAGCTGAACCATCTACATTTTTAACACTAATATTGAGGTTGTTTGGTAGTCTTTTTTCTAAGTCACCGTTAAGGATAACTCCTTCTAGTTGACTGATTTCTTGCCATAAATAATCTCTCAATTGTTTTTGTTTGAGGTTTTCTGCTTCCATAAGGGCGATCGCCACTTCTACCGCCTTACCAAACCCCACAATATTAGGAGTACACAGAGTACCAGAGCGAATTTTATTTTCTTGCCCTCCCCCCTGAATTTGGGGTGCAATTTTTACCCTCGGATTGCGACGACGAATATATAAAGCCCCAATACCCTTTGGCCCGTAAATTTTGTGAGCCGTCAAAGACATCAAATCAATATTCATTGATTGCACATCAATGGGGATTTTACCAATAGCCTGAGCCCCATCAGTATGAAAAATAACCCCCCTATCATAACAAATCTTCCCAATTTCGGCTAAAGGTTGCAATACTCCAATTTCATTATTAGCCGCCATCACGGATACCAAAATAGTATCCTCTCGCATCGTCTTTTGTAATAAATCCAAATCCAATAAACCATTTTGATTTACTGGTAAAAAACTCACCTCAAAACCTAAATCCATCAAATATTCGCAAGGCTCAATTACCGCCTTATGCTCCGTTGCCACGGTAATAATATGTTTTCCTCTATCAAAATAAGCCTCTGCCACCCCCTTGATGGCCAAATTATCTGCTTCCGTGGCGCCACTGGTAAAAACAATTTCACTTTCCTTGGCATTAATGGCGCTCGCAATAATTTCTCTAGCCTGTTTTATTCCTGCTTCTGCTTCCCAACCATAAACATGGGCAACACTAGAGGCATTGCCAAAATAATCCGTAAAAAAAGGCATCATCGCCTCCAAAACTCTTTTATCCATGGGAGTAGTAGCATGACAATCTAAATATATTGGACGCATGATCTTAATTGATAATGGATAATGGATAATCGAGAATTAATAATAAATTAATTGTCCATTAATCGTCGTTGATTGTCAATTATGGTTTACCATTGCCCATTGCCTATTCCCCATTGCCCATTCCCCATTACCCATTGCCTATTCCCCATTGCCCATTCCCCATTACCCACCTTTGTAACACCACTTTTGACAATAACGTATTAATTTTTTTTGCAATTTTAGGAGATAGCCCAAAATCAGCTAAAATAGAATGTTCATAATCAAATTAACCACTTAACACTATGACTGGAAAAGTAATAGATAGTGGTGCTAACGGTTTACTATTAGTATTACTGCCTTTCGCTCTTATAACCATGGTGGTTTTTGTCGCCTGGCCCCTAATAGTGGGAGCTTTTGCTTTTGCACTAGGGTGGAAGCTATGGCAAACCTACCAATGGCAACAACTATCTACACAAATTGATCCTCTATTTAATCAACTAGTTAACGTCAATAAAGGATGTTTAACTATATTGGATTTATCTTCAAAAACAGGTTTAAGCTCTCGTATATCTAAATGGTATTTAGATCGTAAAAAAGAGGAATATGGAGCAGTAAAAAGACTTTATGATGATCAAGGAGTTGTTTATTATTTTTTAACAGCCAACACTTTGGGCAGTATTCTTGATGATAGTGAAACCGAATCTGCACCAAAAACTAATTTAATCTCTTCATCTGATTCTCATTGTTCCGATGAGAATGCTACCACAGTAATTGAAACTCCGAGCCAATCTTCTGCCGTTGTTGATACTTCGGTTGACGCGGATGATTCATCGACAACCAAAGAATCTATTAGTGACCATAGTAACAAAAGTATCTCTGAGGAGGATGATACTCCTTCTGTAGCCCCCCCAGAGGTGATTAAGTCTGATTTGGGGGAAGTTATCGAGACTTCTACTTTAGTTTTAAATCAAACTGAGTTGGCAAAGCGTCTGGAGGTTAGCCCTAGCACTGTGGGTAAGAGAAAGTTAGATGATGATTTCGGAATTTGGAGTCAAAGTCGAGATCCTGATGGCATTCCATGGTTTTATAAAGAGGAGGAAAAAGAGTTTATTCCTCGGGAGTCTTAGATTTACTCAGGGTTAATTCTTTTTTTTATCTATGGGGAGAGAAGGGGTTTAAGCCCCCTATTATTTTTATTAACGTCCGTATTTTTTACGGATTTTTTTTGTATATTTTTGTAACTAAAAATCAAGTTTAGATAACTTTGGCTAGGTTTTATTAATAATAGAACTATTTTTGAAATGGGGATAATATAATTAAAGACAAATAACTCAAGGGAATCACTCAGTATATTGATAATAGTTAAGCTCTGGGGGTTATTTTGACTTGATTAATTTAGGATTAGTTTCTATAAAAAGCATCTGTTTTAGACAAAATAAAGATTATCAAGATAATTGTTTTTGGTGCTATTTATCACTGATTAATCTATTTTAACCCCTAGTTTCAGGAGAGAAGAAATGCAAATAAGTGATATACTCAAGCGTTATAATCAGGGCGATCGCGACTTTAGAGAAATCAATCTTAGTAAGAGTAATTTAAGCGGCATGAACTTAAGTTATGCTAATTTGTCTCGCTCTAAATTGATGGAAGCTCATTTGGCTTGGTCAGATTTACAACGATGTTTTTTACTTGAATCTGATTTGCGCGGTGCTTTTCTTTATGGTGCAAATCTAAGTTTTGTAAAGCTCAAAGAAGCTCTATTAATAGAGGCTGATTTAACTAAAGCTGACTTACAGGGAGCTCAACTACACAAAGCAGATTTACAAGGGGCAACCCTCAGCGGTGCGGTATTAAATTGGGTTAACCTTTATATGGCAAATCTACCAGCCGTAAATCTTTGTGGTGCTAACTTGGAAGGGATTAATTTACGGGGTGCTAACTTAGAAAAGGCTAATTTGAATTGGACAAATTTAAGTGGGGCAAGGTTAAGTGGTGCTAATTTGCGAGGGGCAAAACTCTATGGCATTAAGTTAAAAGGGGCTTTTCTCAACGGCTTAGATTTACACGGTATCAATTTTAGTGCCATGGATTTACAAGAGACAAAAATGAGCGGCATGAAACTCTATGGCAGTGATTTTAGTGGCAGTAATATGCAGTCTGCCTATATGCGTCGCAGTGTTTTGGATAAGGCCAATTTAAAAAATGTAGTGTTAAATAAAGGCCAGTTAAAAGGTGCTCAATTTGTTCAAGCAAATTTGATGAAAAGTGATTTGAGTGAAACGGATTTGAGAATGGCGGATTTAAGTTTTACTAATCTTAATTTGGTTAATTTGAAGGGTGCTGATTTAAGTAATGCCAACCTACACGGGGCTTACCTTTGGGGGGCTTGTCTTGATGGGGCTATTGTCAGGGGTGCTAATTTTACAGGAGCAAATTTACGGGATGCTGATTTATCAGGCATAGATTTATCAGATGCAATTCTGACAGGGGCAACCATGCCTGATGGGAAGGTTCATTTATAGTTAATTAAGGCGACGGGCGATCGCACTTTCCCAAGTATCAACCATAGAATCAAGGTCAATATTGATAAGGGATTGAGCCGAATTAATTTCCAAACTATTACCCTTAACCGTGCCAATCTCCTGCCAATTATTAGGTAAATTATCAGCCAAAAACTGTTCCCATGCCTCTTTATTATCACGAGAAACAGAGACGATAATGGCACTAGCCAACTCCCCAAATAAAGCCGTATCGAAACGACCATCAAAAGCAGGTAAATTAACCACTGCACCCAAATTGCCACCGATACAACATTCTGCAAGAGCAACAGTAAAACCACCCTCCGCACAGTCATGGGCAGAATTTACCAAACCATGGCGAATCCCCTCACGACAGGCTTTTTGTACCGCTTTTTCTAAATCAAAATTAAGGGTAGGAGGTTTTCCAGCGATGGTATCGTGGATAGTGGCTAAATATTCAGAAGCCCCCAAACTAGGATTAAAAGCCCCTAAGAAATAAATTAAATCCCCTTCCTGTTGCCATCCTTGCCCCGCAATTTTGGTAATATCAGGAATCAAACCCACCATGCCAATCACAGGGGTAGGATAGATGGGTTGAGGATTACCATCGCTATCCACCGTTTCGTTATACAAGGAAACATTACCCCCCGTTACAGGGGTTTCAAACTGACGACAGGCTTCGGAAATACCACTACAGGCGTGATGTAATTGCCAATAACCGATGGGCTTTTCAGGACTACCAAAATTAAGATTATCCGTCACTGCAATGGGTTCAGCCCCCACACAGCTAAGGTTACGAGCCGCTTCTGCCACTGCCAAAGATGCCCCCCAATGAGGATCCAGATAGACATAACGGGGGTTGCAGTCTGTGGTTGCCGCTATACCCGTTTTCGCCAATTCAGGCTTACCATTCACAGGGCGCACCCGAACAATGGCCGCATCAGCGCCCCCAGGGAGCATGACAGTATTATTTTGTACTTGGTGATCATATTGGCGATAAATCCACCGTTTAGAGGCGATAGTGGGCTGATCGAGGAGGGTTAAGAGAACCTCAGACCATTTTTGATCTTTTACCCCGTTTTCGTCGCACTCAGGCAATTTTGCTTCGTTCCAAGCCCATGCCTTTTGGGCATATTCGGGGGCTTCGGAGAGTAACTCATGATGATAAACAGGGGTATTGTCCGCTAGGGCGGTGGAAGGCACTTCGGCAGCGATGCTTCCTTGGTGAAGGATACGGACGATTTGCTCTTCGATCACCTTCCCCGCTACCACGGCATGGAGTCCCCAACGCTCGAAAATATCGATTAATTCTTGTTCTCTGCCTTTTTGGGCGACAAATAACATTCTCTCTTGAGACTCGGAAAGGAGATATTCGTAAGGAATCATCCCTGTTTCCCTTGCTGGGATTTTGTCTAAGTCTAACTCGATGCCCAATCCCCCTTTGGCGGCCATTTCAGAGGTGGAACAGGTAATTCCTGCTGCCCCCATGTCTTGAGCCGCTACCACTGCCCCTGTTTTAAATGCTTCCAAACAGGCTTCTACGAGGGATTTTTCGAGGAAAGGATCTCCTACTTGGACTGCGGGGCGATCGTCCATAGAATCGTCCGTTAACTCGGCACTGGCGAAACTTGCTCCCCCCATACCATCACGCCCTGTGGTAGAACCCACATATAAAACAGGATTACCTACCCCAGAAGCTCCTGATTTGACAATAGTTTCTGTTTCCATCAAGCCAATAGCCATGGCATTAACAAGAGGGTTTCCTTTATAGGCCGAGTTAAAATACACTTCACCCCCCACGGTGGGAACCCCAATGCAATTGCCATAGTGACTTATACCCTCTACTACTCCTTTAAAAATTCTTTTGGTGTGGGGGTTATCTAAATTTCCAAATCTGAGAGAATTAAGAATGGCAATAGGACGAGCTCCCATGGTGAAAATGTCTCTGAGGATGCCCCCTACCCCTGTGGCGGCTCCCTGAAAAGGCTCGATCGCACTGGGATGATTATGGGATTCAATTTTGAAGGCAACCTGTAAACCGTCCCCAAAATCTACTACCCCTGCATTTTCCCCAGGGCCGACTAAAATTCTTTCTCCTGTAGTGGGAAATTGGGAAAGGAGAGGACGGGAGTTTTTATAACAACAATGTTCTGACCACATTACCCCAAACATCCCTAATTCTGCTTTGTTGGGGTGTCTGCCTAAGCGTTGGACTATATCTTCATATTCAGAAGGTTTCAAGCCTTCGGATGCAATTTCTTCAGGGGTAAAGGGCGCTGACATAAATAATTATTTATTTTCGTGAATTAACGCTTTTATTATCCCATATTCACATATCCTAATCAAACTTTTTTCTTGGCGCTACATTGATAGTAATAACTTATTTGCCATGGGGATAAATGGTCTAAGGTACAATATGAATAGATGGTTTTATTTATTTACCGTTAAACCATTGCCAGAAAAATTTGCATCTTTTTGAAACAAGTTAAATATAATAGCTACTATGATTCGGAAAAAAATTTGGCTCTATGATACCACCCTCAGAGATGGCTCTCAACGGGAGGGAATTTCACTATCTCTTAATGATAAATTGCAAATTGTGCGCAAACTTGATGAGATGGGTATTCCTTTCATTGAGGGAGGGTGGCCGGGTGCTAATCCGAAGGATGTGCAGTTTTTTTGGCGTTTAAAGGAAGAGCCGTTGAAACAGGCTCAGGTAGTGGCGTTTTGCTCTACCCGTCGTCCCCACAAAAAAGCGGCAGAAGATCCGATGTTGAAGGCGATATTGGCGGCCAACACTCACTGGGTGACTATTTTTGGGAAGTCTTGGGATTTGCACGTTACGGAGGGTTTAAAAACTTCCCTCGATGAAAATATTGCTATGATTCAGGATAGTATCAGCTATCTAATTTCTCAGCAAAGGCAGGTGATATATGATGCGGAGCATTGGTTTGATGGTTATAAAGCAAATCCAGACTATGCTTTGGCTACCCTCCAAGGGGCGATCGCCTCAGGGGCTAAATGGTTAGTTTTTTGTGATACCAACGGAGGCACTTTACCCCACGAAATCGGGCAGATTGTAGGGGAGGTGGTGGATAAATTAAACCTTGATTTGGATGATCCAGACGCTGTGCAACTGGGGATTCATACCCATAATGATAGTGGTACAGCGGTGGCCAATGCGATCGCCTCTGTCCTAGAAGGGGCAACCATGGTACAGGGAACCATCAATGGCTATGGAGAAAGATGTGGTAACGCCAACCTTTGCACCCTTATCCCCAACCTACAACTAAAACTAAACTATCATTGCTTAGAACCCGAACAACTAACCCAACTAACCCCCAATAGCCGTTTAATTAGCGAAATAGTCAACCTTGCCCCCGATGACCATGCCCCCTTTGTGGGGCGTTCCGCCTTTGCCCATAAGGGCGGTATCCATGTGTCTGCCGTGGCTAGAAATCCCCTTACCTATGAACATATAGTCCCTGAGGCCATCGGTAATGAACGGCGTATCGTCATCTCAGATCAATCAGGATTGAGCAATGTACTTTCCAAAGCCCAAAACTTTGGCATTGATTTAGACAAAAATAACCCCAAATGTCGAGAAATTTTACAAAGACTGAAAACCCTTGAACATGAAGGCTATCAATTTGAAGCGGCAGAAGCCAGTTTTGAGCTTTTGATGCTCGAAGCCTTGGGTAAAAGAAAACAACTTTTTGAAATAAAAGGTTTTCAAGTTCACTCCGACATTACCATTACCGAACAAATACCCTATACCCACGCCCTCGCTACCATAAAATTAGTCATGGGCAACGAAGAATTGTTAGAAGTAGCCGAAGGAAATGGGCCCGTTAGCGCCCTTGATGCGGCCCTGCGCAAAGCCTTGGTAAAATTTTATCCCCAAATAGCTGGATTTTATCTTACTGATTATAAGGTTAGAATTTTAAACAGTACCGCAGGAACAAATGCCAAAACAAGGGTACTGGTAGAATCTACCAATGGGGCGCAAAGGTGGACTACGGTGGGAGTATCTACCAACATCATCGATGCCTCCTATCAAGCGGTGGTAGAAGGTTTAGAATATGGTATTAATCACCTTTTGCAAAACTCGGCTATTGTCATGGAAAGTTAATCCATTTATTCGCCGATTAACAATGTACAATGTACAAATCAAGGGAAAATCGAAAATTCAACTTTAATTGATTTTGTTTGTTGGCAACTATCAATTATTAATGGTTTTTCCCGCTCCCCTGTTCTATCTAAATAGAAATTCTATGTCCTCTTTACCCGTTACCACAAAACATCGTATTAACAGAATTCCCCAAATTCCCCATGTTTGGGAGGGGGATATTTTTCCCATTGGGGAGATGCTTGATAACCTAGAGCCTGAATTAAAAAGTAATGGTCAGTGTATTGTTTGGGTAGATGGCTCAGAAGGTTTTATTCGTACCATGGATGTGGTAAAAGGTAATACAGGACCAGAGGCTATGGTTAGGGCTTTATTAAAGGCGATCGAAAAACCTCAAAGCCCCGCAGAACCTGCTCGTCCCCATAAAGTGGTAGTCAGGGATAGGGAATTACAATTTTTCTTGCGCGGAGCATTACAGGGTTTAGACATTGACGTAGATTATCAGGGAGATTTACCCCTCCTTGATGAGTTATGGAACAACTTACAACAAGTTCAACCCCAAAAGGTGGGAAATATTCCTCCTCAACTATTAGAAAAACTAGAAGAAAGGGCGATCGCCCTTATGTGGGAACAAGCCCCCTGGACTCTCCTGGCAGAATATAACTTAATCGAAATCAAAATCAATGCCTACAACGTAGAATCATTGTACGCCTGTGTCATGGGCATGATGGGTCAAGAATTTGGAGTTATTTTCTATCGTTCCCTTGATTCCATGAAAAAATTTAGACTCATGGCAGGGGAAATAGGTGACAGTACCATGGAAGAAGGAGATATAGAAAGAGCCTTTTTGCAACAAGATTGCTGGTTTGTTAACTTTTCCCTTGATGACTCAGACTTTGACGAAGAAGACGAAGAGCAACAACTGTGGTACGAATTATTTCTCGCCGAAGCACAATATGATGTCCCTGTACAAGTGGTGTTTGGCAGTATCCATCCCTACGAAGGTATCCGCCCCCTAGTGGATGTGGAAGAATTAGATCCTCTCTATCTTGGTATAGAAGCCCTCGGCAAATTTGTTCAGAAAAATAAAAAACGCCTCGAAAAAGATCCAACCCAAAACATTTCCCATCAATATTCCATCAAACTTCCTTGGGGGAATAATAAACCTCATCCTGTCAAGGTGAGAACCATGCCAGAAGTCACCGCCGAGTTAGAAGCCATTGAAGGAAATTTGCATGATGATTTTGCTGAGGAGGAAGACACAGATATTATCTCCAGTGACTTATTCCCAGAGGATTGCGTAATTTCTTTTGCTTCTTTCCCAGAAGATATTATTAAATCCATTGAGGCAAAACCTTCGGTATGGGTTGATATGGAGGGAATAGAGTTCGAAAATGAGAATGACAAAATTCCCGTAATTATTATACAAACTACCCGCCCTAAAGGTAAGTTAGTAGTAGAACAGTTGATCAAAGAAGAAGGCATCGAGTATTTATTTTTCACGTCAGGGGAGGATCCTTTTTATGGTGGAACCTTTGACCTTCCCATGATTAAAACCCAAGGGGGAATTAATCATGTGATTGCAGAAATTGAACAGGAAGGGGAAACTTTTGCCAATACTGTTAAAAAATGGTCTCAAAAAACGAAAAAGTGGCAGGGTAAATGTGGGGTTGCGATCGCCATGGGTTCTACAGGGGTAAATAGAGGTAGTCCCAAAGAACAACATATATTAGCATTCTTTGCTACAGAGTTAGTTTCCAAAGAAAAGGCAGGATTAGATAAATTAGTTTTAAACATAGAAATGATGTAATAACGACATTTAAAAACTGTTATTTGGTTTACCTTAAAAGAAAGATCCCTAAAACTAAAGAAAAGCACTATACTAGAAATCCTTTAACTATATTTTACTTTCCCTAAACCCCTAGGGATAGTCAAAATTTGACTTAAAAATTTTTCCCTAAAAATTAATTCTCAATTACCCGTAGTTTATTGTCAATTGAACCAAAATAGCTTAATATTCACTATCAACCGTTAATCCCCATACTTCTGTGTCTATTTTTAACTCTAATTCTCTAGATCCCAAAACCATCAGCCAGAATTACCAATCTGGTAACTATACCAGTGTTTTAGCGTTAAAAGAAATGATCTCTAATCTCCATAGAGAGCAAAATAAAATTCAGAATTTATTAACATCCCTTAGTTTTGCCCTACGTAATTTTAATAATTTAAATCAGTTTTTAGAACTAACTCCCTTAATGGTGACTAGAGTTACTGACGCAGAAGGGGGAGCTTTAGTATTATATAAAGAAAATAATCAAGTAGAATTAGAGCAGTTTTATTGTCAAAATAATCTTTTGAGAGAAAGAATAAATCAAGATTTTTTGCAGGTTATTCAAGAAATAAATACCTATGAAACTAAGCATAAATCCAATGAACAATCATATCCAAAGTTAGCTTGTTTTCCCGTATTTGTGCAAGAAAAAATCCATAATCATTTCTCTGGTTATTTACAGATATATAGTAGTCCTGTGGTGAGTAAAAATGTTGAAAAAGGAAGATTATATGTTTTTAGTCACGAACCCGAATTTTCTTGGACTCAAAGCCGTAAAACCCTTACTCAGTTAGTTTCTGATCAGACCGCCGTGGCGATCGCCAATCATGAATTAACAGTAAAATTAATGTCCAAAGAAAGACAAGATCGAGAACTGGAAATCGCCTCAGAAATTCAAGTCAGACTATTACCCCGACAATGTCCCACCATCACAGGACTAGAACTCGCTGCCAAATGTGAAACCGCCGACAGAGTAGGGGGAGACTATTACGACTTTATCCCAGCCAACTACGATCAATGGGATCAAGATACCGAACAAGTACCCGATTCCCCCTGCCAATCATGGAGTATTGTCATTGGAGATGTCATGGGAAAAGGAGTACCCGCAGGACTAATTATGACCATGACGAGGGGAATGTTGAGAGCAGAAGTATTAAACCGTCACTCTCCCGCTAGGGTACTAAAACATCTAAATCGGGTTATGTATGCAGATCTCGACAATTCCCACCGCTTTGTAACTCTTTTCTACTCAGAATACGATCCCCGTAGTCATGCCCTCCGATATGCTAATGCCGCCCATAATCCCCCTCTTTACTGGAATGCCTCCACAAACAACGTCAGAAAACTAGATACCGAGGGAATGTTGGTAGGTTTACAACCCAACTCTAATTATGAAGATGATGAAGTTATATTGGGAGTTCATGACACTGTTTTATACTATACCGATGGTTTAACTGATGCCATTAATCAAAATAACCAAAGGTTTGATGAAGAAAATTTGGTCAACTCCTTTCAATATGCCTGTGAAAATTTTGACCATGCCCAAGAAATCCTCGATTATATTCTTGATGAAATCAAAAACTTTATTGGTGGTGGTCATTCCAATGTAGATGATATGACCATGATTATTTTACGCCATAAGCCATCTGCTGATTATTGCCCCTGTGATGAAGATTGTGCGTAAAGTCTGCATTATGGACTTTTCTCAAAAAACTTACTCCGATAGAAACGAAAAAAATCTTATTAATAAAAAGACGCAAATTTGTTTCCTGTACACCTTTTCGATTAAACTGAAGACTTAAGTTTTAAAGATAGAAAGAATATGCAAGATAAACTAATGTTGATGATTCCGGGACCTACTCCTGTTCCCGAAAGAGTCTTACTCGCCATGGCGCAACATCCCATAGGGCATCGTAGCGGTGATTTTAGTGCCATTATAGGAGAGCTTAATGATAATTTGAAATGGTTACATCAAACCACCAATGAGGTTTTAACCCTCTGTGTTTCTGGTACTGGAGCCATGGAAGCTGGTATCATCAATTTCTTGAGTGCTGGAGATTCTGTCTTAGTCGGCAATAATGGTAAATTTGGTGAGCGTTGGGCAATCATGAGCCGTAAATTCGGTTTAGAAGTAGAGGAAATTACTGCCGAATGGGGAAAACCATTAGATCCAGAAGCCTTTAGGGAAAAATTAGAAGCTGACACCGAGAAAAAAATTAAGGCTGTCATCATTACCCACTCCGAAACCTCCACAGGGGTGTTAAATGACCTTAAAACCATCAACAAACACGTTAAAGCCCATGGGGAAGCTCTGATCATTGTTGATGCTGTCACCAGCCTAGGAGCGGTGGATCTCAAAATTGATGAGTTGGCCCTGGATGTGGTGGCATCGGGTTCTCAGAAAGGATATATGATTCCCCCCGGATTGGGATTTATCTCGGTGAGTGATAAGGCATGGAAGGCTTATGAAACCGCTACTTTACCTAAGTTCTATTTAGATTTAGCTCCCTACAAAAAAGCTAATGCTAAAAATAGCTCTCCTTTTACTCCTCCTATTAATTTAATGTTTGCTCTCCAAGCATCTTTGCAGATGATGAAAGAGGAAGGGTTAGAAAATATCTTTGCTCGTCACAAGAGATTAACTCACCTCACCAGAGACAAAGTAAAAGCCTTGGGTTTACCTTTGTTTGCCCCTGATGATTGTGCTAGTTATGCGGTTACTGCCGTAGCCCCTGATAAGCATGATGCGGAAGCGATTCGCTCTACTATGCGCAAAAAATATGATATTGCCTTAGCAGGAGGACAAGATCACCTTAAAGGTAAAATTTTCCGTATCGGACACCTCGGATTTATGTCTGATCGTGATGTTTTAACTGCTATTTCAAGTCTTGAAGCTACTTTACAAGAGTTGGGTTAATGATAGATATTAAGGGCGATTTTTCTAGTTTATGGGGCGATCGCCCTTAGCCCCTAAAATACACACAATTTTAGTTGCATACAAAGTTAAGTTTCTGCTATAATTGTTAAGTGCAATTGGAGAGGTGGCTGAGCGGTTGAAAGCGGCTTCCTGCTAAGAAGTTGTGGGGTTTATAGCTCCACCGAGGGTTCGAATCCCTCCCTCTCCGTTTTAGAGTAATGAGTATTGATTATTGGAGAGAGGAGTGACTTCAATTATCAATTTATTGCTCCTTGGTGTTCTTTCCATTTCCTCAACAAAATAATACCAAATCCGATTAGTAAAGTTTACTATTGTCCACCGTGTAACAACTGACAATAAATAATTAATATCTTTTGCCTGTTCCCCACCCTAATTAGTATATTATTCAAACAGGATTTTGTATAAAAACCCATTTTTATCAAACCTCATTCCAAATTCTTCAAAGGTAATGATATGATGTTAAGAATATTTAAATTAGGGTCGAAAATTCTTCACCTCTAAGGAAAACTCTAGCTATTCTCAGGCTAGAATTTTTTATTTTTTGATTACTCAACCTTTACCAACCAGAGAAAGTGACTATAACCGAAACTCCCCTCCCTCCTAAGCAAGATCAACCTAATAATAATTCTTCTAACAACGATACAACAAAACGTCAAATGATTCTGATTATTGATTTTGGTTCACAATACTCCGAATTGATTGCCCGTCGCATACGAGAAACGGAAGTTTATTCTGAAGTAATTTCCTATCGCACCAGTGCAGAAAAACTCAAAGAACTTAACCCCAAGGGTATCATTTTATCTGGTGGTCCTAATTCTGTATATGATCAATATGCTCCTCAATGTGATCCCGAAATATGGAGTCTTGGCATTCCTGTTTTAGGGGTGTGTTACGGTATGCAACTAATGGTAAAACAGTTGGGGGGAGGAGTTGAAAGGGCAAAAAGAGGCGAATATGGTAAAGCTTCTTTGTTTATTGATGATCCTACCGATTTATTAACCAATGTGGACAATGGTTCGACTATGTGGATGAGCCATGGCGATTCTTGTACCCAATTACCAGAGGGGTTTTCAATTCTTGCCCATACAGAAAACACTCCCTGTGCGGCGATCGCCGAGCATGACAAAAAATTATTTGGGGTACAATTTCACCCAGAGGTAATCCATTCTGAATATGGCTCTGCCCTGATTCGTAACTTTGTTTATCATATCTGCGGTTGTGAACCCACTTGGACTACTCAAACATTTTTAGAACAATCCATTGCCGAGATTAGGGAAACTGTAGGAGATAAAAGGGTTTTATTGGCTCTTTCGGGAGGGGTTGACTCTTCTACCCTTGCTTTCTTACTCCATGAAGCCATCGGAGATCAATTAACTTGTATGTTTATTGACCAAGGGTTTATGCGTAAAGGGGAGCCTGAAAGGTTGGTGGAATTATTTAATGATCAATTCCATATCAATGTAGTATATGTCAATGGGCGCGATCGCTTCTTAGCCCAAATCGAAGGAGTAACCGACCCTGAAGAAAAACGCCGTAAAATCGGTCATGAATTCATCCAAGTATTTGAAGAAGAATCTACCCGTCTAGGACCTTTTGATTATCTTGCCCAAGGTACTCTTTATCCCGATGTTATTGAATCTGCCGATACCAATGTAGATCCCAAAACTGGGGAGAGAGTAGCTGTTAAAATTAAAAGTCATCATAATGTAGGTGGTTTACCTAAAAATCTTCGCTTTAAATTAGTTGAGCCTTTACGCAAACTATTTAAAGATGAAGTTCGTAAGTTGGGAAGAGCCATCAATTTACCAGAAGAGATTGTTTCTCGTCATCCTTTCCCCGGGCCTGGTTTAGCCATTCGTATCTTAGGGGAAGTTACTTCCGAAAAACTCAACATTCTTCGGGATGCTGATTTTGTAGTTAGGGATGAAATCAAAAAAGCGGGAATGTACCATGATTTTTGGCAAGCCTTTGCGGTACTTTTACCTGTAAAAAGTGTGGGAGTAATGGGTGACAAGCGCACCTATGCTTATCCCATTGTTTTAAGATTAATTACCAGTGAAGATGGTATGACCGCAGACTGGGCAAGACCTCCTTATGATTTACTCGAAACCATTTCTAACCGTATTGTTAATGAGGTTAAAGGCGTTAATCGAGTAGTTTATGATATTACTTCTAAACCCCCCGGAACTATCGAATGGGAATAGGTAATTAATTGATAATGGAGAATTGATAATTAAACTTTCATAGAATATACAATTTTCAATTCTCTCGAGAAAATATAGTCACCATTCCTCAATATAAAAAAATAAGGTCAAGGTTAAATCCTTGACCCTTTTTTTGTCGTGATTTCATTGTAAACTGAAACAATTGTCAGCTTAAAGAGGAGCAACTTCGATGGAAACTTCCGCGATTACCTCAGCGTGTAATTTGATTTGAGCTTTATAAGTTCCGATTCTTTTGATTTCGGGTAATTCAATGGCTTGACGTTCAATGTCCAAACCGGCACTGGTTTTGATAACTTCTACCACATCTTGGGTAGTTACAGTACCAAAAATTGCTTGATCTTCCCCTAATTGCTTACGGATAACAAAGTTGTTGATGGTTTGTAATGCAGTTTTGCGAGATTTTGCTTCTTCGAGAATGGCGGCTAAACGCTCGGCTTGTTTTGCTCTTCTTTGTTCTACTTGACGTAATACTCCAGCGGTGGCTAATACTCCGAATCCTTGGGGTACGATGTAGTTACGAGCATAACCAGGAGCAACTTCTACCACATCCCCTCTTTTACCTAATTTTGTTACATCTTTATTTAAGACTACTTGTAATCTTTTCGCCATATTAACCTCTTTTAGTTTATGAAATTCTTATAGTTAGCATATTTAGTCACAAATTACAATTATACAGTAATTTCTCAAACCATGGGAATTAATTATAAATACAAGGCAGAGCGAACGCATACTCAAGCAGATAAAATCTTAAGTAAGTAATCATTATCCCATCCTGCCTTAAGTCATTTTGCCTTTTTACCTCGAGAACAACTCTTTTCCTGATTTAACAAATTTAAGGCGATATGTCTTTTTCTCTGCTATTTTACTCTTGGACTATCTCTATATTTTCTCACCACAAACCTATGCCATCAACTTTTATTTTATGTTGTAATGGCTCTTATTTTTGTTGATGTTTTCCTAACTAACTATCAAGGTTTTTTTATTGATAGTATTCACGACATTTTGCTGGTAAATATTTTAATATTTCTTCTCTATCTTTATTCATATTCACGATTCTTTCTTCTTCATTTATTTTTGCTAGATATATTCCTTGAAAGCATTGGAATATCCATCTCATTGTTACTTTTTCTGTTCTTTTTCCTAATTGGTTTCTCAATCCTACTTTTCTTCTTTTTAATTCTTTTCTTATTTCTCGTTCACATTCTTTTTTGTCACACCACAATTTCTTAGATATTCTCTTTTTCTAGGGCGTGTCATCAATTAAGCCATATAGAACCCATTTGGTATCTAGTAGAATATTGAGATGAAAACATAGAGAAATAGAAGGATGGCATATTCTAGCAGTCTAAGTGATGAAGAATGGGAAGTAATCAAACCTCTGTTACCAAAAAAGAAACGAACTTGTCCACCAAAGTGGTCTAAAAGACAAATTTGGGATGGTATTTTTTATCAACTCAAAAATGGCTGTAATTGGTCTGATTTACCCAAGGATTTACCGCCTTATTCTACAGTTTACTGGCATTATAAAAACTGGAAAAAAGAGGGTATCTTTGAAATGGTGATGTGTGAGCTTCATAAGCAACTAAGGGAAAAAGTAAAAAAAAATCCACTTGGACTCGATTAATAATCATTGATTCTCAAGCAGTACAAAATACTTGTAGTGCAGGAGTAGAGAGTAAAGGATTTTGTAGGTATAAACTCACCAATGGTATTAAAAGACATTTAGCAGTGGATAGTCTGGGATTTCCTTTTTTCACTTGTTGCACAAAGGCAAGTGTTTCCGATGATCGAGGATTAATCATGATGTTGAGTGAGAACATAGATTATTTTCGTGCCAAACCCATGAATGTTCAT